>JGI12316J15309_10000236_pt1 | contig 702400 bp, 656 predicted proteins | sample MarCyaLeptolynsp_FD_15309 | JGI IMG/M metagenome (IMG submission 15309)
GCTTAGGGGCTTTTGGGAATTCGGGTCAACAAAAAAGCCTCTCCAAAAATTGAAAAGACTTTGTACTGAAGGCGGGACTTGAACCCGCACGGCCATAATGGCCATTGGATTTTAAGTCCAACGTGTCTACCAATTCCACCACTTCAGCGTGGATTGCCCAGAGCGAAAAACGGGATTCGAACCTGCCTACCGTCAGGCAGGCCCGCGACCGAGGTCGCCAATTATTGGAAACCAAGCAAATAATCCCTCAATTTCAATCAATATGGAGCGAAAAACGGGATTCGAACCCGCGACCTCCACCTTGGCAAGGTGGCGCTCTACCAACTGAGCTATTTTCGCATACCTTGCAAAATAGCTTTTTCGAACGAAAACTTCCATGAAATTTTGCGCTCTACTCCCGATGGTCTCGGGAAGCTATTTTCGCATTTTACAAGAAAGCCGCACTGGGTTAGAGTGCGGACCTGTACGCCTTAAGGCAGGTGCAAATTTAATACAATTTGCTAAAAGGCAAAGAAATTTAGTTGAAAAACCTGCCAGGTCTTTGTGACCTAGCAAGTAGGATTCCTTTAGGAACTCGCTTTTTTGTTCTTGGTGAGCAACCGCTTAATTTCGTTTAGCTTCATCAAGGCCTCCACCGGGGTAAGCGTATTGATGTCCAAATGGGTAATTTCCTCCTTGATCTCCTCCAAAAGCGGATCGTCCAAGTTAAAAAAGCTCAACTGCATTTCGTTCTGGACGGACTGTAGCTTGTGGGTCAGCTCTTCGCTGGAATGTGACTTTTCCAACTTTTTAAGAATCTTGTTGGCCTTGTGGATTACCTGCTGGGGCATACCGGCCATTTTGGCCACATGGATACCAAAGCTGTGTTCACTACCGCCTGGAGCCAGTTTCCGGAGAAAGAGCACTTTATCCTTCAACTCCTTAACGGAAACATTGTAATTCTTAATGCGTTCAAAGGTAACCGCCATCTCGTTGAGTTCGTGGTAATGGGTGGCAAAAAGCGTCTTGGCACGGGCCGGATGCTCATGAAGGTATTCCGAAATGGCCCAGGCTATGGAGATGCCATCGTAAGTACTGGTGCCTCGGCCAATTTCGTCCAAAAGCACCAGGCTGCGTTCGGATAGGTTGTTTAGAATCGAGGCGGTCTCGTTCATTTCCACCATAAAGGTAGACTCGCCCATGGAAATATTGTCACTCGCACCTACCCGGGTAAAAATCTTGTCCACCACCCCGATCTTAGCCGATTCCGCGGGTACAAAACTCCCGATTTGTGCCAGGAGCACAATGAGCGCGGTCTGCCGTAAAATAGCCGATTTACCACTCATATTTGGACCGGTAATCATAATGATCTGCTGGTTCTCCCGGTTCAATAACACATCATTGGCAATATAGGCTTCACCTGGCGGAAGCTGCTTTTCGATCACCGGGTGCCTGCCCTGCTTGATTTCAATTTCAGTGGAATCATTGATTACAGGTTGTACGTAGTTATTGTCCCGAGCCAGTTGGGTAAATCCGCAAAGGCAGTCCAACTGGGCAATTCGATTGGCATTGCGCTGTACGGGGGTGATGTATTCCTGCATCCAGACCACTAGCTGGGCGAACAATTGTTGTTCCAGGCTAAGGATCCGTTCCTCCGCACCCAATATTTTGGCCTCGTATTCCTTGAGTTCCTCCGTAATATAACGCTCGGCGTTGACCAAGGTCTGCTTGCGGATCCATTCCTCGGGGACCTTGTCCTTATGGGTGTTGCGTACCTCGATATAATAGCCGAAAACGTTATTGGAAGCTATTTTTAGGGAAGTGATGCCCGTTCGTTCGGTTTCCCGTTGCAACATGGTATCCAGGTATTCCTTGCCGGAATAGGCCAGTTTGCGTAGTTCATCCAACTCCGCGGAATACCCTTGGGCTATAGTGTTGCCCTTTTGCACGTTAACGGGTGCCGCTTCCGCCAACATTTCCTTAATTCGGGTCCGGAGCCCATCGCAGCTGTCCAAACGATTGCCGATGGATTGTAGGGACGGATCGTTGCATTGTTCCGTCAATTGCTTGATGGGGACCAGGGATTCCAGTGAATTTTTGAGCTGTACCGTCTCCCTGGGATTGATCCGACCGGTGGCCACTTTGGAAATAAGCCGCTCCAGATCGCCCATCTGCTTGATATGGTGCTGAAGTTTTTGGAGCAACTCCTCCTCCTGCGACAAATGTGCGATGACCTGGTGCCGTTGCCGTATCTTTTCAATCTGTTTTAAAGGCTGGGCCAACCAACGTTTTAGCATACGCCCGCCCATAGGGGAGAGTGTCCGATCCATGATATCCAAAAGCGTAACGGCTTGGGGGTTGAAGGAATGGTAGAGCTCCAGGTTTTTTACGGTAAAGCGGTCCATCCAAACATGCTCTTCCTCCGGAATCCGTTTCAAGGTACTAATGTGACGTAACTGCCGATGCCGGGTCTCCGAGAGATAATGCAGTACCACCCCAGAAGATATAATGCCATGGGTGAGATGGTCTACGCCAAAACCTTTAAGGGAGTTGGTCTTAAAATGGGTGTTGAGGGTTTCCAGGGCATAATCTTCTTGGAATACCCAATCCTCCAAATAAAATAGATGGTAATGGGGTCCAAAGATTTCGGCAAATTCCTTTCTGTGAACTTTGGAGACCAACACCTCATTGGGTCCAAAGTTTTGTAATAACTTATCAATTTGCTCCGCATTGCCCTGGGCGGTAAGAAACTCCCCGGTGGAGATGTCCACAAAGGAAATACCAAGGCCCTTGTTCCCAAAATGTACGGCAGACAGAAAATTGTTGGTCTTGGCCTGTAGAATATCATCATTCATGGCCACACCTGGAGTTACCAATTCCGTAACCCCCCGTTTTACGATGGTCTTGGTCATTTTGGGATCTTCCAGCTGATCGCAAATGGCGACCCGCTGCCCGGCCTTGACCAATTTGGGAAGATAGGTATTCAACGAATGGTGGGGAAAGCCCGCAAGCTCGGTACGGTCGCCCCCATTGTTGCGGTGGGTTAGGATAATGCCCAAAATCCGGGAGGCCTTTACCGCATCCTCGCCAAAGGTTTCATAAAAATCGCCTACCCGGAACAACAACAGCGCATCAGGATATTTGGTCTTGATGGTGTTGTATTGCTTCATCAAAGGTGTCACCTTTTTTGTTTTTGAAGTATGGGTCAAAACGATACGAATGGATTAGTTTTACATCCCAGAATGGGATAAAACGAAAATACCATTTTCCTTTGCGACCTGGACGCATTGTTAATATTTTGAGGATAACTTTGCGAGCCGGTAGCCCTGTCAGGTTTCCAAAACCTGATAGGGTTGCAAGGTGATATAAATGGAAAACGAAGGGATATCGGCCTCGGTCCACTTTAATCCGGGAAAAGGCACAATTCATTATGCGTAAACTTAGAAATGAAGAACTGGAACGATTGGATGTAGCGGGATTCAAAAAATCTCCAAAAACACCATTGATCATCGTCCTGGACAATATTAGGAGCCTCAATAACATCGGTTCCGTATTCCGGACGGCGGATGCCTTTTTGATCGAAAAGATCTATCTGTGTGGGATTACGGCCACCCCGCCCCACAAGGATATCCGTAAAACCGCCTTGGGTGCTACCGAGAGTGTGGCCTGGGCATATCGGGAAAATACCTTGGAACTTATTCATGAACTCAAGGCTCTCGGACACTGTATTTTGAGCATTGAACAGGCCGAGGGTGCCACCCGCCTAGACAAATTTTCTATGGACCCCAATACTACCTATGTCCTGATCTTTGGCAATGAAGTAAGGGGGGTGTCGCAGGAGGTAGTGGACCTCAGTGATCAGGTAGTGGAGATACCCCAATACGGGACCAAACACTCTTTAAATATTGCCGTTAGTGTAGGCGTAGTAATCTGGGATCTGTGGTCCAAACTCGGGAAAATAAAAATGCCCTAACATAATCAATTATGTTAGGGCAAAAAGTATAGTTTGAGTTAGTTAGTTGCTTAATTGAGGTTGCAATAACGTAAATCCATCCGTTCTGTGCAAGAAATTTGCCAAAATTGTGTTAATGATTCTGACTGATGACAAAGTTTTGAATCGCTTTTACAACGGTTTGGTAGTCCTGGGGCGCTTCTACAAAATCCATCTCACTAATGTCCAAGGTCAGGTAATTCTGTTTGGGATAGCTTTTTAGAAAATCGAAATATCCCCTATTGATTTTTTCCAAATACTCCGGTCCTATGCCCTGTTCGTAGGCCCGTCCTCTTTTTTTGATGTTCTCCAACAGGCGCTCCGTGGTTTGATATAGGTAGATATAGAGTCTTGGCTTTTTCACCTCTTGGTACATGAAACCGAAAATCTTCCGGTACAACTCAAATTCCTCTTGCTGTAAGGTGATCCGAGCAAAGATCAAAGATTTATAAATGTCGTAGTCACTGATCATAAAATTCTTAAAAAGGTCGTATTGGGAGGTGTCATCCATAAATTGCTGATAACGATCGGCCAAAAAGGACATTTCCAATGGAAAGGCATAACGGTTCCGATCCGCATAGAATTTGGGTAGGAAGGGATTTTCGGCAAAACGTTCCAACACCAGTTTGCCATTGAAATCCTCTGCCATTTTTTTGGCCAAGGTGGTTTTTCCCGCACCAATATTTCCTTCAATCGCCATAAACTGTAGCGAAGAAAAAAGAGCCACTCGGGAAGGGTATAGGATCGATTTTATTTTCCGTGGCATGTCTTCGCCCTTACATTCCTGTAATAGATTGCGCGTGTCCTTACCCAGCACGGGATGATAGTATTGCGGCGCAATATCTGCCAAAGGCCGGAGGACAAAAAGACGCTCCTGGAGTTTGGGGTGGGGCACGGTAAGTTGGTCCGAACGGATGATCTCGTTGTCAAAATACAGAATGTCCAGATCCACCGTCCTGGAAGTATAACCCGAAGCTTCCCCACGAACCCTGCCCAATCGTTTTTCAATGGTCAACATTCCCTGTAAGAGGTCCATGGGCGGTAATATGGTGCGCACGGCGAGACAGGCGTTGTAGAAATCCCCGCCGGAGAAACCCCAGGCCGCGGATTCGTAGATCGGGGAAATGGCCACGACTTCCCCTATTTCCTCCTTGATGTGAAAAACGGCTTCTTGTAGTTGCAATAACCGATCCCCCAAATTGCTCCCAATGGAAAGATATGTTAGCTGGCTTGCCTGCATAGCACAAACAAAATAAGCAAAACAAAATCACTTTGGTTATCTTTGATGCGAATTCTAACAAGGTGTGGAGTGAAATTTTTGAGAAATCTATTGGCCGCCATATTGGGGTGTCTTGTGGCCTTCGGAATCATTGTTATCATGTTCGTGGTATTTGTGGGCTTGGTCAGCAATATGGAAGAGGGCATCAATATCAAGGAAAATTCCATTTTGGAGCTACAGATACAACGTCCGGTCAAGGACTATGTTGGGAACACTACGGGAGATCCCTTTGAGGGATTTTTTGAGCAGTCGCTCGGATTGGACGATATTGTACAAGCAATTGAGGCTGCCGGAAAGGACCCGGATATCAAGGGAATAAGCATCCCCAATAACTTTATTATGGCCGGGTTGGCCCAGACCCAGACCATTCGCAAGGCACTTTCTGAATTTCGTGAACATGGCAAATTCGTCTATGCCTATGCGGATTTCTATCCACAAAAGGATTATTATTTGGCCAGTGTGGCCGATTCCATTTTCCTAAATCCGGTCGGTAAGATGGATTTTAAGGGGCTTTCCACGGAAGTGCTATATTTTAAGGATTTTCAAGAAAAGACAGGGATAAAGATGGAGGTCGTCCGCCACGGCAAATACAAAAGTGCAGTAGAGCCCTTTTTGTCCAATGAAATGAGTTCGGAAAATCGTATACAGATCCGCGAATTGTTAGGGTCCTTATGGAATTCCATGATTTCCGACATTTCGGAAAGACGCGACATTAGCATGGAAAACCTGAATGTTATTGCCGATACCTTGGGAGCTAGGTCTCCGGAATATGCCCTGGAAAGTGGCCTGATCGATTCCGTTATTTATTTTGACCAGTATGAGGAAAAACTGGCCAAGGCTTCCGGATCGGAGAATCCCGATAAACTGAATTATGTAAGCTTGGAGAATTATATGACCGTTGCCGGCACCCAGGGAACCCCCACTGGTAGGGACAAAGTTGCGGTGATCTTTGCGCAGGGTGAGATTATTTATGGTGAAGGGGGACAGGATTTTATTGGGCAGGGAATTATAAACGAGGCCCTGATCAAGGCAGGTGATGACAAGTCCGTCAAGGCCATTGTTCTTCGGGTCAATTCGCCTGGGGGTAGTGCCCTGGTCTCCGATATTATTTGGCGGCAGATCGAGTTGGTCAAAATGAAAAAGCCAGTTGTGGTGTCCATGGGAAATATGGCCACCTCGGGAGGGTATTACATTGCCTCTGGGGCGGATCGAATATTCGCCGAACCCACTACGGTCACCGGCTCCATAGGAGTGTTCGGGACCGTTCCAAATGTAGGGGGATTGACGGATGATATCGGCATTAATGCGGAACAAGTGGGAACCAATGAGAATTCCATTGGGTATTCCGTCTTTGAGCCCATGGACGATAATTTCAGGACGGTCGTTCGGCAGGGTGTTGAAGATGCCTATTATACGTTTTTGGAGCGGGTATCCCAAGGAAGGGGCATTTCAGTCGCTGAGGCGGACAGCTTGGCCCAAGGTAGGGTGTGGAGCGGGGTGGATGCCAAACGATTGGGTCTGGTGGACGAGTTGGGTACGTTGGAGGATGCCATTGCGGGAGCGGCAAAATTGGCGGAACTGGATACTTACGGACTTAAAAAATATCCAAGGTACAAATCGGGGTTTGAGCGCTTTATGGAGGATATGGGCGGTGCCAGTACAAAAATCGGGGAACGTTTGATTGAAGAAGAAGTGGGTCTTGAGGCCTATACCCTTATAAAACAGATAAAGACCGCCATGGGACAAAAGGGAATCCAGGCAAGGATGCCCTTTATGCTCAACATTAAATAATTTATGACCAAAAAGGACAAGAAATTGGCCTACCAGATTTATCTCTATCTGGGGGCACTGTTCATTACCTCGTTGGTGGTGTCCAATCTAATTTTCCAGAAGTTCTTCTACTGGAATCCCTTCGGGAAGGTAGAACTTTTTGGAGCTCCCCTGTTCGAGATTTCAGTAGGGGTTTTGCCTTATCCGGTAACTTTTTTGATTACTGATCTTATTTCGGAGATCTATGGGAGGCGGAAGGCCAACCAGATCGTAACAACCGGTATTTTTGCCTCCTTTTTTTCCATGGGCTTCATTTATATTTCGGATAGTGTGCCGGCCATATCGTCCTCACCCATCGATAATGAATTGTTCAGTAAGGTGTTCGCCCTTTCCCCCGTGGCTGTCCTGGCCTCCATGCTTGCCTATTTGGCGGCACAATACGTAGATATTGCCATCTACCATTTTTGGAAAAAATTGACCAAAGGTAAATACCTGTGGTTCCGGAACAATTTTTCCACCTTTCTTTCCCAATTCATAGATACCTTTACCGTAGTAGGGCTGTTGTGTATTTTTGGCGTATTGCCTTGGAGTCTTTTTTACGGACTGGTGATTAGCGGGTTTATTTTTAAGATATTTATGGCATTCTTGGACACCCCTTTCCTTTATTTATTCGTATATCTCCTTAGAAAACGCTTTAATCTTACCATAGGTGAGGAAATCCGCCTGGAAGCATAATAAAGCGCTTTTTTTTAAGTTCTAAACGAAGAATAAGTATACTATGAAAAAGAAAGTCCTCCGAATCCTTGCGGCTCTTTTACTATTGATTCTTGCCGTGTTGGTTGCCGTTCCCTTCTTTCTTGAGGCCAAGATTGGAGAGATTATCAAGAACAATGTCAACAACAATGTGAATGCCCAATTGGATTTCACCGATGCCCGTCTCAGTCTGTTGAGCAGCTTTCCCAATGCCGAAGTTCGCCTGGAGAACATCAGCCTGAGCAATAAAGCACCTTTTGAGGGCGATACGCTTTTTGCCGCTAAAAATATGGGCCTGAAAATGGGCCTAGGCGAATTGTTCAAATCGCAGGGCGACCCTATTGGCATCAAGAACTTTCAATTGGAGGGTGCCAAGCTGAACATCATTATCGATAGCACAGAAAATGCCAACTATGACATTGCCAAGGAATCCGGCTCTTCGGATACGGCAGAAGGGTCAACGGATGGATTCTCCCTCAACCTGGAATCCTATGGGATAACGGAATCTCAAATTTCCTATACCGATTTGGCAACGGGTATGCAGTTGATCCTATCCGATCTTCATCATACGGGTACAGGAGATCTTTCCCTGGCGACTTCGGAATTGGATACGGAGACCCGTGCACTAGTGACCTTTGTCCTGGACAGTAGCCAGTATTTGGACCAAAACAAAGTAAAACTGGATGCCGTAATCGGTATCGATCTAGAAGAAAATAAATATACCTTCTTAAAGAACGAGGCGTTGATCAACCAATTGCCATTGCTGTTCGATGGATTTGTTCAGGTGAATGAAAATGGCCAAGAAGTGGCCATTGGTTTTAAAACCCCTTCCTCGGATTTCAAGAATTTTTTGGCCGTTATCCCGGAGGAATATTCCAAGAATATCGAAAACGTGAAGACCAGCGGGAATTTTACCGTAAAGGGAAAAATTGAAGGGATTGTTGATGAAACCCATATCCCGAGATTCAATATCGGCATCCATTCGGAAAATGCCTCTTTCAAATATCCCGATCTGCCCAAATCGGTAAGCCATGTCCATATCGCCACGGAAATCAACAATAGCACCGGTATTGCCGAAGATACCTATGTGGTCATTGAAAAACTGTCCTTTAATATTGAAGAGGACGAATTTAATATGACCGCAAAAATTACCGAGCTTATGGGCAATACCCAAGTGGACGCCCACATGGACAGTAAAATGAACCTGGCCCATATTTCACAGGCCTATCCCGTTCCCGCCGACCTGAACCTGAGCGGTATCCTGAATGCGGACATTACAACTGCCTTTGACATGGCCTCGGTGGAAAAAAAGCAGTATGAAAAGACCCAAACCGAGGGAAACATCAGTGTTCGGAACTTTGAATACCATTCCGCGGAATTGGCCCGTCCCGTTAAATTGGATAACGTGGCCATGAGTTTCACCCCGGAAAAGGTGCATCTCAAACAGATGAAGGGGAGTACCGGTACGACCGATTTTGACATCAATGGCAAAATCAGCAATCTTCTTGGTTTTATGTTCAACGATGAAAAGATTCAGGGCAATTTTGACCTTAAATCGGATAACTTCGTATTGGACGATTTTATGGTGGCGGAAACACCGGATTCGACCGAAATAGGCTCCGATTCTTCTGAGGCGATAGATGAAAAATTGAAGATTCCTTCCTTTCTGGATGTTGGTATCCAAGCTGCGGCCCAAACCGTACAATACGACAATATTACCCTAAAGGACGTAAGCGGCCATCTGCGGATACAGGATGAGAAGGCGGTTTTAAGTGATATGACCTCTTCCATTTTTGACGGTAAAATGGCTTTTAACGGGGAAGTGTCCACCCAGAAGGAAACCCCTACTTTTGCGATGCAACTGGATATGGACCAATTGCAGATCGGTGAGACCTTTAAAGCTTTGGAAATGTTCCGTGTCCTGGCCCCGGTGGCCCAAGCTTTAAAGGGGAAACTGGACACCAAAATTAAGCTCTCCGGGAATTTAACGGATGATTTTACACCCGATCTCTTATCCCTGAGCGGAGATTTACTGGCCAATATAATGACACAGGAAATCAATACCGAGCAGGCACCCTTGCTTTCCTCTTTGGACGGTAAGCTGGATTTTATTGATCTAGAAGAACTGGACCTCAAAGACCTAAAAACCCAACTTTCCTTTGAAGACGGTTTGGTCCGTGTAAAACCTTTCACCCTCAACTATAAGGATATCGCTATAGACGTGGACGGCGGACACACCTTTGATAGCAAACTGGATTACAAAGCCACGCTACAGGTGCCGGCCAAGTACCTGGGCAAGCAGGTAAACGATTTAATTGCCCAAATCGATGACAACCATCTGGAAACACTGACTGTCCCGGTAACCGCAAATATTGGAGGGGATTATGCCAGCCCCAATGTAAGCACCGATTTGACCTCAGGTGTCCAAGACCTTACGGGCCAATTGGTGGAGATTCAAAAGCAAAAGCTGCTGGCCCAGGGGAAGGAAAAGGCTTCGGATTTGATCGGGGGATTGCTATCCCAAAATACTGGTGAACAGGATTCCGTCCTGGACCAAGACGCCAAAAAGGACGGGGTCAAGGCCGTATTGGGCGGTATCCTGCAAAATAACAATACACCGGATACTACGCGGACCGCCATGGATTCTTCAGCTACCCCAAAAAAAGATCCGGTCGAGGAAACGGCAAGGAACATTTTGGGCGGTCTCTTCGGAAAGAAGAAGGATACGGTCAAAAAAGAATAGCTCAATCAATATGCAGGCCTACATAATAACCTTCATGTCCGCGGACGTTGAACACCGTATTGTCCTCGAATATGAGGTACTGCCCCTTAATTCCTTTTAGTCGCCCCTTGATACTGGGTTGTTTCTCCAAATTAAGACTGGTTACTTTTTCCGGATATTGTAAAACGGGAAACTCCAAATGGGTTTCAACATTGTTTTCAATATAATATTCCGCTACCTCCAGGGGAAGATGTTCCCGAAGGTGGTCCCGACATTCCAGTAAATTTTCATCCTTTATGTTGTTGGTCAACATTTTTCGCCAATTGGTCTTGTCGCTTATGTGGTTTTTGAGGGCCACTTCGGCAATGCCCGCCAGATACCGGTTAGGTACTTCGGCAATTTCGATGGCCTCGTGGGCACCCTGATCGATCCATCGGGTAGGTATTTGCGATTTTCGGGTCACCCCCACTTTTATGTTGCTGCTATTGGCCAAATAAACGATATGGGGCTGTAATTGGACTTTCTTCTCATATTCCAAATCCCGGTCCTCCTGGTCCAAATGGGCCTTACTTAACTCGGGCCTCATGATCCAGTCCCCGGCGGCCGGAGTTTCAAAAAAGCAGGTACGGCAAAACCCCTGGCGGTATATGGGCCGATCGCGGCCACAATTAAGGCATTGGTATTTGATAAAATCGATTTGGAGGTTTTTGCCCAAAATTTGGTTCATATTCAAAAAATCGTTTTCGAAAACCAAATAATATTGGATGGGCGTGCCCATTTCCGTCTGCATTTTTTGAAGTACCCCCTCGTATGACATAAAAGTATTTCTTATTTGAAAATAATATGGATTAAAGTTATTTTAGGCGGATAAAGATACCCAAAAATGCCGATACCGCTATTTAATTCCATTGCCTCATGGTTGCTTAAAAAACGTTATCACCAGATTGAACTTTTTCTAAAATATCCCTTGGAGGTACAGGCGGAGTTGTTACAACAACTTCTTGAAATTGCAGAGGATACGGAGATTGGGAAGCGATACGATTTTGAGTCCATTCCTGATTACGAGACTTTTAGGGAACGGGTTCCGGTAGTACGTTATGAGGAAATTGAACCGCAGATAGAACGCACACGGAGAGGGGAACAAAATATATTTTGGCCTACCTCCATCAAATGGTTTGCCAAGAGCAGCGGCACCACCAATGCCAAGAGCAAATTCATTCCCGTAAGTGCCGAAGCCCTGGAAGATTGCCATTATAAATCCGGCAAGGACCTACTATGTCTCTACCTGAACAACAATGAAAACTCCCAATTGTTTACCGGTAAAAGCCTCCGATTGGGAGGCAGTAAGGAACTGTATGAAGATAATGGGTCTTTTTTTGGGGATCTTTCCGCCATATTGATCGATAATATGCCCTTATGGGCCGAGTTTAGCAGTACACCTAGTAGCAAGGTCTCGCTTATGAGTGAATGGGAAAACAAGCTGCGGGCTATCATTCAGGAGAGTACCCAAGAGAATGTGACCAGCTTGGCCGGTGTCCCCTCATGGATGTTGGTTTTACTGAATAATGTTCTTGAGGAGACTGGAAAGTCACACCTTTTTGAAGTCTGGGAAAATTTGGAGGTCTATTTCCACGGAGGGGTGAGTTTTGTCCCTTATAAAGAGCAGTATCGGCGAATTCTACCCCGGAAAAATTTCAGGTACTATGAAATTTACAATGCCTCCGAAGGTTTTTTTGCCATCCAGGACCGGAACAATGCCGATGATCTTTTGCTAATGTTGGACTATGGCATTTTTTATGAATTTATACCCATGGACAATTATGGGACCCCGTTGGAAAAGGCCATTCCGCTTTGGGAGGTGAAAACGAAGACCAACTATGCCCTGGTCATTACCACCAACGCCGGACTGTGGCGCTATAGCATAGGGGACACGGTACGCTTTACATCCATTAATCCATACAGGATAAAGGTGACTGGACGTACCAAACACCATATCAATGTATTTGGGGAAGAATTGATCATTGAAAATGCGGAGGAGGCCCTTAAGGGCATTTGCAAAAAAACCGGTGCTGAAATTAAGGATTATACCGCTGGGCCCATTTTTATGTCAGGAAAGGAAAAAGGAGCGCATGAATGGATTATCGAATTTAGAAGGCCTCCGGAAAAAATCGACTATTTTACGGAGATATTGGATAATGCCTTAAAATCACTCAACTCGGACTATGAGGCCAAAAGGTACAATAACCTCACCTTGAGTATGCCCAAGGTGCACGTTGCCCGGGACAATCTCTTTTACGATTGGCTGAAATCCAAAGACAAATTGGGCGGCCAACACAAAATACCAAGGTTGTCCAACACCAGGGACTATATTGAGGAATTGTTGCAAATGAATCAGTAGCGACGCGTTGGTTAATCGTCCATTTTATTGATTAATCGCATGACCACAGTTTTCAACTTTTTAATGATTACCGGAGCCATACAAGGTTTTTGCTTTAATGTGGCTACTTTTTTTGCCAGAAGGAAAATAGAAAAAACCGTTCTCTTCCTTAATCTCTTCGTTTTCTTTCTTTCATTAAACAACCTGCAGTCGTGGATGATCGACAAAGGATTTGTATCCTCCCATGGATTTTGGGAGAATTTTATAATTCCATGGTATGTGCTCATTGTTCCCATGTATTATGCTTTTTTAATATCCTACCTTGAAATTGAAAAGAGGAGATGGACTTTTGTCTGGATTTCCGGAGGTCTTTTCTTTTTGGAATTCCTGGTGAGGACCTGGGTCACCTACAGGGTCTACCAGAACCAATGGGAAATGGATCGGTTAGCCAATTACAATATTTTGGAAGATAGCATTACCTTGTCCTATTCCTTATTTCTTTTCTTTAAGGCCTATCGGATCATTTATCACTACCAAGGGTTGCAAAGTCCGGTATTGTCTTTTGATGACCTTAAATGGCTTAGGCGTTTTATGACCATGGGAGGGCTGGTTTTTATATTGTGGATACTGGCCATTTTTTTTAACCTGACCGATTTGATCCAGCAGCCTTATAGTTATTATCCCCTACGTTTGGGGTCCTCTATATTGATTTATTGGGTGGGGTATCAAGCCTTTTTCCATTATGTTATTCTGAAAGATAGGATTGTACTTAGAGGTGTAATCAGAAACCGGGATGCGAAAAATGATCCGAAAAGTGGGCACCGTACCAAAGAGTCGGGTAGAAGCCATAAGGAGGAAATTGCCTTTGCAAAAATTGAGGATTTTGTTCAGGAAGAACAACGCTATTTAGATCCCTACTTAAGTCTAGAGCGTCTTTCGAAAGAAATGGGGTCCAATGCCAGTAGTGTTTCCAAATTGATCAACACTTATTCCGAAGGCAATTTTTCGGACTTCATCAATAAATTCCGGGTTCAGGAGGCTAAAAGACTGTTATCCGGACAAGATTATAATGCCTATACCATTGTCGCCATTGGATTGGAGTGTGGTTTTAATTCTAAATCCACCTTCTACACGGCCTTTAAAAAGTTCACCGGGGAAACCCCAACCCAATACAGGGCTAACCATTCCTAGATTCCGGTGTTCTTGTCCGAATTCTTATCGATTGGATAATATGGGATAGCCGACTCAAATGGACCATTAATTTTGGTTTCAAACCATAAAATGAATGGTATGAAAGCAAAAATTGGATTACTCTTGGGTAGTATCATCCTTTCGGCTTGCCATACCTACCGATCGGTAGATATGGAAACTACCCGACTAAGGGAAGGTAAAAAATACAGGGTCATTACCAAACTGAATGAAAAGCACAAATTAAGGATTCTTAGTGATGGGGATACCCTGGTAGGCAAAGGACCTTCCGGAATTTTGATCAACCTGGCGAAGAAAGATCTCTTAAGCGTGGAGGAATGTAAGTTTTCCATCACTAGAACCTTGGGATTGCATGTGCTTATCGTTGGCACTGCTTATGGCGTTATTGCCATAACCGAACCCGTTAAAAACCTAGGTAATATTTATGATGTTCAGTAGAACGGCAGGTTTTAACCCTAGGTTTCCCAAATTAGGGCTACATCGAAGATTTGTTTCAGATAAACAAATAAATATGGGAATATGGCGTTAAATCTACAATTTGGGTGTGAATTTGACCTAACCCGTATTTAATTATATTATTCTTATGGCAGAAAGACTTGTTGTTATTTCCGATATGTGGGGTGTGAAAAAAGGCCTTTGGATAACTTCTTATTTGGGCTACCTGCAACAATACTATACTATTGTATTTTATGATAGCCAGCAATTGGCTTATATGGATTTGCCCGTACAATCAGAGAAAAACATCCATAATGCATTTGTAAATGGGGGCATCGATATGGCGGTGGCCCACTTGTTGAAAAAGGAGAAGGAAGCCAGCCATTACTTGGCTTTTAGTACGGGGGGCACCATAGCTTGGAAAGCCGGACTGGAAGGTCTTCCCATGAAGTCTTTGTATGCCGTTTCGCCCACAAGGATACGGATGGAGGACAAAAAGCCCAATATCCCCTTGAACTTGATTTATGGGAAAAACGATGAGTATCGTCCTTCAAACAAATGGTCCAATAAAGTTGGTGTGGATATGGAAGTTATTGAGGGCTTTGGCCATACCTTGTATACGGATGAAAAGATAATCCAGAAAGTATGCCAGGACCTGTTGGACAGCGTTACAAAATTCCGAACCGAGACCAAAAAAGCGGTCTAGTGCTTTAAACTTCATAAAAGACAGGGCCCCTAAACTTTTAAAGTTTAGGGGCCCTGTCTTTGTTGTATTCTCATTATAAACTATGAAACCGCCTTGAGTTTTTTGACCGTTTCGCGTGACAACTTTTGTTCGGCATAGGGTTTGGTGACCTTAAACTCCTTTTCACCGTTGCTCGGCATCTCGAACATGGCATCCGTAAAAATAGCCTCGCACAGGGAACGGAGTCCCCGGGCCCCAAGTTTATATTCAATGGCCTTTTCCACAATATAGTCCAGTGCCTGTTCAGTTATCTTAAAGGAAATGCCATCCATTTCGAACAACTTCTCATATTGTTTAATGATCGCATTTTTAGGTTCCGTAAGAATGGCCCGAAGTGTTTTTTCATCCAAGGGATTCATATGGGTGAGCACGGGAAGTCTACCGATGATTTCCGGGATTAGCCCAAATTCCTTGAGGTCCTTGGGGATAATGTATTGCAAAAGATTTCGGTCATCCAGGTTTTCCTCGGCCTTGGAGGCACTATAGCCTACCGCTTGCATGTTTAGACGTTTGGTAATGGTCCTTTCAATACCGTCAAAGGCACCTCCGGCGATGAACAATATATTCTCCGTATTTACTTCAATAAATTTTTGATCCGGATGTTTTCTTCCCCCTTTGGGCGGTACATTGACCACGGTGCCCTCCAAAAGCTTCAAAAGACCCTGTTGCACGCCCTCTCCGGAAACGTCCCTGGTAATGGAAGGGTTATCACTTTTTCGGGCAATTTTATCAATTTCATCTATAAACACAATACCCCGTTCTGTCTTCTCCAGATTGTAATCAGCAGCCTGGAGCAATCGCGTAAGTATACTTTCCACATCCTCGCCAACATAACCTGCTTCCGTTAAAACGGTGGCATCCACAATGGCCAAAGGAACGTTGAGCATTTTGGCGATGGTCTTGGCCATCAGGGTTTTGCCCGTTCCCGTCTGCCCCACCATGATGATGTTGCTTTTTTGTATCTCTATTTCATCCTCTTTGGAGGAGGGTTGTAGCAATCTTTTGTAGTGATTGTAAACAGCTACCGAAAGGACTTTTTTGGTACGTTCCTGACCAATAACAAAGGTGTCAAGGAAATCCTTGATTTCCAGAGGTTTTTTAAGGATCAATTCCGATGAAAGGTCATTGGTCTTGTTCTGCCTGGATTCTTCCATGACAATACCATAGGCCTGTTCAATACAACGATCACAAATATGGGCGTCCAGACCTGCTATAAGCAGATTGGTCTCCGGTTTTTTACGTCCACAAAAAGAGCACTCTAAATTTTCCTTTGCCATAATTGTCTATAAATATCCTCAATAGTAACGAAAGAAACTGGATTTTGGTTCATTACTTTGGGCGGCTGGCCGCAATTCTCACTGCATTTCGTCGAAATTAACCCTTATCCCTTACCAAGATTTCGTCGATCATCCCATAGTTTTTGGCCTCATCCGCTTTCATCCAGTAATCCCGATCACTATCTTCATGCACTTTTTCAATAGTTTGCCCTGAATGCTTGGCAATAATCTGGTAAAGCTCTTCCTTGAGCTTGAGGATTTCACGGGCCGTAATCTCAATGTCACTGGCCTGCCCTTGGGCACCGCCCATGGGCTGATGGATCATGACCCGGGAATGCGTAAGTCCACTCCGTTTTCCTTTTTCACCCGCACATAACAATACGGCCCCCATGGAAGCGGCCATGCCAGTGCAGATGGTCGCAACGTCCGGTTTAATGAACTGCATAGTATCGTAGATGCCCAGACCGGCATAAACGCTGCCTCCCGGGGAATTGATATAGATCTGGATATCCTTGGAGGCATCCGTGCTTTCCAAGAACAATAGCTGGGCCTGTACAATATTGGCCACTTGGTCATTGATACCCGTGCCCAAAAATATGATTCGATCCATCATCAGCCTGGAAAAAACGTCCATGGCCACCGCATTAAGTTGTCGTTCCTCAATGATATTGGGGGTTAGGCCTACGGGATACATACTGGTCAGTAGGGTATCGTAGTAGGTGCTGCTAATGCCCTGATGTTTTATAGCGTAATTTTTGAATTCTTTTCCGTAATCCATTGGGTTTAAACTAATATTTTTAACAAAAAAAGGTGCCGAAACTACTGCTTCGGCACTGTAAAGATACTTATTATTTTTCGGAAATTATCCGTAGACCTCCTTCACAAAATTTTCGTAGGTCACCTCCTTTAATTTGAAATTTACCTGCTCTTTATAAAGATTCAATAACTTTTGGCTCATCAATTGCTCGGATAGACGCTTTACTTCATCCTGATTGGACAAGACGCGGGTTGCAATGTTGTCCAGTTCCTCCTCTTTCGGGTCCAATTGTCCAAATTGGGCCATTTGAGACTTAATGAAACCCTTGGCAAATTCCTTGAGTTCGTCCAACTGAATTTCCAATTTGTTGTCCTGGATAATTTTTCCTTCTATAAGCTGATATCGCAGCCCTTTTTCAGATTTTTCAAATTCCTCGGTCGCCTCTTGGTCCGTAAGGGGCTTTTCACCCGTAGTCTGGATCCATTTAGTGAGAAATCCCGAAGGCAGGTCAAATTTGGTATGATCAATAAAGTACTCGGTGATGTCATTGAGCAGCTTTTGATCGGATTGTTGCTCAAACTGCTTTTCAGAATCTGTTTTTATCCGTTCCCGTAATTCATCCTCACTGGTTACCATATCTTTGCCAAAGAGCTTGTCGAAGAAATCCTGGTCCATTGCGGCAAGCTCCCGTTCATTGATTTCCTCAATGGTAAACGCAACTTCCGTCTTCAGATCTTTGGCCTTTTCCTGAGATATGCCCAGGACACTGGACAATAGGTAATCTTCCTTAAAGAGACCTTTGGTATTAAGTAGAACGGTATCCCCGGTCTTTTTTCCCAGAAGTTGGCCCAAAGCCTTTTTACTTTTAACCTTATCCAGTTCCACAACCGCCTTGTTCTCAATTTCTTCTTCTTCATGCGTAAAAGTTCCGTTGACCTCATCGTTTTTTCCCACCTCATTTTTGGAAACCAGTTTCCCATACTGTTTTCGCATTCGGTCTACTTGCTCATCGATCATCTTTTTGTCCGCGATAATCTTATATCGGGTCAAGCTCTTTTTGGTTTTTAGGGATACTTCAAAAGAGGGGGCCAATCCCAGTTCGAACTCAAAGTCAAAATTCTCCTTGTCCCAATCAAAATTGTCCTGTTGTCTGGGCAGGGGATTGCCCAGGACATCCAATTTCTCCTCAGTTAGATATTTGTTGAGGTTATCTTGCAATAACTTATTCACCTCATCCACCAAAACAGCCTTACCATATTGTTTTTTGATCAGGCCGATGGGCACCTGGCCTTTTCGAAAGCCAGGAATATTGGCTTGCTTTCGATAATCCTTTAAGATTTTGTCCACCTTGTCCTGATAGTCATCCTTGGTTATGGCCACTTTCACAACGGCGTTCAACTCATCGATCTGCTCTTTGGTAATGTTCATTTTCTTTTTGTATTAAGCCATAAAAATGGGATGCAAAAGTAGTACAATTTGAACATCCCAACAAGTTTTGGGCATCGGGATTGTACGGGCTAATTCTACTTTTTATCTTCTTTTAAGAGTGAGAACAAGATAGATTGAAGAAAAGACAAGAGTAAACTGAACAATAAGGCCCACCATATGCCGTCTACGCTAAATCCGGCAATGAGTCCATCGGCCAGCAGGATGATAATGGCGTTGATGATCAAAAGAAACAGGCCGAAGGTAATAAGGGTGACGGGTAACGTAAGGATGACCAAAATCGGTTTTACCAAAAAATTCAGAAGGCTAAGAACTAAAGCAACGATAATTGCGGTTAAATAGGAATCCACGGAAACGTGCGGCAAAATTTTGGAGAGTATGACAACGGCCAGGGCGCTAAGTAAAATACGGAGAATCAGTTTCATAATGGTGGAAGAGTTGAATGGTACAAAAAAGGTACCCGGATTGTCCGGGTACCCCTAAAAATAAAAAAATATTTCGGTATCAATTAATATAGAGCCCGGTAAATTCCAGGGGATCTACCTCGGGTAGTTCCGCTCCATATTTGGTCTCAATGGCCTGTATGAATTCATTGGCGATCAACGCATACCCTCTTGGGGAAAGATGGACCCCATCTAGTGAAAATCCGCCACCGGTGGCAAATACTGCCGTAATGGTACTGCCATCGGACAGGGGAATCCCTTCATTTTGGGTCCGTTCCAACAATGCCTTGATATCAATAACCGGCAGGTCGTATTGTACGGCCAGTGCGGCAATGATTTCGTTGAACCTGTCCAAGGCAACGGCAACAATTTCTTGCTCGCTTGGGGTAAGAACCCATTTGTCCTCCATCGGGTAGGTAATGCCATTCACCGATAATTGGGCAGCTTCCGCCGTTGGCACACCCAAGTCCTGTAAACTGGCAAATGCGGTTTCATTAAATTGCGCAATGGCGTTTTGCGCAGGCAACACGATCAGGTCATCGGCATTGGCCTGCCTGGCCTGGCCATAAAGCAGACCGAGTACGGTAGCTGTGGGGGCATCCAATCCACCCAATTGCAGGGCACCAGTAATCTGGGCGGATAAATCCGGTAAGGATTCGTCCCGGATGACTACCGCACTTGCCGCACTGGTAGAAAAAACAATCGATCTCTCCGGTACACCTAAAAATTCGAAAACTTGGTTGAGTTGCGCAAAGGTGGCATTCAAGGTTGGAATTTGAGGCCCAAAATCGGGATTGGTGGGGTCCAAGGGTGCAAAGGGCACCGTTGTGAAATACGGTATTCCCGTTACATTGGGAATATTGGCCAAAACACCTTTGGCGCCATTGGCCGTAAGCGCTTGCAACAATTGGTCGTAGACACTGGCAAAAACATTGGAATCCGTAATATCGTTAAAACCATAGGTAAGCGGATTGGTGTTTCCTTCCTGATTCTCTCCATCACCCCCTTCGGTGGCATAGGCCAAAATGTCGTTGTTCCCGATCCAAAGTGTAAAAAAGGTCGGGTTTTGGGCAAGGGCATCCCCGAGTATGGAAGCAGTGGGGGAGGAAGCAAAGCGAACAAAATAAGGATTGGCCGCACCAATGGCCAAAGCTTCAAGGCTGCCATATCCCTCAAGAGGCAAATGAAAGATCTTGGCACCAGGAACCCCCATATTATTAAAGGAGCCGCTCAGAATATTGGATATTTCCGTGGATTGGGGCCCATCCAATCGGACCGGGGCGGGAGATCCCGAGGCAAAGGAAAGCACAAACCTGTTTCCGTACAAGGAGTCGCCAAGTACGGTTGCCCCTCCCAGATTATCGGCCATAAAGGGAATTTCGAAGGATCCTCCTCCGGCTTCTGAAAAACTGGTGGCCAACATATTGGGAAAGGAAGCCGTTTGCCCGTTACTGAATAGGGCACCGTCTGAAAAACCGGCAGTGAGGGAATTGCCAAGGGCCACGTAGGTGGAAAAATCGGCCGATCCGCTGGTATAATTGATGGGCTCGGGCGGTGTGTCACCCGGATTGCTGGCAGGAGTGTCGTCATCACTGCAAGAAATCGCAAGAAATCCGAAAAAAGCCCATAAAACAACAGTCTTTTTCATAGTAGTTATAGCGTTAGTTTACGTAAATTCTGTGTAAAAAAGATGTAAAGGCAAAATTAACCAAAATTACGGGACGTACAATAATTCGGACAAAAAAATTATGCATGCATAATAAAAAAAGGTCTTTTTTATCGATTTAAGAATGCAATGGACTTCTCAAAGAACAGTTTAGGGTTTTCCGCGTGAAGCCAATGTCCCGCATTTTCAATGACGTCCACATCGGCGTTTGGGAAATATGTTTTAATCTCCACCTCATCGTTTGGATAGATGTAATCCGACCTTCCCCCGCGTAGAAACAAAGTGGCTCCCCTAAAAGTTCCAGTAGCATTGATATTTTCACCTACCGCACCCACTTTGTCCCCAAGAACATGGAGATTGAAACGAAAAGCCAACTTTCCTTTTTCACGCCAGTACAGGTTTTTGAGCAAAAATTGCCTCGTCCCCAAATCTGAAATGGATTGGGCAAGCGCATATTCCACGGATCCCCTGGAATCCAATTCCTGCAGATTTAACTGATTAAGGGCATTCAAAATGGACTGATGCTGTGGTGGATAGTATTTTGGGGCGATGTCCGCCACGAGCAGTTTATCGACCAATTCTGGACGGGACAGCACAAATTGCATGGCCGTTTTCCCACCCATGGAATGGCCAATGAGCGATAGGTTTGTCAATCTGTGATGTTCCACATATCTATGCACATCCTCCGCAAGAAAGGCATAATTAAAGTCATCCGACCAGAAACTCTTTCCATGATTCCGCTGATCGACCAGATGTACCTCGAATCCATTTTCGGCATATTGGGTGCCCAAGGTTTTCCAGTTGTCCGACATGCCCAAAAAGCCATGGAGTATGATCAATGGGTTCCCGTTTCCCAAAATTTTGGAATGTAATTCTTGCATTATTTCAATTTATTCAAATATAGCGCCACAACATTTTCCAGTCCTAGATACAAGGATTCGCAGATGAGGGCATGGCCAATGGACACCTCCAGCAGATGCGATATGTTCTTTTTAAAGAATTCGACATTTTCCAGATTTAGGTCATGTCCCGCGTTTATGCCCAATCCCAAATCATAAGCAACCTTGCCCGCATCGATAAAAGGTTGTATGGCCTTTTCCTTGTTGGAGGTATAGGACTTCGCATAGCTCTCGGTATATAGTTCTATCCTATCGGTGCCTGTCTCGGCCGCACCTTTGACCATATCCATATCGGGATCCACAAAAATGGAGGTCCGTATACCTTTTTCTTTAAAGATGGCGATGACCTCCTTAAGGAAGTCCTTGTTCTTTATGGTATCCCATCCCGCGTTAGAAGTTATGGCATCCACGGCGTCAGGAACCAAGGTAACCTGGTCCGGTTGTACTTCCAGCACCAAATCGATAAATTTTTTAATTGGGTTGCCCTCGATGTTTAATTCCGTGCTGACTATTTTTTTGAGATCTCGGGCATCTTGATATCGGATATGTCTTTCATCCGGCCTGGGGTGTATGGTGATTCCCTGAGATCCGAATTCCTCGATATCGGTCGCCATTTTAAGAAGGTCGGGTACATTCCCTCCCCTTGAATTTCGCAAGGTGGCGATCTTGTTTACATTTACGCTTAATTGGGTCATTGACTACATTCAAATGATACATCGCAAAAATACAAATTAGGCATGCCTTTTGATGATTTTAATTGTTATTTTGCGTTATATTTCAACTCATGCAGATTCAAGCGCACATCATTACCGAATTGGACGTTTTTGACGTTAATGACCCCTTGGAAAAGGCGGCCATTTTTCTGGAGCGCACCACTTTTTCACATATCGCCATATCCGAAAATGGAACTTTTCTGGGTATGTTGGGCGAGAACGATCTGGAAAATTCCGATGCCGACAAAAAGATTGAGGAGTATAGGTACAATCTGGAGGCCTTTTTTGTTAGAAAGGATAGCAATTGGTTGGATGTGTTGGAAATGTTCGCCCGCAACGAGGCCAACCTTTTGGCCGTATTGGATAACCAGGGCAAGATACTGGGCTATTACGATCTTACCCAAATTGTTGGAGCCTTTATAAATACTCCTTTTTTTACGGAGCCTGGCGACATTGTTGTGGTTGCCAAAGGCACCAAGGATTACTCCTTTAGTGAGATTTCCCAAATTGTGGAAAGTAACAATGCCCGGGTCATTGGGGCCTTTATCACAGATATGCGGAATGATGTGGTCCAGGTAACCCTTAAAATAAGTGCCTCCAACCTGAATGAGGTGTCACAGACCTTTAGAAGGTATAATTATACCATTCTGTTGGGCAGTAAGGACGATCAGTTTTTGGAGGACTTAAAGCAACGATCGGATTATTTGGATAAATATTTAAATGTCTAGCAGGACAATTCCCTAAACCAAATTTGATGAAAGTCGCGTTATATGGCCAGACCTACCAAGAGACTACCACCAACGTTGTCTCGGAACTGTTGGAGGAATTATGGGCCCGTAATGCAGAGATAGCCATTGAGGAGAATTTTCACGCATTTTTGTCCCATAAGCTCCATTTGGGGAACGTCCAAATTTTTACGGAATCCAAGGGATTGGATGGTTCATTCGATATGTTCGTCAGTTTTGGTGGGGATGGCAGCATTCTCCGGGCGACCACCTATATAAAAGACTTGGGTATCCCTATTGTAGGGGTAAATACAGGGCGTTTGGGATTTTTGTCCACCTTCAAAAAAGAAGAGGTTAGAAAGGTGGTGCAGGAGTTTGTGAAAGAGGACTATCACATTGTGGAAAGGAGTCTGGTTAAAGTGAGTTCCAATTATCCCATTCCGGAATTTGAAGATTTGAACTTTGCATTAAATGAGGTAACGGTAAGCAGAAAGGATACAACCTCTATGATTACCATTGAAACCTATATGGACGGGGAGTATTTGACTTCCTATTGGGCGGACGGACTTATTATCTCCACCCCTACCGGGTCTACGGGCTATTCCTTAAGCTGCGGCGGTCCAGTCATCATTCCAACGGCAAAGTCTTTGGTCTTAACCCCCATCGCCCCCCATAACCTCAATGTTAGGCCATTGGTGATCTCTGATAGTACCACCATCCGGCTCAAGGTTTCCGGACGAGAGGAACATCACCTTATTTCCTTGGATTCCAGGATAGCTTCCGTAAAAAATGGGACGGAAATAACCGTGGAAAAAGCCGATTTTTCAATCCAAATGATTGAATATACTTCTGAAAGCTTCTTAAAAACCCTCCGTAATAAACTGCTATGGGGAGAAGATCGTCGCAATTGATACTTCATCGGAACAATAAATGCAGCTAAAAGCTGTTTATCAAGAGAGAACACAAATCGTTAGGGTATGGACCAAGGTACCCTAGGCGATATCTAGGTAACTTTTGGAATTTATGAGGCGATACATTGTTGTATTACTTGTTTTACTAAGTTTTAGCTTGCAGGCCCAAACCTATGAGATTGGTGGTTTTTTTGGAGGAGCCAATGCCATTGGTGATGTGGGTAGGACCAACTATATATTACCCTCCGATATTGCGATCGGTGGATTGTTCAAATGGAACAAAAGCAAAAGATATGCCTGGCGAGCCAGTGTCATCTATGGAAGGTTTACCATGGATGATACCAAATCACACCTATCCTCCAGACAGCAGAGGGGATTTGTTATGGACAACTCCATATTGGAGGCTTCGGCCGGATTGGAGTTTAATTTTGTGGAGTATAATTTACATAAGTTGGGTCCGGCCTTTACTCCATATCTGTATACTGGACTTACCTATTTCCGTTATAACTATGACTATTTTGATGCCGGCCAATTCATAAATGCAGATCAAAGGGACGGTTCTTTTGCCATCCCTATGACAGTTGGCGCCAAGTTGCGGATCAACCAATACTTAATATTGGGGGCCGAGATAGGTGCCAGATATACCTTTACCGATAACTTGGACGGGAGCTTTCCCGAAAAGTCCAATGTGATGGAACTCATTGATCCAGGTCCTGAATTTGGTAACATTTTGAGTGATGATTGGTACGTATTTTCAGGAGTGACATTGACCTATACTTTTGGAAGAAAACCGTGCTCCGATTGTTTTGAGTAACTTTGCGTATGCAAAGTTTGGAACACATCAATCGGGAAAACCTCCCGAAGCACTTGGCCATTATCATGGATGGCAATGGAAGATGGGCCAAGGAACGCGGCAGATTACGGGTCTTTGGTCATGAAAACGGGGTGCGCACCGTCCGAAATACGGTGGAACATTGTGTCCGAATCGGTATTGAATACCTTACCTTATATACATTTTCTACGGAAAACTGGAAACGCCCCAAATTGGAAGTGGACACCCTAATGAAACTTTTGGTGTCCTCCTTAAAAAAAGAACTAAAGACCTTTGAGGAAAATAACGTACGGTTAAATGCCATAGGTGATATTGCATCCTTGCCCAAAAAGGCCCAAGAAGAGTTATTGGAGGTGATGCAAAAGACGGATTCGCATACCGGAATGACCTTGACTTTAGCCCTGAGTTACGGAGCTCGAGAGGAAATAAAAAACGCAGTTCAGCGTATAAGTACCAAAGTTAAAAATAATATAATTTCTCCTGAAAATATTGACGAAACCATTATAAATAGCCATCTTTACACGCACAATTTACCAGATGTGGACTTGTTGATTCGTACCAGTGGGGAACATAGGATCAGCAATTTTTTGCTTTGGCAAATAGCGTATGCGGAATTATATTTTATTGACGTATTTTGGCCCGATTTTAGTGAGGAACATTTGGCAGCGGCCATACGTAATTACCAGAACAGAGAACGACGATTTGGAAAAACTAGCGAACAACTCAACTAGCGATATAAAAAAGTTCATATCGCTCAAACCACTTATAACCCTCCTTTTACTTTTCACTACCACCTGCACCTTGGCCCAAGTATCTTCTTATGAAGAGGGAAGGAAGTACATCCTTGGGGGTCTAGAGGTTACCGGATTACAGAGTTATAACGAGCAGACCGTGAAAACCTACACCGGACTGCGCGTGGGCCAGCCCATTACCGTTCCTGGTGAACAAATAAGCGCGGTAATAAAGAAGTTGTGGGGACTGGAACTTTTTAGTGATATTGACTTTTACATCACTAAAATTGAGGGGGACGAGGTCTTTCTGGAACTGAACATTATTGAAAGGCCCACCTTGTCCAAGGTTACTATAAATGGTATCCCAAAAAGAAAGGTGGACGATATTGTAAAGGATACGGACCTTAAAAAAGGGAAAAAAATAACGGAAAGTCTAATCGCCAATACCAAAAACTACCTTCAGAATAAGTATCAGAAACAAGGATTTTTGAATGCCAAGGTTTCCATCATTACCGCCAAAGATACCTCCGAGACCAATGCGCGAAAGATGGTTATCAATGTTAACAAAGGGGATAAGGTTAAGATAAAGGATGTAATTTTTGAGGGCAACGAAAAGTTGAAATCCAAGAGATTACGGAAAGCCTTAAAAAAGACCAAGGAAAAGCGATTGGGCAGGTTTTGGAAAAAGTCAAAGTTTATTGAAGAGGATTATGAGAATGACCTAGATCTCCTGATCGACAAATATGCCGAAAATGGGTATCGGGATGCTCGCATTCTTTCGGATTCCATCATCAAAATTGATGATAACAATATCAACATAAAGATAGCCGTAGAGGAGGGTGACAAATACTATTTTGGTGATATCGACTTCGTGGGGAATAGTGTTTACACGGACAGGCAGTTGGCTCAGGTACTTGGTATAAAAAAAGGAGCCACGTATAACGGGGTTCTTCTTAGAAAACGTATTGCGGACGATACCAAACCGGATGCGCAGGATTTAAGTAGTCTTTATCAGAACAACGGTTATCTTTTTTCCAGCATCAATCCTGTGGAGATTTCGGCTGAAAACGATACCATCAACTTTGAAATTCGGATTATTGAGGGTAAGGAAACCTATTTGGACCATATTACCGTCGCTGGAAATGATAGGACCAACGATCACGTTATTTTCCGCGAACTCCGTACAAGGCCCGGCCAAAAATACAACAAGTCCGATATCATTAGAAGTATTCGCGAATTGGGGCAATTGGGTTATTTTGACGCGGAGCAGATAAAACCGGATATCCAGAATCCCAATCCGAACGAAGGTACCGTGGATATTGCCTACAGTTTGGTAGAATCGGGCTCCAGCCAAATAGAATTACAGGGAGGCTACGGTGGTGGTGGTTTTATTGGTACCTTGGGACTTTCCTTTAGCAACTTTTCCATGAAAAACCTGTTAAAGGGAGAAGCCTACAAACCCGTACCTATGGGTGACGGACAAACCTTTGCGGTCAGAGTACAGGCCAGTAGGACTTTTAGGGTGTACAGTTTGAATTTTTCGGAACCCTGGTTGGGGGGTAAAAAACCGGTTCGTTTTAACCTTTCCCTTTCCCGAACACAACAATTTGGTACTAGTTTTAATACACGGGGGCGTATCGATGTGGATCGAAGCCGCGGTTTTGCCATTACCGGAATTTCCGCTGGACTGGCCAAACGGGTGCAATGGCCGGACGACTATTTTACCATTTCCCATTCTCTGGGGTACCAATTGTATGACTTTAATAATTACAACATTGGCCTGTTTAGTTTTGGTAATGGATCTTCCAACGCCTTTACCTATACCTTGGGCATATCGAGAAATGCTACTTCTGGGGGGCGCATATTTCCAAGGGGGGGATCAAATTTTGAGATTACTACAAAGCTTACCCCGCCGTATTCGCTTTTTAGCAACAAGGATTTTAAGGCCATTCGGGACGAAAGCGAAGAACTTTTGGAAGAGATCAGTCAGCTAGATCCCGGTGACCCCGAAGCTATTGCCCTTAACGAAAGGCGCGAAGCTCTAGAAGAGGAGCGATTTAAATGGTTGGAATATTATAAGATCAAGTTTAAGGGAGACTGGTATACCACCTTGTTGGGTAGTGCGGACAAATCATTTGTATTACGGACCAATGCCGAATTTGGGTTTTTGGGAAGCTATAATACGGATATTGGCGATGTTCCCTTCGAACGGTTTTTTGTCGGTGGGGACGGTCTAGGAAACTTCACCCTGGATGGCAGGGATATTATACAATTAAGGGGATATGAAAACCAATCATTGACACCCATCAACCCGACCACGGGAAGACAGGAAGGTGGATTGGTCTACAATAAATTTTCGATGGAATTAAGATATCCGCTTACCTTAAAACCATCGGCATCCATTTTTGCTTTGACTTTTTTGGAAGCTGGAAACGCTTTCAACAATTTTCAGGAGTTTAATCCGTTTGAATTAAAACGATCGGTCGGGGCGGGGCTTCGCATTTTTATGCCGGCATTTGGTCTTTTGGGAATTGATTTTGGATATGGATTTGATCCGGACAACGTCAACCCCCAAGCGGGCCCAAGTGGATGGCAAACGCACTTCATCATTGGCCAACAGTTTTAGAATTTGGAATCGTGGCACTGCTAATCCTTTCATTTTAAAAGTTTTAGTAATTTTGGCACGATATTTTCAATTGGATAAAGCGAAAATACAATGAAACAAAAATCAAGCGTTCTTTTCTTCCTGTCAATGGTGCTGTTTTCTTTTTACGCCTTGGCCCAGCGTGGTGTTCGTATTGCCTATGTAGATATGGAATACATTCTTGAAAATGTAGAGGAATATCGGGAAGCCAGTGAGCAATTGGAATCCAAGGTACAGAAATGGAAGGTAGAAATTGAACAAAAGCAGAGTGCCGTAGATCAAATGAAAAAAGATCTAATGGCCGAAAAAGTGTTGCTTACGGATGAGCTTATAGTGGAGCGGGAAGAGGAAATACAGATTTTGGAAAAGGAAATGTTGGAATACCAACAAGATCGGTTCGGTCCACAAGGCGACTTGGTTTTACAAAAACGGCAACTTATTCAGCCTATTCAAGACCAAGTATTCAATGAGGTTCAAAAAATTGGGACCAACAAAAAGTATGATTTTATTTTTGATAAATCAGCGGATGTTGTAATGTTGTATTCCGAAAAAAGGCATGATATTAGCGATTTGATTTTGAGGGGCATTGCGCGGACCCGAAAAATTAGCAAGCCTAAAAAGAAGCCCGCTAGAAGTAGACTTGAAGATTTTGAGGGGGAGCCGGCCGAAGAATCCATAAGTGATGCGCTTAAGGAACGTCAAGAAAAAGCGGAGCAGGCTGCCGAAGCAAGAGCTAAAACAGCGGATGAAAGAAGGGCGGAACAGTTAAAATTGAGGGAAGAGCGTAAAAAAGCCTATGAGGAGAGAAGGAAAAAGCTTTTGGAGGAAAGGGAAGCCAGGTTAAAGGCGAAGCGGGAGGCCCGTAAGAACAAGGAAACGGATACAGAAGAGGATTAACTCAATCAAAAGGATTATTAAATTATAAATTAACACTCAAAAATCGGAATTAAAAATCATGAAATCGACTTGATCAAACGCATGGATTATTTAGGAAAGTACGTATTTGATTAAGGAAAATATTGTGGGTCCGGTTGAAACAATTAAATTTTAACTCATGAAACAAGTAAAAAGGATAGTTGTAACCCTGGTTTTATTGATAGCTGCGACCAGCTTTGTAAATGCACAAAATAAGATTGCGCATATCGATGTTACCCAATTGTTGGCTGCCATGCCGGAAATGAAGGCTGCAGAGGCGGAATTGAAGAAACTTCAGGAAACCTATAGCGCGGACATAGAAAGTTCCATGACGGAATTGAAAAACAAGTATACCCAATACGAAAATGAAGCCCCTTCCAAGACTAAGGAAGAGAACGAAAAGCGTGCCATAGAATTACAGGGTTTTCAAAAAAGTATAGGAGAGGCGCAACAAGCCGCGCAGCAGGAGTTGGGTAAAAAACAAGCCGAGTTGTTTCAGCCCATTTCCGAAAAGGCGAAGGCGGCCATAGAAAAAGTGGCTACCGCCCTAGGTTATGATTATGTCATTGATGCCCAGCCCGGGGGAGGTCTTATTGTATCGCGTGGTAAGGATTTGCTAGCAGATGTTAAGGCCGAATTGGGAATTTAAGAATTACTAAACTTCAAAAAAAACCGCAGGTGCACAACTTGCGGTTTTTTTTGTACTATCCCTTTCGAAGTTTCTTCCCTATATTCCGCCATCGCAGTGACCTAATAAACTTGGCCTCCTCCCGGGATACCAAATAAGGGAGGTTCTTTGTTTTTGCCTTAAAAAACCCGTTGAGGTTGTGGAAAAGAACATTCAAATTTCCTTGCTTTACCGCCATTTTTAGGGATGCTATACAACTGAGTAAAAAGCCGTAGCCCATGGTGTACATAGCCTCACCCTGCAATAACCTGGCCTTTTTATTGTATGCCTTTCCCGTTGGGCGCAAATGCTTTACCTGCAAAGATGCTTCGGTAAAAACCTCAAAACCGTGATATTGTGCCAATAGTTCGTCAACGGTATCCCAACCCATCGCATTTTTAAGTCCGTCGATGGCTTGGAAACAGGCTTGGGTGTAAGCCTTGAAAGCTCCCCGGACATGATCCTTGTTCATTGGATGGTTCAATTTCCATTCTCCCAAGTTATCCTTTTCGTAAGCAAAACCACCAGCTATCCCTACCTTGGGATGTCTCTGGAAAATCGCAGCGATCTGTTCAAAATAAATATGCGGAAGGATAATATCCGCATCTAGCTTGACCAGGAAATCATAGGAATGGTCCAGCTCCTCTAGCCCTTTGTTAAAGGCATTGATTACTTTTCTTCCGGGCAAATGTTCAATAGAGGAGGCGGTGTTAAGTTTTATAAAAAGAGAATCGGCCTTGGCAAAATCATCGATAATGGATTCCGTACCATCCGTGGAGTTATCGTTGACCACAACAACTTTCTTTGGGGGCAAGGTCTGTTGTTGAACGGAACGCAAAGTGTCCGCTAAAAAGGCCTCTTCGTTATGTGCCGGTATGATAACGTAATAATTCATGAACAAAATGGGTTCAGAAAACTAAATTAGGAATCCTGGCTTTTTTTTACGGCGAACACGATATAATATCTCGGGGTAAAACTTCGAAATAAAGGCCGGATTCCTAGCTTTTTAACCGGATTGGTCCATTTGGCGGCATCCTGGATTTCCCAGCCGGCCTTCTCCAATAACCAGTTAAATTGCCAATCCTCAAACTCATGATAGTGTCTGTCCCAAGGATCGGATGGGCTTCGATAAGCGGGTGCAAACCAGAGTCGTAAAGGAACACTGGCAATAAGTTTATTGGATTTTATTTTACTAAGCACATTGAACGGTGCTACTAAATGCTCAAGGATCTCAAATGCGGTAACCACATCCGTTGCCGTGTTTTCAATGCCTGAAAAATTAATATCCAAGTCTTCCCCCTTGGTGTTCTGAACCTGATATCCCAAGTTCTGCATAATTTCCGAAAAAGGGTTTTCCGTGCCCAGGTCCAAAATGGATTCTTCCGTGGACACATGTTTTTTAAGAAATTCCAGCGTATGCTTAAATCGCTTGCTTGGATAGGTGTTTTCGTACATCTTCTTAAACGGATTGCTGGTGGGTTGCGACCCGGGCAGTTCTATACTTCCACATAGGCCTCAATGGGTACACAGGTACAGATCAGGTTACGGTCGCCATAGGCATCATCCACCCGTCTAACGGCAGGCCAGAATTTATTCTCCTCAACATAGGCTAGAGGGAAGGCCGCTTTTTGCCTACTGTAGGGATAATCCCAGTGGTCCTTGGTCACCATGGCCAACGTATGTGGCGCATTTTTTAAAACATTATTCGGAAGGTTAGCGCTCGCACCATCAATTTCCTCCCGAATGGAGAGCATGGCGTCGCAGAACCGATCCAATTCATCCAGACTTTCACTTTCCGTCGGTTCGATCATTACCGTACCAGCAACGGGAAAGGAGACCGTTGGGGCATGAAAACCATAGTCCATAAGCCGTTTTGCAATATCCACTACCTCTATGCCATTTTGCTTAAAAGGCCTACAGTCGATAATCATTTCATGTGCGGCCCTTCCATTTTCACCGCTATACAATACATCATATTTTCCGGAGAGACGTTGCTTGATGTAATTGGCATTGAGAATAGCAATTTTGGTGGAATGGGTCAAACCCGGTTCCCCCAACATCTTAATGTACCCGTAAGATATCAGACAGGCAAGAGAACTTCCCCAAGGTGCCGAAGAGATGGCGGAAATGGCTTTTTCTCCGCCGGTGGGTATAACTGGATTTCCAGGTAGAAACGGCACCAATTGTTCCGCGACACAAATAGGCCCGACACCGGGTCCACCTCCACCATGGGGTATGGCGAAAGTTTTGTGGAGATTAAGATGGCAAACATCCGCTCCAATGGATGCCGGATTGGTAAGCCCCACCTGGGCGTTCATGTTCGCACCATCCATATAGACCTGCCCTCCATTATCGTGGATGAGCTGGGTAATGTATTTTATGGAAGATTCAAAAACACCATGGGTGGAAGGGTAAGTAACCATTAAAGCAGCCAAATTATGAGCATATTTCTTTACCTTTTCCTCCAAGTCGGCGACATCAATATTCCCTTTTTCATCAGTTTTGGTGACCACTACCTCCATTCCTGCCATAACCGCCGATGCTGGGTTGGTACCATGTGCCGAAGCAGGGATAATACAAATATTACGATGTCCCTCGTTACGGGATTCATGATAGGCCCGGATGACCATAAGACCGGTATACTCACCTTGGGCGCCGGAATTGGGCTGCAAGGAAGTACTGGCAAAGCCGGTGATTTCCGAAAGGTCCCGTTCCAATCCCTTCAAGACGATTTGATAACCTTCCGCCTGTTCTACGGGGACAAATGGATGGACGTTGCCCCAATTCCCCCAGCTTATCGGTAGCATTTCCGAAGCGGCGTTGAGTTTCATGGTACAAGATCCCAAAGAGATCATGGAATGGTTCAGGGAAAGGTCCTTGCGTTCCAATTTTTTGATATAGCGCATCAATTCGGTCTCTGAATGATAGGAATTGAATACCGGATTCTCCAAATACGGGGTAAGACGCATGGCCTCCTTCGAAATGACTTGACGATCCAACAATTGTGTAATTGGATCCACCTTTTTATCAAAAACTTCAGAAAAAATCCTTAGGATTTGGTTCAGGTCATTTATGGATGTGGCCTCGTTTACCGAAATGGAAACAGTGTCCATGTCGATATAAAGAAAATTGACCTCATTTTTTTCGGCTATTGGTCGAAGTGTCCCAGTTTCACATGTAATCCTCAAGGTATCAAAATAGGAGGTGTTCAACTGACAGAGTCCCATCCTTTCCAGGCTGTCGGCCAATGTTACTGCCGTTCTATGTACTTTTTCGGCAATATATCGCAAACCTTTGGGACCGTGATATACGGCGTACATACCCGCCATAACGGCCAAAAGCACTTGCGCCGTGCAGATATTTGAGGTGGCTTTGTCCCTTTTTATATGTTGTTCCCTGGTCTGTAGGGCCATCCGCAATGCGGATTTTCCGTCCATATCCTTGGTAAGGCCTATGATACGACCCGGAATATGCCTTTTATATGCTTCCTTGGTGGCAAAAAAGGCGGCATGGGGTCCGCCATATCCCAAGGGAATGCCAAAACGCTGGGTGGTGCCTACCACGACATCGGCGCCAAGTTCCCCGGGAGGAGTCAACAACACCAAGCTTAGGATGTCTGCTGCCACAGCAACTTTGATTTCATTTTTAACTGCATTAGCAATAACATTGGAATAATTATGGATTTCCCCGTATTTCCCAGGGTATTGCAATAGGATGCCGTAAAAATCATCCTGAAGGCCAATTTCATCGTGGTGGCCAATAATCAGTTCAATTCCCAAAGGAGCCGAACGGGTTTTTAGCAATGCCAAGGTTTGCGGCAAAACATCTTGGGAGACAAAAAATTTATTGACTTGGTTTTTTTTCTGTTCGCGACTTCGTAACGCAAATAACATGGTCATGGCCTCTGCCGCCGCCGTACTTTCGTCCAATAACGAAGCATTGGCAATCTCCATCCCGGTAAGATCACAGACCATGGTCTGAAAATTAAGCAACGCTTCCAAACGGCCTTGCGCAATTTCGGCCTGATAGGGGGTATATGCCGTATACCATCCCGGGTTTTCCAGAATGTTGCGTTTTATTACGGAAGGAGTAAGGCTTTCGTGGTAACCCAAGCCTAAGTATGATCGGAAAACACGGTTTTTTTGGGCCAATTCCTGTAAGTGGGCTAAGAATTTATGCTCGCTCATAGGGTCATCCAAATCCAGAGGTTTCGTTAGCCTAATTTCATCCGGAAGGGTTTCATCTACCAGCTGTTCCAAACTTTCAGTTTCAACGACCTTTAGCATTCGGGGAAGATCTTCGTCTCTTATCCCTATATGCCGTAATGCAAATAAATCTGTCCTCATATGTCCTAGTAAGAGCTGCACAAAATTAGGTATAAATTCCCTGAAAATGGTCAAATCGGAATGGGGCTCGGGGTAAAGTTTTTAACCAAAAAAGAGGGTTATAAACAGTTTGGCTACTTTTGTCCGATGAAGCTTCTAGGCCGTATTTTTGATTTTTATCTAGATGCCAGCATTCACGTAGCCTTGGCCATTATTTCGCTTCTTTGGGCCACTTTGCATTTACTGGATATCCCCAAGGACAGGCACTTGGATGCATTTGTCTTTTTTAGCAGCATTGCCTGTTACAACTTTATCAAATATGGGGTGGAGGTAGAGAAATACCTTGGGAGTACCAACCCGTACAGAAGATATATACAATACTTGAGTTTGATGAGTTTGGGCATGGCGGTATACCATATGTTCTTTCTGGATCAAAACACTATTTTGACCATAATAGTTTTGGGCATTGTTACGGGCTTTTATGCGCTTCCCGTATTGCCCGGGACCCAACAGAACCTCCGCAGTCTGGCCGGCTTTAAAATTTTTCCCGTTGCCGTTGTTTGGGCAGGTACCACCGTGCTATTGCCTGTGGTAGCTTTGGGCTTGGGAATTACATGGGATGTATGGGTAGAGGCCATACAGCGTTTTGTGCTGGTACTTGTGCTGTTGATTCCCTTTGAAATCCGGGATATGAACTACGATCCCCCGGAAATGAAAACATGGCCCCATCGATATGGTGTACCCAGAACCAAGGCCTTGGGGGTAGCTCTTATAATTCTCTTCTTTTTCCTTACTTTTTTAAAGGATACGATAACCGTGCAAGAAATAGGGTCCAAGGCTGTTTTGCTTTTGGGCCTTGGTGGCGTTTTAATGGCTACTAGAAAGGACCAGACCAAGTACTTTTCGGCATTTTGGGTAGAGTCCGTACCTATATTTTGGTATGTGCTGATGTGGTATTTTGGAGGGGGAGGGCTAGGATTTTTCTTGTAATTGTCGCTTCATGCGGAGTTTTTCATTTTCCGTAAGACTATGCAAACTTGCCTTTTCGCATAAGGAGGTCAATTTGGTATTTTTTTTGGTAAAGGCCGCGCAGGTCTTGCACATGGCCAGATGAAACTTTAGTTTGACCTTTTCCCACAAGGTAGCTTCCTTATACTGTGTTTTATTACATATTTCTGCCGCTTTTTTGCAGGATATCATCATTTTAGAACCAACTTTTATTCAGGCAACCCATTAGGGAAGTCCTGGCCCTATGGATCATCACCCACAAATTAGACGGGTTTATTCCCAGTTCATTACAGATGTCCTCGGTACTCATTCCCTGTATGGTTTTCATGGTGAACACCAAGGATTGTTTTTTAGGCAGTTTGGAGATACAGTCCTGAATGGCCAAACCGAGTTCCTCGTTCTCGATGGCATCGTTCTCAAAACTGCTGAAGGGATCGGCCACCTGTTCCTCGATCCAATCTCCCTCGGTCTCATTTCCACTATTGTAGCTCATGCGGACCTCGGCCCTTCCTTTTTTGGAATTGATCTTACGATAGTAATCAATGACCTTTCTTTTCAAAATGGCAATAAGCCAAGTACGTTCTGCGGCATCTCCTTTATAATTTTTGGCCGAGTTCAAACCGGCAAAAAAGGTCTCCTGAACCAAATCCTTTGCTATTTCAGAATCGTTGACCCGGGCCACAGCATAGTTGAATAAGTAATCCGCATAAGAATCTACCCAAGTCTCCGGATGTAGTTGCTGTAATGTCATAGATGCCTTGTCAACCTCAAAAATAGATGAATTTGATTTAATTACCCGCATATTTTCATTTTGCACCCCGTATTTTCTAGCTGCCATAATTATGTATTTTTGATTTTAAACTAAATTCTATGAAATTTTTTACCGTAATAATTTTGTTGACCGGTCTTCATTCCGGTTATAGCCAAATAAAATCAAAACCTATCACAGAGTTTTCACAAAACCATACCAAAGACGGGATACTGATCGATGTTAGAACACCTGAAGAGTTCAACAACGGGCACTTGAAAGATGCCCGGAACGTTGATTGGAAGGGTACTGGATTTAAGGCATATTTTGACAGCATTCCCAAGAACACCAAGATGTATCTATATTGCAAAAAGGGTGGTCGTAGTGCCAAGGCCCAACAAGCACTGGACTCTTTGGGATATTGGAATGTGGTCAATTTGAAGGGCGGGTACGATGCGCTACGGCGAGATTAGAGGTGCCCCCGTACCTTATGTATGTGCATCAAAGGAGTTTTTCTGCAATTTCTTTCCAGCTATTGACCCTTTCAAAAGTGTTTTGACCAATGTTGTGTGGCGATGTAAATAGCAAAGCCCTGCCTTTAAAGGACTCCAAATTGTAACTTCGGTCATCGATCAAAACATCACCATTAAGTACATGCTTGTCCCCACAAAGGATCCGATTTTTCCAATGGATAAATGGAAAGTGCTCATCCAACCAATCCGATTTTTCCTCCAACGAATTGGGAAATTGCATGGCCGCGGAAGCAATGTACACATCGTATTTGGCATATAGCTTCATCAACACCTCCTTGCTATTGGCAATAGGTTTCAGGTCTCTGAAAAAGCCACGTCTATAGGCATGGTTTCTCACACTGTCCTGATGGTTTTTTGGAACGTTTTGCCATACCTCCATGCCCATACATTGCTCAGTGGTCAGGCTTTGATTAAATTCCTGATTGTAGAGCTCCAAATGAGCAGTATAGGTGTCCGCTATTACTTCATCCATGTCAACGAATAGAGTCATAAACTGCAGCTTTTGTTGGCGAAGTTCGGCAAAAAGAATTAAAATTGGGACATCGAAAGAAAGGCTTATCGATAAATTAACCCTCAAGCAACTACCCTACCTTGGGCAGAAGACCGGCCCGCTCCAATAAAGGCGTAATGCTAGGCTCGCTACCCCGGAATTTTTTATAGAGAACCATCGGTTTTTGGGTTCCCCCTTTGGCAAGTATATTTTCCTTGAAACTTGTGGCAATGTCCTTGTTGAAAATTCCCTTTTCCTTAAAAAGGGCAAAGGCATCGGCATCCAATACTTCTGCCCACTTGTAACTGTAGTACCCCGAGGAATATCCTCCTTGAAAAATATGGGCAAATGCGGTGCTCAAACAGGTATCCGGCGTGTCCGGATAAAGCTGTGTTCCTTTGAATGCCTGGTTTTCAAGGGTCTTTACATCGGAAATAGGTGTGGGATCTCCAGCGTGCCAGGCCATGTCCAACAATCCAAAACTCAATTGTCTTAATGTGGCCATACCTTCCTGGAAGGTCGCGGATTCCTTGATCTTTTTAATCAGTTCCATAGGTATGGTCTCACCCGTTTGGTAATGCGTAGCAAACAATTCAAGCGCCTCTTTTTCATAACACCAGTTTTCCATGATTTGGCTGGGCAGTTCCACGAAATCCCAAAATACCGATGTGCCCGACAAACCGGGATAAGTGGTATTGGCCAACATACCGTGCAGACCGTGACCAAATTCATGGAACAGGGTGGTTACCTCGGTAAAGGTCAACAGCGAAGGTTTGCTTGGCGTGGATCGAGTAAAATTGCAGACATTGGAAACATGGGGACGAATATTCTTCCCGTTCTTTCTGTACTGCGATTTGTATGAAGTCATCCAAGCACCTCCACGTTTGCCTTTTCTAGGGTGGAAATCAGCGTAAAAAAGAGAGATGAAGTTTTTTTCGGAATCGTATACCCTATATGTTTTTACCTCCTCATGATAGGTGTCAATATCAAAGACTTCCTCGAATTGCAGACCGAAGAGTTTTTCGGCCACCTTAAAGACCCCGGCGATAACATTTTCCAATTTGAAATAGGGTTTCAACTTCTCGTCGTCCAAATTGAACAGCTTTTGTTTTAGTTTTTCGGAATAGTAACTACCATCCCACTTTTGTAGTTGGTCTATCCCATCAAGTTCCCGGGCAAAATCCTCCAATTGCCGAAACTCTCGTTCTGCGGCCGGCTTTGCCTTCTCCAAAAGTTCGTTTAAAAAATCGTACACTTTTTCAGGATTTTCGGCCATGCGCTCTTCCAGTACAAAATGCGCATGTGACGCGTATCCCAATAAAACGGCCCTTTCATAACGAAGCTTGGCTATTTGGAGCACGTTTGCACTATTGTCCAGTTCATCTCCATGGAACCCCTTACTACCAAAGGCCAGCGATAACTTTTTGCGTAGTTCTCTGTTCTCGGCATATTTCATAAAGGGAATGTAGCTGGGATAGTCCAAGGTAACCAACCAGCCCTCCTTGTCTTTCGATTTGGCCAATTGGGCCGCTGCTTCCATCTCGCCTTCAGGTAGTCCCTTCAAGTCCGAGGCCTGGGTTAGGTGTAGTTCGAACTTGTTGGTTTCCGCCAATACATTTTCACCAAATTGCAATTTAAGTTTGGCCAGCTCCGCATCTATTTTACGTAGTCGTTGTTTTTTGTCTTCGCCCAGATGGGCACCGTTGCGGCTAAAGCTTTTGTATTTTTTTTCCAGCAAGGTATGCTGTTCAATGGATAGGTCCAGCTTGTCCTTTTCTTCATAGACCGACTTGATCCTGGCGAACAATTCTTGATTGAGGGTGATGTCGTTGCTGAATTCAGAGAGTAGGGGGGACACCTCTTGGGCTATCCTTTGAATTTCAGGATTGGTCTCCGCCGAATTGAGATTAAAAAAGAGGCTTGAAACCCGGTTTAATTGTTGACCTGCAAATTCCAAGGCTTCAACCGTGTTTTCAAATGTTGGCGCAGTGGAATTGTTCGTAATAACGTCAATTTCAGCTCTAGCATCTTCCATGGCCTTCAGAAAGGCGGGTTTATAATGTTCATCCTTAATTTTAGAAAAAGGTGCCGTGTCAAATGGGGTGAGAAGGGGATTCATAGTATGTTTTGAGAGTTTGGAGTGGATGGTCTACGATAACAGCCTAAAAAAAGTAGACATCACCACCTATGCGTATATCGTTGTTATTTCTTGGTTCGGACTTTATCGGCCCCATCAAGGACCTTCTTTTTTAGTCCCTCCTTATAGAGGATAATCTTGTCCAGGACACATTTGTCCGAGCTGCCGATTATCTGGGCCGCAAGGATGCCTGCGTTTTTAGCACCGTTTAGGGCAACGGTTCCTACGGGAACACCACCCGGCATTTGTAGAATGGAAAGGACTGAATCCCATCCATCAATGGAATTGCTGCTTTTTACGGGAACACCGATGACGGGCAAGGGAGACAGGGAGGCCACCATACCGGGTAGGTGGGCCGCTCCACCTGCACCTGCGATAATTACCGAAAAGCCATTTTTATGGGCATTTTTGCCAAATTCGAACAACTTTTCGGGGGTGCGGTGCGCCGAGACAATGTCCACCGTTACCTCAATATCAAATCCGTTTAAAATGTCTATGGCTTCCTGCATTACGGGAAGATCACTGGTACTTCCCATGACCACGGCAACTTTACTCATCCTATTTGCTTATTACTTTTATGGTTTCCTTTACCTGCTGTGCTATTTTTCTTGCCTTTGCTATATCCTCGTTCACTATGGTCACATGACCCATTTTGCGGAACGGACGTGTTTGTTTTTTTCCATAGATATGGGGGGTTGCTCCTTCCATTTGTAGTACCTGTTCCATATGCTCATAGGCTACGTCCCCGGTATGGCCTTCGGCACCCACCAAATTGACCATGATGCCCGCGACTTTGCTTCTTGTTTCTCCCAGCGGAAGGTCCAATATGGCCCTAATGTGTTGCTCAAACTGGTTGGTATAGCTGGCCTCTATGGAGTAATGGCCACTATTATGGGGCCTTGGGGCCACTTCGTTCACCAGAATTTCATCTTCCTCGGTCTGGAACATTTCCACGGCCAATAAACCCACATGCTCCATTTTGTCCGATACCTTCAATGCAACTTTCTGGGCCTTTTCTGCTACCGTATCCTCGATACGGGCCGGACAGATTACATACTCTACTTGATTCGCCTCGGGATGAAACTCCATCTCCACTACGGGATAGGTTTTGCGTTCCCCCTTTGCGTTTCGGGCTACGATTACGGCCAGTTCGTTCTTGAAAGGAATCAGTTCCTCGGCAATACACTCGCCTGGGGGCAGTCCCTCCAAATCATCTATTTTTCGTATGATTTTAACCCCTTGCCCATCGTATCCGAATTGCGCGCTTTTCCAAACAAAAGGGAGATCTAGTCCTCCATTTTCCAAACTGTCCGGTAGTTCACTGGCATAGGCAAAGCGCGAAAAGGGCGCCGTTGGGATATTGTGGTCTACATAAAACAACTTTTGTTTCGCCTTGTTTTGTATGGTGCGTAGGGCCTTGGTGGGCGGATACACCCGAATACCTTCGTTCTCCAGTTTTTCCAAGGCGTCTACGTTCACATTTTCAATTTCAATGGTAAGTACATCCACCTCCTTGCCAAAGGAATACACATCATCAAAATTCATGAGGTCTCCCAGGACAAACTCGTTGCAGGCCATACGACAGGGGGCATCTTGGGAAGCATCCATGACCCGGGTATAAATATCCCATTTTCGCGTTTCGTAAAGCAACATTTTCCCCAACTGTCCGCCACCAAGAATACCCAGTTTAAAATGGGAAGAAAAATAATCCATAGAATTCTGTTTTACCTCGTATCCGGGCACCGCAAAAATACAATGAATTTCCAAAACGGCAGTCTCCATCCAAAAAGCAAAATCAAATTGGTATATTTGCGATCCCGGATAAAATAGGAGCCTTGATAAAACTTCATGATAAATATTTTAAACCCTTCCTAACGGAGCATCAGATTGCAGAGGCAGTTGAAAAAATTGCTCGGGAAATTGCTATCGACTATAAGGAGAAAACACCCATTTTTGTTGGGGTCTTAAACGGAGCATTTATGTTCGTTTCGGATTTTCTTAAGGCGTATTCCCAACCCTGTGAGGTCTCTTTTGTAAAACTGAGTTCTTATCAAGGACTTACCTCTACCGGAATTGTGGAGACCCTGCTGGATCCCCCTGAGAACATTGAGGGCCGTAGTGTCATTATTTTGGAGGATATCATTGATTCCGGGAGAACGCTACAGCAACTGGTGCATTTATTTTCCAGTTCCAATGTAAAGGAATTTAAGATAGCCAGCCTATTCTACAAATCCGAAGTCTATAATGGGGAGTATACCATTGATTATGTAGGTATCGAAATTCCGGATAAGTTTATCGTTGGCTACGGTCTGGACTATAAGGAGTTGGGCCGGAACCTAAAGGGAGTATACCAATTAAACCAACAACATATGATCAACCTTGTATTGTTTGGAAAGCCAGGTGCCGGCAAGGGGACCCAAGCTCAATTTCTAAAGGAAAAATACAATTTAAAACATATCTCCACAGGGGATGTATTTCGGTACAATATCAAAAATGGAACGGATTTGGGCAATCTTGCCAAATCCTATATGGACCGAGGAGATTTGGTTCCGGATGAAGTAACCATTAACATGTTGAAGGACGAGGTGGAAAAAAACCCGGATGCCAGTGGTTTTATTTTTGATGGTTTTCCCCGTACCAATGCCCAGGCGGAGGCCTTGGACAGACTGATGGAAACCAAGAATATGAAGATCAATGCTACCATCGCCCTGGAAGCCGATGATGAGATTTTGATACAGCGATTATTGGAACGGGGAAAAGTGAGCGGACGTTCGGACGATCAGGATGAGGAGAAGATCCGCAATCGCTTTGAGGAATACAACCAGAAAACTGCACCGTTAAGGGAATACTATGAAAACCAGGGTAAATTTCATAGCGTAAATGGAATAGGGGCCATCGACGAAATTACGATGCGCCTTGGAAAGGTAATCGAGGAACTCTAGACTTTTGTTTACTTCAAAAAAAGACTTTTTCAATCAATTTTTTCAACGGCTCACAATTTTGGCGGTTTGATTTTTTATATGGTGGGATGAATTTTGACCTTCAGCCGTTTTTGGAAAATGATTTAGTGACCATTAGACCGCTAAGAGGAGAAGACTTTAAGGATTTGTTCAGAGTGGCGTCCGATCCTTTGATATGGGAACAGCACCAAAACAAGGACCGCTATACTTTAAAGGAATTCACCCGGTTTTTTGAAGAATCCATGGCATCCGGCGGTGCATTGCACATACAGGATAACCATTCTAAAAACGTCATTGGGAGTTCAAGGTTTAAGATAGTGGACAAAGTTGAGGAAGTCGTGGAAATAGGATGGTCATTTTTGGCCAGGGATTATTGGGGCGGCCTCTACAATAGATCGGTAAAGAAGTTGATGGTAAATTACGCCCAAAAAATCTGCGGAACCGTTGTTTTTTATGTGCATCCCCAGAATTTCCGTTCCCAACACGCACTTGAAAAAATTGGTGCCAAAAGGCTAAACGAGGCTGAAAGACCTTGGGTATTACCTGAGGAAGAAGGGATTACTTATGTGATTTCAACCTCCATTGAATAGAGTGATTTATTATAAGGATTCCTTTTTTACGGGATTATGAAATTAGATGTATGACCGAAGGAAATTTTGTAGACTACGTAAAAATTCATTTGGCCTCTGGCAAAGGGGGTCAAGGTTCCACACACCTTCGCCGGGAGAAATTTGTGGCCAAAGGAGGTCCCGATGGAGGTGACGGCGGTCGGGGTGGCCATATCATCGTTCGGGGTAATTCCAATTTATGGACTTTGGTCCATTATAAATTCCAACGACATTTTAAGGCGGGTCATGGCGGGCACGGCGGCAAACAGACCAGTACGGGTGCCAATGGAGCGGACGTGATTTTGGAAGTCCCCCTGGGTACGGTCATCCGGGATACAGAGACCAATGCCATACTTTTTGAGATTACGGAACAAGGGGAGGAACGTGTTGTTCTGGAAGGCGGTAAGGGTGGTTTGGGCAACTCGCATTTCAAGAGTAGTACCAATCAAACTCCCAGATATGCCCAACCAGGCCTCCCAGGCCAGGAAAAACAAATAACCTTGGAACTTAAGGTTTTGGCGGATGTAGGTTTGGTCGGCTTCCCCAATGCGGGAAAGTCCACCCTATTATCCGTGGTTACTTCGGCAAAGCCAAAAATAGCCGATTACGAATTTACTACCCTAAAACCCAATCTTGGAATTGTAAAACACCGGGATTTCCAAAGTTTTGTCATGGCGGATATTCCTGGAATTATTGAAGGGGCCGCCGAGGGCAAAGGACTCGGCCATTATTTCTTACGCCATATCGAACGGAATGCAACCTTACTTTTTTTAATCCCTGCGGACAGTAAGGACATTAGCCGGGAATATGAGATTTTGTTGGACGAATTGCGTCGCTACAATCCGGAACTGTTGGACAAACAACGTTTGGTAGCCATCTCGAAAAGCGATTTGTTGGACGAGGAACTAATGGAAATGATGCAAGCGGAATTGGAACAGGATTTTAAGGAGGTACCCTATCTCTTCATTTCTTCCGTAGCACAAATGGGCATCCAAGAATTAAAGGATAGGCTTTGGGGCATCCTCAACGGTTAATCGAATATCGTGCTGTAAACCAAGGTGTTGTTTGTTTTTTCAGTATTTTTAATAAAAGTATGATGATGAAAACAGCGGGATACGTTCTTTTTGCGCTCCTTTTGGCTTCCTGCAATGCCATTCGGGTCAATTACGATTATGACAAGGCTACTGATTTTTCCAACTACAATACCTTCAACTATTATCCCGATATGAATACCGGGCTTAGCGAATTGGATAATAAAAGGTTGTTTCGAGTCTTGGATATCGCCTTACGGTCCAAGGGTCTGGTTTTTTCCGAGGAACCGGATTTTTTGATCAATATCCAGAGTAATGTCTTTCAAACCCCACAAAACAGCAATGTGGGCGTAGGCCTGGGGGGCGGTGGTGGCAATGTCGGTGGTGGGGTTTCCATAGGCATTCCCGTAGGCCGATCCAACCTGGAACGCCAAATTCAATTCGATTTTGTGGATAATCAAAAGGATATGCTCTTTTGGCAAGCGGTTAGCGAAAGTCCCTTCCGGGAGGATGGATCTCCTTTGCAGCGCGAACAGCAACTCAAGGAAATTGTAGACAAGGTACTATCCAAATATCCGCCGAAGTCCAAATAAGAATGGACCGCCAGGCCAAGGCTTTTATCGTTTACCTGGGCATGGCCTAGTGCCGTTCATTGATTTGAATGCGAACTCCCTCACTATGGCTCCCGAATTCCGGGGCATACATACTTTGGATCGTGCTGATACCGCTGCTGAAATTCCCTGCCGTGTTGACCCGTAGGTCATACTCAAAAACATATACCCCCTTAGGCAGATGGTCAAAGAAAAAATGGGTGCCGGCATCCTTGGTACTTTCATAATAACCCAGCCCGTCCTGCCATTTATAGCCGGAAATTACATTAACCGGTTCCAGACCTGCGGCCCGCATATCCTTAAGGTGTATAAATTCCATGTTACGGTCCGCCCTTAGTTCTATACGGACCCGTAACAGGTCGCCCACTATCAAATCGGTATCCAGGGAAATGGGAGAAATAACGGGGCCTGTATCCGAATGTTTTTTTAGGAAAAGCCTTTTATCCAGCTGTAATGGGCTTTTTGAAGCAGTTATTTTATCCAAATCCTCAAAATATTGCCAGTATAATCCACCCCAGGCGACGCCCTCCCCATTTTTGGTCATTGTAACCTGTGCCATTTTGGAATTAATTGCTGTGCCGCTCCATTCCGTTTTAAAGTACCCCGTTCCGGCTTCCGGCTTCAGATCATCCCATTGGGCGGGTGTTATCCTTTCACCACCAACGGTCACCTCCACCGATTCGGCAACCGATAACCAGTCGCTTCCCTGCAGCAAAAGGGCATATATGGCCTCCGTTGTGGCCTTGGTGGTCTCCCATTGGTTGGTTTGTTTATGTTTTAACAACCATACCTTGAGTTCGTTCACGATTTCAGGGGCGTACTGTACTTCGGAAAATGCTTCGATCATCAAGGCCTGGGTCTCAATAGGAGCTTGATACCAATGCCATGATGCCCTGTTCGCCTTCCAGTACCGACCGAACTCCTCGTTGTAGATACTGTTCTCCTCCAACGATTGTAAAATTTTAAGGGCCGATATTTCGTCCCCCATACGATAAAGCGCCAGGGCGAGCATCCCTTTGGAATACAGATTTTTTTTGGTCCAGAATTTTTGAGCTTGTCCCTGGTAATAGACTATAGCCGACCTCACCTTTTCTGAGGCTTCGATATCCGGAAAAAAACTACGGATATAGAGATAATGGACCTGCATGGAATTGAGGTGATCTTCCTTGAGGTTCTTCTTGTATTTTTTTAGTTCCTCATATTCCTTAACAAATTCGTTATCCAGGTAATTCACGGCATTTTGAATCATAGGGGAGGTATTCCCTTCACCTTGGGCTACCTTCAAATATTGCAAATGACCCAGCCCTGAAACGATGTGCTGGGTAATCCATCGATTGGCTTTGCCCCCTTTAAACCAGGTCCATGCGCCGGAAGGGAGTTGGTTCAGCTGCAGTTTTCCAAGGGAATTGTCTTGCTCCCTACGCATGGTATTGAGATCGAACAATAAGGCGATACGTTTTTTCTGCTCGGTCTCCGATTGTGCGTCACGCAACCATGGGGTCTCTTGGATCAAAATCGACTTCAGTTCGGGATTCCTTTCCAAATGGCTTACGGCTGCATCGGAATTCTGCCATTGGTCAAAAACCTGCCGTATTCTTGGATTGCCATTGACCAGGTGGGCGGCCAAGCTATTCGCATAATACTTCGCAAATATCTGCTCATTGCATTCATGGGGGTACTCCATGAGATAGGGCAGGGCCTGTAATGCATACCAAGCAGGGTTGGAGGTAATTTCCAATGTTAATTTATGATGACGGAGGGTAGCGGAAACCGGATTTTGCAATTTCTCCAAAACAAAGGTTTTGGCCTGGTCCCCACCGACCCACATGGGTAGGCTCTCCGTTACCAAAGTGCTGTTGGTCAACACGGGGAGTAGGTTCTCTTCCCCATCGCTAAAATCCCCGGCTTTGGCCCATAGGGTATATTGCACCGCTTGGATGCCTTTAGGAACCTTCAATCGCCAGGAGACCTGGGCATTGCCCAGCGAATCTACGGTAAACTCCTTATTTACAGATTGCTGCGGTGCATTTCCGGAGAGAGAAACGGACAACAATTTGAGGGTGATATCCGAATTGGTCAGAGCGTCGCGCAACTGTAGTTGGGCCAGGCCCACTAATTTTTTGTCGGTTAAATTGGCAATCTTGGCCGTAAAGGTAAGTTCGTCACCTTCACGCAAAAAGCGAGGTGCGTTGGGAATGACCATAAGTTCCTTTTGCGTAATGGATTCCATGGAAGCATACCCACTCCGTAGTTTTTGGTCATGGGCCAATAACTGAAGTTTCCAGGTGGTCAAGGCTTCAGGGGTGGTAAAGCTAAAGGCCAAATGGCCTTCCTGGTCCGTATACAATTCAGGAAAGAAAAAGGTAGTTTCCTGCAGGTTTTGGCGAATGGGGATAGTACTAAGATCCGATTCTTCTTGTTCGTTTTTATTTACTTCCAATGCGTTAACTGTGCCAATCCTTACCGCATCATTCCGTAAGAGACCGCTGCCCGTGATAACCACCTCCTCCAAGGAAGCACTATTTTCCAATATCTCAATCGGGGCTGATGAAGGAGGGCCGGATTTTCGAACCGAACCATTAGCATATCCAGCTATTTTTGGTATATGACCAAAATGCAATCCGAACCAGTTGAAGGAATCATACCGCTGAGAGGTGTGGTCGTATCCATCCGAAAAGTCATCGTAAAGCCGGAAACCTTCCGTCCCAAAACTTTGATACGCATTCCTATACATCCGTGAATAATAGGAAGGTCGGTAATCGAAACCAGCGTTCCAAGCGTGCTTCCGAAAGGCATCCAATGAGCTGTCATACATGCTGGCCAGCAATTCCGCGGCCACTTTGTTGCCTTGCGGACCTTTCAATTTAAAAGTCCAGGTTTCGGTTGTATTAGGCCGCAACTTATCCCGAAACGTTAGGGTTTCAATGTCCAAATCGGTTTTGGGGTAAGGTACAGGGACGGTCAATGTACCTGAAACAAAGGCATTGAAGGCTGAAAAACTGTAGTGGACAGCGAAGCCCCCCAGATCCGGTTCCCGTATGGGTACGGTAAAACTTTGGATGTCTTTATTCAATTTGAGGGTCCTGGTGTCCACAATTTTGCGGTTCTTTTCCACACTCACGCTTACGTATACATTTTTAGCTGAGGAGGACAGGGAAATTTTTGCCCGCTGGCCGACGAGGTATTCCGATTTGTCCAGTTGTATGTCGAATAACTGATTGTCCGCCAAGGCCTCATTTTTTTCACTAAAAAGCGAGGTATGCGTTTGGGCCGTCACCTCCTGCCCAAACCGGTCCTCCGTCCGAAGTTCCAGAAGGTAGCGACCGGATTCCCATTTCTTGGACATCTCCAAGGAGACTTCCGTTGATTCCGCGGTATTGAAACTGCCCTGCCAGACCAATTTTCCCTTTGCCCAGGTAGCAGCGTCATGCTCGGCTCCATAGGCATCGTGTGGAAAGAGTTTCTTAAAGCTATTCTTGTCCCAATTTTGATAATCTGGAGCTGCCCAAGGCCGTTTCCGCAAGACATTTTTAGGGGCCTGTAACTTAAATAAGGCAAGGGTTCCCTGGGCGCCCACGGCCTTACCGTTTAGATTGGCGGTGGCTATTTCAATCCTATGGGCCTTGACATTTTTATCCATTCGGTCCTCGACCTTAACCTCGGCTTGGAGACTATGGTAACCCACACGGACCACGGAAACGGCCGTTCGGGTTTCCCCATTAATATCCGTTACATCCGCCGTAACTTCATAATTGAAAGTAGGGAGTTGGTCTTTGTCCACACTCTCGTCCGGGATGGCCTTAAAGGGGATAGCAAAGTTGCCGGAGGCATCGGTGACCGCGCTGCCTTGGGCTATTTCCTGTGGAGCGATAGTCGGGAAGGGCCTGCTCCAATCATACCATCTCGGAAAGTTTACCACCCGGCGTACGGTATAGACCACTTGGGCATCCGTGACGGTACTACCTGCATACGCTTTGGCCGTGCCCTTAACTGTAATGCTGTCGTTGACCCTATAGGTTTCCACCGGCGTTTCTAGGGAGGTATGGAATTTGGGTCGCTTATATTCCTCCACCGAAAAATCCTTATATGCGTCAATTGGGATGGATTTTGAACTGACCTGCAAAGAAAAATTTCCAGTAAGTCCATTGGTGGGCAGAATGAATGTTCCGGAAAAAGACCCATATGCATTGGAGGTGAATTCCACTTGGGACACTTCTTGAGAATTGACATCCATTAGGCTTACTGTAAGCGGAGTATGGGACAGGATTTTGGAGGCCTTGTTTTCCCTTGTAATCGCAATCCCCTTAAAATAAAGGATTTGGCCTGGTCTATAAATACTTCTATCCGTAAATAGAAAGACCTTATGGTCTATTGCGTCAAGCTTTCCCGATTTCGGTTTGGCATTGATGTGATACGATCCAAAATGAGCCGAATCATCCTTGTAAACCGCTTGGATACTTAGCGAGGTCCGTCGTTTATCATCCAGTGGAATCCTAACGGACCCAGTGGCATCCGTAGCAAGGGTTTTGGTCAAAAAGGTACCGTTGTAATTTTCCCGATAGGTCAACTGCAATTCGATATTTTCCAATGGCCTTCCATTGTTCCGATCAATAAGCTGAAATTGATGGAAATCCGGTGTTTGTGTTTGAACCAGAGCCAAATCCGTTACCTGTATATGCGCGTATGCAAAGGTTTCGTCTGAGCGATTCCTAGGAACGGCCAAAATAATGTATTGCCCATTGCCCCATCCGGGCATCAAAATCTCCATCCCGTGTTGCTGAAAGTCGATTTCATTTTTCAAGCTGGCCTCCCACTGTTGTATCAAGGGCAATCCTTTAATAAATTCCAATTTCTTGGATTCGGGATACAATTCGTCCAAATTCCGGAAATCGGCATTTGATGCCTTGTAAGCCGTTAGTTGGAGCCCGTCCAAGTTTTTGTAGTTGACCAGGATACGTGAAGGTGAATCTATGGGAACATGCTGTTCCACGGTCAATTGTAGACTTTTGGTAAGGATCTCGGATTGCAGGGCCCTACATTTCCCGGCACCCTGGCTTTCCGGAAACTGGGCCAGCACGAGTTCACATTGTGTTAGGGCCTCCTTAAGCTTCCAACGATGTTCTTCCTTGGTCTTGGGTTGGTAGGAGTTTCCCAATTGTTGATATAAGCGGGCGATTTCATATCGGTACAAAGCCGATACCTCGTGGTGACCTAAATTTTCAGCGGCATTTTCTAGAGCGTTCAGGTACAACGCATCCCTGTTAGGAAATACCGCATGCTGATGGACGAACTTTAATCGTTCGATATCCACATGGGCCAAGGCCTCCAAGCGCACGTCCGAAAAATGAAATTTCAAAAGGTCCTGGTAGATATGTAGGGCCTTGGATGGTGTGGAGTTCCTATCGGTTAAATCGAGGTGCTGTTGTACAAACTCATAGGCATCGGAAAGTAACCTTGGATCGTCCATTTCAAATTTGTCCGCCGGCCGTGCAATGGCATGTTCCCGGGTCTCATAGAATGTGAGCGCCGTATGGGCCAATAGATCGAACAGCGTTGGACGATAGATTTCCGAGCCTTCCTGCTTGGTCAGGATTTCCTGGAATTGGTCCACCCCTAGGGTTTGCAGCTGTGGTGTATTCTCCAATGAAGCGTTGAAATGCCTATCGATTTCTTCAAAAAGGGTCGTCAAGTCCCAGGTACGGAAATCCGAACTATCTACTGGGGTCTCCGTCTTGGTACGATCATATAAAAGATAGCGGTTTTGTTGGAAATACTGCCAATACAGGTTGCCTAAGTAACTCTCCAATATATTTTTGGTTGGAAAATCCGCTCTACGTATTGCATCCTTAAAGTCGTTTACAATAGTTAATCGGGCATTTTCTTCCAATATCAGGCCATATTTGGAGGCATACAACAGTCCTTTGATACGCTGGGCAGAATTGTTTTCTTTTTTTGCCTTTTCTTGAATGGACCGTACCAGTTTTAAGGCCGATTGGGTCAGTTGCCCTTTTTCCAATTTCTCCACCTGATTCCACAGCATTTGGTAGGCTTCTTCTTCCTGGGCATGGGCCACATAGCACAGGAATAAGGTGAATAGGATAACGAAGTGTTTCATTTTATATGTATTCCGCTTTGCACTTGGCTACATTGGTTTGCAATGCATAGGTACATCTTGTAAAATTACGCAACAAAAGTTAGCAAAACCTGTGCCATAGGAAACTTTAAATGAGCGATCGGGTCTCGTGAGCGAGTGGATTGCGCCACTAGCGATTGGAAATTACAAAATACAGGATAAGGGATGGAGAGAACCATCGACCAAGTTTGTAAGTTTCGGGATAACATGAAACACACATTCTATATACTCCTTTTTTTACAGATTCCTACCGGGATGGCCCAAAATAGCACCGTAGATTTGCAAAACCTACTGGTTACAAAAAACTATGCCCAGGCCGAGGTGCTATTAACGGAACAACTGAGACTTACGCCCAATAAGGAAACAAAGGACCAATTGGGCGAGGTCTATGGTTATCAGGGTAAGTGGAATGAATCCATTGCCATTTACAAGGAACTAACGGCCGCATACCCCCAGAATGCTGACTATGCCTTTAAATATGGCGGTGTTTTGGCTAGGAAGGCACAAAGTAGTAATAAGATTACGGCTCTGGGACTCGTGGGCAAGATCAAGGAGAATTTTAAAAAGGCAGCCTACCTAAATCCAAAATCAATAGGCGTACAATGGGCCTTGGTAGACCTTTACATCACCTTGCCGGGAATTTTGGGAGGGAGTACCTCCAAAGCCTTTGACCATGCAAAAAAACTAAAATCCATATCCTTGATCGATGGTTATTTGGCCATGGGTTACGTACATGAATATGATGAAAATCCCGCGCAGGCTAAGGAAAATTACATAGAGGCCTTGGAACTGCTGGGGAATTTGGATGGTATACAACGGAACCAGTTACATTATCAAATCGGTAAGGTTTGTGCCGAGTACGGCCTTAAGTTGGGGGATGGACTATATCATATGCAGCAGTATATAAAATACTATACCCCTTTGGACGGTGTGCCCTTAAAATGGGCCTACTTTCGTATGGCGCAATTGTACCGGAAAAGAAGTGACATTCCCAATGCACGGAAATGGATTACCAAGGCGCTACAAATGGATGGCACGCTTAAACCTGCCCTGATGGAACAGGAAAAAATAAATGCCATGGGATAGCCCCATCATAAGCTTTTTAGAAGACCACCGTCAATGGGAATGGAGGCACCGGTAATATAAGCTGCCTTGTCAGAAGCCAAAAAAGCCACAAGATATCCATATTCGCGAGGTTCTCCTATACGTTTTAGTGGCACACGAGCTTCCATTTCCGAACGTACCTCATGTGCGGAAACCCCCATTTGTTCGGCTTTCTTTGCGTTTAATTGTGCGATTCGGTCCGTATCAAAGTAGCCCGTGAGTATGTTGTTCACCGTAATATGGGAAGTACCAATATCTGTAGCAAGGCTTTTGGCCCAGGTGACCACTGCCGCTCTTATCGTATTGGATAAGGCCAAGTAAGAAAGGGGTTCCTTAACGGACACAGAAGCCACATTGATAATCCGGCCCCATTTGTTTTTTTGCATTTGCCGTAATGCCAGCTCGGTAGTGAATACCACGGTCTTGAACAATAGGTCGAAAGCTTCCTGATAATCCGGTATTTTCTTTTCCAGGGTGGTACCGGCGGCGGGCCCTTGTGTATTGTTGACCAAAATGTCCACAGAATGATGTTCGAAATACTCGGAGATGGTCTTTTTATAACTTTTAAAATCATTAAAATCGACCATCAAATAGTGATGGGCCTGTCCCTTGTCCGTGGGAAGGTCGGAAACGATACCCCTAAGTTTCCCGCTGCTATGCGACATTAAGGTTACGCTGGCCCCACTTTGGGCCAACTGTAGGGCAATGGCCTTTCCAATTCCACCGCTACTGCCACCCACTAGGGCCTTTTTACCTGTCAAATCTACATACATATCATTTTCGTTCAAACCAATGGCCCCTTGGTATACAGCGACCGCTTGATGTTATTTAAAATCTTCCCGAACCGGACTAAATATGTCGATCAGCTTACAAGAGGTCAAAGCCCTCCCTTCATGGGGTACATGTGGAGGTATTACCACTATAGCACCTTTTTCGTGAACCGAGGTAGTTCCATCCAAAGTCAGCTCGAACTTACCTTCCACTACATGAACTACCTGTTCATTGGAATGGGAATGCAAAGGAAGATAGGCCTCCTTATCCACTTCCCAGAACACCAGGCTCATATGTTGGGTGTGTATCAGTTTGCCATGGAATCCGGGCATGATTTCTCGGGAAGGGAGGTCGATGAGGTTCATATGGGATATTCTGTCCACGAATATAAAAAGAATCTTTCCTGCATGGAAGCGGTTTGCGTAGCTCTTTTCTATACCTATCTTTATATCCAAATCTCCGTTTCATGAATATCCATTTTATCGCCATAGGTGGTAGTGCCATGCATAATTTGGCCTTGGCCCTGCACCACAAGGGATACACTGTTAGTGGAAGTGATGACATCATTTTTGAACCTTCCAAAAGTCGGCTGGAGGCAAAAGGGCTGTTACCCGTCGCATTTGGATGGTTTCCGGAAAAAGTGACCGCTGATTTGGACGCCATTATCTTGGGCATGCATGCCAAACCGGATAATCCCGAATTGGTACGCGCCCAAGAATTAGGGATACGGATTTATTCCTATCCGGAATTCTTGTACGAACAATCCAAGGACAAAACCCGGGTGGTCATCGGAGGCAGTCATGGAAAAACGACCATTACTTCCATGATCTTACACGTATTGGACTATCATGAAAGGGAAGTGGATTATATGGTAGGCGCCCAATTACAAGGATTCGAGCGTATGGTGCATTTGACCGAGGAAAATGATTTTATAGTCCTGGAAGGCGATGAATATTTGTCCTCGCCCGTCGACCTCCGCCCGAAATTCCATTTGTATCGACCCAATATTGCCTTGTTGAGCGGTATTGCATGGGACCATATCAATGTATTCCCAACCTTGGAAAACTACATAGAGCAATTTCGGATTTTTGTGGACAGTATTATACAGGGAGGAAGTATCACCTACAATGAGGAGGATGACCTCGTAAAAGAGGTCGTGGAGGCTTCGGGGAATTCCATTCGAAAACTGGCATATCGCACTCCGGCATATACCGTGCAGAACGGGCAGACCCTTTTAGAGACGCCCGAAGGACCTATGCCCATCGAAGTGTTCGGGAAACACAATCTCAGTAATTTGGCCGGGGCCAAGTGGATCTGTCAAAATATGGGGATTGATGAAGATGATTTTTACGAGGCCATTGCCACGTTCAGAGGGGCTTCAAAGCGGTTGGAAAAAATAGCCGAAAACAAAAGTACTGTCATTTATAAGGATTTCGCACATGCCCCGAGCAAGGTGGCCGCCACTACCAGGGCGGTAAGGGAACAGTATCCGGATAAACGTTTGGTGGCTTGTTTGGAGCTTCACACCTACAGCAGCTTTAATGCAGAATTTCTAAAAGGCTACAAAGATACTTTGGACGCTGCGGACCAGGCTGTGGTGTTCTATCTTCCGGAGTCCGTTAAGATCAAGCGGCTAAAGGAAGTTACCCCTGATCAAGTGATTCAGGCCTTTGGCCGTGAAAGTTTGGAAATTTTTACAAGGGCTTCGGATTTTCAGGATTTTGTTTTCCATGAGAATTTTGAGAACACCGTACTGCTATTAATGAGTAGTGGAAATTATGGGGGACTCGACCTGGATGCCGTCCGACAAAAAATAGCAGACGAATTTTAAGTGGCAACGGAAGATTTGGCAGGTAGGTGCTTTTGGAATGCCTTTTGACCCATCTGTACCATGTTCGGTAGTAAGATATATTTTGCGATACGTCGTTTTTTTGGACTACTAAGGCGTAGGGCATCCATCGTATTGATTGCCATTATGCTGGGCATGTCCAACGCCATTTTGGAAGAGGATCGTACTCTTAACGATACCCGTAATTATATAGCGGAATACGAACTCCCTTCAAACGACGGTAATCAATAGATAACCCTGTATCCTTTGTACGGACATTTGCAACAAACCCAATTGTACTCGTTTGGAGCGCAAGAAGATTTATATACTCGCTTTCCATAATTATTTTCGATATGCACGATTTTTTTCTACATATTTAAAGAGGACTTCCCCGTAATAAAGGCTTTAGTTCACTATCTTTAACCAATGCAAGAAAAACCGACCGTACTTTCCATAAAACATTGGGCCGATGATGATCGGCCTCGCGAAAAATTGGTGCAAAAAGGTCGGTCGGTCCTATCCGATGCCGAATTGATAGCCATACTTATAGGATCCGGAAGTAAAAATCAGAGTGCGGTATCACTTTCCAAACATATTCTGGCCTCCGTGGGCAACAATTTGAACGAACTCGGGAAACTATCCGTAAGGCAATTAATGCAATTTAAGGGTATTGGAGAGGCCAAGGCCGTGGCCATTGCGGCAGCCCTGGAAATAGGTAGGCGCCGTCGCGGGGAAAAGGCTCGTAAGATCACAAAAATCGGGAGCAGCAAAGATGCTTTTGAATTGCTAAACCCTATCATCGGGGAGCTCTTGCACGAAGAATTTTGGATTTTGTACTTGAGTAATGCGAACAAGGTCCTGCATACGGCCCAATTGAGCAAGGGTGGGATAACGGGTACCTTGGTAGATGTACGTTTAGTAATGAAAAATGCCCTGGAATTAGGGGCAGTTGCCCTAATATTGGCACATAATCATCCTTCGGGCACCCTGAGGGCAAGCAAAGCGGATCAAGAGATAACACAAAAATTACAATTGGCGGCCTCCGCTTTGGATCTTAAGGTATTGGACCATTTGATCATTGTTCAAAAAGGATATCTCAGTTTTGCCGATGAAAATTTACTTTGAGCATACCACATTTAGAATTCATAGCTTTAGGGAGTCCCAAATGAGAATATAAAAGGAAATCAGGGTCAAGCGCCTACATGTATATATTTTGAAAGTTAAAGGAGATGTTACTCATTTATACCCATAGGATTACACCACGCCTCAGTTATGTCATGAAGCATATATTTACACGCATGCTGGGTATTGAGATTTCATTTACCACCAAAGTCGAGGATTTTATAAGACATGCGGGGCCAAAGATAACCTATACCAAACAGGCCCTTCAAAATGAATTTTTTATACGAAGCAACGATCTTTTATTTGAACAGGGAATCAATGATTTCGAGATTTCCGTTGGGGATTGGGAGGGCGTACCTTGCTTTTTTTCCACTGGGGAGCGCAGCAATATACCTTTTGACATTTTTTCTGCCAGTTTCTATCTACTAAGCCGTTATGAGGAGTATCTACCACATGTTAAGGATATCCACGGTAGGTTCTCACCCAAGGATTCCGTAGCGTATAAGCACCATTTTTTGCACCAGCCGGTGGTGGATATGTGGGCACTTAAATTGTTGGAGCTTTTGCTGGAACGGTTTCCGGATATGGAAACCAGATCAAGAACTTACAGCTATACCTCGGTTTTGGACATAACTACCTCCCATTGTTTTGCCCACAGGGGTTTTGTGCGCAGTTTGGCCGGATTTTTCCTGGATATCGGACAATTCAGATTTAGAAGGGTTTTCCAACGGATTGCGGTGTGGTTCAAACCGTCCCGGGATCCGTTCAATAATTTTGGGTACTTGGTGGAAATGCATAAAAAGTATAACATTACCAGTATGTTCTTTTTTCAGTTTGCTTCCTATTCCACGTATGACAAAAACGTATCACCCAATCATAACGGCTTCCGCTCGTTAATAAAGTCGATAGCGGACTACAGCAAGGTCTCGTTGGCCGCTTCCTATAGTTCCTTTGAAGATACCGATCTACTCAAAAACGAAAAGAAACGTTTGGAAGAAGTCATCAATAGACCGGTCAATAGTACCCGCATGCGCTATAACCGGGTAGATGTTCCCCAAACGTACAGAAATTTGGTGGAAGCTGAATTCACGGACGATTATACGTTGGGCTATACACATGAAATCGGTTTTAGGGCCGGAACCTGTACACCCTTCTATTTCTATGACATCAATCTAGAAATCCAACAACCCATCAGGTTACATCCTTTCGCCATCCATGATTATGCCTTTGTTGATGTAAAGCAACGAAATGAAATATTGGAAAGAATTGAAACGCTTTATAACTCGGTTAAAAAAGTGGAAGGGCATTTAATCACCGTTTTTTCCAATGAACTATTGGGGAGCGACCATGATGTGGATTGGAAACGTCTATATGGTGAAACCTTAAAAAAATATCATGTTTAAGGATATTGTGACCGATGTATTCTTTGATCTGGACCATACGCTTTGGGATTTCGAGAGAAATTCTGCCTTGACCTTTAAAACCATCCTATCCAAACACGATATCGACATTGATCACGCCGAATTTTTAAAGATTTATATCCCCACTAATTTGGCTTTTTGGAAATTATACCGGGAAGAACGAATTACCCAATCAGAGCTACGGTACCAGCGGTTAAAAACGGTATTCGATGCGTTGAAGTACCGTGTAAGTGATGAGACCATCCACTTGCTTTCCGAGGAATATATTTCCCGGTTAACCAATTACAACTACCTTTTTCCGTACACAGTGGAGATTTTGGAATACCTAAGACCAAAATACAGGCTTCATATCATAACCAACGGATTTCAGCAGGTACAGCGGAAAAAATTGAAAAATGCCCAAATATGGGATTACTTTATCCATGTGGTTGATTCTGAAATGGCCGGGGTAAAAAAACCAAACCCATTGATTTTTGAATTGGCTCTGCAAACTGCTGAGGTACCCCCCAATAAAGCCCTAATGATAGGGGACAACCTAGAGGCGGATATCTTGGGCGCCCGGGCCGTGGGCCTACATACCCTACATTTTAATGCACATAACGCCCCCCGGCACGAATTTTGCGAAATGATTCATGATTTACGTGAAATAAAATTCTTTTTATAGAGTTATATAGGGTGATACATCTTGTATCCAAAACACGGGTTCCTGCATCATGAAAAAAGTACGCACAAACCTTGTATTAGGATGGCTGGCAGTCTTCTTCCTTTATTCCTGTATGGAAAAACAGGACTTTGATCAGTACGATGATTTGGAAATTACCCCCACTTTTGAAGCTAGTATTTTGTATTTGGAAACACCCGAGGACTATATTAATGGTTTTACTACGGCCAACTACTATTCCCAAGAGTTTAATTTTGATGCATTTACCGAGGATATTTTTTCTGAAAGGGTTTTGGACGGCGTAATCACCTATGAAATAGAAAATACCACCAGCAAACCATTGGAGATTATCCTTCAATTTTTGGACGAAGGTGGCGCTGTACTGGATGTGGAATCCTTTTCCATTGATCCGGCGCCAACGGCCATCTTGCGCAGGGAAATCGCTTATGGTAATACCGGTCGCAGCATAGATATTATTAGAAATACCTCAAGTATTCAGATTAACGGAATCAATCTAGGGGATGCTTCCAGCACTTCCAATCTTCCGGATCCCTTGTTCACCCTAAGTTCCAGCGGAAAATTTAGGGTTCGCTTAAAATGAAAGTCCAACACTTTTTCTTGACAACTATTTTTTGGGTTGGCCATTTGGCTTATGCCCAAAACAAACAGTTGCTTTATGATTTTAGCGATGTTCCCCAGTCCTTGATGGTAAACCCCGGTGTAAAGACCGATTTTCAATGGTACGCCGGCATTCCTGTACTGTCAGGGGTTTCGGCACATGGTGGTTCCAATGGGATTACAGTTCATGATCTTTTTGCAGATGATGGCTTGGATATCAACGATAAGGTACGGGATAGGGCCATCAATGGTATGGGAATTCGGGATGAGCTTAGTGGAACCCTCCAATTGGAAATTTTTAGTGGTGGATTTCGGGGAAAAAATCCAAATCATTTTTATTCGTTTGGAATTTACAATGAGACCGATGCCATTGGTTATTGGTTTAAGGATTATGCCATTTTGGCCTTCGAGGGGAATGCGGACCGTCTTGATCAGGAATTTGATTTGAGTCATCTAAAGACCCGTGGTGAGATGATGAATGTATTTCATTTTGGTATCAATAAAAGGATGAACAACCGCCTTGTTATTGGGGCAAGGGGCAAAATCTATTCAAGCATTTTCGATTTTAATTCGACAAGAAACAACGGTTTTTTTGTTACTACCGAAGGTCAGAACAATTTATTGGCAAGTACCTTGGATGCCGATATGCGATTACGCACCTCCGGCATCTCGGAATTGGAGGAGGCCGCCGATAATGGAAACCTTACCGGAACCCTTATAAAACGCGGATTTTTTGGGGGTAATCTAGGATTGGGCCTGGATCTGGGATTTTCCTACAATATTAATGAGCAGACGGTTGTTACAGCGAGTCTTTTGGATTTGGGGTTCGTTTATCATACCAATGATGTTCAAACGTATACCTTAAATGGACGTGCCACGATCGAAGGCGTAGAGATTATACTACCGGATGCCCTGGACGATCCCGATGCGGATTTTTGGCAAGATTTGGTCGATGAAGTTGAGGCACTGGTCCCTTTTGAGGACAATACCAGGGGATATATTGCCTTCAGACCCACCAAATTGTACGCATCCATTCGACGTGATTTTGGTGAACCTTTGGAATCCCGGGAGGACTGTGACTGCAACACGACGGTATCGGATGGCAACGGAATGCGTTACCGGTATACAAACAGCTTTGGGGGCCAACTTTATATGATCAATAGACCTCGGGGGCCACAAGCTGCACTCACGGCGTTTTACTTAAGACGATTTGGAAACGTCTTAACGGCCAAAACCACCTATACCGTGGACAAATTTTCACGTTCCAACATTGGGCTAGGTGTTAGCTTGCAGGCCGGTCCTGTTAATTTGTATCTTATGGCGGATAACCTATTGGCCTATCGCAATATAGCGGACACCCATTACGCTTCTTTCCAGTTAGGATTAAATATTATATCTTGGGGACGACAATGATTTGAAGTGCCAACGGACGGGACCATTCACTTCTTTGGCACGTTTTTTTCATTGTATGGTACCATAAACTTTAAAAGGATTATTTGTGAAACGATCCATACTTTTATTTTTATTCCTATTGGGCTATTTCGGTGTGGCGCAGACGAACCTGAACAATTATAAATACATCATTGTTCCCAAACAGTTTGCCGACTTTAAGAAGGAGAACCAATACCAGACCAGTACCCTGATCAAGCATTTGTTTGTGCAAAAAGGTTTTGAGGCGGTTTATGAGGATGAAATGCCTCCAGAACTTTACTCAGACCGCTGTTTAGGGCTTTTGATAGATATTGATGACAAATCCTCTATGTTTGCCACCAAAGTAAGCATCCTTTTGAAGGACTGTACATCCCAGGTAGTTTTTACCACACTCCAAGGTAAAAGTAGATTAAAGGAATTTACGGCCTCCTATAACGAGGCGCTTCGTGGAGCATTTCGCACTATAGACCAATTGGATTACACCTATGACGGTCCTGCAAAAAAGGATAAAGAACCACTCACCATAAGTTTTAAGAACGATGTAAAGCAGTTACCGGAAAAGCAGGAAGTGAAGACGACTTCAGCCAAAAATCAAGATATGGTGGTGCAACAACAAGCTACAGAGGAACAGCAAAGTTACAAGGATCTCAGGCCGGTGGCATCAGAAATGAGCAAGAAAATAGAACAAGATGAAGGGACTTTGCAGCAAGTGGTTACCACGGAGACACAGGTCTATAAAAGCAAGGAACCCCAAACATCGCAAATGACCAAAGCGGAAACGGATTCCGGAGAAATGGCCTCAGAGAAGAAAACCAGCTTGGACATCTGGTATGCCCAGGAACTTCCCAATGGATATCAATTAGTGGATAGCACACCTCGGATACGCATGCGACTTTTCGAGAGTTCGGTGCAAGGGGTCTACCATGCCAAATCGGAAGATAAGGAGGGTATAGTCTTCACCAAGGACGGTAAATGGTTTTTTGAACATTACGAGGGACCAGATGTCATCGTCCAAGAATTGAACGTCAAGTTTTAATCGGTTACACTGATGTGCCAATTTAGTTAAGACGTGGTTTTTACTAGTAATTGGGGGTATTCAGTATGTCATCTGATAATTGGTAATTATTGGATGCCTGCCTTACTACCAAAAATCATCTACTTTCATATTTATCACCCCATCTGTTTTTCAGGAAATCTTTGAGGGCCTTTTCCCTGGAATTGTTCCCGGGCTCATAGAATCGGGTTCCCGATATTTCCTCGGGTAAAAATTCCAAGGGCACAAAATTATTTTTGTGGTCATGGGCGTATTGATACTCCTGCCCATAGCCCAGATCCTTCATTAACTTTGTCGGGGAATTGCGCAAGGCCAAGGGCACGGACAGATCTCCGGTCTGCCTTACAGTTTGCTGTGCCTTTCCCACGGCCATATAACTGGTATTGCTTTTTGGGGAGGTCGCCAGGTAAATGGCACATTGACTTAAGATGATTCGTGCCTCGGGATAACCAATGGTCGTTACGGCCTGAAATGTGGAGTTGGCAATGACCAGGGCCGTTGGATTGGCCAGACCAATATCTTCCGAAGCCAGAATGAGCATTCTTCTCGCAATAAATTTCACATCTTCACCCCCTTCAATCATTCGGGCCAACCAGTAAACAGCAGCATTTGGATCGCTTCCCCGAACCGATTTAATAAATGCGGAAATGATATCGTAATGCTGCTCCCCGGTTTTATCGTATAAAACCGTATTTTTTTGAACCTTCCCCATGACCAATTCGTCGGTAATGGTCAAACTATCGGATTCCTCGGACTGGACCACTAGTTCAAAAATATTCAACAATTTCCTGCCATCCCCACCCGACAAGCGCAGCAACGCCTCGGTTTCCTTCAAATCAATTTTTTTGGTCTTTAGAAAATTATCCTTCTCCATCGCCCGCTTGAGTAAAGCTTCCAGGTCCACCTTGCCGAAAGAATTAAGGACATATACCTGACAACGTGATAATAGGGCCGGAATTACTTCAAAACTGGGGTTTTCCGTTGTTGCCCCGATCAAGGTGATCCAACCTTTCTCCACTGCCGCCAAAAGCGAATCCTGTTGCGATTTGCTAAATCGGTGAATTTCATCTATAAATAGAATAGGATTCTTTGCGGTAAAAAGCCCACCGCTTTGCTTGGCCTTGTCAATTACCTCTCGAATATCCTTTACACCACTGTTAATCGCACTTAGGGTATAGAATGGGCGTTGACTTTCATTAGCTATAATATGGGCCAAGGTCGTTTTGCCCGTTCCAGGAGGTCCCCAAAAAATTAATGAAGGTATCACACCCTTTTTAATTTGTGAGGTAAGTGAGCCGTTAGTACCCACTAAATGGTTTTGGCTGATGTATTCCTCCAGGTTTTTTGGTCGTACCCGTTCTGCCAATGGTTCGTTCATACTATAAAAATAGAACAAAATTCCAGATGACATTCTTTCAGTTTTTTATAGGATGGCCGACTTATTGTAACAATAGCGTTAACTTTATCCTATGTCCGAACAGCAATATTTTAAGTTTTCCAATGCGGTACTAATAGCGCCTCTTTTAGCCGTTTTGTCCATTTGGACCGTATTTTGGATAGAAATTCGTTTTGGCATTAATCTTAATCAATACGGCGTATACCCCAGAAGCTTTTCCGGGCTACGGGGCATCCTGTGGAGTCCTTTGATCCATGGCTCCGTGGAACATCTCTACAATAACACCATACCTCTTGCCATACTTTTGGTTTCCCTTTTTTATTTCTACAGGAGTGTGGCTTTATCCGTGTTGTTTTGGGGCTTTTTTTTGTCAGGGCTACTTACTTGGGTAATCGGTAGGCCATCGTTCCATATCGGCGCCAGTGGAATAATCTATGTACTGGCGAGTTTTATTTTTTTCAAGGGCATTCTTTCCAAGTATTATCGATTGGTGGCCCTTTCATTGGGTATTGTCTTTGTTTATGGAAGTCTCATATGGTATATTTTTCCTGTTGAGGATGGTATATCTTGGGAGGGGCATCTAAGTGGGTTCTTGGCGGGCCTTGTATTGGCCGTCTTCACAAAGGCGGAAATACCTGCACCTAAGAAATTTGAGTGGGAACGGGAGGACTACAATGAGGCGGAGGATGAATTTTTGCAACAGTTTGATGAAAATGGAAATTTCGTCGGGAACCAAAGTAATGAAGTTCCTGAAGATAAAAGTATCCGCTTTACGTACTACATAAAGAAGGATCCGCAAAATAGGTCAGGGGATTAAAAATAGAAAAACCCTTGTAATTGTCTATCCCAGTACAATTTTTTCACCTACTGCGCTGCCGTAGAATTTCGTAAAGGAAAACGCCACAGGCCACCGAAACATTTAAGGATTCTATGTCCCCCATCATGGGTAATTTCGCTTTTTCATCAACGGCTTTAAGAACAGAATGAGATATACCAGCTCCTTCTGACCCCATCACTAGGGCACAGGAACTGTTAAAAGAGATATCATAGATCGTTTTTTCGGTTTTTTCGGTTGCAGCGATTATCTGAACGCCCGAAGCCTGCAAATAAAAGATGGCATCCTTTATATGGTCTACTTTGGCAATGGGTACCTTAAAAGCCGCTCCGGCCGAGGTTTTGATGGTATCCACCGTTACCGGAGCAGTCCCTTTTTTCTGAACAATGATGCCGCTGACACCTGTACACTCGGCTGTTCGTATGATGGCTCCAAAATTTCGTACATCGGAAATTTGATCCAATAATAAAAAGAGGGGTTCTTTTTTGGATTGCAGGGTGGTTTCCACGAGTTCCTCCAGCCCAAAAAACGATATGGGCGAAATAAGGGCTATGGCTCCTTGGTGGTTTTGCTTGGTTAGCCGGTTCAGCTTTTCGACAGGCACATAGGACGCATTTATCCCCTTTTTCCGTATCAGCACTTCCAGCTCCCGGAACAGTTCCCCTTTGGACCCTTTTTGGAGATAGACTTTATCAATGGCCTCTTCAGAATGGATAGCTTCGATGAGGGAGTGTATCCCATAGATAGCCTCGGTCTTTTGCATACCTACAAAGGTACAGAATTCATTGGGGTAGCCTCAGAGGGTAAGGAATATTCTCTTTGACGTGGACATACTTTAATGCACAGTTTGAATCGATGGAATCTAAAATCACTATGACCTTCTACCCTGCAAGGGTGAATTCATTTTGAAAAGTAATTCGCCATGTCGTCAATACCGGGTTTAGTAATCAATTAAACCCCATCTTCCCCTTGGGCCATACTCTCGGCAAACAGGATCAATCGTTGTACATCATTCTTCTCGCTAAGATCGATCTGATTGTTCTTTATGAATGATTTCAGTTTTCCATCCTTATCCCCCAAAAACGATAATAGCTTCTTCTGTGAAGTGGGTAAAAATTTAGGTGTTTCTGAATTTTTGGCGACATAAAATTCCGATTTATCCACAAACTTATCCGGAGTCGGAATATGTAATGAGGTTTTTGGTTGCTGCCCTTCTTTAAAGGTTTTGGATTTTCTTTCGTAGAAATGGTAGGTATTGCCCGAGACATGCTGAACGAGATAGCCCTTCTGTACGTCTCCTTTTTTATTGAGATGTTCGACATATATCAATCGCTCTCCATTAAGCAGGCAGGAAATTTTGGCATCCTTGAGCAAGGCTTCCGGGGAAGATTGACCTTCCCGTTTTACTTCAATTTCATCGGTAAAGGCATTGTATCGCATCGGAATCTGTTTAAAAGGCTTTTCCGAATGATAGATTTGCCCGGGAATAAACGCCTCTAAATAATACATGGACCCCTCCACATCCGCCAACTGCAATGTACGATCGGTAGTCAACGACTGTTCCTTGGTGCTTACTTGATGAAAAAAGCTTGCTATTCTCAGGTTATTTTCTGCTACTCCTTTGGTCGATGAACCTATAGATTGGCCTAACATGCTAAACCCATAAGCGATGGACAATGTGGTAAAAACGACTTTCTTTGTCATATTGATATTTTTAGAGTTGTTCTAGAACAAAGGGATTTTGCGTAATCCCCTCATCCTAAATTTAGTAAATAATTCAATACCATTTACATAGAGGGGGTATTCTAGCACAAATCCGTGGCATTTGCTGAATTAAAAGTGGAAACAAGGGCTGCCAAGTTCATAATTTGATGACCTGTGGAGCGTTAGATTCAACAAAAAAGCCATGTTAACATTATATCGTTAGCATGGCTTTTTCTTTAGAGATAGTGCTTAACTAAAGAGGTTGTAAAAGGTCTTCATTAGTTAACGCATCTACCTGGATTTGGTCCGAATGTCTGTCCACCTGCATAGGGGCCAGAAGGTGAATTGATGGTAAAGGTAACCTCTTCATCAAAACTACCTCCCGAGAAGAATATCAACAAGGTAGAGCCATCAGGCACGTCAATTGAAAAGTTTGCGGAACCTCCGCTTCCAAAAGTGAATGAATTATTTACCCCATCGATTACAAAATTCAAGGAAGCCCCGTTCCAGCCATCACCAAAACTGTCGAAAGCATCAACGGTCCATGTACCTCCAACACTCACATCGCTAATTGGGGCGCACTCTATCTGAACGATAAAGTTGAAGGCCTGCAATTGCTCCGGTTGTCCTAGGATACTTCCACTGAAATTATCTTGGTTGGCCACCAGACCACTGGTACCTGTAGCCGTTCCCAAAAATCGAAGGATATCCCCTGCGGCTATGTCCTCTGCGGTAATGCCTAAAGCAGAGGCGATTTCCGTAAACGGTATGGAAATATCCTGTGGAAAGGAGGAAACGGTAGTCAAAGGTGCAGCATCTATGGCTTGGGATCCTTCCAAGCTTACCGTAGCCGACCAGGATTGAACGTTGTTCTCAAGAGCACTCAAGGTAGCATCAAAACTAGCGCTTGGAACTTGATCCACCGCCACTACCTGATCATAGATAATTCTCACATAAGGTGCCTTATTCGACTCCTCTAGATGAACTTGCATCGGGTCTTTTTCATCTTCTTCACAAGATACCAATCCTAAGGATAGTACTGAGAAGCCGATAATTAAAAAATATATTCTTTTCATTTTTTTCATTTTTATAAAAAGTTAATCGAATCAGTCTACGAATCCTTCAGGGTTAGTATCCCAAAATACCGGGGTATCAGGGCTGCCCTTTTGTACTACATTTTCATTGTTATCGGAAGCAACTTGAGGATACCACATACTTCTGAGGAAGGTACCTGGATCGGCTACCCGCGTAGCTGGGGTCAAGTTGTCAGGCTGCCCTGTCCTTCGGTAGGTATTGTAGGCATCCATTCCGTTGCACCAGGAAGCTATAAAAACTTGTTCGGCTATAATTCGCAGTTTATCCGTATCACTTCCCGCATCATAGGCTGCCAATACATCGGCCACATGGGAATCGATTGAAGCCGGTGTAGCTTCAAAACCGCTTCCGGTTGCCAAGGAGGCGCCGAATGCCGCTACTTTGTTCATAGACTGTCGCATCCCTTCTTCCAAGTAGGCCCTGTCATCTCCGGTAGTACCAAGAACTAGAGAAGCTTCCGCCAACATCAAATGGGTATTGGCCGCCAAAACCATAGGGGAAATACCTCCACCGGCAAGTCCCTCACTCTGTGCGGTTGATCCGGCGACGTTCCTAAAGGAATCATCATCAAAAGGACCGCCGATCGGATATACGCCGTGCAAGGTACGGAAGGCATCATCCGGGGGAATACCGTCATCGTCCAAATGATTTCTTCCCCAAAGACCATTGAGTCCGTTGGTAGCGGGAATTAGACAATAGATATCAAAAGGAGCCCACCAGGCCGGGATGGCCGGTTCTGTAACACATTCTTTGGTAATTACATCCGCACCGGAATAATCCTCCTGTTGTCTGTAAAAATAATAGCGTGTCCTAGGATCCGGATCGTCGTATTGGTTGGCCATCAAGTTCATGAAGTAATTACAGGTGTAGAAATCGGAACTGGGTCCAGCACCATCATAGTTGGAATCGAAGTAAGGATGTCTACTATCCGGAGCCGCCAAGTTGGTACCCCATTGAAATTGAAAATCATCGGCAGCATCAGCAATGAATTGCCCTCCAGCTATTACACTATTAATAATAGCAGTAGATTCTGCCGGGTTGGCCAATCGGGACTGTACAGCAAGTCGCAGTCTCATGGTATTCGCCAATTTGATCCATTGCGATTCGTCACCTCCATAATAAAGATCATTGGTAGGCAATGCCAATTCGTTCCTGTTCAAATTGGCTACAGCATCCTGCAGCAATTGATCGGCAGCGGCATAGATAGAAGCCCCGGAATCTACTATGGGATTAAAAATTCCCTCTTGGCCCCGGGCCGCTTCAGAGTAAGGAACGTCACCGAACATATCCACCATGGTCGTTATAAGGTAGGCCTCAAGAATCTGACCGATAGCGATGTGCGTAAACTGTCCAGAAGCTTGTGCTAGGGGTGTCATGGTTCGGATATCTATCAAAGCATTGGCATAAGTATCCTCCCATAACTGGTCAAAATCAGAGGGTTCATAGGACTCCCGGTAGGTAGGACCAAAGGAATGTTGCATCCGTACGGGTTCCATACCAAATTGGGCCGTACCATTCTCAGCCAGTCCCTCAGTTCCTGAATGCACTTTGGCCACCAGTTGTTGAATACTGTTCAGGAAGAAATCCACGTCCGCCTGTTCCGGACTCAGCTCATTGGGACTCGGAACTACACCCAACTCGGTGGTTTCGCATCCATCGTTTATAAACAATACCGATATGGCTACAAGAACCAGACCCATATTTTTAAACCTATTTTTCATAATGCTATATATATTTTTCATTTTCTTTTTCGATTAGAAGGTAGCTCTTACCGTGAAACCATATCTTCTTACGGAAGGACCTGTAAAAAAGTCGATTCCTTGACCATTACCTACCCCTGTACTGGAGGAGTTGGTATCGTACCGAACATTATCCGGGAAATTGATGGCCTTAAACCACAGGTTCTGGCCGGATAATGTGAAAGAGAGACTACCGAATGGGGTCCTATCCAACATTTTGGATGGCAGGGCATAACTCAAGGAAGCTTCCTGTAATCTAATCGTGGATCCATCAAAAATACTAAGTGGGTTAATGTTCCCTCCAAAATAAGTATTAAATCCAAGTTCCGTAGCACTAATGGCTGTATCATTGGGTGTACCATCAGCTTTTACTCCAGGAAGAATGTAATTCGCTTCCCTATCGATAGGCGTATCATCATCAACCACACCTCGGCCTATCAAGGCGGAAGTAGTTACGGAATACACATCACCTCCATGGCGATATTGTAGGTTGGCCGATAGCGTGAAATTCTTGAAACTGATAGTTGGGATCAGTGCCGTTTGCCAATCGGGGTTGGGATCTCCAATTTCACGAATGGTAGGATCAAATAAGTACCTACCTGCGTCATTAACAACTCTATTTCCGTTATCGTCAAATACGAAATCACTACCGAGAAGAACACCAAAAGGTCTACCTTCTACAGCATAGTTGGCAGCTTCCCCGGAAATGGCATCGGTCAAAAGAATGTTGTTGGTGCCATCGGCCAAGTCTGTTACCGTGGTCTCAATGGTGGTCCAGTTACCGGCAAGGTTGATGCCAATTCCACTCTCAAACTCCTTAAGGATAGCTAGATCAAAATCGATTTCCACCCCTTGGGCCTGTATTTCACCAATGTTAACCGTGGTATCGGTAAACCCGGCAGAGCTGTCCAAGGTACGACTGGTTATCAAATCGGTGGTACGCTTGTCGAAAAGGCTCACATTCAAGTTAAGTCGGTTGAACAAACGAGTATCCAGACCCACTTCGAATTCTTCGATGCGTTCCGGTTTCAAATCCGGGTTACCTAGGGTATCATCCACCGAGTTGGAGGAAATTACATTTCCATTTAGATCAACCAGGCTTCGTGCGTTAAGTCCTAATACACTTCTTGTGTTGAATGGAGTAGGGAAACCTGCGGATGACCCGTATCCCAAACGCAACTTGGCATAGTTCAGGAAGTTTCCTTGAATGCCTTCAAACGCCGAAGTGGGTACAAAGGAGATACTGGCTCCGGGATAGAAAATGGAGTTGTTTTCCCGCTCCAATGTAGAAGACCAGTCATTTCTTCCTACGGCGTTCAAGAACAACCAATCCTTATAACCTAGGGTCAAATCCAAATAGGCACCTACCAGGTTCTCTTCAAAGTTCTGGTTCAGGTTGGGATTGTTACTACCTCTGGTCAAAGAATTCTGTGCAGAGGGCGTGGTAAAGTTGAAATGTTCTAACACCCCGAACACCAATTGTCCTTGGCTTTCGATACCGTCCTGCTCGTATTCGTCACGTCGGCTGTTAAGACCGGCTATCACCTTTAAGTTCAAATCTTCGGAAAGATCTTTGTCTGCTGAGAGAATAAGGTCATGGTTCCAAATGGTATTCCGTACACTATTGGTTCGCAGGAGACCGATTACGGGACCATCTACACCTCCTTTGTTCTGACCATAGAAATTGAATTCACTATAGGTATCCAAACCTAATCTATAGGTAAGGTTCATCCAGTCATTGATTTCATAGGTAAGTGACGTATTACCGATAAATCGATCAGTATCCTGGGATGTTTTAACGTTTGCTACAGTCCAATATGGGTTTTGGATATCATTCCCAGAGCGATAGTAGACACTTCTACCGTCGGCCGCTTGGAAAGGAAGGTTGGTCAAATCCACACTACGTGGGGTGTACAAAAGGTCGCCAAAGATAGCACCTCCGTTAAAGGCCGCACCACTACCGGTACTTACCGCATTTGGAGGGGATTTAAATCCGGTACGGATGAAATTGAATACTCCGCTTACCGTCAACTTATTGGAGAGTCTAGCGTTACCCCCAAGATTGAAGTTATTTCTAAGAAGTGTATTTCCTGGTGTAATACCTCTATCCTCTGTACGTCCATAGTTTAAGTTAAAACTGGCTTTCTCTCCACCTCCTCTTACGTTTACGGAGGTACTGGTCACAAAGCCTGTTCTAAAGAACTCCTCTACCCCATTGTAAGGTTGATAAGGATAAGGATCATCCAAAAGATCTTCAAAACCGGCAATCAGAGTTGGATCCGCAATGAAGTTATGTGGGTGTTGTAGTATGGCAACACCACCAGGACCATCACCTACAAATTGGGCGGCTTGGGCGATACCATCGTCATCTGCACGATCGAATCGTGGTCCCCAGTTACTAAAAAAGTAACCAAACCCCTGATGGAAACCACCACCGTAGTTGTCCTGATATTTAGGAAGGATGGCATCTGCGAGGAACACGGATTGGTTAACGGTGACCTCGGTCTTGGAAGGTGCCTCACCAGTGGCCGCACCTTTAGTAGTAATAAGGATTACCCCGTTTCGCCCTCTGTTACCATATAGTACGGTTGCGCTCAGTCCCTTAAGAACACTTACACTGGCAATGGTATTTGGGTCAATGTCCAAGAATCGGCTGGATTCCGTATTACCATCCAAAAACGAAGTCTGGGTGTTGGTGCCTGAATCGATAGGAATACCATCAACAACAAACAAGGGCTGGTTGGATTGTGTTACGGAACTAAAACCACGAATAATAATATTGGTTCCCGAACCGGAAAGGCCATTATTATTGGTAATGTTAACACCGGCCACTTTACCTTGAAGTACCCTTCCTATGTCAGCTTCGGGCCTGGAACTTACTTGTTCCTCGTCAACTGTGGTTACCGCATATCCCAAAGATCTTTCCTCCCTTTGGATACCCTGTGCCGTTACCACCACCTCTTCGAGGGCTTGGGCATCTTCCACCATCTGTACATCAATAGTGTTGGCGCTTCCTACAGCAATCTCTTGGGTTCGTTGTCCAATGTAGGAAAATACCAAAACGGCACCTACTTCGGTATCAATGGTATAGTTACCATCAAAGTCGGTTTGGGTACCGGTAGTTGTTCCCTTAACCACCACGGATGTGCCTGGCAAGGGTAGACCATCCTGGTCTGTCACGGTACCTGAGACCGTTTTTTCCTGTGCAAATGACACCTGCACAATTAACGCCAGAAAGAGCGTTAAGATTCCATTAAGTTTTGTTCTCATTTTTAAATTATTTGAATTAGCTAACGGCAAAAGTCATAAATTCATGTTAATAATCCAAGCTTTTTAATCTTTAAGTTATGCGCGCATAACTTTTTGCTTTGTTAAAAAAATGGATATTGAAGGTTATTTCTTGTAAAATATCACATATACAAGGGAGTAGATTATATATGAAACATATTTTTTTGGGTGATAAAGAGAATACTTATTAAAAAAGGTTAAAATTTTGAGGAGTACACAAAAATGCACAAAAATGGCCTAAAGAAATATCGTATTATCAAATTGTTAATTTTTAACATAATATTTTATGAATTCAAAAAAAGGGATTGTCTATAATTGCACAGGAAATACCTCCCTTTTTTAGAATACCGGCAATTTTAGGAACGGGAAACTCATAACTTGGCTTTTTCAGGCGACAATCGCTGCTCTAAAAAATACAGTGCCTTCGTTTATACTGGACACATAATCTTTTAGGGACCGTTTGAAATTTATCGTTTTGTAAGAAAATCTCAAATTAAGACGGAATCCATAAAACTATGTGAAGATGGTACTTTATAGCGGGCAAAAACCTTTCGTGCTTAATAAGTCCGTTTTTCGGTAGCTATACCTGCTAATTCAAGGTATATATATTTGGACAAATCCCGGAATTTTGCAAACAGGGATAAGCATCTTGTATTTCGGAATCCGAAACCGGGTTTGGAATACGATTTTATTCGGTGGCCCATGTCCTAATATTTGGACAAACCATAGGTGTTTTACCTTGGTCACATACCCCCTAAAATAAATGGTTTGAAAATAAATTTTTAACCGTTTGAATTTTTAGAAAATATCACTACATTTGCCAGCCCTTAAACAAGGGTAAATTATATACCTATTATATATAAGTAATGCCAACAATTTCACAGTTAGTACGAAAAGGAAGGGCCACAATTACCAAGAAGAGTAAATCGGCTGCTTTGGATTCGTGTCCACAAAGACGAGGGGTTTGTACGCGGGTATACACCACCACGCCTAAAAAACCGAACTCAGCCATGCGAAAAGTGGCTAGGGTTAGGTTGACCAATGGAAAGGAAGTAAACGCCTATATTCCGGGAGAAGGACACAACCTCCAAGAGCACTCGATAGTATTGGTAAGAGGCGGAAGGGTGAAGGATTTGCCAGGTGTTAGGTATCATATCGTTAGAGGGGCCTTGGACACTGCAGGAGTTGCAGGAAGGACCCAGCGTAGATCCAAATACGGGGCAAAAAGACCCAAAAAGTAATTTAATGGTTCATATAATGATATAGGCCTGTGCCTTATGGATTTTGGAACCTTAAACTTTTAAGAAAGAAGTAATGAGAAAAAAACAGGCAAAGAAAAGACCGCTCTTACCGGATCCACGGTATAATGATCAGCTGGTAACCCGTTTTGTAAATATGATGATGTGGGATGGAAAGAAGTCCGTCGCGTTCCATGTTTTCTATGGTGCTATGGATATTGTAGAGGAAAAGAAAACGGATGAAGAAAAAACCGCATTGGAGCTATGGAAGGACGCCTTGTCCAACGTTATGCCCCATGTTGAGGTAAGGAGTAGACGTGTTGGTGGTGCCACTTTTCAAATCCCCATGCAGATCCGTCCGGACAGGAAAATTTCTACCGCTATGAAATGGTTGATCAATTATGCCAGAAAGCGAAATGAAAAAGGAATGTCCCAAAAGCTCGCTGCGGAAATATTAGCGGCGGCCAAAGAAGAAGGGGCAGCCGTAAAAAAACGGGTGGACACCCATAAAATGGCAGAAGCAAACAAAGCATTTTCCCACTTTAGATTTTAATCAAAAATGGCAAGAGACTTAAAATTTACAAGGAATATTGGTATCGCGGCGCACATCGATGCGGGGAAGACCACTACAACGGAACGTATTCTGTACTATACCGGGGTAAGCCATAAGATTGGAGAGGTCCACGATGGTGCAGCCACTATGGACTGGATGGAGCAGGAGCAGGAGCGAGGGATTACCATTACTTCGGCAGCTACCACCTGTACCTGGAACTTTCCCATGCAAAACGGAAAGATTACCGACGAAACCAAACCCTATCATTTTAATATAATCGATACTCCGGGTCACGTGGATTTCACGGTAGAGGTGAACCGTTCCTTGCGGGTATTGGATGGTCTGGTGTTCCTATTTAGTGCAGTAGATGGTGTGGAACCGCAATCGGAAACCAACTGGAGACTTGCCGACAATTACAAAGTACCTCGAATGGGCTTTGTAAATAAGATGGATAGACAAGGTTCCAATTTCCTTAATGTGTGTAAGCAGGTTAGGGAAATGCTTAAGTCCAATGCCGTGCCCATTGTCTTGCCTATTGGAGATGAAGCCGATTTTAAGGGCATTGTGGATTTGGTCAAGAACCGGGCCATCGTATGGCATGAACACGATATGGGAGCTACTTTTGACGTGGTGGATATTCCCGCGGAAATGGAGGAAGAGGTTCATGAGCATCGGGCGGCCCTCATCGAGGCTGTAGCGGAGTATGACGAAAACCTTATGGAAAAATTCTTCGAGGATGAGGATTCCATTACAGAGGAGGAGGTTCACACTGCGTTAAGGGCTGCGGTCATGGATATGAGTATAATTCCTATGGTCTGTGGCTCCTCGTTCAAGAACAAGGGGGTGCAGTTCCTCTTGGACGCAGTTTGTAGGTATTTGCCTTCCCCATTGGACAAGGAAGCTATAGAGGGCACCAATCCGGATACTGGGGATAAAATAAGCAGGAAACCTGATATGAAGGAACCTTTTTCCGCCTTGGCCTTTAAGATCGCTACCGATCCCTTTGTGGGGAGATTGGCATTCTTTAGGGCGTATTCCGGTAAATTGGATGCGGGGTCGTATGTCTTGAACAATCGCTCCGGAAACAAAGAAAGGATTTCCAGAATATATCAAATGCACTCCAACAAACAGAATGCCGTTGCATCCATTGGAGCAGGGGATATCGGGGCAGCGGTAGGATTTAAGGATATTAAGACTGGGGATACCCTTTCTGACGAAAAACATCCGATTATCTTGGAAAGTATGAACTTTCCAGATCCGGTTATTGGAATCGCGGTGGAACCCAAGACGAAAGCCGACGTGGACAAACTGGGATTGGCCTTGGGCAAACTTGCCGAGGAAGATCCTACATTCCAAGTAAAGACTGACGAAGCTTCGGGACAGACCATAATCTCCGGAATGGGCGAACTTCATTTGGACATCATCGTGGACCGTTTACGCCGCGAGTTCAAGGTAGAGGTCAATCAGGGACAACCCCAGGTGGAATACAAGGAAGCCCTTACAGCTTCTGCAGATCACCGGGAGGTATACAAGAAACAAACGGGAGGCCGTGGTAAGTTTGCGGATATTGTCTTTGTTATGGAACCTGCCAGTGAAGAAACCAGTGCTGGTCTCGAATTCGTAAACGAAATCAAAGGAGGTAACATTCCACGTGAATACATACCATCCGTTGAAAAAGGTTTTAAAGAGGCTATGAAGAACGGGCCCTTGGCCGGGTTTGAAATGGATAGTATGAGAATCGTATTAAAGGATGGTTCCTTCCATCCAGTGGATTCCGACTCGCTATCTTTTGAATTGGCCGCTAAATTAGGCTATAAGGAAGCTGCAAAAAAAGCACGCGCCGTTCTTATGGAGCCTATTATGAAGTTGGAGGTACTTACTCCAGAGGAAAACATGGGTGATATTGTGGGAGACCTCAATAGAAGAAGGGGCCAAGTAAATAATATGGACGACAGGGCAGGATCCAAGGTAATCAAAGCCGAGGTTCCCCTTTCGGAAATGTTTGGATACGTTACGGCATTGCGAACGTTGTCTTCCGGTAGGGCTACCTCTACCATGGAATTTTCCCATTATGCGGAAACGCCGACCAATATTGCAGAAGAAGTCATAAAGGCCACCAAAGGAGTAACCGCTTAATCTAGTAACGATGAGTCAAAAAATTAGGATAAAACTAAAATCGTACGATCACAATTTGGTGGATAAATCCGCGGAAAAGATCGTAAAGACGGTAAAGACAACAGGTGCGGTGGTAACCGGACCCATCCCTTTGCCGACGCATAAAAAGATATTTACCGTGTTGCGTTCTCCGCACGTGAACAAGAAGTCCCGGGAACAATTTCAGTTAAGTTCCTACAAGCGGCTTTTGGATATTTACAGTTCCTCTTCCAAAACCATTGATGCGCTGATGAAGTTGGAGCTTCCCAGCGGAGTGGAAGTGGAAATTAAGGTGTAGTTACATTGCCTGCCATTTTGTAGGCATCACATGTCCTGAGCTGCGGGCGAGGGAAAAACGGAAAAAAATTAATTCAGGGTTGAATAATTTTTGACCCTATTTTTTTGTAAAGTGAGTAAATATAAACGGATGAAGGTTCTTTTGTTAAAAGGCCCGAAGTCCAAAATTAATTAAGTATGTCTGGGTTAATAGGAAAAAAAGTAGGCATGACCAGTCTCTTTGACGAAAATGGAAAGAACATTCCATGTACCGTTATCGAAGCCGGTCCATGTGTAGTTACCCAAGTCAGAACCGAAGAGGTGGACGGGTACAGTGCCCTTCAGCTCGGTTTCGATGACAAGGCAGAAAAACGCGCTAATAAGGCCGAATCCGGCCATTTTAAAAAGGCGGGTACATCTCCTAAGAAAAAGGTCGTCGAGTTCCGTGATTTTGAAGGTGAATTTAAATTGGGGGATACCATTGGTGTCGATGTTTTCGTAGAAGGCGAATTTGTGGACGTGGTAGGTACCTCTAAGGGAAAAGGATTCCAAGGTGTGGTAAAAAGACATGGCTTTGGAGGTGTAGGTCAATCTACCCACGGTCAGCATAACAGGTTAAGGGCCCCAGGTTCCATTGGTGCCGCATCGACCCCTTCCAGGGTTTTCAAGGGTATGCGCATGGCCGGAAGGATGGGGGGCGAACGGGTCACCGTTCAAAACCTGAGAGTGATAAAAATAGTGCCAGAAAAGAATCTTATCGTTGTAAAAGGTTGTGTTCCAGGTCATAAGAACGCATACGTAACTATTGAGAAGTAATGAAGGTAGCAGTTTTAGATATCAAAGGAAAAGACACAGGTAGAAAGGCCGACCTTTCTGATGCCATCTTTGGAATAGAGCCCAATGAGCACGCCGTGTATTTGGACGTTAAGCGGTATATGGCACATCAGCGCCAAGGTACCCATAAGGCCAAGGAACGAGGTGAAATAGCTGGAAGCACCCGGAAAATAAAGAAGCAGAAAGGAACGGGGACCGCCCGGGCCGGTAGTATTAAATCCCCTGTTTTTAGAGGTGGGGGTCGAATTTTTGGACCACGTCCTAAGGATTACACCCAAAAACTCAACAAGAATGTGAAGCGTTTGGCCCGTAAATCCGCCTTAAGTATTAAGACGAAAGAGAAGGCCGTAATGGTAATCGAGGACTTTGATTTCGAGACTCCAAAAACCAAGGAATTTGTACAGATTTTGAAGTCCTTGGGACTGGAAAACAAAAAATCTTTGTTTGTGTTGGGCGATTCAAATAATAGCGTATATTTGTCTTCGCGTAATTTGAGGGGTCTTGACGTTCTAACTAACTCAGAATTAAATACTTACAAAATTTTGAGAGCCAATAGTATTGTGCTGTTGGAAGGTGCGTTGGAAGGACTTGAGACCAACCTAAATAAATAAGAAAACCATGAGTGTGTTGATCAGGCCCATAATTACTGAAAAAATGACCGCGGATAGCGAGTTGTATAACCGCTATGGTTTCTATGTGGATCCCAAGGCCAACAAGTTACAGATCAAGGAAGCCGTTGAGGCTACCTATGGAGTTTCCGTTAAGAAGGTTCGCACCATGAATTATGGACCGACCCGAAAGTCCCGTTTTACCAAGACCGGGGTACAGCATGGAAAGACCAATAGTCTTAAAAAAGCGATAGTGGATGTCAGTGATGGTGATATCATTGATTTTTACAGTAATCTATAAAGACACAAAATGTCAGTTAGAAAATTAAAACCGATAACCCCCGGGCAGCGTTTTAGAGTAGTAAACGGATTTGACGCGATTACTACTGATAAGCCGGAGAAAAGCTTGCTTGCTCCGTTAAAAAGATCGGGTGGTAGAAACAGTCAAGGCAAAATGACCATACGCCATAGGGGCGGTGGCCATAAAAGACGCTACAGGATAATCGACTTTAAAAGGGACAAACAGGATGTAACGGCTACCGTAAAGTCCATTCAGTACGATCCCAACCGGACTGCCTTTATTGCGCTTTTGGAATATGAGGATGGCGAAAAACGCTATATCGTGGCCCAAAACGGCCTGCAGGTCGATCAAAAAGTCGCTTCAGGTAAAAAGGTAGCACCGGAAATAGGCAATGCATTGCCGCTACAGGAAATTCCATTGGGAACCATAATTTCCTGTATCGAACTCCGTCCAGGACAAGGAGCGGTTATGGCAAGAAGTGCCGGGACCTTTGCCCAATTGATGGCAAGGGACGGCAAGTACGCCACCGTAAAATTGCCCTCTGGCGAGACCAGATTGATACTTTCTGGCTGTTTGGCCACTATTGGTGCGGTTTCCAATTCCGACCATCAGTTGATCGTGTCCGGTAAGGCTGGTAGAAGCAGATGGCTAGGAAGAAGGCCGCGAACACGACCTGTTGCAATGAATCCTGTGGACCATCCCATGGGAGGAGGAGAAGGAAGGGCCTCTGGGGGCCACCCAAGATCTAGAAACGGAATTCCTGCCAAAGGATATAGGACCCGTTCCAAGACCAAGGATACCAATAGATATATAATAGAACGTAGAAAGAAATAAATTTAGAAAAGACAAGAAATGGCACGTTCATTAAAAAAAGGACCATACGTTCATTATAGTTTGGAGAAAAAGATCCAGCAGAGTGCGGCATCCGGTAAGAAAAGTGTGATCAAGACATGGTCTAGAGCTTCTATGATAACTCCGGATTTTGTAGGTCTTACCATAGCTGTTCACAACGGTAGACAATTTGTACCGGTCTATATTACGGAAAACATGGTAGGCCACAAGCTTGGCGAGTTTTCGCCCACAAGATCATTTAGGGGGCACGCCGGGGCAAAGAATAAAGGTAAAAAGTAAGCTATGGGAGTTCGAAAAAGACAAATGGCCGAAAGGTTAAAGGCAGAAAGGAAGCAAATGGCATTTGCAAAGCTCAATAATTGCCCTACCTCTCCGCGTAAAATGCGTCTCGTAGCGGATTTGATCCGTGGTGAGGAAGTGGAAAAGGCCCTGGCCATACTACGGTTCAATTCCAAGGAAGCGTCAAGAAGGTTGGAGAAGCTGCTACTTTCTGCATTGGCCAATTGGGAGGCAAAAAATGAGGATGCCAACGTGGAGGATGCAGAACTTTTTGTTAAGGAAATACGAGTAGATAGTGCAGGTATGCTCAAGCGACTGCGCCCAGCGCCCCAAGGTAGGGCTCATAGAATACGAAAGCGTTCCAACCATGTGACATTGGTTTTGGGATCTAATACTAATACGGAAAGTTAGGATGGGACAAAAAACAAACCCGATAGGGAATCGTCTAGGCATCATTAGAGGTTGGGAGTCCAACTGGTACGGAGGAAACGATTATGGCGAAAAGTTGGCCGAAGATGAAAAAATCAGAAAGTATATCCATGCACGTCTCTCAAAGGCCAGTGTATCCCGAGTGATCATAGAGCGTACGTTAAAATTGATCACCGTTACCATAACAACGGCCAGACCGGGAATCATCATCGGTAAGGGAGGGCAAGAAGTGGACAAATTGAAGGAGGAGCTCAAAAAGATTACCAACAAGGAGGTACAAATTAATATCTACGAGATCAAGCGGCCAGAATTGGATGCTAATTTGGTTGCCGCCAGCGTCGCCCGTCAAATAGAAAGTAGAATATCTTTTAGGCGTGCCATCAAAATGGCGATCGCCGCTGCCATCCGAATGAACGCGGAAGGTATAAAAATACAGATATCAGGTCGATTGAACGGTGCGGAAATGGCGCGATCAGAGTCTTACAAGGAAGGTAGAATACCCTTGTCCACCTTTAGGGCGGATATAGATTATGCCATGCAGGAAGCCCATACCACCTATGGAAGATTGGGCATTAAAGTTTGGATTATGAAAGGTGAGGTCTACGGCAAGAGAGAGCTTTCCCCATTGGTAGGAATGTCCAAGGGCCAAGGAAAAGGCGGCAAACAAGATGGAGGAAGGAAACCACGCCGTAGAAAGTAATTTTTTAAAGAAGTAAAAAATGTTACAGCCAAAAAGAACCAAGTATCGCAAAATGCAGAAAGGCCGTATGAAGGGCAATGCCGGAAGAGGGCATCAGCTTTCCAACGGTATGTTCGGCATAAAGACCTTGGATTCAAAGTTCATAACATCCCGTCAAATAGAGGCGGCCCGTATTGCAGCCACCCGCTACATGAAAAGGGAAGGGCAATTGTGGATAAAGATTTTCCCGGACAAGCCCATTACCAAAAAACCTTTGGAAGTACGTATGGGTAAAGGAAAGGGAGCTCCGGAATACTTTGTGGCCGTAGTAAAGCCGGGAAGGGTGCTTTTCGAGGTTGCGGGTGTACCTATTGAGGTGGCCAAGGAAGCCTTGCGTTTGGCAGCCCAAAAATTACCGGTAAGGACAAAATTTGTGGTGGCTCGGGACTATGAGCACAACGATTAATGCTTAGGTGATATGAAAAAACAGGAAATAAAACAATTGTCGGTGGAAGAGCTTACGGAAAAATTGGCCGAGTTCAAGAAGCAACATGCCGATTTAAAAATGGCCCATTTTGTAACACCCCTGGAAAATCCACTCCAAATAAGAAAGGTCAGGAGAACAGTGGCAAGGTTGGCAACGGAATTAACTAATAGGGAAAACCAATAATTGGTTCTGCTTTATGGAAAAAAGAAACTTAAGAAAAGAGAGAATAGGCGTCGTTACAAGTGACAGGATGGAGAAATCCATTGTGGTATCCGAGGTCAAGCGGGTGAAGCATCCCATGTATGGTAAGTTCGTTCTAAAGACCAAAAAGTACGTTGCCCACGACGAAAAAAACGATTGCAACATTGGGGATACCGTAAAGATTATGGAGACCCGCCCTTTGAGCAAGACCAAGTGTTGGAGGTTAGTAGAAATTTTGGAAAGAGCTAAATAATTATGTTACAACAAGAATCAAGGTTAAAGGTAGCGGACAACACAGGAGCAAAGGAGGTTCTGACCATAAGGGTACTGGGAGGAACCAGAAGGAGGTATGCGTCCATTGGAGATAAAATAGTGGTCACCGTTAAGGAAGCCACACCAAATGGGGCCATTAAGAAAGGTGCCGTTTCCACCGCTGTGGTCGTAAGGACCAAAAAAGAAGTAAGGCGGCCGGACGGTTCCTATATACGTTTTGACGATAATGCCTGTGTACTGTTGAATCCTACCGGGGAAATGCGGGGAACCCGTGTTTTTGGTCCGGTGGCCAGGGAGCTTAGGGAAAAGCAGTTCATGAAAATTGTATCCTTGGCCCCCGAGGTACTATAACATTTTGAATCGGAGATGAAAAAATTAAAAATAAAGACAGGAGATACCGTAAGGGTAGTAGCGGGAGACCATAAGGGGACCGAAGGCAAGATCCTGAGGGTAGACATTAAGCGCAAAAAGGCCATTGTGGAGGGAGCCAATATGGTTTCCAAACATGAAAAACCAAGCGCCAAGAACCCGCAAGGGGGTATTGTTAAAAAGGAAGCGCCCATTCATATTTCCAATCTATCCCTGATCGATCCAAAGTCTGGAGAGACCACACGGGTCGGATTTGAATTTAGGGATGGCAAGAAAGTACGGGTTTCCAAAAAATCGAATGAAGTTATTTAGTTATGGCGTACGTAGCAAGGTTAAAAAAGGAATACGGCGAGCGAATCGTTGACGCACTCAAGCAAGAGTTTGGGTACAACAACGTAATGGAAGTGCCCCGTCTAAAGAAGATCGTAGTAAGTAGGGGCGTCGGTGCCGCCGTGGCGGATAAAAAACTGATCGATCACGCTGTTGAGGAACTTACGATTATTACTGGGCAAAAGGCCGTAGCCACAATTTCAAAAAAAGACGTAGCTGCCTTTAAATTGCGTAAGGGCATGCCCATTGGAGCCAAAGTTACCCTACGCGGTGAACGTATGTACGAATTTTTGGATAGACTGGTAACTACCGCCTTGCCTCGAGTAAGGGATTTCCAAGGTATTAGGGCTACTGGTTTTGATGGCAGGGGAAACTATAGTCTTGGGGTTACGGAGCAGATTATTTTTCCCGAAATCAATATAGATAAGATCAATAGGATCAATGGAATGGATATCACCTTTGTAACCTCTGCGGAGACGGACAAGGAGGCCAAATCATTGTTAACGGAATTGGGATTGCCCTTTAAAAAGAATTAGAAATGGCTAAAGAATCAATGAAGGCCCGCGAACGGAAAAGGGCAAAAATGGTGGCTAAATATGCCGAAAAGCGCAAAGCACTTAAGGAAGCAGGGGATTATGAAGCATTGCAGAAATTGCCAAGGAACGCTTCCCCCATTCGCATGCACAACAGATGTAAGCTTACCGGAAGACCCAAGGGATATATGAGGACATTCGGTATTTCCAGGGTAATGTTCCGGGAAATGGCCAATAAGGGATTGATTCCAGGTGTAAAAAAGGCCAGTTGGTAATTGAATTTTAAAAGTCCGAGTACAGGATTCTCAATAGAAAAAAATGGTAACAGATACAATAGCGGATTATTTAACAAGAGTTCGAAATGCCAGTAGGGCTGGTCATCGTGTGGTAGAAATACCGGCATCCAATCTTAAGAAGGAGATTACCAAAATACTCTTTGATCAGGGCTATATCCTTAGTTATAAATTTGAGGATAACGGAGTTCAGGGTACGATCAAGATTGCCTTAAAATACGATAGGCTTACCAAGGAACCGGTAATAAAAAAGATACAGCGCGTAAGTAAGCCGGGATTGAGGAAATATGCCAGTTCCGATGATTTGCCCCGCGTTCTGAATGGCTTGGGTATTGCCATTGTGTCCACCTCACATGGGGTAATGACCAGCAAACAGGCCAAAAGAGACAAGGTAGGAGGAGAAGTCCTGTGCTACGTATATTAAATAGTAAAGCAGTAAAAAATGTCTAGAATAGGTAATAGTCCAGTAGCAATTCCCGAAGGCGTAACCATTGAGGTGAATGAAAATGTGGTTACGGTAAAGGGTAAACTTGGAGAATTGAAACAGGAGTTTTCCGGAGTTTCGATAAAGGTCGAGGACGGTCAAGCAAAGATCAGCCGACCTTCCGATTCAAAGGAACACAAGGCCAAGCATGGATTGTACCGTTCCCTCATCGGGAATATGGTAGAAGGTGTTTCCAAGGGATGGACCAAGGAATTGGAGTTGGTAGGTGTTGGATACCGGGCCTCTAATCAAGGACAGAAGTTGGACTTGGCCCTAGGATTTTCACACAATATTGTCATGAATTTGGCGCCCGAAGTAAAAGTGGAGACTACTTCCGAGAAAGGAAAAAACCCTATTATAAAATTGACCTCCCACGATAAGCAGTTGGTAGGACAGGTAGCCGCTAAAATACGATCCTTCCGTAAACCGGAGCCTTACAAAGGAAAGGGAATCAAATTTGTCGGTGAGCAATTGAGAAGAAAAGCAGGTAAATCAGCTTAATAATATACAGGCAATGGGATTAACAAAGACCGAAAGAAAATTTAGGATAAGGAAGCGCATACGCAAAGTATCTTCCGGAACTGCCGAAAGACCGAGGTTGTCGGTCTTTAGAAGCAATAGTGAAATTTATGCCCAGGTCATAGATGACAAAAAGGGAGAGACCTTGGTCGCAGCATCCTCACGTGACAAGGACCTGGCCAAGGCAAAGGGGACAAAAACGGAAAAAGCCGCGATGGTCGGTAAATCCATTGCGGAGAAATGTGCCAAGGCAGGTATTGAAAAAATCGCTTTTGATAGAGGGGGCAACCTATATCATGGAAGAGTTAAGGCTTTGGCCGAAGGTGCCAGGGAAGCAGGACTAAAATTTTAAAGGAAGTATGTACCAGAAATATAAAAACGTTGAGACCGTTAAACCGGGAGGTTTAGAATTAAAGGACAGATTGGTCGGTGTACAAAGGGTTACCAAGGTTACCAAAGGAGGAAGGGCTTTTGGCTTTTCCGCCATAGTTGTGGTGGGTGATGAAAATGGAGTGGTCGGACATGGTCTCGGTAAATCCAAGGAGGTGGCCACGGCCATCGCCAAGGCCATAGAGGATGCCAAAAAGAACCTGGTACGGATTCCCTTGAACAAAGGTACGCTTCCCCATGAGCAAAAAGGGAAATATGGCGGTGCCCGTGTATATATTCAGCCTGCATCCCACGGTACGGGAGTAATTGCCGGTGGAGCCGTAAGGGCGGTATTGGAGTCCGTTGGTGTACATGATGTATTATCCAAATCACAGGGATCCTCCAATCCGCACAATGTGGTAAAGGCAACCTTTGATGCCCTTTTACAACTTAGGGATGCCAAAACGGTTGCCAGACAACGAGGTATTTCTTTGGAGAAAGTATTTAACGGATAAGGATAAAATGGCAAAGATCAAAGTAAAACAGGTTAGGAGCAGCATAAAGCGACCTCAAAATCAGAAAAGAACCTTGGCGGCACTGGGTCTGCGAAGAATAGGACAGGTGGTGGAGCATGAGGATACGCCTAATATCCTAGGTATGATAAATAAAGTAAAACATTTGGTTTCTACCGAAGAGGCTTAATATAAGAGATCATGAATTTAAGTAATCTAAAACCGGCGGAAGGCGCTGTCCACAAGGATGGTAAAAGAGTAGGAAGAGGTCAAGGCTCTGGAAAAGGCGGCACGGCCACCCGCGGACATAAAGGGGCAAAATCCAGGTCCGGATATTCCAAAAAGATAGGCTTTGAAGGTGGACAAATGCCACTGCAAAGACGCGTTCCCAAGTTCGGTTTCACCAATATCAACCGAAAGGAGTATACGGGAATCAATTTGAAGACCCTACAGGAGTTGGTGGACAAGAAACGGATAAAGGATACGGTTACTTTGGAGCTATTAGTAGAAAATAGGTTGGCCCGCAAGAACGATTTGGTCAAGATACTTGGCGATGGGGAATTGAAGGCCTCCCTCAAAGTTTCCGTTCATAAATTTACTGCCAGTGCCAAAGCAGCGATAGAGGCCGCGGGCGGAGAGGCAATAAGTTTATAAGGAAAGAATACCATGAAGAAATTTTTTGAGACCATATCCAATATTTGGAAGATAGAGGAACTAAGGAACCGAATTATGGTTACCCTTGGACTTCTATTGGTATACCGGTTTGGTTGCCAAATTGTTCTTCCGGGTATTGACTCATCACAACTGGCCGAATTGGCGTCAAGTACGGACCAGGGCATTTTTGGACTATTGAACGCCTTTACCGGTGGGGCATTCGCCAATGCATCCATATTTGCCTTGGGGATTATGCCCTATATTTCGGCATCTATTGTCGTTCAGTTGATGGGTATAGCCATTCCTTATCTCCAAAAGCTGGATAAGGAGGGCGAAAGTGGTCGAAAAACCAAGAACCAGATAACCAGATGGCTGACCATAGGCATCTGTATCGTACAAGCACCTGCCTATTTATACGGTTTGGAGGCTTTTGGGGTTAGGGACAGTGCCTTCCTTTTAGGAAAAGGTCTCAATTTTATGATTCCTGCGGTCATTATTTTGGTTACCGGTTGTGTCTTTGCCATGTGGTTGGGCGAAAAGATTACGGATAAGGGTATCGGAAACGGTATCTCCCTGTTGATTATGATCGGGATTATTGCCACCATGCCCCAGTCCTTTGTTCAGGAATTTTTCTCCAGGACTACCAATAACACAGGAGGCCTTATGTTTATATTGATCGAGGTGATCCTTTGGTTCCTGGTCATCCTGGCCAGTGTACTTCTGGTTATGGCAACACGCCGTATCCCGGTGCAATATGCCAGGCGCTCGGCGTCCGGTGGCTATGAGAAGAACGTTATGGGTTCTAGACAATACATTCCGTTAAAGTTGAATGCGTCCGGTGTAATGCCCATCATTTTTGCACAGGCCATTATGTTCGCTCCGGGTCTGTTGGGGAAAACCTTCAACGACACCGCTTTTGGACAATGGATGGAGGTACAGTTTAGCGATATATTCGGCTTGGCATACAACATCTTGTTCGGGGTACTCATTGTGATATTCACTTTCTTTTATACCGCGATTACCGTTCCGACCAATAAAATGGCCGATGATTTGAAACGAAGTGGAGGATTCATTCCCGGTATACGGCCCGGAAAGGAAACGGCCGACTTTTTGGACAAGATCATGTCCTTAATAACGCTTCCAGGATCTATTTTCTTGGCGGTGTTAGCGGTCCTGCCCGCCGTTGTTGTAAAATTGATGGACGTACAGGCAGGATGGGCACTGTTCTATGGAGGTACTTCCCTTCTTATTATGGTAGGGGTGGCCATTGATACGGTTCAACAAGTAAATGCCTATTTGCTCAACAGGCATTATGATGGTTTGATGAAAACAGGAAAAAATAGAAAAGTAGCATAATATATGGCCAAACAAGCACCTATAGAACAAGACGGCAGCATCATAGAGGCCCTGTCCAATGCCATGTTTCGAGTGGAACTGGAGAATGGTCATGTGGTCACTGCCCATATTTCGGGGAAGATGCGCATGCATTATATCAAATTGCTTCCCGGGGACAAGGTGAAATTGGAGATGAGCCCGTATGACCTTACCAAAGCTAGAATAACTTATAGATATTAAGAAGGAGACATGAAAGTAAGAGCATCGATAAAAAAAAGGAGCGCCGAGTGCAAGATCGTCCGTAGAAAGGGTCGATTGTACGTAATCAACAAAAAGAATCCTAGATTTAAACAAAGACAAGGATAATTATGGCAAGAATTGCAGGTATAGATATACCAAAACAGAAAAGAGGCGTAATTGCCCTGACCTATATTTATGGTATCGGGAAAAGTAGGGCCCAAGAGATTTTGGAGAAGGCCCAAGTAAGTGAGGATACCAAGGTGTCCGATTGGAACGATGACGAAATAGGCCGAATCCGGGAGGCCGTTTCTTCCTATACCATAGAAGGTGAATTGCGGTCGGAAACCCAATTGAACATTAAGCGATTAATGGATATCGGTTGTTATCGCGGCATTCGCCACAGGTCCGGATTGCCTTTACGGGGACAGCGGACCAAGAATAACTCCAGGACCCGAAAAGGAAAAAGAAAAACGGTTGCCAACAAGAAGAAGGCCACCAAGTAAGCGGGTATATCGTTCTTACTGCGTAATACGAAACACAATTAGAATATGGCAAAGGCAAGTACAAAGACTGCAAAAAAACGCAAGGTTATCGTGGAATCGGTTGGAGAGGCCCATATTACCGCTTCCTTTAACAATATCATAATCTCGTTGACCAATAAAAAAGGGGATGTTATCTCCTGGTCCTCTGCTGGCAAATTGGGCTTTAGGGGCTCCAAGAAGAACACTCCCTATGCTGCACAAGTTGCTGCCGAGGACTGTTCAAAAATTGCCCATGAGGCTGGTTTGAGAAAGGTCAAGGTGTATGTTAAGGGACCTGGAAATGGTAGGGAATCGGCCATTCGAACCATCCACAATTCCGGTATCGAGGTTACCGAAATTATCGATGTTACCCCTATGCCCCATAATGGATGCAGGCCTCCCAAAAGAAGAAGAGTTTAATTTTTACACATATTTATTTCACAGAAGTGCCCATCATGATTATCGAAGGATAAGCCTTAATTCATAATCGCACTTCAAACTAAAGGAAAATGGCAAGATATACAGGACCAAAGAGTAAGATCGCCCGTAAATTCGGAGAGGCGATTTTTGGAGACGACAAGTCTTTTGACAAAAAAAACTATCCTCCCGGACAACACGGGCAAAACAGACGACGAGGGAAAAAATCGGAATATGCCATCCAGTTAATGGAAAAGCAAAAGGCCAAGTATACCTACGGTATATTGGAAAAGCAGTTCCGTAACTTGTTTACCAAGGCCAAGCGCAAAGAGGGTGTTACCGGGGAAGTGTTATTACAACTCTGTGAATCGCGATTGGACAACGTAGTCTACAGAATGGGTATTTCCACCTCAAGAAGAGGGGCCAGGCAATTGGTTTCACATAGGCACATTACGGTAAACGGGGAGCTGTTGAACATTCCTTCTTACTCGCTTCGTCCCGGGGATGTGGTTGGTGTACGCGAGAAATCAAAATCGCTACAGGCTATAGAGGATGCCTTGACCGCCAATAGTAGTGTATACGAATGGATAACCTGGAATTCCGAAAAAAAGGAAGGGACCTTTGTGGCCGTTCCTGAACGATTGCAGATTCCGGAAAATATCAAGGAACAATTAATAGTCGAGTTATACTCCAAATAAATCAACACTGATCCAATTATGGCATTATTTAATTTTCAGAAACCGGATAAAGTAATAATGATCGATTCTTCGGACTTCGAGGGCAAATTCGAATTTCGCCCTTTGGAGCCCGGTTATGGATTGACCGTTGGAAACGCATTACGTAGGGTATTGCTTTCTTCGTTGGAAGGTCACGCCATCACCTCGGTAAGGATCGACAAGGTGGAGCATGAATTTTCCGTAATTCCTGGTGTTGTAGAGGATGTAACGGAAATTATCCTGAACCTAAAACAGGTTCGGTTCAAAAAACAGATAGAGGACTCAGAAGCGGAAACCGTTTCCATATCCGTTAGTGGCAAGGAACAAATGACCGCTGGGGACTTCCAGAAATTCATCTCCGGATATCAGGTTCTTAACCCGGATTTGGTCATTTGCCATATGGACGCCAAAGTGAGCATCAATATGGAAATTACCATTGACAAGGGAAGGGGTTACGTTCCCGCCGAGGAGAACAAAAAGTCCGGTACCCCTTTAGGTACCATTGCGGTGGATTCCATTTTCACCCCGATCAAAAACGTTAAGTACAGCATTGAGAATTTTAGGGTAGAGCAGAAGACCGATTATGAAAAATTGGTATTCGAAATCCAGACCGATGGCTCGATACATCCCAAGGATGCCTTGACGGAAGGTGCCAAGGTGTTAATACACCACTTTATGCTTTTCTCCGATGAGCGTATTACACTCGAGGCAGATGAAATAGCACAAACGGAAACGTATGACGAGGAATCACTTCACATGCGACAGTTGTTAAAGACCAAGTTAGTGGATATGGACCTGTCCGTACGCGCCTTGAATTGTTTGAAGGCGGCCGAGGTGGATACGTTAGGGGATTTGGTATCCTTTAACAAAAATGACTTGATGAAGTTTAGAAATTTTGGTAAAAAATCCCTGACCGAATTGGAGGAACTTGTCATCAACAAGGGACTCAGTTTTGGTATGGACCTATCCAAATATAAGTTGGACAAAGATTAATAATTTACTTCTGTTGGAAGGGAAGGTCCCGGATAAGGAAGAAAATAGAGAACAAAAATGAGACACGGTAAGAAGGTCAATCATTTGGGACGTAAAGCGGCCCATAGAAAAGCCATGCTGGCCAATATGGCCTGCTCCTTGATCGAGCATAAAAGGATAAATACCACGGTGGCCAAGGCAAAGGCCTTACGGCAGTTTATAGAGCCCTTGATCACCAAATCCAAGGCAGAGAACAACCAGACGGTGGAAAAGGGCACACACAATAGACGGATTGCATTTAAGTATCTTAGGAACAAATATGCGGTTACCGAACTTTTTAGTGCCGTTTCTGAAAAAGTAGGGGACCGACCAGGGGGGTATACCAGAATTATTAAACTGGGCAATCGTCTGGGTGATAATGCGGACATGGCCATGATAGAGCTGGTAGACTTCAATGAATTGTATAACGCCGGCAAACCGAAGAAGAAATCCACTCGTAGAAGCAGAAGGGGCAAGGGCGGTAAATCAGAAGCTCCAGCCGTAGCGGTAGCCGAAGCTGCCCAGGCTCCGGAAGAAATGGTGGAAGTTGAGGCCAAAGCGGATGATTCTGAAGAATAAAATGTTAGTATGTTTTAATATTTACAAAAGGATAGACTTTACAGTTTATCTTTTTTTTGTGTTTATTTGTGAAACAAAAATAGAAGGAAACCTATGAAGTATACATCCAGAAAAAAAGCGGTATTGGTATTGGCAGATGGAACTATTTTCCATGGCAAGGCAGTTGGGGATAAGGAAGGTACGGCATTTGGAGAGGTATGTTTCAATACGGGCATGACAGGCTACCAGGAGATTTTTACGGACCCCTCCTATTTTGGCCAACTGATGATCATGACCAACGCCCACATCGGTAATTATGGGGCACAAAACGATGAGGTGGAATCCGATACGGTAAAGATATCGGGCCTGATCTGCAAAAATTTCAGTTACGAATTTTCCAGGCCCGACGCGGATATGGGTTTGCAGGAATTCTTGGATAAAAGCGACCTATTCGCCATTTCGGACGTGGACACAAGGGCATTGGTCAGCTACATCAGGGAGAACGGAGCCATGAATGCCGTAATATCAACGGATGTCCAGAATTTGGAGACACTCAAGGACCAATTGGCCGACGTGCCCAGTATGGAGGGCTTGGAGTTGGCTTCCCGAGTTTCCACCAAAGAAGCCTACTACTATGGTGATGAAAATGCCAGTTTTAGGATATCCGCTTTGGATATCGGTATTAAAAAGAACATCCTTAGGAATTTGGCCAAAAGGGATGCCTATATCAAGGTATTTCCATACAACACCCCATTTGAGGAAATGTCCGCTTGGAGCCCGGATGCCTATTTTATATCCAATGGCCCTGGGGACCCGGAACCTTTAACAGAATCCATAGAAACGGCCAAGGAAATCATTAAAACGGACAAACCGCTCTTCGGAATATGTCTGGGCCATCAGGTCATCGCCCTTGCCAATGGGGTGTCTACCTATAAAATGCACAACGGACATCGCGGAATCAATCATCCCATCCTCAACTTGATTACGGGTAAGGGAGAGATTACCTCCCAAAATCATGGGTTTGCCATCAACCGGGAGGAAACGGAGAACAATCCAGACCTGGAAATTACCCACCTACACCTAAACGATCAGACCGTAGCCGGAATCCGGATGAAGGAAAAGGATGTGTTTTCGGTGCAATACCACCCGGAAGCAAGTCCGGGGCCCCATGACGCCGACTACCTTTTTGATCAATTTTTTGACCTGATCAAGAAAACGTCCCAGCAAACGGTATAGATTAAATTATCGTTATTTCGTGGGCATTATTCAGGATGAAAACCTTAGGAAAAAGGTGTCGTTTCGTATCTTTGCATTTTCAAAATCAATCCTAAAAACTAAAGAAAAATCAAATGAGTATCATCCTTAGCGTACATGCAAGACAAATTTTGGATTCCAGGGGAAATCCTACAGTGGAAGTAGACGTAATTACGGAGAGTGGTGTTTTGGGCAGAGCTGCCGTGCCTTCGGGTGCATCCACCGGGGAACATGAGGCAGTGGAGCTACGTGATGGAGGTGACTCGTTTATGGGCAAAGGTGTGGGCAAAGCGGTGAACAATGTAAATTCCGTAATCGCAGAGGAAATTGTAGGGATGTCCGTCTTTGAACAAAACGATATTGATCGTGTTATGATTGCCTTGGATGGTACCTCCAACAAATCTAAATTGGGAGCCAATGCCATTTTAGGAGTGTCCCTAGCGACTGCCAAGGCCGCGGCCAATGAGTTGGGAATGCCTTTGTACCGATATGTCGGTGGTGTTAGTGCAAATACCTTACCTGTTCCTATGATGAACATCATTAATGGTGGTTCGCATTCCGATGCACCAATTGCGTTCCAGGAATTCATGGTCATGCCCGTAAAGGCCAAGGACTTTTCACATGCCATGCAAATGGGAACGGAGATTTTTCACCACCTGAAAAAAGTCCTTCACGATAGAAACTTAAGCACCGCAGTTGGTGACGAAGGCGGTTTTGCCCCGACCTTGGATGGAACGGAGGATGCCCTGGATACTATTGGTAAGGCCGTGGAAAATGCTGGTTATAAATTTGGCGAGGAGGTAAAGATCGCCTTGGATTGTGCCTCTGCGGAGTTCTATGAAAATGGCAGCTATGATTATACCCTGTTCGAGGGGGATAAGGGTGCTGTGCGTACTTCCGAGGAACAAGCCGAGTATTTGGCGGAACTTTGTGCCAAATATCCAATCATTTCCATTGAAGACGGAATGGACGAGAACGATTGGGATGGATGGAAACTGCTAACGGAAAAAGTTGGGGATACGGTGCAATTGGTAGGGGACGACCTTTTTGTGACCAACGTGGAACGACTCTCCCGGGGAATCGAAAACGGAATTGCCAATTCCATTTTGATCAAGGTCAACCAAATAGGAACACTTTCGGAAACGATAGCTGCGGTTAATATGGCCAAGAATGCTGGATATACCTCCGTTATGAGTCATCGTTCTGGAGAGACCGAGGATAATACCATTGCAGATTTGGCCGTTGCCCTAAATACGGGTCAGATCAAGACAGGTTCAGCTTCCCGATCGGATAGGATGGCCAAATACAATCAGTTGCTCCGTATTGAGGAGGAATTGGGAGAAGTGGCCTATTATCCTCAGGAGAAAGCTTTTAAGGTGAAATAAATTACCTTTTGTTAACCTCAAAAGGGCCTTCCCGAAAGCGGAAGGCTTTTTCTTTGCACATCATGACCAATCTCATGTAATAACCAAAAGGCCCTATGTATATTTCGTCCGAATAAATTTTTTTTGAATGAACAACTTTCTTTTTGTCGCCGCCGAGAATGATGGGATTGCCAACTGCAAAGCAGGCGGTATGGGCGATGTGGTGAGGGACGTACCCAGGCAGATTTCTGAAAGAGGGGACAAGGTACATGTTATTGTACCTTCCTATTCCAGACTCCATAGAGATGGGGGAACCCTTAAGACACGACTTACGTTTCATTTACGGGGAACGACATATTCTGCGGAATTATATGAGGTAATACCCAAAAAGGAGTATAAGAATATTCACCACTACGTCATTCATCACAATGAAATAGAAGCAGGGGACATTGCCCATATCTATCACAATAATCCTGTAGAGCCATTTTATACGGACTTTATCAAATATGCCATATTTTGTACCGCTGTGGCCGAGGCTATTAAGGAAGACGCCTTTGGAAAGTTAGACATTGTGCACATGCACGATTGGCATTCCAGTCTTATGCTTTTTCTTAGGGAATATCACCCCGCATATGAAGCACTTAGGGAAATCCGATTCGTATACACTATTCATAACCTGGCCATACAAGGTATACGGCCCTTTGGTGACAATTACTCCTCCCTTCAAAATTGGTTTCCGGATGTTCCCATCGATTTTGATAAACTAAAGGATCATAGATATCAGGACTGTGTTAACCTTATGGCTTTAGGTATCCGTTTTTCCGATGCCGTACATACCGTTTCGCCCTCCTACAAGCAAGATGTGCTTTTACCCAGCTCACCACCGGAGTTCATTGGAGGTGAAGGTCTGGAAAAGGACCTTCGGCAAGCAGAGGATGAGGGTAGGCTATTTGGTATATTAAATGGATCCAATTACAAGAATATCCGAACCGCCAAAAAAGGGAACATCTATCGAAATACGGTAAAGGCATTGTTCCGCTGGTTGCAGCAGGAGTCCAAAAAATATAAAGCGGATTTCTTGGCACACACTGGGGAAAAGGTAATGGAAATGGTGGACAACAGACCCAAATTTATTGTTTCCAGTGTGGCCCGCTTAACCGAGCAAAAGTTCTATTTCTTCAAGCGTTCCCCGGATGCATTCATCGAGATCCTGCGAAAATTGGAGAAGGTGGATGGTATTTTTATGTTACTGGGTACCGGGGCTCCGGAATATGAAGAGCTTTTTAGAGGATTGAGTTATGAGCATAAGAATTTCATCTTTACCAATGGGCAGTCTGAAGATCTTATCGATTCGATCTACTTGGAAACCGATCTTTATTTTATGCCAAGCCTTTTTGAACCCTGTGGTATCAGTCAGATGCTGGCCATGCGCAACGGCAATCCTTGTTTGGTACATGCCACCGGTGGTCTAAAGGATACGGTGGACCATATGCGGACCGGCTTTTGCTTTGGCGGGGATTCCTATGATGAGAAGATCACCAATATGCTCTTAAGCCTGGACGAGGCCCTGGATATTTTTCAGAACGACCGGACCCAATGGAAAAAAATACAGGCAGCGGCCAAAAGAATGCGTTTCACCTGGGAAAAATCAGTGGATGCCTACTATCAACAACTCTATTTGCTGTAGGTATTTCCCAAATTTTACCCCATGAAATTGTGATGTTAATAATCTCCTAAAGCAGAACCCTTAATTGTTAACGTTCCTTGTTTTTCTTAACTTTAACATCCTTTCTTAAGAATATTTAAAACACGCAAATGTCAGATAAAGCCATACTAGAATATAACGGAAAAAAGTATGAATTCCCGGTAGTCCAAGGAGCGGAAGAAGAACTTGCAATGGATATCAAAACCTTACGATCCGTTACAGGGGGAATGATTACGCTAGATCCGGGATACAAAAATACGGGATCCTGTGAGAGCGCGATTACGTTTCTTGATGGCGAAAAAGGAATATTGAGATATCGGGGATATTCCATTGAGGAACTGGCAGAGAAAGCCGATTTTCTGGAAGTCGCCTATTTGTTGATTTTTGGAGAGTTGCCCAATTCCGAACAACTGCTAAAATTTCATAATGATATTCGGGAAGAATCCCATGTGGATGAGGAGATGAAAAAGATTTTGGATGGCTTTCCCAAATCTGCCCACCCTATGGGTGTGCTTTCGTCATTGACCAGTGCTTTGGTCGCGTTCAATCCCACCTCGGTCGATATTGCCTCGGAATCTGACATGTACAATTCCATTGTTCGCATTTTGGCCAAATTTCCTGTACTTGTCGCTTGGGCCATGAGAAAGAAAAAGGGATTGCCCTTGGATTATGGTGACGATACCCTGGGTTATGTGGAGAACATCCATAAAATGATGTTCAAAAGGCCGAATAAGGAGTATACAAAAAACAGGATCGTTATTGACGCCTTGGATAAACTGTTGATATTGCATGCGGACCACGAACAGAATTGCTCTACCTCCACGGTGCGTATTGTTGGTTCTTCACATGCTGGACTGTTCGCTTCCATATCTGCTGGGATATCTGCCCTTTGGGGACCGTTGCACGGGGGGGCCAACCAGGCCGTTTTGGAAATGTTGGAAGCTATTGAAGCGGACGGAGGCGATACCAAAAAGTATATGGCCAAGGCCAAGGATAAGAACGATCCCTTCCGATTAATGGGTTTTGGGCATCGGGTATACAAAAATTTTGATCCCAGGGCCAAAATCATAAAAAAGTCGGCGGATGAAGTCTTGGGGGATTTGGGAATCGAAGACCCCATTTTGGAAATTGCAAAGGGATTGGAAAAAGAAGCTTTGGTAGACCCATACTTCGTTCAGAGAAAGCTATATCCCAACGTTGATTTTTATTCCGGGATTATCTATCGGGCATTGGGTATCCCGACGGAAATGTTCACCGTAATGTTCGCTTTGGGCAGATTGCCCGGATGGATTGCACAATGGCGCGAGATGCGACATCGAGGAGAGCCTATAGGTCGCCCGAGACAGGTATATACCGGGGAACGTCATAGGCCATTCGTAGCCTTGGAATTAAGATAATTGGTGCCGGTACGCACCTTGTTAAAAAATTGCCCTTATCTATTTTGGTAAGGGTTTTTTGCGGATTATCGGTACATCGGAATCCCTATATTTGCCAAAAATGATACCATGCTCCATCTCAATGTAAATGACGAAACCTCCCGATTGCGTGCCGTCCTGCTCGGTACTGCGGAAAACAACGGTCCGGTTCCCAGACCGGAGAACGCCTACGATCCCAAATCCCTACAACATATTTTGGCGGGTACCTACCCCAAGGAAGCGGATATGGTTACGGAAATGGATGCATTCGCCAACGTATTCCATAAGTACGGGGTAGCGGTATTTAGACCGGAAGTACTGGAGGATTGCAACCAAATTTTCTCCCGGGATATCGCTTTCGTTATAGAGGACAAGTTGGTCAAGGCCAACATACTTCCTGATAGGGAGGAGGAATTCGACGCTATTTTACACGTATTGGAATATATTCATCCGGATAACATTTTATACCCACCGGACGAGGTACATATTGAAGGAGGCGACGTCATGCCCTGGAACGATCATATCTTCATCGGCACCTATACCGGGCACGACTATCCCGATTATATCACTGCAAGAACCAATTGGGAAGGTGTAGAATACATCAAAAACATGTTTCCCCATAAAAAAATAAAGTCGTTCGAGCTTAGGAAATCCATTGCAAACCCTAGGGAAAATGCACTGCATTTGGATTGTTGTTTCCAACCCGTTGGAAAGGACAAGGCGATTATCCACAAAAATGGATTTTTGGTGGAAGAAGAATACCAATGGTTGGTGAAGTATTTCGGAAAAGAAAACCTATTTGAGATTACGGCGGACGAAATGTACCATATGTTCAGTAATGTTTTTTCCATTGCCCCGGATGTCGTGGTTTCCGAACGTAATTTCACCCGTTTGAACCATTGGCTCAGAGATCAAGGCTTTACAGTTGAGGAAGTGCCCTATGCCGAAATCTCCAAGCAGGGTGGATTGCTACGCTGTAGTACCATGCCTTTGATACGGGATTAGCTTCCTTTTACATAAACAGCGCCGTTAAAATATCCATTTGAAGATTTTCAGCTTTTTTCCGTATGGGAGAATCCATCATGGTGTTAAAATTGGTGGCAATGAAGACAATGGATTCGAGTTCCGGTAGGTAGACCAGAACACATCCAGCACCTATACCACCTCCAGAGTGGCCCAGACCATAGGTAGTTCCCAAATCATAAAATGTTAATCCCAGACCATATTTTCGTTCCCCCTTCTCGTTCAGGACCCATTCCTGCATAAGTTGCATGGATTGGGGGTTAAGTAATTCACCAGAAATTAGAGCTTTTAGAAAAAGAACGGCATCTTCACTGGAAGTAACTATGCCATCATCACCTTTCATGGAAGATACATTGGCTCTTTGCAGTTTTGAAATATTCGTAGGGATACCTTCCAGTAATACGTCCCAGTAGGCATCCACTATGTTCAAACGGGCACCCATATTTTCCTTTGATAGCACATGGGTGGATTTCAATTCAAGTTTTTCGAAGATCTCCTTTTCCATATAGGTGATGTGATTCCCGGTGATTTTATCGGCAATCAATGATAGGAGGGCAAAATTGGTGTTGCGATAGGTATAATTACTGCCCGGCTCAAAATCCAAGGACTTCCCATTGATATATGAGAGCATGTCCGGAACGCTAAGCACGGTTAAAGGATCTTGAATGATTCGGGAAACCAATAAAGGGTCCGTACTATATTCCGGTAATCCGGAGGTGTGGTTCAAAAGCATTCTTACCGTAATTTGGTCTATGCCCTGAATTGATTGTAGCCATGGGTAATCCAGATACTGAATAATGGGATCCTCCAACTTCAATTTTCCCTTTTCGGATAATTGAAGGATTACGACTGCCATATAGGTCTTGCTTATACTCTGTAAATAATGCAAATGTTTCCGAGTAAGGGTGGTCCGGTTTTCGAGATTGGCCCAACCTTCCGTATGTTGCCATAATCCCATGGGTTCATTGTAGACAGCCAACGACAGACCGGGAATGCCAAGATCCACATATTTTTTGAGAACGTTTTGAACAGCTTCTTTTTTCTCGGGGGGAAACTCTTTTTTTTGCGCAGTAAGGGAGACGGTGGTTGCCAGTAACAATCCCATGATTCTAACTTTTCTCTTCATGACTTGAAATTTTGACAAATATCAAGTTAAGACATTACATACACCCGGAGATTTACGAACAAATTGGATGAACCGTAGCAATTTTCGGGATGGAACGTAGACAGGAAATGCTTTAAAAAGGAGGAGCCGCTAAAGTGAACCATTTTTTAAACTCTGGAGCGTTGGTTCTACTTACTGTTACCGTTTTGGCCGCAGCGACAGAATCAAACTCGACCAACAATTTGCCATTCATTTCTTTACGATATTGCTTTATTTGTTCCCGATGTAAGATGTATTTCCGATTCAACCGAAAGAAAACCTCTCCCGGCAACAAAGGTAAAATCCCGTTTAAGGAGTCATCCACAACAAATTGTTCTCCCGTTTTGGTTCTTAGAAAAGTCGCCTTGCCTTCAACATGAAAAAGCGCTATTTGCTCAAAGGCAATATGTCTTGTGGTATTCCCCAAGGTCACCGAAAAACCTTTTGAGCGCAATTTTTTATCCTTTTCACGTAAGGATTGGGCGAGGAACCACTGGTCATACAAATAGAACCCCACATAAATACCATTAATTACCAATATCCATATAAAGAAGATGAACAAGTTGTAGGTATAAAACCCGGAAGGAAGGGGTCCATCCCCAAAGAAGGCATTGATGACTTCAGTGGCCAATATGATAAAACCCTGAGCCGCCAGATTGGTCAACAACAATTGCACTATCAATCGTTGCACCATGGCCTTTTCATAGGGCAGTGCCTTGTCCATCCAAAGAATCACCCATCGGATCAATCCCCAAGCTATAAACCCCTGTATGGTATCAATAAAATATGTGGTGTACGTATACCAATCCCATCGAATGGAAGAATAGGTGAGGTGGTAGTTAATCGTGTTAATAACTGGAATCAACACCAAAAACAAAAGCACATCATTATATCTACCTAGATATTTCGATAACACTCCGGTCTATTTAAGTTTAAAGATAGCGACCTATTTTCTTTGTTACAAAGAAGGCTTCATAAGCGGAAAATGTATGGGGAAAGATGGACCATTATGGGACATATAGAAAAATTTAACATCAAAAATTTTGAATTACTAGACGAGTGGTCATATTTTTGTCCCAAAGAAAAAGTAATGCCGAATACGCTCAAATATCAAATCAAGGCGGATAATCTCCTGGAAAAGGGGATGGAGTTGTTGTGGTCCAAGGGATATAATGCCACGAGCGTAAACGATATTGTCGCGGCCGCTGGAATACCCAAGGGGTCGTTTTATTTCTATTTTGAAAGTAAGGAGGATTTTGCCATTAAGGCCGTCGAAGCCTATTTTCAGTCACAGTTCGTCCCCGCCCGCAAAGTTCTAACGGACAAAACAATATCCCCAAAGCAGCGCCTATTAAATTTTTACGAATACCGCAGCAACGTCCTAAAGAATGAAATGGAATGTAAAATGGGATGCCTTGCCTGTAATCTGGGGAATGAAATGGCAGAGCACAATGAGAACATACGAACGGCCATTCTTGAGAAGGAGACCATGGTACAGGCGGAAATAGCCAAGGTGGTACAGGAAGCTCAGGACTTGGGGGAAATAGATCCTGCTACGGATGCGGCTGATTTGGTGGCCTTTATTGAGGACGCCGGTAAAGGAGCCATGACCACCATGAAGGAGATGAAAAGCGCTTATCCAATCGACAATTTTATGAACATGTTGGGGAAAATTTTATAATTTTTTTTGATTAGAAAGTAGACGACCGGTCAATTATTTATTTGTGATAAATTTTGTTTCAAGTTGTCCAGATTGCATCGACTAAATCGTCATTAACCTAGAATGCGAATACGAACAAAAAATAAACCATTTGCAAAATTTTAATAAGCGACTGGTCAATTACTAAACCTAAACTCTATGAATGCATTAAAAAAAGCAGGAAATTCCGTAAACATGTTTGCCAAAAAATGGGCGGAATTTGTGATCAGATTCAAATGGCCCGTACTATTGCTCACCATTGTACTGGCCTTGGGATTGGCCTCCCAAGGAAAAATGGAATTCGACGGCGACTATCATGTCTTTTTTAGCGAGTCGAATCCCGAACTGGAGGCTTTTGACGCCCTCCAGGAAAAATACACTAAGGACGATAACATCGTCATTGTACTGGCTCCGGAGAACGGGGATGTTTTTACCAGGGAAAACCTGATCGCTATTGAGGAGCTAACGGCCAGTGCTTGGAATACGCCTTACTCCTCCAGGGTAGATGCCGTGACCAATTTTCAACACACCAGTGCCGTAGGCGATGATTTGTACGTGGACGATCTTTCTTATGAATCCGCCAATAAAACCGATGCGGAAATACGGAAAATTAGGGAAATAGCCTTGAAGGAACCCCTGCTTTTACATCGAATTATCAACGAAGCAGGGAGCGTTACGGCCATTAACGTCACAGTCCGGCTACCGGGTGTGGACAGTGCGGCCGAAATTCCCGAAGTAACCGTGGCCACTCGACAACTGGTCAACGACTTCAAGGAAAAATATCCTCAGTTCAACATATATACCACAGGTCTGGTTCCCCTGAATACCGCATTTTTTGAGGCTTCGCAAAGCGACTTGGCACTTATTGGGATTATGATGCTCATTGTTGTTGTGGTTACATTTTTGCTTACCCGAAATTTCTTCGCCACCATTTCAACGCTTATCGTGGTTGTATTTTCCATCTTAAGTGCTGTTGGGTTTATTGGTCTTACGGGTATAAAACTAACCCCGCCGTCAGCGGTGTTTCCCACCATGATACTCACCCTGGCCGTAGCGGACAGTATCCATATCCTAATTACGATGTTGCAAAAGTCACGCAGGGATGGATTGGGCAAGAAAGAGGCGTTGGTAGAAAGTATGCGACTCAATTTTATGCCGGTCTTCATTACCAGTCTTACCACGGTCATTGGTTTCCTTACCATGAATTTTGGTGATGTGCCTCCTTTTTGGCACTTAGGGAATATCACCGCCTTTGGTATGACCATGGCGTTCCTGTATTCCACCACCACCTTACCGGCTCTAATGGCCATCTTCCCCCTTTGGAAGCGTAAAACGGCGGTTAAAAAAGAGGAGAAGGTAGGCCTATATACGCAATTGGGACTTTTTGTGGCCAAACAACCGGCCCGAATCTCTGTAATTTCACTGGTGGTCATTGCAGGTCTTACCTATTTGGCCACCTTGAATGTATTTAATGACGAATTCGTGGAGTATTTCGATGATTCCGTTCAGTTTAGAAGGGACAGTGATTTTATAAACGATAACCTTACCGGATTTTACAACGTTGAATTTTCCGTGGGAAGCGGGGAAAGTGGCGGAATCAATAATCCGGAATATCTCCAAAAGCTCAATACATTTGAGGATTGGCTCAACGAACAACCCGAAGTGGTGCACGTAAATGCATTCAGTGAGGTAGCCCGAAGGGTAAATCGTTCCATGCATGGGGACGATCAGTCCTTCTATCGCGTTCCCGATAATAGGGAGGAGGCCGCGCAGTTTCTATTGTTGTATGAGCTTTCTTTACCTTTTGGTTTGGACCTTAATAATCAGATTAACGTGGACAAATCGGAGACACGGGTAACGGCCACCCTAAAAAACATCTCCAGTGCGGAAATGATTGCCTTTTCGGAACGCGCGGAGGCCTGGTTGGAAAAGGAAACTCCCGAGGCAATGCACGCCATTGGGGTAAGTCCCACCATGATGTTCTCCAAACTGGGTTTCCGCCAGGCGGACAGTATGTTCAATGGAAATATCATTGCCCTTGTTCTTATCTCGTTGGTATTGATGTTGGCCTTGCGGAACTTTAAACTGGGCCTTCTAAGTATTATTCCTAACGTGACCCCGGTTCTCGTCGGTTTTGGAATATGGGCGCTACATAAAGGGCAGATCAATACCGGAATGGTCATCGTTTTTGGGATGACTCTAGGTATTATAGTGGACGATACGGTACACTTTATGAGCAAGTTCCTACGAGCAAGAAGGGAACTGGGATATGATGCCAAGCAAGCGGTGGTCTACGCTTTTGAAACCGTTGGTCGCGCCTTGGTCACCACCACCATAGTCTTAATATCCGGGTTTGCCGTACTGTCAACATCCTCTTTTGCATTAAATAGCTATATGGCCCGGATTACCGTTATCATCATTACCGCTGCCCTGATCATCGACTTTCTATTACTACCGGCTCTTTTAATCCTGTCGAGCAAGAAAGAAGAAGTAGTGGAAGGAATGCCCGATCAGCTACGACCTGAATTAAAATTGGACAAATAATATACACTTTAACTATTAATTATACTGAAATGAAAAAATCGATTTTGACCCTTACAGCATTTTCCATCATAGGTTGGGCCTTGGCCCAGACCCCGGAAGAACGTGGACTGGAAATAGCCAAAGCAGCAGAATTGGCCGATGAAGGTTTCGGAAGTTCTTCGGTTGAACTTACGATGACACTTAAAAATAAAAATGGCCAAACCAGTGAGCGCACCATGACCACCCGTACGTTGGAGTTGACAGAGGATGGGGACAAGTCCCTGATAGCATTCAACAGTCCAAAGGACGTTAAGGGAACGGCCACGCTTACCTATACCCATAAAATAGGTTCCGACGATCAATGGTTGTATTTGCCTTCTATCAAAAGGGTAAAACGAATTTCATCCAATAACAAATCCGGTCCCTTTGTCGGCAGTGAATTTGCATATGAGGACCTTTCCTCCCAAGAGGTGGAGAAGTACTCCTATAAATTTTTGGAGGCGAACGGAGATTTGTTGTTGGTGGAACAGGATCCCGTAGACCCCAAATCGGGATACACCCGCCGTATAGTCACCTATAATAAGGACAAGGGGTACCGTATTGAGAAGGTTGAATTCTACGATAGGAAAAACGCACTATTAAAGACGCTCACCTACAGCGACTATAAATTGTATAAAAACAAATTCTGGCGTGCGTCCACCTTCAATATGGTCAACCACCAAAGTAATAAGGAGACCTTATTGAAATTTAGCGATTACGATTTTGAGGTGGAATTTTCAGATGATGATTTTTCCCAAGTAGCCTTGCAAAGGGCTGGAAAATAATTGGGGCAAGACAGGCCGGACCGTAGGAGTCCATACAATTTTGACGAGGTTGGAGATAGGAACGATAGTGAGGGTTTCGGCCTGGCCTTTTAGAAAAAAACAGATGGATTACAGAAAAATATGGGGCATACTCTGTTTGTTAGGGTTTACCTATGGGCTTGCTCAAAAAGAGGATTCCAAAAATGCCGTCGAACATGACCTTGAATTGGAATTGGAAACGGAGTATCGCTATTTTTTCGACCCTGGACAATTCGAAGGTCAGGCCGACCATTATCCTTCCATAGCGCTAAGACCGGAGTATTCCGTTTCGTGGGACAAGGGGTATGAAAGTATTAATTTTCAGGGCTTCCTTAGATTGGATCGGGACGATGAACGTACCCATTGGGACATTCGTGAACTGTATTATCAAAAGGCCAAAGGTAGTTGGGAGTTGAGCATCGGACTAAAAAAAGTATACTGGGGGGTCATAGAGAGTAACCATTTGGTGGATGTCATTAACCAGACCGACGCAGTTGAAACTTTTGATGGAGAGGAAAAATTAGGACAGCCCATGGTACAGTTCAGTTGGATTACCAACTCCTGGGGTACTTTTGATTTCTTTTATCTACCTTACCATAGGAGACGTACTTTTGCCGGTGAGGAGGGCAGGTTACGCTTTGGAATTGTTATCAATCAAGACGACCTGGGGTATGAGAGTGGGGCAGAGGAATGGCGGCAGGACCTGGCCGTCCGCTGGAAGCACTATTTTGGGATTTTTGATGTAGGGCTTTCCCATTTTTATGGCAACGGAAGGGAACCGCTATTTGTATTCGAACCCTCGGGAGCCATCAATAGCTTTTATCCCGTAATCCATCAAACCGGACTGGAATTGCAGGCGACGCACGATGCTTTCCTTTGGAAATGGGAATCCATTTATCGTTATGCGGACGCCCAGGACTTTTTTGCCTTTGCCGCAGGTTTGGAATATACGTTCAGCAATATTGACGGCAACGGTCTGGATATCGGCTTATTGGGGGAATATTTATATGACGAACGGGATGAATTGGCATTGACTGCCCTACAGAACGACCTTTTTTTTGGTAGTCGAATCGCATTCAACGATAATGCGGATACCTCCATTTTGATCGGGGGAATTACGGATTTGGAGTCTAGCAGCAAGATTTTTAGCTTGGAGGCATCTCGACGTTTTGGAAGCACCTGGACCGTGGAAGCGGAAGCACGGATTTTTAACAGCATAGATACCAATGAGCTGATTTTGTCCAATTTTAAGGACGATAGTTTTTTAAGGATAGCGATTTCCAAGTATTTTTAATCCCCAGAGGATAAGACCTTTAATACGGTAACGGCCCTTTTTCCTTCGGAATGGGGTACAAAAATATGGTCGTGATGGTAGGCCGCCACTACATTACAAGAGATGTCCTCTAGTGCGAGGGCAGTGGCCACCGCGGCGGTAAGGCCTTTGGCTTCCAAGGCTGAATGTATGTTCAACGTTATCCATGCAGCGACAAATCCGTAGCTAAGTTTAAGGGCATCTGCCTTTTGACGCTCAAGAATCAATGTGGTGCCCTCCTGTTCCTTAAATTCGCACAGCGCATCGATGCGGTCCACCATATCGTCTTTGTCCACGGTAGCAAAGACATATTCTCCAGGATTAAGCCTAGGGTCCATTTCACTGATCAACTTTTGCAATCGGGTCTCTCCGGACATAGCATGGGTTGGGTAGAAAGCAACTTTGGTGTTACCTGGCAAAGGTGGTTTTTTTCCTTAAATGGGACAGCGAACCCTGATAAAAATTATAATTTAGCCTCTTGGATTCCTGGGATACCAAAATCTTGGGATTATCCAATTTGGACACTATGACACAAGTTACCGATACGATCTTGATGGTCCGGCCAGTGGCCTTTCGCATGAACGAGCAGACAGCCGTGAACAACTATTTTATGGAAGAGTTGGGACTTCAGAATAAGACCATCAATTCCAGGGCACAGGAGGAATTTGACAATTTTGTTACGGCTTTGCGCGAAAAGGGCGTGCGGGTCATCGTGGTAGATGACAAAGAGGAAACGGATACCCCGGATTCTGTATTTCCCAATAACTGGGTCTCATTTCATGCGAACGGAACGGTTGCGGTCTATCCCATGTTCGCCGAAAACCGTAGGAGGGAGCGTCGGATGGATATTTTTGATAGGTTGGAGGAAGAAGGATTTAAGATCGAGAATTTTATGGATTACACCGTGGCCGAGGAAGATGGGTTGTTTTTGGAAGGTACGGGCAGTATACTAAAGGATCGGGTGCATCAAAAGGCCTACTGTGCCCTTTCAGAACGTGCGAACGAAGAATTGTTCATTGAATTCTGTGAGGATTTTGATTGTTTTCCGGTGATTTTTACCGCCTACCAAACCGTGAACGGGAATCGACTTCCCATTTATCATACCAATGTAATGATGGCTATGGCGGAGAACTTTGCGGTCATATGCCTAGACTCCATCGACGACAAAGCGGAACGCAAGGACGTAGTGGAGCATCTTAAAATGGATGGTAAGGAGATTATCAAAATTACCGAAGAACAGATGCATCGTTTTGCGGGGAACATGTTGCAGGTGGTCGGTATGGATAATCAGCGTTTTATGGTTATGAGTTCCGCCGCTTTTAACAGTTTGAGATTGGATCAAGTTGAGGCCATACAAGCCCATTGCAGTATTATCCACAGTCCCTTGGATACCATTGAAACTTGCGGTGGCGGAAGTGCCAGATGCATGATGGCGGAGATATTTTTGCCAAAACGCTAACCGCTAACTGACCTACAATACTTAGGAATCCAGTACCTGGGGATTAGGCCGTTTGCGGTCCATAATACCTTTTCTTCAACCAAAAAGCGACCCGGACCAATAGGATAAGTGCCGGGACTTCTACCAAAGGACCGATTACCCCGGCAAAGGCTTGTCCGGAGTCCAAACCAAAGACGGCTATGGCCACGGCAATGGCAAGTTCAAAATTGTTTCCTGCTGCCGTAAACGCAACCGAGGTAGTCTTGTCATATGCTGCGCCCATGGCCTTACTAAAAAAGAAACCGATAATGAACATTAGGCAGAAATAAACAAGTAATGGAAGGGCAATGATCAAAACATCCATCGGAATCTGGACGATCAATTCACCTTTTAACGAAAACATGACCACAATGGTAAATAGCAAGGCAATTAAGGTCATGGGGGAAATAGTGGGAATAAATTTGGTAGTGTACCATTCCTCACCCTTGAGCCTTACCAGCACTGATCGGCTAAGGATGCCCAAGACAAACGGGATGCCCAAATAGATAGCCACACTTTCCGCAATGGTCCCTATGGATATATCAACAATGGCACCCTCAAAACCAAAATAAGGGGGCAGTAGGGTAATAAATATCCAAGCATAAAAGCTGTAGGCGAAAACTTGGAAAATACTGTTTAAAGCTACCAATCCGGCCCCATATTCACTACTGCCCTCTGCAAGATCGTTCCAGACCAGTACCATAGCGATACATCGGGCCAAGCCGATTAAAATAAGCCCCACCATATATTCTGGATAGTCCCGCAAAAATAGTATCGCCAAAAAGAACATAAGCACAGGTCCAATAATCCAATTGAGGACCAAGGATATGGACAAGATTCTAGTATTGCGGAACACCTTTGGCAACAAGGCATAATTAACCTTTGCCAAAGGGGGATACATCATTAGGATAAGACCAATAGCTATGGGAATGTTAGTAGTTCCGGCACTGGCCATATCGATGACTTGGGGAAAGGCGGGAAAAAGATAGCCAATGCCTACACCAAGGGCCATGGCAATGAAAATCCATAGGGTGAGGTTCCGATCTAAAAAACCTAGTTTTTTATGGGCCATACTATAAATTGATTAAGGAAAAGACATAACACAGCTCAGTTGCGATCTGCAAACTTCTTTCGAGGTATTTTTCTGCCTGCCGCGGGGTATGATCGAACGCTTTTGGATCTTCGTATGTTATGGGGATACGCTTTTCCGCCCCGGGCACGAAGGGACAGCCGGCATCCGCCTGGGAGCAGGTCATGACCGCCGCGAAACCCGATTTTGGGTTAAATTCGTCATCCAAGGTCTTTGAAAAACCAATGATGGGATGCGCATTTTCAGCGTATTTGATGCGATAAACGGGATTTTCCCCTTCGGAAATCTTTTGTACAGAAAAACCACTGTGTCGTAAAGTTTCCGCCGCCATGGGAAACAAGGCTGTTGCTTCTGTTCCACCAGAATAGCAAAAGACGCCCCGAACACCAAAATAAGCAGCCATGGTTTGTGCCCAAACTTGGGACAAATGGCTCCTGCGGGAATTGTGGGTACATATAAAATTGATTCGTATGACCTCCTGGTCCCTTACCTTTTTCTGAATAAAGTCAACAAGAGGTTGCAATACTTCCTTACGTTCATTGGATATTTCGTCGGGTCGCAACAAGGAGATTTCTTTTTCCAATTTTTGGAAAACAAGGGTCTTCGTGGTCATCTTATTTATTCTTTGGTTAGCAACAATTGGTATGATCGATTAAATCCTGGTTCAAAAAATCGGCCATCATTTCCTTCATTAGTGCCCATTGTTCTTGGTCGATACAATAACAAACACGGGTACCCTCAACCTGACCCTTAATAAGGCCAAGATATTTGAGTTCCTTCAAATGTTGGGAAATGGTAGGCTGTGCCAATCCGATTTCATCTACGAGATCTCCGCAGATGCATGATTCGCTTTTAAAAAGGTGTTGCAAAATCGCCACCCGTGCCGGATGCCCGATAACTTTGGCAAAAACGGCAATCCGATTTTGTGCATCGGTAAATATTTCGGTTTTGGAAATCCCCATTTAATTAATTTATTGCAATATTACGATTAAACATCAATTCCCCCAACAGGAACGATTCATTTATTTTGATTGGTGACGCTCTTGGTTTTGAATTTTCATAAGTATTTAGGGAGGGCCTTACTGCTTGTCACTACCAGGAAAGGCTTTTTTTGCGGCCATTTGTCTTAAAAATACCCAGGTCATGACCAGCATGAAAAAAGCAAAGGGCAGGGAGGTTATAATGAGCAGCTTTTGGACCGCAATGAGCACATCGATTTCAGGTTTCACATTTCCCAACAGAATCAGCGCTGCCGTGGCCAAAAGGATAAATAAGGACCACAACAATCTATGGCTCTTACTAGGGGTCTTCTTTCCATTGTCCGTGAACATGCTAAGTACAAAGACGGCCGAATCCACGGAGGTTACCAAAAAACTGACCAAGAGCAACAAAGTGGTGACATTGAGCAGACCGGACAGGGGATAGTTTTCAAAGAATACAAAGATGGAGGAGAACACATTACCGAATTCATTGTTATAGGCACCCCAACCGGATATCAGTTCAAAAGCCGATGTTCCAAATACGGAGAACCAAAAAAAAGTCCCGATGGACGGAATGATCAATACACCCAATAGCAATTGTCGCAATGTCCTGCCTCTGGAGATCCTGGCAATAAAAATACCCGTAAAAGGCGCCCAGGCGAGCCAAAAGGCCCAATAGTAAAAAGTCCATTCCGTCAAGAATCCGATTCCGGGATCGTATTGGCCTATGGCCAGGCTCATGGGGATAAAATCGATGATATAGTGTAGTGCCGCTTTGCCGAACGATACCAAAATGGTCCCCCAATTGCTGATGGAGAACACAAAAAACAGCAATAGAAGCGTAATGACGATGTTGAATTTGGAGATGATCTTGATACCCTTATCCACACCTTTCCAAGCCGAATAAAAAGCGATAGCAGAAATCAACAAGGCCAAAAGTAAGGTCGTTCCTATACCAAAATCGGGAGCAAATAAATGATTCAATCCCCCGAGAATCTGAGTTGTTCCAAGCCCAATGGCCGCTATAAGCCCAAAAACAGTGGTAAGGATGGTCATGATATCGACTCCGTTTCTAACCGCTCTATGGGAGACATTCCCTTCAATAGTGGAACTCACCAATACTTTTTTCTTCTTTACGAACAACGCATACCCGACCACCATGGCAAATAGTCCGTAAAAGGCCCATGCCGTAAATCCCCATTGGTAAAACGTAAATTCAAGCGCTAGGACTTCGGGTTCCAAGTCGGAGGGATACGGGGGATTTTTCAACATAAATACGGGCTCTTGAACGGCGCGCAGCAGAATTCCGGCACCCATCCCGGCACTGTACAACATGGCCGTCCATGCCCAGAGTGAATATTCCGGTCTTTCATATTTTTTTCCCAATCGTATTTTTCCCCAGGGAGAAATGGCGATGGACAACAATAGCAAAACACAACCTAGGCCCAGATACAGATAAAAATAACCAAAGTAATTTCGGACACCAATGGAAATGGATTCTATAGCCTCATAACTTGCTTCGGTAAACAAAAGGACAAGGGTAGAAAGGAGGAAAAGTATCCCTAGGGAAATAGAAAGTAAGGGGTTGCTTTTTAAAAATTTCGTCAGCTCGATGATCGTACTATTTAGCTTTGGCAATATTCCGTATCATTCCTTCAAAGATAAAATAGTGGAAGGGAAGTACACTGTACCAATACAATCGGCCTCGTAGTCCCTTGGGTCTAAAGGTAGCCGTTTGGTGCAAGATGTTGTGTTGATCGATGCTAAATTCCAACCAGGCCTCCCCGGGCAATCGCATTTCCGCAAAAAGCAATAACCTTTTACGCTCCTTGTCGGCCAAGAGTACCCGCCAAAAGTCCAGCGAATCACCGGGATATAGTTTATCCGGATGGGTGCGGCCCCTTCGCAGCCCTACACCCCCGTTCAGCTTGTCCAGAAATCCCCGTATTCTCCATAGCCAATTGGCATAATACCAGCCGGTTTTGCCCCCAATCTTCCAAATGTTCCGTAATACCCGTTCGGTATCATTGACCTTCAATTTTTTTTCGTCCTTAAGGATTCCGTATTTGGGCACCTGGATGTATTTCTCCAAATCTTTCTTGAAGCGGCCACTTACCATACTATCCTTCCAACTACTGACCACCAGGTTTTGTTCAATTTTTTTGAAGGCCATACCTATGGCCTCCTTGTAGGAATGTGTTTGTATCCCTAGAAGTTCCTGAAGTCGATTATCCCGGGCCACAACTTCCATTTTCATACTATCTACCAGGTTGATCGCCAATTTATAGGAAGTGGAGGTTACGAAATACAGCCAGTAGGAAGACAGTTTCGGGGTCATGACAGGAACCGTAAAGATCCAGTTGGTAAAACCCCGGACCTTGGCATATTGTAGCAACATTTCCTTATAAGTGAGTACATCGGGCCCCCCAATATCAAAAGACTGATTGTAGGTAGACTCATTGCCAATTACCCCGGTCAGAAACTGGATCACGTCCCGTATGGCTATGGGCTGTGTTTTGGTCAACACCCATTTGGGCGTTATCATAAAAGGCAACTTTTCACAGAGGTCGCGAATGATCTCAAAGGAAGAACTACCGGAACCTACTATGATTCCAGCCCGGAGAACGGTAAGCTTGAACTTTCCTTCATATAATATGTCCTCTACATTTTTTCGGGAGCTCAAATGTTTGGACAATTGGTTGTCGTTTACGATGCCACTTAAGTAAACCACCTGTTGTACCTGGGTCTCGGCCATGTACCTATTAAAGGTATGGGCGGATTGTGCCTCCTTCTCATCAAAATCGGTCGTAGAGGAACTCATGGAATGGATAAGATAATAGGCCACATCGATATCCTTGGGAAGACGATCGGGTCGATATTCCTTTAAGAAATCGATTTCCACTATTTTCACGAGTGCTTTGGTTTCCGCATCTATGGACAGACGTTTTTCGTCCCGAACCGTGCAGATAACTTGATGTCCCAGATCCAATAATTGGGGCAGCAATCGCATACCGATATAACCATTGGCACCCGTGAGCAGGATTTTCATAAGTCTTCGATTGAAGTTGGATGGTTGTCCGCCTTATGGTCCAAAATCTTCTTAAAGAATTTTTGCGCCGCTTTGGTATCGGCCTCGACCTTGATAAAATAGTGGTCCCTATAAATGGTGTATCTGGCCAAGTCCCCTTTGTAAAGCGTCAATTTATAATACGGTATCACTAAGGCAAAGGTCTCCAATAAGGAACGGAAGCGGACGATAATCCCCTTGGGGCGCAATTCAATATTGCATTGGTTACGGTTATTGTCCAGGATCAACAGGTTGTGGATTTCCACGCTGGTTTCCGTAATGAACAGTCTCGGAGATCCAATTCCACCTAGGGCCCATCGTTCCTTCAGTGTAAAAGGTCTACCTACCTCGGTATCGATGCGATCAGTTATTTTTTTGTCGTTATAGGATACGTTCAATAGCATATTTTGCCTTTTTTCATAGCTCCATAAAGTTACTGAAAAGCACACTTAAATGGGCCAATACGCCGCTAAAAGCGCAAAAAAATGTAGTTTTGCAGCCGCATAACCAGAGTTTTCATGAGTATCCAAAATATAATAGAAAGCAAAGTAAAGGAGGCGGTAAAATCAATTTTTAAGGTGGATTTGCCTGTGGTCGAGTTTCAACCCACTCGAAAAGACTTTGAAGGGGATATTACGGTGGTGGTGTTTCCCATGTTGCGATTTGTGAAGGGGAATCCGGAGCAAATAGGAAAACAGATCGGGACATTTTTGGAAGAACAAATGGGGGAGATATCAGGTTTTAACGTGATCAAAGGGTTTTTGAACCTGATCATTACCGATGCATTTTATCTTCAATTTTTCAATTCCATTTACGATACGGAAAACTATGGTTTCAAGTTGAACGGGGATATGGATGCCATTATGGTGGAGTATTCCTCGCCCAATACCAACAAACCACTGCATTTGGGACATATCCGAAACAATTTGTTGGGTTATTCCGTAGCAGAAATTTTGAAGGCCTCCGGGAAAAAGGTGTACAAGACCCAGATTATTAACGACCGGGGTATCCATATCTGCAAAAGCATGTTGGCTTGGCAACGTTTTGGCAATGGAGAAAGCCCAGAGACCACAGGATTAAAGGGGGACCAACTGGTGGGTAAATACTACGTGGCCTTCGATAAGGCTTACAAGGCGGAAATTGCGGATCTAATAGATCAGGGTGTGGCAAAGGAAAAGGCGGAAAAGGAGGCCCCGATTTTACTGGCGGCCCAGAACATGCTTCGCAAATGGGAATCCGGGGACAAGGATACGGTTGATCTTTGGAAAAAGATGAACGGCTGGGTCTACAAGGGCTTTGAGGAAACCTATAAAAATCTTGGAGTAGATTTTGACAAGCTCTACTATGAGAGTGATACCTATCTCTTGGGCAAGGATGTGGTAGAGGATGGGCTTAAAAAAGGGGTCTTTTATAAAAAACCGGACGGAAGCGTCTGGATAGACCTGACCGATGAGGGATTGGATGAAAAAATCGTGCTGCGGTCCGATGGCACCGCGGTCTATATGACCCAGGACATTGGGACGGCCATACAGCGGGTTACGGACTATCCTGACATTAACGGTATGGTCTATACCGTGGGGAACGAACAGGACTATCATTTTAAGGTGCTCTTCCTAATCCTAAAAAAACTAGGGTTCACCTGGGCAGGGAATCTGTATCACTTGAGCTATGGAATGGTAGATCTTCCCAGCGGCAAAATGAAAAGTAGGGAAGGCACCGTAGTGGATGCCGATGACTTGATGCGGGATATGTCGGAAACCGCTGCCCGACTCTCGGCAGAATTAGGAAAATTGGAAGGTTATTCCGATGCAGAAAAACAAGAATTATACCGCACCATAGGTCTTGGGGCCCTAAAATACTATATTCTTAAAGTTGACCCTAAAAAGCGTATTTTATTTGACCCGGAAGAATCCGTGGATTTTCAAGGAAACACAGGACCTTTTATCCAATACACCTACGCACGGATACAATCCATCCTTCGTAAGGCCAATCTCAAAATGGACCTGTCAGGTTTTCAAAATCCAACTGATCAGGGTGTCAAGCTGAGCGACCGCCTGAATGACTCTGTCGGGCAGCCAGTCGAAGCATTGCATCCCAAGGAAAAGGAATTGATCAAGCTGCTCCAACTCTTCCCTGAAACGGTACAATTGGCCGCTAAAAACTATAGTCCGGCCCTAATCGCCAATTATGTATATGACCTGGTGAAGGAGTTCAATTCGTTTTATCAACAGGTGTCCATACTTGGGGAGGCCGACGAGAACAAAAAGATCCTAAGGGTGCGACTATCCAAAAAGGTCGGGGAAATCATTCGGTCGGCATTTCAGTTATTAGGTATTCAGGTACCGGAACGGATGTAAGCCTGAGGCCCAATAGACCTGTCAGGTTTTCACTTCGCAAGGCTGATCTCAAAATAGACCTGTCAGGTTTTCAAAACCTGACAGGTCTGGTAAAAGGTTAGGAAACGCCATCACATAAGCCTTGGTAATTGTTGAAGTAAAGAAGGTGTTCCATGGTCTTGAATCCTCCTAAATCGCACTTGGAACCATTCCTATCGTTACGCTTAGAACCTTATTCGGAAACTAAAATTGGGAGTAATGCCCAAGGAAACATTTTCGATGGCTTCCACTTCATCGGTCTCGTTAATACGGTAATAGGTGTTCAGGAGGTTTCTTCTGTCGGTAAAGTTCAAGACCGATGCTCCTACGGATGCCTTTATCCCAGTGCTCAAATCAAACTCATAAATAGCCGAAGCATCCGCTCTAAGATACTCGGGCAATCGACTACTGTTGGGATTTTGGAAATTGATGCGACTCGGAAAAAAGGTGGTATCTATGGGGTCATTGGGATCGGGCTCGGTAAAGGGTCGTCCCGAACGATAATTTAAACCTACCCCAAACTTTAAATTGCCATAGGTATAAGTGCCCGCGAAGGTGAGGGTATGTCGAATGTCCAAATTATTGGGGAACCGGTTGGGATTGATATCCGGGAATGAATAGGTATTGAAATTATAGGTATAACTCAACCAGGCACTATAATCATTGGTCTTTTTATTGATCAGAAATTCGATTCCCTTAACTTCATATTGTCCAATTTCGCCATTGAATTGATTTTGGTTCTGAAAACCTTGGGTTTCGGTGCTTATTCCCTTTACTTCCTTGTAAAAGCCCTCGACACCTATATAAAGCTTTGGATGATCAAAGTTGAGACCTAAGGAGATTTGTTTACTACGTGTAATGGGGAGGGAGTCATTGTCCGACAAAATCCAGCGCCGTTTTTCGATACCCAAAAAGTTCTGTTCCAGGTCCACCACCTGGTTGGTCGTCTGATTTTTAAATTCGCCCAAAAGTTCAGCGTTCCAATGCCGAGCCAAGGTGTAGTTCACGTTCAACCTTGGTTCCGGGATAATCTCTTCAAAAGTGTCGAAGGTTTCAGGATTCTTAATATAGTTGAGACGGCCTCCAACGCGGGCCATGAGCTTTTCATTGGGGGATTGGTATTCCACTTCTGAAAAGAGGGAATGGGTCCGTATGACGCCTTTAATGTTGCTGGCAAACGGGGGCTGACTCACATTGGTGGCATTTCGGATACCCGTTTCCGTAAGTTGGTAGCCATTAAGCCAATTAAAGTTTTCATTCAATTGATAATAAGTGTTCAATTTCAGGGCAGTTTCTAGGACCTGATTGTTTTGAAAAAGGATTTGTTGGCCATTGGCGGTAGTGTTTTCGGCATCCAGGTCGTAATTGGTATAGTAGAGATTTAGGTGGGAGGAAAAGCGATCGGACCATTGACTTTCCAGACTTCCGCCAAAGGAAAGATTGGTCTGGTCCAAGGTACTTTCCGAACTTCTAAAACTGTCCGTATTGGTTTCCTGGTAATCCAGTTGGTTATTGATGTTAATAAAACTCAGACGTACTTTCTGATCGGGATTGATGTCGTACAATACTTTTCCCGTAAAATCATAAAAATAAAAATCGCTGTTCCGGGTTACACGGGTGTCCTGAAAGACCCGATCCACGAATCGGCTATAGGTCGGGGTTTCCAAAAAATCGGTCAGGGAACGCCTTGCGGAGAATTGAAAGGCCAATTTTTCGGAAAGCGGCACTTGCCCATAGAGATCTCCTCCAATCAGATTAAGGCCCGCACCACCCGTAAAACCATTGGTAATTTCATTTTTGGTACGCATATCCAGCACCCCGCTCACTCCATCGCCATACTGAGCGGAAGTCCCATTTTTAATGAGGGTAATTCTATCGGTCAAATAGGGATTAAATGCGGAAATAAGCCCAAAAAAATGACCGGACTGGTACATTTTAATACCATCCCATAGCATAAGGTTCTGGTCATTGGTACCGCCACGAATATTGATGTCCGAAACGGTTTCATCAATACTTTTAATTCCCGGTAGGGCCTGAACGGTCTGTAGGATATCGGGTTCAATGAGCCCCGGTAGAATACCGAACTCCGCTGTGTTCATTTGAATACTACCATCGGATTCCTTGATGATACCGGTAGTAAGAAATTGGTATACGATTACCTCGTCCAATTCTTGGTAAAATGGAGCCAATAACAAGGTTTTACAGGGATTTCTTGAGGTCAATTCTTCCGCTTTCAGGAAAAGTGTCCGAAACCCCAAGTGCCTAATTTCGATAACGGCCTTTCTTGGAATATTGGTCAACGAAAAGGTACCGTCCCCATCGGTAATGAGGGAGATTTCGCTTTCCAGCACCTTAACGGTGGCCCCGGTAACCGTGTTTTGTTCAAAATTGTCTAGGACCACGGCACATACATCCACCGTACTACTTTTGGCCAGGGTATAATAGCGCTCGTTCAGCTGTTGGATTTTTAGTTGCGTTTGGGAACGTATTCCAGCGAGAATTTCATCAAGGCCTTCGTCCGGGGGAATCACCACCTGTAAATTTCTGATATCCTCGTCAACGTAGGAGAATTTCACCTCGAAACGACCTTCCAAAAGCTGAAGATAGGAGATAAGCGGTATGGTCTGGGCCGTTTCCTCCTGGGCGCTCCCGTATGGTACAAAAGCAAGAAACAGTAAGGAACTAAGAAAGAATATAAGGCGTTTAGGGTGCATTTTCAGCATAGAACAGCACTTTATTCCCCTCTAATTTAAACTTAATTTGAGAAGGAACACTTATACTCTGTAACGCCAAATCTGTATTTGTGTTGCTAAAAGTACCGGTATATAACTGATTTAAGTCTATATTTTTTGTTTCAACACTAATGTTGTGCTGTCTTTCAAATTCATCCAATACATATTGCAGTGGAATACTCTTAAAAGAGCTTTCATCGCCCATCCAGGAAGGTTGCGAAATGTTCACTACTTTGCCCCTGGCAATTTCCCCATTGATGGCTACAAAGGAATCCCCTGCAGGTAGTTTGGTCTCCTTGCCCTTAAAGGTAACGCTAACCAAGCCTTCATAACAGGTCACCTCAAAAAAGCCATTTCGATTTTCAACATTAAATTGGGTGCCCAAAACGGCCACGGTACCATCATTTGTGGAAACGGTAAACCGTTTCCCCTTGGCTACCTTAAAAAAGGCCTCCCCTTCCAAGGCGATATTCCGCTCTTTGTCCCATCCTTTTTTATTATAGGATATTTGGGAATCCGCATTCAATATAATTTCGGATTGGTCCGGAAGCACAACTTCCTTGTTCTCCGCAAATTGGGTAGCTACCTGCTCATCCAAGGAGTTCAAATAAAAGTAGGAACCTACCATGAGTACCGCAATGGCGGCCGCTACTCGGAAAAACTTACGGTAAGGGTGCAAGGACACCACTTTGGGAGTTGCGGTACCGCGCGCTTCCTCCAAGGTCCCCAGCGCCCGGTCCATATCAAAATCAGGGCCTTCCAATGTACCGGAGGCCTCCACGATTTTCCTATAGGTGGTATACGTCTCGGACTTTTTAAATTCCGTGAGCTCCTCCTCGGAAAGTTCGTTATTTAGCCATTTTGCCAAGTAATTTTCTTGCATGATTTCTAGCTTTACACCTTAATAACAACTAACGATCAAAAAACCCTACCTCTTAATGCATTAAACTTTTCCAGTGACCTGACTGATTACACCTATTACTGAGCCATGCTCTCCATAGGTTCCTGTTCCAAACGACCAAAGTAAGCTGAATCAGTATAGACCAATCCCGGTCACTTCAATAACTCTTCAGATCCCATCAATTTTTTCCCGCAGCGTTTTCAAGGCCAAATGCATTCTTTTTTCTATGGCCTTTACACTTACGCCTTCCATTTCGGCAATCTCCGCATATTTTTTCCCATCGATCCGGTTCAACAAGAAAACGGTTCGCTGGTTCTCCGGCAAACTGGCCAGTGCATGGTCCAATTTTTGTTTAAACTGGTTTTCCTCCATCAAGAACTCGGGAGACTCGTTGGTACTGTTCAAAGTTTTGTCGGCATACTTTAACCGGACCTTTTCGGCCTTGATAACATTTAGGTAAAGGTTATTGGCAACGGTATAAACATAGGATTTGGCCTTTTCCGGGCTCACCTTTGCACAGTTTTCCCAAAGTTTTAGGAAAGCCTCCTGAACTGCATCATAGGCTTTTTCCTCATTACCGAACTTATAATATATATAGTTAAAAACCGTTTTGGAATTAGATTTGAAGAGCGAACTATACACCTCTTCCTCGCATACATTGTTGCCGGATTCAGTTTTCAATGGGTCGGTTTTGCGCCAAAGATATTTGAAAAAATCGAAAAAAAAGTAGGGTATTTTCCAAATCGGTTGTTTTAATGCCGAACGAATAAATAAATCCAAATCGTTATGAAAAAGTTTTTGAACAGCACTTTGTACGTAAGCCTACTTATGATCGGGCTTAGTTTTTCTTCTTGCCAAACCGAATATGAGGAATTGCCCGGAGAAAATGAGCAGGAGACTATTATGGCCCAATCATCTACTGCTTTATTGGTAGAGAAAACCGTTACCAATGACGGGTCTTTTGATAATATCGTGGATGGTTCCAGTTGTTTTAACGTCCGTTTCCCCTATACCGTTGAGGTCAATGGATTGGAATTGACCATCAATGAGGTGAAGGACCTGAGGTTGATCGAGGAAATTTTTGACGCCTTGGAAGATGACGAGGATATTTTGCAAATCCTTTTTCCGGTTACGATTACCCTAGGGGATTATACCGAAATTACCATCAATGGTGAAGAAGATCTGCGCGAATGGGCAGAAAAATGTATCGAAGGTGGTGATGATGACGATATTGAGTGTATTGACTTTGTATATCCCATTACCTTGTTCACCTTCGACATCAATCGGCAACAGACGGGTAATGTTACGGTGGAATCCGATAAGGAAATGCGACGTTTCTTTGCCGGGTTGGATGAGAATGACCTGATCAGCATCCAGTTTCCGGTTACCTTAAAATTGTTTGACGGAACGGAGATCGTGGTAGATTCCAATGCCGAGTTGGCCAACGCCATTGAAGGTGCCAAAGAGGCCTGTGACGAAGATGATGACAATGACTACAATGACGATGATTTTGACAAGGAACGCTTGGATGCCTATTTGATAGAATGTCCTTGGTTGGTACGTGAAGTAAAGCGCGATAACATCAACCAGACCGATCAGTACTTTGAATATTTGATGAACTTCAAGGAAGATGGTAGCGTAGTTGTAAAGGACAGGGAAGGCAATAACTTGGAAGGTACTTGGAATACCCGGGCTACCGATGAAGGAGCCTTGTTGAAATTGGAGTTTGATTTTCTCGTAGACTTTAGCCTGGAATGGTTGGTATATGAGATTGAGGAAGGAAAAATAAAACTATATGCCGGTGAGGGCAATAGGATTATCATGCAGCAATTCTGTATCGATGATACCGATCCTGATGGACTTCGAGAAATACTAAGGGAATGCTCCTGGATTATCAAAAGAGTTAAGAACAACGGCGAGCACTTGAACCGATTACTAGGTTACGAGTTTGAATTCCAGGCTGATGGTGTGGTTACCCTAAGCAATGAGGAAAACGTTTCCGAAGGAACCTGGGCCATTACTACCAATAATGAAGGACGATTGGTTATGGCCATTACCATGGGAGATGAGCCCGGAGTAAGCTTTGAATGGTTGTTGTCCGACTTAAAGGACAGGTACCTGAAGTTCAACATAGAAGGTACTTTTTATGAACTGGTACTGGTTAGAAACTGTGAAGGCGAGGACGATGATGATGGCGATGTAAGCTTCATTAGGGATTTGTTCAACGATACGGAATGGGAAATTGCCATGTTCTCCGAGAATGGGGACGATACCACTGAAGCCTACAACGATGTTACCCTGTATATAAATGGTAATGGCGGTCTTGAGGTAAGAAACATGAATGAAGAGGTCATCAGTAATGGAAGATGGTTTTTATACCGCAATACGGAAAACCGTTTGGAATTGATCATAGCCTTTGGTGCGGGAAGTAATTTCTATCCCCTGGCCAATGATTACATCATCATGGAAGTAAATCAGGAGCGCTTGGAGTTGAAACATGAGAACGACGACGACGGATATGACGAATTGGTTCTTGAACGAATAATGCAATAATTTGGAAAATCCCCGGTGTTTTGGCATCGGGGACTCCTTTTTTGTCCCTTATCCCAAAAAAGCATCCATCTTTCGGTGGATGCTTTTTGCTTTATATAGTTGTCCCAAGACATACATTTTTATACGGAACCGTCTATCATTCCCTTGGTTATTATTAAATTTGCTCTTCTTCAAAAGGATGCTAAACGATGTTCGATAATTTAAGCGAAAAACTGGATAAAGCCCTTCACGTACTCAAGGGACACGGGCAAATCACGGAAATCAATGTGGCGGAAACGACCAAGGAGGTCCGGCGGGCACTCTTGGATGCCGATGTCAATTTTAAGATCGCCAAGGAATTCACCAATAGGGTAAAAGAGAAGGCCTTGGGCCAAAATGTATTGACTACCCTGCAGCCCGGTCAGTTGATGGTAAAGATCGTAAAGGACGAACTTACCGAGCTAATGGGAGGCGAGACCGAAGGTATCAACCTTTCGGGGCAGCCATCCGTTATCCTGATGTCCGGTCTTCAAGGTTCTGGTAAGACCACATTTTCCGGAAAACTGGCCAATTTTCTCAAAAAGAAGAAATCGAAGAACCCTTTATTGGTGGCCTGCGATGTCTACCGTCCAGCGGCCATAGACCAATTGCATATCGTTGGAGAGCAGATCGGGGTGGAAGTGTATTCCGATCGCGGAAATAACGATCCGGTGGCCATTGCCAAAGCAGGTATTGCCCAGGCCAAGTCCAATGGGCATAATGTGGTCATTATCGATACGGCCGGACGTTTGGCCGTGGACGAGAAAATGATGACGGAGATTTCGAATATTCATTCCGCGATACAGCCACAGGAGACTCTTTTTGTGGTGGATGCCATGACAGGCCAGGATGCCGTAAATACGGCCAAGGCCTTTAACGATGTCCTGAATTTTGACGGTGTTATCCTTACCAAGCTGGATGGGGATACCCGGGGTGGTGCCGCGATATCCATTAAATCCGTTGTGAACAAACCCATCAAATTCATCGGAACCGGCGAAAAGATGGAAGCCATAGATGTATTCCATCCTTCTAGGATGGCCGATCGAATTTTGGGTATGGGCGATGTCATCTCCTTGGTGGAAAGGGCCCAGGAACAGTTTGACGAGGAAGAGGCCAGGAAAATCCAGAAAAAAATTGCCAAAAATCGATTTGGGTTCGATGATTTCCTTAGCCAGATCCAACAGATAAAGAAGATGGGGAACATTAAGGACCTTATGGGCATGATCCCGGGCGCTGGCAAGGCACTTAAGGGAATGGACATAGATGATGATGCCTTTAAACATATTGAAGCCATCATCTATTCCATGACTCCGGACGAACGCGCCAACCCTTCTAAATTAAACGCGAGTAGAAAGAAAAGAATTGCCATGGGTAGTGGACGTACCATTAAGGATGTGAACCAACTGCTCAAACAATTTGATCAAATGGGTAAAATGATGAAAATGATGCAAGGCGGGGGCGGCAAGCGCATGATGCAGATGATGCAAAAAATGAGATAACGATTGGGTTCAATTTTTAGGTTTTAAGAGCTGTATTCTAGGAATACTTTCATATTCAATGATTTACTACATATTTTGAAAAGAAAACAGTAGGCAGTAGCTGTAAGCGGTAGGGAAAATGCTTCTTAATTGCAAAAAAATGGACTAAATGAGCTTTAAAACACTCGACGGTTATAAAAAAGCCTTTTCTTTGGCCATGGACATTTTTGAAGTATCAAAAAAATTTCCAAAAGAAGAAACCTATTCACTTTGCGATCAAGTGCGCAGATCTTCCCGATCGGTTTGTGCTAATATTTCCGAAGCCTATCGCAAAAGAAGATACGTGAAGAACTGGATAAGTAAATTAACCGATTCTGACGGAGAAAATTCGGAAACCCAGGTTTGGCTGGATTTTGCCAAGGCCTGCAATTACATTGATACAGAGGTGTATGGTCAACTTACGGAACGCAGTGAGGAAGTAGGTAGGCTCATAAATTACATGATTAATAACCCGAGCAAATTTGGAGTAAAATAGAATGGATGCCGTAACTGCAAACTGCAACCGCTTACCAATACGGCCAAAAATAATTGCTCATCGAACACTATGCAAATGACAATTCTAGACGGAAAGACCATCTCCAATACCATAAAGGAAGAAATTGCCCAAGAGGTTGCCGAGATTCAAGCGAAGGGCGAAAAGGTACCTCACTTGGCAGCGGTTCTAGTGGGAAACGATGGAGCTAGCCTAACCTACGTGGGAAGCAAGGTCAGATCTTGTAAAAAAATAGGGTTCGAGTCCACCCTGATCCACTTGCCCGAAGAAACTTCGGAAGCGGAATTATTGGAAAAAGTGGCCGAATTGAATGCCGATACATCGGTTGATGGCTATATTGTACAACTGCCCCTGCCCAAGCACATCGATGAAGAAAAGGTGTTGTTGGCCGTACATCCGGATAAGGATGTCGATGGTTTTCACCCGACCAATTTTGGGAAAATGGCCTTGGATATGGAAACCTTCATTTCCGCGACACCCTTTGGCATCATGGAGTTGCTAAGGCGTTATCAGGTGGATACCGAAGGTAAGCATGCCGTGGTCATTGGACGCAGTCATATCGTGGGCAGACCCATCAGTATCCTATTGAGCCAAAAGGGGAAGGCGGCCAACTGTACCGTTACCCTAGCGCACAGCCGTACAAAGGACATCAAGGCGTTGACATTACAGGCGGACATCATTGTTTCCGCCCTAGGCGTACCTCATTTTCTAAAAGCCGATATGGTCAAGGAAGGGGCCGTGATCATTGATGTAGGCATTACCCGGGTTCCGGATGATACCAAGGAGCGAGGCTATTACATTACCGGCGATGTAGATTTTGAAAATGTATCCAAAAAAGCCTCCTTTATTACCCCGGTACCAGGTGGTGTAGGTCCCATGACCATTGCCATGTTGTTAAAGAATACCTTATTGGCAAGAAAGAGACATCAGGGCAAAAAAGGATGACTCCATTTAACCCGAATCCGTTGAGGATTTTCAAAAGGGTCCGACTACCTCATAAAGCACCCACACTTTCCGTCCCAACCGTGGGTATACTGTCGTTTGGGATCAACAGATCTAGATCGTTACTATCGTCGTAGTCACAACTGGCCATTCCTAGAACGCAGCTAAGAACCAGCCCGGTATATATCAATTTCTTCATAGCCGATAATTTAGTAGGTATCTCTATCGCACTACCCAAGGGAATAACGATATAAATCTGCATTTGGTATTTCAAGGTTTACAGGAAATATGTACCTTTTGTGACCATTGATTATGGGAGCCTGACCCATGTTTCCACCTACGGATAAACATCGTTGTTGCTGTCAGATCAATCGGGTACCCTAAGCCAAAATTAAAACTAAAATGAAGATAGGTCTTGTTGGTCAGCTAAAAATAGGCATATGGCTTGTTTTCGGATTGATATGTTTTAAGCCCCAAGCCCAAGCACAAAAGCCATCCCTTATCGTAACTACCGACATTGGACAAGATCCGGACGACCAACAATCGTTTGTGCGTCTGCTGCATTATGCCAATGAGTTTGATTTTAAAGGATTTATTGCCAATTCGGACTCCAATTATGACAAGGAACCCCCCACACTTAGGGATGATATCCTACATCGGCTCATTGAAAAATATGGACTTATCGAGGATAGATTGCGATGGCATGCACCGGACTACCCCACGGCGAAGCACTTGCATTCCCTGGTAAAAAAGGGGAGCGATAAAAATGGAAGAAAAGAGCCGGTTGAAAGCTATATTGGCAAAGGATTGGATACGGAAGGATCCGATTGGATCATTGAAACGGTAAGACAATCGGAAGGGCCCGTATATGTTTCGGTCTGGGGCGGGGCATGTGATTTGGCCCAGGCCTTGTGGAAGGTAAGAGAAACCAGTTCGGCCGAGGTGCTGGACAACTTTGTTAAAAAACTGAGGGTATATTTTATTGGCAAGCAAGATTCCTCCAATGATTGGGTCATTCAGGAATTTCCCGAACTTTGGCTCATATTGGCCCTGGACCAATCCGGGGATAAGTGGGCCTCGTCCTACAGGGGCATGTTCCTAGGGGGGGATATGTCCACCACCTCGCGGGAATGGCTCCATGAACATATTATCGGTCAAAACCCATTGGCCAGTGAATATCCCGATGAGACCTATACCGGAGGCGAAAAACTCAACCCCCATATGGCTCTCAAGGAGGGGGATTCCCCGGCATGGCTATTTTTTCTCCACAATGGGCTCAATTACCCCAAGTATCCCAAATGGGGCGGATGGGGCGGTCGTTTTGAAATGGAACATCCCTATTTTTTTAGGGATGTAAAGGATACCTATAGGGATGGGCATAAGGGCGGTTCCGTTGTGTCCTCCATGGCTACCGTGTATCGATGGCGGTCCGATTTCCAGAACGATTTTGCGGCCAGGGTACAGTGGGGAACTAAAGATCAGGCCAAGATAAATCACGCGCCGATTCCAGTAATCTCAAATTCCAAGGATGATGGATATGTTGAGATTCCGGTAGCAATGAATAGTACCATTACCTTGGATGCCTCCCAATCCACCGACCCGGATGACGACAAATTGAGCTTCCAGTGGTTCATTTACCCAGAAGCAGGAACTTTGCAAGGGATAGATGATTCTATTTTGGAAAATAAAAACAAGGCTTCTTTGTCCGTTCGTGTTCCAAGGGCGAAAAAAGGGGCGACCATTCACCTTATTCTAAGGGTGGTGGATGATGGTGCCATTCCGATGACCGGTTATAAAAGAATCGTTTTAAAAGTGACCTAACCATTTAAAAAGTTAAACCATTAAATCAACAATATGCGTATACCATTCTTACTTTTTTTGACCATATTGTTTGTTTTGTTAAGTTGTAAGCCAACAGCAAATGATACTACCAGAACCATGATCAATGTCTCCTTTTCAAATGATTTGAACAAAGGAAAATTGGATGGAAGACTCCTTTTGATGCTCTCCGACCAGGAAGGAGAAGAACCACGTTTTCAGATAAATGCTGGTCTGGATACACAATTGATTTTTGGAATGAACGTAGAAGGTATGGAGGCAGGTCAGGCAAAGACCTTTGATGCCTCGGCATTTGGATTTCCATACCCCAGCTTGGATCAGGTCCCACCGGGCGAATACTATGCCCAAGCCTTGTTACATATTTATGATACCTTCCACCTTTCCACGGGGCATACGGTGAAATTGCCGATGGATCAAGGTGAGGGGCAGCAATGGAATAAATCGCCAGGTAACCTGTACAGCAAGCCCATAAAGGTAAAGCTCACCAAAGAAGGGGTCGAAAATATCCATTTGGTAATGGATCAGGTGATACCTCCCCTACCAGAGCCGGAGGATACGGAATGGATAAAGCACATAAAGATAAAATCCGAAAGGCTTTCGGAATTTTGGGGAAGGGATATGTACCTGGGAGCACATGTGCTATTGCCTAAAGGATTTGAAAACCACCCAGAGGCGAACTATCCCCTAATGATTTTTCATGGACACTTCCCTAGTGATTTTGGAGGTTTCCGGACTATACCTCCAGATCCCAATACGGAACCGGAATATTCCGAAAGGTTCGGCGTTGAGGGTTACAATATTGTACAGCAACAAGAGGCCTATGATTTTTATAAGCGGTGGAACGCACCTGATTTTCCCAGGTTTCTCATCATTGAAATACAGCATCCCACCCCCTATTATGACGATTCCTATGCCGTAAACTCCGCGAGTCAGGGTCCTTATGGCGATGCCATCACCTATGAACTCATTCCATATATCGAGGAAAAGTTCAGAGGAATTGGGGAAGGCTGGGCCCGCTTTCTATATGGAGGCTCCACAGGAGGTTGGGAAGCCTTGGCGGTACAGGTAAAATATCCAACGGAATATAACGGTTGTTTCGCCGCCTGTCCCGATCCCATTGATTTCAGGGCCTATTGCCTTACGGATATCTACAAGGACAAGAACGCCTATTTTTACGAAAGTGGTCATAAACAGTTGGAGGTTCCGGGGCACCGGAATTATCTAGGCCACCTACAAACTACGATCAGGGAGTACAATCATTTGGAATTAGCTCTGGGGGATAAGAGCCGCTCCGGCCAGCAATGGGACATTTGGGAGGCTACCTATTCTCCCCAGGGCGAAGACGGCTACCCTTTGCGATTATGGGATAAACTGACCGGCGATATCGATCATCAAGTGGCAGCATATTGGAAGGAAAACTATGACCTGCGCCATATTTTGGAACGGGATTGGGATAAATTGGGAACAGATTTACACGGCAAGATCCATATTTATTGTGGGGATATGGATAACTATTACCTTAACAATGCGGTCTATCTTATGGAGGATTTTTTGGAGAGTACTACAGATCCCTATTACGAAGGCGAAGTATTGTATGGAGATCGTGCCGAGCATTGCTGGAACGGCGACCCCGAACAACCCAACCATATTTCACGTTTGCGGTACAACAGCATGTACGTACCCAAGATGATGAAACGAATGGCCCAAAGTGCACCTAAAGGGGCTGATCTGATCAGTTGGCGATATAAATAAGGAGTGATGAACACCACAAATAAAGTAGCATGGGCGGTTTTTGCCATTTTGGCCGTAGTCATCGGGCTCTATCCCTTGCTGTATTTTTTTCTGGATAGGGAATTTGGCCTGCTGGCATCCAAGACAGATGCCCTATTGGCCAATAACTTGTGGAATATTGGTTTTTATGGACATATACTATTCGGCGGTTTGGCCCTCTTGGTGGGTTGGGTACAGTTCAACAGAAAATGGCGAAAGGCCCATCTTAAGCGGCATCGTGTGGTGGGCAGGATATATGTGATTTCCGCTGTGATCAGTGGGGTTTGTGCCATTTACATTGCACTTTATGCCACTGGTGGGATCATTGCTACCCTAGGTTTTATGAGTTTGGGCGCTATATGGCTTTTTTTTACCGGGAGGGCATATGTCGCTATTCGTAAGGGCGATGTAAAATTGCATCAAGGATTAATGATCTATAGTTACGCAGCCTGTTTTGCTGCGGTTACCTTGAGGATTTGGCTGCCCTTGTTGACCATCGCTTTTCACGATTTCACTGTGGCCTACCGTATTGTGGCCTGGTTGTGCTGGATACCCAATATGATTTTTGCCTTTTTTTGGGTTCGTCGCAGAGGCTTGCAGTTGGGATAGTCCTTGATGCTGGTAAAAAAGTTAAAAATAAACTCATGAAACCGTTCTTTCGCCTAGTCCTGTTATTTGTTTTCATCAATGTTTCAGCCACGGAACGCTGGGAAATCTTCGAAGTCGAATTAAAGGGTCCCCAAGTAGAAAACCCCTTTACCGATGTTTGGGTCCAAGCGGAATTTCAATTTAAGAATTTGCGCTATCACGTGCAGGGGTTTTATGATGGAAATCGAACCTATAGAATTCGATTTATGCCAAACCAAGTGGGCAAATGGACTTATATCGTCAAAAGCAATGTCCCGGAAATGAATGACCAATCCGGGGAGTTCACCTGTACCCCGGCAACCCCGAACAATCACGGGCCGGTGTCCGTTAGGGACACTTTCCATTTTAAGTATGCCGACGGAACTCCTTTTTACGTCCTAGGGACCACGGCCTACGCTTGGATTCATCAAGAAGAAGCACTGATCAAGGAGACTTTGGAAACATTGGAAAAGCAGGCATTTAATAAGATACGTATGACAGTTATGCCAAAGCACTATAGCAGATACGTTTCCAATGAGCCTCCCTTGTACCCCTATGTAGGTTCGTTGGAATCCGGTTGGGACTGCACCCGATTTAACGTGGATTTCTTCCAGCATCTGGATAAACAGATCGAGGAGCTCAGGAAACGGAACATTGAGGCGGACGTCATTATTTTTCACCCTTATGACAAGAAAACTTGGGGATTTAGCAAAGGATCGATTGCCGAGAATCAGGCGTACATACAATATTTGGTGGCCCGGTTGGCCGCTTACCGAAATGTCTGGTGGAGCATGGCCAACGAATATGATGTAATGGGTAAACCAGATTCGGAATGGGCCACTTATTTCAAGGAACTCATGGCCAACGACCCTTATCAACATTTGAAGTCCATCCATAATGGAAAGGCTTGGTACGATCATTCCAATCCATGGATTACCCATTTAAGTGTTCAAACTCCTTACCTGGAAAAGACCCAAACTTGGCGGGAAACCTATCATAAACCAGTCATTAATGATGAATTCGTTTATGAGGGCAATGTTCCTTTCGATTGGGGAAATCTAACTCCTGAGGAAACCGTAAATCGTTTTTGGATCATGTACTGTCGTGGAGGGTATGCCTCACATGGGGAAACCTATGTGCATCCGGATAATTTGCTGTGGTGGGCCAAGGGGGGTAAACTTTATGGAAAGAGTCCGGAAAGATTACGCTTCCTTTTGGAGATTATGAAATCGGCACCGGAAAAGGACCTCATACCGGAGCATACGCTCTGGAACAAAAGAACCAATTTGAGTAAGGGGGACGATTACTTTTTGCATTACTTTGGTAACAGTCAACAAGCCTCGGCCCTATTGCGGCTTTCAGAAGATAAAAAGTACCGCGTTGAAATTATCGATGCTTGGAACATGACCATAAGGCCACTGGAGGACCAATTTAGCGGGTTTGCCGAAATCCCCCTGCCCCAGAAACCCTACATGGCCATAAGGGCCATTGCACAATAAATATGGGTTATTGATAGAAGTAAGCTGAGAAATATGATACAAACAAAATTCATCCTTTTGGTCCTATGGGGTAGCTTAATGATTTCCTGCAAGGAAAAGGAAGAACCGCGCCCTAGGGTATTCGTCTTTACGGACATAAATATCGATTCGGGAGACCCGGACGACAGACAATCATTGATCCATCTCTTGTGGTATGCCAATGAACTCAAAATAGAGGGTATTGTGCCGGACAGATGGAACGCCCAAGGGTATGAGGCTAGTGAACTGGTTCTGGATGCCTACAAAAAAGACTATAAAGAGTATGGGTTCAAGGACTTGGGGTATCCCAATGCCAAGGAGATTCAAAGTACAATCGCCAAGGACACCTTGGACGCGGTACAACTTTTTTCAAAGGCCGCTTCCATAACCGAAAGTCCACTTTACGTGTTGGTATGGGGCAATATGGAGGTGTTCCATACGGCACTTTCGCAAAACCCCCACCTTGCCAAAAATATTCGATTGATTACCATTGCCACAGGGGTTATGCTGGAACAACATATTCCGGAAATGCCTCCCAACTGGGAGCGATCCGCTCCTTGCAAACAATTGAATTGGAACGGGTTCGGAAGAAGCAAGATCTACAACGATCCCCGCTTCAATTCCATGTGGTGGTTGGAAATCAATTGGACCTTTGCCGGTATGTTTACAGGTGGAGAACCCGCGCAAATGTTTCAGAAATTATCAAAGTACGGGAACTTGGGGATGCACGTCAAGGAAGTGGTCAAAAACCACGATTGGGCCCAATATTTTAGGGTAGGGGATACCCCCTCCGTTCTTTACGTCCTAGATCCAATGAATCCTTTGAACGATCCCACCAATGGCAGCTGGGCCGGAAAATTTGTAAAACCCTTTCCTGTAGACCGCCCCAATTATTATACGGATGATCATGGGGAAATACCTTGGAATTACCTAGATCCCTGTACCACTTGGGAAAATCACTTGGAAGTGGAAGCCCATGCGAAAGGCACTTTGGAGAAAAGAAGAGGGGCTATGTACGAGGCCCTATTGGCCAAATTGGAAGCGTTATATCCCTAAGCTTATATAGGACTCGCCCTGTCTAGGAGATCCCGGTCAAAAGGGCATATTTTGTTATCTTGTAGATCACTTCAACCAATAACATAAAAAATGAAAAAATTACAGCTCTTTTTACTTTGCGTTTGTACCGTGGGCTTAACTGCCGTAGCCCAATCCGGAAAGGTTTACGATAACCTGACCCTGACCAGCAAAATTCTGGGAGGGGAACGCAATTATGCCGTATACTTACCCCCGGACTACGAAAGTTCCGAGCGCAGTTATCCCGTACTTTACCTCTTGCACGGGGCCACGGATAACCATACGGGATGGGTACAATTTGGAGAAGTATTGCACTTGACCGATACAGCCATTAAAGAAGGCAAGGCTACCCCCATGGTCATTATAATGCCCGATGCGGATACGGGTCAGATGGGATATTTCAACGTCGGCGACTGGAAATATGAGGATTTCTTTTTTCAGGAATTCATGCCCCATGTGGAAGAGAAATACCGTATAAAAGGCGAAAAGCGTTACCGTGCCGTGGCCGGACTCTCTATGGGCGGTGGCGGTTCCTTTATGTATGCCCTACACCATCCAGAACTATTTTCATCGGCCTGCCCGTTGAGCGCCTACGTGGGACCCTTGACCCTAGAAGATTTAAAGAGACGTATTGCCAGGGGCGACAAAAAATATTCGGATAGGGAAATCGAGGAATATTTTCAAAAACACAATGCCCTGAATTTGTTGGAAAGCGTTCCCGTAGAGGATATCAAGTCCGTCCGTTGGTATATTGACTGTGGGGATGATGACTTTTTATATGAGGGCAATAGCCTGGTCCATATCGCCATGACCAAAAAGAAAATTCCACACGAGTATCGGGTACGTGATGGTGCCCATACCTGGACCTATTGGCGCGAATCACTTCCTGAAGTCCTTCACTTCGTATCCCAGGCTTTTCATCAATACTAATACCTATCCCATGCAGGAAAAAATGAGACCACTATATGTTTTGTGTTCGCTCACAATTAGTTTCAATATTGGCATTGCACAGGAATACCATACCCTTTCCAAAAAAGAATTACGGAGCAAAATCGAGGGATATTGGTTAGGCCAACTGGTGGGAAATTATATGGGATTTCCCTTTGAATTTGTCTATAGCGACGATCCAGCACCTATCTTTATCGATAAATACTACAATGTAACGGATTCCGCCGGCATCAAGATGAACCATACCGATCGGCGTGGCAATGTTAATATTTTTGCCGATGCCTTGGGTGGTGCCTGGAGCGATGATGACTCCGATATTGAATTTGTTACGCTACACGCCGTGGAAGAACACGGACTGGATATCAACTACCAAGAAATAACAGATGCCTGGAAAAAACACATCAATCGATTTATTTGGGTAAGTAACCGGAAGGCGAGGGACTTGATGGAAGAGGGGCTTGTGGCTCCGGATACCGGGAAAAAAGAGAACAATCCTTATTGGTATGCCATAGATCCCCAGTTGGTCAACGAAATTTGGAGTGCTTTTTATCCTGCTATGCCGGATAAAGCCGTGGAACGGGCAGAATGGGGCGCCCGCATAACCAGTGATGATTGGGGTACCCACCCTACCATGTTCTATGCGGCCGCGTACAGTGCCGCTTTTTACGAAAAGGACATGGCCAAGTTGTACGATATCGGGATGTCCTATATTCCCAAAAACAGTCCGTTTTACAGAGGTTTGGAGGACGTCAAAAAATGGCATGCCGAAAACCCCGATTGGAAAACTACCCGTGAGTTGATCAAAAAGAATTACCTGGCCTATCCCAAAGTTGTGGACGACCCATTTTTTCAGGAAGTTTCAGCGATGATCAATGGGCTTTGCGGGGCCATGGCCCTGCTTTACGGAGAGGGGGATTTCATAAAAACAACGGGCATTGCCGTTTCCGCGGGATACGACTGCGATAATCAGGGGGCCACATGTGCCGGTTTGATCGGGGTGGTGAACGGTGCCGGGTGCATTCCCCGGGAATTGACCCACGAAATGGGCTACAACGAAAAATGGGATAAACCCTTTAATAATCAATATATTAATTATTCACGGGACGGTCTGCCCAACCTCACCTACATTTCGGATATTGTGGACCGGATTCTTGCCATCTCGGAAAAAGCCATTTTGGAAAATGGTGGACGGAAAGAAGAGGAGAAAGGCGAAACCATCTATAGAATAAAGACCTAAAATGGATAGAAAAAGGATCATAGCGCAGGTGGTAGCGGCAATAGTGCTCTATACCATTATCTCCTTGATTTTGGAGAAGGATTACACCCAGCACGTTATGGTGAGGGAATTGGGCGAGGGAGTAGTTTTAGGAGTGCTCTACGGTCTTTTTTTATGGATAAGGGAAAGGTGGAAAAACAAAAAGACCTAGGAATTTACCCTTAAATAGACAGCATACTCAGTTAGGTTAAAGTAAAGGAAAAGCTATCCTTATCCGTGGCAAGTAACGGATTACCCTAAAAACTTGACGATCTTTTCGTTAATATGTTCCTGATGCATGGAATGCCCCAGGCCTTTGGTCCTTATGAACTGACTTCCCTTCCAATGTTCATGCACCTTTTCCGAAGCATGAAAAGGAGCGAGGGTATCCAATTCATCATGGAGTAAAAGCCCCGCCTTGCCGTTGTTCTCTACAAATTTTGAGGAGGAAAAATCCCGGACATGAAAACCGAACCGTTCCAAAATGTAATCTTCGAAGGCTTTTCGGACCCGCTGGTTAAAATGCAAAAGCTGCTGATAATGATCTAAAATTTCGTAGAACTCCGATGGGGAGCCTATGGTTACTATTTTTTTGACCCCTAAATGGGGGTAAATACTCTGGTTATATAAAATAGTCATACCCCCAACGGAATGACCGATCAAGTGCTGGGGATCAAATAATTGGATCATGTGTTGCACACAGTCCGCATAAAGGGGGACGTAAAGTATTTTTCCTGAAGAATTTCCGTGGGCCGGAGCGTCAAAAGCAAAGATATTGTAATGGGCTTCCCGCAATTTGGCGATGAGGTTGCGCCAACGGAAGCTATTGCTTTCCCAACCATGCACCAAAAGAACGGTTTCCTTGTCCCCCGGCCAATGATAGGTTTGAAGTTGATGATCCAGTACATCCTCTACCGAGTGTTGCGCATTTTTCAAATAATCCTGTTGTTGGGGAAGGACCCGACCTTTGCGCACCGTACAGAAAAGCTGAAAAGACTTTTCCGCCGTCTTTTTTTTGGAGAAGATGGAGAGCACATTAAAATAAGCACCGTAGAGTCTTGGGAGGAGTCTGGTAAATGCTTTTTTCATAAAATAGTTAAGTAACTTTTTGTAACTTACTCTTTGTTGGATACTAAATTAGGCAATTGTTTCGCTATAAAAAAGAGGTTGATAATTGATAACCAGGTATGAAAATGGAAACTATCACTGAAAATCAGAGGGTTGCGGTGGCCAAAAAAATAAAAAAAATGTTCGGTCATATCCATCGGGATAATATGGAATACTGCCCCATCCGAGATGTTATGGCCTTGGCTTCGGACAAATGGAGTATTCTTATCATTCTCTATTTGGGCTATTACCCGGTACTTCGCTTTAATGCCCTCAAAAGAAAGGTATATGGAATTTCGAATAAGGTCTTAAGTGAGAAGTTAAAGGTATTGGAAGCCGATGGGTATTTGTCGCGAACCCTATACCCGGAAGTACCTATACGGGTAGAATATCAATTGACGGATTTCGGTCATTCCTATTTGCAAAAACTTTTGGATCTCACCGAATGGGTGACTAAATATAGCGACACCATATTGGCTAACCGAAAAAAGGCAGGAAATTACACCAATTAAGCCCTAGGCAATAGCTAAACACGTCTCTCATCAAGAGCTTGACCGCAGCGTTTCTCTTTTAAATCTTGAGTTCGGTTTTTGAGTTTGAAAGTGTACTGGAATAGCCCGATCAATCCCATCCCACCATCATATATTTAATCTTGGCCTCGTCCGGAATTTGTACGGCCTCTATATCCACACTGGCAGCATACCGTAGATTGGCCGGAAGTTGTTCCTTACTAATGGTAAAATAAACATCACTGTCCTTCAACAGGACGAGTACGTTGTTCATGGAGGTAATGATTTTCTTGATCTTGTGTTTTTCCTTGATATCCTTAAAGGTGCTCAGAATGCCAACCCCTTTTTCGGTAAGAAACCGGGCATCTTCTATGCGCACATTTTCGATTATGGGGATGCTGTCCGAGCTGGGGGTAAGGGTCAATAAGAGTTCGCCACCTTTTTCGAATACTTTGATCCGTTTTGCACGGTTCGCAAAATTCAATATGGCCGTATCCTTGGCTATGGAATCCGTAGCAAAAATCAACTCTACATCCCGGGCCAAACTGCCTCTCTCAAGTTTGCCCACTTGATCTTGGGTAATCAAAAAGGTGGTGTCCCGCTCCTTCGCGCAACTCCATATCAAAAGGCTTAATGTCAAATATAGGAATAGGTTTTTGTTGTGCATTAGCGAATAACTTTTTTTAACACGCCCAATACCCCACGGATAAATGTGGCACTGGTTAGGACCTTAACGATAGGATTTTGGCGTGTGCTCCTACGTGAGGTGCTTCGCCTGGGTGCCGGTCGGTTCCTTTCCTTTTCGGCCAAGGCCTCCGCTTTTTCTATTTTCTCGTTTAACAGCTCATAGGCACTTTCGCGGTCAACGCGCTCCTGGTACTTCTGGACCAAAGAGGAACCGTCGATTACATTTTTTAATTCCGTATCGGTAAGTACGTCCATCCGGCTCATGGGTGCGCGAAGCAGCGTGGCGGCCAAGGGGGTGGGCCTGCCCTTTTCATCCAGTGCGGATATCAAGGCCTCTCCGATTCCCAGGGAGGTGAGGACCTCTTGGGTATCATAATACTCGGATTCCGGATAATTTTCAGCTGTTAATTTTATCGCCTTTCGGTCCCTGGCGGTAAAGGCACGGAGCGCGTGCTGGACCTTCAATCCCAATTGGGCCAGTACCTCGTTGGGTACATCCGTCGGGTTTTGGGTCACAAAATAAAGCCCGATACCCTTGGACCGGATTAATTTTACAATACTCTCAATTTGATCCAACAAGGCCTTGGATGCTTCCTTAAAAATCAAGTGCGCTTCATCGATAAACAGGATAAGCTCTGGTTTATCGCTATCCCCTTGTTCTGGAAAGGTGGCATAGATTTCGGCCAACAGGCTCAACATAAAAGTCGAAAAAAGTTTGGGCCTATCTTGGATATCGGTAAGTCGAATAATATTGATATAGCCCCTTCCATCCTCATCGATTCGGGTAAGATCGTCTACTTCGAACGATTTTTCACCGAAAAAGAGGTCGGCACCCTGCTGTTCCAGCTCTATGATTTTCCGTAGGATGCTACCCGTAGAGCTTGTGGAGATGCGTCCATATTCCTTCTGGAACTCCTTTTTTCCAGAGCCCGTGGCATATTGAAGTATCTTTTTAAAGTCTTTGAGATCCAGTAAGGGCAGTTTGTTGTCATCACAATATTTGAACACCACCGCTACGATTCCTTCTTGGGTTTCGCTCAGATCCAGGATTCGCGAAAGAAGCACCGGGCCGAACTCCGACACCGTTGCCCTTAGTTTGACACCGTCCTGTTCGGAAAGGGAAAGAATCTCCACTGGAAAGCTTTTAGCCTCAAAAGGTAGTCCAATCTTGGCATGCCGCTCATCTATTTTGGGATGTCCGGGACTGGGCTGGGCGAGACCACTTAAATCTCCTTTTAGGTCCATTAATAAGACAGGGATACCTTGATCTGATAAGTTTTCGGCCAATACCTGCAGTGTCTTGGTTTTACCCGTTCCCGTTGCCCCGGCAATGAGGCCATGTCGGTTCATCGTCTTCAACGGAATTTTTACATGTGCTCCGGTTACGGCCTCCTCGGCTAGCATGGCCGCACCCATGGTGATATAATCTCCTTTGGTGGTATACCCCTTTTCAATATGGGCAAAAAATAGGTCCTTATCTTGCATCCCGTCAATTTTGCCCAAAAATAGCGATTTTTGCGCGTTTGTAGTTGTTCCCCGGGGTTTAATGTATTCTTCGCGTGAGGGTACCTTTGTCTTGTTAGGGAGGCCCTTAAGACGGGATTATTTGATTTTTAATCGGTACAATGGCAAAAATCAAATGATTTCGGTTAAATTGAAATTTCATTTCAATGGAAATTGAAGAAGAACGACCTCATGAAGTACACCGGGTATGCATTTTTGGGACCTTTCCATAGGGCAAAGACCTGCTTTTGGCTATGGGTTGTTTTTGGAGTGTATCTAACGTATTCCCAGACTAATATTGCTCCAGTGGTAACGGCTGAAGGCGACCAGATTTATTGTCCCCTGGGTACGATACCGGTAGTCACTGATTTTGATATCAGCGACCCGGATGATAACGAGGTCGAGGCTTTTTTCGTTCAAATTTCATCGGGCTATCAAAGAGGTCGGGATATCTTAAGATTAACCAACTCGCATCCACAAATTACCACCGCTTGGAATGTACAAGAGGGAAAACTGACCATAAGGGGTCCATTGGGTGGTCCAGTGCAATATAGCGATTTGATCCCGGCGGTCCGAGATCTTGTTTTTGAAAGTACTTCCGGTTCCCCCACGGAGGAAAAATTGTTTTCCTTGACCATAGGCAATGCCAATTTCCTGCCGCAGACAGGACATTATTACGAATATGTTCCGGATATCGGAATCCGGTGGGACGAGGCCCGGCAAGCCGCCGAGTCACGAACTTTTTTTGGCCTGCAAGGTTATTTGGCCACGGTGACATTGCCCGAAGAGGCCCAACTGACAGGAGAACAGGCAAGTGGAACGGGTTGGATCGGAGGTTCCGACGCCCAGACCGAAGGACGTTGGGTTTGGGTCACGGGTCCGGAAAGTGGCCAAGTCTTTTGGAATGGAGGCATCGATGGAAGTAGCCCGAATTTCGCATTTTGGAACAATCAGGAGCCTAATGATTTGGATAGGGGAGATGGTCTCGGGGAGGATTATGCCCACGTCACGGCACCGGGAATCGGGATTCCAGGTTCATGGAACGATTTGCCCGTTGACGGTGATGAATCCGGGGATTTTCAACCCAAAGGTTACATTGTGGAGTACGGGGGCTTTCCTGATGACCCCGTCCTTACCTTATCCGCCAGCACACGCATTAGGACACCAAAAATAACGGGTAGTTCGGGCATGACCCTTTGTGGGCCGGGCGAACTGGAACTTTTGGCGGAGGCTTCCTTGGGCGATGTAATCTGGTTTAACGATGCCACGGGTGGCACCCCCATTCACACAGGTAGCATATTCCCCACGGGAGTGCTTACGGAAACCACCACATTCTATGCGCTCGCCTCGGTAGCTGGATGTTGGGAAGGAATCCGAACCGCTGTCATCGCCACCATAGACCCTTTGCCAACGATTACGGACACCATTACCTATAGGAATTGTGATGAGGATGGTTTGGCCGATGGATTTACGGATTTCAATCTTAACGAGACGATTCCGTTTATTACGGACGACGGTAATGAGGTTTGGATTACCTTTCATGAATCCCGGTCCGCTGCTGAACTAGGGGAAAATGAAGTGGACCCCTTTCCCTTTAATAATGCGGTGAACCCTACCGTTTTTGCCAGAGTCGAGAATAGTTTCGGTTGTTTTGAGGTGGCCACCATCAACCTGGAAACCTCTACGACCACTTTCCCGCCTAACTTTACCTATGAGCTCGCCAATTGCGATATTGATGATCGGGACGGGTATTCCAGCTTTGACCTCACCGCTGCCTCCGCGGACCTCTTGGCTCAATTCCCAGGCAATCAGAATCTAACCGTCGATTTTTACAGGAATTTGAACGATGCCCAATTGGAACTGAACCCTATTGGACAACCCACTTCCTTTGTAAATGAAACCCCTTTTGCTCAAACCCTCTATGTCCGAGTGGAAAGTACGGACAACGGGGATTGTTTCGGAATCGGTCCGCATTTAAATTTAAGGGTCTATCCTTTGACCTTGTTCGAAGTGGAGGAAGGTTATAGCTTTTGCTCCGGGGAATCCGTTATGGTGGGTCCCATTAATGCCCAGGGAAACTATGATTACACTTGGTCGGGTCCGGAAGGGACGGAAATTGGCAATCAAGAATTGATTTCTATTGATAGGGCGGGAACCTATTCAGTAGTCGCTACCTCCAGTTTTGGATGTGAGTCTGAGGCCATAAGTTTTCAGGTGAGGGAATCCAACGCCCCCCGGTTAACAACGGATGTAATACAGGTAGATCTGATTGGCGAGTCGGGCCGAATTACCATTTTAGATCAAAACCAACAACTGGGGCTGGGGGATTATCGGTTTTCCTTGGACCGACCTTTTGGACCTTTTCAGGAGCAAAATGTATTTACTGATGTAGCACCCGGTATACATACTATTTATGCCGTTGACACTAACGGTTGTGGAACCGGTGAAATTGAAGTAGGTGTTATCGGGGTGCCCAAATTTATGACACCGAACAATGATTCCATTAACGATACCTTAAGGGTGTTGGGCCTCACCGATGCGTACTACCAAAATGCGGCACTTTATATCTATGACCGGTTTGGCAAATTACTGGGAAGTGCCAATGCATTGGAATCCGAATGGAATGGCCAATACAGGGGGAAGACCTTACCGCCATCCGACTATTGGTACGTATTGGAACTTACGGATACCTCTGGCCAAAGACTTGTTAAACGGGGACATTTTACCTTAAAGCAATAATCGTTGACCATAGTGCTGGTAAACATTCTTCGTTTTATCTTTGCCCAATGGTCAAGGATAAAGTAATGGACCTGGTGGATAAGGGATTGATGCTTCCGCTAATGGAAGAGTTCTATACCATTCAGGGAGAAGGATATCATAAAGGGACCGCCGCCTATTTTATAAGGGTAGGTGGGTGCGATGTGGGATGCCATTGGTGCGATGTTAAGGAAAGTTGGGATGCGGATATCCATCCGCCTACCGCCATAACCGGCATTGTGGAAAACGCGGCCAAATACTCCGATACGATCGTGGTGACCGGTGGGGAACCCTTGACTTGGGATATGGGACCCCTAACAATGGCCCTAAAGGATAAAAATCTAAAAACGCACATAGAAACCTCAGGGGCCTATGCCTTGACCGGGGTTTGGGACTGGATCTGTCTTTCGCCCAAAAAGAACAAGCTGCCCCAATCTGAAATCTATGGGAAGGCACACGAACTAAAGGTCATTGTATACAACAAGCATGATTTCATTTTTGCCGAAGAACAGGCGGCCCAGGTGGACAAGAACTGTGTTCTGTACCTGCAACCGGAATGGAGCGTGCGTGAAAAAACAATTCCCCTGATCGTGGATTATGTGATGAAAAATCCCAAATGGATCGTTTCCCTACAAACCCATAAGTACCTGAATATTCCCTAAAACCTCGTCCGTGTCAAAATTGGTGCCCAAGGTTTTAGTTTGGCCAAGCCAAGTTCCTAACGTCCCCCATTGGATTGGAGGTCCAGAACACACTCGGGATCAAGATTGGGAACCACCATGGCTCCGTTGGCAGTTTTGGTTTCCAACATCTTTAGCACACTGGATCCGCTCAATGAGCAGGCTGCTTTGAGACCTTCAGATTTTCCCTTCAATGCTTTTTGTACAGCGGGAAATCCGAACTGTAATTCCGCTCGCATAAGGCATCCCGGCACATTGCAATGATTGGGCGCTTCGGGATCTTCGTGGTCGTTAATGGGTGCGGTGCCCAAATCCACCAAACCGAATAAATGTCCGAACTCATGGTTCAGGGTAGCGGTCTCTACATCGGTTATGGTAATAAAGGGACTCTGGGCGGCCAAGCTCCAAACACTTGCTTGGTGGATGATCATGGAAGTATTCCGGTATACGGCACCTAGAGTGACCAATCCTTCTTCTTCCTCATCATCGTCATTCGGCGCATCGGCAAAATAGATATAAACGGCCAAGGTGTCCCCCTCATTGTAGGCGGTCCTGTTTTCACTTTCCAAATCGGCAATTTCCTGAAGGGTAAGTGTTTCTTCCTGCGGGGAGGGCAGTTCGGTAAAGACCAGTTCGATATCCTGTTTAAATGTTCTAAACCTAAGATAATTTACAAAATTGTCCATGGCGTTCGGCGTTGGCCGAAAACCGGTAACATAGGCGATTTCTATCTTGAGCTTGGTAAAGGTATCATTGGAGAGCAGATCGTTTGCAGATTCCCCGGTGCCCAAAAGATTGCCGGATTTGTCCACTGGTGGTGGACCACTCGGCCCATCATCATCGGAACTTTGGGAACAGCCCAATAGAAAAAGGCAAATAAGGGCCTGCACCAAAAAGGGGTGAATCTTCATAACAATTTTTGTGTATCAATATAACGCAAAAAATGTACCTAAGGGTATCTGCATGGGTTAAATTACCCATAATTCTGCTAAATAGTCGTAATGATTTCCTTGGCTTACAAGCTTACAGCCCAAACCTAGCTCCTGGGAAGCCCTCTTTAAGGTGTCAAAATCCAGATAAAGCCAATAAAAGGAGCGACTCTTCTGCCCTTTGTATTGTAATGTAAATGACACTTCGCCATAATAGTGCCCATGTGGTGGTAAGGAAATTTCACCCGAATCTTCCTTGAACATATAAATAATATCACTGGAATCCAACAAGATTTGGCCACCAGGCGCGAGCAAGCTTTTTAAATGATTCAAAAAATGAGGCAGGTGGTGCATTCTTCCGGCGATTCCAATTCCGTTCATCAGGAGCAATAGGGTATCATAGGCTCCAATGTGGCCCAAGATGGGGCCATGCACTGTATCTTGTATGCCCCGCATCCTACAGGTTTCTATCGCGCCCGCTGAAGTATCCAACGCGGTTACTTCGTACCCCTGTTGCTGTAAGTATAGACTATGACTGCCCGCACCACACCCGATATCCAATATGGAACCTCGTGAAAGATCTAATGCGTTTTGCTCCAAAAAAGGCATGTTGGCATAGTCCCGGAACAGGTGGGGCAAAGGCATACTATCCGTTTCATCCAAAGAAGAATACGTTATAATATCTTCGGTATATCCTCCATTTTGGTAGTCCAGGAGTGCAGCGCCAAATACATCTTCCATAATGTAATGATCGGTTTACTACAAAAATGCAGTATTTATGAATTTCTTGGCTAGTTTTGATAAACGATTTCATTTATGAAGGAACTATTGGAACAACTTCCGCAAAAGGCAAAGGAAAAACATCCGGAAAACGTGAAGTTTTTGCGACGCTTAAAAAAGAAACCGCCCAAAAACTTGGATTATATCATGCAAGATCTCCACCGAGAGGAATTTGAGCGTACCGATTGTTTGCAATGTGCCAATTGTTGCAAGACCACTGGCCCACTTTTTACGGACGCGGATATCGTACGTATTGCCAAACACCTCAAACTAAAGCCACAAAAGTTTATCGATACCTATTTGCACATGGATGAAGAGCATGATTATGTACTGCAGCAATTGCCCTGTATATTTCTGGGGTTGGACAATCATTGCTCCATATATGATGTACGCCCTAAGGCATGCCGCGAATTTCCGCATACGGATAGAAAAAAATTTCATCAAATTGGGCATTTGACCTTAAAAAATGTGGCCATATGTCCGGCGGCCTTTAACATCGTGGAAACAATGAAAAAGCAGGTCCACCAAAAATCTTGGAGCAGTTAGAATTTCGAATGATTTCATGTCATAAAATTGCGATAATTCATCTGATCTTTAGGACAATTAGTAACAAAAAACTGCTATCTTCTACATATATAAAAATCAAAAACGAACTCAATGAAAACTACACCATTTTTAACGCTCCTCTTGCTCTGCATCACTATGAATGCGCAGGTGGACGGAAGTTTAATGCAACATGCGGACGTATCCCAAACCCAGATTACCTTTGTTTATGGCGATGATGTTTGGATAGCACCCAAAACCGGTGGTACGGCCAGTAGACTAAGCTCCCCTAAAGGATTGGAACGTTACCCTAAATTTTCGCCTGACGGCAGTATGATTGCGTTTACTGCCAATTACAACGGGAATAATGACGTCTACGTTATTGCGGCCAAGGGTGGTATACCAAAACGACTTACGTACCATGGTATGTTCGATAGGGTATTGGATTGGACCCCCGATGGTAAATCCATCTTGTTTTCATCTTCCCGGGAAAGTGGCCGCCAGCGTTACAATCAATTCTATACGGTAGCAGCGGAGGGCGGGCCACCGACAAAATTGCCCGTACCCTATGGAGAGTATGCCTCGTTTGCCCCCGACGGGCAGAGGATTGCCTATACGGATAAGTCCCGGGTAAATAGGAATTGGAAACGTTACCGAGGTGGTACGGCGCCGGATATTTTTGTTTTTGACCTGAACACCTTTCAAACTGAGAACATAACCAACAATAAGGCCAATGATGAGTTGCCGATGTGGCATGGAGATGTCATTTATTATATGTCCGATAACGGACCCCATAAAAGAAACAATCTCTGGCAATACGATAGGTCCACAAAAGCCCACAAACAATTGACCCAATTTGCCGATTTCGACATTACCTTCCCTGCCATAGGTCCGTCGGATATCATTTTTGAAGCTGGGGGCAAGCTCTTTTTGTACCAACTTTCTTCGGGTAATACCTCGGAAGTTAATATTCAGGTCATATCTGATCAAAAGGGGATTATCCCGAAGAAAAGGAAGGTGGCCTCCTTTATACAATCGGCAACCCCCTCACCGGACGGGAACAGGGTGATTGTCCAAGCCCGTGGCGAATTGTTCGACCTTCCGGCTACCAAAGGATTTATAGCTAACCTCACCTCCAGTCCCGGAATCGCCGAAAGGAAACCTTCCTGGTCGCCCGATGGAAAGTATCTGGCGTATTGGAGCGATGCCACCGGAGAATATCAACTCACCTTGCGGGATATGGAAGGTAATCAAAAGCCGAAAACGATAACCAACTTTTCCAAGGGCTTCAATTATTCAATCTATTGGTCACCAGACAGCAAGAAAATAGTATATGTCGATCAGTCCATGTCCATCAATTATTTGGATATCGATTCTGGACAAGTAACCCAAATCGATCAAGGCAAATATATGTATGAGGGGAATCTTCGGGATTTTAGGGCTTCCTGGTCTCCCGATAGCAAATGGTTGGCCTATAGCCGTATTGCGGACAATCCGGCAACATCGGCAATTTTTGTGTACCACGCTACTTCCGGAAACCTAACACAGCTGACATCCGGTTTTTATTCCGATAGTTCCCCTACATTCGGCAAGGAGGGCAAATATCTTTTTTATATGACCAACAGAACCATTCAACCGGTATATTCGGATTTGGACAATACGTTCATTTACCCCAATGCGACCAATATTGCCGTTGGTACGCTGGATAGTGCTACCCCTTCGTTAATGAAAGTTGAAAATGACGCATATGAAGCACCTGAAAAAGAGAATGAAGGGGATGGGGACGATAAGCCAAAAAAGCGGAAAAAAGATAAGAAATCCCAAGCATCAGAAGACGAAGAGTCGCCCACCAAAATTACATTGGCCGGGTTCGAAAATCGCGTAGAACTCTTGGACATTGCCCCAGGTAACGTAAATCACCTGACGGCGGTAGAAGGTAAATTGCTTTTTGTGCGAGTTCCCAATTCAGGTTCTCCGGAAGGATCGACCCCTTCCTTGGACTATTTTGATTTTGAGGAGAAGGAGGTGAAAACTATAGTTTCGGACGTGGCCAACTACAAGGCTACCGCGGATGGAAAAAAAGTATTGGTACTTCAAGGTGAAAAATTGGCCGTACTCGCTATAGAGGCGGATCAAAATGTTGATGAGGCGGTTCCTACCCAGGAAATGACCATGACCGTAGTTCCGAAATCGGAGTGGAAACAGATCTTTAACGATGTATGGAGGTTTGAACGTGACTATTTCTATGATCCTAATATGCATGGCGTGGATTGGGATGCCATGAAGACACGTTATGGGGCATTGATCGACCAGGCCAGTTCCAGAAATGATGTCAATATCATCATTGGAGATCTCATCGCCGAGTTAAATGCCTCCCATACCTATACCGGCGGCGGGGATATTGAAAATGCCGATAGAATCAATGTAGGCTATTTGGGAGCTGATATCCATTTGGAGAATGGCCAGTACCGCATCAAAAAGATCATATCCGGTGCGCCCTGGGATGTGGAAGCACGGTCCGCACTCGCCAAGCCTGGAGTAACTGTCAATGAGGGGGATTACATCCTTGCCGTTAATGGCACCCCTATTGATACGGCTAAACCGTTATCCGCGGCTTTGCAGGGTTTGGCTGGGGCTACCGTTCAGTTAACGGTGAGTAAGACACCATCGATGACCAATGCCAAAAAAGTGTTGGTAGAGACCATGCGTTCCGAAACTAGGCTGCGCCATTTGGCATGGATCGAAAATAACCGCCAAAAAGTGGAAAAGGCTACTGGCGGAAGGATTGGTTATGTCTATGTAAGAAGCACTGGGCTGGATGGGCAAAACGAACTGGTCAGACAATTTTATGGGCAGATGCACAAGGAAGGGCTCATTATTGATGAACGTTTCAATAGCGGTGGACAAATACCGGATAGATTCATAGAGTTGTTAGATCGGGAGCCTTTGGCTTTCTGGGCCGTAAGGGACGGTAAGGATTGGGCGTGGCCACCCGCGGCCAACTTTGGTCCCAAAGTAATGTTGATTAATGGATTCAGTGGATCCGGAGGTGATGCTTTTCCGGACTATTTTAAAAAGAAAGGTCTGGGCCCACTCATAGGTACCCGTACCTGGGGAGGATTGATTGGTATTACCGGAGCACCTAGTTTAATTGATAATGGCGGTATAACCGTACCTACTTTTAGGATGTACAATCCCGAGGGAGGCTGGTTCAAGGAAGGCCATGGGGTAGATCCCGATATCGAGGTCCGTGAGGATTTTCAACAATTGGCTCATGGAGAAGATGCTCAATTGGAGGCCGGAATAAGGGAAGTGCTCAGGTTATTGGAAACCGATGAGCGGTTTAAAATGCCGAAAAGACCGCAATATGAAAATCGTAATTAACAATGGGAGGTACATTGTTTTAATAGATCAGATACTGCATCCTAATTTTTTTGAAAGCATCCAGATCGGATTGCCAGGTTGCCTTGATGTCCGCCTCGGTAAGTCCGGCTTCGATTTGCTGCTGTAGTTTTTCCGTTCCAGCATGTTTGGTAAAACCGGAGGTATTGAATACCTGGGCCTTGTCTTCGGTATTCCTATAGGCATCCAGTAACCATTGCAAGGATACCTCCTTCATTTTAGGTTGTTGGGACAAGTCTTTTCCGTAACAGACTTTCCCATTTTCTTTGGGGTTTTTAGCACCAAAATTAGGGCGTGGCCAATATTTGAAACTGTATTGGGAAGCATCCAAAAAAGAGGCCCCATAGCGCTGAAATTGAAATTCCGTTCCCCTTCCGGCATTGATATTGGTCCCTTCAAAAAGCCCAAGACTGGGATAGAGGTTTATGGCCGTATCATTCGGCAAGTTGGGTGAGGGCCTAATGGGAAGGCTATATTCGGTATCGTGTGTATAGTTTTCCAAAGGAACTACCATCAGCTCAGCCCTTACACCGTCGGTAAGCCATCCTTCCCCATTGATCATTTTTGCATATTCGCCTATGCTCATACCATATACCAGCGGAATTTCGGTCATGCCCAGAAACCCGGTATGTGCCGCCTCCATGGTTGGGCCATCTATATAATGTCCATTGGGATTGGGCCTATCCAGGACTATAATAGGGATGTCGTTCTCCGCGCATGCCTCCATAACCAGCTGTAAGGTAGCGATATAGGTGTAAAATCGTACGCCAACATCTTGTATGTCGAATAGGACCACCTCCACGTCCTTCAAATGTTTCGGGGAGGGTTTCCGGTTTTTTCCGTAAAGCGAGATCAAGGGCAGCCCCGTTTTGGTATCCACCCCATCCTTTACCTTTTCGCCGGCATCTGCCTTTCCGCGGAATCCATGTTCCGGAGCAAACACTTTCTTTATGGTGACTCCCAGAGCGAGTAAGGAATCCACCAGATGGATATGAGGATTTCCGGATTTGCCATTCACTTCTTTAAAGATCACACTGGTCTGATTGGCAACAACACCTACCTTTTTTCCTTGCAATAGGGGGAGATAGGTTCCGGTCCGGTTCGCCCCGACCACCACAGGGGGCACCGCGTCAGACCCGGTATCGTTGGATGTAGACAGTTGCTTTTTATCCGCGTTTCCACAGGCGGAGACCATCAAAAACCACAATAAAAACGTATTTTTGAGGCTGGAGAAAATCACCATCTTTTGAATTTTGAATATTTCATTGCCAAAAGGCTCATTACCGGCAAGGAGCATAAAATTAGCATTTCCGCACCGATAATAAAAATAGCTATAGCGGCGATCGCATTGGGCATCCTGATGATGTTGATCGCCATCGCCACGGGACAGGGCCTTAAGGAGAAAATCCGTGAAAAGGTATCCGCTTTCAACGGGCATGTCCAAATTTATAATTATGACAATAACAACTCCGAGGTATCCGTAGTACCGGTTTCCCTGAAACAAGATTTCTACCCCGAATTTAAGTCCGTAGCTGGAATTGCCCATATACAGGCCGTTGCCAGTAAGGGGGGTATTATCCGTACGGAGGAGACTTTTGAAGGGATTATTGCCAAAGGTGTGGGTGATGATTACCATTGGGCCAGGTTCGAAGAATATTTGGTAGCAGGTCGATTACCGGATTACACGGGCAAGTTGAACGAGGAAGTACTGCTTTCACGACGTATGGCCAGCCGATTGCGATTTGGGGTGGGGGACACATTTTTTGCTTTTTTCCTAAAGGATGGCGATGCCTCCCAAATGCCCAACCAGCGCCGATTCAAGATTACAGGGATTTATGACAGTGGGTTTGAGGAAATAGACAGTAAATACATTTTTGTGGATATCCGCCATATTCAGCGTATGAACAAATGGTCGGAGAACCAGGTCGGGAATTTTGAGATTTTTCTGGAAAGTTTTGAAGATATCGATGAAAAGGCCGCTGAAATCTATGGTAAGACCCTTTCCCATTTGGATACCCAGACGATTACGAACAAATACTTCAAGATTTTCGAATGGATCGGTCTTTTCGATTTCAATATTGCACTCATTATCGGTATTATGATCATAGTCGGGGGCATTAATATGATTACGGCCCTTTTGGTGCTTATTTTGGAACGTACCCAAATGATCGGTATTTTAAAGGCACTGGGATCGCCCAACTGGAGTATACGGAAAATTTTCTTGTACAATGCGGCCTATTTGATCGGGGTAGGGCTATTTTGGGGAAACGCCCTGGGGCTTTTGCTATTATGGATACAGCATACCTTTAAAATTTTCAAGTTTCCTAATCCGGAAGAGTACTATATAGAATACATACCCGTGTCCATTAATCTGCCCACGGTACTTCTATTAAATGTGGGCGTGCTGTTTCTCTGTCTTCTGATGTTGTTATTGCCCTCTTACGCCGTTACCAAGATTACCCCGGTAAAAGCCATACAGTTCGAATGAATTTGAGTTGAACAAGCTGCAAGGTTATAGGAGGTAATTCGACTCTAAACCCGCTAGGCCCCTTGCTAGGAGTCCTGGTCATGAGTAAACCAAATATTTGGGTTTGAACTTGAACTTGATATTTGCGTTTGAACATGTTCTGCTTATCTTTAGAACCCATGGAATACGCTAAAAATATACTGGATACCATTGGAAATACCCCATTGGTAAAAATCAATAGACTTACTGCTGAACTACCCTGTTTGGTCTTGGCAAAATATGAAACGTTCAATCCCGGAAATTCCGTAAAGGATCGAATGGCCCTTAAGATGATAGAGGATGCGGAGTCGGCGGGTCTATTAAAACCTGGAGGTACCATAGTTGAGGGTACCTCGGGCAATACGGGAATGGGTTTGGCCTTGGCGGCCACGGTCAAGGGATACCAACTCATCTGTGTAACAACGGATAAACAGTCCCAGGAAAAGATAGATATCCTAAAGGCTATGGGCAGTAGGGTACAGATTTGTCCCACGGATGTGGAGCCCGATGATCCCCGGAGCTACTATTCCACCGCGAGGAGATTGGCCGAGGAAATTCCAAACGCCTGGTACGTCAACCAATACGATAATCCATCCAATACCCAAGCTCATTTTGAAAGCACGGGACCGGAGATTTGGGAGCAGACCCAGGGCACCGTTACCCATTTTGTGGTGGGCGTAGGTACGGGAGGAACCATTTCTGGAGTGGGGAAATATCTGAAGTCCAAGAATCCTAGGATTAAGGTTTGGGGGGTGGATACCTACGGTTCCGTTTTCAAGAAATACCATGAAACCGGAGTTTTTGATAAAAATGAAATCTATCCCTACGTCACGGAAGGCATTGGGGAAGACATACTGCCCAAAAATGTGGATTTTGAAATCATCGATGGTTTTACCAAGGTTACCGATAAGGATGCCGCGGTCTATACCCAACGTTTGGCCAGGGAGGAGGCCATGTTCCTGGGCAATTCCGCCGGAGCTGCCATTAAGGGTGTGCTTCAGCTTAAGGAGCACTTTGAAGCGGATGACGTTGTGGTAGTCCTATTTCACGATCACGGCAGTAGATATGTGGCCAAAATGTTCAATGACGATTGGATGCGCAAGCAGGGTTTTCTAGAATAGTTTGGGTAATTTGAACATAAATCCGGACCTGAAAAATTGGAATACCTTATTTAATTCTCCAATTTTGGTCAGGTCGTTAGACTCTTGAGGATTTCGGAAGGCCCTAAAAAGGGTAGTTCTGGTAGAAGGGAACCATGCGGCCGCAGGTATTTTTTTAAAAGCGTATACTGTATTATGAATCGCACCTTAAATGGGATGCAGGCAAGGTGGGTAGGCAGGGTTCCTTAAAACGGACATTAGGATTTTGACCCCATAGGCTTTCAGGCCGTATTTAATTTAAATCTTAGATCAATAAACCCAATGTTATGATCCAATTGCAATTGAACCATCAAACCGTTAGAATTGAGGCCGGGGAATTGGTGGGTTACCAGGTGGACGGTCATGAATTCATCCATCAAAAAGGGAGTCCGGGTTGGCGCAGCTCGGATACGGAAATGTTCCCGATCATCGGACCAACGGCTACGGCCGATTTCAAGGTAACCACGGCAAAGGGAGAAGCCGTTCAAGATCAACATGGACTGCTGCGCGAAATGGAATACGAGCTGCAATTCCAATCCGAGACTCAAGCAAGATTCCAAAAAATATACAGCGCCGGGAGTCCGGTAAAGAATTCAAAGTATCCTGAAAAATCCACCGAAGCGGAATTGTCTTGGCCTTACGATTTTCGATTTGAAAAGCACTTTGAACTCCATGAGGACGGACTGGAAATCACATTTGTAATTTCCGGTGAAGTGGGCATGCCCTTTATGTTGGGATATCATCCAGCGTTTAAATTGCATTCGGAAAATCCTTTATTGAATGCAGGGGCAAGGAGGATTACCCCGCCGGAAGTTCTGGCCGTTGGTAGCAGGGCATTACAGGTAGCCGAATGTAATGAAATGGTTTTAAGGGATGAAAAGTCATTGACAATACGTACCCAGGGTTTTGGCCATTTCATGTTGTGGACGGAAGTCCCTAATATGGTCTGTATAGAACCGATTACCTTTTATCCCTATGCGGTGGAACAGAAAGATTTACATCAAGGCTTTATGCAATTGGGAGAAGGCGAAGCACGATTAACGGTGTACATAGTTCCCCTATGATCAGCGAGGCGTTAAAACAGAACTATGCGTATCTCTTCGAACCGGATTTATTGGAGGAGATCGATGCCGTTGCCGTTTATCGGAAAGTGCGGCAAGGGGAACTCCTGATGGATATCGGTCAACCCATAACCCATATGCCACTGTTACTGGGCGGGGCCATAAAAATACTTAGGGAAGACGAAAAAGGAGACGAATTGGTACTATACTATATTGAAAAGGGGGACACCTGTACCCTTACTTTCTCCTGTTGCATGGGAAAGCACAGAAGTGAGATACGTGCCGTGGCCGAAACGGATACGGAGCTCTTTATGATTCCCGTGGAGCAGTTGGAAATCTGGATGGCCAAATACCAAAGTTGGCGGGCCTTTATACTGGACAGCTACCATATTCGGGTCAAGGAACTTTTGGAGACCGTAGATACCTTGGCCTTTATGCGTATGGACGAACGACTGTTGAAACATCTTCAGGACAAAGCCAAGGTAAACCGCAACGAGGTTATCTCCACCACCCATCAAGAAATTGCCAACGACCTGAATACATCCAGGGTGGTCGTTTCCCGTTTGTTGAAGAAGTTGGAAAGGGAAGGCGTGATCCAGATGCATCGGAACCAAATAAAGGTGTTGGAACTATAGTCTTGGCGTGTCCGCTGGAAACGCTACAAGTTCCTCCTTCATACCATACCATAAATAGATAGGCATAGGTAACCTGAGTTACAGGGGCCTTGTTCATTTATTGGTACATTTGATCCATGCAAGGTTTCTTTCCGTTCCTACAATGGTTGCCACGTTACCAAAAAATTTGGCTGGCCAAGGATGTAATAGCCGGACTCATCGTAGGCATTATCCTGATTCCCCAGGGTATGGCCTATGCTATGATTGCGGGTCTCCCCCCGGTCTACGGCCTATATGCGGCCATGGTCCCTATTCTTGTGTATGTTCTTTTGGGGACCTCCCCTCAATTGACAATAGGACCGGTAGCCCTGGATTCCTTATTGGTCGCCGCCGGACTGGCAACACTATCATTAGGCAGTATGGAGGAATATATTGCCATGGCCTTATTGGTCACTTTTTTAGTGGGGTGTATCCAGTTGGTTTTGGGACTGTTTCGCATGGGTTTTTTGGTCAACTTTTTGTCCAAACCGGTCATTAGTGGTTTTACCTCGGCTGCAGCCCTGATTATCATTTTTAGTCAATTAAAACATCTTCTAGGTATTGCTGTGGATAACAGTGTGCATTTCCATGAACTTATAGGGCAAGTCTTGGGAAAATTGGGGCAAACGAATCCGATGGATTTCGCTATTGGGAGTGTTGGCATGCTCATCATAATACTGATAAAAAGATGGGCACCTAAAATTCCGGGCATTCTGGTAGCAGTAGCTTTGGGAACCCTTGTGGTTTTTGGCTTACGATTGGAATCCTATGGGGTACATATCGTGGGTTATATCCCAGAGGGTTTACCTGATTTCCGGGTCCCGGAAATCAACCTGGCCAATGTATGGAATAGCTGGCCTATTGCCCTAATATTGGCCTTGGTAGGTTTTATGGAAGCCATTTCCATTGGAAAATCCTTGGAAGAAAAAACCGGCGAGGAAACGGTAAATGCCAATAAGGAACTGGTGGCTTTGGGCAGTTCCAATCTTTTGGCTTCTTTTTTTCAATCCTATCCCGTAACGGGCAGTTTTTCACGTTCGGCCATCAATCAGGCATCCGGGGCAAAAACCAATTTGGCGGGCGTGTTCAGTGTGGTCCTGGTGGTAGTTGCCTTACTTTGGTTAACCCCTGTATTTTATTACCTCCCCATTGCCATTTTGGCCAGTATTATCATGGTTTCGGTCATTGGACTGATCGATGTCACCTATCCTAAAAGACTTTGGATATACCGTAAGGACGAGTTTGCCATTTTAATGGTTACGTTTCTAACCACCCTTTTTGTAGGTATTCCCCAAGGTATTTTGATCGGGGTATTGTTTTCTTTGGTACTCATGGTCTATAAAAGTTCCAAACCCCATTTTGCGGTCTTGGGAAGAATTCGGGGATCCGATTATTATCGGAATGTCGATCGATTTGCCAAGGAGATTGAAATCCGTGACGAACTGCTCATCGTCCGTTTTGATGCCCCCTTGTATTTTGGCAACAAGGATTATTTCAAAAAACAGTTGTTCAAACAGATCAAGGCCAAGGGCCATGGGCTTAGGGCGGTCATACTCAATGCCGAACCCATTAACTATATCGATTCCACGGCTGCACAGACCTTGGTTCGGATAATTGGGGAATTGCACAAAAAAAACATTCAATTTTATATCGCCCGGGCAACGGGCCCCACACGGGACATTATTTTTAACAGTGCCCTTATCGAAGTGTTGGGAAAGGAATACCTATTTGCCCGGACAACAGCTGCAGTAGATCATTTTGATCATATGGGCACCGAGACCGAATTGGACGCGAGGGTTGCGTACCAAAATCAGAACAAGCGTAACTAAGGTTACCAAAAATTGAAAGGAATCGCCGTATTTTTGAGGTCAAAATCGTTACCCTACTTTTGAATTGTTGGTAAAAGGAAAAAAGATAAGCATGAACATAGAACAGATTTATACCGGATGTTTGGCCCAAGGGGCCTATTATATTGAAAGCGATGGCGAGGTAGCCGTTATCGATCCCTTAAGGGAGGTAGAGCCCTATTTAAAAAGGGCCAAGGAAGACAATGCCCAAATCAAATACATTTTTGAGACCCATTTTCACGCTGATTTCGTTAGTGGACATCTCACTCTTTCCAAGAAATCCGGTGCACCGATCGTGTACGGTCCTACGGCCCAACCTTCTTTTGATGCGCTAATTGCCCAGGACGGGCAGGAATTTCAATTGGGTAAATTGACGATTACCGCCTTACATACTCCAGGACATACTATGGAAAGTACCACTTACCTGCTAAGGGATGAAAACGGAAAAGACCATGCCATCTTTTCCGGGGATACTTTGTTCCTTGGTGATGTAGGTAGGCCGGATCTGGCTCAAAAAGCGGCGCATATGACCCAAGAGCAATTGGCGGGACTGTTGTTCGATAGCCTTCGTGAAAAAATAATGCCCCTGGCAGATGACGTTATCGTATACCCGGCCCATGGTGCAGGATCGGCATGTGGAAAGAATATGATGAAGGAAACCGTGGATACGCTAGGTAATCAAAAGAGAATGAACTATGCCCTTCGTGCGGATATGACCAAGGAAGAATTTGTAGTTGAGGTGACGGAAGGACTACTACCGCCACCCAAGTACTTTCCGCTAAACGTGAAGATGAACAAAGAGGGGTATGAGGATATCGATACCATAATGGAGCGGGGAACACAGGCACTTTCACCGGAAACCTTTGAGGCCGCCGCCAATGAAACAGGTGCCGTTGTCCTGGATGTGCGCCATCAGGAAGACTTTATACAGGGCCATATTCCACGTTCCATATTCATTGGTTTGCACGGGGATTTTGCCCCTTGGGTAGGTGCCCTCATCGCGGATACCGATCAGCCCATTCTTTTGGTGACCCCGGAAGACAAGGAAGAGGAGACGGTAACGCGATTGTCCCGGGTAGGCTTTGACAAAACCTTAGGGTTTTTGGAAGGCGGGTTTGAAGCATGGAAAAAGGCCGGCAAGGAAGTGGACACCATTACTTCGCTATCCGCTTCCAAGGTGAAGGAAGTTATGGAGGAAACGGATGTTCCGGTTTTTGACGTCCGGAAGCCGGGCGAATATCAATCGGAACATTTGGTAAATGCACAAAATACACCGCTGGATTTTCTCAATGACCACATGTCCCAGTTCCCGGATGGCCCCCCTTTTTATGTGCACTGTGCGGGAGGCTATCGATCCGTGATTGCGGCCTCCATCCTAAAAAGCCGGGGTATCCATAATTTGATCGATGTGGCAGGCGGATTTGGAGCGCTGAAAAAGGAGGGAGCCCAAGTGACAGATTATATATGCCCCACCACACTCTAATCGAATCCCTCGAAAGGGTTGGAACCATTTGACTTGATATAAATCATGTTTTAAATGGCCCAACGGGTTTAATTTTAAGCTTACAATCACTAATCCCGTACAAATGATAACTGGAATTTCCTTGGTCAATTGGAGCAACGGCATAGTTATGATCGCCGTATTTGCCCTGGTGGTTATTGCGTTGATCGCCATTTTGGTCCATCTTATGAACAGCGGTAAGGAAGATCAGGGCCGTCCCTGACTTATTCTGAGTCCGCGGCAAAACCAAAATATCACATTTTAAGTACCTTGTGAGAGGAATCGATAGGAATACATTGATTCCTAATCCGTATCTTTCCACTAGGCTTAAATGTTAATAAAATCTTAACGTTTTATGCCTGGACCGACAAACAAAACCGTATCTTTAATAAGAATTACTTTACTTGAATGATTAAAAATTTTATTGAACGAGTAGGGATAATGAATTGCCTCATGCTTTTAGTAGTATTGTCCATTATCGTAGTCTCGGAATATCTGTTCCTAAGCGGAAAGAAAATGGATGCCATATTTGTGGCATTTTGGGCACCGACCATTTTAGGTTTCATGAATTATCTAAAGTATAAGAAGTAATGGATTTTATTTTAATTTACTCCATTTTCGTTGCCTTCATATTCTTGATATGGCTTCTTTTCGTAATTCGTATGTACCGGAAAATGGGCGACTAGACCCAGGACCCATCCGCAACATAGGACTCCGTCGCTGTTTTTTTGTCCATTTTGCCCAAAAAGGAAGTCAATATTCCCTGAACTTCCAGTGTGTCTTTTTGGGGTTCCAAAAAAGCCTCCAAATCCTCCCAGGAGCCAATATTGGCGTCCTTGTCGACAAACCCGTAACCCAGATAGATATCGTTCCGTACCAAAATAAACGCTTCTTCCGCAGGGGTTCTTCCTTTCTGTTTAATGATATAGTCGGATTTTTTGGATTGAATATGGGCAATGGCCTTTTGTACTTTCCCGTTGTAAGCGCCAATGGCCTCGGTACCCCGGCATATTCCATCACAAGTCGGGATGCGATAATGGGAACATTGGTCCACGTTTTCCTGTAGGTGGCAGTATTTGGCGCAGAGGCCAAAGGTCTTGCATATCTCTTCCAAATATAACCGACACGTTGTGGGATTGTAGAAAGTGGCCAGCGAATTGGGAGCCATTTTAAGGTGATTGTAGGCCAGATGCAGGATGCCACGACGGTCTTCGTAACAAAAAATTCCATAGGGTCGGAGATTTCGTTTTTGGGACCGATTGTATTTGGGAAAATGTTTTTTAATAGCGGCGGATTCCATTAAAAGGGCCAATAAATTACTGCCCGAAAGTTCAAAATCGATATGATGCGTCTCCTGGCACATGCGTACCTCCTTGTTCGCTTTGTCATAAAAGTGGCTCAATACCCTTTTTTTGATATTGATCGCCTTACCTACATAAATGATCTGGCCTTTGGCATCCTTAAAATAATAGATGCCCGGTCGGGACGGTAAACCATTATAGACCTGTTTGGGCAGCGAAGGGGGCAGGGTGGCTTCCTGGGATCGGGCATTGAGAAACGTTTTAAATACCTTTTCAGCACCCGGGGCACGCAGTAATTTTTGAAACAAGAGTACGGTGGCATGGGCGTCACCACGAGCGCGATGTCTATCCTTTAACGGAACATCGAGCGACGTACATAATTTTCCAAGGCTATAGGAGTGATACCCTGGAAATAGTTTTCTGGACAGCCGTACGGTACACAGTTTTTTTCGTACAAATTCAAAGCCTACCTCCTTAAACTCGTTTTTAAGCACATTATAGTCGAAATTAACACTATGGGCTACAAAAATGCAATCCGCCATGAACTGAAGTAGCTTGGGTGCTAGTTCTTCAAAGGTAGGGGCATTCCGGACCATATGATTATCGATTCCGGTGAGACCTGTAATGAAATGGGGAATTTCACATTCCGGATCGACCAAAGAGGTAAATTCGTCCACAATGTCATGGCCATCATATTTAAAGATGGAAATCTCCGTAACCTTGTTCCCTTTTATACCGTTGCCGGTAGTTTCTATGTCTACTATGGTATACATGGATCGAATGTCTTGGCACCAATTCCCCAATGTGCCTATATTTCGGTTTTTGTCTATTTAGGAATTTCCATAAGACCATCCCCAGCATGGGAGACCCATTAAAAATAGTTGATTTTCCCCATACCTATCCGAAGCCGGAAATCATTTTTTACATTTGTTTTCTTGCGAACCGCTTTCCGGCCATGGATTTAATACGGATACTTACCATTATCGCGGTCACCCTTTTTACCCTTTTGGGACTCTTTCTGCTCATCTCAAAAAAGGGTAATAAAAGGGCCAACTTGCTGTTAGGTCTGTTCTTTTTGCTTTGGGCGGTGGATTTTTTGGATGGGGTGCTGTTGCTTAAAGGATTTTATCTCCATTATCCAAATTTGGCCTTATGGGGAGAACCTCTTATTTTGCTCTATGGTCCCTTGCTCTATGATTACACCCTGGCACTTACTTCGCCTAAAATTAAAAGGGGATATACCTTCTTTTTTCATTGGATTCCTTTCTTTATGGGAGTTCTTGCCCTGGTGTTGGTCTATCATGTGCATCCCACGGAAAAAAAGTTGGACATACTGCGGAGTATTGTAGGTATGGAACAGGATTTTCGATCGATCCTGGGTTTTGGATTAGTATATGCCCATCTATTCCTTTATATCTACGTTTCCAAAAAGGAGATAAAAAGGGTATCCCGCGATGCGGCGTTTTACTATTCCCAAGATTATCTGGTCTGGTCGGATCAACTGCTGAACGCCCTGATCGTAGTTCTTCTCATTTCTATAGGCAATGGAATTCTTCAATACAGTGCCCTAAAATTGTATTTTGAAATAGGTCTTATTCTAACGCTCATTCTTGTATGTCTGTTTATAACACGGACGATTCTAAAGGCATTGGATGATCCCTTTCTGGTTCCACCTCCGGACAAGTCCAAAAGGACTTCGGGTATTGCCATGGATGAGGGGGAGACCGAATTGATTTTAGCCAAAATTAAACGGGCCCTGGAAGAAGATCGATTGTTCCTACAATCGGATTTGACCTTGGACCACCTCTCCGAAACCATAGATTGTTCCCGTAGAAAAGTATCCCAGGTGGTCAATGATCGTATGGGGCGCAGTTTTTTTGACTTGATCAACACCTATCGCATTACCGAGGCACAGAGGATCTTCAAGGAAAGAAAAGACCCTAAACTTACGGTCTTGGAGGTGATGTATGAGGTAGGTTTCAATTCAAAATCCTCCTTCAACACACAGTTCAAAAAGAAGACCGGAATCACTCCATCGGAGTTTCTGAGATTGAACAGCTAGCGTTCAATATTCCGATGGTGGAAAATCGAACCTATAAAAAGGGTTCGACTTCGTTCAATCGGTCGCCAGGGTATTTTCCATACTTGAAATTTGTGGTAGAACCATAAAACAAGAAGCATGGAAAAAATCTTTCGTATTGACCAAGACCAGATTACCTTAAAACGGCAATTGTGGTATCATTTTTACCCAGGTATCGCCATTACCTTGGCCTACATATGGATCAGCCGCTATTTGGTAGATTGGGGCTACCCAGGCTTGACCGCCCTTTTGGTGGTGGAGCTAGGTGTACTGGCACCCATTGGCATGGCTCATTTAGCGTACAAGGGCTATCAATTGAATGGAAAATTCTCCCTTAAGCATGTGATATCCTATACGCAGCGGCTTTCAACGAAACAATATCTAAAATGGACACTTATCGGTATTTTGGGATGCTTACTCATATATGTGCCGATGTATCCAATGGGAATACTCATTAAGGAACATGTATTTTATGCGTTGCCTCCCTGGTATTTTGATCCTGGTTTTGGAACCTCCGATTTGGATTTGATCGCCAAGGTTTTCCTTCTGGGTATTTTTATCGATGGTATTGTGGGCCCGGTGGTGGAGGAACTTTTCTTTAGGGGGTATCTCTTACCGAGAATGGCCTATCTTAAAAATTGGGCTCCTATCGTAAACGGAGTATTGTTCGGTCTCTATCATTTTTGGCAGCCCCACAATTATTTGGCTATCATTGGAGTGGGCGTGGTCATCAGCTATGTGGTATGGAAAAAGAAGAATGTATATCTCGGTATTGCCATTCATTGTACCCTCAACGTTTTGGGAGCTTTGGGAGGATACTTGGCGGCCAGTGGAGGGGAATTGATTGCTCGCTAAGCTGTGAGTGTCCAATTGGCCCGGTAGTTTTCGGCTGCTTCAAAAGTAACTTCCAGTAGGGCCCCAAGATATGTCAGGAATGTGTATTTTTAGGGAAAACCTATACCCATGCGATTATTCCAACCAAGTATAACAAGGCTGATGATTTTGGGACTTCTTTGGTGTTCCCCGGGATGCAAGAATCCGTCCGAAACTCCAACCAAGTCGGAAGCACCACTTCCGAATATCATCTACATCCTGGCCGATGATTTGGGTTATGGTGATATAGGGGCTTTCAATCCCGATGGGAAAATAAAGACCCCGCATATTGATAAACTGGCCCGGGAAGGCATGCGATTTACGGATGCCCATAGTCCCTCCGCGGTCTGTACCCCCACACGATACGGGATCCTTACAGGGCGCTATAGCTGGCGCAGTCCTTTAAAACAAGGCGTATTGACGGGTAAATCCAATGCGCTGATCCCGAAGAATAGGACCACGGTGGCATCGCATTTGAAAAAAGCCGGTTACCGGACGGCATTTATAGGAAAGTGGCATCTGGGATGGAATTGGGCCGTAAAGGATTCTAACGACCTGGGTGGCGACGGTTGGAATCCTGAAGATTTTGATAATTTGGATTTTACCGCCCCGGTAACCCATACGCCCAACGATTTGGGATTTGACTATGCCTACGGACATTCAGGTTCCTTGGACATGGCGCCCTATGTATATGTTGAAAATGGCAATATCACCGCAACCGTGGATTCTGTAACTGTGGACAAGGGCAAGTATACCTGGTGGCGAGAAGGCCCCACAGCATCGGATTTCATCCATGATCAGGTTACCCCCCATTTTTTTCAAAGGGCCGTTACTTATGTGAGGGAACAATCGAAAGGTGACGCTCCTTTTTTCCTTTATCTCGCCTTGCCCTCCCCGCATACCCCGATTTTACCTACTGAGGAATGGTTGGGTAAAAGTGGAATGAATCCCTATGCCGATTTTGTTATGATGATCGATCACTATATGGGACAGCTGACCAAGGCACTGGCCGAATCCGGATTGGAAGACCATACCCTGGTCGTATTTACCAGTGACAATGGTTGCTCTCCCCAAGCGGATTATAACGTCCTTGCCGAATTCGGGCATCACCCTAGCTACATCTATCGGGGACATAAAGCGGATATCTTTGAAGGTGGCCATCGGGTACCCTTTATTATAAAGTGGCCCGATCAAGTCGCTGCGGGGACCGTTTCGGACAGAACGATTTGCCATACGGATTTATTGGCCACCTGTGCCGATTTGATTGGGCAGCCCCTTGCTGCAGTGGAAGGGGAAGACAGTTTTTCCCTCATGCCCCTACTGGCCATCGATAAAGGGGAAGATTATGGTCGGGAAGCTACGGTCCATCATTCCATAAATGGAAGTTTCGCCATTCGAAAGGGGGATTGGAAACTCAGTTTTTGTCCCGGTTCCGGAGGCTGGAGCGACCCCAGGCCGAATTCCGAAGGTATTGGGGATTTGCCGGAAATGCAGCTGTATCACCTCGCGGAAGACCCGGGCGAAACGATCAATCGATATGGGGAAAATCCGGAGAAGGTAGCCGAATTAGCGCAGCTCATGATTTCCTATATTGAAAATGGTAGAAGCACCCCAGGGGAAAAACAGTCCAATTCACCGCGCGACTTGAAGGAGCAAGTGTGGGAGCCCTTGGCGCATATAGCCGGACGGAAGGATGCAACACCCTAATCAAGCATGAAAGGGCCAAATTTCATACGCGCTTTAAGCTGTTCCTTGGTTTTTTTGAGCCTTATCTTAACTTCTTGTGAATCCGAGGAATCACCAGAAGTACCACCAAATATTGTTTTGTTCCTAGTGGACGATATGGGTTGGCAGGACACTTCGGTTCCTTTTTGGGTAGAACCTACCCCCTTTAATGCACGTTACAGGACACCTCATATGGAACGCCTGGCCCGGGAAGGGATGAAATTCACCCAGGCCTATGCCACGCCTGTTTGTTCTCCGACCCGCATCAGTTTGATGACCGGTATGAATGCCGCAAGGCATCGGGTAACCAATTGGACCTTGGAAAAGGATTCCTTGAAGCGGATGGAAAAGAATCATCGGGATCTCATTTTTCCCTACTGGAACGTTAATGGGATGAGTCCGGTGGCGGGAGATAGTCTAGCTGTACACGCTATGCCCTTGCCACAAGCCTTACATGATGCTGGATATTTTACTATCCATGCAGGCAAGGCACATTGGGGCGCTATTGGAACCCCGGGCGAAGAACCCTTGAATTTGGGATTTGATGTGAATATTGCCGGTCACGCGGCAGGGGCACCGGGAAGTTATTGGGGCACGGAAAATTTTGGCAATGGGATTACGGGCAAGGAAGTTTGGGCGGTTCCTGGCCTGGAGGCCTATCACGGAAAGGAGATTAATTTGACCGAAGCTCTAACGCTGGAGGCTTTAAAGGCCGTGGATTCGGTGGCGGCAACCCCTCAACCCTTCTTTCTTTACATGTCCCATTATGCGGTGCATACCCCTATTATGGCCGACGACCGTTATGTCAGGGATTATCTGGAAATGGGATTGGATTCCGTTGAAGCCAAATATGCTTCCATGATCGAAGGGATGGATAAAAGCTTGGGAGATATTATGGACTATCTGGAGCTAAAGGGGCTGGAAGAAAATACCATAATTCTCTTTATGTCGGACAATGGGGGTCTAAGTGCCCATGCCCGAGGTGGGGAACCCCATACCCACAATCGACCTTTGGCCAGTGGTAAAGGTTCCATGTATGAGGGGGGAATTCGTGAGCCGATGCTGGTCAAATGGCCGGGGAAAACGGAACCTGGATCCCAAACGGACCATCAGGTCATTATTGAGGATTTTTACCCTACCCTGTTTGAAATGGCTGGTATCGATAGCCTACGGACCGTTCAAAGCGTAGATGGGAAAAGTTTCGTGGAAGTACTTTCAGGTGATGGGGGCGACAAGGGTGTCCGTCCCTTATACTGGCACTACCCGAACGAATGGGGGCCCAAGGGGCCCGGAATCGGAGCGGCAAGCACGGTACGCAAGGGGGATTGGAAGTTCCTCTATTTCCATGCGGATAGGCGGATGGAACTGTATAATTTGAAGGAGGACATTGGGGAGACTCAAAACCTAATAGATCAAGACCCGGAAAAAGCCCGGGAATTGGCAACGATTCTAACGGATCATTTAAAATCCGTTCAGGCCCAAATGCCTGTGGACAAAAGGACTGGGAAACTCGTGGAATATCCGATAGCGATTTTGGAAGGGCAGGGAGAATAGGGCCTTCGTGCTTGTAAGGAGAATCAATGGGATTCCACTTACCTGGTTTTTGGTATCATAGCAACATACCTATCGATTGGCAAGAATGATTTCGGTCAGTCGATCCTCCACCTGATCGCCCGGAAGTTCATTGGGCATATCGGGGTGATAGTAGAAACTGATCAGTTTTCGGTCCAATTCCGTAAAATCGCGACCCGCAAGGCCTACGCCGCCACACATAATACTATTGTCACCTCCCGAGGAACACTGATGAAAGGGGGAATGGGCCAACCCGATCATATGGCCCATTTCGTGTTTTATGGTGGGGGAATTGTGCGCATAATCCGCAATCCATATCCGATCACCACCTGCTATACCACCAAGCCCGGGATTATCCAGGGCAAGTTCATAAAAGTCGGACCACTTATCGGCCAAATCCTCTACACTGCTTGAGTAGAGTTGTACATTGGCGGCCAACGAGTCCGAGACGACGCCTATTTCAAAACCATCGGAGAAGAAGGCGTTGTATTCATTGATGCTGGATTCCGTTAAATTTTGCAGGATGGGGGTCACCGATCCGGACAGGAAGATTTCCGCTTTTTCGGTGCGCTTGTATAAGGGGAATCCCGTATCACCAAATAGGACTTGAACGACAAAACTATCCAAGATAAATTTTTCAAAATTCGTCAGGGGTCCATCTTCCGTATCTTCTATCACCAAGGTAATGGTAGCCGTTCTGTTGGCCTGACCGTCACTGACGGTCACCTCGAATTCGAACTCCACATTGGTCTCAAAGTCGGCAACACTACTGTTTGCGGTAACACTGAATTCCCCGGTAACGGAATTTAGGCTGAGACCATCCACCTCCGGACTTAAAAATTGAAGTGGATCCCCGTCGGGATCGGTGGCCATGATTACCCCAATCGGGGTCCCTATTTCGGGATTCTCGGTCACAAAAAAGGTTTGATCGGCAAAGGTAGGGGCCGTATTGGATTCGGTGACTGGATTTTCCTCGGGAACTACAGTCTCGGTTTCGGTTTCCGATCCGGAACCACCGGAATCACAATTCACCAAAAATGTAAACAACAAAAAGGATAGTATGTACTTTTTCATAGCAAATGAATTTCCGCCAAAACAACGGGTTACGGCACGGAATTTAACATAAAGTTGGGAAATAATAAAATGGGGGATTAAAAAATTTAAGAAGACTTACCATGGAGACGATCAGCTATATAGGACTTGATTTGGAATATGAAAAAGATCTCTTTTTAAGAGTAGGTCATATGGTTAAGGGCTGTAGGCCTTTTCATAACTTTTTGATAACTATTTTACCGAAACTTGAGAAAATAGGATATATCGTCATAGATTTCATATAAAAAGGGAAGAAAAATAGCGATTTAATAAAATCGTTGAAATGCACGGCGAGGAGGATGGCAATAAATTCAATTAATAGTACATTAGCCCAAGAATGCATATGGTCACTTATCCTTAAACTACCTAATGAAAATGAAAGTCTCTTTTATCGGAATAGGGTATCTGTGGAAAATGAGGCACCTGATGCTTCCAGGAACACTAAATAAATTACCCACAACCGCTATAAACCCCACAGTCTATGGCACAATTTTCCTTTGTATTTGAAAATCTGTACATTTTATGCACGCTCGCCATTGCCGTCACCTTGGGACTATCTTTTCGTTTATACCCCATCATTATCTATGTGGTCAATGCCAAAGGTTTGATGGACGACCCGGGCGAACGTAGTTCCCATTCCTCCAAGGTACCTACATTGGGAGGTATGGGGTTGTTTATCGTGTTTTCGTTGACAATCCTGTTGCTAGGCGTATTAGCTGATCTGACCCGACCTGAATTGCTCGCGCTGTCGTCCCTTTTGGCCGCTACCTTGCTTCTGTTGATTATGGGGGTAAAGGATGATTTGGTCTTTATGTCTCCCAAGAAAAAGTTGGTCGGCCAACTGTTGGCCGCTAGTATGGTCATTTTCCTTTCCGACCTGCGAATCACCCATTTCTTTGGTTTGCTTGGTGTGGGGGAATTGCCCTATTGGTTTTCGGTCGGGTTTACTTTTTTTGTCTTTATTTTGGTCATCAATGCCATGAATCTTATTGATGGTATTGATGGACTCGCGGGGGCCATTACCATAGTGGCCAGCACCGTTTTTGGTATCTTCTTTTTGCTCAATGGGCAGTACCTCTATTCCTTGCTCTCTTTTGCACTGATTGGTGCCATTATTGGGTTTTTGAATTACAATCTTTCCAATACCAAAAAGCTCTTTATGGGTGATTCTGGTTCCTTGTTGATCGGATTCCTATTGGCCTACCAGGGAGTGTGTTTTTTGGATATTCACGTACAACCGACCAACTCCTTTGCAGTTCCCAATGCACCCATTGTGCTGTTGGCGGTATTGTCCTATCCTTTATTGGATACGCTTCGAGTCTTTAGTATTCGGGTAAGGAAGGGGCGCAGTCCCTTTAGCGCCGATCGCAATCACATACACCATCGGCTGTTGGATTTGGGGAATTCGCATGAACTGGCCACCTTATACCTTAGTATTTGCAATGTGCTTATTATTCTACTGGTACTCCTCATGGGAAATTTGGAGAACAATATACAACTGATCATCAGTGTTTTGGTGGGCTCTTGTTTGTATTTGACCCCGTTTCTAAGAAAATTGGAAGGTCCTGAAAATAACCATGGGGAAGGAATGACCGAGCCGGAGTTTTCCAATGATGTCAACCCTATTTCCCCTAAAAACAATTCCCAGGGTTTCGGTTCCTACGGAATTATTCGGAATGGCAGTAATGACGGAGAACCCTTAAAAGACAACCCTATAGCAATGGAATCTGGGGTTTCTAAAGATTCCTTTAACCAAAATGGACCGATGGAAAAATACAAGGACTCCATAAAGCGATTGGAACATCTCAATCAGCATGTTGAATTGAATCTCAAGGGGGAGGATGAAGGTATTCGCAAGCAATCCTACTAGACGGTATAACTTTTTCACAAGTCTTTGCCTGGTTTCGAAGTGGGAAGGAGATCGATCGACTCCCCATGAACGTCCTTTTTTTATACTTTTGGGATATCCCCAAAAGAGCAACGATTATTGGGTAAATCTTGGGGTACGGCAAGGTGGGTTGTTCATACCACCCATAGGATTGGAATATAGCGGTTAATACGATGGACTACAATACAATTCTTATCACAGGGGGCGCAGGATTTATTGGGTTCGGTACGGTTCGCAGGTTGGTTGACCCATATCCCTACTACCACATCTACAATTGGGGTACCCTATGGTTTTTCCGGGTATTTGGTACATTTTGGGACAATGGATGGGAAGCGCAATGGTTTTCTTTTTGGAGAAGAGATTTCGTAAGGCCGTATGCGAGAACCCACGGGACTATGGGAGAGTCCATGTTTTATGATGGGGCGCGAGACTTAAAAGGAGGCCTATCCCCCCAAAGGAATAGCCTGAGGAATGGCAGTTTCAAATAAAAAAACGCTTGGCATTGGAAGAAGTTTTAAAAATGAACTACAAAGGGAAATACGGCTTACGGTCATCAAAGGCAATGTTGAATGGAATTTAAGCGATTGAACATTCCGGACGTGATCCTATGCCGGCCTAAGGTCTATGGGGATCAACGGGGTTACTTTGTGGAAACTTTTAGGCAGGATAAGCTAAATGAATTTCTCGGGCGGGATATTCCGTTTTGCCAGGACAACGAGTCCAGGTCGTCCTTTGGAGTGTTGCGGGGACTCCATTATCAAATTACGCCTTGGGCACAGACTAAATTGGTGCGGGTGATCATGGGCCAAATCTTGGATGTTAGCTTGGACCTTCGTAGCGGTTCCCCCACCTTTGGGCAACACGTGGCTGTACATTTGGATTCCGATGCCAAAAATCAACTGTTGGTCCCACAGGGATTTGCCCATGGTTTTGTGGCCTTAAGCGAAGAAGCGATCGTGGCCTATAAAGCGGACAATTATTATCATTTGGAGAGTGAACGGGGAGTGGCCTATAACGACCCGGCCCTCGGAATTGATTGGGGGATCCCCCCGGAACAAGTCCGTTGTTCGATCAAGGACGCCCAACTGCCCTTGTTCAAAGATGCAGCATACTTTAAACTTCCTACGGCGTAATATGAAGAAAATCTGGGTTACCGGGGGTAGCGGACAATTGGGGTCCGAAATACGGGATGTAGCCGGTTCGTATACGGATTGCCATTTTATTTTTACCGATGTAGGGGAATTGGACCTTACGGATTACGATGCGGTGGAAAGGTTCGTCCAGGACCAAGAGATAACAGCCCTGATCAATTGCGCCGCCTATACGGCGGTGGACCAGGCGGAAACCCAGGTGGAACAGGCAGATGCCATCAACCATCGGGCCGTGGCCCATTTGGCTCAAATGACCAAACAGTATGGCCTGACCTTCATTCATATTTCTACGGATTATGTCTTCGATGGCCGGGCTACAGCACCCTATAAGGAGAGCGATATCCCCAATCCCCAAAGCGTTTATGGAAGAACCAAGTGGGACGGGGAACGGGCCATCTTGGAGATTGCCCCCCCGGATACGGCCATTATCAGGACCTCCTGGTTGTATTCCGGTCATGGTTCCAATTTTGTCAAGACCATGTTGCGGCTGGGCGGGGAGAAAAAGGAGATCAATGTGGTCAATGACCAGATTGGTTCGCCTACCTATGCCGCCGATCTGGCCCGTGCCATTTTGGCCATCCTACCCCAATTGAAAACAGGAAGCCCGGAACGCTACCATTATGCCAATGTTGGGCAATGTACGTGGTATGAGTTGGCCCATAGGATTTTTGAATTGGTGCAAATGCCGGCCAAGGCCAAGCCCATAACCACTGCCGCGTATCCAACACCGGCCCCCAGGCCCATGTTTAGTGTTTTGGATACTCAAAAGATAAAAAGGGATTTCGGCCTAGTTATTCCTGAATGGGAGGAGTCCTTATGGGGATTGTTAAAAAGTATGGTAGAAGCCAAGCTAAAACGCGGGTAACAGAGCTTTAATACATAGAATTGTTTTAGAAATTCAGGGGAATGGCTTTAAGGTTTGGTATAATGCTCATAAATTTGCGAATTTATAAAAAAGTAGTAATGGGCAGGAAAATTAAAATTTTAAAAAAGTTGTTCTAGGATTAAATAGCAAGGGTCAAATTTAGTTAGAAACCCATTTAATTGGAAGCTGATACCTACAGGTGCTTATCTTAAGAATTGCATAACCCATTTTAATTTCGATTGTTAGAAAATTCAAAACAGAGATTTTTTTGTACTTAATTTTATTACAATTGATTTTTTTTGAATAAGGTTTCGTGAAAATTGGAAGATTAATTTTTCTTAGAAATAAGGTACGTAACTTATTAATATTGACCCAAGTAGTTAATGCTGTAATTGCTTTATTTACTGGTAAATTAATTGCAATCTATATAGACCCCCAAGAATTCGGTGTTTATGGTATTCACTGGGCTACTTTCATTTTCTTCTCTACTACACTTATTACGCCGATTATACAATTTACGAAAGCCACAGAAAAAACATTACACAAAAAAATAGGGACAGTTTATTATTTAGTGGTTGCTATTGGACACGTTTTAATAGCATATATTTTATTGATTGTATCCTTGTACTTCCTTAATTATAACTTAGACCTTATTCTAGTAATAATACTGTTTTTCTTTGTTCCTAGTTACACTGTAGTCACTGTTATAGCAAACTTCCTCAATATACATAACCAGTTAATAGATTATTGCAAACAAAGTTTAATCAGGTCTTCCGGTGGATTAGTATTTCTTATTACCTATTTCGTGATTTTCCAAATTTCATCGATTGAAAATGAGAAAGTTTTATGGCTAGTGCAATTAATTGGCGCAGTTTTGGGAGTAATTATATTCTTGCGGAAATACAATTTTTATACATACAAAGCTAAAATTGGAATCAATTCCTTTTTTAATAAGTATATTAAATTCGCATGGCCATTGATGTTCATGGCCATATGGGCATGGGTCAACAATTACTTTGATAGATATGCCATAGAGCATTATTTATCCTTGGATGATGTTGGTGTTTATAATGCAAATTATTCTGTAGGATCCAAATTTTTTTTAATGATTAGTCCAATTTTTATGGTGCTTGCCACACCTTCGGTTTTTGATAATTTAAAAAAGCACGAGAAAAAACAAAGAATTCTAAAATATAGTTTAAACTACTTTCTACTAGCAATACCAATACTGATTACAATTTTCTTGCTTCAAGATATTATTGGGTATACACTCTTATCTCCAAAATATGAGGACGGCTTTCATATTATATTCTTGATTGCCGTAGCCTTTTTCATTTTTACATGGACACAACTTTTAGAGCTTTATTTTTATTCGGAAAGAACAACTAAGATTATCATGATTGGGAATATCCTTTCAGCCTTAACTAATATATCATTAAACGTTTTGTTGATTCCGAAATATGGGTTAAATGGTGCCGCTTACTCTACTTGTATTGGTTTTATCATTTATTTATTTGTCGTCTATTATAAATTGCGTAGGCAATAGCTTTTGAGAATGCCAATATTTAATTCTCTGCATAGCTTTGTTTTGAGTCATGGATTATGTTAAAAATTATGATTTATTGAAAAAAGTTAAATACTAATTCTTGATTAGTTTTAGTGTCAAAATTCATTTGATTCTTTTCAAAAAGAACTAAGTTTCTTATAATGTCCAATTTGGTTGTTTGTATTGTTTGGTTTTCCTTATTGTATTTCGGTACATTTTACGTCTTTAGGAAAGATGATCTTTTTTCCCCGATTAAATTCGTTACGGCTATTTTTATTCTAAGGAATCTACCTTACCTGGTTGCAATTTATTTAGATAACAGTCTTTTTCCTGATTATGTATTGACTTCCATTGGTTTAACATTAGAGGACGCGATTCCAAAGTATACCTTAGTTCAGACAATTGCTTTTATTTCATTAATTATCGGAATAAAGTTTTTCAAAAGAAATAGAGTGTATATGAATTCATTACAATTGAAAGACTACAAAGGAATTAACTATAGTTCATTTGTACTGCTTGGAATAGGAATGATAGGGTATTTGTTTTTTTTGAATCAGATAGGTGGAATTTTAACATTATTGGAGAATCTTAATAATAGGATTGAATTACAAAGTGGTGCTTATAGTCTTACTCTTATGAAACTTTTGTCTTTTGCGATGCTTTTTAGGTTTCAACTATACAGCTTCAAAAGAACTAAAAGAAATAAAATTTTGTTTTGGTTTTTTTTTATAGTTGCCGTTCTCACAAGTTCCTCGCTGGGCGGTAGGAGAGGTACCTTTTTTATTATATTACTTATAATCGCAGGACATCATTTCTATTTCAATAGAATAGTGTTCCAAAGAATTAAAAAGTCAACATTTATAATTTTATTTTTAGCCCTTAGCATCTACACGTTTTTTATCCCGGCTTTAAGGTCGCCAGGTGGTTTTGAGAGAATAATTAACGGAGAGGAAGATCTTGTGGAACAAATTAATGTTGGAGATTTAGTTGGTTATTTTTCTTATACCTACATTGATATATTTACGGTAAATTATTTTGACAAAAATAACAAGTGGAATTATTCGTCTTTGTGGACAATACCCCAAAACTTAAATATTTTTAAAAATCGTGAATTAAGACCGCCAGTTGATGAGGGTGTTTATTTTTACAATATAGCCAGATATGGTCTAGAATTCACTCCTCCTACAGCCAGAAATAAAATGCATATAGTTTCCCTACCTATTGAAAATTTTGGGTTCGGATATGCAAACGGATTAATTGTTGGTGTAATATTTTCCTTCTTTTTATTAGGAATAGTATACAAAATGGTTTATGACTTGTTCCTTGCTTCTAATCTTAGTCCAATTGGATTGTATATTTACTTATTCACATTATTTACCTTTAATTTTAGTAGTTTAAGGATTATGAATTCAATATATATTTTTTTAAATGTACTAATTGCACTCATAGTTTATAGAGTTATTGTAAGTTTTAGAAATTAAGTAATGATTATTTCTCATGTTATTAGTTCAATAGACGAAAATAATGGAGGTCCTTCCAGAAGCGTGACTCATCTCTTATCCGCAATTAATCAATCTCACCCATCAATTCGTTTGAATTTAAACACTGGAATTTCAGAGAATCCAATTCTTAAAGTTTTTGATAGACATAATATTAAGTTAACCTTTTATAAATCAGAGATTTTTGGTCGACTAAGTGGACTTAACAAATTATTAACCGAATCAAATAGCCAACTATTTCATGGGCATGCGATTTGGGATTTACCTGTGCATCAGATGGCATTAACCGCTCGCAGTTTAAAGATACCTTACATAATAACCCCAAGGGGTATGTTGGAACCTTGGGCATTAAAACAAAAAAGGTTCAAGAAAAAAATTGCCTTAGAATTGTATCAGTACAAGGATTTGAAAAATGCAGCTTGCATCCAAGCTACGGCACCTATGGAGGCCGAGAATATTCGTGCCTTAGGCTTTAAAAATCCAATCGCCATAATTCCAAATGGAATTCCATTGAGGGATTTTACCGTTAAAAATTTTGATAAATATACCTTCAATAAAAAGGTACTCTTTCTTTCGCGTGTACATCCAAAAAAAGGAATAGAAAACCTGATTAAAGCTTGGTCCCTACTTCCCAGCGATTTAGTGCGTGATTGGACCTTGGATATAATTGGTAACGGTGAGCAGTCCTATATTGATATACTAAAGAGTTTAATAAACGAAAAGCGGCTAAGCCAAAGGATATCAATAAAAGACCCTGTATATGGTAAAGACAAAACTAAGGCCTATCAGAATGCAGATGTTTTTGTTTTGCCAACGTATAGTGAAAATTTTGGGATAGTGGTAGCCGAGGCTTTGGCTTGTGGTATTCCTGTAATAACCACAAAAGGAACTCCATGGGAAGATTTGAAACATTACGATTGTGGTTGGTACATTGAAATTGGGGTCCGACCTTTAGTCAAAACTTTGGAAAATGCTTTACGAATGTCAAAGAATCGACGGCAGCAGATGGGTGAAAACGCGAGACGGCTTATTGAGGCAAAATATGACATAGCGGCAGTTGCCGACCAAGTGTATGAATTGTACCATTGGATATTGAATGAAAGCGACCGGCCCAGTTTTGTAGAGTTAGACTAAGACAACAAGGAAGGGTTGTGAAGGATGTTATTTATTGATATTATTTATTAACGAGCACTGTTTAAAAGTATTGGTTCCCATAAAAAATTAGAAGGTGGCTGGCCTTTATCTTTGTTCTTATGCTAGAACTACTACTGCCTCAAAAATTAAATGATTCCTTCAAGAAGGGGATAAGTTTGAAAAATTTGTTTAAGAAAAAGATTTTTGAATTCAAGATTAAGGTGCTAAAACCAAGACTGTACGCTTTTTATGAAGCTAATGAAGCCCTCTTGGAAACCTTGACGTCGGAAGAATTACATGCTCTTAATTTCCAAAAAAGGAAGGAAATTTTGGCACATGCCGTCAACCATACTGAGTTTTATAAGCAGAAGTATAACAAAGTCGGATTGGATCCTGCTAATCTTAAAAATGAAGCGGAATTTTTAGAGCTGCCCTTGCTTACCAGGGACGAAATCACAGCTAACTTTGAGAGTTTGTCCGTAAAAAACATAGCCAAAAGGAAATCCTTAAGGGTCACCACTTCTGGAACTACGGATATTCCGTTAACTATTTTGCACGATAAACGTGTTCCAATGGCACCACTTCAATGGCGTCTTCTCAAGTGGTGGGGTATAGCACCCTATGAGAACAAAGCATTTATCTATAGATATCCAAGAAGCTTTTTCAAAAGAATAGTAAATACGTTAATGTGGTGGCCCACCAAACGTATTTTTCTTGCTGGGGGAGAAATGACGGAAAAAAGGGTCAAACGATTCATTAGATCTTTTAACAAAATTAAACCATCTTTATTGCAGGGTTATGTTGATTTAGTCTATGAGATTGCCATTTATATTGAGGCTCATAACCTCAAAATCCATATGCCTAAAGCAGTTTGGGTCACATCCGGGCCTCTGACCGAAGGACAAAGGCGCTTTATCCAAAAGACCTTCAAAGCTCCTGTTTATAATCAATATGGCTCTACGGAATTGCCCTATGTTGCCGCTGAATTTCGCATGAGAGAAGGCTTACATATTATGCATGATATGGTTTTTGTGGAATGTTTGGACAGGAACAACAATCCCGTACCTAATGGTAAAATGGGTAAACTTGTTATTACAGATCTTAATAATTACGTGTTTCCACTCATTCGATATGAAATAGGCGATTTCGGACGATTATTGGGGAATTCATCTCCTTATGGATTAAATTTACCACTAATGGATAGTGTTGTTGGTAGGCTTTCGGGCAAAATAAAAGCTCCCTCTGGGATAGAAATTGGTTCAGATATTCTGACAAGCCTATTCGATAATCATTTTGATAGCATTCAGACCTATCAATTTTTACAAGCTGAGGATTATTCTGTTATTTTAAACTATGTTGCCCGCAAAGGAAAAATCGTGGAACCTTTGGTGTCCATTGTAATTGAGGACCTAAGAATAAAATTAAATGGTGAAGTAGATATTTTTGCGAGGCAAGTCGAAAAGATTGAGAAGCCAAATGGTAAGGCATTATTAGTTATAAGCAAACTAGAGGCTTAAATAAATCCCATATTTTGTTTTTCTACTTAAAAATAATAGTAAAAATATCTACCACCACAACTTTTTCTAAACTAGGGTATACTAGAACCTGATTTTTAGTTTGTAAAGAATACACATTTCATTTCTTAAACTAATTACACTATATAAATGGTTATTTAATGAATTATGATTCCTTAGGCGAATTTAAAAGTCCATTAAGTCTAAAAAATAAAGTCTATCGCCTTATTTGGTATTTGATTTGGTTGGTTTTGGCCAGACCATTTCCAAGAAGAATCGGAAATAGGTGGAAAATCTTTTTATTGAGAACTTTTGGCGCCAGAATACATGGAACTGCGGTAATATACTCCTCAGCTACTGTTTATATGCCTTGGAAACTGGAAATGCATGAATACTCGTGCTTAGCTGAAAATGTCGATTGCTATAATGTGGATTACGTAAGTATTGGGGCATATAGCACCGTAAGTCAAAAAGCTTACCTATGTACAGCCTCACATGATATATCCCGTTCGGATCATCCTTTGATTACTGCTCCTATTGCTATAAAAGATAGGGTATGGATAGGAGCAGATGCTTTTATTGGTATGGGCGTTACCATTTATGAGGGTGCTGTAGTGGGAGCAAGAGCAGCCGTTTTTAAAGATGTTCAAAAATGGACAGTTGTAGGCGGCAACCCTGCGCAAGAACTAAAAAAGAGGATTTTGAAAAATGATTAGTGGAGTGGTTTTAACCTTCAATGAAGAAAACATTTTGGCAAAATGCTTGGATGCCCTTAGTTTTGTTGACCATTTGCTAGTTTTTGATTCCTTTAGTACTGATCGCACTTTGTCCATAGCAAAATCATACCAAGCTCAAATTGAGTGTCGAGAGTTTGATAATTACGCGAGCCAGAGAAATGCTGCTTTAAGATGTGTCCCGGAGAATTGTGATTGGGTCATAATGGTTGATTCCGATGAAATTGTCACACACGAATTAAGAGATGAGATTTTGGAACAAATTACTATGGATAGTGGAGTTACCATGTTTAGGGTAAGAAGAAAGGATATGTTTCAGAACAAATGGATAAAACAAAGCAGTGGTTATCCAACGTGGTTTCCTCGTGTTTTTAAAAATGGTTATGTCGAAGTTGCCCGGGAAATAAATGAGGAATATATTACTTCAGGCAACGAGGGTTACTTGCAAGAACACTTAATTCATTATCCATTTAATAAAGGCCTTAGTTGGTGGTTTGAGAAGCACAACAGGTATTCTCAAATGGAAGCGATTGCAATTTCAAAGGAAATGCAAGAACCTTTAAAACTATTTTTGTTATTTTCAAAGAATCCTGTAGTTAGACGCAAAAGTCAAAAACGCTTAAGTTACTATCTTCCTTTTAGACCAAAATTTGTTTTTTTTGCATTCTTTATTTTAAAAGGAGGATTTTTAAATGGTCGTGCAGGATATACTTTTTGTAAGTTGAGGCAAACTTACGAATGGATGATTGCAATTAAACTGGATGAATTAAATTCTCGCCATAAATATTGATTTCAGGTACTACATGAAAAAATCATAGAATGTACGAAGCATAATGTTAAAAACATTAAATGAAGATTTCCTTAATAACTGCCACCTATAACAGTATCAATACCTTGGAAACTTCGATGCAGACTGTTTTGGAACAGAATTATCCGGAATTGGAATATGTGATAATAGACGGAGACTCTGGGGTTGATACCGTAACACTGTTAAAAAACATGGAAGCTCGGTATGATAATATGAAGTGGCTCTCAGAACCTGACCAAGGCATCTATGACGCCTTAAATAAAGGCTTGACCTTAGTTTCTGGAGATGTTATCGGTTTTGTCCATTCCGATGATTTTCTGGCGGATTCGACTATCGTTTCTAAAATCATGGAACGCTTTCAAGGAGAAAATGTGGATGGCGTTTATGGTGACTTGCTTTATGTGGATAAGGTGAGAACGGACAAGATTATCCGGTATTGGAAAAGTCGGCCATTTGACCCTAAATTGTTAAATAAGGGTTGGATGCCACCGCATCCCACATTGTTTCTAAAAAAAGGGGTATACCAAAAGCATGGAAAATTTGATTTATCGTATAAAATTGCGGCCGACTACGATTTTATGCTTCGTGTTCTAAAGGATAATACACTACAATTCTCCTATTTGCCTGAGGTAATTGTTAAAATGCGGGTTGGAGGAGTGAGCAATAGAAGCCTGAAAAATTTGGTTCAAAAATCTGCAGAAGACTACAAGGCTATGAAATCAAATGGTCTTTCCTTTCCACCAGGTGCGCTTTTAATGAAGAATCTTTCCAAAATTCCTCAATTTATGTCGAAGTAAATTTAGTGTTGGGTTTTAATAAGTGCCCAACCCTAAATAGGATTCCTAGGTTGATATCATTCTGTAAATATTAAAATGAAAGAATTAAAAGTACAGGCAAAGGGGGCTTTGACAAGGATTAGGTTGAAAAGGTTTCATTTAATTCATAGAAAACAAGCTAGGAATGCGCTTAGAATCATAGAACGGCAAAAAGGCAAGACCAACAGAAAAAACATAACATTGGCGGATGCCTATGCCAGGGAAGTACTGGGATCCAAAATATATGCCCCCTGGTTATATGTCTATGCCGCGTACAGGGGAGACTTTAGGGAAGGTTGGATACCGGACAATTATTATGGGGAAGTAGTGGTGCCCAAAATTCAGGGCGATTATGGGAAACTCTCCTTCAACAACTTGCTTTCCAATTCCTTTTTTAACACGGCACGCTTCCCGGATATGGCCTATTACGTTAACGGACAATGGTTTTCCAAGGATTTACAACCCATACAAGCTGCAGAATTGCTTCAAATCGTTTTTTCTAACGGTGCAATTCTATTTAAAACAGACCACTCCTTTCAAGGAAAGGGGGTCCATCTGTTCGAAAAGAAGGATTTTAATTTGGAAACCATTCAACGATTGGGCAACGGGGTATTTCAAAAGTTTATCCGGCAACATCCATTTTTTGATGATTTTGGAATAGGAGCCACGGCCACGATACGTATTACTACCATCGTCAATGCCAACTGCGAAGTATACTGTAGGGCCGCTTACCTAAGAATGGGACGCAAGGGCGAAACCCACGTTTTATCCCATACCCAAGTAAAGGTGGCCATAGATATTACTTCCGGCAAGCTTCTGGAAGAAGGTCATCTATCTAGCTGGGAGTCCCTAAAGTGTCATCCGGATACCCAAATCGAATTCCATGGTAAAACTATTCCCCATTTTGAAAATGCAGTAGCCCTTTGCCAGGAATTACATAGCCGGGCCATTTATATTGGTGCTATTGGTTGGGATGTGGCCATAGATGCTTTTGGGGAGGTTTACCTACTGGAATGGAACGGCTTTCACAATGACATCAAATACTCCGAGGCCACCCAAGGGCCTTGCTTTGCCGACCTGGGTTGGGAACATCTGTGGAAAACGGAATAAGTAAAGCGTCCCAGTATTAAGATTCCTTAAATTCTTCCGTTTCTATTGGTAAAGCCAGCGGTTTTGGGTTTCTTTGCAGCTCGGGAAAATGAAAGTTTTGGTAACCCCCTAAACAAAACTTCACAAATTTTGTTAGGACTCAAATAGGTTCCAGGTGCTTTTTAACTCGGTACAGTTCGCAATCTTTCTGCCGTTGGTTTTTCTATCCTATTGGGTAGTGACCGCAATGAACCGTAAGTCCCAGAACCCACTTTTGATTCTGGCCTCCTATGTCTTTTATGCCTGGTGGGATTGGCGCTTCCTGGGACTGATCGCCTTTAGTACGGTGGTGGACTATTGTGTCGGCCAACGGATCTATGTTTCTTTGGACCGACCCCAACGGGCCAAGGCCTGGCTTATGGTGAGTGTAATGGCCAATTTGGGGCTGTTGGGCTTTTTTAAGTACTACAATTTTTTTGTGGATTCCTGGGTCCATGGGCTTCAGTTATTGGGATACACGGTGAAAAGCCAGGTAACGTTGCGCATTATCCTACCCGTGGGTATCTCCTTCTATACCTTCCAAACCCTTTCCTATTCCTTGGACATTTACTATCGTAGGTTGAAACCTACCACCAATTTCATCGCCTTTACGGCCTTTGTTTCCTTTTTTCCACAATTGGTGGCGGGGCCTATAGAACGCGCATCCAACCTCTTGCATCAAATAGAACGGCCTAGGGTTTTTCAATATAAACAGGCCGCTGATGGACTAAAGCTTATCCTATGGGGCCTCTTTAAAAAATTGGTCATTGCCGATTCCCTGGCGCCCATGGTAGACGATATTTTTGCCCATTATGCTACCTATCCCAGTGCTACCCTAATTTTGGGCGTGGTCATGTTCAGCTTTCAGGTGTATGGGGATTTTAGTGGGTATTCCGATATTGCCATCGGGACCGCCAAACTTTTTGGCATCGAGTTGATGTCCAATTTTAGGTTTCCGCATTTTTCCAGAAACGTGGCCGAATATTGGCAACGTTGGCACATTTCCCTGTCTACTTGGTTCCGGCACTACCTGTACATTCCACTCGGGGGATCTCGGGTGAGCAGGCGGAGAGCCGTAGGTAATATTGCCATAGTATTTTTGCTTAGTGGCCTCTGGCACGGCGCCAACTGGACCTTTGTCTTTTGGGGAGCGTTCCACGCCTTGTTGTTTATCCCGGTATTTTTGTTGAAACGGAACCGGATCTATATGGATAGTGTTATTGGACAGCACTCCATTTTACCTTCGATAAAAGAGATAGGCCAAGTGCTGTTGACCTTCGGTCTGGTTACCTTTTCCCGGATTTTTTTCCGATCGCCCACCCTTACGGACGCCTTTGGTTATATCAAAGGGATTTTTACCGATTTTCAAATAACGGTCTATACCCATCCCGTTGGGTATCGCATGATCGACTATTATTTGCTTATGCTCCTTTTTGTGGTGTACGAATATCGTATCCGTAAAAACGAACGCAGCCCCTTTCCATTCAAATCCCCCTGGATCCGGTTTGGCCTCTATGTACTTGTTATTTTTGCCATGCTGTTGTTTTATGATGATGGGGTAAACCGATCGTTTATTTATTTTCAATTTTAGCCATGCGAAAATTCGTCTATAAATCCGTGTTGTATGCCGGCCTTATTCTAATGGCCCTGGAACTTTTGGTTCGGGCATTTCACCTGTATGCCGACGAACCACCCAAGATGATCGATGCAATGGGGGTGGAAAAAAGGGTTGCGGGCAGTACCGGACAATATGTTAAGGGCAATCGCAGGCAACACCATGCCCAATTTTCAATTAACGGATCCGGCTTTAACTCCTACCGCGAATTCGATCCCTCCGAGGAGACCTATGAAGTAGCCTTGGTGGGAGATTCTTATATTGAAGGATTTCACCAGGATTACGACAACTCCATCGGGAAAAAGATCGAGCGTCGACTACCGAATGTGACCATCTACGAGTATGGGTATACGGGTTCCACCATGGCCTATCAAATGCATTTGGTCAACGCCTATCGCGAAAAATTCAAAAAAATAGATAAGATCGTTCTATACATGAAATTCGAGAACGATTTTGATGCTTCCGAGCACCGGGCGGACTATGAATTGATAGAAATGCTACAAACCCTTCCCTTTAAGATTAGGGAAAATTGCAAACTTTGGGTCTACGGGTCCAATTATGGAATGACCTTTCCGATAAAGAAGGTTGCTGGATCCATTTGGGAAGGGGTTAATTTTTTACGGGGAAGAAAGGATGGGAATACGGTTCCCCAGGAAGAAAAAGTTACTTCGGTGAGCGAACGTATCCAAAATTTCGAAAAATTGATTGCCACCTATGGTTGGGATACAAAGAAAACCGTGTTGCTACTGGACAGCAGGGTAACGGATAGCTTGTTCCTGGAATTTTGTACCGTGAGCGGCATCGCCTACCTGGATTTTTCCAAAGCCTTCGAAAAGGCCGAAGCGCCGGTGACCTTGGTTTACGATAGGCATTGGAACGATTACGGCCGGGAACTGCTCGCCGATTTTATCGCCGATTATCTTCAAAGGGAAAATTTGGAATAATTACGGGACCTGAATTTGGGGCCAAATGAAAATTTTTAGAGGTGAAAGGTCAAGATTGATGGGGCATGATCGATGAATGGTAGCCCGCCCTGAAGCCGAATTGGGCCGCAAACCATGTCTTTTCAGGATGGTTTCCTTATTTTTACCCGGTTTTTAATTGTACAAAATGTCGGAATCACCCTTCAGTTTGGATTATGACGAGACAGCCGAATCTGTCAATATTTGGGAGGTCATTAAAAAATACCTAAGGCATTGGCCTTGGTTCCTAATGGGCATTTTTGTCTGCTTGGGTCTGTCCTATGTCTATATGCGCTACGCCCCAATCGTATATCAGTCCGTAGCCAAAATTAAGATTATAGACGAGGCCCATGAGATGGATATCGCTGTGGACCCTATGTCCGTGCTCAGTGGTAATGCCAGTATCAATTTAGACAACGAGATCCAAGTGTTACGGTCCTATCGCATCTTACGGCAGGTGGTAGAGGCATTGAATCTGGACATCTCCTATTATCACAAGGGCAACATAAAGACCACCGAAATTTGGCACCCGCCCTTCGCCATTACCAAATTGATCGCTGAGGACAGTATTGGACAACCCAAGGTCTATGATATTAGCCTGGATGCCTTTGAAGCCCGGATTACGGACATGGAGGGGGCCACAACGGTCGTGAACTTGACAGAAAACGATAGCTTGCCTACACAGCTGCCCTTTAATATTACCTTTTTACAGGACGCTCGGCCCGAGGATTATAACGGGATAGCATTTCGGGTGGTTTTGAAGTCGATCAAGGATGCGGTATTCGATCTGTCCGAAAAATTACAAGTACAACCCACGGACAAGAAGAGCGAGGTTCTTTCCCTCTCCATAAAAGGGCAAAGTCCCGATCGATCGGAAACCGTAATCAATGAACTGATCAATAAGTTCAATCAGGACGGCATTATTGATCGCCAATTGGTCTCCAAACGGACCCTGGAGTTTATAGACGAGCGTTTTGTCTATTTGTCCGGGGAGTTGGATTCCATAGAGGTCGGCAAGGAAGACTTTAAACGATTGAACAATCTGTCCTATATGGAATCCGATGTGGATTTTTCCCTACAACGAAAGGCCGTGGCACAGGATGAGGTGACCAATTTGGAAACCCAAATATCGTTGTCCACTCTGCTTAAGGATGCCGTAATCGGTCAATCCACTTATGGACTATTGCCGGTAGATGTGGGCTTGGAAAACAGTGGCATCAATTCCTTGGTGGCGGAGTACAATGAGATGGCCATAGAACGGGAAAAATTGGTGGCAACGGTAGGCGAGAACCATCCCACCTTGGTGACCTTGTCTACCCAATTGGGGAACCTGAAGGTAAATATCCTTCGATCGCTCAACGTCTACCAGACCCAATTAAAATTGTCCTTGCGTCAATTGAATCGCGAGAAGAGTCAGGCCAACAGTATGTTTTCCCGTCTCCCCGAAAAGGAAAAGACACTGCGGGCCATAGAGCGCCAACAAAGTATAAAGGAAAATTTATTCTTATTATTACTTCAAAAAAGGGAGGAAGCCGCCATGAATTATGCCACTACGGCGCCCTCGATCAAAGTGGTGGATTACGCATTGACCAGCAATCAACCGCTTTCCCCCAAGAAACGTATTGTTTATCCCATAGGCTTACTCATGGGTGTCGCTTTGCCCTTTTTGCTATTGTTTGTAAAATTTTCCGTCAACAGCAAGATTTTAGGCCGCTCGGATATGGAGCATGCGGCTGTAGACATATCGGTTTTGGGAGAAATTCCACACCTCCGAAAGGTGAAAAAATTCTTGGGCGCCCATGACCGATCGGTGCTTGCCGAATCCTTCAGGATATTGGCGACCAATATCAATTACTTCTTGCCAAAATCCAATGACGGCAAGGTCATTTATGTAACTTCCTCCATCGAAGGGGAAGGAAAGAGTCTGTTGGCCTATAACCTCTCGGTCGCTTTTGCCAGCCTCAATAAGAAAGTACTGTTGTTGGATGCCGATTTGCGTAACCCGACCTTGTACGATTATTTTGGAATGGGGAAAAATACCAAGGGTTTGGCAGATTATTTAAAATATCCCGACAAACATTGGAACGACTTTGTCTATCCGGGATTGGAGAACAACAAATTTCATAAGGTGTGCCTTAGCGGGGCCGTACCCCCTAATGCACCCCAATTACTGTCCGGTGAAGGTTTTGCAACCTTTATACGTTCTGCAATTCAGGACTTTGATTATGTGATTGTGGACACTGCGCCTACCATGTTGGTAGCCGATACCTTGCTCATTGCAGAACACGCCGATGTTACCCTATACACGGTACGTTCCGGTCTTACCGACAAGAAATTGTTGGAGTTTTCCCAGGAACTGCATCAAAAAGGGAAGCTCAACCGAATGGCCTATGTATTGAATGACGTGGATCCCAAGAATTCAAGACAGTATCCATATGGGTACGGTCAAAAAAGATAACGACAACTTTTTTAAGGGGCAAAATGGGTGCTATTATTCCGTCAAAGAGGTTATGGGGGTAAGTTCCAATTGGCGAAATTCCACTTCGGAACCTTCGGCCTGAACCGCGATTTGCCCACTGCTTGCCGTAGCCTGGTAGCCGTAATTTACCAAATCCCCGTTTACCCAAACCTTAATTTTGTCCCCTAGACATTCCACGATCATGGTATTCCATTCGCCCAAGGGTTTTTCCGAATCATCCGTGAGATTGAGGATCCTACGTTTTTTACCTTCCGTAATGCCCCATTCGGACTTGGGTCCACGGCGTTCTACCATATCGTCTACCTTAATATCCTCCACAATCACCCAAAAATCCCCTGCATTGGTGTGCATCATTTGGACTTCAATGGATTTTGGGAACATTTTGTACAAGGCCCGAGGAGTAGAGGCGTGGACCAATACCCCACAATTCCCCGGTTCTCCTGGAAAACGATATTCAACTTCCAGGCGGTAATCCTGATAGCTCTTGTTGGTGATGAGGTGTCCGCCCGGTGACCCCAAACTGACCAACATGCCGTCCCGAACGATGAAGGGATTTCTGGCATCGGTATCGTTGTCCATTTCCGGAACATCCGCATGCCAGTTGCTTAGGTCCGATCCGTTAAAAAGAGATTCCGTTTTTTGCCCCTGGCAGGCGATTAGGGTCACGACTAGGATAAGAAAACTAATTGGACGGTTCATAGTATAGTATGGGATTGTGGATAGGTGCGCTCAATCATGGACCCTAAAATAATCCAGAAGGAGGTATCCATCCAAGAAAACATCGGCTAATTTTAAAAGTTTTACGCTAATGGCGCACAATCGGCTATCGGAAACGATAATATAACATATACCAAGGGGGTTACGGTATCGATTCTGAAATCATGGAAGAAAACGACAATAACTTCATGGTGACATCGGTGAAAAGTTTACCCACGAAAAAGGATGTATATTTTACTGGGCCCAATTGAATAGCATACGACACTTAAGATATCCCTTGCAGTAAATTATAGTTAGCTTAATCTCACAGGGCAAGCACCGACCTTTTAGGATACCCTTTGTAATTTGTGTTTTTCCTTAGTGAAATATTATACGGCCAACTAAAGGGTTTTGCCCAAACTTAATCGTATTCAAACGTATTTCTTTGTTCTGCGTCTATTGAGCCTCTAAATGTTAAGGTCGATCCAGGCCGGATCATGGTCGCTTCCATCGCCCCCATGCTTGGTACGTCGGTCTATGGTGGGATTGGAGAAACTCCCGGCTAAGGCCTGACTTACCCAAATATGATCATAGAGCTCGTATCTTGGATGTTCCGGACCGGGAGGGTTATACCTATGGGTCCATGCCGTATGTTGTGGTCCCGGGCCTTGTCCCGGCGTCTCCGCCTTAGCAGGCCGAGTCTCCGTTGGATTGGCCAAGGCATCGGTCAGTGGCTGACCATCTACCGTTAACATGGGTTGAAGGAATGGTGAACCCGGAGGATCGTTCATATCCCCAGTAAGAATGAATTTGGCATTTACCCGTTCCTGTTCCCCGATTATTCTTGAAATGGTCTCCGCCTGCCTTTGGCGCCTAGTGTTGGCCGCCGCTGCCCCTTGTACCGGGTCCTGGTCAAAAGGTACAAAGTGGCTTTTAAGATGGGTGTTGTAGATGTTAAAGAGCTTGTTGCCGTTTGGGTCCAATACGGCTACTTGAAGCAGGTCCCTGCTAAAGATCCGCCGGCCCGCATCGGCCGGATGGACCGCAGTTTGATGCGATGTTATGGCCCCCAGCGGTAGCTTGGATAGGACCCCGATATCGATAAGCCGGTTGTCATTCCCTTCGACCAAGGCCACTGTGGAATACATACCGTTCAGGTTGATGTTGTTGAACTCCTTCAAGATCTCGATATGTTCCACTTCCTGTACCGCGAGCACATCCGCGTCCATATCGATGATACGTTGTGCTATTTGTTGGGTCTCGCTAACCTCCTTGCCCCGAACAAGGTTGCCCCTGTACGTCCTTACCTGTACATCGTTTTGGTTGAAGGTCAATGATATCCCCCCATTGTCCACAGGGGTCTGACTAACGGCCCCTTGGAAATTGAACCGCGAGAATAGATTGTTGAGGTTGAACGTGCCGACTCTTACCATTTTTACAGTTTTAAGATAGTCATTAGGAAACCGCTAAGAAGGTAAAGAATTAATTCGAGAGGAAGACCAAGAAAAACCTTGGAAAATGAGAGGTTTTTGATGAATTTACCATGGGGTAAACGATGTACTCAAAGTTTTTCTTTCTGTAATCGGGATGGTCCTTGATTAAACCACTATTACGGCCTCCGCTCCTAAGTTCACTTCTGATCGGCGTAGCTTATCCGGTCCCTGATGCCCCCGCCGGCGCGATGGATGATAACATCGGCCTTGTGTTTTCTCGCCAATCTTTTGGCCTTGTTGATGGCCGTACTCTGTTTTCGGTGTTGGCTTGTTATCCGTTGATTCCCTTCGCGACGTACCGCCCAACCTTCTTGATAAGGCACTACGTGCTGGTGCCAGGTGCGGCCCCGTTTGCTGCGTTGTGCACTGTTCAAAAAGACTCCTATAAGTTCTATTAGGGTTCGTAACCAGGAGGTGCCTTTGGACATGGACGGATTTTACTGATTTCGAAGATAGGAGTATTTGCTGAATTTCTTAATATGAAATGTTCTCCTTCGCTAAGCGTTGAGTGCAGAGCTTCGGAGGACTTAAACCAATCGCTTATTTCTAAAAGCAATGCCTGAACCAGATTTTAAGTATCGCTCGAAATCGTATGCTTTTTTCTTGTCCATAAAATGGGAAACGTGAACAAGTTTAAAAGGTAATTTGTCTTTCGTAAAATGAACTTCACCGTTTTGATGGGCCTTCATTCGTTTTTCCAGATTTGCGGAAAACCCAGTATAGTACTGCCCATTTGAACATCTTAGAATGTAAACGGCATAGGGTAGGGTCATAACAGATGGATTTTAGGGAAATATAGTAATTCTCCTTCGCTTTTCACTACGTTCAAAGCTTCGGAGAATGTGGATTGTGGACCCGGGTCCACCGAAGCTCCCCGAATTTACATGGGAGTAGGTATATGAGATGAGGTTGTAGCCTAAAATGAAAAAGGCTCCCCTTCGCACAAGGCTTCGGGGAGCGTAGGTGGAGCCGGAGGGAGTCGAACCCTCGTCCAAACAAGCAATAACCATGCTTTCTACATGCTTAGTCTTCGTTCTGTTTTCGATGCACGACCGACCGAAAACCGCCTATCGTACACTTAGCTTCTTTAGATTGTAGAGATGGTGCCAAAGCTACACCCTCCTTATGTTGATTTTTATGGTGCCCCAAAACGAATCGCCATCAACAAGGGCTATTCTGGGACATCTCGCTTCTCCGCCTGGCGGAGACGAGGCTAAATCCTACTGTAATTCAGATTAAGCGGCAAGAGCGTAATTAGATTCGCCATTTAAAAGTGTGAAATATGAGATTTACGAGCTGTATCCCAGCGCTCGGCATGCTTACATCGCCATTGGTCTCGCTGTCAAAACCGGTCGGCCCCATAATAGGCTAGGTAGGTTTTGCCTACCGTTAACGAATTATGCCCTGAGCCAGCCTACCGAAAAGGGCGGCGTTGTTGAAGGGCTTATTCTTCCCATTGTTTTTTCAAAGAACTGGTATTTGGTCGGCGTTCCCTGCACCGGGGCAGGCCCGCAAAGCTACTAAAAAACTTTGCTATCGCTATTATTCCGTGTATTTTAGGACAAAATTTGTACCAAAGTGAGTATCAAGTTCGGAATCATCAGGGAACGGAAAAACCCTCCCGATCGGCGGGTGGTCTTGCCTCCACAGGCCTGCCAAAAAGTCCTGGCCGCCCATCCCGAAGCGGAATGCATTGTGGAACCGTCTCCCATACGTGTTTTTACGGATGGGGAGTACCACGAGGCAGGAGTCGAAGTTGCCCCCAAAATGGAAGCGTGCGATGTACTTCTCGGTGTAAAGGAAGTGCCCATCGAGGCTCTGATTCCCAACAAAAAATACTTCTTCTTTTCCCATACCATCAAGAAGCAGCCGTATAACCGGGATTTACTACGTGCGATTCTGGAAAGGAACATCGAGCTGTACGATCATGAGGTCATTACCCATTCCAAGGGGATGCGTTTGGTAGCCTTTGGGCGATATGCCGGCATCGTGGGCGCTTACAATGGTCTAAGGGCCTATGGGCTGAAATTCGATTTGTACCATTTGCCCAAGGCGGAAACCTTGGCGGACCAACAGGCGTTGATCGGGGAACTCCGGAAAATTGATCTGCCACCCATCAAAATCGTATTGACCGGTAAGGGTAGGGTAGGAAATGGAGCCAAGGAAATGTTGGACGGGATGCAATTGCGGCAGGTAAGCGTGGCCGAATACCTAAACCAAGACTTCGACGAGGCGGTTTATTGCCAGATTGATGTACTGGACTATAACCAAAGGAAGGATGGAAGGGATCTTGGAGAACAGGACTTTTTCCAAGATCCGGGAGCTTATAAGTCCACTTTTATGCGATTCGCCCAAGTGAGCGATCTGTACCTTGCAGGCCATTTTTATGGGGATGGTGCCCCTTACCTATATACTCGGCAAGATGTAAAACATCCGGATTTTAAGATCAAGGTCGTAGGTGATGTCAGTTGTGATATCGATGGCCCGGTAGCGACTACGTTACGGGCCTCCACCATAGCGGACCCCATATATGGCTATGATCCTGATTCCGAATCCGAAACAGAGTTTACCGATCCCAATGCCATTGCGGTCATGGCGGTGGACAACCTACCGGCGGAGCTGCCCAGGGATGCCAGCAACGGCTTTGGCGATGCCTTTGTAGCAGAGGTAATCCCGGCGTTTTTTAATGGGGATGCAGATGGAGTGTTGGAACGTGCCAGAATGACTCAAAACGGAAAACTAACGGAACGCTATGCCTATCTACAGGGCTATGTGGATGGGAAGGACTGAGCAATGAACAATGGACAATGAACAATAAACAATGAAGAGCGTGCAGAGGCCGGGAGATGTACCTTAAGTGGCGAAAATAGGTTTTGCCAAAAGCAAGTAATTGTGTTTTTTTTTGGAATATTCCAAGTGGAGTAGCTCAGGTAGGTGAAAAAGTAAAAACCAGGATTAATTTAATTCTTGCATGGGCTTGAGATTGCTAGTAGAAACTTAAACAAAATCCATAAAAATCCGCCAAAGGCCATGGTTATTGCCCATACTTCCATTTCGATAAGGCTTTGCAAGATTTTGGTTGTCAAAATAATAGGTTTTGTTAGAATGTCCCAAGAATTGAAACGAAGAAACCTACCCAAATAAATACCATAGCCACTGAGTATGCAACTCACAAAAATGAGGCTATGGGCGTATCGCCGTTCAAATCTATCTTTCAATAAAGTAAACATATCCACCAGGGACAATAGCCCCAATAGTAGCCCGTTAATGGCAAACACAAAAACCAGGATAAGGTCCAGCCATATTGGACTGGAACCTTCCGGGCGTATGTGAACAAAATCGGTTATGATATAGGGGCTATTTGGTAGGAAAAGTAGCCAAGTCAAAAAACTGAAAAACCCTAAAAAATTGGATTCAAACGCTTTCTTTGTATAGCGCAAAACTTGGGTAATCAAGTAGGGTATCGTGGCCAAAAAAAGGTTCCATAGCAAAAAAAGATAGAAAATGCTATCGGTAAGCTTCATTCGAAGCACCAGAAGTAATACCCCAAAAAAAGTGGCAAGTCCAAGGTTTATATAATGAGCATTGATTTTCGATAGGACAATTTGCATGGTTTTAGGTTTAAAGAACAAAATAGATGTATAAAAAGGTGATAGGATAATGTAATAAAACCACGACCAAAGTGAGGGCATGCCGCTCTACATTCTTAAGGTTCAGGAATAGGGTTACAATCAAACAGAATATCGTAATACTATTTGCCACCTCGGAAATACCTAAAAAAATAAGGACGAATACAAAGAGGAAATCCACTTTAATAAATAGCAGTAAAAGCATCAACAAAGTGCTAGTCAGAAAATTAAAGCATGTCATTTTTATAGCGAAACGATTAACCGGACGGGTGAAATATGTCATCATTTTTCCCTAGGATTTTGGATTTGGAAGGCCGTGTATTCCTGCCAAGTCCTTACTTTCTGATTAGAGCGGAATTGAGCGTACCTTTTTTCAATTTTCTCAATTGTGTCCTTGTGAAAAGTGTTTTCCCAATGCGGTGTTTGGATATAATGATATAACTGTTCACTATTGGTATCTCCAAGATGTAGTAAATAAGGGATATCGGGATGCTCTATATGTTTAAGATTGTACCAAGTAATGGTACGGTCCCAGGGGATGCTTGCGCTCAACAGGAGAAGTCCAAAAACAACGGCAATATTGGTGCGTACCAAATATATGAAACCACGTAGACAGGCCACTTTGATATAGACGGTAATCAATCCGGAAAGCGTAAGCAATAGGTATACAAAAACACCGATACGTTTGTAGGTAAACCCCAGTGCATCAATATATTGAAAGTTCTTAAACCACGTAAAAGAGACCAAAACGATATTCAACCCTATCCAGAGATAGGTCAATTTTTTCAATCGTCCATTGCCCATATAAAAGTTAAGCTGTCCCCGGAAAAGAAATAAAATAATCAGTATGGCGCACACAATAGAGAACATGAGTGCATATACGCCTTGATGTACAGATTTGGAATAACCCGAGTTACTAATGGGGTCTATTTGCCACAAATACATGATATCCGTTACCAGAAACAGGATTAAAAGGAGATTGAGCGATGAAAGGACAATGCTTCCCAGAGTTTGTTCGCTTTTCAATTTTTCCAGTATAGGTATGGTGAATGGTTGCTCGGGATGCTTAAGTTCGTTCGCTCGTTGTTGATCTAAATCCAATAATTCTTTGGGATTATAAGGATTGAGTATATGTAGAAACAAGATATATCCCAACAGGGTAAAGAGTAGCCATGGAACACTTATAAAAGTTAAATCGATTTGCTGAATCAAACCTTCAAATATAGGATTGGCCTTTTGGTACAATAGTGCAAAAATAATAAGCAATAAAAAGGCAATTATGCTACCTTTTATATAATCCTTCTTTTTCTTGGAAAGTCCTTTTCTTGTTGATTTGGGCTGATGTATACGATCATTCAATTTAACAAGAGAGGCTATGATCATATTGACCACCCCGATAAACCAACTTAGATATAGCGAAACCGAAGGGGCGATGTATTTTCCGATCAAGACGAAGAAAGCCATGAAATGGAGGCATATCTTAAAGTCGGTGGGGTCCATGAATACCATTATGGCAGTAAACAGGTATGGGATGGAATATAGCCATGGTATAGGTCGTCGTTTATGGCCTGCGAATAAGAATACTAAAACCACAATGGATAATAATATCGTATTCAGTCCAAAACTTTTGGTGTAGAACAAATAACTGAAGGTTAAGGCGCCTAAGATTGATTTAATATGTGAACTCATAGTGAAACTGCTTAATTGATTAAAAATGTATGTTGAATATGCCGAATCGGCTGATTGAGCATTTTGGAAAAATCGAGATAATAAAATCGAAAGGCCCTGCGCCCCCTTTTATACGCCTCCATAAAGTTTTTGAGATAATCAGGATATATCAGTACACCGAGCAGAATAGCCGCGAGAAGACCCATATTGCGCTTGCCGTTGCCAAGGAGGTAGAATTGCATATAAATTTCTTCGTGAACCGAAGTCCCAATATTGGTGAGCACATGAAGTACATCTTTATTTTCCAGTTCAGGTTGTACGTCAAAACGGTATTTTAACAAGAAGGCGGCCAGATGAAAACCTAAACTAATTTTAGGATATTTTAATAAATCCGATATCGGAATATCCCATGGATCTTTTCGGGATACATATTTCCGATAAGGTTCCTTGCCCAATTCATATAGCGTTTCCAAAATGATGGTTCTCATGTCAAATATAAAGTACTTTGAAATTCAAAGTAAATTGATAAAAAAATTACTTCCCGATTAACTTTTCCAAGGCATCTATGTGTTTTTTAAATTCCTTCTTTCCCGCACTGGTAACAGAGTATCGGGTATTGGGTTTTCGGCCAATGAACTGTTTTTCCACTTTTATATATTCTTCTTTCTCAAGGGCTTTTACATGGCTGGCCAGATTACCATCCGTAGCTCCTAGTAGATTCTTGAGCAAATTGAAATCGGCATAATCGTTTACCATTAAAATGCTCATGATCCCTAATCGGATACGATGGTCAAAAGCCTTATTTATGTCATTGATTATGCTCATTTATTTCATTCCATGTAAATTGGAATCCCAATTTATAGGTTTCTATTTTTATCTGGGGACATTACGTTATTTCTTATCATGTTTAAAGTACATCAATGTCCCATAGATGATGTGAAAAACACCAAAGCCCAATGCCCAAAAATAGAGCCCATAACCTATAAATTGTGTGGCTATTAAACCAATTATTATATTGGCAATGCCCAAGTAGCGAATATCTCCCAAAGTATATTTTGAAGCATTCACGCAAGCCAGGCCGTAAAAGATCAGCGTAGCGGAAGCGACAAGCCCTACATGGCCATTTTGCAGTAATACTAAGCAAAAAAGACCTCCGGCCATTAAAGGAATCAGAAAATTCAGGACAAGGCGTCTGCTTGAAGCGTCCCAAATATCCTCCCCACTTTTTTTAGCTTTTCTATGGGTAAGGATAAACCCGGTTATAATGGCCATCAAAGCCACAATTGATGCAATTAGAAGGAGGTTGAAGATTAAATCTGAAGTCTCTATTATGTCGAGTAAACCCGCCTTCGCCGAACCATTATGATTATTTATACTTTGAAGATGATTATCTAAGAGTCGTTTTGCGATAAAAGCCCCGATTAATGCATAAATTCCGGCCAGTATCCCTGATAACCCACTTAAGGATATGAATCGTGAGGAACGACTCATCATATTCTTAATTTCACTGATGTCCTCCAAGTATTTTTTTTCTTCCATTTATAAAGTACTTTGAAAAACAAAGTTACACTATTTTTTGAGACTTTAAACAAAATCATTAGAAAAACGACGAAATACATTTTTTCAATCAGATTGACTACTTTCATTGAATCATTAATCTATTTGCACAAATCATGAACCCAGCGGAGGACTACATCCTCAATCGTCCAGAACCATTTCGCAGTATATTGTTGCATTTGAAATCGGTTATTGAGTATACCGTACCCGAGGTGGATCTAAAGTTCAAATACCGGATTCCTTTTTACTACATATCGGGAAGGCCGGTCTGCTATTTGAACCATACTAAGGATTATATAGATGTTGGTTTTTGGAATTCGGCCCACCTTACGGTGCATTTAGAGCATTTGACCACGTCCGGACGCAAGGTAATGCGCTCCTTGCGCTATCGCTCGCTGGAAGAAATCGATGATGCCATTTTAACAGAAGTACTTCAGGATGCCTATAAGGCAAGGAACAAAAGGTTTTGGAAATAATTATTCTTGAAGTCTATTTTTTAGTACTTATAACTCACAACTTACCGGCACCAAATCTCAAATTCCAAATGGCAAATTCAATGTGCCCAAAAATTAAATGTGACGCAACTTATAACTCACCACTCAATAACTTAATAACTTATAACTCACCACTCAGCACTCACCACTTACCACTTACATCGGCACCAAATCTCAAATCTCAAATTCCAAATTCCAAATCCCAAATGGCAAATTCCAAATCTCAAGACTCAAATCTCAAGACTCAAATCTAACACCTAACGTCTTTTCTCTTTCCTCTTTTTTCATTCAACTACAGAAAAAATCCCAAATTCCAAATGGCAAGTTCCAAATGCCCAAAACTAAATGGGACGCAACCTACCACTTAATAACTCACCACTCACCACTTATAACTTACCACTTATAACTTCCCACACCCACTATTCCGCTATCCAACCGTTGTCCTTGTAAATCTGGACATATCGATTATTCAAGTTGTCCGAGTCCTTATATTTAACCCGAAGTTCCCCCAACCTCTTTTTCAGTTCCTCGACCACTTCAGCGTATTCGGGGTCATCATACACATTGTTCACTTCCAATAGGTCCTTTTTGCGATCATAAAGTTCCCATTCGTCCACATTGTAATAGAAATGCATCAATTTGTAGTCCTCCGTGGCAATGCCATAATGCCGTTTAACCGCGTGAGCACCCGGATACTCATAGTAATGATAGTACACCGCCTCCCGGTCCCATTTTTCGGTTTCCCCTTGCAACAAGGGAACCAGGCTTTCGCCTTGCATATCTGGCGGGGATGCCACACCGGCTATTTCCAAAAAAGTCTGGGCAAAATCCAAATTCTGAACCATTTCCTCCCTGGTGGTTCCAGGCGTTATTACATGGGGCCATTTGATCAACAAGGGCGTCTTGAAGGATTCCTCATACATGAAGCGCTTATCGAACCAACCATGTTCTCCCAAGTAGAAGCCTTGATCGGAAGTGTAGACCACTAGGGTATTATCCGCTAGTTGGTTTTCGTCCAAATAATTCAAGAGACGGCCGACGTTTTCATCCACAGCCGCAATGCAGGCCAAATAATCCTGCATATAGCGCTGATATTTCCAAAGGGTAAGTGTAGAGTCGTTCATGGCCGGATATCTCTTGGCAAAGTCCTCGCTTATGGAATCGTACACGGCATCCCAAGTGGCCCGTTGTTCTGGGGTCAACCTGCGGGCTGGATTTTTCCGTTTTTCATTGATACCCAAAGCGTCATGAATGGAATCCGAAAGCTTAAGGTCGTACCGGAGGTCCATATGATGGAGCAAGGTCATTTCGGCTGTTTTTGCGGCCTCACCTCGGTTGGAGTAATCATCGAACAGGGTTTCGGGAATGGGAAAGGATTTTTGGGTATATTCCTTATAGTGTCGTTCCGCAGGCATCCAGGTTCGGTGCGGGGCTTTGTGCAAATACATCAAGAGGAAAGGTTTTACGGAATCTCTTCTATTTTCCATCCAATCCAAGATAAAATCTGTAATGATATCGGTGGTATACCCGATTACGGTAGTATCCCCTTTATTCGTTATAAAATCCGGATTGTAATACGCTCCTTGTCCCGGGAGGATCTTGAACTCATCAAATCCCTTGGGGTTATTACCAAAATGTAATTTTCCGAACATCGCGGTTTGATATCCGGCCTTTTGCAGTAATTGCGGAAAGGTAACATTGGTGGTATCGAAGGGCATGCGATTGTCTATTTTTCCGTTGAGGTGACTGTGCTTGCCCGTTAATATCACTGCCCTGGACGGGGCGCATATCGAGTTGGTGACACTGGCATTGGTAAACAACATCCCTTCCTTGGCAATACGATCTATATGGGGTGTCAGGATCAGCTGGTCATTATAGGCACTAATGGCCTGATAGGCATGGTCGTCCGACATAATAAAAACGATATTCGGTCTTTTCTGCGGTTGGGTTCCATTTCCATCGCCGCTGTCTTTGCAGGAGGTAATCATACAAAGACTCAAAAGGAAGAGTACAGGAATACTTTTTTTCATAGGTCATCGGTTTTGTGATTATCTAAAACGGTTTTGAATTGTTGATATAGGGGCTTGATGTCCTCGGAAAGTTCAGAAACCTCCACAGGATTTTTTTCCAAGGGATCATGGTCCAGATTGTAAAATTCATCGTTGCCGTAGAGTTTCCAATTTTTGTTCTGCACGTACCTACGGTGTTCAAACTGTCCCCAGAGCGGGGCATAATGGCAGAAAATCCAATCCCGGACCTCGGTTTCTTTACCTAACAACTGCGGAAGGAAACTTAGGCCATCCGTATCCGAACCATCCAAGGACTGCCCGGCTGCATCCATAAGGGTCGGTAAGAAATCGGAGAAATCGATCAGATTGGTATTAACGCTCCCGGCCTTGATCCTTCCCTTCCAATAAGCGATTAAAGGAACGTGGGTGCCGGCATTGGTGGTATTTCCTTTGTCCCCGGTCAAAGGTTCCCCATTCATCATGGAGGTCACATCGGTATCGGTGCCATTGTCGCCTACAAAAAGTAGCAAGGTATTTTCGCTAATGTCCAAAGTTTCGGTTTTTTGAACGATCCTGCCGATTAGACTGTCCATATACCCCACCATTTCTCCAAAATAAGCCGGATCATTGGTCTTTGAATCAGTTTCGAATTCGGCAAATCCAGGGTTTTTGGGCGTCGGAACAAAGGGGTCATGGGTGAGGACCATAGGATAGTAGATAAACATGGGGCGGTCTTGATGTGTTTCCATAAAATCCTCCATATATTCCACGAACATATCCGGTCCGTACGCCCTGGGATAGGTGACCGTTCCGTTTTTTTTGCTCGCCAGATGCGGATTCTTGTACCGGGATCCCCGCTCGTCTATTTGCCACAGGCAATAATCGTCGAATCCGGCCTTTTCCGGTGTAGTGCCCACTCGGCCACCTGCAAGTTCTTGTTGGCGTTCATTACCCCATAATTGCCACTTCCCGACGATCAGGGTCTGGTAACCGGCCTCCTGTAGATAGTGTCCAAATGTTTTTTCCTTGTCGTCCAGCAGTCCAAAACTGATGTAGTTCCTAAAATTGTATTTCCCCGTCATGATCTGGACCCGGGAGGGGGTGCAGAGCGGGGTGGAATAACAATGTTCAAACCGCATTCCTTGGCTGGCCAAAGTATCCAGATTGGGGGTCTGATAGCTCTCGCCACCGTTGGCACCCAGCGTTTCATAGCCCAGATCATCGGCCATGATCAGGATAATGTTCGGACTTTTTTGTGGAACAATCTCCTTTTTTTCGGACTTACAGGATATGAGGCAAAGTATGCCGAGAATGAATGAAAAAAAGCGAAAGGATTTCAACACCTAGGGTTTAAAATCCTGAAGATACTAATTTTAGGGTTGTACCAATTTTTTCTTAAGCACGACCAAGGAATTTTTTTGAACGTCCACTGCTTCCTGGAACAAGGATTTCAAAACGGCATAGTCCTTCTCGCTAAAGTAAGAACCTTTCAAGGCCAGCTCAAAGGAAAACGAGATTTGGTTGGCATTGCGGGTATTATAGAACTTAAGGAGCGCCATGGAACCTAGGGCGATCGACCTGTTTTCGGGCAATTCCTGCACGGCATATGAATCAGGGACCGACATGATTACCTGATACTTATAACTTCTGGGATAACCAAAGTCGATGGGATAATTGCGCTCTCCCAGTTGAAAGGGATTCTTGTCGAAAAACTTGATAAAAAAAGGATCGATATAGGCCATATCCCCATTGAGCACATCATCTATCTGGAACTTGAAACGTTGAGAAACTTTGTCTCGATCGGTACGTTCCTCCACCAATTCATAAGAGGTGATATTGAAATTTCCGGAAATGTCTTCCTCCACGGAGTTTAAATACTCCTCTTCCCCTTTGGCCTCCAATGTTTTGTGCATATCCACGGCAGTATACCCGGTGCTCATGGCATCAAAAACGCCAACTGCCTGATTTTCATTGGTATCGAATTTTATTTGCGCCCGAACATGGTACCGATTTATTTGATGTGCCTCGATATCATACCAATAGCTTTCGTTCTTAAAGTCCATGACCCTTCCGTAATGATTGAGTGCCCGGAAGGGAAGCATCCCAAACGGCATCAACTTATCCGTGGCATCCAGCAAGTAGGTCTTTCCATCGATTTCCGTTTTGGCCACGATATAATTGAATTCCGACATTACGGGATGGATTTTTGTGGGCAGTCCGCTTTGCCTGGTGGACAGCAACATGAGATTGGTGGGAATGTTGGCAGCATTCAATAGATTGATCAGCGACATATTTATTTCCCAGGCGTTGCCGCTTCGGGTGTCAAATGCCTCCTTTACTCGTGCTTTGCCATAGGATGAATATTTTTCGTTCCAGCTAAAGTGCTCTTGAATAAAGGCATATATGTTCTTGGCCCGGGTTAAATCGTCCCCTTCGGTAAGTAAGGTCTCGGGAACATGGCGTTCAAAAAAGCCTTTTTTGGTCAACTGCCTACCGATGTCTTTGTCCGATCGAAATTCTTTGTCCACATCTTTCCAGGATTTGGTGTATTTGGCCGTTGTCCCGTCCAAACGGTTGTATTGGGAAAGCTCAAAATCCAGTTGGGAACGGTAATTCTCCGCGGCCAGCATAAAATTCTTTTCTTCCTTGAATGCGGGGATATCCTTCATGGTGTATTTCAACACCTCACAATCGGCAGCTTTTGGGTATCCTTCAATGGTAAAACATCCTTTTTGGATATGGGCATCGTTCACATCCAATTCCAGACGGCCCCGTAAGGATCGATTATAGACCCAATTTCCAGGAATTTTGGCATTGAATTCGCTATAAATTTTCGGAATAGGTCCTTGGAAGTCCCAACCATTAAAATTGAAATCGTAGGGCGTTACAATGGTGTATTTATATTCCAGAATACTTCCCTTCTGCATTTTAGGAAAGGTAAAGGTTTTTACCTTCCATCGTTCGGAGTGATCGTTTTCAAAGATTTCGGAGGGCAGGACATTGTACTGGCTGCTTCCATTGTGGGTCACTGCCTTCAATTGTGTGACTTCCTCGGCCAGCATTCCCTTATGGTATAGGGGAATCTCCACCGTACCATGCTCGAATCCTTTTTCGTCCAATATCTTTATTTTAGTATGAAATTCCTTTACCAAGCGAATGTGGCGATTAATGACCTTAAAGTAATTGTTGCCCCATTCATAGAGCACAACGGCATTGGCCGAAGGATCTTTATCATAGGAAGTCAGGCTTTTCTCCGAATGGGAAAGTTTTCCAAAGGAAACTTTTTGTGCGTGTAGCGAAATACAACATGTAAAAAGGAATAGGGCAATCGTAAAAAAGGGTCGCATAGTCCGGTATTGGTTTCGGGTTGTAGGTAATAACAGACTTTGTAGAAAATTATTGCAATGTAGCTACAATTTTCCTAATCTTTGTAAGATTCGTAAGTAAATTCTCCAAGCGGTCCAACGGTAGCATATTGGCCCCATCGCTTTTGGCATTCGCAGGGTCAAAGTGGGTCTCCATAAAAATACCATCCACCCCGGTTGCGATCCCTGCCCGGGCCATAGTTTCAATAAGTGCCGGACGACCCCCGGTAACCCCTGAGGATTGGTTGGGTTGTTGCAAGGAATGGGTCACATCCAAAACTACTGGTGCAAACTGCTTCATGGTGGGGATTCCCCTAAAATCCACCACCATATCCTGATAGCCGAACATGGTCCCACGATCGGTGATCATCACTTGGTCATTTCCAGATTCGGTGACCTTGGTTACGGCGTGTTTCATACTTTCCGGACTCATAAATTGCCCTTTCTTGAGGTTGATCGTTTTTCCCGTTTTCGAAGCGGCGACCACCAGATCCGTTTGGCGTACCAGAAAAGCCGGAATTTGAAGGATGTCCACATACTCGGCCGCCCGCTCTGCATCGGAGATTTCATGGATGTCCGTTATGGTGGGCACTTTAAAGGTCTCGGAGACCTTTCGTAATATCTTCAGCGCCTTTTCATCCCCAATACCAGTGAAGGAATCGACCCGACTTCGGTTCGCCTTTTTAAAACTTCCCTTAAAGACATAGGGTATTTGCAGTCGATCCGTTACCTCCGCGATATGTTCCGCAATACGCAGGGCCATTTCTTCCCCTTCGATGGCGCAGGGGCCTGAAAGTAAAAAGAAATTATTGCCTTGGGCATGTTTGATTTGAGGAATGAGCGAGAGATCCATATCATAAATTTTGCATAAAGATAGTACTTAAGCTGGGTTTACTTTTTAGATTTAGTCAGATCAATCAAAATCTATGGGCAAACTGGTTCTTCTTGGTTTTGTATTCTGCTTGCCGCTTTGGATACATGGACAGCGACTAAAAATCCAAGAAAAGGGAAGTGGACTGATCCACTTGGAGCGACATCAATTTAAATTCGACCTTTTGGCACCGGGACTCAGCTATGAGATCGGGATTTTTAGAAACCAAACGGTCTCAACCAAGCTCGGTTTGGGCTTGGCCACCTATCAAGAAGGGTATGCCCTTGGATTGGCTTGGAACAATAGGTATCGCTACTATCACAATTTGAACAGAAGGGTTGCCCGGAACAAGAATGTTTCGGGAAATTCAGGAAATTATATCGCTGCGGCACAGGCCATTTTCTTCTCCCAACTCCGAATAGCAACCGATATTGAAGGTCCGGACGATTTTAATCTTGGATTTTATGGCCTGGCCTACGGTATCCAAAGAACATTTCCCAAGGGTCTGAATTTGAATGTGGAGCTCGGTGCGGGCTATTATCGAGGGGATGGGGTGCTTTCCGGTTATGGTCCGCTCTTAAGCGTCAACTTGGGATGGGTGGCGACCTAACGGAAATCAAGAAAGCCGGTATTCGAATGAAATCCCACCAAGCGTTACCATTTATGGGCGTAAAATAAACTACTCAAAATCAACAACATAAAAATAATGTTTGATTTGATTCGGAAGAAAAAATTAGACGTATCTTTGCACGCTTAAAATCAAGGGTATGGCGGAGACTAAGAATATCGCGATCATTGCGCACGTAGACCATGGGAAGACCACATTGGTGGATAAGATATTACACCATTGCCAATTGTTCCGGGAAAACGAGCATACGGGCGACCTGATCTTGGACAACAACGATCTGGAACGGGAGCGCGGCATTACCATAGTATCCAAGAATGTTTCGGTTACCTACAAAGGCACCAAAATTAATATTATAGACACCCCGGGCCATGCCGATTTCGGGGGCGAGGTAGAGCGTGTCCTAAATATGGCCGATGGCGTACTGTTATTGGTGGACGCCTTTGAAGGCCCTATGCCGCAGACCCGATTTGTACTGCAGAAGGCCATTGATATGGGCCTAAAACCCTGTGTGGTCATCAATAAGGTGGATAAGGAAAACTGCACCCCGGAAGAGGTACATGAGAAAGTATTCGACCTCATGTTCGAATTGGGCGCGGAGGAATGGCAGTTGGACTTTCCGGTTGTTTATGGCTCCGCCAAACACAATTGGATGAGCGAGGATTGGCAAAAACCAACGGATTCGATTGCGCCATTGTTGGATATGGTCATCGCGCACATTCCCAGTTTTAAGGTGGTGGAAGGTACCACCCAAATGCTCATTACCTCTCTGGATTATTCCTCCTTTACCGGCAGGATTGCCATCGGTAGATTGCAACGGGGAAGTTTAGGGGAAGGGCAACAGATTTCGCTGGTAAAGCGGGATGGAAGTATTGTAAAATCGAAAATAAAGGAGCTTTTCACCTTTGAGGGACTGGGACGGAAAAAAGTAAAGGAAGTGGCTACCGGGGATATTTGTGCCATTGTGGGCTTGGAGAATTTTGAGATTGGGGATACCATTGCCGATGTTGAAAATCCGGAAGGTCTACAGACCATTGCTATAGATGAACCCACCATGAGTATGCTGTTTACCATTAACGATAGCCCCTTCTTTGGGCAAGATGGTAAATATGTGACTTCCCGGCACATCAAGGAGCGGCTGGAACGCGAATTGGAAAAGAACTTGGCCCTTAGGGTGGAGGAAACGGATAGTGCCGAAAAATTTATGGTATTCGGTCGCGGTGTACTCCATCTTTCCGTATTGATCGAAACCATGCGCCGTGAAGGCTACGAACTGCAGATCGGTCAGCCTCAAGTCATCATCAAGACCATGGACGGGGTTCGGTGCGAACCCATAGAACAGTTGACCATCGACCTTCCCGAGGAGGTATCGGGCAAGGCCGTGGAAATGGTTTCCATCCGGAAGGGTGAAATGACCAGTATGGAAGCCAAGGGAGATCGGATGGTCTGTGAATTCCATATCCCGTCCCGGGGAATTATCGGGCTGCGAAACCAATTGCTGACCGCTACCGCCGGTGAAGCCATAATGACCCACCGTTTTTTGGAATACCAACCGATGAAAGGGGATATTCCCCAGCGCCAGAACGGATCTTTGGTATCCATGGAGAATGGAAAGGCCATTCCCTATTCCATAGATAAACTTCAGGAAAGGGGCCGATTTTTTATCGACCCAGGTGAGGATATTTACGAGGGACAGGTCATTGGTGAGAATTCCCGGGGAGATGACATGACGGTGAACGTGACCAAGACCAAAAAGCTCTCCAATGTTCGATCAGCGGGAGCCGATGACAAGGCCAAGATCGTACCGGCCATAAAATTCTCTTTGGAGGAGGCCCTGGAATACATCCAAAAAGACGAATATGTAGAGGTGACGCCACAATTTTTGCGTCTTAGGAAGATTTTTCTCAAGGAAGTCGATCGCAAACGGAACAAAATCGCGTAATCCGGACTGTTAAAAATGCAGGAACAGGTTCTAGATTCCCTGTTTTGGACACCCACTTTTACCAATTCTTCAAAATAGACCACCCGTATTTGCTACTTCGGCATTTAACGTATGGACCGGATTTTTTTTGGACAAATTGCCGCATAATTTGTATAAATTGAAGGGGCTAATTCAAACTAAACTAATTCAACTTACATGCGACTAAAGGGGAAAAAAGTCTTAATTACGGGCGGTTCCCGGGGTATCGGCAGATGTATGATCGCCGAACTTATAAAACAGGGTGTTGAGGACATTGCCGTCGTAGCCCGGGACAAAAAAAATCTAAAACGACTGGCCGCCGATTTCGAGGGAACGAACTTCTTGTTCACCCGTGGTGATGTAGGCGATATTGGGGTACTTCGGGAAATGTCCTCAAAAATAGAGGATCAGTGGGGGTATTTGGATATTTTGATCAACAATGCCGGAATCGTTTCGGCCGGGGCCTTGGAAGATATTCCGGATGCGGAGATCTATGACCAGGTGGCCGTTAATCTGACGGCCATGCTGTTCCTTACCAAATATTGCTTGCCTTTGCTGAAGTCGGCCGAGGAAGGGGCTATTTTGAATGTATCTTCTGGGCTCGGACTTCTGGGGATGCCTTTTTATAGTGTTTATGGGAGTACCAAAGCGGGCATGCGCCAATTTTCGGATGCCCTGCGCCGCGAGCTTCATCCGTTTAACATTTCCGTAACCTGTGTATACCCCACGGCAACGGCTACGGATATGATGCAGATGTTCAAAAATCGCAAAATGGACACCCCCGAATATGTGGCCGAGAAATCCATACAGGCGATGATGGACAAGGAACTGCACTATATTTTTGGGGGAGAACAACGGCTCAAGGACCACGTCCTGAATTTTGAATCGCCGGAAAAATTCGATACCCAGATTTTGGACAGTTACGAGGAGCGAAGGAAGGCCAGTAAGTCGCATAAAGCCATTTAGCACCCAAACTGGTACCACCAAGATGAATTCGGGTTACCCCTGGGGTACTTGGTGAAGTACGGCCGCCGCGGCTCCCACGATACCGGCATGGTTGCGAAGCTCGGCAGGAATTACCGGGGTGTCGATTTTGATGTATTGTTTGAATTCGTCAAAATCTTTGGAGGTGCCGCCGCCCAAAATGATCCAGTCCGGGGAAACCAAAAGCTCTACCAGTTCCAGGAACTTATTGAAGCGCTTGCCCCATTTTTTGTAGCTAAGCTCCTCGCGCTCTTTGGCCGATGCCGCGGCCCAGGTCTCGATTTTTGAGTATTTTTTGTACGGAATCTGGCCAAGCTCAAAGTTGGGGATCAATTCGCCGTCCAAAAAGGCGCCGCTGCCCAATCCCGTTCCTATGGTAATCATAATGACCAAGCCTTCCTTGCCCTTACCGATGCCATAATTCATGGTGGCATAGCCTGCCGCATCCGCATCATTGATTACCGTTACAGGAAGTCCGGTAATGTCACTGAACAAGGTCTCCACGTTAACGCCCAGCCACTTTTTATGCAGATTGCCTGGCGATTTGCAGATACCCCGTTTGATTACGGTAGGAAACCCACATCCTACGGGACCCTTGTAATCAAAATGATCGACGATCTGTTTGAAGACCTGCGCCATTTCCTCTGGTTTTCTTGATTCCGGGGTAGGGATTCTAAAGCGCTCTGTAAGCTTTTCTCCGGTTATGGAGTCTATTAAGGCGCCTTTCATTCCCGTGCCGCCAATATCAATACCAAGAAGGTCCATCGCTAGATTTTGTATTACCGGGGCAAATGTAACAAAAGTTTTTACTTATGCGAATTCGGTGTGGTAAAGACCCTTTTTATGTATCTAAAAGTCATATAATCCGGTATTTCCCAATTCCAGGATAGGGCGAAGCTCCGCTACGACATCCGGATGCTCCCCGGCGATGTTCCTGGATTCTTCCGGATCCCGCCTATGGTCGTACAATTCCACAGTCGGTTCTTCCTCTCGATAATATTGGGTCAGCCGATAAGCATCCGTGCGCAAGGTGATGCCATTTTTAAAATAACCATAGGCCCGTCCATCGATAGTATCATGGGGCGATTCCAAAAAGGAGGCAAAACTTGCTCCATCTATGGTATGGTCGATGGTAAGACCGCAAAGCTCCATGAGGGTGGGATAAATATCCACGGTCTCCACAACGTGATCGATCTTTTTTTGGTTTTTTCCATGGGGCGACTTCATAATCAAACTACTTTTAAGCGCATTTTCGAACAGGGTATGTTTGCCCCATACCCTTTGGTCGCCCAAGTGCCAACCGTGGTCGCCCCAAACCACAATGATTGTATTTTGGTCCAATCCCAAGGTCTTCAACTCGGAACATAACTTTCCTATCTGCGCGTCGATATAACTGATGGAAGCCAGATAGGCATGCCGTAGTTTCCGGGCATAGTCATCGGAAACCGCCTGGGATAGGCTCGCCTTTTCCTCACCCAAGGCATATTGATTGAACTCCCCACTTTCATGAAGGCTTTTTAAATGGATGTGCTCCGGAATGTTGGGGTAGGGGGCCAAGGGTATTTGTTGGCTATCGTATAGATCCCAATACTTTTTGGGCGCGTTGAACGGCAGGTGCGGCTTAAAATAACCGACTCCCATAAAAAATGGCACCTTTTTATCTTTCAACTCCCGCAATTTAGACAGGGCCAGCTTTGTGGTAAGTCCATCGGGATATCCATCATCATCTACGGGACCCCGTTCATATGGCTTCACCTGCTTCTTTAAGCTTTGCCGATTTTCACCGTTGGCATAGGCAAAGAATGCATTCCACCCGGTTTCCCATTGCCCGGCATCAAAAAGCAGCTCGCTCCAACTATGGGGCAGTTCCCTTTGATCGGACACCGGATCTTCGTAGCCATATACCAGTCCGTCGGCCGAATGACTAATTTTTCCAATGCCCACGGTATGGTAGCCTTCCCTCCTGAACTTGTGGATAAAGGTTTCGGGAACAACACCTTCCGCTCGTGTCGAAATTTCCTTTGCTATCGCCTGGTTCGACAAGTGGATGGGTTTTGAGGGCCGCATTCCGGTCAACAGTGCGTGTCGTGAAGCGCCACAAGTGGGCACTTGCACATAATGCCGGGTAAAATAGGAACCGGTAAGGGCCAGTTGATCCAGGTTAGGCGTCTTGGCCATGGAGTTGTAAACTCCCAGTTCTGTACGTAAGTCGTCCACCGCAATAAAGAGGACATTGGGCCTGGCTTTTTGGGGTACCGGTGGTTGAACGGCCCCGGAAAAAAGGAAGGTAACCCCAAGGATTAAAAGAAATCGTGACATGTAGCGTATTGTTGGGCCCCGGTTCCTGAGGCTGTTTAACGTTAAATGGACCCAAAAGATACGATTATGTTCCTATACCAAAGCAAGGGATATATTGAAGGGTTCCAATTTCCAAACCAAATTGATTTTCGTGTATTTAAAATGGCCAACTACGCATCGGTATGCTCTTCTACATATTCCTACCTCAAAGTTTTGGACTTTTTGGGTTTGCTGCGTAATTTCCCGTCAATCGGCCAGCCCAACCATTTTTAGAAAAAAATGACCCCGGGAGCAAAAAGACACGATAGCCTATGAAAGTAATCATCACAGGAGGTACGGGAATGATAGGAAATTTGGTTTTGACCCATTGCCTAAACGCCCAAACCATTACCGAAGTCCTAAGCTTGGTCCGGAAACCGTCCGGACAAGCACATGCAAAACTCTTGGAAATACCAGTGCGGGACTTTGAAGACTATCGGGAAGAGGATCATTGGTTCCAGGAAGTAAAAGTAGCTTTCTTCTGTCTGGGGGCGTACACCGGACAAGTACCCGATGAATTGTTCAAAAAAATCACGGTAGACTATGCGGTCGCATTTGCCCAGGCCTTGGAGAGAAATAGTCCGGGTGCAAGGCTATGTCTCTTAAGTGGTGCTGGGGCGGATAGAACGGAAAAGAGTAGGACATCCTTTGCGCGTTACAAAGGGATGGCCGAAAATCAAATCGCAAAGTTAGATCTTGAATTTTACAGCTTTAGGCCCGCTTATATTTACCCAGTGGAACCGAGGAAAGAACCCAATTTTGGCTATACCTTGTTCCGGGCCCTGTATCCAATTCTTAAAATCTTTGGTCAGCGTTTTAGCATTCGATCGACCGAATTGGCGAAGGCTATGTTCCACGTAGGGCTTTATGGCGCGGAGGAGCAAATGCTGGAAAATAAGGATATATTCCGGTACACGGGAAATCATGAATGATCTTAGGTTCATGTCACTTGCTCCGTATTACCCTGCTTGGTCGGGCCGATGAAAAATTCTACCTTTATTTTGGATAAGGACATGGCGATGCTTTGATTTGCCAGTGGCCCCATCTAGCAATACATCAATCGAACATGAAACGATGCTTCCCCTTATTTGTGATTTTTTGCCTGCTTGCCGCCGCTGTTCAAGGACAGACGCACAAGGATACTTTGGAGATAAAACAAGTTGCTTTGGATTATATCGAATCCCAACATCACGTAAAACCTGAACAATTTGAACGCGCCGCCCATCCCAGAATGGTGAAGCGAACCTTTTGGACGGATAAAAGAACCGGGAAGGAATATTTGCGGGAAACTTTTAGGGATGCAATGATCCTCCTAGCCGAAACGTATAACCAGAACGGGAATGCATTTCCCGAACCTCCAAAAAAAGAAATCGTAATATTGGATGTTTATGATAGAATCGCTTCGGTAAAACTTATTGCCGACGATTGGATCGACTATATGCACATTGTAAAACTGAATGGAAAATGGCAATTGGTGAACGTGCTATGGCAGTTCAATGATTCCAATGACCATTAAAAAGGAAGGAACCCATGAGAAAAGTATGGCTATGCGCCGTTCTGGCAACGATGTATGTTTCCTGTAAGGAGGCCCAGAAACCGAAAGAGCAACCTGAACCGATGCTCGACCAAATAACGGAAGAAGAAGCCCTCGATCTGTTGCATGAATGGACCGCGGCCTATTTGGCGGGCGATGCCGACGCCCTGGATGGGGTTCTGGACGAAACTTGGATCTACTCCGGTTCCGAGGACGGGAGTACATCGGACAAGGCTGCAACTATAAAGGAATTCTCCAATGCCGATTATACCTTTTCGGAGATTACTTATGATAATGTGGAGGTACGACTCTATGGCGATATTGCCGTGGTACGGGGCTCGGAAAAAATGGTGATCGTGGGAGGTTCCGGCGAAGACACCACAAGATTGGGACTCCGATTTACGGACGTATATCAAAAAAGCGAGGGAAAAGTCAAGGCCATTGCCACGCACAGCTCCCCGATTATGGAAGCGGAGTGAATGCGTCGGATGCCGATCGATGGAGATTCCCGCTAGGGCCATGATCAAATTTCCAGATTCCAATCCCCAAAAAAGAGGATGTCCCAACTCAAACGTAAAACCTATATGGCAATGGATAAAACCCGTTTAAAACTGCCCGAAGCCCCCAATTCCATTCAAAAGGGCGTTCCCCTAAAACTCGTTCTGGACGAACCGGCCATTACCCAATTGGGACGGAATCTAAAGTTGGTCCATCCGCAATTTGACGAACCATCCTTTGTTCGGGAAGCCTTGTCCCATTTGGAACCCCTTACGCTTAAGGAAAGGGCGCAGCGTATTGCAGCGGTGCTAAAAATATATTTGCCCGATACCTATTCGGAGGCCATAGCGGTATTATTGGATTCCTTAACACCGCCCTTAACGGACACGGAAAACCTAGGGCTATCGGGAATGTTCTACATGCCCCATGTGAGCTTTGTAGAGCAATACGGGTTGGACAAAAACTATAACAAGAACAAGGATCCCTTTGAGGTATCCATGAAGGCCCAATACGAACTGACCAAACGATTTACCTCCGAGTTTTCCATCCGCGCCTTTATCATCGACCAACCGGACCGGACATTTTCCGTTTTGTATTCCTGGATGAACGACCCGGATCCCCATGTACGAAGACTTTGCTCGGAAGGCACCCGGCCCCGGCTGCCCTGGGCCCAGAAAATTGGTTTGTTGGTGGCCGACCCTAGCCCCTCTTTGCCCATATTGGAAAAGCTAAAAAATGACGAAGACCTTTACGTCCGTCGTAGTGTGGCCAACCATGTCGGGGATATCGCCAAAGATCACTTGGAGCTGGCCATGGAGCTATGCGAAAGTTGGCTTCCTAACGCATCCAAGGAATTGAAATGGGTCATACGTCACGCCTTACGGCATCCGGCCAAAAAGAATGTGGAAAAGGCTTTGGAAATTAGGACAAGGGCCAAATAATACCTGCGTCATATTCGCCGTGTGATGGCCTCGTCTTTAGGTCAATTCAGTTTTTCCTTAAAAAAGTCCATGGTCCGTTGCCATGCCAGTTCCGCCGCCTCCTTGTCGTAGCGCGGGGTAGAGGTGTTGTGAAAACCATGGTTTACATCCGGATAGGTATAGGCCACGTAGTCCTTGCCATTGGCCTTTAAGGCCTTTTCATAAGCAGGCCAACCTGCATTGACCCGGGTATCCAGTCCGGCGAACTGAAGCATCAACGGGGCATTGATTTGGTCGATATCCTCTTTGGGCTGTCCACCATAAAAGGGGACTGCGGCCGCCAGATCGGGAACTTTTACGGCCATCATATTGGAAATCCATCCGCCAAAACAAAAACCGACCACGCCAATTTTTCCCGTACAATCCGAATGGGACTTCAAATATGCATAGGCCGCGATAAAATCGGCCAACATTTCGTTGCGGTCCCGTTGGCGTTGTAGGGCCCTGCCCTCATCGTCATTGCCGGGATATCCGCCAAGTGGCGTCAAGGCATCCGGAGCCAGGGTAATGAATTCATCCAAGGCTGCCCTTCGAGCCGTATCCTCGATATAGGGGTTCAATCCCCTGTTCTCGTGCACCACAACGATTCCGGCCAATTTTCCCTGACTGTCCTTAGGTTGGGAAAGTAACCCTTTTATGGGGCCACCTCCTTGGGGAGAGGGATAGGTGATATACTCAGAATCCAATCGGGGGTCGTTCTTTTTTACCAAAAGGGTATCCGTATAATTGGGCATTAAAAAGCTCATCAACGCACCAACCGTAACCCCGCCAACAGCATACAATCCTAGTTTTTCAATGAATTCCCTGCGTGGGATCTTGTTATGCGCATAGTCGTCGTACAGGTCAAATACTTCTTGGTGAATGTTTTCTTTTTTAAGCTTTTCCATATTAGGTTTTTTTGATGAGTGTTCCCGTTGATTTTATAACAGGGTTTTCAGGAATTCTTCCTTATAGGCCCTGCCAATGGGTACTTTGGTTTGATTGATAAGGTAGACCAAATTCCCCGAAATCCGCTCGATTTTTTCGGAATTAATAATGAAGGACTTATGGACCCTATAAAACGAGTGTCCTTCCAGTTCGTCCAACCAGTACCGTAGCGATTCATTGGAAAGCAGCTTCTTGGTTAGGGTATGTATTTCGGTATAATCGGCATCCGATTGGATATGGATGATGTCGTTAATCCTTATTTTGATATGCTCGTGACCCGATTTTACGTAGATCTCCTTCTTGGGCTCCTGGTTTTTGGAAACCCTTTCCGGGGACCCTGATCTTGACCTGCTAGGAACCTTGGAAATCGCCTGCAAAAAACGCTGAAAGGAAAAAGGCTTGAGCAAATAATCCACCACGTTAAGATCGTACCCCTCCAGGGCGTACTCTGAAAAGGCCGTGGTCAATATGGCATACGGAGGATTGGGCAAGGTCCTTAAAAATTCCATTCCCGAAATTTTGGGAAGATGGATGTCCAGGAACATCAGGTCCACCTTTTCCTTTTTCAAGAATTCCATGGCGGAGATGGCATCCGAGAAAACACCAAGTAGCCTTAGGGTATCCACATCGGTAATGAATTTTTTTAGAATTCGCTGGGCGGGCGGCTGATCTTCTATGATAATGCAATTCATGACCCCGTCGTTTTTTCCAGTTGCAGTTTCAGATGCACCGCGAAGATTCCGCTTTCCCGATGAATCTCTAATTGATGCTTATCCGGATACAGGAGTTGTAGACGTTTCTTTACATTTTCCAGACCGATGCCCTTGGCCACAGTATCCAATGCCTGGGATGCCTCAAAATTGTTCCTGCAGCTGAAGTTTAATATATTGCCTTCTAATCGTAGTTCAATGTCTATCGCGATATCGCTGGCTTGTCCGGATTGACTGTGTTTAAAGGCGTTTTCAATGAACACGATCAAAATGAGGGGCGCTATTTTATAGTCGGAGCCAATATTTTGGGTGGTGAAGTTGACGGTCCCCCGATCCTCGATTTGCAGTTTGGAGAGCTTGACAAAATTATGAAGTTGCTCCATTTCCTTGGCCAAGGGGACAAATTTCTCCTTGCATTCGTAGAGCATGTAGCGCAAAACCCCGCTCAACTCCAAAATGATCTCCGGTGTTTTGGAAGAATTTTCCAGTGCATGGGAGTAGAGGTTGTTGAGGTTATTAAACAAAAAATGGGGATTGATTTGGGACCGTAAAAACTGCAGTTCACTTTCTTGTATGGTACCCTTCAACTCGTCGATCTGCTGCTGCTTTTGCAGGGCGTCCCATCCAAATTTGAAACCGGACAATATCACAATGACCGGAAGTACATCCAATAGGGCATAATAGACACCGGGAAAGGTCTTTGCCCTGCGGCTACCGGCAAAGAATATCTGTTCCAGCACCAATTCCTCGATCAAGATGACCACGGCGAGTACCAGGACCACCCATCCGAAAAAGACCCACTCTTTTTTTCGATATAAAAATCGGGGCATTAAATAATACGTAATGAATGCCGCGGCCACCGCATAACTTAAGAAAGACCACAGCTGATAAGCCTCAATACCTGGGTTGTTCCGATCAAAGGAATAGAACAGGAGTACCAAGATGTGCAGTACAATTTGAAAAAACAGCTCTTTACGGCCAATCACCACTATCGGATTTACATGATGTAAAACTAACGTTAATAAGGTACCCCATAAAAAATTGTATTCCAAACGACGTCCTTTGGCCCGTAAACAACATTTTTAAGGGAATCTTAACATTCCTTGTCGATGAGGGCCCTATCCCTGTCGTTTATGGGATTTTGTTTCCATTTTTTCCATCGGCTCGCCATCTTTGTTTCCATAAGTTCAAAAGTCTATGAATTGTAATCTAAAATATTTGGGCATTTTCCTCCTTGGTCTTTTCCTGAGCTGCGGAACATCCTTCGCCCAGAATTCCATACCCGTTACCATACAGGGCAAAGTAGTGGAAGGTGCCAGTGGCAATCCCATAGCCTTCGCCACCGTAATGGTTGCGGATAACGAGACCCAAAATCCCATAGACGGGACCACCACCTTGGAAGATGGCAGCTTTACCCTGCAGACCAAGGCCGACAACTTTTATATTGAGGTCAGTTTCCTGGGATTTAAATCCAGAAGTTTTGGACAGCCCGAAACCCGGAGCAAGACCATAGACCTAGGTACCATAGAACTGGCAGAGGATGCCGAGCAATTGAACGAGGTGATCGTGAGGGGGGAGGAATCGATTACCGAATTTAAATTGGACAAGCGTGTGTTTAATGTAGGCAAGGACCTGAGCAGCACGGGGGCAAGTGCTTTGGATGTTCTCAACAATGTCCCCTCGGTCAACGTCAATATCGAGGGTCAGATAAGCCTTAGGGGGAGTCAGGGCGTACAGGTGCTGATCAATGGGAAGCCCTCCATCATCGCTAGTGAGGAAGGCAATACCTTGGGGACCATAACAGCGGATATGATCGATAGGGTAGAGGTGATCACCAATCCTTCGGCCAAGTATGATGCCGAAGGCACCTCGGGAATCATCAATATCGTCATCAAAAAAGACGAGCGGAAAGGGTTTAACGGATCCGTTTCGGTCAATGCCGGTGCCCCCGAAAATAACAGTGTGGGCATTAGTCTCAACCGGAGGACGGAGAAGTTCAACCTATTCAGTCAGATCGGGGTGGGATTCCGCGATTTGCCCAGCGACCGGGAAAATAGGAATGTAGATCTGATCAACAATACCACCATTCTGACCACAGGTGAGGAGTTTAGAAACGAAAACTACTACAATTTTGTACTGGGTACCGATTATTACCTGAGCCCCAACGACGTAATCACCTTATCGGGAAATTTTGCCCTGGAACTCGAAGATCAGCCCTCCAGTACTAATTTTGCCTCCTTGGATGCCACGGAAACCATTACCTCCCAATGGGAACGGAACGAGGTTACGGAGGCCACCAATCCCAAGTTTCAGTATGAACTACAGTACAAAAAGGACTTCAAGGGAGATGAGGACCACACGCTGATATTTAGTGCGTTGGGTAACTTTTTTGGAAAAGATCAGTCCTCGGAATTCTTGGACACTACCATTTCCGGTGAGGACAACAATGCCGAGCAACGCACCCGCACCGATTTTAAGGAATCGGTATTCACATACAAATTGGATTACACCCTACCCATATCCAAGAAATGGAGTGTGGAGACCGGGGCACAATACGTTCTCAATGATGTAAGCAACGACTTTGAGGTCAATAATTTGATCGGGGACGATTTTGTAAACGATCCGGGACTGACCAATATATTCGAATTTGATCAAAAAGTATTGGGCTTGTATGGTACTGGGGCCTACGAAGGGAAAAAATGGGGCGTTAAGGGCGGTCTGCGTCTAGAGCAGACCGATCTAAACACCATCTTGATCAACACCAATGAAGTCAATGATCAAAACTATACCAACCTATTTCCCAGCATCCACACTTCGTATAAATTCTCTGAAAAAATATCGCTTCAGGCCGGGTATTCCAAACGTATTTATAGACCACGGCTCTGGGATCTGAACCCTTTCTTCAACATCCGTAACAATTTCAATATTCGGCAGGGCAATCCGGGATTGATGCCCGAGTTTACGGATAGCTATGAGGTGACCAGCATCTTCTTTATCGGTAAAACCTCCATGAACTTTGGGGTATACCACCGGTACACTACGGACGTTATCGAAAGGGTGTCCGTTTTTGAGAACAACGTAAATACGGTAAGACCGGAGAATATCGGTTCCAACAGGTCCACAGGAATAGAGTTCAACACCAAATACGTTCCGGTCAATTGGCTTACCCTTAACGCGGATTTCAACTACAGCCAATTTGCACGGGACGGCTTTTTTGAGGGAACCGTGTTTGACTTCAGCGCCAATCAATGGTCCTCCAAGTTAATGACCAAAGTGAAATTGCCGGCGGACATTGATTTTGAGGCCACCGGGAATTATCGATCCTCCTACCAGACCATACAGGGACGGATCAGAGGTTTTGCGTTTTTGGACATGGGTCTTCGGAAAAAGCTCTTTAAGGGAAAAGGGGTTTTGAATGTCAGCGTACGCGATGCGTTTGCTTCCAGGATCCGGGAAAATGAAATCCGACAAGAAGACTTTTTCATCTATAACAGAAGCCTTAGGGGTACCTTTGTGGCCTTTGGATTCAGTTATGGCTTCGGGAAAGGGGAGGCCATGGAGTTTACTGGTGCCAGAAGAAGATTTTGATCTATTTTTGTCGCCAAAAAAACTCCAATTATGGGAAGAAAGACCGAACAGAGCATGCGTACCTATCATAGGTATTTGGGATTTTTTTTGGCGGGAATCATGGCCATGTACGCCATTAGCGGAATCGTACTTATTTTTAGGAATACCGACTATCTAAAAAAGGAAGTACAGGTGGAAAAGCAGTTGGAGCCGCAACTCAACGCTGCCAACCTGGGCAAGGCCTTGAAGAAAAAGAAGCTCAAAGTCAACCAGGTATCCGGGGAACTTATCCATTTTGATACCGGTACCTACAATACCAAAACGGGAGAAGCCCGATATACAGAGAAACGGCTACCTTTCATTTTGGACAAAATGGCCAAGACCCACAAAGCCAATTCCGACCATCCGTTGTTTTTTCTCAATATCTTTTTTGGACTATCCCTTTTGTTCTTTGTGGTTTCCGCATTTTGGATGTTTAGGCCCCAAACGCCCATATTTAAAAAAGGCCTTTATTTTACATTGGGCGGGATAGTGCTTACGCTGATTTTGTTATTTGTTTGACCCACGGGCAAACCGTACATTTGTTTGAGGCGGCCCCATCCAATTTGAATCGATTCGCAACACATAAAAACTGATCTGATGAAAAAAAGTATGTTCCATTCGATGATGTGGGTGCTGATGTTGACCCCTGTATTCCTCATGTCGCACGAAGCTCGTATCCCATCCCCACTTTCTGAAAATGTAAACGCAGGGGGTGCATATACCCTCATCGTGGATGGTTATGATTGGGGCCCGGCCGCCAGTAGGGTGGTACTTTCCCTATCGGAGACCGTATCGTCCGCCAGTTCCAGTGAGTACACCGTTTCCGTACAACGTAGTGCGGAAGACGCCCAATTGCCGGAAGCCATGGCCTCGGGACAGCGAACCGTACAATATGCCTACGTATCCGACAAACAGGGCAAGCGGGTAGCCACCGGCGAATACCTGACCTTGGTACTTACCGTCGGTCCGGATATGATCCTGGCATCGCCCATGCAGTACATTCCCGAAAAGCGGGGCAATGTTTGGATCGATTACCAATTGACCATCACCCATACCGAAACAGGTAGTGTCTGGGATACCGAGGCGGACCGGATTCTTTTGCCCATCGCCAAATTCGACCTGTCCGGGACCTATGCACATGAAGGAGGGCCGAACCTGATCTATGCCTCCTATGAACCCGGGAATACCTCTGAAAAGTCCCCACTCATCATATGGCTGCATGGTGGGGGAGAGGGAGGTACCGATACCAGCATCCCATTGATGGCCAATAAGGCCGCTAACTATGCTTCGGAGGACATACAATCCATTTTCGGTGGGGCCTATGTGCTGGTACCGCAAAGTCCCACCTTTTGGATGCAAAGTGCTTCGGGACAATATACACGGGGAAAGGAAAATGACATTTACAATGAGGCATTGATGGGCCTTATCCAAAAATATGTGGCCGAGCATCCAAAAATCGATACGGACCGAATCTATGTAGGTGGATGTTCCAATGGGGGCTATATGTCGTTGAAATTGATATTGCTATATCCGGACTATTTTGCGGCCGGTTATATCAGTGCCTTGGCCTACCAGGCCCAACACATTACGGACCAACAGATCCAGACCATTAAGGAGGTACCTATTTGGTTTGTCCATTCCGCGGACGATCCGGTTACCCCGCCTTTGGAAACTGCCGTACCTTTGTACAAGCGATTGAAGGAGGCCGGTGCCAGCAACGTCCATTTTTCCTACTACGACCATGTGGTGGACATTACCGGTTTCTTCGGAGGGCCGGAATACCACTACCATGGCCATTTTTCATGGATCTATTCCCACGCCGACCATGCCGATTTTGATTTTGATGGATCGCCGGTGGTGATGAACGGAAGCCCGGTCACCCTGATGGAATGGATGGCCGCGCAGCACAAGTAGCACTACCCGTCGCGTCGCCGGGAAAGATGGTATGAGGTTAATGCCCAAAAATGGGTCAGGGCATTTACTTGATGTAATCATATTTGTGAATTAGGGCCAAACCTTTTTTCTTTTGCTATTTTAGGGGATAGAAAATGAAAAGTCATGACAACGAATAAAGGAAGCTTCCTTCCCGACCTCCCCTTTGAGGCCTGGAAGGATACCCGATTGACCCTCCATCTCATCTTTCAGATCATTGGAAAAACCCGCTTAAAGCTAACGGCCCGAAAGAACCACTGGTGGTATATTACCCTCTATGTGACGGCCAAGGGCTTCGGCACCCGTAGTATTCCCGTAAACGACGGTTGGGATACCTTGGAAATCGACTTCAACGTATTGGAAAAGGCCGTGGTGCTGTCCCACAGTTCGTTCGAACCCATTTACATTTCCCTATTGCCCCATCCGTCCATCGCCCAATTTTACGGGCATTTCATGACCGCATTGCGCAGTTTCGACCTGCATCCCAAGTTTATTGAGAAACCGTTGGATCTGGGTATCGAGAAACGTTTTGATGCCATAGAGGAGTACTACCATTACGATTGGCCCCATATTGAAACCTTTTGGAAGATCATGCGCTGGAACCATTCGGTTTTTCAGGAATTCAGTGGCCGTTTTTACGGAAAAACCTGCCCCGTACATATCTACTGGCATCATATGGATCTTACGGTGACCCGTGTATCGGAGAGACGGCTCCCGCCCATGGACAAATCGGCCCGTATCCTGGAACGGGATACCTATTCCCACGAACAAATAAGCTTTGGGTTCTGGGCCGGGGACGACAATGTACCGGAACCCATGTACTACGCCTATACGTATCCCTCCCCGGATGGATTGGACCAAGAACCCTTGGCGCCTAGTTCGGCCCAATGGGTGGAAAGTAACGGAAGTCCCATGGCACTTTTATCCTATGCTTCGATCAAGGATTCCGATGATCCGCGGGGCGCGGTGCTCGATTTTCTGGAAAGTGCCTATCAGGCCGGAGCCAAAAAGGCAAAATGGAACATTGCGGAGTTGACCGTTCCCTCCCTGGACGATATCTAAAATACCTTCGTCTAGGCAAACGATATAGGCTAGGCCCCACAGCGCAACAGCGACCATGGTACGATTTTGTCAATTTGGACAAGCTTAAATTTAAAATCACGATAATTTAACAAGAACTTCACTGGAGTTGTGGTTTTACCCCTATATTTAAAATCTGTTTAGGAATTTGCCAATTGTTTTCTTATGCCCCTTTTTGGGCGGCACTTCGTTACATTATTTTCAGGTAGCTAAGGCTATGCTCCAAAAATTGGCCTAGTCCCGAATCAAAAAATGACCTACTAAAAAACAGACTGCCGGTTGGCAGCTTCTAATCACAAATTCTTAAACAGGCTCTTAGTTTTTCTCAGAATAACCGCTTATGCGTCCACCTTATGCGTTCCTCCTTTCCTTCTTTCTTTTTGGTGGATACGGCTTCGGGCAAATAGTCGGAAAAATCCAGGACGGGGCCACTGGGGAACCGCTGGAATATGCTACCGTGGCCCTATACCGGCAAAAGGACAGTACGCTGGTCAATGGGGTGGTATCCGACGATGCGGGATATTTTAGCCTACCAAAGGTACCCGCCGATCAATATTACCTTCAAGTTTCCTTTATAGGTTATCGAACCCGTTATTTGGAACCGTTGCGGATAAACCGAGGAAACCTAAAAATGGAGCTGGGCGACATTCCTTTGGAAATCGGTCCCAATCCACTGGATGAGGTAACGGTGGAAGCCGAAGCGGCTACCGTTATCCATAAAATCGATCGGCAGGTATTCGATGCTTCCAAGTTCCAGAACAGTCAGGGGGGCAATGTCACCGATGTATTGCGAAATCTACCCTCGGTATCCGTGGACGGCCTGGGTGACATCCGGGTGCGGGGAAGTACCGGCTTTGTGTTGTTGCTCAATGGAAAGCCCATCCAGGGAAGCCCCGAGGTTTTATTGAACCAGCTGCCTGCGAATTCGGTGGAACGGGTGGAGGTCATTACCGCCCCATCGGCCAAATATGACCCGGAGGGAAAGGCCGGACTGTTGAACATCATCCTACAAAAAGAGGCGATCAACGGGACCTTTACGCAAATCAATGTCAGGGCGGGCCTTCCCTCCTTCGAAGGCTATGGCAATGCCCAACCGGCCCGGCGCTATGGGGTGGACGCTACCCACCACATCCGCAAGGAAAAATGGAACATTTCCCTTGGAGCCAACTTCCTACGCAACGACTTGGCCGGTAGGCGGGAAGGGGATGTCTTTACCATCATCAACGATACCCTTACCCGTTTTCCCTCCGATGGGGAACGTAGTTTTGATGAGGTGAACTTTAGCGGGAGGTTTACGGTGGATTATCGGCCCGATTCCCTTAATCTCTTCTCCTTGGGCTTCTATGCCGGGGAACGGCAAAAGGATCGGACGGCGGATATCCTGTATTTTGACAATCATGCCATTACACCCGCCAATGGCACGGAACGCCTCTATACTCTACCATATTTTAATGAAAATCTCCGGGAAAGGAAAGGGGATTTTATTTTGGGTAGTCTGGATTACGCCCACACTTTCCGGAACCGCTCTAAATTATCGGCTTCGGTGTTGTACGAATACACCCTTTTGGGCGGGCCCACTACGAACAGGAACTTGGGATTTCCCAATACCGATCAGGTCCTTCAGGACGAATTCAATACCAACGACAACCCTTTGAACGGGCTTCGATTTCAACTGGATTACACTTGGAAACCCTTTGCATTCGGCACTTTGGAAACAGGGTATCAGTACCGCATATTGGACCATACCGGGGATTTTGTCTATGAACGGCGGAACAATACCACAGGGGAATTCGAATTGGTTCCGGAATTCTCCAGTGAGGTCGATTTAAAACGTAGTATCCATTCCGCCTATGCCCAGCTTAACGGGAAAAAGGGCAAATGGGACTATGCCGCCGGCATTCGTTGGGAAGCCATGGACCGCGATTTTGATCTGAGGGACAAGACCAACACCATCGATACCACCTATACCTACCATTTTGTACAACCCTTTCCCTCCGCCTCCTTGCAGTATGCGCTAAACGAGCGTACCCGCATTAAGGCGGTCTATAGCCGGCGGATCGAACGGACGACCACCTTTAAGATGAACCCCTTTCCGGAGCGGGAACATTCCGAGACCCTGGAACAGGGGGATGCCACCTTGCTACCGGAGTTCATCGATCTAGTGGAGCTCGGGCTTACCAAAAACTTTAAAGGGGACCATTCGCTATATGCCACCGCCTATCTGAGTAACGTAAAGAACCTGGTGAATCGGGTAAACACCGTTTTTAACGATACCATTCTCAACCGCATCTATTCCAACGTGGGCAGGGGTCGTTCTGTGGGAGTGGAAATCGGGAGCCAATTTAAACCGACCCCAAATTGGTCCAACTTTATCGGGGGTAATTTTTATAGTTATGATATTCAGGGGGTATTTGATGACCGTAGCCTCAATACCCATAGCTTGGTGTACTCCATCAATGCCAATAGTACCTATTCCTTCTCCAAAACGGCTTCGGCCCAATTTACCTTTAACTACCTCTCTGCCCGTAATACGGCCCAAGGGGAGGATTCCCGATTCTATTCGCCCAATCTTACGTTTCGAAAGACCTTTTTGGATGATCGGTTGGTGGCCACCCTCCAATGGCTGAATATGGATATGGGAGTACTGGATACCAATGAACAGCGTATTACCACGGAGCGACCGGGGGAATTTTTTACCACCACCAACTATGTTTATGAGGTGGATATGATCCTCCTCAACCTCAGCTATTCCTTCAACAAAAACACCAACAAGTCCAAATTCATCGACAGCGAATTTGGCAAACGGGAGTTTTAGGTGGGCACCTGACCGGAAATGGGCAAGTATGTCCAGTGGAATTCGTAATTTCAACAAGCTCAAAAAACGAAAGTTCAGTTATGGCCAATCGATTAAGGATCAGTCTGCGCATTTTACTCAAGTATCGGCTCTATACGGGAATCAGCCTTTTGGGCCTATCCGTAGCCATCGCCTCCTTTTGGTTCATTGCGAATTACGTGAACCGTTCCCGGGCGTATGACGCCCTCCAGGTGAATGGGAAGCATATCTATCGGCTTTCCATGCAGATTACGGCCGGAGGCCAAACGGACCATTATGCGGTTACCGGAAAACCCCTCGGGGCGGTATTGGCGGATACCTACACCGGGGTGGACCACCAGGCCCGGCTCAGCCCAATGGGGAATACGGTAGTGAAGGTTCGGAACGAACGCTTTGCGGAAACGGGTTTTTTTGCCGCCAACCCGGATACCTTTAACGTCTTTAGCTTCCATTGGATCTCGGGCACGGCGGATGCGCGGGAATTCGGTCCCCAGACCCTACTGCTGTCCCGGGAGCTGGCGGAAAAATATTTTAGTACTGTTGAAGTTATCGACAGGACCTTGTCCATTGGGGACGATACCTATACGGTGGGTGGCGTTTATGAGAATTGGCCCCGCAATTCCCACCTCCATCCCAAGGCTTTGTTGCATTCCGCTGGGGCGGCTTCGGGCTATGAACTGCAGGATTGGTTCGATTTGGAGCATTATACCTATGTGTTGCTGAATCCGTCCTTAAACCAGAACAATTTGGACGACCTACTGGCCCAAATGACCCAAGAACAACTCGCACCCGGTATGGAGGGTTCCGGGGTGACGGTCGAATTTCGATCCCAAGCCCTCCCAGGGCTCTATTTTGAGCCGGGTTTGATCGATGACGTGCCCAAGGGCCAGAAGAAGTACGTCCATGCCCTGACCTTCGCCGGTCTCCTGGTCCTGCTTATTGCGGGCCTCAACTATATCAACTTGTCGCTAACGCGTTCCACCCAACGCATCAAGGAAATACAGCTCAAAAAGATGTTGGGAATCACCCGCGGGCAACTGCTGGTGCAGAGCGCTACGGAATCGGGTGTGATGACCTTTATGGTCCTGGCGCTCTCGGCCCTATTGGTCTGGGGATGCAACGGTTGGTACCGACAATACTCGGGTTTTGATGCCCTGGAAATAGGCGGTCAAGGAACGCTGTTACTGATAGTCAGCTTAATTATCTTTGGTCTGGGACTTCTGGGCAGCAGTTATTCCGGCGGTTATCTTTCCCTATCGGGCCCATTGGTCCGCACGGACAAAAACTCCATTGGCACCTTCAAAAAAGGGGTGCTCGCCTTTCAGTTGGCCATGGCGGGCGTGATACTGATTGCTACCCTGACTATGAACCGTCAAATCGACTTTATGAAAAACAAGGACCTCGGTTTTGCCCAGAAACAGGTGATGATCCTGGACCTTCCGGAAGACGGGGAGCTGACAAATAAGGTCGTCCCCTTTAGGGAACGGATCCAAGGGTTGCCTGCGGTCCGGAATGCCTCCTTGATCGGGGGCGGGGCCTTGCCGGGCGAGGACAATGGGAAGGAACTTTTTCAAGTCCAAGTGAACGGGCAGCAAATGGAAAAGGTGTTCAATCTGTACCGGGTGGATGCCCATTTTACAGAACTCTTGGATATCCAACTGGCGGCGGGCCGTAGTTTTGAGGCGGACCGTTTGGGGGATCGGGAAGGAGCCGTTCTGATCAACCAGGCCTTGGCCCGGTCCTTGCAGTGGGAGGATCCCTTTGGTAAAACCATACAGTGTTATGGCGAGCCCCGACAGGTGATCGGTGTGGTCCAGAACTTTCACAACAAATCCCTACACCATCCCATAGAGCCCATTGTGTTCCTGTATGACGAAAACTTTGCCTCCAAACTATTGGTCAAAACATCAATGGCCCAGTTGGCTGCAGTGGAAACGGTTTGGGCGGACTTTTTCCCGGATACCCCCTTTGGCCTGCGTCATTATGATCAGTTCCTTGCGGCAATGTATACCCAGGAAAACCACCTGTCCCTATTGTTGGGGTTCTTTTCCGTCTTGGCGCTTATCCTGTGCGGGATGGGACTGTTCGCCATTTTTTCACTTCATATGCTGCAAAAGACCAAGGAATTCAGTATCCGGAAGGTATTGGGCGCCAACGCCCTGGATCTGATCCGTACGGCCACTCGGCCGTATATGATCTTGGCCGTGCTGGCACTGGCCGTGGCCATCCCCGTGGCGGGCTATGTGATGGAAGACTGGCTGGCCGGGTTTAGCTATAGGATCACTATGGGGGTGCAGGTGTATTTGGTGGCCGCCGCTGCCATTGTGCTGGCCGGCGGTATGGCCTTGTCCTACCATCTTTTAAAATCCCTGAGAACCCGGCCGGCGGAATCCTTGGCATCGGAATAGCAGGATCGATCTTATCTTATTTCTAAGCACAGGACAGCAAACAGTTCACATGAATCTACCGTACCAAATGTAGGGGTGCCGGCTAGCACAATTGACTGAAAAAAACTACATTCGTTAGGATGAGTTATATGATTTAGGATCATATACAATTGTTGGCAATGATTTTAAATGGAAAATAATCACATAATTTTAGAATCCGCTTATAATGGAAATGCTAAGTTCTATCTGTATCTAATCTTTGCGGTTATTTTCCTTCCGTTGGTTGCAACCTTTCCTCAAATCCTAATTTCAAATTCGTTTGGCCAAGACACTAGTTTAGGTTCTACCATTTGGATAAGCGTTATTGCCATTATCGCTCTAATTGCTTTTGCAATAATTATATTCCCCCTTAAAAAAGGGCTTTATAAAGGAAATTCAGATTTATTCATTGGTTACTTCACGTGGGGCAAATTAATTTTCAAACAAAAACTAAGCTTAAATAAAGCCAAGGCTGTTTCAATTCTCAAATTTAAAAGAAGAGAACGGGGAGCGTTCTTGAGTGTCGCTAATCCCGAATTTTCAACTGCATTTAGCAGTTTTGAGGTTTATGCCTTGAATGAAAAACATACACAACGTAAAATCTTAATTTCACTTAGAAAAGAAATTAATGCAAAGAGAGCATTAGAATTTGTAAAGAGAAACACGGCTCTTAAAGAGGAAATCTATAGCCCTGACTTCTCATAACATTAAAAATATATTGCCAACACCGGGTATAGCTCATGGCTTATCGCTTGGTCGCTTTTTTGCTAACTTGATAATACATAAAAGCTCATGGCACTTTGCCACGAGCCATACCTAAACCGTTGTGCGACATTTAAAATGGACATAAGTTTTGACCTTGATAGTACATTAATTCCCAATGGAAAGGAATTCGAAACTGAAAAACTTAGTGGATTTGCAAAACTGTTCGGAATTGAAGAAATACGGAAAGGAACAGCGGAATTAATTACGGAATTACAAAACCAGGGAAATAAAGTCCATATTTACACAACATCATTTCGGACTAAAGGAAAAATAAGACGGACTTTAAAATATTACGGAATAAAGGTTGACCGAATTGTTAATCAGGAGGAGAATCAACGTGTTTTAAAATCTCGAAATATAAACGCGTCAAAGTATCCAACAGCTTTCGGGTTTGATATTCATATTGATGATTCAAAAGGTGTTGAAATGGAATCCGAACGATATGACTTTAGAGTAATTATTGCTGAGCCGACGGACAAGAATTGGATTGATAAAATTAAAAACGAATTGAAAACGTTGCCTAAAATGTAGGTGTGCCAGCGGGCGTAACCGATTCCAAAACACTACATTCGTGAGGGTGGGATAATGCATCATAATCTATATTAGCACCTGTGGCCAAAAAAATCTGGACACCATACATTCATCCATTTCATCTGGATCAATCCAATAGCTTTTCCCAGGTTTTCATTTCGGTAGGATGCAGGTAGGGTAGCCATAATCTAAAAAGGAGCTTGGCATAATATGCAAACGACCCCTTATCCGGGTTATAATCCTTGACATTCAACCAGGATTGTATGTTGAAAATGAATTGTTCCGCCAGAAATTCAACCTGTCTGGCACTGATTTCTTCCCTGAACTTTCCTTCCTTTTTGTACAACTCTATAAGGGCCAAAATTTCGGATTGCTTGGTCTGGAACAACAGCGTCATGACCTCCTTAATTTCCGGTAGTCTCCTCCAGATCACATCATTTTGTTGAAAGAATAGTCGATACGAATACATGATCTTAAAGTTATCCGTCATGGATAAGAGCATCTGTTCCGGATCTAAAGGCTTATCCTCAATGATCCGCTCTGCGTTCTTCAATGCGGTGAGCATGTCACCAAATAGCGTTTCAAGTAGTTTGTCCTTATTCGGATAATGATAGTGCAAGTTGCCCTGACTGATGCCGAGTTCCTTCGCGATATGGCGGGTCGTGATGTTCTCCACCCCACTTCGATTGAACAGGTGAAGGGACATTGCGATGATTTTTTCTTTGGTAGATGTTTGGTTCATTTGAACTAATTAATATCTTCGCAAAGAATAGTTCATTTGAACTAATCTAGATTATTGTACAATATTCAGCATAAAATAGCAAAAGAAATGGGAAGATTGCAACTATTTGAATTTGAAGATCAAAAGTGGTTTCCAGCATTTTTAAGAAATTATGGCACGGACTTTTTACAGTTTCTGTCGAACGCAACAAAAATGTACAGACCCATTATTCCAGTCATCAAGAAAGGACTTCAAAAAAGCGGAAGCAACCAAATAATAGACCTTGGTTCCGGTGGTGGGGGTGGACTTGTTTGGTTGAACTCTGAGTTAAGGAAAGACATACCGGACCTAAGAATACTATTGACCGACTTTTATCCGAACATACCTGCTTTCCGGTTAACGAAGGAAAAGGCGGACAATTTTGACTATGTGAAAACCCCGGTTGATGCAAGGGACGTGCCCGAAGACTTGATAGGATTGCGAACCCAATTCCTATCATTGCATCATTTTAAACCCCATGATGCCAAACAAATTCTTCAAAACGCCATCAATACAAACAGTCCGATAGCCATATTTGAAGGACAGGAAAGAAGTTTGCCCAGCGTTTTGGCCATGTTGTTTTCGCCCATAAGCGTTTTACTTACCACACCCTTTATAAGGCCATTTAAATTTGGACGGATTATTTTCACCTATCTTATTCCCATTGTACCCATATTTGTACTTTGGGATGGTGTGGTTTCTGCATTGCGGACGTATTCGGTCAAGGAAATGAATGAACTTGTTGAAGATTTGAACGGAACGGAGCATTACAACTGGGAAATAGATAGGGTGAAATCCGGGCCGGGTGTTATTTTATACTTATTAGGGACTAAAAAAGCGTAAGCTGCTTGCTAAACCGAGGCTAACCTTGAAAACTACAAGGCAACATAATCTGGGTCGCCCTTATATCGGTCATCTTAAATTTTAGCACCTTGGCACAAGATCCGAATTATATAAACAAAAGATTCCCCAGTATTGGAATGGCGTACATGCGATATAATAGGCAATCTTATTTCAAGATCAAAAAGACATCAACTAAAAAAGGCTTCTCTACCTCGATAAAAAAGCCTATGCCTATAGGGAATAACGGTACGCCTAGCAACCTGTTGGCCCCAACGGGACCACCTGTTCCTGATCCACTTTTTCGCCTTTGGCATTTTCGGCCGGTTCCCATTTCCCCGGTGCTTTTAGCATAAGGTGAATCATTCTGTAATCTATGGCATAGTAGCCCGAAGTGCCGTCCAGTTTAACATTCTCCACGGCCCCTTTTTTGGTGACGGTAAACACTAACTTAAACGGTTGCAGTTTGTCCATTTCCTGGCCGGCCCGGGCTTCCCTACTATTTTCTTCGAGGTATTTCATAAGCGCCTCCATCCCGCCTTCATAGGTCGCTTCCTTAACAAGGTCCATGGGAAGGTAAGGCCCCAATTGGCTAGTTTCCCACGCTGGGCCTGTAGCATTGCAAAAGCTACTCGCATAACGTATCCCTGTTATCCGTTTGTTGATGGCATTGGTCTTGGGCTCGTTCCCCTCCATAAAACCAAAGGCCTGTACCCCAAAAGCAGCAAGTGCCACGCAAAAAATGATACTGTTCTTTTTCATATCGGAATTGATTTAAAGATTACTTATTGTCAAATCTAACGGGGATAGCCGCTTCAACGGGTAAATCCAATGTAAAATGATGTAAATATTGTGTAAAACAAGGTAATCTTTTACGGATATAAATAGTTTTGTAGTATGGTCCCGAGACGGTTTAAAATAGCGCTGTTCACTATTGTATGCCTCCTGCTGTTCGTTTCTAAGAGCAGGGCCCAATTTATGCAGGATGAAAGGCATATGGAAGTGGCATTGCGCATGATCGGACATCAGGTACTGCTTATTTCGGGGGATAGCCTCTCCCGGGTTTTGCCCATCAAAAAGGAGGAGGATGGTCGCTACCGCATTCAGTTCGAATCCGAATTTGCATTCTCCCCGGAAGCCCTGGCCACCACGATTAACGATGTGGTCCGTGAAACGGGTATGGCCACCCATTTTATCGTGGAGGTGGCGCAATGTGGAACCGGGGCGGTGGTCTATAGTTATGAAATGCAGCTTTTGGAACACAAGGACCTCATTCCCTGCAAGTCCCGAGGGCAACCCAAAGCTTGTTACCAGCTTTTGTTCACCTTGCTGGATAGGGGTGAACCCCTGGCGGCAGTGCAAGAGGTCGTCCAAGGTCCTTCCAACGGATGGTTGTCCAAACTAGGTCCCATAACCTACTCCCTACTATCGATACTGTTCCTTGTCCTGCTTGGGGCCTTTATTTATCTGTGGAGGCGAAGGCAAAATTCCAAGGTGGATCCGAATATGATCTCCTTGGGCGAATACCGTTTTGACAAGCGTAATACCGTACTCGTATGGGGAAATCAAAGAACGGAGTTGACTGGCAAGGAAGCGGATCTACTCCTTTTACTGTACAAAGCGGTGAACACCAGTGTTTCACGGGAGGTAATTCTAAATAAGGTTTGGGGCGACCAGGGCGATTATGTGGGCCGCACCCTGGATGTTTTTATATCGAAGTTGCGCAAGAAATTCGAGGCCGACCCCAAGGTGAAAATTGTAAACATCCGTGGGGTGGGGTATAAGCTTGTGATAGGGATATAAGGGCAACTGGCCAAAATAGGTCAATTTTTGGAGTGTAATCAACTTTGCATGAAATAGCTGTACCCGTATTACGTTTGTTCCTAATAGTACCTCTAATTAGAGCAAACACCATGGACATAGATATTATGGGAGCCGGAATAGGTGAATTGACAATGGCCATAGCGCTTCGACAAAAAGCCTTTTCGACTTTTCAAAAACTGAGAGCCCTCAAGATAAAAAAGGTTGTGGGTACAAGTTGGTGAATGGGAAAAATTGCCCATTGGATAAACCCGATGATCACGGGTTTAAGAAATCAATTTATCAAAATGGCATCAAAAAAATTGGGTAGAAGGCGGTCGGAAAATATTTTTAAACTTGGAACCGTAGGATAAAAGGCAATTGATGGTAACAAGGAATACGGAACCAGGACCAAAACTATTGTAGTCCCTACAGAAACCATCAAATAAGAGTAGAAACTATGAAGAGAATTAATCGATTAATGACCAATATCTGCTCGGATACCTTGGCCGAAAGCAAAGATTTTTATACCCGCTTGTTCGATTTTGAGGTGAATTACGATAGCGACTGGTTTGTCCACTTGGTGTCCAGGGACGGCCCGTTTGAATTGGGAATCATCAGTAGGACCCACGATATCGTCCCGGACGGCTATCAAAATCACCCACAAGGATTTTACCTCACCTTTGTCGTAGACAATGCGGATGAGGTGTTCGAAATCGCCGAACAGGAAGGCTATGCCATCCTGGCGGAACCGGCCGATACTTTTTACGGGCAACGACGGTTATTGCTGCAAGACCCCAATGGGACCCTAGTAGACGTTTCCTCACCCCTACCGAACTTTACCTAAAGGCTTTGATATACCCCCCCCTTATGGCCTGTAGGGCCTTTTGTTGTTGTTATGTTAATCTTCCATGTCTGGGATCAAAAAAACAATACATTCGTAGTGCGGGGTCGATAGGACATGTTAATCTAATCCACCAGCCCTCCGATATACCGACCTAAGGCCACCTACCGAAACACCCAGGGTATGCGAAGAATGCAACTGTTCCCAATCCTTTTCCTTTGTGTCCTAGGCACGAATTATGGACAGACCTATCACATAGGGTTTACCACCCTACAACTCCGGGACAGTTCGCGGACCTACAAACCCCAAACGGCAGAGGACCACGCATTGCATTATCGTCCCGTCGATTTGGATATTTGGTATCCCTCGGAGGAAACCAAAGGAGATCCCCTGCTGTTTGGAGATCTGTTCCAGCTATTTGAAAAACGAGCAATCGATTATCAGGACAATGAAGATTACACCGGCCTTACCAATGAATTGGCCAGTTATTATGTGGCCGAAATGGGCGTGGGAACGGACGGACAACAATTGTTGCAAGTCCCCACCCGGACCTATGCGGATTTGGAGGCCATTCCAGGGCCACGACCGGTGATCTTCTACCTGGCCGGGTTTAATGGTATGGGATTTGAAAATTACAAGGTGCTGGAGCGTTTGGCCCAAAAAGGGTATGTGGTGGTCGCCATTTGGTCCGTGGGCCGCTATCCGGGCGATATGACCAATGAAATGGCGGATATGATGGAGCAGGTGCAGGATGCGGAATTTGCCCTTGAATATCTTGAAAAGGAACAGCTGTTCGGTGCAGACTATCAAAAAATCGGGCTGCTGGGCTGCAGTTGGGGCGGGATGAGTTCCGCTGTTTTTGTCCATCGGAATCCGGAAGTAAAAGCCTTTGTATCCTTAGATGGAACGGAAACGCATTATTTTGGGGAAGCGGACGAAAACGACCGCTTCATTCAGGCAATCCATGACTCCCGATCGCTGCAACCCTCGGAACAACAGATCGACTACCTGTATTTGGAAAGTGGGGACAAACTGGAGGAGTTTGAAGCCACCAAGGTCTATAACTATTTCGAAAAACTGAATTCCGAAAAGTACTACCTACGTTTTACCAATAGCACCCATGCGGATTTTAGTTGTATTCCCTCCATCCTCCAAGCTTCCGAAAGTTCCGTGGCGATCTATGCCGACATTGAGGCAATGACCCTGGCCTTTTTTGAACAATCCCTGCGGGACAAGCCGACCTTTGGGACCACCTGGGAAACCGTCAAGGCATTGGATTATACTACGGAAGCAGCCTATGACCTATCCAAGGATCAGGGCCCAACCCTGGAACTATCCGGCCGGATCCGGGACAAAAACACCAAGGAACCCTTACCTTATGTTAATATCGGCGTCTTGAATCGGGAAGTGGGGACCGTAACCAATACCGCCGGTGAATTTAATCTTGAAATCGGCGAGGCGTTCTCCAGCGATACCCTACGAATATCTTCCATCGGTTATCAATCTATTGAGATTCCCGTAGCAAACGCGAGGACCTCCGGAGTACTATCCATTCTACTGGAAGAACAGATTAGCGAGCTCAATGAGGTAGTGCTCACCGCAAAGGCCTACAAACGAAAGACCTTGGGCAACAAAACCGAATCGAGGTTTCTTGGGACCGGATTTGGCTATGATCAATTGGGTGCGGAAATGGGCATCAAAATCGGTATCCGCAAAAAACCGACCTTTGCCGATGCCTTTAATTTTACCGTTAGCCACAATAGGCTAAGTACACCGACCATCTTTCGGGTCAATATCTACACCGTAGAGAAGAACAAACCGAAAGACAATATCCTTACGGAAAACATCCTGGTCACGATCGACCCGAAACAGGTGGGAAAATTTACCGTTGATCTTAGACCCTATGATATCGTTTTGTACGAAGATGCCATTGTAACCCTGGAGTGGGTGGATTCCCTAGGGGAGAACCAAAAGGGCGAGGTCATATTTTTCCCCCTGGGCCTCTTGACCAATGGTACCATCTACAAAAGATCCAGTCAGTCCAAATTTAAAAAATACAGTAGTCTGGGGGTTGGATTCAATATCGACGTGCGATACTAAGCCTATCTCCTATGGAGTGATCTTCTTCACCGGTATAAATCCTGAAGATTGCAGTCCATGTTATTTTCCGGTCCGTGCATTCTGATCGGTCCGGCCGTTGTCGTAAAGTCCCTTGATACCCGTCACCTTGCCATTTTCCCGTAACATTTCAATACGGAAGGACGGAATTTCCGCAATCCGAAACTTGTTGGGGGACATGGGAATCAGTCGATATTCCGTATTGCCTTCCCTTTGGTAGTAGAGCGTGCCTTCCTTATAATGGATTTTTCGCGGGCCGTATTGGCCTACATAGGATTTGAGGGTCTTGGGATCCACGTCCACCTGTTGCATTTCCGAGCGTATTCCTTCCAAGGCCCATTCCAGGAAAAAGGTATCGGCCTTTCCTTGCTTTTGTTCCAATAGCAGTTCCAGGGCGTTTCGTTTGGCCACGGCCAATGCTTCATCCGCAGGAACCGGGATGTGCGGTTCCACGCCCGTGCCTTCCCAGTTGGTCCGGGTGATGGGATTAATGGCCCTACCGTCCGGAACAAAGATGGCGAATCGGTCGGTGGCGATCTGCATACCTCCGGGATGGGCCCCGCCCCCGGTCGTCTCCCCGATCAAAGTAGCACGCTCCAGGTTGCGCAGATTGTAGCTAAACTCTTCCGCGGCGGAAAACGTACTGCTGCTGGTAAGTACATACACCGGAACATCCGGCCGGCGTTTTCCGGGCACATAGGGTAGGGTCCAGGTCTGGGTCTCCGCATCTTCGGCCCGGTTGTAAAAATTGTTGAGATGTACGCGCTCCGGTCCATAGAGGTAACTGGTAAGGAGTTGGATCATGGCCGGACTGCCGCCCCCGTTTCGGCGTAGGTCGATGATCAGGGCATCGGCATTGCTTAAAAAATTCATGGTCGCGGCCGCCGTGGCACCGGCTTCCTCATCTACCCCAAAGAAGCCTGTAAGGTTCAAATAACCAATGTTGCCGTCCAGGATCTTTACTTCCTTAAAACCGTAATTCGCCGTCCTGTTCTGTTGTAGCCGCCGTGCCGCCAAGGCTAAACTGTCCGCTTCGGAGAGTTGGGCATTCCGCTGTCGTTGAATGCGTTCCGGATCAAAGCGGACCCGGAGGTGCAGGTCCTTGCTTACGGATTGTATGTCCTCAGTAAGCTGTTGGGCAAATTCGTGGGCATCGGTAATGCCGGCATATTGCTGGTCCTTGCGTTGGGTCTCCAGAAAATTGGCCATGTTGAGGGCTACTTCCGGGAAGACGTAGTTGTCCTTTAGGATGGCGGCAATGGAATCGACGACCTGGTTTTTTTCCGATGTGGAAACAGTACCGGCACTGTTTTGGGCCGGACAAGAGAGGATTAGTCCGAAAAGGAGGGGAGTAATGAGAATTTGGATTTTTTTCATGATGGATTCGTTTTTTGATGTATGTGTTGACAATTGTCGGTGATGCGTTGCAATAGATCGCGAAGGATCGCCACTTCCTGCGCACTGAGCCCTTCCAAGGCCGTGGCCCTGTTCTGAATGATAAGGGGAATGGACGCCTCCTGGGCTTGTTTTCCCTGTTCCGTCAGCTCCAGGGCAAAGCGGCGGCGATCGGAAGGATTCACCGATCGTTTGATGAACCCCTTGCTCACCAGCAGGTCGATCATCCGGGTGATGGAGGCATGGTCCTTGAACACCCGTTCAGCGATTTCCCGCTGGGTAAGGTCCGGATCATCGTGCAGGGTCTTTAGGATCAGCCATTGATCGATGGTCAGATCCTGGTTTAAGGTATTCAGGTTGCGCTGGGCAAATTGGCGGTACGATTTAATGGTTTTTTCCATCACGTAAAAGAGAACGCTCTCCAGGCGAGGTATGTGGGCCACTTCTTTCATTGATACAAATATAGTTGATATATCAATTAAATGCAATGATTTTCTTTTTGTACCCTGCCAAAATGTGGTATTTTTAAGAAGCCCCGTTCAAGGGTCCACCGGAATACAGATTGAAATAGAACTAGAGCAATGGTCGGTTTAGGCGTGGTCATCGGAAATCATTTGAAACCCAAAGTATGGGCACGAACCTTACCGGTGGTGCTGATTGTTCTTGCTATACATGAATCCATGGCACAAGTCATCCCTACCGAAAACGTTTATGCTTGGTGCATTGTTCCCTATGATCGTTTGGAGCGATCTCCCGAGGCCCGGATCGCTATGCTCCAAGAGCTGGGGATTACCCAGTACGCCTATGATTGGCGACAGGAACATCTTCCCCAAATGGCTCAAGAATTACAATGGGCCAAAAAACAAGGGGTTTCCGTGATATCGGTTTGGATGTGGATCGATGGGCGAACCGACTTGCTTGGGAAATTAAGTGAATCCAACGAAAAGGTTTTTGAAATTATCAAGGAGGTGGGGTATCAAGGACAAATTTGGGTCAGTTTTGCGGCTCCTTTTTTTGAAGGCTTATCCGATGCCGAGGCGGTGGCCAAGGGAGCGGAAATGATAGCTTTCCTAAGTAATAGGGCAACCGCTTTGGGCTGTACGATCGGTCTGTACAATCACGGGGATTGGTTTGGGGAGCCCAAGCATCAGGTACAAATCATTGAGGCCCTGCCGGATATGGAATTGGGTCTGGTCTACAACTTTCATCATGCCCACCATCAAATCGATAACTTCCCTGAGATCTTGGACGTTATGCTCCCTTATCTTTGGTATGTAAACCTGAGCGGACTTAAAAAGGAAGGACCTAAAATACTCCCTATCGGACAAGGAGATTATGAAGAAGGGATGATCCAACTTGTATTGGAAAAAGGGTATACGGGGGATTTTGGCATCCTGGGTCATGTAGCGGAAAAGGATGTGGAGTAGTGCTAAAAGCCAATTTAAAGGGTTTAAAAACCATTAACCTAAAATAAATACGGTTCCCGGGATACGATCCAACATGAGTGGGCTTTCCATACCATCGTCCGTAGATCCTAGACTATGGGAATATGAATCCGAACTGTGAAAGAATTTGAATTCATAAAGACGCTGTACCGACCGGTACAACCCACTATTCTCCCTTCGTTTAAAACGGTTTCCTATCAGGAGCTTCCACCGGATCCCGCCCTGCGGAACGTTGTCTATTGTTACTGGCAGCTAAAGACCTTGGAGCCGCTTGCCCAGCAGTTCAATTACCGGGTAGTGGCGGATGGTTGTATCGATATTTTTTTCAACAACCAAAATGTTTCCGAAAGTTTTATCATGGGCTTTTGTAAGGAATACACGGAATTTCCCCTGGAGGATAGCTTCGATTATATCGGTATCCGATTTTTCCCCTCCATGGTCCCTCAAATGTTTGGGGTGAACGCTTCCGAGCTGAGTAGCAAGGTCGAAAAATTGGAACTGGTGCTGCCGAAAATTGCAAAAAGCCTGGAACAATGTATTTCCCCAAAAACGGATTTGAATGGGGTCGCCCTCCATTTGGACCGGATATTGGGAGGCGTTTTTAACACCGTGGAATTTGACAGGGACTACAGGTTGTACAAGGCGCTCTACCTAATTTTAAAAAATTGGGGCACTCTGGAAACGGAATCGGGACTGGATATTGGACTAAGCCCGAGACAATTGAGAAGGTTATTCAATCACTATATCGGTGCCACGCCCAAGACGTTTAGCAAAGTAGTTCGCTTTCAAAACATCCTTAATGCCAAACCTTCTTTCCAAAACCTTACCCAGAACAAATTGTTCTATGATGTCGGCTTTTATGACCAATCCCACTTCATCAAGGATTTCAAGAATTTCTATGGGGTAAGCCCGACCCGTGCATTTCGCTAATATGTCCGATTTTTACAATCGTACCCTCTAGTGCATCCCTACCTTTGTTTCATACCAAAAAATAAATCGTATGAAATCGTTGATCACATTTATGTTTGTGGGGGTCGTTAACCTCGGATTCGCCCAGACACCTATTAAAAACAGTACTACTATGAAACTAAATGCAGGAGTTATCACGGAGAAATTAGCAGAAACAAAGGATTTTTACTTGAAGAACCTCGGCTTTGGGGTGACCTTTGAAAATGAATTCTACCTCCTATTGCATACGCCCAACCGACAGGCGGAATTGAGTTTTCTAATGCCCGACCATCCCACTCAACAACCCATTTTTCAAAAAGCGTTCACGGGACAGGGTATGTATTTGACCCTGGAGGTGCAGGACGTGGATCAACTCTATAAAAAAATCAAGGACAAAGGAGTGCCCATAGCCGTTGAATTAAGGAACGAACCCTGGGGAGATCGGCATTTTGCCATTGTAGACCCCAATGGGATCGGCATTGATCTGGTCACCTATAACCGACCGGAAACCGAGTAAAATTGAAGCCAATAAAAAAGGGGCCGAAGCCCCTTTTTTTGGATCTGTGATCCTTATGAAAATCGTATTAAGGTCACCGCTGTGTGCCTTCGTTGATTTCTCCAGCTTTCATGTCGGGTCAAAACCCTTTCCAACACGGTACTGTTTTCTTTGCGTAGTTTCTTTGTATTTTTCATCGTTTACTTCTTTAGTTGTTTGCTGTGATGCGCGCACCATGCGCCCTTCTGTACACGCTCTATTAGACGGGGAAAGGCCCAAAATCTTACACTTTTAAGAAGAGTTTAACAGCGGTCGAGGCCCCGTTATACTTGGCCTCAGCCTATTTTAGGCTCCTTGTTTTTACAGCTCCGCCTTTCTACCGAAGGCACCCTTGTAAAAAGCCAAAATACTACGGAAACGGTATCATCGCTTAGAAGGGCAGTTTGGGGCCTTAGCTGTCCTTTGGAGCCGTAAAATGCCCTTAAAAACGGGTGAAATGCTGAGCAAGGTGAAATAAGGCATTTTTGACTGCCGGGACCTCTATTACCATCCGACCAAAAAATGTTATTTTAGTAAGGCACTTGCCACCAACCCATTGAAATGTATCCGACCGCATTGGTATTTCGAATTGTAAAAACGGTTTCCGTATGGGCCATAGGCATTTTGGCCTTGATCATCGTATTCGGGAATATCACCGATTATTACACCAATTACTACTTTGTGGAACATGTGCTTAAAATGGATACCATATTTCCGGATAGCAACATCCAGTACCGGGATATCAATAATCCCGTGCTCATCCATGCCGGATATATCTTCTTGATCATTTTGGAGGCTATCATGGCATTTCTCTGTTTAAAGGGAGGTTGGCTGCTCTTCAAAAACCGGAAACGCGATGCCCAAACCTTTCATGCCGCCAAGAACTGGTCCATAGCCGGGTTGGGTATGGGTATCCTGATTTGGTTTTTCGGTTTTGAGGTCATTGGCGGGGAATGGTTCGCGATGTGGCAAAGCACGGATTGGAACGGATTGCACAGTGCGGAACGCATCCTAACCTTTATCGTTCTCATCCTGATATTGTTGCAGTTTAAGGAGGAAGAACTACCCTATTAGTCAAAACTACACTTATGCGTAATACTTAACGACCTATTTAAGATGGACAAAAAGGATAGCCAAATCGATTACGTGGAATTCAAGGCAGGGGATCTTTCCGAAATCAAGGAATTTTATAAGGCCTCCTTTGGTTGGACCTTTACCGATTACGGCCCGACCTATACGGCCTTTTCCGATAGTGGGCTTGATGGAGGTTTTGAAAAAACGGATCAACCTATAATCAATGGGGCATTGATCGTATTATACCACGCCGATCTGGAAGGGATAAAACATCGGATCATTCAATCAGGTGGACAGATTACAAAGGACATTTTTTCTTTTCCCGGAGGCCGCAGGTTCCACTTTACCGATCCTTCCGGCAATGAACTGGCGGTCTGGTCGGACCAATAACAGAATTAGACGGCTCGCTGTACCACTTCAAAAACCCGACTACTTTCACATTTTAGGGTCTTGGAAGGGAATTTGAGAATCAGGGCATAGTCATGGGTGGCCATTAAGATCGTGCGGCCCGATTTATTGATGTCCTGCAAGACCTTCATCACTTCCACACTGGTCTGCGGATCCAGGTTTCCCGTAGGCTCATCGGCCAGGATAAGTTCCGGGTCGTTCAACAGGGCACGGGCAATGGCAATACGTTGCTGCTCGCCTCCTGAAATCTCATGGGGGAATTTGAAGCCCTTGGTCTTCATGCCCACCTTATCCAGTACCGTCTCGATCTGCTGGTCCATCTTGGCCGCATCCTTCCAACCGGTGGCCTTGAGCACAAAAAGCAGATTGTTTTTGATATTCCGATCCGGAAGTAGCTTAAAATCCTGAAAAACAATGCCCAAGCGCCTTCTAAGGAAGGGAATGTCCTTTTCCTTAAGCGTCCTTAAATCGTAGCCCACAATTGTTCCGTTGCCTTCCCGCAGCGGAATATCGGCATAGAGGGTCTTCATAAAGCTACTTTTTCCGCTTCCGGTCTTTCCGATCAGGTATACGAATTCGCCCTTATGGACCTCCAAATCCACTTCGGTAAGGATCATGCTTTCCTTTTGGAAAATGGAAGCCGCTTTCAATTCCAATATGGTCTCCGGCATTTTATTTGTGTTATTCACTAACGGGATATCGGTTGGAGAATATAGGGGGACGTAAGCGATGTACTCCCTATTTCCAACCTAATTATTGGTGCTTTTTTTGTTGATATAAAAGTAATAAGTTCCAATGGAAATGGAATACATCGCCTGTAAAAATCTTTTTCTTTGGGTACCGGGATATACTTAGGAAGCATATTTGCCGTTACTGTATATAACATCCGGTTATCGATAAATAGTTAGAACACTATGTGGAAAAAGAGTACCGCTTTTATCCCTATTTTTTTGGGGATTTTTTGCTTGGCGTCCGCCCAGGAGACCAAGATCTACACACACGACAAAAAAGACTACCAAGATGCCCTGGCCCTGTACAACAATGAACAGTATCAGGCCGCACAGACCATTTTCGAAAAGGTAAGGAAAAGCAGCCAGGATTTGGAGACCCAGGCCAACAGTGCCTATTACGAAGCCAATGCGGCCATTCGCCTCAACCAATATGGAGCGGACAGGCTCATGGAGGATTTTGTCGAAAAATACCCCACCTCCACAAAACGAAATTCCGCCTTTGCCGACGTGGCCGAATACTATTTTGAAACGGGCAAATATCCCTACGCCCTCAAGTGGTACAAAAAGGTAGATCAAAGTGCCCTTTCCCAAAATGAAATGGACAAGTTCAATTTCAATTACGGCTATTCCCTGTTTTCCTCCAAAAAGCCCAAGGATGCGGAGCGCTACCTGACCAAGGTGACCAACTCGCCGGTCTACGGATCCCAGGCCCAATACTATATGGGCTACATTTCCTATCAGCAGGACGATTATGAAACGGCCAACGAACGCTTTGATCAGATTACGGACCAGGAGGTACTGGAGGAAAAACTTTCCTACTACCAGGCGGACATGAATTTTAAACTGGGCAATTTTGAAAAGGCCATTGCTTTGGCCAAAAAACAGTTGACCAAATCCAACAGAAAGGAAATCTCGGAGCTCAACAAGATCATTGGGGAGAGCTATTTCAACCTGGGCCAATATGCCAATGCCATTCCCTATCTGGAAGGTTATCGGGGCAAACGGGGAAAATGGAGCAATACGGACTACTATCTTCTGGGCTATGCTTACTACAAACAGGGCGATTTTGGCAATGCCATTCAACAATTCAACAAAATCATCGGGGGTACCAATAGCGTCTCCCAGAATGCCTATTACCATTTGGCCGAATGTTATTTGAAACTTGACAAAAAGCCGGAGGCCCTTAATGCCTTTAGAAATGCCTCCCAAATGGATTTTTCACCGGAGATTCAAAAGGACGCCTATTTGAACTATGCACGCCTAAGCTATGAGATCGGAAATGCCTATGAGCCGGTGCCACAGGTAATCTCCGACTACCTCAAATTATATCCCAACGATACCCATACCCAGGAAATGCAAGAGCTTTTGGTGGATTCCTACATCTCCTCCCGGAATTTTGAGGGGGCCATGGAACTGTTGGAGAAAAATCGAAATTTCGCCAGTAAGACCACTTACCAGAAAGTGGCCTACTACCGCGGTACGGAACTGTTTATCGATGGGGATTATGCGGCCGCGGCCGAAACCTATGAAAAATCCTTGCGCAGTGCGGAGGATGCCCTTTTTACCGCACGGGCGGACTACTGGAAGGCGGAATCCCTCTACCTGCTCAATCGTTTTGACGAAGCCTTGGCCGGCTATACCCGATTTAAACAAAATTCCAGTGCCCGGCTTACAGAGGCATTTAAGGACATCGATTATAATTTGGGCTACACCCACTTTAAGTTAAAGGATTACGGTAATACCATATCGAGCTTCAATGCCTACGCCCAATCCGGTCCGGCGGACGTGCAAAAGCTGTACGATGCCTATCTGCGTTTGGGGGACAGTTATTTTGTGACCCGTAAATACTGGCCGGCCATAGAGACCTATAACAAGGCGTTGGCCTTAACGGGCCCGCAAAAGGATTATGCGGCCTTCCATAAGGCCCTGAGTTATGGTTTTGTAGGTCGGGCAAATACGAAGATCGAAGAGCTCAATTCCTTTGTGGGCCGGTTCCCCAAATCCACGCTGAAGGACGATGCGCTTTTTGAGCTGGGCAATACGTACATCAGCTCGGGTCAAGAACAAAAAGGTCTCCAGAGCTACAATCGGTTGATTTCCGAATACCGGGGCAGTTCGCTAGTGCCACAAGCCCTGATGCGATTGGGACTGGCCCATTATAATGCCAACCGAAACAACCAGGCCCTGGAAAAATTCAAATCCGTGGTTCGGGATTACCCCAATACCCAAGAAGCAGTACAGGCCGTGGCGACGGCCAAATTGATCTATGTGGATATGGGTCGTGTGGACGAATACGCCGCTTGGGTCCGGAACCTGGATTTTGTGGAAGTAACGGATTCCGAATTGGACAATGCCACTTTTGAATCGGCCAACAAACAGAATTTGGAAGGGAAAAAGGAGGCCGCTATCCGGGGTTATGAAAAATATGTGAAGCAATTTCCCAATGGATTACATGCCGCGCAGGCCAATTTTGATCTGGCGCAACTCTACTTTGCCAAAGGCGAAAGGGAAAAAGCCTTGCCTTATTATATTCAAGTCACGGAAAAGGGCGGAAGCGAATACGGCGAACAGGCCTTGACCCGGGTATGCGAGATCTATATCGGCGAAGATGGATACGATGAGGCACTTCCCTATCTGGAACGACTGGAAAATGTGGCCAATATTCAACAAAACCGAACCTTTGCACAATCCAATCTGATGAAAGGCTATTACGGACAGAAGAATTATTCAAAGACGTTGGAGTATGCGGATAAAGTCCTGTCCAACAGTGCCATTGATAATCGTATTAAAAGTGATGCCCAGATCATGATCGCACGTTCCGCCATGGCAACAGGGGATGAAACCAAGGCGGAATCCGCTTACCGGGACGTGCTCAACATCGCATCTGGGGCAACCGCTGCGGAAGCCTTGTACTATGATGCCTATTTTAAGAATAAATCCGGGGATTATGAAGCTTCCAATAGCTCCGTACAAAAATTGGCCAAGGACTATGCCACCTATAAGGAATGGGGAGGCAAGGGCCTGATCATTATGGCCAAGAACTTTTATGCGTTGGACGATGCCTACCAGGCTACTTACATATTGGACAGTGTCATCGCCAATTTTAACCAGTTTCCGGAAATTGTTGAGGAAGCCCAGGGTCAGTTGGCCGTCATTAAGGCCAAGGAAGCCCAAAGTAATTCATCCATACCCACTGGAAATTAAGGAGATAAGCGATTTATGAAGACAGAACACATGACCCCCAGAACGATTCACATCAGCTTTATTTTATGCCTAAGTATGTGTCTGGGTGTTTTAGGGCAGGAGGAAGGCCAGGATGATATCGGGACGGAAACCGTAACGGTGACCCAGGCCTATACCCCGACCATTGCAGATGCATTCAAGATCAAGTCCGTCCCCCAGTTCAACGATTCCATTGCGCTTCAGAAAAAGGACATTACCTACGGCATCAATTCGGTTCCCGTCGCCTCCACTTTTACACCGGCCAAGGGCCAGGCTTCCGCGGTAAAAAAGACGCCCCCTCCGGTTTTGTACAACTCCTATGCATCCGCAGGAGGAGGGAATCCGGCCAATCTTATGGCCAAGTTTTATACCAGTAGGACTATTGATCGGGAATCCGGCTTTACCTTGGGACTGGACCATAACTCTTCCCGGGGGGATATTGATGGGGTGGTATTGGACAATATCTATTCGGATACCGAATTGGACGCTTCCTATAAAAAGAGGGACCGGGATATGGATTGGGGCGTGGACCTGGGCGTGCAGCATCAATTGTACAATTGGTACGGGCTGCCCCAGGGCGTTTTTGACGAGGCTACGGTGGATGCCATTGACGAAAGACAGAACTACTATATGGGGGAAGTATCCGCACATATCCATCTGGAAGATTCCTTTTTTAAGAACGCTGCTGTGGAGTATCGACGATTTTGGGACGCCATGAAATCCGGTGAGAATAGGGCGGTCTTCCAGACCGGGCTTGAATTTCCCTTGAACGAGGAAACCCTGGGCATTAAGGCCAAAATTGATTATGTAAACGGGAATTTTGAAAATGCGGATATCAATAGCACCACCAATACAGCGGGCATCAACTATAGCCAATTTCAGGTGGGAATCAATCCCAGCCTGACCCTGCTCCGCGACGATCTGTCCCTTAACTTGGGTGTCAACTTGGTCTACGGACTGGATACGGAACGCAGCGATAGTAATTTTTACATCTATCCGGCCGTAACGGCCTCTTATCGTTTACTGGACGAGGTGGCCATTGTCTATGGTGGGATCGAGGGAGAACTGCGGCAAAATTCCTTTTACGGTTTTGTGGAGGACAATCCGTTCGTTTCACCTACCTTGACCATCCTGCCCACCGACCAACAATACGATGCCTATGTGGGATTGCGTGGGCAATTGTTGCCCAATTTGAGTTACAACATCAAAGGGTCCTATACGGCCGAGAACCGAAGCCCCTTGTTTAAGCTCAACCCGCAGAACACCTTCCGTACGGATGAAAAGGGATATTATTTAGGCAATTCCTTTGAGGTGTTTTATGATGACATCAAGACCTTAGGCGTTTTTGGGGAATTGAACGTGGATGTCAATCGGAACTTCAGCTTGGGCATCAATGCCGAGGTCTATGATTACGATACCGAAACGGATAATCCGGCCTGGAACCTGCCCAACCTTAAAGGCGCTCTTTTTATGGATTATCAAATTGGTGAAAAATGGTATATGGGTGCCAATCTTTTCTATGTGGGAGAGCGTGAGGATGTGGCGACCATAGCCGTAGAAAACGTACCAATTTCCGACTTTCCGGCCACCTTGGTGACCCTGGATGGATTCTTTGATGCGAACGCCCATGTAGGCCATCGCCTTAACGACCAATTGTCCATTTTTGTGCGCGCGGCCAATATCGCCAATAACAATTATCAGCGATGGGCCAATTTTCCCGTACAGGGATTTCAAATTTTGGGCGGGGCTACCTATAAGTTCGATTTCTAGACCAGTTTACATGAGCTTCAGGTGAATGTGGCCGCTAGGGCGAATATGCCCATCACTTAATCGATAACCCTCTTAAAATCACAACTAAATACTTAATTTAGAAGTGATTAACCTAAAAACTACAGTTTGTTACGGATTGTTGTTCTTGGCATTGTACTCATGTACATTTGCTGTACGGACCTTGTGTTTTCCCAAAATTTGGTAAAGAACCCGAGTTTTGAGACCTACCGCCATTGTCCAAAACGATTGGGTAATTTTAATGATGATGTGCTCTTTTGGTCTACACCTACACTGGGATCCACAGATTATTTTAACGGTTGCAGTACAACCATGGGAACCCCGGAAAACTTCAATGGGGACCAGTCCGCCGATTTTGGAACGGGCTATGCCGGATTTTATGCCTACGCACCCAAGGATTATCGAGAATATCTCCAGGCCGAGCTTACACAAAGGTTGGAGTCCGGCAAGACCTATCGCATTTCGTTTTATGTGAGCCTGGCGGAACGATCGGACTTTGCGGTAAAGGAATTTGGCGTACTCTTTTCCAAGGATTCCTTGGGTTTTACAACAAAAAGGGAAATTTCAAGAGGAGTGCGCTATAAACAAAGGGAAAACAGATATCACCCCCTGGAAATAAGAAACAAGGATTTTTTTACCAACACTAAGGAATGGACCTTGGTGCAGACCGACTTTGTAGCCAAAGGATGGGAAAAATTCCTCACCTTGGGGAACTTTAAGAACAACGCAAGGACACCATTACTCAAAACAAAACACAGCAGAAAAAAGGGAGCCTACTACTATCTGGATATGGTCAACGTCGTATCCATAGAAAAAATGAACAAGGAAGGACATTGGGTAAGCAAGGACCTAGTTGGACTGGAGGCCATCCAAGCGGATACGATACATGTTTTTGAAAACGTTCGTTTTGAATTTGACCGATTTCGCCTATTGGATCGGGAAAAAACGGAATTACGTAAAATTTTCCAATACCTGGAAGAGGACGCTAACCTCAAGATTTACATATATGGACATACGGATAGTGTGGGCTCCATGGCATATAACCAAGAACTATCCATTAAAAGGGCCAAATCGGTAGCGGATTACCTTATACTTCTAGGTTTGCCGACGGATAGGATCCTTTGGGAGGGATATGGAGGTACCCGACCCATTTCCAACAATGATACGGAAACAGGACGAAGCCGGAACCGGAGAGTAGAGTTCAAGATTTCGAAAAGTAAATAGTCCATAGCAGCTTGGGCGACCTTATCGATATCACACGTTTGTAATATCCAAAGGCCATACCGCAAGGGAACGATTTAATTTCCTATATTTAATAGGATAAAGTAGAACCTTTTTAGCGTTGCACCATGAAAAATCAAAAGAATCCTATCAAAGGAATTTCCGGTATTTTGTTCTTTACCCTCTTTAGTTATTGCACCGTCCTTTGCGGTATGGTACCTCTATTGGAAATTGCTCCCCGAACTTCCTGGAGCGAAATGAATACCTATGGGGACAATTTGGCCGGGGGTTGGGAATATACCGCCCAGGGCGCACCCGAAGGTTATGCCAAAGGCTTTCTATTGATTATAGGACAGGACGGGAACTATCAGGTTCAGGTACAGAACGGTGCCGGGACCTTTATTGGGGAGAATGTTGCCGTAAAAAAGAATACCATCAGTTTTACGCTGATGATTGAAGGAGACCAGGTGAAGGTCAGTTTGACCGCTGATGGAAGCAAGATTTCCGGAAAAAGCTCCTCATCCGAGGGAGATTATGTGATTTCGGGGACCAAAACACTTTCCGCGGGATAAACCCAAATTGGCCCTATCCCACAACTTGCAATGGAAATAAAACACGTTTTCCGCTGAGGTCCTATAATTGAATTCCTTTAGTGCCGACGCTCTTTTTTAGCTTCAATTGGAAATAGGGTCCGGCAACCTAAGAATACAGGCCATCGATACTTGACAATTGGTTCACTATGCAATGGCAAGTAGGTAGTTGTGCTCCATTGAATTTGTAGAAGCACACCATAAAAAAACCCGAAGCAAGAAGAGCTTCGGGTCACTTATTTTTATGAGGTTCATTTACCAAGTAACCGGAACGGCAACCCGTATTTTGTCCCAGCCCATCACCATATGAACGCCCTTGTCCACTTCCTTAAATGTTATGGAAAAGGCATCCAGGGTAGAATCGCCGGTACTGGCCGATGCCATAACTCGTGCCACATCTCCCGATTCACTGTAGGAATACGCACCCCACTGATTCAAATTATTATTAAGAACAACAGTCCATTCATCTTTGCCCGGAATGGTAAACAGGGCATAGGTGCCGGCAGAAATTGACTTTCCACCTAAATTCACATCCTTATAAAATGTAATTTCAGAGGCTTCATTGGCACCGGTACGCCATACCTTACCAGCGGGAGCAAGTTCGGATAGCGATCGACCTTTCAATTGTGGGCGACTGTAAATGACCCGAACAACCTTGTCAGAATCCCTATAATTGGCCGGGTAGTAGGCCATGTCCATAGGGCTTTTGTCAAGTCCGTCAAATTTTTGGGCCACCGCCTGGGAAGTAAATACCATTGCCACTACCAAAAGGGCAAGAGAACATAATTTTTTCATGTTTTTGTTTGTTTTAGGTACGTTCAAAGCTAATTAGTTATCGAATGATAGACTTATAAAAAGTCGTTAAAATTTGACCAACTTACAGAGTGTTCGGATTTTCATCAATAACCTATTATTAAGTAATAATTTGTTCTAAAAATACATCTAAAAACAATAAAAGTAAACTAATAAAGGTAAGTTGTTTAAAATTATAAACAATATGTTCATATTTGCCTCTAAATTGATATAACCAATATATTATGTGTGGAATTGTTTGTGCGTTCGATGTAAAGGAATCGACGGATGTTTTGAGGCCCCAGCTTTTGGAAATGTCTAAAAAGATACGGCATCGGGGACCGGACTGGAGCGGAATTTATGCGGATAAAAAGGCCATTTTGGCCCATGAGAGATTGGCCATTGTAGACCCCGTTTCCGGTAAACAACCTTTGTTTAGTGCCGATGGAAAACTGGTTCTGGCCGCAAATGGGGAAATATATAACCATAGGGAGTTGCGCAAGCAATTTAAGGGTACCTACGATTTCCAAACCCAGTCGGACTGTGAGATCATTCTTGCGCTATACCAAAAAAAGGGACCTGACTTCTTGGATGAGATGAACGGTATCTTCGGTTTTGCCATTTACGATGCGGAGCGTGAGGAATATTTTGTGGCCCGGGATCATATGGGTATCATTCCCCTGTATATGGGCTGGGACCAAAACGGAACGTTTTACGTTGCCTCCGAGTTAAAGGCTTTGGAAGGAACCTGTACTAAAATAGAACTCTTTCCTCCAGGCCATTATTTGCACAGCAAGGAGGGGGAATTAAAGCAGTGGTACGTCCGGGATTGGGCCGAGTATGATGCCGTAAAGGAGAACGCGACCAGTATCCAGGAACTCAAGGAAGCCTTGGAGGCGGCCGTACACCGCCAACTGATGTCGGATGTCCCTTATGGGGTATTATTGTCGGGTGGTCTGGATTCGTCAGTCACCTCGGCGGTGGCCAAAAAATATGCCCAAATGCGTGTAGAATCCGATGACACTACAGAGGCCTGGTGGCCACAGTTGCATTCCTTTTCCGTGGGTTTGGAAGGCTCCCCGGATTTGGCGGCGGCCCAAAAAGTGGCCGATCATATTGGAACCGTCCATCATGAAATAAAATTTACCATTCAGGAAGGCTTGGATGCCATTAAGGATGTCATCTATAATTTGGAAACCTACGACATTACCACCGTTCGAGCTTCGACTCCGATGTACCTCATGGCCCGGGTTATCAAATCCATGGGAATAAAAATGGTGCTGTCCGGCGAAGGTGCCGATGAACTTTTCGGTGGGTACCTGTATTTTCATAAGGCGCCTAGCCCCAAGGATTTTCATGAGGAAACCGTAAGAAAACTGAATAAACTGCATATGTACGATTGTCTTAGGGCCAATAAGTCTTTGGCTGCCTGGGGTATAGAAGGTCGTGTGCCGTTTTTGGACAAGGAGTTTATGGATGTAGCCATGCGCATTAATCCAAAGGATAAGATGATCAATGGGGAACGTATGGAAAAATGGGTTATCCGAAAGGCCTTTGAAGACTATTTGCCCGAAAGTGTGGCCTGGAGGCAAAAAGAACAGTTTTCCGATGGAGTAGGCTACAGTTGGATCGATACCTTGAAGGAATTGGTCGAGGAAGAGGTTTCCGATGAGCAATTGGCCAATGCCAAATTCCGTTTTCCCTTACAGACGCCGACCACCAAGGAAGAGTTTTACTATCGTTCCATCTTTGAGGGACATTTCCCTTCAGATGCCGCTGCATTATGCGTACCCCAAGAGCCTTCCGTGGCCTGTAGTACCAAAATTGCCCTGGAATGGGACGAGGCATTCAAGAATATGAACGATCCCTCAGGAAGAGCCGTGGCGTACGTACACGATGATGCCTATGAAAAGTAATGGGATACTGCGACCGGATTTCGTTTTTGCCCATCGGTTTTGATGGGACTCATTTATATTTTAATTAGTCTTAAAACCCCGCGATTCGCGGGGTTTTGTCCATAAGATCCATGAGCAGTGGACAGCCGGCCCGATCGTTTCCCTAAACCATGCAATGGACAGGACGAGAACAGGGAGTTATACCCACTTTTTGTTCCTTTTTCCAAGGGTTATTTTAGTGCAAAATACCCCTGCCGCCAAGCCGATTGAAACGGCTTATATTTTCCACAATTTTTGTTGATAACTTGGAAGCTTTAAAATGGGTAAAACGCTATATTTTACGGGGTATTCCGTATATTTGTAGGATTGCAAAAAACGAATGAAAAACAACCTGGGAAAAAAAATAAATAGCAACCGATTTTCCTGGGTGCCCGATAGCTATCGGGAACATCCGTTCGCTATGGGGACCTCAAGTGCGGGCGGATTTAATTAACCATTAAATTATATGAGCGAAGAAGTAAAGAAGAACTATTCAGCGGATAGTATTCAGGCATTGGAGGGAATGGAACATGTACGCATGCGGCCATCCATGTACATTGGGGACGTCGGTGTAAGGGGATTGCACCATTTGGTCTATGAGGTAGTGGACAACTCCATTGATGAAGCCATGGGAGGACATTGTGATACGATCAGTGTAACCATTAACAAGGATAATTCCATCACCGTTCGGGACAACGGAAGGGGAATTCCAGTAGACCTGCACAAAAAGGAAGGTGTTTCGGCCCTGGAGGTCGTTATGACCAAAATCGGGGCAGGTGGAAAGTTCGACAAGGATTCCTACAAAGTTTCCGGCGGTCTGCACGGTGTGGGCGTTTCGGTAGTAAATGCACTATCCGACCACTTAAAGGCAACGGTATATCGGGACGGTAAGATCTGGGAACAGGAATATGAAAGGGGAAAGACCTTATATCCCGTAAAAAGCATTGGGGAAACCAAGGATAGGGGAACACTGGTCACCTTCCATCCGGACAAGTCCATTTTTACCCAGACCATAGAGTACAGTTACGAAACCCTGGCCAATAGGATGCGGGAGCTTTCCTATTTGAACAAGGGGGTGACCATTAGCATTGAAGATCAAAGACAAAAGGATGAAAAAGGGGAATTCGTTTCCGAAACCTTTTATTCCGATGAGGGGCTAAAGGAATTTGTACGTTTTCTGGACGATAATCGGGAAGCCCTGATTCAGAACGTGATTTCCATGGAAGGCGAGAAGAACGATATACCCGTTGAGGTCGCTATGATCTACAATACCAGTTATACGGAGAATCTTCATTCCTATGTGAACAATATCAACACCCACGAAGGGGGAACACATTTATCCGGCTTTAGAAGGGGACTTACGACTACGCTAAAAAAATATGCGGACAGCTCCGGTATGTTGGACAAGTTGAAATTCGAAGTCCAAGGGGATGATTTTAGGGAAGGACTAACGGCCATTGTTTCCGTTAAGGTCGCAGAACCCCAATTTGAGGGACAGACCAAGACCAAATTAGGGAATCGGGAGGTTTCCTCGGCGGTTTCCCAGGCGGTTTCCGAAATGTTGACCAATTATCTGGAGGAACATCCAGACGATGCAAAGATGATCGTACAGAAGGTCATTCTTGCCGCTCAGGCCCGGCATGCGGCGACCAAGGCCCGGGAGATGGTCCAGCGTAAATCGCCCATGAGTATCGGTGGGCTACCTGGAAAATTGGCAGATTGTTCCGAACAAGATCCCGCTAAATGCGAATTGTTCCTTGTTGAGGGGGATTCTGCGGGCGGTACGGCCAAAATGGGTAGGGAAAGGAGTTTCCAGGCCATTCTGCCGTTAAGAGGTAAGATTCTTAATGTTGAAAAGGCCATGCAGCACAAGGTTTTTGAAAACGAGGAGATCAAAAACATCTACACGGCCCTTGGGGTTACTATTGGGACCGAAGAAGATAGCAAGGCCTTGAACCTGGAAAAATTGCGCTATCACAAGGTGGTCATTATGTGTGATGCCGATGTAGATGGGAGTCATATTGAAACCTTGATCCTTACCTTCTTTTTTAGGTATATGCGTGAATTGATCGAGGCAGGTCATGTATACATTGCCACGCCGCCTTTGTACTTGGTGAAAAAGGGCAATAAGAAACAATATGCGTGGAGTGATAAGGACCGTGATGATATTATTGAAAGTTTTGGTGGATCGGCATCGGTACAGCGTTACAAAGGTCTTGGTGAAATGAATGCCGAACAGTTGGCGGATACCACCATGAACCCGGAGTTCAGGACCTTGCGCCAGGTTACCATAGACAATGCCACGGAATCCGACCGGATTTTCTCCATGCTCATGGGGGACGAGGTTCCTCCGCGACGGGAATTTATAGAGAAAAATGCCGTTTATGCCAACATTGATGCATAAGAATCGGCACTTCACAACAAAAACCCTGACCAATAGGTCGGGGTTTTTTAGTTTTAAGGAAAAATCATACAATGAGAATTCTAGTTTCCTTAGTACTATTAACGTCCGGACTTCATCTGGTCCATTCACAATCCAATATCAACGACCTATTGGCCGCTGGCCTGGAGGACGCGGAACGCTATACCAATGACTATCTGGCACCCGTTTCCGAAGGTGCCATGCATAGTATCTCCAACGGATGGTATAACTCCGGCGAATCCAAACCTTTGGGTGGTTTTGAAATTTCCATTATCGGCAATGTTTCTTCCTTTAAGAACAAGGATGACAAAAAAGCCTTTACCTTGGATACGGCGGATTATGAAAACCTCCAATTTGTGGATGGCAGCACGGCGCGACCGGTTTCCACGGCCCTGGGCGACATCGAAGGTGTCCGGGTATTTGTAGAGGCGGAAATTGCTCCTGGAATCACTTCACGGGAGGAATTTGAATTGCCTTCCGGACTGGCCTCCGAAGATATCAATGTAATCCCTTCGGCCTTTTTACAGGCCAGTGTAGGTTTGTTCAAGGGGACGGAAATAAAGGCCCGTTTCTTTCCTAAGATCGATGTGGACGATGTCTCCGCAGGTCTGTACGGCTTCGGCATTCAACATGAGTTTACCAGTCATATTCCGGCGGAGCGACTCTTTCCATTGGCCATTTCCGGTGTAATCGGATATACCCATTTGGATGCTACCTACGATTTCAGTACCACGGATATTATTGTTGGGGAAAATCAGAGGATAGATTTGGCCATGAACACTTGGGTATTTCAGGCCGTAGCCTCCACCAAGCTTCCCGTAATCAACTTTTATGGGGGAATAGGATATATGACCGGCAAATCCACAACAGATGTTTTAGGGACCTATGTCGTGCAGTCGGGCCCTTTTCAGGAAACCTATACCGATCCTTTTTCAGTAGAAGCGGATGCCAGCGGGGTACGGGCCAACATTGGAACAAAACTGAAATTGGGATTCTTTAGGTTGAACGTAGACTACACCTTGGCCGAATTCAATAACCTTACCGTGGGTATAAATTTTGGTTTTAGGTAGGATAATAAATGAAAGACCGTTGGCGCAGAAAAGTCGCCAACGGTCTATGCAAAGTGTCAACCTTCTATTTTAAATCTTATTCCCTAAAGGCAAAGGGATTACCGTTCGTATACTCCAGAACACTGCCATTTTCCATTTCCTTAAGGACAACAATATCATCCTCCCTTTCCAAACCAGGATAGGAAATGGTATAGACGCCTTTGTCCTCGCTCCATTGAAAATCCGTTTTAATGGTAATCCTGGTATTTTCGATAGCGTGATATCTTCCTAGATAAGCATCGTTGAATATCCATTCTTCATGGAAATTGCGGTTTTTGGCCGCTTCTGGGGAAACTGCCTGGACACTGGTCCAGATTCCGATGACCTCATCGTTGTTTTCGGCTATTCTAGAACAATTGCTCATAGAAACAATAGCCACGATCATCAGAAATGAAAAGAACTTTTTCATTAGGTAGGTTTTCTGATTTGAGATTTGGTATATACGGGAACGTGCATTGGGACATCAATATTGCTTAAATTCGACGTATGGCAGCCCAATCTGGTTTTCTTCGTTGAACGGTCATTTTTTTTAACATCCCCATTGTTTTTTAATAGGTTCTCAAAACCTTGGGAATAACCCGTATTTAGATGATTTTTGTCATATTTTATCGGGTAGGAATCCCTACTTTTGCAGTGTTAAAACAACTCATAAATTATACGAATATGAAAGTTACCGTAGTAGGGGCAGGTGCCGTTGGCGCTAGTTGCGCGGAGTACATTGCCATAAAGGATTTTGCATCCGAAGTAGTATTGCTGGATATTAAGGAAGGGTATGCCGAGGGCAAGGCCATGGACTTAATGCAAACAGCCTCCCTTAATGGCTTTGATACCAAAATAACCGGGATAACCAATGATTACTCCAAAACTGCGGGAAGCGATATTGCCGTCATCACCTCCGGTGTTCCGAGAAAACCTGGGATGACTCGGGAAGAACTTATTGGAATCAATGCAGGCATTGTTAAGACGGTTTCCGCAAATTTACTGGAACATTCCCCGGATACCATTATTATCGTCGTTAGTAATCCTATGGATACCATGACCTATTTGGTCCACAAGACCACCGATATTCCCAAAAACAAAATTATAGGTATGGGCGGGGCATTGGATAGCGCACGTTTTAAATATCGGTTGGCGGAGGCCTTGGAATGTCCTATTTCCGATGTGGACGGTATGGTCATTGGCGGGCACAGCGATACGGGTATGGTACCCTTGGCATCGCATGCTACCAGGAACAGCATCAAGGTATCCGAATTTTTGTCGGAAGATCGCCTTTCCCAAGTAGTGGAGGACACCAAAGTAGGAGGGGCCACCTTGACCAAATTACTGGGAACCAGTGCCTGGTATGCTCCAGGTGCGGCCGTTTCGGGCTTGGTGCAGGCCATAGCCTGCGATCAGAAAAAGATGTTTCCATGCTCCACCTATCTGGAAGGCGAATATGGATTGGAAGATATCTGTATCGGGGTACCCGTGTTATTAGGTAAAAACGGAATCGAGAAAATTGTGGATGTGCCTTTAAGTGATGCCGAAAAGAACAAAATGCAGGAAAGCGCCGCAGGTGTCTCCAAGACCAATGGTCTGTTGGAACTGTAGCCCATTAAATAGGAATTAAATTAACGTTCCGCCCCTTACCGATAACAGTCGGTAAGGGGTTTTCGTTTTGCAATTACTTACAAATATATTGTCAAATCCTAGGGTAAATCATATATTTGCACGCTGTTACGAAAAGCATTCAAAAACACTTAATCAATGCAAAATAAAGGACTTATAAAGCTTTTTGCTTTTTTGTTTGGACTGGTGAGCATCTACCAATTATCCTACACATTTATTACCGGTAAGGTTGAAAAAGAAGCGGAAGTTTTTGCGGAGAATCAGATATCCGAAGGGGAAGAGGATTACGTAACCAAGCGTGAAACCTTGGAGGCCAGATATTTGGATTCCATCGGTGGGAACCCCATTTTAGGCTATACCTCATATGATGATGCGAAGAAGAAGGAACTGAACAAAGGTCTGGACCTTAAGGGCGGAATCAACGTTACCCTTCAGATATCCGTTAAGGATATTTTGAAAGGTTTGGCCAATAACACCAAGAATCCGATTTTTAATAAGGCCTTGGCCGATGCCGACACCGCCTCCAAAAATAGCGATGATACCTATTTAGAGTTGTTTTTTGACGCTTTTGACCAGATTAAGGGAGATGCCCAATTGGCTTCCCCGGATATTTTTGCGAACAAGGGACTAAGTGACGAAATCAATTTTCAAATGACGGACGATCAGGTGAAGCCGATTATCCGAAGGAAAATAGACGAGTCCATTGTTTCTGCATTCGAAGTGCTACGGGAACGGATCGATGGTTTTGGGGTGACCCAACCCAATATCCAAAGGGAGGGAAATTCCGGACGGATTTTGGTAGAGTTGCCCGGGGCGAAGGACATCGCCAGGGCACAGGATCTTCTTTCCAGCACGGCCCAATTGGAATTTTGGGAAACCTATAGTCCGAGTAACCAAAGCATTTCCCAATTCTTTATATCGGCCAACGAAGAATTAAAATCCTTGGTAGATACCACTGCTGTAGAAGAGCCTGTAAAGGAGGAATCCGAATTGGACTCGCTGCTTTCCGATGTTGTGGAGGATTCTTTAAATATTGCCAATCAAAGAAACCCCATTTTCGATTTGATCGCCGGGGCTGGAAGTGGTTATGCCATTGCCAAAGTAGCCATTAAGGATACCGCGAAATTCGGAAGCTATTTGCGCATGTCGGAAGTTCGGCGGCTATTACCGGCAGATATACGTTTTGCCAAATTTTTATGGGAACGTCCTTCGGCCGAAAATGCGGAGTTAGTGGATCTATATGCCCTGAAGTCCAATCGTGATGCAGTTCCAAGGATAAGTGGGGACGTGGTCAGTGATGCACGGGATGATTTTGATCAGTTTGGAAAGCCTGCGGTCACCATGACCATGAATACCAAGGGCGCCAAGGAATGGGAGAAATTGACAGGTGATGCATACACCAATCAAACTGGAATCGCCATTGTCCTGGACAATAAGGTATATACGGCACCAGGGGTATCTTCGGGACCTATTTCCGGAGGTCGCTCGGAAATTACCGGAACCTTTACCGTTAATGAGACCAAGGATATCGCCAATGTACTGCGGGCTGGGAAACTACCTGCATCGGCAGAGATTATCCAATCGGAAATTGTAGGTCCCTCGCTGGGTCAGGAAGCCATTGACAGTGGTTTTATGTCTTTTATGATCGCCATGATCATTGTTCTGGTCTGGATGATTTTCTACTACGGAAAAGCTGGAATATTCGCGGATATCGCCTTGTTGTTGAACATCCTTCTCATTTTTGGAGTGTTGACCAGTCTTGGTGCGGTCCTTACCTTGCCGGGCATTGCGGGTATCGTACTGACCATCGGCATGTCCGTGGATGCCAACGTACTGATATTTGAACGTATCAAAGAGGAACTGGTCAAGGGCAAAGGCAAGGGAGAGGCCGTTTCAGATGGTTTTAGTAATGCCCTATCCTCCATATTGGATGCCAATGTTACTACAGGCCTTACGGCCATTATCCTGTTTGTTTTCGGTTCCGGGCCCATAAAAGGCTTCGCGACCACATTGCTGATCGGTATCCTTACTTCATTGTTCACCGCCATTTTCATTACCCGTTTGTTGATAGACTGGTATATTGGCGGCAAGGGAAGAACTTTGGATTTCTCCACGGCGATTACCAAAAATCTGTTCAGGAACATCAATATCAATTTCTTGGGCAAACGAAAAATAGCCTATGTTATCTCCTTATTACTAGTGGGCGTGGGGGTGTTTTCACTGGCAACCCAGGGTCTGCAACAAGGTGTGGATTTTGTGGGTGGCCGTTCCTACCAGATACGTTTTGAACAGGCCGTTAACCCATCGGAAATAGCCTCGGAACTCAATACGGTCTTTGGTAGCGGTACCAACGTAAAGACCTTTGGGGAGGCCAATCAGATAAAGGTGACCACCCCCTATAAAGTGGACGTTGAGGGTATTGAGGTGGATAATGAGATCCAAACCAAATTGTACACCTCACTTCAAAAGTATTTGCCGGATGGCACCAGTATGGAGGAGTTCACCATCGGTAGTGGAGAAAAATCCATAGGTATTCTACAATCGGTAAAAGTGGGTCCCACCATTGCGGACGATATCAAGAACAACGCATTCTTGGCCATTATTGGTTCGCTGGCTGTTGTATTCCTTTATATTTTACTTCGATTTAGAAGATGGCAGTTCTCTTTGGGTGCTGTTATCGCGGTGTTCCACGATGTGATGATTGTGCTTGGGGTGTTTTCCCTTTTCGGGACCATCATGCCCTTTAATATGGAAATCGATCAAGCCTTTATCGCGGCGATATTGACGGTGATCGGTTATTCCCTGAACGACACGGTGGTGGTCTTTGACCGTATCCGGGAGATTATTGGAGAACGGGGCTGGAAAGCTGGTGAAAATATCAATTTGGCCGTAAACAGTACGCTGAGCCGAACCTTGAATACCTCCCTTACCACCTTGATCGTATTATTGGCCATATTCATTTTTGGCGGTGAATCGCTTCGCGGGTTTATGTTCGCCATGATCATTGGTGTAATCGTAGGGACCTATTCCTCGGTATTCATCGCTACACCTGTAATGTTCGATACCATACGTAAAAAGATAATGAAACCTCAAGCGGAGAAGGCAATGGCCTAGGGACTGTGGTCGACCACCTTGGAGTTTAAAAATTAACCTTATGGCCGTCCTAGGACGGCCTTTTGCTTCCCGTAGATCCGGTATCGGCCATGTGTAGTTGGTAAATGAAATCGGGTTGGAGACCCGGTTCGTTTCTATGGGATACAAAGATGATGGTCGTATGGCTTTGTTCGGCCATTTTGTTCACCAAGTCGACCAACATTCCGGCAGAGGCATCGTCCAAGCCCGCAGTGGGTTCGTCCAAAATTAGGAGTAACGGGTGTTTTACCATGGCCCTTACGGTCATGATCAACCGCTGTTGTCCCATGGTCAAGTTATGAAAGTGGGTGTCCTTTATCGACCACATGCCTATGAGGCGTAACCATTCCCCAGCTAATCTCAGCTGTGCTTCGGTAGGTTTTGTATATAATCCTATGGAGTCCGTGAGTCCAGAAATGATCATGTGCTCCAGGGTGTGGTAACCGGTAAACTTGTCGGTCATGGCGGGTGTAAAATATCCCATTTTTTCCTTAAGCTCCCAGACGCTTTCACCACTGCCCTTTTTGTGGCCAAAAATGTAAAGATTCTGTCCATATCCTTTTGGGCTTTCCCCGGTAATCATAGAAAGAATGGTGGTTTTTCCACTGCCGTTCTTTCCGATGAGTTGCCAAAATTCCCCTTTTCGAATACTCCAGTTTATGGAATTGAGCACGCGTTTTTCGCCGAAATTTACGGTCACATCCCGGAGGTCTATCAATACTTCGGAGGGATAGTTCCACACCTTCAAGGGTTGGGGGATAGGGCCCAGATCCAAGGGCTTCATGTCCCGACCAACAAGGGGTTCGGCATTTTTATGGACGCGTAAGTCTCTTTTTTTAAGAGTGGCATAACGACCTACAAAGGGCAGGAGGTCGGTTCTTCTGCTCAAGATTTGAATGAGTGTTGTTTTTAATGATACTTGCTCAAGTATCCGGGCCAATTCCTCCTGAAATTCCGTATCCAGATTGTCAAAGGGATTATCCAAAATAATGTAGTCCGGAATGTCTTTTAAGATATGGCTCAACAGTGCTTTTTTTTGCTCCCCACTGGAAAAGGACCGCAGGCTTTGTGCAACATCGCGGGTAAGCACCTTGATATCATGCCGATCTTCTTCCACCATAAATCGCTCCAAGGCCAGTTTGGAAAACAAAGCACCTTTTCGGTCCTTGAATTCCGACAGCGCAGTGGGCGGATTACCCAGGAGTAGGGAGTTCACCAAATGGGATTTGTCCGAAGTATTATCAATAAAAATAGCCCAATGTACCCTGTAGGCTTTAGAAGAATCCATAGCTCGCTAAGATATGGTTTGTTGGTCTATGCTTCAAATAGCTAGATATACTTTTCTCATTCCTCCCAAAGTCCGGCTTTAATGGAACCCATAAGAATCCTTGCTATCGCGTGTTTTTGCCCAACAAGTTGAACAAATTGTTATTTTTTGTGATTTTAAGGGCCGTTCCACTTTTTTAATATGGGATTGTAGGGTATTTTTCCAAAAAAATTTGAAAAATCCGCTTAATAAAAGGGTATGGCAGAAGGAATAACGCTTAAAGTAGTTGAAAAGGAAATTGGAAAGGCCTACAAAGATCTTCGGTTTTTGCTGGAGGCACTTCGGGAGGTACTCGTAGAAAATGGGGAAGGGGCCATTGCCGAGTGCATTCCCTGGATTCAAGAAGAAAATTCAAAGGAGGTCTCCATAACTCCCAAGGTGGTACAACTGTATTCCTTGGTATTCCAATTGGTCAATATGGTGGAGATCAACAGTGCCGTGCAAAATAGAAGGAGGATAGAGGAGGAAGATTTTGCAGGTGTGAATGGTCTTTGGGCCTGGAACTTAAAAGGTTTAAAGGGACAAGGGTTCACGGAAGAGGAGATACTACAAGCCATGGGCGAATTGGCCATAGAGCCGGTACTTACGGCCCATCCTACGGAAGCCAAGCGCGCCACCGTATTGGAGCATCACCGGGAACTTTACCTCTTGTTGGTACAACTGGAAAATACCATGTATTCCCGACCGGAAAAGGAAAAGATACGGGAAGATATCAAATTGACCCTTTACCGATTGTGGAAAACAGGGGAAATCTATTTGGAAAAACCGGATGTGGATTCCGAATTTAGGAACATCCTTCACTATTTGGTAAATGTTTTTCCTGATGTTATCTCCATTGTCGACAACCGATTGGAACATGCCCTGTCCGTTGTGGGATTTGATACGGACAAGCTCAGGGCCGACCATTTTTATCCCCATTTAGCCTTTGGAAATTGGGTAGGAGGCGATCGCGATGGACATCCCTTGGTCACGGCCGAAGTTACACAGCGCACCCTTCTGCAATTACGACTCAATGCCTTTGTGGTCGTTCGAAGAAAGCTCAACACTCTGGTAAGGCGCCTTAGTTTGACCCATAGTTTGGAGGAGTGTAGCAATGACTACCAAAATAGGCTCCATCAAATGAGTTCGGAGTTGGGTGAGAAAGGAAATGAGACCCTTAACCGGAACAAAGATGAGGCGTTTAGGCAAATGGTTTCCCTGATGATCGCCAAATTGCCTGTGGATACAGAAAGAGGACATGCTACAAGACTTTCCGAGATTGAAGGTGCTTACGTACATTCTGCCCAATTGCTTGATGATTTGCGCATGCTACAAAAGGAATTGGTCCATTTTGGGGCCAAGTCTATCGCCTATGGAGATATCACCGCGGCGATACGTGTAGTTGAGGTGTTCGGCTTTCACCTTGCCGCTCTGGATATTCGGCAAAATAGTGCATTTCATGACAAGGCTGTTAGCCAATTATTAACGGCCGCTCGATTGGAAGATAATGATTTTGCCAATTGGGACGAGGAAAAAAGGGCCCAGTTTCTACTTGATGAACTCCGCCACTCCCGTCCATTTGTTCATCCCAAGGATCCACTGCAAAAGGAAGCGCAAACGGTGATGGAGTGCTATCGCGTGGTAGAGGCCCATACCGCCAAGTATGGATTCAATTGTATCGGTTCCTTCATCGTTAGCATGACACGTTCATTTTCCGATTTATTGACCGTATATCTTTTGGCCAAGGAAGCAGGCCTAACGTTTATGACCGATAAAGGCTTGGTATGTAAGGTACATGTGGTTCCCTTACTGGAGACCATCGAGGATTTGGAAAACGGCCCTACCATCCTGAAAAAATACCTGTCCGATCCCATGGTCATGCGCTCCTTGAAATATGAGCAGCAACGCAAGAATTTGGTCCGTCCGAGACAGCAGATTATGGTGGGGTACAGTGATAGCAACAAGGATGGCGGTATTATGGCCAGTCAATGGAATTTGTACAAGGCTCAATACAAACTTGCGCAGGTGGGAAAGGATTTCGGTGTGGACATCCGTTTTTTCCATGGCAAGGGAGGGTCTATTAGTCGCGGTTCCGGACCGACCCATTATTTTATACAGGCGCTCTCCTACGGTTCACCAAATGGGGACATCCGATTGACGGAGCAGGGGGAGACCATAGCCCAGAAATATGCCAATAGGGTGAATGCTGCCTATAACATCGAACTATTGGTAGCCAATACCCTGACCAAGACGCTATGCGAACAAAAAGAGGAAAGGAAATTTCATCCGCATGCGGAGATAATCGAATGGCTGGCCAATGAAAGTAAGCAATGCTATGGGGAATTGATTCGGTCAAAAGGATTTATCGCCTTTTTTAGAACGGCTACCCCGATAGACGCTATAGAAACCAGTAAAATAGGATCTCGACCGGCCAAACGTACCGGGGCCAATTCCTTAGAAGATTTAAGGGCCATTCCCTGGGTATTTTCATGGAGCCAGGCCAGATACCACATGACCAGTTGGTACGGTCTGGGAACGGCGCTCAAAAATCTGAAGTCTTCCCATCCCGATGATTATGCCCAATTGAAGGAAGCCTTGAAAAAAGACCCTTTTTTACGGTATGTCTTTACCAATGTGGATAGTAGTTTGGCGGCCACGGATGAAGCTATTATGCGACTCTATGCCGAGTTGGTACCGGATGAGGAGGTTAGAGAGCAATTCCTGTCCCAATTCCTGGAAGAACTGCACTCCATGCGTGAGCATTTATACGACCTTCTGGAAAGGGATATCAAGGAAAGAAGGAAGAACCACTATTATTCCAATCAGTTGCGCGCCACCTTGATGACCCTGCTACACGAAAGGCAGGTGGGCCTTCTAAAAAAATGGCGGGAGGATCGACAACACAATTCGAAGAAAGCGGAAAAGACCCAAAAGAAATTGATGTTGACCATAAACGCCCTGGCCAGTGCCAACCGAAATACCGGTTGATTCCAGGACGAATACTAAATCACCGCTATGTGTTAGAAATCCCGGACTCGGAAACAATACGATAAATGTGGACCGGATTATCCTTGTAGCGCGTGGTTTTGTCCAAAAACATACCGTTTTTAAGGGCGACCTTTTGGGAGGGAATATTGTCCACATGAATAATGGAAATTAAGGAATCCGTCAAATTGTTCCCAAAGGCGAACGCCTTACATTTTTCGGCTGCCTCCGTAGCATAACCTTGCTTCCAGTATTGGGGTAGGATGGAATAACCGATTTCCAATTCGGGAATTCCGTCTACGGTTTGTACCAAAAGACCACAAATGCCCAGAAGGTTTCCGTTGGATTTAAGGATCAAGGCGTTCATTCCACCTTGTTTTTTTTGGTAGCGTTCAAATATCCGATCGAACTGCTCCTGGCATGCAATTATAGGGTCTTTGGGCAAGCCATCCCAATACTGAGTACTACGTGGGTCCTTGTGAAAGGGCAACCACGCCTTGAAATCGGAAGGGGAGACCTTTCTAAAGGCCAATCTTTTCGTTTCCTCGCCTTCCAGAAGCAACCCCATTGGTATCTATATTCTTGTAAAAACAATACGATCACCGACCTTAAGTCCCCATTTTTGGACCAGACCGGCATTGACTTCCAATACATACTGTACCGGTACACGCGAGGAGAGACTTTTTTCATTTAAAGGTTGGGCATTTTCCTGAAAACTAGCTATGCTCATATCCTCTTTAATATAAATAATGTCCAGCGGAAACTCCGTATTTTTCATATAGAAATTATGCAGGCGAATTTCATCAAAAATGAAGAGCATACCATGCTGTTCCTCCATACTCTTGCGATACATAAGTCCGGTTTCGGTCTCATAGGCAGTCTCTGCAATTTCGATGTCTATTTTGGTCAAAACCGAATCGGTTTTCTGATCAAAGACTTGGAGCTCCCCTTCCTTTTTAAATACGATAGGTTCGGTCTTAATAACTTTTTTAGGCGCTTCCTTGCACGATAGGAAAATGGAGAACGCGGCAAAAAAACATACTATTGGTCTGATCGATTTCATGTTTTCCAAAAATTCAAAAAAAAGAGAATCCGTTTATTGAGGCTGCTCCTCCTATTCGTGATGATATTTCTTACCGCAAATTTGTTATGATTAGGCTTTCTTTGGCCTTAGTACAAAATACAATCCGATCAAAATGAACGGGATACTGAGCCACTGCCCCGTGGATAATAATCCTAGCGATTCCTCGAAACCTCCTTGGCTTTTTTTAACGAATTCCACCAAGAATCGGATGGTCCATAGCAGCATAAAGAATAGTCCGAACAGAAATCCCTTTTTGTTTTTTCTGTCCGTTTTCCAATAGAGATAATACAACAGGGCGAAAACAAAGATATAGGCAACGCCCTCATAGAGTTGGGCCGGGTGCCGATACGGTATTTGATTTAGATATTCGGAGAATTTGGGGTCGTTTACCAGGCTGTCATAGGCCGCATTTACGGATTGCTCCTGGGTTATGCCCAATGCCTTGGAAGGATGCATATCATCGGAATCACGGACAAACTTGGTCGCAAAAACGAAGGATTCGTCCGTAATTTTTCCATTGATCTCAGAATTGAAAAAATTCCCAAGGCGCACACAAAACGCCCCTAGGGAAAAAGGCACTACCATTCTATCCAACAACCACAACAAATTGAATTCCGGGTACTTTCTTGTGTACAGGTACAGGCCTATGATTACTCCAATGGTAGCACCATGGCTTGCCAAACCGGTAAACCCGGTGAATTCGTAACCCTTTATGAAACCCAATAGACTTCCATCCGCACTTTCACGAATGGGCAACAGTATTTCCAACAAGTGGTCTTGATAGTACGCCCAATCATAGAAGAAGACATGTCCCAGACGAGCACCCAGCATAGTGGCCAATAAAGTATATACGAGTAGGGAATCCAATTGTTCCACCGTTTTTTTCTCATGCAAAAAAATTCGTTTCATGATATACCACCCAAGGGCAAAGGCCACTATCCATAGCAGATTGTAATATTTGATCTGTATGGGGCCGAGATTAAATAGTGTCTCGCTCGGATTCCAGATAATACCTAAAAAGTGCATATGCTTTTTTTTGAAGGGCTAAGATAAAAAATTGAAACTAGACTGTTTCCCTTTTGGAAACAACATGGGGTTAAATATAATTTAGATTTTGTCCCTGGACTATCCATCGTTTTCTTGTCGGTCAATCTGGGTCTTCGAAAGCGATCGGAATTTGATCCTAAAGGTCTACAGAACGCACAAACATGGCTTTATGGGACCGGGTCATGGCCTTTACCTCCCCAAGGATGACAGCTAAAAATTCTTTTTACCGCCAACCATCCCCCTTTAAAAAGACCATGTTTGCGCAAAGCCTCCAAAGTGTATTGAGAGCAGGTAGGCGTGTAGCGGCAGGTGGCGGGCGTGTAGGGTGAAATGGCCAGTTGATAAAATCGTATCAGCAGAACAAATGGGGTGATCAGAATTTTTTTCATAGATCCAAAATTGAATAGGGTCGCTTTCCTGTACCCAACAGGATTGAGATCTGCATTTTGACAATTTTAGGAAACGGTAAACGTGGTACCATCTTTCCCATCCTTTAACTGGATACCCAAGGTGGCCAATTGATCACGAATTTTATCCGAAGTGGCAAAATCCTTGTTAACTCGTGCATTCTCGCGTAGTTGAATCAATACGTCAATAACTCCTGAGAGTTTGTCGGAATCTTCATTACTGCCCGAATTATTTTCCAGTGCCAAGATATCATATACAAAGGAACGCATAGATTTTAGCAAAATCTGTAGATCATCCGCAATTATACTCTCTTTTCCTTCTTTAATAAGATTAATATGCTTTACGGCATCAAAAAGGTGCGCGATAAGAATAGGGGTATTAAAATCATCGTTCATGGCCTGGTAGCATTGCCGTTTCCAAGCACCCACATCGAAACCGGAAGTTGCTTTTGCCTCGATTTTCTCCAACGTGTCCATACCCTCCATAAGGCGATTAAAACCTTTTTCGGAAGCTAGAAGCGCCTCATTGCTAAAATCCAAAATGCTGGCATAATGGGCCTGCATCATAAAAAAACGGACCACCGAAGGAGAGAACGGTTTTGAAAGAATATCGTTTTCACCGGAAAAAATCTCGTGGGGATAAATATTGTTATCCGTGGACTTGGACATTTTCTTACCGTTCAAGGTCAGCATATTGGTATGTATCCAATAGCGCACGGGAGATTGGCCCGAACTGGCCTCAGCTTGGGCTATTTCGCATTCGTGATGCGGAAATTTCAGGTCCATTCCACCTCCATGAATATCAAAAGTTTCACCTAAATATTTGGTGCTCATCGCCGTACATTCCAAGTGCCAACCTGGAAAACCATCGCCCCAGGGTGAAGGCCATCTCATGATATGTTGTGGCCCCGCCTTTTTCCAAAGTGCAAAGTCCTGGGGGCTTTTTTTCTCATCCTGGGCGGTTAGTTCACGGGTATTAGCGACCATGTCCTCCAAATTTCTACCGCTCAATTTGCCATATTCATGGGTTTCATTGAATTTGATGACGTCAAAATAAATGGAACCATTCACTTCGTAAGCATATCCCTTGGCCAGAATTTCCTTTATGATCTCTATCTGTTCAATAATATGTCCCGTGGCAGTAGGTTCGATACTAGGGGGTAACGTATTGAATTTCTTCAGGGTATGGTGAAAGTCCAAGGTATACTGTTGCACAACTTCCATGGGCTCCAATTTTTCCAATCGGGCCTTTTTGGCAATTTTGTCCTCGCCCTCATCGGCATCGTCGGTCAAATGCCCGGCATCGGTAATATTCCTAACATAACGGACCTTGTAATCCAAGTGCCGGAAGTAGCGGAACATCATGTCAAAGGAAATGAAGGTTCGGCAGTTGCCCAAATGCACATTACTGTATACCGTGGGCCCACATACGTACATACCGATATGTCCCTCATTCAAGGGTTCGAAAATTTCTTTTTTGCCGGAAAGTGAATTGTAGACTTTTAAGTTCTGGCTCTTGTACAATTGCATGCGCGGCGGGACGATTAAAAATGGGTATCCAGATTAATGTAATCCAAAAATTCGCGACGGACGGCCTCTTCCCTAAATTTCCCTCCGTATTCTGCCGTTACCGTACTACTTTCCACATCCCTAATTCCCCTTGAGTTTACACAGAGATGTTTGGCATCTATTACACAGGCTACATCCTCTGTACCCAAAACCTCTTGAAGCTCCTTTACAATTTGGATGTTCATCCGTTCCTGCACCTGGGGCCTTTTGGCATAATAATCCACAATACGATTCATTTTGGACAGCCCGACCACTGTTCCGTTAGAAATGTAGGCCACGTGGGCTTTACCTACAATGGGCAATAAATGGTGCTCGCAAGTGGAATACACAGTAATATTTTTTTCGACCAACATTTCCCCATATTTGTACTTGTTCTTAAAAGTAGAGGCTTTAGGCTTTCGCTTTGGGTGCAGACCGGCGAAAATTTCATTGACGAACATTTTGGCAACCCTTTTGGGCGTCCCGTTAAGGCTGTCATCGTCGAGGTCAAGGCCCAAGGTCAACATAATATCCCTAATGTTCTGTTGTATTCTTTCAATCTTTTCAGAATCTTCCAATACAAAGGCATCCTTTCGCAATGGGGTTTCTTCCGAAGAGGGAACATGACTGTTGCCCATCTCTTCCAAATGCTCATCCAATGTGCTGTCCATTTTCATTTTCCTGTGGATTGTACGAAAGGCAAAGATATACATAATATGGCACTTTATGCCCTATTTATATGGCTACACAACATAAATTAGTGTTAACGCCACCCCCTATTTAATTTTACGAGTACCACAATTATACCTGCTAATGAAATGCATAATTGTCCTGTTGGCCCTGTTTTTTGTAATAGGGCTACAAGATGCTGTAGGCCAGGTTTCCGCCGATTGTAACAATGCTGTACCCATTTGCAGCAATACTCCTGTGAATGGCGGTACCCAGGGCTATGGTGTGGACGATTTTAACGGAGCCAATACCAGTGGGTGTTTGGAAGAGACTTTGGTAGGACTCATCGAATCCAATTCCGCATGGTATCGATTTAGGACCGGCGCCAGCGGACAACTGGGAATCAATATTGGTATTGATACCAACGAGGATTGGGACTTTGCCCTTTATCGCACTAACGATTGTAGTAACCTGGGCGAACCCATACGATGTAATTTCTTTGATAATCAGGACGAAAATGCGTTTGTCGGCATAGGAGAGGACCCTTCCGGTGATTCCGATAATGTACAATATGAAGATTGGCTCCAGGTGCAGCCCGGGGAGGACTATTATTTATTGATCAATAATTTTAGCAACAATAATTCCGGATTTTCCATTCAGTTCTCCGGGCAAATCTTTGTGACCAATCCCTACGACGCCTTGGACTGCTCTATTATTGACAATTTATTGGGACCTCCAGTTTTGGCCTGTGAGAATGATACCATAATTTTGGATGCAACTACGGTAAATGCCAATCAGTATGAATGGTTTAGGGACGATGGAAGTGGATTCCAGATCATTGCCGGAGAGAATGGCGCTACGCTTGACGTAATCGATTCGGCGATGTACCGGGTTAGGGTATCCCTGCCTTCCGGAAGTACTATACTTAGTGAGGTGCAGGTAGCATTTTCAGCACTTCCCATGGCTTTTTCCGTATCGGATGACGCCATCTGTTCCGAATCCGGTTCTTATGACCTCTCCCAAAAGAACCAGGAACTATTGGGCCATCAAGACCCCCGGGAATTTGTGGTAGGTTATTACGCCAGTTATTCGGATGCGAGTACCGGCCTCCATGTCCTCCCGGAACAATATGCGCCCGGAATTGGATTGCACAACGTTTATGGTAGGGTCACCTCCTTGGAAAACCCCCAGTGTTTTGATGTGTCCGCAGCATTTCAACTTACGGTTTTACGGTCTCCCATTTTGGACTTCCCGACTGAGGTGGAAATATGTGGGGATAGCCTTGGAACGACCATTGGTGATTCATTTCCAAATGCAAGCTATCAATACACCTGGGATTCGGGGGAGACTACGGCTTCAATTTTAGTCACCGATGCGGGCACTTATACGCTTACCGCCACCAATTCCCAAAACGGCCAAATCTGTTCCCATTCCCTTACCGTAAACGTTAGGGTATCCCAACCTGCTGAAATTGCCGATGTAGTGATAGACGATCTTCAGGACAACAATACCGTTACGATTTTGACCACTTGGGAAGGCGATTTTGAGTACCAATTGGATGGTGGACCGTATCAAATGTCGAACGTATTCTCCGATGTATTGCCGGGAAGGCATACCGTTACCGTAAACAATCGGCTGGGTTGTGGCTTTGTAACCGAGGATATTGTGGTTATTGGTTTCCCTAAATTTTTTACCCCTAATGGGGACAACGTCAACGATGAATGGCATATCAGTGGAATAAATCACCTTCAAAACCCGGTCGTTACTATTTTTGATCGTTTTGGCAGGTTTCTTAAAAGCTTGGATGGCAATAGTATCGGTTGGGACGGCAAATGCAACGGGAAAGAGGTGCCCTCTTCGGATTATTGGTTTAAACTTACTTATTTGGATGAAAACGGTCAATTGGCAACAGCCAAATACATTAACAATCATTTCTCCCTACGCCGCTAAAGTTCCGTTACTCTCCAGTTCCCGTGCAGTTCATCGATAAACGGCAGAAATCTTCGTTCAAAACATACTAAATCGGTAGTAGGCGAGTTATTCTTAGTGATTAATAGTGTAACGTAAGCCCACACTCCATGCGAACACTTTTTTGCACCCTTTGTGCCCTATTTCTGACCACCCTTGGAATACGAGCACAGAATTCCCCAGACTGTAGAACCGCTATTCCCGTTTGCGCCGATCAAGGTCCTTTGTTCTTTGAAGCGGACGGAAGTGGGGATATCGATGATTTTGACCCGGATGTTATCCGAAGGTCCGGTTGTTTGGAAAAAGGGAGTGTAAGTTCGGCGAACATTGAGAACAATACTTCTTGGTTCGTATTTAGGGCCGGTACGGGAGGACGGGTCGGTTTCGATATCGAGGCCCTGCCCGTTGGCGGTTCCGGTACACCTACTGCTGAGTGGGATTTTGCCGTTTACGGCCCCGATGTGGATTGTACCACTATCAGTAATGGCACCGCACAACCCATACGTTGCAATTACGAGGTTAACGATACGAATTTTACCGGGATAGGGGTAAACCCGGAAAATGGCCAACAAGGTGCACCTTTTTTAGTGGGAAGCCAGAATACCTACGATGAGTGGTTGGATGTCCAGCCTGGAGAAATCTATTACATCCTGATTAATAACTTCAATACCAACTTTAATGGGGATGCCGAGCCTTATTCCCTGACATTTACGGGCACATCCGTGGAAAATGATCAAAATACGGCATTGGACTGTACCTTGCGCGATGAGTTTCTCGGATTGGATATCATTGCTTGTGAAGGAGATCCCGATATTACCTTAAGTGCTTTGAACTCACCTGCCGGTTCGGATATCGCTAATGTCGCCTGGTCCGTGGACTACGAGGATGATGGAATTATTGACGATACCTTTACAGGAACAGGACCTTTCGGGGCTGAACTGATTGTTGCTAGCCCGAACTCGGGGCGGTATTTTGCCGAAATTACCACCATAACGGGCACCCCACCGACCGTGGCCGATGTTGGGGGAATCCTAATTACATTTTATGGGATTCCGGTATTGGATAGGGTGGATATCCTGGACACCAATTTATCGGAAGACCCGGATATGAACAATGTGGAAATCTTTGTGGTCGGGGACGGGGACTATGAATATGCAATTAATGGAGGAGCGTTTCAGGACGATCCCATTTTTAGGGATATTCCTCCAGGTTTAAATACCTTGATCATTAATGATAAGAATGGATGTGGAACAACCGAACCCTTGGAATTCCTGGTCGTAGGTTACCCGAAGTTTTTTACCCCCAATGGGGATGGAATTCATGACGCATGGAACGTTTTGGGAATAGAGACCCTGGACAATCCCATTGTCTTTATTTTTGATCGCTATGGAAAGCTACTCAAGCAGTTAAATGCAGCCACCATAGGGTGGGATGGCACCTTTAACGGGAGACCTATGCCTTCTTCGGATTATTGGTTTCGATTTGAATATGGCGAAGATGATGCAGGGGTCGTGGTGGCAAAAACCCGTAAGACGCACTTCACGCTTAAACGATAAAAGAGTCGGTAAGGTCCGGCACTATGGAATGTGTCTCGCCTTATTTCCTTAAAAATTCAACGTATAGCTTAGGGTTACATTTGTATTTAGCCTGTTTATTGCGGCCGGAGTGGTAATACCGGTGTCAAAAAGAAATTCCGCTACATCACGCTCTGTCCTATTCACCGCTAAATCTAATCTGCTGGCTCCAAAAGAATAGCCAAGACCTCCGGATATTCCTTCCAAATCGCCTACAATATCACCATTGGCATAAGGGCTTTGTTCAAATCGATATCCGCCTCTTAGACTAAATCGCTCTATCCTATACTCCCCTCCGATTCTAAAGGAGGAAACCGTACCTAACTGATCGGATATATCCGAATTAACTACGGAAAAACTTGGGTCACCATTGGGTCTGAGTTCGGCTTGTGACATGTCTTGATAGCCATAATCAAAGCTCAGCAGGCCATTCTTACCAAAAACCAGCGCCAAGCTTCCTGTTATCTTTCCTGGGGTTTTGATGCGGTATACCTCAAAAAGATTAACAACATTGAAGTTGATGAAGTTGATGTCCTCATCGGCCAGATCGGAATTGATCCGTTGCGAAAAATCGTCGGTCAATCGATACCAAGTTGGGGATTGATAGCTACCTCCAATTCTAATAAACTCGTTCAACTTAGCAATAGCGCCCAAACTAAACGAAAAACCCGTACCCTCGGTATGCAAAAGATTATCAAAGGTAGTGAACTGGATTTCAGAATCCTCGTCGTATCCGTTTTCCGTGAATTGATCATATCTGTCATAAACTAAACTATGAAAGTTCAAGGAAGCTCCTAAATAAAGACTTTCCTGATATTGAGACGCAACATTCAAGGTAAATCGGCTGTTGTAGCCAGAAGTGCTTCTGAAGAATTCCTGATTTACGGTAGTGTAATCCGCATTGCTTACATAGGTAGTGGTATCATCGGCCAAGGTGGTAGGGTCTATGATTCCTCCATAATAACCTAAAAATGCCTGTTGATCGCCGAAACCTTGGACCGCCCCAATATCTAAATAGGCCTCTTCCAAGAATTCGCCATCTTGGAGTAATAAGGATTGAAACGGAACTCCTTGGGCAAAATTCAGGAAATAGTTGTCTATTCCTTGATTACTATTACCGGATACGAAAAATTCATTGTCAAAATTTTCAACCACATCATAGTTAACGGCGAGTGTCAATTTCTTCCAATCCGAATCGGTACTTTTAAAAACAAGTACGCCCCCCAATTGATTTAAATCCACGTCGCGGTTCAATGTCCCATTGGCCCCATTAAAATATGTAGCTGCATTGTCCGTGGTATAATGGGTACCGGAGACCGAGAATAAACTGTTGTTGAAAACCGCAGCACCTGCGGGATTGACGTTCAAGGCCGACAGATCTCCCCCCAAAGCTCCAAAAGCACCTGCCATTCCCTGAAAACGGGCCGTCCCTTGAATATTTTCCGAGCTATACCGTAGTACATCGTTAATGTTCTGGGCATTGGAAAATGCACATGCCAATAGCATGATGAAAAAGAAATGGTTTTTCATGACTAAAAATTTTGTGATAAAGTTCTTGATGATTTATGGGCTTAATTTCTTCTTCCTCCACTACTTCGGCCACCTCCCGAAGATCTTCCGCCACCTGAGGATCGGTACGATCCACCTGAGCTTCTATAGCTTCCGGAGCTTCTGGAACCGCCGCTGGAACGATAACTTCTATTTCCCCCACTATTTCGATAGCTGGAACTTCGACTTCCGGATGAACGATAGCCACTGGTCCGCGGTGCCGAACTCCTATAGGATTGACTGTTTCTCGAGCTTGACCCCCGGTATGAGCTGCTGGTTCTTGCCCTACTTGGGGCTACGGTCCGGGAACCCCTTCTATAGGTGCCACTTCTGGAGGATCCGTTCCTGTAGTTTTGACTGTTGTACCTAGGTACGGCCCGCGTACTCCTACTTGTTCGATAGGCCCTGTTCCGGTCTACGCTCACCGTTCTTCTGGCCGTGTTGCCACTTCTATAATTTCTTGAATTGATACTCCTACTTGTTCTGTTTGCGGTAGATCGAGATCGCGTCCCATTGTTTCGATATCTTGGGGATGTGCTCCTCGTCCTTAGGTTGGATCGGGTACGTAGGTTGGAATTTCGACCGGTACCAGCTATGGCATTTCTACCATAGTAACCCCGCCTAGTTCGATTAAAGGCAAAATTTCTATTGTATCCATATCGGCCACCCCAACCCCAGTTGTTCCAACCCCAGCCGAAGCCTCCGCCCCAGCCCCAGTTGTTCCAGCCCCAGCCAAAGCCTCCGCCCCATCCCCAACGATTCCATCTCCATGGGTTGTTCCAGCCCCAGCCGAAGCCTCCGCCCCAGCCATTCCAAAGCCAGGGATCATTCCATAGCCAGGGATTCCAACCCCAACCCCAACCCCAGGCTCCGCCCCAGCCCCAGTTATTGTCGTATACATTGATATTGACACTAGTCGCATTGTCTCCCCATCCTGCATAGCCGGCATAGTCATTGTCATTATTGTCAAAGTAGTCGTTTAGCTGCTGTTGATCTGCAATACTGTCGTTCTCCACGGTACTGTAGGAATCGATATCCGTAAAAATCTCATCTTCCAGAATTTCCTGAACTTGATCCGCCTGACGTCCAAAGTAATCCGCATAGGTGTTGCTTTCACTTTGTTTCTGAACGGATCTGCCTTGTTGTGGGTTTTTTTCGACAACGCGTACATTTTCATTGGAGTAGATTCCATCGTTATCATAATAGGAAGCCTGTTGGTAGGACCCACAGGAAACGACCAAAAAACCGATGGCAACGGCAAAGGCCGTTGTATGTATTTTACGGTGGGGTAGAGAACGCATCATCATAGTAATTTTAATTGTTGAACATTTTAAAAATAACTAGTTTTACCGAATTATTTTGCTGACATAAGCACAAGTTTTGTGCCAAACTACGGATAATGGGTAAAAATTTGACGAAGCGTAGCGAGGATTATTCCAAATGGTATAATGAATTGGTGATTAAGGCGGATTTGGCCGAAAACTCGGGGGTTAGGGGGTCTATGGTCATTAAACCTTATGGCTTTGCCATCTGGGAGAAAATGCAGGCCGGATTGGACAAGATGTTCAAAGAAACCGGGCATGAGAATGCCTATTTCCCGTTATTCATACCTAAATCGTACTTAAGCAAGGAAGCCAGCCACGTGGAGGGGTTTGCCAAAGAGTGTGCCGTGGTGACCCACTACAGATTGAAAAATGCAGAAGATGGAAGCGGTATTATCGTGGATCCCGAAGCGCGTTTGGAAGAAGAATTGATTGTGCGGCCCACCTCGGAAACCATTATTTGGGATACCTACCGAAAATGGATACAATCCTATCGTGATCTTCCCCTTTTAATAAATCAGTGGGCCAATGTAGTGCGATGGGAGATGCGTACCCGCTTATTTTTGCGTACCGCCGAGTTTCTATGGCAAGAAGGACATACCGCCCATGAGACCAAGGAAGAAGCCATAGAAGAGGCAGAGAAAATAATGCACCTTTACGCCGAATTTGTGGAAGGTCATATGGCCGTTCCCGTTATAAAGGGAATCAAGACAGAAAGTGAGCGTTTTGCCGGGGCGGTGGAAACGTACTGCATAGAAGCCTTAATGCAGGATGGTAAGGCCCTTCAGGCCGGCACATCCCATTTTTTGGGACAAAATTTTGCCAAGGCCTTCGACGTGAAATTTGCCAATAGGGATGGAAAACAAGAGTATGTGTGGGCCACATCATGGGGGGTATCTACCCGACTAATGGGGGCATTGGTCATGACCCATAGTGATGACAACGGACTGGTACTTCCCCCGAAATTGGCACCTATTCAAGTGGTAATAGTACCTATTTACAAGGGAATGGAGCAACTGGAAGCCATTTCGGAAAAAGTAGCCCCTTTGGTCCAGGAACTGCGCGACAAGGGAATATCCGTAAAGTATGATAAACGGGATACCCATAAACCGGGATTTAAGTTCAACGAATACGAATTAAAAGGTGTACCTGTACGTCTGGCCATTGGCCAGCGGGATATTGAAAACGGAACCTTTGAGGTGGCTCGGAGGGACACCTTGGAAAAGGAATCCATTGCCGAAGGGGAAGTGGTGGCAAAAATTGAATTTTTATTGGAGGAAATCCAAAAAAACATTTACCAAAAGGCGTTGGAGTTTAGGACGGACCATATTACGACTGTTGATTCCTACGATGAATTCAAGACCGTTTTGGAGAAAAAAGGAGGCTTCCTTTTGGCACATTGGGACGGTACAATGGAAACCGAGGATCGAATAAAGGAAGAGACCAAGGCCACGATCCGCTGTATTCCCATTGCAGACAAATCAGAAGCTGGAAACTGCATGGTCACGGGCAAACCTTCACCAAGAAGAGTGCTGTTCGCCAAAGCCTATTGAAACCGTCAAAAAATAGGAATCGGTTGTTGCTATAGTAAAAAATAATTGTATTTTTGCACCCGCTTGAATGGTTTTTTTACTAGTAAAGTTGGCTGTTTTGAGTGATTTTGGCCCGTTCGTCTAGGGGTTAGGACGCCAGGTTTTCATCCTGGTAACAGGGGTTCGATTCCCCTACGGGCTACAGAATTTATTGAATATCCGATAGGTTTGTGGAGCAGAAGCTTCCTAAAAACTGCCTATTGGATAAATGGGCCCGTTCGTCTAGGGGTTAGGACGCCAGGTTTTCATCCTGGTAACAGGGGTTCGATTCCCCTACGGGCTACTACTAAAAAGCACGGGCAGTTGCCCTAAACGTAAAATAGTTAAAATGGCAAACCATAAATCTGCATTAAAGAGAATACGAAGAAACGAGGCCGTTCGTTTGCGAAATCGATATCAACACAAGACGGCGCGCAATGCGATTAAAAAATTGCGGGCAGAAGAAAAGAAAAAAGAAGCCGAAGCCATGTTGCCGGGTGTGGTCAGTATGATCGACAGATTGGCCAAACGCAATATTATTCATGCGAATAAGGCTGCTAATTTAAAAAGCAAATTGGCCAAGCACGTGGCTGCTTTGTAAATTATTGGAAAGCATTGGAAGCGCCCCTTTTATGGGGCGTTTTTTGTTTATGGCATAGCGTTGCCCTCATCATATATTTTGTGGGGATATGCTTAGGCGCATAAACCGCATTACCCATTTTTACTAGTATTTTCTCAGGCTGGCAGGGAATCCACAGTGTGTTAAATTTCCCCATTGGAGGCAACTTTTGTCCAATTTCTTAATCTTATGGTTATGTTAATTAAGTTTTACGCTATGAAAAAGCACTTCAAATTACCTCGTATACTAGGGCTCTTAATGGTTTTCGTTTTGATCGTGTCCTGTTTGAGTGATGACAATGGAGAAGTTCAAAGGCCACAAGAAACCATTGGGGATTTTGTTAGCACTATTGACGATTTAACACTTCTGGAATCGGCTCTGGAAAAGGCAGATCTGGTCAACGATTTGCAGGAACCGGGTTTTTTTACCTTACTGGCCCCGAACAACGCTGCCTTCGCCGCATTTTTGGAAAACAACAATTTTACCAGTTTAGACGATATACCCATTGATGTCCTTAGACAAGTTCTGTTGAATCATGTATTACTTGGTGAGTTTCGGTCGAGTAATTTAGGAGGCAGGTCCGGATACGTTAGGACGTTTGCAGCTGGCCCCATAACGGATAGTGAAATAAGTATGTTTGTCAACGGTACGGACGGCATCGGTTTCAATGACATGGCGAATGTGGTCTTTGGAGGTATCGACATCACCACCTCCAATGGTACGATTCATATTGTTGACAACGTAATAACGCTTCCAACATTGGCGACCTTTGTAACGGCCGATCCCAATTTCGCGGATTTGGAATCTGCATTGACCACCGAAACACCGGCAACGGACTACCTTGCCTTAATTTCGGAAACCGGCCCGTTAACTCTTTTTGCTCCTTTGGATACGGCTTTTGATATGCTTTTGTCCGGTAATCTGGAGTGGAATTCCTTGGATGATATCGATGACGATTTATTGGATGCCGTACTGTCCCATCATGTAATCGGCGGTGCCAATATTGTTTCGGACCAAATTACCGATGGCGGGGAATCTCCTGCTACCTTGGAAGGTGATATCCTAAGCTTTACGGTTACCGGCAACAATACCATACAGATAACCGATGGAATCGGTAACAACAATATTACGGTCACTTCTTTGGATCTTCAAGCTTCAAATGGGGTATTACATGTGATTAATGCAGTGATGATTCCGGATACGGAGAACTAGGGAACTGAAGAAATACCAAGAGGTTATGGATTTATTGAACACTAAAAAACCCGATGGCTTGCCATCGGGTTTCTATGCTATTACCATACCATTCTACTGGTTCATGGTCATCAAGAACTCCTCGTTGTTCTTGGTTTGTTTTATGCGTTGTTCCAAAAATTCCATGGCTTCTATGGGGTTCATGTCCGCCAAATATTTACGCAAGATCCACATTCGTTGAATCGAGTTTTCGTCCAATAAGAGGTCGTCCCTACGTGTGGAAGAAGAAACCAAGTCAATTGCCGGGAATATTCGGCGGTTGGAAATCCGTCGATCCAACTGCAATTCCATATTGCCGGTACCCTTGAATTCTTCAAAGATCACCTCATCCATTTTGGACCCGGTTTCGGTCAGAGCAGTGGCAATGATCGAGAGCGATCCTCCCCCTTCAATATTACGGGCGGCTCCAAAGAAACGCTTGGGCTTGTGCAAGGCATTGGCATCCACACCCCCACTTAATACCTTTCCGGAAGCCGGTTGTACGGTATTATAGGCTCGCGCCAAGCGGGTAATGGAATCTAAGAGTATAACCACATCGTGGCCGCATTCTACCAAGCGCTTGGCTTTTTCCAAAACAATATTGGCCACGCGCACGTGTTCGGTGGCTTCCTTGTCAAAAGTAGAGGCCACTACTTCGCCTTGAACATTGCGTTGCATATCCGTAACCTCTTCAGGTCGTTCGTCGATAAGGAGGATAATTTGATATACCTCTGGATGGTTGGCCGCTATGGCATTGGCGATATCTTTGAGCAACATGGTTTTCCCAGTTTTAGGTTGGGATACGATCATGCCCCGCTGTCCTTTACCAATAGGAGAGAAGAGGTCTATGATCCGGGTTGAAATATTGCTTTGACGTTCCGCCAATTTAAATTTTTCCTGAGGAAAAAGTGGGGTCAGGTGTTCAAAGGAAACCCGATCACGAACCACCTGGGGATCTATTCCGTTAATTTTGTTCACTTTGATCAAAGGAAAGTATTTCTCTCCTTCCTTTGGCGGGCGAACATTACCCAGAACCGTATCCCCGGTTTTGAGGCCGAACAAACGAATTTGGGATTGGGAAACGTAAATATCATCCGGTGAGGACAAGTAATTGTAATCCGACGATCTAAGAAAGCCGTAGCCATCCTGCATAATATCCAGTACCCCTTCACTTTCAATGATACTGTCAAACTCGAACTCCGGCTCTTTATACCTATTTTTTAAATCTTTATCAAAATTACTATTCCGTTTTTCCTGCCCGTTTTTTTGATGGTGGGGGTTCTTTTTGTTCTGATTTTTATGTTGTTGGGAAGATTTCTGTTGATCCTTCTTGGGAGCGTTGTTATTGGTGTTTCTTTGATATTGGTTTTGCTCATTCTTCGAACCTTCCCCGGAATCTGTGGATGGATTTTCCGACATCTTTTCCTTGTTATTTTCAACAGGATTATGAGCCGTATTATTCTGCTTTTCTTTTTTGGGCCCGTCCTGGGATATCCTTGCCCTTTTCGGTTTTTCGGCTTGCACCGCAGTTGTTGCCACTTCCGCTGCCGCTTTGGGGTTAGAGGCTTGTAGGTCAAGGATTTGGTACACCAAATCCAATTTCTTCATGGTCTTGAATTTGGGAACATTGAGCCCTTTGGCTATTTCCTGAAGCTCGGGAAGTTTTTTCGATTTTAAATCTGAAATCTCAAACATTAAATAAAGTATAAATTATACGTCTTAGAATGGCAATGTGGAGTGTATTGTTATTTGGGTATTACAGGGGAAAGATTTCCCTTTTGGTAAGTGCTATAACGAATAACGCCACAATATTACAAATTATTTTGAACATTTAAGGGATAATTTTTGAAAAGACCCTTATTTTTGCAGTCCCTAACGCGGAATTGACAATGATACAGCGTATACAGACCATTTATCTTTTCGTCGTTGTCCTTTTGGGGGGCGTACTTCCTTTCTGGGCAAACCTTTGGTCGGATGACAAGGGGACTGAGATATTTGCCCGTGACCATTTTGTAATATCGCTGGTGTTCTACGGTTCGGGCTTATTGGCGGCTATAGCCATTTTTCTTTTTAAGAATCGAAAAAATCAATTTGTGATCAACAGATTGAATATGATATTGAATCTTTTTTTACTGGGATTTTTCGTTTATCGATCCCTAAATTTATCTGGAGGGACCTCGGTCTCGGAGAAGGGTATTGGGATGCTGATTCCTGTATTTTCTATCGTTTTTCTGGTCCTGGCCAACAGGGCCATCAAAAAGGATGAAGATCTTGTAAAATCTGTGGATCGTCTACGTTGAACCTAACATCTTAGTAGTATTAGTGTGTAAGACCCCGAATTTGTTTTCGGGGTCTTTTACTTGTTACCCTAATTTTATGGACGGGTCGATGTCAAAAAGGCCGATAAATTATCAAACACCGAACCCCAACCATTATAGAATCCCATTTTTTCCTGCTGCTGACAGTATTCCTCGGTGGCATGCAGTACATGGAAGGTAAAGTGGGTGACATCTCCATTTTGTTCAAAAAGGATGTGCAGTTCCACATCCTCGGTCATCGGTTTAAAATCGGCAGAGGTCACTATCTTTTCAAATTCAACGATTTCCAAATAGGTACCCTCGGTAATAAATTCGCTTCCATCCGGCAACTGCATGCGATACTTCCAATGGCCGCCCACTTGAAAGTTATGCTCCAGTATCTCGGTTTCCATTCCCTTAGGCCCCCACCAGTTGGCAATATGCTCGGGTCGGGTCCATGCTTGCCATACTAAGTCCAGGGGAGCGTTAAAGGTTCTTTCTATGGTCAAGGTCCGGTTTTTTGCTTCTTCCAGTTTACTCATTTTGTCGATTTTTCGCCTTCCCAAGGGTCCGGCTGGTTTGTAGTTGATTTAGATAATGTTCAAAGGAATCCAATTTGTCCTCCCAGAGTTTTTTGTATTGATCGATCCATAAAAACGCGGGAATCAGGTTTCTGGGTTGAATGCTACAGAAGCGCTCCCTACCTTGCTGGTCAATGGTTATGATTCCGCATTCCTGTAGAATTTTGAGATGTTTGGAAATGGCCGGCCGACTTACATCGAATTTTTCCGCTACGGCATTTACAGTAAGCGTTTCCTCGGCCAACAATTGAATAATGTCCCGTCGGACCGGATCGGCAATGGCCTGAAAAACATCTCTTCGCATATTACGTAACTAATCGGTTACAAATATATAGGAAACCATTTGGTTACGCAAAAATCTTTCTTGAAAAGTTGTTAAATTATGCCGTAAGGTTTTTGGAACATCTTATGTTATCGCTTCCCCAATTCCACCACTTCCAGATCATTGATCTCCGTGCTGTCTATGGTGAACCGCAGCATGGTACGAAGTTGATGAAAACCGTGCCTTCCGCAGGCTCCAGGATTCATATGCAGCACGTTGAGCTTTTTATCCATCATTACTTTTAAGATATGGGAATGGCCGCTGATGAACAAATTGGGTGGATTCTCCAGAATTTCCTTCCGCGTCCTGGAATTATATTTGGGGGGATAACCTCCAATATGGGTCATGTATACCGCAACACCCTCACACATGAACCTTTGATCCAAAGGAAATTCCTTTTGTATAAGGTGGTTATCAATATTACCGTAAACCGCCCGGATCGGTTTCATCCTGGCCAAGGTATCCGTTACTTCCAGATTACCGATGTCGCCGGCGTGCCAAACCTCATCGGCCTTAGCCACATATTTAAGTATGGTGGCATCCAAATGGCCATGTGTGTCGGAAAGCAATAAAATTTTTGTCATATGCTAATCAACCTTTATTTGAGACAAATCCATTGCCCCCTTGCGGTATTTAATAACCTTTATCTTTGCCAGCACAAAACTAGTTTATCCCTTTGAGATATTTTGTTCAATTTTCATACTTCGGAAAAGCCTATCACGGTTGGCAGAATCAGCCCAATGCTTTAAGTGTACAACAGGTTCTGGAGGAGGCTTTTTCCACCATCCTGCGTCGCTCTGTAGAGCTGGTGGGCGCCGGACGAACCGATGCGGGCGTTCACGCCCGTCAAATGTTCGCCCATTTTGATACGGAACCTATTGCGAATATTGCTCAGTTACTCCATCGGTTAAATGCATTTTTGCCCTTGGATACGGCCGTTCAGGACATCTTTGAGGTCCCTTTGGACGCCCATGCCCGTTTTAGTGCCTTATATCGGACATATGCCTACTGGATTGTGCAAGAAAAGAACCCCTTTTACGCGGATTTAGCCCATTTCGTTCGGCATCCCTTGGCTATTGGGTCCATGAACGATGCGGCCAAACTATTGTTGGCCCATCGAGATTTTGAATGTTTTTCCAAATCCAATACGGATGTAAAAACCTTTCTATGCAACATTACAGAAGCGCATTGGCACTATGAAAAAGACAGACTGGTGTTTACAATTACCGCCAATCGCTTTTTGCGCAATATGGTACGGGCTATTGTAGGAACGCTGCTGGAAGTAGGGATGGACCGATGGACCGTAGCCGATGTTAATACTATCCTAAAAAGTGGAGATCGGCAAAAAGCGGGGCCATCCGTCCCTGCAAAAGGGTTATATTTGACCACTATTGGCTATCCAAATGCCATTGTAAAAACCCATGGACCAAAACTCGGGAAAAGCGTTTGACGTTCGCCTTTTTAAACGGCTAATGGCCCATACCCGACCGTATCGAATGACTTTCTACGGAGTGGCCTTGGCCGCTATTTTATTGTCCGGATTTGCGGTAGCCACCCCCATTTTACTTCAGGAAATTATTAATGAAGCCATCAAGAAAAGTGATGCCGATTATCTGTGGTTGCTCACCTGGCTCATGCTTGCCGTACTTTTGGGACAGGTCGTATGCCAACTATGCTTTAGCTACTACGCCAATTGGCTGGGCGAATCGGTGATCAAGGATGTACGCATCAACCTATTCCAGTATATGTTGGGATTTCGGATGAAGTATTTCGATAATTCCTCCATTGGGGTTTTGGTAACACGGGCAGTGGCGGACATGCAACGTATCGGGGAGATTTTTAGCCAAGGGTTCTTTATGATCGTGGCGGACTTGCTAAAAATGTTCGTCGCGGCCGCTGTCATGTTGATCATTAACTGGAAATTGGCCTTAATGGTATTCGTGTTGCTCCCTGTAATCCTGTATGCCACACGTCTTTTTCAAAGGGCAATGAAAGTAGCCTTTATCGAGGTACGGGCCCAAGTTGCCAATCTCAATTCCTTTGTACAGGAGCGCATTACCGGAATGAAGATCGTACAGTTGTTCGCTCAAGAGCGCATAGAAAGCGAAAAATTTAGGGAAATCAATGAAAAGCATCAAAATGCATGGTTGAAAACCGTGTGGTACAACTCCATTTTTTTCCCCGTAGCCGAAATCGTTTCTTCCATAGCGGTCGGACTGATCGTGTGGTATGGCGGATTATTGAACGTAGCCGACATTGGAACCAATGAATTCGGTACGATCTTCGCCTTTATTCTTCTTATCGATATGCTTTTTCGGCCTTTGCGCCAGATAGCCGATAAGTTCAATACCTTGCAGATGGGCATGGTGGCCGCTAACCGGGTCTTTGGTATATTGGATACCCATAGCCATATCGAGGATTTGGGTGCACAGGTAAAGGAGCATGTTCGCGGTGATATCCGGTTTTCATCGGTGCGATTTGGTTATCTGGAAGACGAGGAGGTGCTCCACGGTATTTCCTTCGATGTTAGGGCAGGGGAGACCATTGCCATAGTAGGGGCCACGGGAGCAGGAAAATCCACGATCATCAATTTGCTAAACCGCTTTTACGAAATCAATTCAGGGACCATTTTAATTGACGGGACGGATATCAAAGATTTTCAATTGGCCTCGTTACGGTCCCATATTGCCATAGTGCTACAAGACGTATTTCTTTTTGCCGATACCGTTGCCAATAACATATCCTTGAAGGATGCTTCCATATCTTTGCAAACCATAGAAGCGGCGGCTAAAAAAATAGGGGTACATGATTTTATCAGCAGCCTCCCGGGTGGGTATGAATTTAACGTAAAGGAGCGCGGCACCATGTTGTCCAGTGGGCAACGACAGCTCATAGCCTTTCTCAGGGCCTATGTGAGCGACCCCAGCATCCTTATTTTGGACGAGGCCACTTCTTCCGTGGATACCTATTCCGAACAACTGATACAACTTGCTACCGAAAAAATTACCGAGGGACGTACTTCCATAATCATTGCCCACCGTTTGGCTACCGTGAAAAAGGCCGATAAAATTTTGGTAATGGATGCAGGTAACATCGTTGAAACGGGTACACATAAGGAATTGTTACAAAGAGGAGGGTATTACAGCAAACTTTATGAAGCCCAATTTTTGGCCGAGGAGGTGGCTTGATCAAATCATGTCTTCCTTGATCAAGGCGGCCAATTCGCTCATTTCAGCAAAAGGTATGAATTCCCCGTTTTTGATATAGGAGATTTTTCCTGTTTCCTCGCTCACCACAAGGGCCAATGCATCGGTTTTTTCCGTAATTCCTACCGCTGCCCTATGCCGCAGGCCAAAACGCAATGGAATGTTCCGATCATTGGAGACCGGAAGGATGACCCTAGTGGCCATTACGTAATTGTTTTCGATAACTGTGGCCCCATCATGCAACGGACTGTTTTTATAAAATATGCTCTCCAAAATAGGTTGGTTGACCTCAATGTACATTTGGTCCCCCGTAGATTTCACAAAATCGAGGGAATTGTTTCTACCCATTACAATAATGGCACCCGTTCTGGATGCCGCCATTTTTTCGCAGGCCCCAAGAATGGAATCTACGTCAATGCTGGAGGCCAAGCCATCCCGTCTCAAAAACTTGAAATGCTTGATAAAATTGCGTTTGTTGGCAAAATTGGTGGAACCGATCATAAGCAGGAATTTGCGGATTTCCTGTTGGAACACGATAATCAAGGCAATAAGCCCTACCTGCATAAAGGCCCCTACCATACTACTTATCATTTCCATTCCCAAAAGCTCCGTAAGCTTCCAAAAGGCCCAAATAATAACAATACCAATGAAGATGTTAATGGCCGCGGAACCCCGGACCAATTTGTAAATGTAGTAGAGAAGAACGGCCACCAAAACAATGTCCAGGACATCGGTAATCTTAAAATCGATAAAATTCAGGAAATCCAATACATCTTGGTTTTTGTAAAATTAGAAAAAATAGGCGAACAAAGAAGTTGGCAGCTTTAACCAAGTCGGTTAAAAAGTTTTGTGCATTCAACGGCCTCCTTCACATCATGTACCCTTAAGATGGCGGCTCCCTTTTGCAGGGCTACCATATTCAGTGCAGTGGTTCCATTAAGGGCCCGTTCCGCATCAATGTCCAAAAATCGGTATATCATGGATTTTCTACTAAGTCCGGCCAATATAGGAAGCCCAAGGCTTTGTAGCAGGTCTGATTTTTGCAACAGTTCATAATTCTGCTCCAGGGTTTTGGAAAAACCATAACCGGGATCAATAATAATATCGTTGATACCCAAGGAACGCGCCTTATGGATTCGTTTCGAAAAATATAGAAGTATATCATAGATCATATCCTTATAAACCGTATGATCTTGCATAGTTCGTGGCTCGCCCCTCATATGCATCAAAATAAGAGGTACCTTTAAATGGGCCACCGTAGGCAGCATGGCCGCATCCATTAGTCCGGCGGATATGTCGTTGACCAAGGAAGCGCCTGCTTTTATACATTTTTCGGTAATCTTACTTCTAAACGTATCTACGGACAGAACGATTCCTGGAAACTCCTGCACCAGTAATTGTACCACCGGTAGAATTCGTTCAAGTTCTTCTGCTTCGGAAATCAACTCAGCACCAGGTCGCGAACTTTGGGCACCCACATCAATAAAGGTGGCACCCTCTTCCAACATCCTTTTTACCTGATGGACAATTGTTTTTTCATCCCTGTATTTTCCACCGTCAAAGAACGAATCCGGGGTAACGTTCAGAATGCCCATTACCTTGGGCAAATCAAGATCGATGAGGGTTCCCCTACAATTAATTGTCATGGGAATTGGGTTCATGTTGTGGATTCATTTTTATCCAATAAGTTTAGATCGTGAACTTTGATGGTTCCAAATTTTTAAGCGAAATTTACGCAAATTACCAAAGAAATAAATGCAGCACACTTCCGAGCAATATGATGCCGTAATACAAATCTGTCGGGACTTGTTCCAAAAAAAGATGAAGGACTATGGCAGTGCCTGGCGAATTTTGAGACTTCCTTCCCTTACCGATCAGATTTTTATAAAGGCCCAACGCATTCGGGGCCTGCAAGAAAATGCCGTAAGAAAGGTGGATGAGGACGAGCAATCCGAATTCATTGGTATTATAAATTATGCCATTATGGCCTTGATCCAATTGGAAAAAGGCATTGCCAACGAGCCGGATATGCAAGGTCCTGAAGCCTTGACCTTTTTTGATAGGCATGTGGCCGAAACCAAATTACTCATGGAAAACAAAAACCATGATTACGGCGAGGCTTGGAGGGATATGCGAGTTAGTTCATTGACCGACCTGATTCTACAAAAGCTATTACGCGTAAAGCAGATAGAGGATAACAAAGGAAAAACTTTGGTCAGCGAAGGTATCGAGGCCAACTATCAGGACATGGTCAATTATGCGGTATTCGCACTTATCCACTTGAACGCCAATACCAAATCTGAAATTACGGGATGAAATACCTCATTGGGTTTAGTAGGATTTTTGTTGGGGTCTTATTCATTATTAGTGGATTTATCAAACTGAACGATCCCGTTGGTTTCTCTTTTAAGCTAGAGGAATATTTTAGTCAGGGTGTATTGGACCTCCCCTTTTTTGAGCCCTATGCATTGGCCATCTCAATATTTGTAGTCATACTTGAGGTAGTATTGGGTGTTATGCTCCTGGTGGGCTTTCGTGTAAAGTTCACAGTTTGGAGCCTCTTACTCATGATTGTTTTCTTTACATTTCTCACCTTTTATTCGGCCTACTTTAATAAGGTAACCGACTGTGGATGTTTTGGTGATGCCATTAAATTGACGCCCTGGGAATCCTTTACCAAGGACATTGTGTTGTTGGTGTTGATCGTACTGCTTTTTATTGGGAAAAAGCATATCGGTTCTATTTTTGGGTCGAGGACCCAACGAATACTTGTACTTATTGCATTGGGCGGATGTATGCTCTATGCCAATTATGTGCTTAACCACTTACCGGTAATCGATTTTAGGCCCTATAAGATAGGAGCGAATATCGAGGAGGGGATGCGCATTCCAGAGGATGCTCCCAAAGCTGTTTTCGAGTATGCCTGGAAATTCAACGTAAATGGCGAAGAACAGATTATCGTTACCCTAGGGGATTATCCCTCGATCGATGGAGAGTTCGTAGATGTGGAGACTACGGAGGTGCAGGAGGGCTATGAACCGCCGATTCATGATTTTACCATAGAACGCGATGGTGAGGATTTTGCCGCTACCTTATTGCAAGCGCCTAAACTGGTCATGGTAATAGCCTATGACCTCAGGAAAACGGAACAAGCCGTATTTGCCGAAATCAAGGAAGTGACGGACAAAGCCTTGGCTAAAGGGTACCAGGTTATCGGCATGTCCGCCTCTAATGAAACCCAAACGAAGGAATTAGTAGGTAAATTTAATCTGGACTTTGATTTTTATTTTACGGACGAAACCACCCTTAAAACTATTGTACGTTCCAATCCCGGAGTGCTGGTTTTGGAAAAGGGGACCATAGGGCAAAAAATACATTACCATGATTTGGAAAAGCTCGAATTGGACTAGGACCATGAAGCCTAAAAACTTTTTCATTTGGAATTTCTTGTTTTTGGTTTTAACCGGATATGCCCAGGAACAGGTATTTTCGGAAGCAGCTTTGAACGACATCTTGATTACCGAGAATGGGGACCGGATCACCTTTGGGTCGGTTTTAGAAGAAAATACGGGGCGAACCATTTTTCTTGATATTTGGGCTTCCTGGTGCAAGGATTGTATAGTGGGCATGCCCAAGGTAAAGCAACTGAAAAAGAAGTATCCGCAAGTAGCCTTTGTGTACATATCCTTGGATAGGAACGAAACAGGTTGGAAGAATGGGATACGCCGTTTTGGTATTGAGGATGGGTTGCACTATTGGGCTACCAAAGGTTGGGACTCCGATTTGTTCAGCAACATGGATTTGGATTGGATACCGCGATATATGATTTTAGACCACACAGGTGCCATTAAGTTGTTTAGGGCCATTAAGGCGGACGATAAAGAAATTTTAAATTATTTGAAAAACGAAGAATATGAGAAGTAAAATAGTTGCAGGAAACTGGAAGATGAATAAGAATTTAGTGGAAACGGAGGCGCTACTTTCGCAGCTTTCCGCCAAATTACCGGATACGGAGGCCGAGGTTATGGTGGCTCCAACTTTTGTAAACCTTTCCCGTTCCGTACAGGTCTTGGAATCCTCAAGAATTCAGGTCATGGGCCAAAACATGCATTTTGAGGAAAGCGGAGCCTATACTGGAGAGATTTCGGCAGATATGCTTCTTAATATAGGTGTGAACACGGTAATATTAGGCCATTCCGAAAGACGCGCATACTTTGGGGAAACAGATGAACTGCTCGCCAAGAAGGTAGCCAAGGGGCTAGAGAAAGGAATGCGGATCATGTTCTGTTTCGGGGAGGAATTGGACGAACGTAAGGCTGGAAACCATTTTAAGGTGGTGGAAGATCAGTTGAAGAATGCCCTTTTTTCTTTAGAAGAAGGTGCCTGGAAGAGCATAGTTCTGGCCTATGAACCGGTTTGGGCCATTGGTACAGGGGAAACGGCCTCTCCAGAACAAGCGCAGGAAATGCATGCATTTATTCGGAAGACCATTGCAGCAGCATATAATGATTCCGTTGCAAACGATGTTTCCATTTTGTACGGCGGGAGCGTAAAACCGGGGAATGCCCAGGATATTTTCTCCAAGCCGGATGTGGATGGCGGACTCATTGGTGGGGCCTCATTGGTCGCGGATGACTTTGTGGCCATAATCAAGGCCATTTAATCAAGGTAACGGATTAACGTGGGTATTCCTAAAAGGTTACAATTTTGGCAGCTGCCTTAAGAACTGGAGTACTGTAATTCCCTTACGGTCAAAACCAAAAGATGCCCAACAACACTTACATAGAATATAATTTTACCATCGTTCCCTTACAGCCCGCGTCCGAGATTTTGATGGCGGAAATGGGCGAATTGGGTTTTGACAGTTTTGTGGAAACCCAGGAAGGCATATTGGCCTATATCGAGAAGGAAGATTGGAAGGAGGATATGTTGGATTCCGTCATCGTCCTTAAAAACCCGGATTTTACGATCCGGTACACGTCCAAGGAAATAGAACAAGAAAATTGGAACGCGACCTGGGAAGGAAATTTTCAAGCCATTCACATTGGGGATTTATGTGCCGTTCGGGCACCCTTTCATGAAAGGTCCAATGCCACCTATGACATTGTCATAGAACCTAAAATGAGCTTTGGCACCGGGCATCATGAAACTACGTATCTGATGCTACAACATATACTGGATTATGATTTTGGAGGAAAGTCCGTTTTGGATATGGGTACCGGAACCGGTGTATTGGCCATACTGGCCGAAATGAAGGGAGCCACACGGATAGATGCGATCGATATCGATCATTGGTCCTATTTAAATGCCCAGGAGAATGTAGTACGAAATAACTGCAAATACATTAATGTGACCGAAGGCGATGCCTCCATCCTTACGGAACGGAATGCGTATGATGTTGTTTTGGCCAATATTAACCGGAATATCCTATTAAATGATATTCCATTATATGCGAATCGTCTAAAAGCCGGGGGTTTACTTTTTCTAAGTGGGTTTTATTCCGAGGATATTATTATGATTTCCGCAAAATGTATGGAGGTAGGTTTGCGATTTGAAAAAAATAGTGAAAAAAATAATTGGGTTGCCGTAAAATATGTATTTTAGAATATCTATTAATTCATGGTCTAAAACCTTTGATAATGAGCACTAAAGAAAAATTATCGGAAGAGCTCCTTTTGGAAGAGGAAACCATACAGCCTAATGAGATTATCCTCTTCAACGATGACGTGAACACCTTTGAACACGTCATAGAAACCTTGATCGATGTGTGCGATCATTCCCCGGTGCAGGCGGAGCAATGCTCACTTATTGTCCATTACAACGGAAAATGTACCGTAAAAACAGGGGAATACGACGATTTGAAGCCCAGGTGTAGTAGGTTACTTCAAGCAGGTTTGAATGCAGAAATCGTCTAAGTAGGAGTATGATATTACAAACTTAATGAGGAAACTTTTCCTTTAATATGCCGTAGGCAAACGTTCCGAGCATCGCGGCCCCGATTACGACCAACATACTGAACACCCCAGTTCCCAAAAGAATATACATCGGTCCGGGACATGCCCCGACCAGTGCCCAACCCAAACCAAAAATACTGCCCCCTAAAATGTAACGTACAAAACCCTTATCCTTGGGAACAAGATATATGGTTTCTCCCTTTATGCTCTTGACATTGAATTTTTTAATGAGCCATAGGAACAAAATTCCCAAGAAAACGGCCGAACCGATGATACCGTACATATGAAAGGATTGAAATTTGAACATCTCAAAAATGCGATACCAGGACACGGCCTCGGACTTTACCAAAACGATTCCGAAAAAAATACCGACAAAAAAGAATTTTAGAAACTTCATGTTCAAAAAATTAAGGGTAACAACAAATGGGTCATAATAAGTCCTCCAATGAAAAAGCCTACTACGGCAATAAGGGATGGCAGTTGGAGATTGCTCAACCCAGTTATGGCATGTCCGGAAGTGCATCCTCCGGCATAGCGCGTACCAAAGCCTACCAAGAAACCGGCTATAATCAATATGGCCATACCCTTAAGAGTAAAAACACTTTCCCAATCGTAGATTTCCGGAGGTAACAAGGAGGCCCCGGCATTATATAGCCCCAATTCATCCAGATCCGAAACGGTTTTCGGGTTAAGGGCAATGGGAGAACCGTCGGATAGAAAGGTTACCGCCAAGAATCCGCCCACAATGGCTCCCAGTACCACGATAAGGTTCCAACGCTGGGCCTTCCAGTCGAACCTAAAGAAGTCCGCATGCCTTCCGGCACCGACCATACTACACAAGGTTCTAAGGTTGGATGACATTCCAAAAGTCTTTCCAAAATAGACCAAAAACAACAGCACCAAGGCTATCAAGGGACCGGATACGTACCAAGGCCAAGGCTTTAACAAAAAATCCATAATAATTCTTTTTGGCAAATATAATGGGCCGCAAGGGCCAGTTATGTAATTTAAGTTACATTAACGAAAACAGCATAATCCGTCGAATTTTATTAGAAAAACTTACGCATCCAAGTCTCATGCTCAATTGAAAGTGGTACTATGTACCTGATTTTCCTATCGAGACTCTTGTAATAGGATTCTTCCGAGTTCCAATAGGTTTCGAGACCTCAATTGGGGTTGTCCGCAAAATTACCAGCTTTTAGCTTTTTTTAGCCTAAATTGAAACCAGAATTTGTTTGTTGCTCGTCAACCGCAATGGAACTACCTAAATAAGCCTGTTCCTTGCGGCGCATGGCAAAAATGTCAAAGAAAATAATCAATTAGCTCATATGGAACTTTCAAATATTGACCTTGGGATAATTATTGGTTATGTGATCATAACCGTTCTTTTTGGGTTGTGGGTATCCAAGCGGGCATCCAAGGATATCGATTCGTATTTTTTAGGAGGGAATGAGATACCTTGGTACTATTTAGGATTGTCCAATGCTTCCGGCATGTTCGATATTTCAGGGACCATGTGGGCCGTAACCATCATGTTTGTCTATGGTTTAAAGAGTGCTTGGATACCTTGGTTGTGGCCGGTCTGGAACCAAGTGTTTATTATGGTTTTCTTGGCGGCTTGGCTTAGGCGGTCCAATGTTATGACAGGGGCCCAATGGATAACCTATAGGTTCGGTAAAACATTTGGGGCCAAATTATCACATATCATCGTTACCGTATTTGCCATTATTAGTACGTTGGGATTTATTTCTTACTTTTTTGAGGGCATAGGTAAATTTGCTACCATTTTCTTTCCTTGGGACCTTGCCTTTGAATTGGGGCCCCTTCCGGTTAACTCGGAACAGGCCTACGCGCTGATCATCATTGGGTTGACCACCATATATACCTTAAAGGGAGGTATGTACAGTGTAGTAGGTACGGAAGTGTTGCAGTTCATTATCATGACCATTTCCTGCTTTGTTATAGGATACATTGCCTTTACCTCCATTACAGCGGATCAAGTGAGCTCGGCCGTACCCGAGAATTGGGGCGATGTTTTCTTTGGTTGGGAACTGGATTTGGATTGGACGGGTTATATAGACAGTGTAAATACAAAGATTGAGGAAGACGGTTTTTCCCTTTTCGGATTTCTATTTATAATGATGGTCTTCAAAGGAATATTCGCCAGTCTGGCCGGGCCGGTGCCGAGCTATGATATGCAGCGCGTACTCTCCACGCGTAACGAGGTGGAAGCCTCCAAAATGAGCGGACTGACCATAGTAGTACTTTCCATACCCCGATATTTGATGATTGCCGGGTTTGCCGTTCTCGGACTGGTTTATCTTGGTCCGGAACTACAGGCTATGGGCGATGGAATCGATTTTGAGACCTTGCTACCCGTGGCCATTCAACGTTTTGTGCCCATTGGTTTCAAAGGACTATTATTGGCAGGTCTATTAGCGGCATTTATGGGGACCTTTGCCGCCTTTATCAATGCAGCCCCGGCCTATATCGTAAATGACATTTATAAGAAATACATCAACCCAAATGCCTCGGCCAAGACCTATGTCCGCTATAGTTATTTGTCTTCCATCGTTATTGTGGTTATCGGACTTATCGGTGGTTTTTTTGCCTCTTCCATCAATACACTGACCTTATGGCTTACCTCTGCCCTATATGGAGGATATGCCGCCGCCAATGCCTTAAAATGGATTTGGTGGCGCTTCAATTCCTATGGCTATTTTTGGGGTATGTTGGCCGGTCTTATAGCAGCCACCATAGTACCGCAAGTGTATCCAGATACGGCGGCCATTTATCTGTTTCCTTTAATATTGCTGATATCCTTTTTGGGTTGCTTCCTGGGCGTAATCCTTGCAAAACAAGACGATATGGAGGTGTTGAAACACTTCTATAGGACCACAAAACCTTGGGGTTTTTGGAAACCTGTAATTCGGGAAATACAAAAAGAAGATCCACATTTTGAACCAAATAGGAGTCTTTTGCGCGATGCGTTCAATTGTGTAATCGGCATTATTTGGCAAATGACCTTTATCTTATTTCCGATCTATCTTATCATCAAGGAATACTACAGTATGGCCGTGGTGGTCCTCTTAATGTTGATTACCTCCATCATTTTAAAGAGGTCATGGTACGATCGGTTAAAATCCAATGAATTAGCGGACAAGAACTGAATTCATGAAAAAAATACCCTGGCAAAATAGGCCAAAAGGCGTAAAGGACGTTATTTGGAGATATAGTGCCAACCCTATTATCGGTCGTTACGCCATTCCCACTTCCAACAGTATATTCAATAGTGCGGTGGTCCCTTTTGAAAATGGATTTGCCGGAATTTTCCGATGTGATAACAAGGCGGTCCAAATGAACATCCATGCCGGTTTTAGTGAGGATGGCGTACAATGGGACATAAATCCTGAACCTATACAAATGCAGGCCGGAAATACCCAGATGATAGATTCGGACTATAAATATGATCCGCGGGTGGTCTTTATCAGGGACCGGTATTGGATTACCTGGTGCAATGGCTATCATGGCCCTACCATCGGTATTGCTTATACCTTTGATTTTAAGGAATTTTTCCAATGCGAAAATGCATTTTTACCCTTTAACAGAAACGGAGTGCTGTTCCCGGAAAAAATCAATGGCAAATATGCCATGCTCAGTAGGCCCAGTGATAATGGCCATACCCCTTTTGGTGATATTTATTTGAGTTATAGCCCGGACATGAAATATTGGGGGGAGCACCGCTGTGTGATGAAGGCGGCTCCTTTTAATGATAGTGCATGGCAGTGCACCAAGATAGGTGCCGGTCCGGTACCCATTTTAACGGATGAAGGTTGGTTGGTCTTTTATCATGGTGTTATAAAAACATGCAATGGGTTTCGTTATTCCATGGGATGCGCCATTTTGGAAGAAAATGAGCCAGATAAGGTTAAATTCCGTACCCAACCTTACCTTTTAGCACCCTCGGAAATCTATGAACAGGTCGGCGATGTCCCCAACGTAATCTTTCCATGTGCTGCCCTGCATTCGTTGGAGGACGACAGATTAGCCTTGTATTACGGCGCGGCGGATACGGTAACGGCCTTGGCATTTGGCCACATTTCCGAGGTCATCGCATTTACCAAACAAAACAGTTTATAGGTAGGGGTCATCTATGGGTGATGTTTTTTCCATTGGGCAATGATTTGGTTCTCCTTGGCCTCGGATATACCGAAAACTGTATCATATCCCTCCTCAACAATAAATCGTTGCTCCTTAACGGAATAATAGCTTGTCTTTACGGTCTGGTCGTAATCCGTAAATATAAGCCCATGATGTATGGCTTTTTCATTACTGATCTGATAAAATCCAGGTTCGGGGTCGAAAGCCACTGGAATCCAAAATGGAACCTCCATAAAGGGTTCCAGTTGAGCTTCTTTGACTAAAAATTTAGGATCCATCCAGAGAATTTCTACGGTACTTTTTAACACACTTTTTGCCCGGATGAGCATGTCCTTATAACCCATGGTAGATCCCGGGCCTACCAAATTAAAATGTCCCCCCACGTTTTTTTCTATACAACGGGTAATAAACCTTCCAATATCTTGGGCGTCTATAAATTGCACCGGATCATTGGAGTCCGGAGCCAGAATTTCTTTCCGGTTCATCATCCTATTAAGCACATAAGTGCCAAAAGGTCCGGGGTCCCTATCACCAACTATGGCCCCGGGCCTTAGAATGGTAAATCGGCCGGGAAATGCTTTTTCTACCAATTTCTCGCACAATACCTTGTTCAGATTGTAATTACCCGCTTCATATCGGTTCCCTTTGCGGCGCGCCGTGTCCTCTTTCAGACCGATGGTTCCATAATTTTCATAAACCGCAATACTTGATATGAATATATAGTGCTTCGTCCTATTATGTAAAATAGCAATAGCATCTTGTACAAGATTCGGGTTTTGGGGCCACACATCGATAACCACATCCCAGTTAGTTGTAGCCTTTGCCAAAAGACCGTAGCCGGAAAGCCCCATGTTGCGATCACCCTTGATTTTGGAAAGTCCGGGGAACAATTCCGGATGGGTAATCCCCCGGTTAAACAAGGTGACATTATGCCCGGCATTAATTAAGGCACGGACTATGGCCGGTCCTAAAAAATTGGTTCCGCCCAATACCAAAACGTTGAATTTAAAGGGAGTTATGGGAAAAGATAACAGTAAAGGTGATGAGCACGTGGCTACCCCGGCCAAGGATAAGCCTTTCAGGAATTTTCTTCTGGTTTTGTCCATGGTTCCAAATTTTGGTTTCACTAACGGGTCTAAATTAGCATTCCAAGAAGGCTTTCGTTTCACGGCTGGTACCAACGCCCCATAATTCTTTACCAAAGGATATACTAATTGGCTTTCTGTAAATAGTACTTCAAAAAGCGTTGATTGTACGTCATTAGTGGTATTTTATACCTCATTTCTAAACTATTCAAGGTTTTGGACTTAAATTGGTAATATAATATTTGTCGATGAAAAGAATAGCAAGGCATGGCATGTTTTGGGGGCTGTATATCCTTTTTACTGTGGGCATATACTATGTACAGGAGCCGAACCTAGGATTACACCTGCTTTATGAACTAGCTTCCTTGCCCGCTAAACTTCTTACGGCCTACCTTACCTTATATGTTATCTTGCCCCAATTTCTGTTAAAGAAGAAATACGCACTGGCGGTCCTACAATTTATGGTATTGCTGGTAATCGGTGTGTTTCTCTTACGGATGCTGGTATCGCTTACTGTTTATCCCATCTATTTTCCTGATGTAACCGACCAACTGATTCCGGATAACCTTTCCAAGCTTATTCCGCCCTTATTGGACCTTATCATAGTGTCTTCCCTGGTGGTGGTCATTAAGCTGTTAAAAGATCGGGAAAAACAGGAGTTACAACACTTGAATCGGGAAAAATCGAATATTCAAAATGAATTGTTGTTGCTCAAGTCGCAGTTACACCCCCATTTTCTATTCAATACCTTAAATGGATTGTATGCCCAGATTTTACGGGATCCAGAAAAGGCCTCTCAAATGGTGGTCCAGCTTTCGGATCTTTTGCGCTTTATTTTATACGAGGCAAATGAAGACTTGGTTTCGTTAGAAGAGGATCTGGAATGTTTGGGGAATTATGTGGCCTTGGAACAAATGCGGTACGGTGACAAACTGGATTTGGACTATTCCGTTTTGGGGACAACCGTACATAAAAAGATTCCACCCTTGTTGATTCTACCCTTTGTAGAGAATTCATTCAAGCATGGTGTTTCCGAGGATTATGCAAAATGTTGGATTCGGTGTAAGATCAACCTCTCCGATGATGTTCTGGCCCTACATTTGGAAAATTCAAAACCTTCGTTTTTCGATCAGCAATCCATAAATAGAGGAATAGGGCTTAAAAATGTTCGTCAGCGATTGGATCATATATATCCAGGTGACTACAATTTGACCATTCAAGACAAGGAGGACCGATTTTTAGTTAACTTGAAAATACCTATAGCAAGCCTATGAAGTGCGTAATTATTGATGACGAGCCCCTGGCCATTGGGGTGTTGACCGAACACTTGAAAAAAACACAGGGACTTACCTTGCTCAAATCTTTTCAAAATGCGTTCGAGGCCCTGTATTACGTACAGACACAAAATGTGGACTTGGTCTTTTTGGATATACAAATGCCAGGAATCAAGGGGTTGCAGTTCATACGGATATTAAAATACCCACCAAAAATTATCGTAACAACGGCCTATAAAGAGTACGCCTTGGAAGCATTGGAGTTAGAAGTAGTGGACTATCTGCTCAAACCGATTCCTTATCATCGGTTTCTATCCGCTGTTAGCAAGGCCATGGAAATGAAATCCATGCCCAAAGAGACTTTATCGGTCAAGGAAGCCGAAAAGGACAGGTATTATTTCTGTAAGGAAGGACCTCTTTATGTGAAGGTGTTTGAACGGGATATTGGCTATGTACATGGCAACAGAAACTATTGTTTTATCCATACTCCGAATCAAAAAATAAAGGTAAAGGGCAATTTAAGTTATTTCGTATCCATTTTTGCCAGAGGTAATTTTGTGAGGGTGCACAAATCCTACCTGGTCTCTTTGGAACGGATAGAAAAGTACGACTCCGATTCGGTATGGATAAACGGGGAGGCCATTCCCATTGGGAGGACCTACAAAAGCACTTTAATGGAATATTTAAAAGGCAAGACCTTGTAAATCTACTTTTTATGAATCGCGATATGCATTTTGGCGCCTCGTCTGCAAAAAGCGGCATTTAATCCAATTCGGGGAAGCCGCGGTCTTTTGGACCATGGGTTGTTTTTAACGGATAAAGGGAGTATCGACCTTATTTTATACCAAAAATCCTTTCATACATCGATTAATGCCCAAAATGATTTTGGAGTGCCTCAAATTTGGGGTAATCCAAATCGTTTTGTTATGAAAGAGCGTATCGATTTACAGAAAATATTCACTTTTACCTGTTGCCTGTTCGTGGCGGTGGTACTTTTGCTTATTAAGAAGATGATGATCTATAACGGGTTTTAGTCTTTTTAAACGTTTCGTAGCAAATTTTGTAAAGTTATCACCTGTCTTTGTCTTTAGGGTAACGGTCAAAGGTCTCCTAGTGCCTGTTGACCGAATTAGGAACAGCCATTTGATCGTAAATGATGTCATCTGACGTTCACCCAACATTGGTGAATTCCAAGGAAAAATGCAGTGTTTTACCCCACCAAAGGCGGTCTATCTGAAATAAACGGTTGATGATAATGCCTTCTTCCGGTGGCTTTATATAGTGCATTGGCCAATGCACCCATAATCGGTGGAAAGGGTGGTTCGCCCATTCCGGTGGGATCGATGCCATTGTCCACAAAATGGACCTCAATTTCTTTTGGGGACTCACTATGGCGAATTAAGCGATACCGATCAAAATTGGTTTGTTCGGGTGCACCATCCTTAAAGGTAAGGGCACTGTACATGGCATGGCCAATACCGTCAACGGCCCCACCTTCGGCCATATTGGTTGCAGCGTCCGGGTTTACCACAATACCACAGTCCACGGCGGAAGTAACTTTTTTCACTATGGGTTTACCATTTTCCATGACTATATCCAACACCTGGGCCACATAGCTATTATGGCAAAAATAGGCCGAAACCCCCCGATGGACACCAGTTTCATGTTGTCCCCATTTCGATTTTTCCCTGACGAGGTTCAAAACCCCGGCATATCGGGTCGCTTCGTAATCGTTACCCTCCGAGTCACCTACGGGATTTTCCTCAGCACGTTTTAATAATTCTAAGCGGAAATCAATCGGATCTTTGCCCATTTCTTCGGCCACTTCATCCAAAAATGATTGTTCCGCACCTGCAATGAAGTTGGAGCGCGGTGCACGGAATGCCCCAGTTGTTATATTGGAGTCTATGGTGAAATCCTCAGCCAAATAGTTGTCGATTGCGCCCGCGGGAAAGCGATTGGCAAAAAGTGGACTTTCAGGCACCCCACCCGCTTTCACATGAAATGCGATCAAATTGTTGTCCTTATCCAGACCTGCGCGGTAGGTGGCGTAATAAGAAGGGCGGTACATGCCTTGCGACATATCATCTTCTCGGCTATATACCAATTTTACAGGAGCTCCCATCTTTTGGGAGATAAGGGCCGCCTCAACCATAAAATGCCCGTACAGCCTACGACCAAATCCACCCCCTTGACGGGTCATTTGAATATCGACCTTTTCCAAGGGTAGTCCCAAACGTTCCGCTACAGCGGGTTCCATCCATTCCGGTGTCTGGGTAGGACCCAATAATTCGGCATGGTCGTCGGTAACATGGGCAAAGAAATTCATGGGTTCCATGGTGTTGTGTGCCAGGAACGGACAACTGTAACTGCGCTCAATTATTTTGGTCGCCTTTGCAAAAGCCACTTCCGGATTACCGTCCCTACGGGCCACTTTTCCCTTTCGGGTGCTCCCTTCTTTCAATTTTGTACGATGGGTATCTGAATTTTCCATACCTGCGGGATGGTTCACCGTCATTTCCCTCCCCAGAAGGGTCATGTCCTCTGTCGATCGCGGAGCGGGTTCCCATTCAATTTTTAAGGCTTTTTTAGCCTGCATCACCTGCCATGTAGTTTCCCCGACCACCGCAACCAATTCATTGAAGGCCGTATGGTGGAACGCTGATTTCTTAAAACCTTCATCGTATAATTTTATCGCAAATGCATCACGGATACCTGGCATTTGCCTGATCTCCGCTGCATCAAAGGATTTTAGTTTCATGCCAAAGGCGGGTGGATGGGCCAGGGTAGCGATTAACATTCCTTCCCTTTGAACGTCCAGACCGAACAAAGGTTGGCCGGTGACGATTTTTTTTCCATCCACATTTTTACGGGACGTACCTATTATGGAGAATTCCGACGGGTTCTTTAATTCCACTTCTTCGGGTACCTCGATTTGTGATGCCATAGATGCCATTTCTCCGTAGCCCGTGGAATTACCGCTTGCCTCGTGCGAAAGTATACCTCCTATTGCGCTAATTTCGTCAACAGGGACTTGCCAAGTCTTCGCGGCGGCTTCCTTTAACATGTGCCGTGCCGTTGCCCCGGCCATTCGCAGATTTTGCCAGGAGTTCATTATAGATCGACTTCCTCCGGCCACTTGCCAACTGTACAGGTCGGTATTGAGCGGAGCCTGTTCCACAATTACGTTTTTCCAATCAATTTCCAGTTCATCGGCCAAGATCATGGGCATAGAAGTCCTGACGTTTTGCCCAATTTCCGGATTGGGAGATAGGATGGTCACCACCCCATTATCACCAATTTTCAAGTACCCGTTGATTTCAAACCATTCTTTGGGCATTTTAAGCGCTTCGGCCGCGGTTTCGGGCACCTTTGGCTTACAGGAATTCAAAAGGTTGAAACCAAGTACCAGCCCGCCACCGGCCAAACTGGTATTCTTGATAAAGGCCCTTCTTCCTAGTTTTGTCTTTACTAATGTCATTACCTTCGTTTTAGGAGTTGGATCAGGATTTGTTTTCCGCCGCCATTTTTATGGCCTTTTTGATTCGTGTATAGGTGCCGCATCTGCATATGTTGCCATTCATGGCCATTTCGATTTCAGAATCGCTTGGGTTCGGATTCCGTTTAAGCAAAGCTGATGCCGTCATAATCTGTCCCGCTTGGCAGTAACCGCATTGCGGAACATCCACCTGAAGCCATGCTTGTTGCACAGGGTGGTCACCGTGTTCCGATAGCCCTTCGATAGTGGTAACCTCTTGATTCCCCACCGAGGAGACCGTTAGCATGCAGGAGCGCATGGCAACCTCTCCTAAATGAATAGTGCAGGCGCCACATTGGGCGATTCCACATCCATATTTGGTTCCGACTAGTTTCAGATGGTCTCGCAATACCCAGAGCATGGGTGTTGAAGGATCAACGTCCACCTGAAGCGTTTTTCCATTAATGTTGAGATCAAAAATTGCCATAATCGCGAAGTTTTCTTTGAAATTATGAATTTTTTGAATAGCATTCCGTGGCATTTGAATATTCCTTAAAAAATCATGTTAAACTTTTTTTTATAAAATGATCTTTAACAATTATAGTAAAAGAAATAGGGAGATGGCATGAGGACAGAGGACTTGGAAAAAATACAGGCCTGGACATTGGAGTTAAACCTCTACATTGTTTTCTAAAGACTTCGGTAAATTGATTATGGTTGGGTATAATCGATTATTTTGTTCTATTGTGATTGATATTAATCTACTGGAAGGCCCTTTTTTGCACAAATCTGTAGCTCAAAATACCTATAGTTAAAATTCGGGGATGATAGGTTTTAAAGCTGATACTACCTATTTTCAAATTAATATCAATTCGTTAGGGGCAATTGTATGGGTTTTCCTGTGTGCCCAATATTAGGAACACAGACCATGAGCTCCGTCGTGTTTCTTAGATGTTAGGGTAAAACCCAAATCACCTTGGAATTTGGAATTTGTGATTTTGGAATTTTACAAATTGTTACTGCGACCAAAAGGGATTCACTATCGCGCATCCTTCAAAGCTCCGCTTTGGAAATGATTCAAACAAAAAAACGCTCAAGCAAGCTTGGCGTTTTTTCTTATGGAGCCATTTATTCGTGACCTCCACAGGATTTTCTTCGAACATCCTTTGCGCTCCTTCCTGAAAATGCATACCTGCATCGCTATGGCGATGCGGTTTCGTTATTTCCTTCCGTTCACAAAAACCTATCGGCTTTTGACACTTCATAAATAACAAAACCCTGCATTTTCATACAGGGTTTGCGCTTTAAGTGACCTCCACAGGATTCAAACCTGTAACCTCTTGAGCCGTAATCAAGTGCTCTATTCAGTTGAGCTAGGAGGCCTTACATATCCGAGGGCTTTGCCTTCTGAAGCCCGAGGTTTTAACCGAGGGCGAAAGAGGGGTGCAAATATATTTCTTTTTAAATTTAGGGCAAAATTACAACAGCCAAAATATGGATTTGAAAGCCTACATACGGGATGTGCCCGATTTTCCTTCCCCGGGGATAATTTTTAAGGATATCACCCCACTTTTAAAGAGCCCCGAGGCCTTCAAGATGGCCGCGGACCGGTTGCTCCAAATGGTCGGGGTAGAAATAGATATGGTGGTAGGCATGGAAAGTCGCGGGTTTTTTTTCGCCCCGGTTTTGGCCTCCGCGTTAAATGCGGGTTTCGTTCCTGTACGCAAGGCAGGGAAACTACCTGGAAACGTGGTAGGGGAAACCTATGAATTGGAATACGGACAGGATACCCTGGAAATTCTCGAGGACAGCATTATCCAAGGCCATAGGGTTTTGGTCCATGATGATGTTTTGGCAACCGGTGGCACCGCTAAGGCTGCCTGTGCCTTGATTGAACGCTTGGGGGGAAAGATAGTGCAGTGCAATTTTCTTATTGAATTGGATTTTTTGAAAGGGAGGGACCAACTAAACGGTTTTCAGGTAAAATCCCTAATAAGCTATTGATCTAGCGCTTTTGTGGTAACATAATATCGCCAACCGATAATGGCCAACTGCAGTTTGGAAGCCTGCGAAAGATCCAAACCCCTCTTGGAATAACTGGGCAGCAATACTTTATTGATTTTGGCCAAGAACCTAAAAAATGTTCTTTTCAAGATTTTCTATTTTACCAAAAATACAAAATAAAAACTCGGTCCAAGACCGAGTTTTTTAATCGCTGATTATTCCGAATTGTTGGTTATCATCTTTTTGGCCAGTTCGGCTCCGATTAATGATTCCAATAAGTTGGGATCGTTGTTCCGAGCGTCGGTACCGCCTTCAATAAAGATTTCCGGGAGATGGAGCTCCTTGAGCTCACGTGCCACGCCAACGGAAGTTTTGTACTGCCATTCGGCCCGCTCCTGGGGCGTAAGCCCGGCATTCACCAATTTGGCATTTTGGTAGGCTTCGGCATCGGCGGCCACTTTTTTACTTTGCGCCTTGAATTTCTCCACTTCAAATTGCTTCTTCTCCTTTACCAAGTTGAATTCCGCAACTTTGGCCTCGGTTTCCGCGGCAATGGTTTTTTGGATCTGCTCCTTTTCCAATCGTGCCCTTTCGGCCGCTTTTTCGGCTTCTCCACGTGCTTTTTCCTTCTGGGCGCGATAAAACTCACGTTCGGCCTGTTGCTTTTCCAATTGGGTCTGCGCCACTTCTTCTTTTTGAAGTTGTAGGCGTTTATCAAAGGTCTCCTCCCAGTCAATTTCGGTGACTACGGCCTGTACCACTTTAAGACCATAGGCTTTTAAGGAATTACCATGTTCACGGACCGGGTTGCCCTGTATCCTTTTGATACGAAACCGCTTTTGCTTGGATTCCTTGTTTACAACGGTACGTACCGTAGCGCTGTCCCCTATAATTTCACGTTGCTCGGTTTCCACATACTCCTCCAGAACGTACATGCCGTTTTCCAACTGATCTTTGAAATAGCGGTCGAAATCCGAAGCCTGTCCGGAAATATAATCCTGGGCATCCATAAGTTTACAGGTATTCTTTATGGACTGATCGATATTGGGTATGATCCGGGACCGAATCAAATTTTGTTCGGTCTTATTGCGATCGGCCACGGAAAGGAACTGGTTCTCATCTTCCGTATTGATGCTGATGACTACCGAAGTAGCGATTCGCGCTTTTACCGCGTCGCTAAAGGCCCAATATTTGGCCGCGTCGACATTGGCGTATTCGCTTTGCTCCCCCAATTCGCCATTGGTGCCGGGGATAACATATTTAATGGGTAGCTCAAATTGGATGGGGATCAGTCTACCCCACATCTTGCTGTGGATGCCCTGTCGGAAAACGGCCTTTTGTCCACCCCAGGGATATTGTACCGCATACGCGGTACCGGGTTCGGCGTAGAACAGAGTTCCGGTTATGATGCTCAGGACAATGCCCAAAAGCACAATTTGTAGACTTCTCCGTTGGGTAAACCAACCAAAGGATTTGTGATTTTGAAGTAAGGGCCGGGCCAACAAGGTAACCACGCCGATACATATGATGAGTATTCCAAAAAAGGTTAACATGATGAAAAGTTTTTATAGGTTAGACAATAAGGATAGTAACAATAGGCAAACAATAAACTTTATGATGACGATCATTTTGGCAAATTTTAAAAGGTTAGGAAACAGTTGTGAATGTGAATAATCGATTATCCAATCAATATATATAAAAGAAATCTATACCTCCTAACAAATCGACGGAAATTAATACAATTGAATAGGGTATTGTAACTATATAAATAGTTAGGGTTATAATAATAAAGTTGTTGTCTTGATAAATGTATTAATATGTAATAATAAATAATTAAAAAAATTACAGAGTCTAACATTTGAAGGGTGTTTTTGTGATGCTTTTTGAAAACCAAGGGCCTTTTGATTCAAAAAATGGTCATTTTTGGTGTTTTGATCTTTTTTTATTGTCGGGCAAAGGGGTTTGATCACTAAAATTGAGCACCCGTAAAAATCAAAATCTTAGCGGTATATTTGTTTTAAACAAGGGTAATGCAGCACACCTTTTTCGTAATTGTCGGGCTCCTGTTACTTGTTGCCGGAGGCAACTGGTTGTTGAAGTCCGCGGTGGCCCTTTCTCTCCGGTTGCGCATATCCAGGATCATCATTGGGATGACCGTAGTATCCTTTGCCACATCTGCCCCAGAACTTATCGTAAGTGTTAATGCGGCGCTAAACGGCTTTCCGGATTTGGCGCTGGGCAATGTAGTGGGATCCAATATTGCCAATTTGGGCCTGGTATTGGCCATAATCATCATTATTGGGAGTATTGATGTACGAAAGAGTTTTTATATTACGGATTGGCCCGTAATGATGGTTTCCTCCCTTTTATTCTTTGTATTCATTTATTATGATGGGGAACTGCAACGTTATGAAGGCGGAATCATGTTCCTCTTTCTATTCCTGTTCCTGGTTTACCTCTTGCGCTATCAAAAGCCGGCAGTGGTAGAGGACGCGGACAAAAAAGTAACTCCCTTGGCACTGCACAAGGCCGTGCTACTACTGGTATTGGGTGCCACCGCACTTTGGGGAGGATCGGAATTGTTGGTAGACGGTGCTGTGGGGCTGGCCTCCTATTACGGTGTAAGCGATCGAATTATTGGCGTTACGGTGGTTTCCATTGGAACCAGTATTCCCGAATTGGCGGCATCCATCATTGCGATCGTCCAAAAAGAAAAGGCCATTTCAGTAGGAAACTTGATAGGTTCCAACATATTTAACCTTTTGGCCGTTTTGGGGATTACCGCTATGATAACCCCAATTCAGGTTAAGGATCAGGGACTGATGGAAAATGATATTTTCTGGATGTTAGGTATCTCATTCCTCATATTGCCCCTGGTTTTTTTGCCCAAGGGACTTCGTTTGGGATGGCGGGACGGTATAGTTCTTGTAGGAATTTATACCGCATTTATTTATTTTACCGTAACTTAAATATGTCAACTTCGGTTATAGGTGAAACACTTTGTCATTATCTACTTTTTACTAATGCTATTGCCCACTTGGGCACAGCAGGAATTCATTAAAGGCAAATTACTGGATGCCCAGACCGGTGAGCCAGTGGTGTTCGCTACCATTAGAATTAAGGGAAAGGCGGTCGGGGTCATATCCAACCAGGACGGTGGGTTTCGTATTCCCAAAAAGTTCCAGGAATTGGGTCATGAACTTATCATTTCAAGTATGGGATATCAAAAAAAGGAAATTCCGATTAAGGAGCTTTCGCGGATGGATATCAATATTGTTCAACTCGCACCTGGGATACTAACACTTACAGAGGCCGTAGTGACCGCTAGGAAAAAAAGAAGATTGTCCGCAAGAAAAATTGTAAAAAATGCGATTGAGGCCATACCGCTGAACTATCCCCAAAACACCTTTTCCACTATTGGATATTACAGGGACTACCAGTTGAGTGAAACCAATAATTATGTTAACCTGAACGAAGCAATTATCGAAGTAGTGGACCCTGGTTTCGACGAAATAGATTATCAATCCTCTAAAGCACAAATTTATGATCATAAAAGAAACACTGATTTTAAAAGAAATCAATTCGCGGAACAACGATATAACTATCAAACGCAACAAAAGGTAATCAACAATGCCTTTATGCCGGGTTACGGAGGCAACGAATTCGTCATTTTAAGAATCCATGACGCCATTAGGAACCATAAAATCAATTCCTTTGACTTTATAAATGTATTGGAAAAGGGCCTATTGCGAAATCACCATTTTTTTAAAAAGGAGGAAACGTATTTAGATAACGACGTGTTATATACCATTGGCATTGGAAAAACCCTGCCCGGTTACAGGATATACGGAACGCTCTATATCTCCAAACATAATTTTGCCATTCATGGTATGGAATATGCCATTTATGACAGAACAAAATATAGTTACACAAAGAGAAAGAACAAGCACAAAACCAATAAACAGCTTATTTTCGAGGTTAAAACAGAATACAAACCCACCAAAGGCATCATGTTTCTGAACTATATTTCATTCCACAATACATTTCAGTTATGGGACGCTCCCACATTTAACGTACGGGATATCACAGTAAATCTTAATAAAAACTGTTTTTTGGTCACCTTCAGTAATTTACCTAGAATAAAATCCGCCAAAAACATCAAGAATTACAAATTTATATTCAGAGGCAGGAAAATCGATTTTGTAAGGGCCGATTTAAGAAAAAACAAAGTGGAACTATATCCGGATTTGGAGGAAACTGAATTAACGCAGATGTTCCAGGATCTAGAGAAAGAAGGTAAACAAGGTCAGCTAAAAAACGGGATATTGGAAATCAAAATATCCAATATTAAAGATTTGGAAGGAAACATTCTAAATAAATGGACCTCTAGAGAGTATCAGCAATTTCGGGAATATTTTGTACAGCAGGTGAAACTGAATCCAGCCCAGGTACCGGATAGCTTGCTTATGGACAAGAATAGACCGATTTTTAAGGATCAGCCTATTGCGAAACCCTTGAATTTTGGGGAGTATTGGATGAATACGCCTTTGAAATAGGCAACGTAAGGTGCCAAAAACCCGGTAGTTTATGAAAATGATGCCGAGGATACATTTAGTTCATGAAATTGCCCTTGGTTTTTTTGCCCAAAGGGCTTCGTTTGGGTTGGCAGGATGGTATGGTTCTTGTGGGATTTTACGTAATGTTTGTGTAACTTACAATAACCTAAAAACCTAGATTACAGTGGGAAAAACACTTTTTTTAATCTTCTATTTCTTACTTTTTCTTGGCCCTCTTTCCGCGCAACAGGAATTCCTCCGGGGCAAGCTCCTTGATTCGGGAACCGGGGAGCCTATCGTTTTTGCCACGATCCGGGTAAAGGATCGGGCCAAGGGGGTAATCTCCAATCAGGATGGGGGGTTCCGTATCCCTACCAGATTCAAGGAGCTCGGCGACGTGTTGGTCATCTCGAGCATGGGATACCAGAGAAAGGAGATTCCCATCACGGGTCTATCGCCGGAACATATCAACGTGATAAGACTTGTCCCCGGGGTCTTGAACTTATCCGAAGCCGTGGTTACTGCCCAGAAAAAAAGGAAGCTTTCAGCAAGGCGAATTGTACGGAGAGCCATAGCGAATATAGAAAGGAACTATCCGATGAATGTCTTTTCGACTATCGGTTATTACCGCGACTATCAATTGAAGGAAGGAAATTATGTGAATCTAAATGAAGCCGTTCTGGAGGTGTTCGACCAAGGTTTTTCCTTGATTGATTCAGCGACTACTAAGGTGCACATCTACGATTACAAAAGGAACACCGATTTTGAACGGGATACCTTGTCCGACGACCCCTATGATTATAAGCGTTTACTTAAAATAGTGGATAACGCCTATCTCGATGATTTTGGAGGAAATGAGTTTTCCATCTTGAGGGTCCATGATGCCGTGCGCAATTATAAGGTAGGCTCGTATTCATTTGTGGACCAGTTCGATACTGACTTGTTGAAAAACCATAGTTTCTCAAGGGTCAACGATTCCTATCTCAACGGGGAGGGGCTGTACACCATAAAATTCAGGAAGCAACACCCAAATTATAGTGCATTCGGCACCCTGTACATTTCCCATGGTGATTTTGCCATTCACAAAATGCAATATACCCTCTACGATGACCGAAAACGGTTGCCCGATCGAAAATTGAACAGGCACCGGGGCCGCGGACAATTGATATTTGATATTACCACCGAATATCAGCGACACGACCATGGCAAAATGTTCCTCAACTATATTTCATTTGAAAATAGCTTTATTCTTTGGGAGCCACCTAAATTCAAGGTAGACTATAGCACCGTGGATTTAAAATGGAATCATTTGGGTCAACTTGCCGGTTTCAGAATTGAGCTGCAATTCAATCGAGATCCCAATGTTGAGGAGGCCAAGGATATAAGCAGCTATGAGCTAAGATATAAGGGTAAGCGTCTGAAAATTAAAACCGCAGGCCTGGTTGAAAAGGATAAAAAAGTATTTCTCCTACCGGACATGACCCAAAAAGAAAGAAAGGAGATTATTGAAGGAATTGTGGAAGCTATGAATAATAAAATCGACTTCAACAATTTATTTGCCGTTGATATTAAGCCCATTTTTGATTCGGAAGGGATTCATAGACTGCACGAATGGAAAAAAAGGGATTACGATCAATTTCGTGAATATTTTGTGCAGCAGATAAAACCTTTCACCAAATTACCTGGCGATGATAAATTCATGGACAAACACAAACCAATCTTCGAGGATCAGACCATTGTTCGTCCTGAAAATTTTGATGAGTTTTGGATGAATACCCCTTTAAAATAGTTTAAAAATGAGGGCTTATTTTAGAGATTTCAATATATCATTCCCACACACCAAATACCTATATGCCTTGATTATGTGTTGCTTTGGAGCTATGGTCTTTGCCCAAGACGACTTCATCCAGGGAAGGCTTCTTGATGCCCAGACTGGTGAGCCCATTGTTTTTGCCACCATCCGGGTAAAGGACCGGGCCAAGGGTGTAATCTCCAACCAGGACGGTGGTTTCCGAATTCCAACCAGGTTCAAGGAGCTCGGTGATGAGCTGGTTATATCGAGCATGGGATACCAAAAAAGGGAAATCCCCATTACGGGCCTATCCCCGGAGTATATCAACATCATAAGGCTTGATCCGGGCGTACTGAAATTGTCCGAAGCCGTGGTATCTGCCCGAAAAAAGAGGAAACTCTCCGCGAGGCAAATAGTTCGGGAGGCCATTGCGAATATAGAAAGGAACTATCCGTTAAATACCTTTTCGACCATCGGCTATTATCGGGACTATCAATTGAAGCAAGGGAATTATGTGAATCTGAACGAAGCCGTGATGGAAGTATTCGACCAAGGATTTTCCAGGATCGATTCGGCGACCACTAAGGTGCGCCTCTTCGATTATAAAAGAAATAACGAATTTGAACGGGATACCTTGGCCGATGACCCCTACGATTACAGACGTTTGCTAAAAATTGTGGATAACGCCTATCTCGATAGTTATGGGGGGAACGAATTTTCGATATTGCGGGTCCATGACGCCGTGCGCAACTATAAGCTGGGCTCGTATTCATTTGTGGAACAGTTCGATTCCGACCTGTTGAAAAACCACAGTTTTAGAAGGGACAACGATACCTATCTCAACGGGGAGGCACTTTATACCATAAAATTCAGGACGCAACATCCCAATTACAGCGCCTACGGCGTACTGTATATTTCCCCTGGCGATTTTGCCGTACATAAAATGGAATACACCCTCTATGATGACCGGAAACGATTGCCCGATAGAAAAATGAACAGGCACCACGGACGTGGGCAATTGATACTGGAAATTACCACAGAATACCAGCGTCACGATTATGGGAAGATGTTCCTTAATTATATTTCGTTTCAAAACAGCTTTATTTTATGGGAGCCTCCAAAATTTAAGGTAGAACACAGTACTATTGATCTCAAAAATAATTTTACCGATTTCAGGTTTGAAGTAGTATTCAATCGCCATCCCAATCCCGATGAGGCCGAAGATGTTCGCAATTATGAACTTAGGTATAAAGGCAAACGTCTAAAAATTAAATCTGCCGGGCTGGTTGAAAAGGAAAGTAAGGTTTTTTTGGTGCTAGACTTGACCCTTGAGGAAAGAAAGGAGATTCTTGGGGAAATTGTTGAAGCTATGCAGGAAAATGCGAATTTAAATAATTTATTTGCCATTGACATAAAACCGATTTTCGATCTAGAACTAAAACACAGGTTGCACGAATGGAAAAAAAGGGACTACGACCAATTTCGGGAATATTTTGTGCAGCAAGTAAAACCCTATACCCAATTACCGCTCGATGGTAAATTTATGGATAAAGGGAAACCCATTTTTGAAGACCAAGTCGTTGTTCGTCCCGATAATTTCGATGACTATTGGATGAATACACCGCTTCAAAGCAAAATGCAATGAAAAAAGCGTACCGTTATGGTACGCTTTTCCAGGTATAACAACAATCAATTTAAAATATTATACATCTGCGGATTTAACGGTTTTTACGATGATTCCTGCAATTTTGTAAGGGTCCCCGTTGGATGCAGGTCTTCTGTCTTCCAACCATCCTTTCCATCCTTTTTCTACTGTGGCGATAGGGATACGTATGGAAGCTCCCCTATCGGAAACACCGTAACTAAAGTCGTTTATGGATGCTGTTTCATGGAGTCCGGTCAATCGCTGGTCATTAAATTCACCATAAACAGCTATATGATCCTTGGCCACTGGTCGGAAGGCTTCACAGATTTTCTCATACACATCTTTGGAACCAGCCGTACGCAAAGTGGTGTTGGAGAAGTTGGCGTGCATTCCGGAACCGTTCCAATCCCCTTTTATAGGTTTAGGATGATACTCTATGTAATATCCATATTGCTCGGTGAGTCTATCCAGAAGATAGCGGGCTACCCAAATTTGGTCCCCTGCACTTTTGGCTCCTTTTGCAAAAATTTGGAATTCCCACTGTCCACTGGCCACTTCTTGATTAATGCCTTCAAAGTTAATACCGGCCTCGATGCAAAGGTCTGCATGTTCCTCAACAAAATCCCTTCCATGGGTATTTCTGCCGCCTACGGAGCAGTAATATAGACCTTGTGGTCCTGGATAACCGCCAACAGGGAAGCCCAAAGGTAATTGGGTATCCTTGTCCATAATAAAGTATTCCTGCTCAAACCCGAACCAGAAGTCGTTGTCCTCATCATCGATTTTGGCCCTATGATTGCTTTCATGCGGGGTTCCATCGGCGTTCAATACCTCACTCATTACCAAATATCCATTTTTTCGCGCGGGATCGGGAAATATGGCTACCGGTTTCAACAAACAATCGGAAGAGCCTCCTTCGGCCTGTAAAGTGGAACTTCCATCGAAAGACCACATGGGACAGTCCTCCAACTTTCCGCTAAAATCTTCTTCGATTTTTGTTTTGCTCCGCATATTCTGGGTTGGCGTATAACCATCGAGCCAGATATACTCTAATTTTGCTTTGCTCATAATCTTGGTTGTTAATTTTATATTTTTAAAGACTAACAAAAATATATTTTTTGATGAATTAATCTAATTTTTTGGGGTCTAAAAAGTAAAAACCCAAGTATAATTCATGATACCCCTATTTTGCATAGGGTATTTTGGAAATTGTTTATTTTTTTGGAAGTATTTTGTTAAATCCTTAAATGATTTATTTTAGCCATAAATATCCAAAAACCATGTCCAAAATGCGTCAAAGTGCGGTATCCGAAAGCTTGAACAGAAAGAGCTTGGTCATTGAAGAAATGGGTCGTCGTTCTGAAATTTTCGGAGTTCAGGTGTTCAATGACCACAAAATGTTGCAATACCTTACCAAGGATGCCTTGGAGAGTGTGCGCGGGGCTATTTTTTCAGGCTCTAAAATCAACCGAAAAATCGCCGATCAAGTGGCGGAGGCCATGAAGGGTTGGGCCATTTCCAATGGTGCCACCCACTATACCCACTGGTTTCAACCGTTGACCGGCTCCACGGCCGAAAAACATGATGCATTTTTAGACCTTTTATCGGATGGAAAGGCACTGGAAAAATTCGGGGGCGGACAATTGGTACAACAAGAGCCCGATGCTTCCAGTTTTCCCAGTGGTGGCCTTCGCAATACCTTTGAGGCCAGGGGATATACGGCTTGGGACCCCACCTCCCCGGCATTTGTATATGGTACTACTTTATGTATTCCTACCATTTTTGTATCCTATACCGGCGAGGCGTTGGATAACAAGGCCCCGTTGCTCCGGGCACTGCATGCCATAGATGAAGCCGCTACTGCCGTAGCCAAATATTTTGACAAAAATGTAGCCAAGGTCAACGCCACATTGGGTTGGGAACAAGAGTATTTTTTGATAGACAAGGCTTTGGCGTATTCCCGTCCGGATATTGTCTTGACAGGAAGGACGCTCTTAGGACATTCGGCGGCCAAAGGACAGCAACTGGACGATCACTATTTTGGTGTAATCCCGAATAGGGTGTTGAGCTTTATGAGCGATTTGGAAAAAGAATGTACCAAACTGGGCATTCCGGTAAAGACAAGGCACAATGAGGTAGCACCCAACCAATTTGAGCTCGCTCCGGTTTTTGAGGAGGCCAATTTGGCCGTGGACCATAACCTCTTACTTATGGATGTTATGGAGAAAAAAGCGGATACGCATAATTTTAAGGTGCTATTCCATGAAAAACCCTTTGCAGGTATCAATGGGTCCGGCAAACATAATAACTGGTCCTTGGCTACCGATACCGGTGTCAATTTGTTGCGCCCGGGCTCCACACCCATGAAGAACTTACAGTTTTTAACCTTCTTTGTCAATACCATTAAAGCGGTCGATGACCACGAGGAATTATTACGTTCTTCCATTGCCTCCGCCAGTAATGACCAACGATTAGGTGCCAATGAAGCACCTCCGGCCATACTTTCTATTTTTATTGGCAAACAATTAAGTGAGGTATTGGACGAGTTGGAGGGGGTCTCCCAAGGGAAATTATCCCCTGAGGAAAAGACGGAACTCAAATTGAATGTGGTGGGTAAGATTCCAGAAATCCTATTGGACAATACGGACAGGAACCGAACTTCACCTTTTGCCTTTACAGGGAATAAATTTGAAATGCGCGGGGTGGGGTCCAAGATCAATTGTGCCAAACCCATGACCGTATTAAATACTATTGTTGCCAAACAATTAAAGGCTTTTAAAAAGGAGGTGGATACCTTGATCGACAAAAAAGGCCTTAAAAAGGACGAGGCCATTTTTAATGTGCTTCGGGAATATATAAAAACCTCCAAGCGCATACGGTTCGATGGAGATGGATATAGTGAGGATTGGAAAAAGGAAGCACAGCGCAGAAAACTAAGCCATAACCGATCCACACCCGAGGCAGTACGGATTATGACGGCGCGCGAAAGCATTGCCCTTTTCAAGGAAATGAAGGTAATGAGCGAAATTGAGTTAAAGGCGCGCCAAGAAGTGGAATTGGAGGCCTATATCCTGCATGTACAGATTGAGGGACGTGTGCTGGATGAATTAATTTATAATTACGTCATCCCCTCGTGCATTAACTATCAGAATAGATTGATTGCCAATGTCAATGGATTAAAGGAAATTTATGGTGCCGTTCATAAAAAGCTGTCCGAGGGACAACTGAATATCATAGAACAGATTGCCGAACATATTGCTGAAATCAAGAAGAATACCGATCACATGGTAGAGGCCCGGAAAAAAGCTAATTCTTTAGCGGATATCCGTAAAAAAGCGATGGCTTATGCCGAAAATATCCTACCTTATTTCGATAAGATTAGATACCACTCCGATAAATTGGAGCTTTTGGTTGACGATGCAAATTGGCCTTTGACCAAGTATAGGGAATTGTTGTTTGTCCATTAGAAAGGCCTTTTGCATTAACGCTTCTCCGTAGAATTCCCGACTTATTTTTCGAACACTTTTTTGCTTAAGATATAATCCGATTTTGGCAATTTTATGCGGGATTAAAAAAAATGGGATGGATCGTTATCACCTATTTTCCAATTGAAAGCACCCTACCCAGCTTGTACTCGCAACGGAAGGCAATCGTAATTTTTCAAAAAACAAGAGGTTCAACGGTTGATTTGATAGTTTAACTGGCCTAATTTGATAAAGTAACAATTCTTAACATAAATTTAACATTAGCATTTTTTCGTACAATTTGTGTAGTTCATCGATCAAAGAGGAGCTTAATGGAATTTTATGCAAGCTAAAGTTTAAAAAATTGGAAAAATCGGCGAATTTCTTCCCCTGCCCAGTTTCTGTAATTTTGAAAATAAAAATACTTAAGATATGTTTGTGTTGTACAAAAAAACATTACTAATACTTATTAATAGTGAAGTGATTGTTGTACGAAAATGCTTCCCAAAGGCATTGAACTTTTAGTCTACAATTTAATTATGCCATGTGGCAACTTTCCCCCGGAGTTGTATGGATTTGTATTTATTAATCTATACATAAACTTTAAATTTTAAACACAATGAAAAAAGTAGTTTTAAGTGCTATTGCACTTGCTTTTGGGGTAATGGTTTCTGCCCAAGACAACTCTAGTGATGCGACCCTTATTGGGCAGCGCAATAAAGCTAATGTTGACCAATCTGGTAATGACAACAGTTCCTTGCTAAAGGCAAACGGTAATGATAATAAAATTGACGTTGATCAAAAAGATTCGAAAAACAACTCTACAATCGATTTAAAAGGCCCGGGAGCCAGTGACAATAATGTAAAAGTAGACCAAAGGAATACTAAAAACACTTCCTTGGTAACCGTTTTTCGAGGGGATGGAAACAAGGTTCACATTGAACAGTCTAAAGTGGAAAACAATAGTAATGTCCTTATCGATGGAGATTTGGCAGATAATAATAATGTTTATGTTAACCAATCTGGTAGCTACAACGAATCAATGGTAACGGTTACAGGTGATAGCAATAAGGCCGATGTTTCCCAATCCGGTGATAAGAATTACTCCAGCATTTCACAGGGGGGAACTGGTGGTAAGGCCATCGTAGACCAAAAAGGGGATAAAGGAAAAAGTTATATCGATCAAGTCGGAATCGACAACTATGCCAGGGTTACGCAATTTGGTACCGAGCAAATGAGTAAAGTTTCCCAGGATGGGACCAACAGCAGAGCCATCGTACTTCAAAAGGGTAGTAAAAACGAGAGTGAAATATATCAATTAAACTCTGATGGTAGCGCCAAGGATAATTATGCCAACGTTGACCAAAATGGTGATAAACTTTATAGCCTTATTACCCAAGACAAGAACTCTGGTGGAAACAAGGCTTGGGTAGACCAAAGAGGAGATTCCCAGAATAGTGTAGTTACTCAGTTTGGTACTGCCAACATTATCAACGTAACTCAAAGCAATTAGTAGGATTCCCACTATCACCTTAGTGTAAGGTTCATGATATTGGCCCAAATTATAAGCACATCTGTTAGTGGTTAAGAAATGTACGGAACCCGTTTTAAAGGTTCCGTACATATCTTAAAGTATTTTTATTCTTTCCGGAAAATGAGAAACTATCTGTTTTTAATTGCGACTTTTCTTTATAGCATATTTATGAATGCCCAGGGTTTGATCGAGACCACCCCTGCACAAATTGAATTTCCCTATTTGGTTAACCCGGAAACCCAGATGAACGTTCTTTCTGAAAACATTGGTTTTGGTGCCCCAAAAGCGTTGAAGGTGCCTTCTGGGAATACCATATTTATTGAACAGATCGGTAGAGAAAATACGGGAAACGTCCAGGCGATTTCGAATCGAAGTGAAATCAATCTCCTACAACGGGGAAACGAAAACACCGTTCGACTCGAGTTACAAGGCTCGACCGTAGACTATGAGGTGCTGCAAAATGGGAATAATAATTTACTGAGGGAATACTCCGCGGCATCCGCTCCTTCTGTAATTCAGCGGGAAATCTCGCAATCCGGGAACGGGCAAAACCTCATCATACATGGTTCCAATGGGCTTACCGAGCGTATGAAGATAGATATGGGGCAGGGTTCCCAAAGTCTGGTCATTCGGAACCTAAATTAAACTCGAAACTTCCATTTTTTGTCCCAGTTGTTTCCATTACGTCACTACATTATTTGGACCATGTTCGCCTTTTTGCTTTGTTGCTTTCAAAAAACAAATGCCCAATTTTTTAATAAAGAGGTGGAGGCCCAAATTAATTTGGAGGGACAGGGGGATCGCGCCAAGATCGTATTTTCCGCCTATAATAGAACACCCTTGGACCGGAGTCTGCAATATATGGCCTCAGTTGTGTATCGGGATACGGTAAAGAATAGGGAGAACTTGGTTCGAAAGGATTTTTTTGTATTGGGCGATAATGAACGAAAAAACATTTTGGAAGTGACCATAGACTTGGAAGAGCGCCTAAGGACTATTATTTTTTTGTTGCTCTACGACGAAGATGGTAAAGTAATTGGAAAAGACAGGGCCGTGGTCAACGGTTTTGAGGGCGAAGATCAATTAAAGCCCTTGGTGCTTCGCGATAATCCCAGCAAAGAATCGACCGCTATAAGGAATAGCGATCCGGGCATACTCCGAGGTATGATGGTAGAGGAAACCAAAACCAAACCAGGACGCGATTTTTATAGGATGCTTTACCTGGATTACACGGCTAATAACATTAACGGGGATCAAATTGTAAAGGTAGAGGAGGTGTTGGCCATTGGGGGCAACACACAAATTAGGGTATATGCGGGCAGCAATTTGGTAGCCCAATTTTTTGTAAACCCAAGGGCCACCTATCTTCAGGAAATGTCCCGGCAATCCACGTTACGGCTAAATCGTTATTTTGAACAGCGTAGGGGAATACAACAACAACGCATAAGATATTGAGCATGAAAAAGATTTTATCGGCACTGCTGTTTTTTGGCACGGCCATGTTATATGGACAACAGCTGGTCTATACACCAAAGAACCCTAATTTTGGGGGCAACACGTTTAATTACCAATGGCTGTTAAGCTCCGCTTCCGCCCAGAATTCATTCTCGGACAACGATCGTTTTTCGGATGACCGCACCGATTTGGAAAGATTTCAGGAAGACTTGAACAGGCAACTTCTAGGGCAGCTCACCAGATCGGTCTTTAATGCGGAACTGGGTGACGGACTCCAAGAAGGAACTTTTAACGTGGGAGAACTCTTGCTGGAAGTATTTGAGACCGGCGAGGGCCTGGTTGTCAATATCCTGGATACCAATACCGGGGAGCAGACCCAAATAATCATCCCCAATTAAAATAATCTCCGAATTTATATGCTTACGATAAAAAGAACGGCTTTGGCCCTGTGGTCCGTATGGATATGCTCATGCGGGACTTACTTCAATCAGCCCATCGGACCACAGGAAGCCCGGATTGGTGAATTTTCACCGAAAACCGGAGATTTACATGATCTTTTGGCACCGGAAGAGCCTGTAGTAGTGGGTGTGTACAATTTTAAGGACCAGACTGGGCAATATAAAAATGTGGAGAATGGAAGTACCTTTAGTACGGCGGTACCACAAGGTGGTACTACCATGCTGATAAAGGCCTTGGAAGATTCTGGTTGGTTTACTCCCATAGAGCGCGAAAATTTGTCCAATCTTCTTAATGAACGGAATATTATTCGTTCTACAAGGGAAGAATACAACCGCAGTAGCGCGAATGGGCAGCCCAACCTTCCGCCTCTACTTTACGCCGGTGTACTGTTGGAAGGAGGAATTATCTCCTATGATTCCAATATTATTACCGGAGGGTATGGGGCTCGATATTTTGGAGCAGGTGGTTCGGCCCAATACCGTCAGGATAGGATTACCATCTACTTAAGGGCTGTGTCCACATCCACTGGGAAGATTCTCAAAACCGTTTATGTTTCAAAGACTATTTTGTCCCAAGCCTTGGACGCCAGCCTTTTTAGATTTGTTAAATTCCAGCGGCTGTTGGAGGCCGAAACTGGCATCACCAAAAACGAGCCGATACAATTGGCTGTCCAAAATGCCATAGAAAGTGCCGTTGAAGCCTTGATTATCGAGGGTATAGAGGACGGTCTGTGGAAGACTGCTAAGGGGGAACGCGCGGATAAGGCCCTGGTGGACCTGTACAATGAGCAAAAAATGTTGGATGAATCCACTTTGCTTTATGATCGTTATCAGCAGAAGGAAATTTGGAACAATGCTTTTGGGGCGAGTATAACCGGGCCTGTTTTAAATGGAGATTTTTCTAAAAAGTCCTTGGGATTGGGCGGAATGCTCTACTATAAAAAATACATCACTCCATTTTTGGACCTTGGTCTCTCTGGGAATTATCTATATTTTACGGGGGGTGCCAACTTCTACAAGGAATACATGTCCGGCAATCTCACTGCCGGATTTACCTTATTGCCCTATGACCGGATTACCCCATACATCTATGCCGGGGTTGGTGGCATCTTTGATCTTAGGTCACCGGGACCTGAGTTGGAGGGCGAAACTTCGGGCATTAATTTACAGTATGGTTTGGCATTGAAATACAATTTCAATCCAAAATGGTCCCTGGTGATTTCAGCCGAAAACAATCATACCGTGGTTGATGGTTTGGATAATCTGATCAATGGGGTACGGGATGACTATTTCTACAACTTTGGTCTGGGTATCGAATATCGATTTGGAAAGGAATTCAAGAAAAAAACGAAATACAATGGAAAATATTAGGTCTTCCGCATGGTTTTGTACAACAATGATGTACTTCTTTCTATGCATCCTATCCTCCTGTGAAGAGGAGACCATAGATGAAAGTACAACAGGTAGCTTAGAAGGTATTGTGGTCACCCAAGGCGATAATACACCATTGCCAAACGTAAAAGTAAGCACCAATCCCGTCTCGACCACGGTCTTTACCGATGCGCAAGGACAGTTCAGTATCGAGAACATCACCACTGGGGAATATTCGGTGCAGGCAGAACTACAGAATTTTGTTACTGCTTTTGAACCTGCCAATATTGTGGCCGATAGATTGGTCAATGTAGTCTTTGAGCTGGATTCAGTGCAGAGCAACAACGTTTCCCCTAGCGAACCCCTTTTGTTGGCACCTTTGGACGGATCCAAGGGACAGCCCACCGATGTAGAGTTTATATGGTCTTCTTCACAAACGGATAACGACGATATCGAATACGTTTTACAATTGCGTAACGGATCGTCCAATGAAACTCAAGTATTTGAAAATCTTTCAGATACTACACTTACTGTTAGCGATTTAAAAATTGGCGCCAATTATTTTTGGCAGGTTACGGCAAATGATGGCATAAATGAGGCGGTACAGAGTAAACTGGGCAGTTTTTCGGTACAGGGAGTAGAAGGCAATAGATTCCTATACGTTCGCAACATTGACGGAAACAACGTTATTTTTTCCGGCTCGGAGCCTTTGGAGGAAAATTCTGAAGAACCCAATGAAAATGAGATTCAATTGACCAATGGTTCCAATAACAGTTATCGTCCTATTAAAAATAACCAGTTGGACAAGGTTGCGTTTTTAAGGACTTCAGGTTCCAATGTACATTTATTCACCATGAATCCGGATGGTACCGAGACGAGACAACTTACGAGTGGAATACCAGTAGCTGGTTTTAGACAGAATGAAGTAGAATATACCTGGTACAATAGGGGACAAGCGATTTATTATCCCAATTTTAATGTGCTATATACCATAAATTCCGATGGGTCCGGCACAAATCCGGTTTATGAAATTGCCGAAGGCAGGTTTATTTCGGAAATAGCGGTCAATGAAGTCAATGATTTTATTGCTCTCAAGACCAATGACGCCGCGGGCTATAACTCGCGTATAGTTATAATTGATCCTATCTCTGGAACGGAACAACAACTAGTAGTCGAAGGACTGCCCGGGGCCTTGGGCGGTTTGGATTTTTCCGCGGATGGCACGAAAGTTTTATATACCCGTGATATCTCCGGGACGGAAAATAGCGCCTACAGGCAACTGGATACCCGTATTTTCGAATACGATCTTAATTCACTCACGACCTCAGAAATTCAAACGAACAAAGTAGCCGGAATCAACACCCTCGATGCAAAATATGCTCCGAATGAAGGTTCCGTTATCTATGTTTCTACTTCTAATGACGGCATTTCCGAACAACGGATATTTAGGGTATTTGAAGATTCTAATGGAATAATAACTACGGAGTTGCTTTTTACGGATGCCAATATGCCCAATTGGGAATAAACAACTAGCTTTTTAAATCACAGAAAAATGGCCGATTCCTTTAATGAATCGGCCATTGTGCATATATTTCGGGCACCAAAATCCAACAATGTCTTCACCATCAAAAAAAAGATATGATCTACGCGGTGTTTCCGCCTCTAAGGAAGATGTGCACAGTGCCATCAAAAATTTGGACAAGGGCCTGTTTCCAAAGGCCTTCTGTAAAATTGTACCGGATTACCTTACCAACGATGATGACTACTGTTTGGTGATGCATGCCGACGGTGCAGGCACCAAATCTTCTCTGGCCTATATGTATTGGAAAGAGACCGGGGATATTTCCGTTTGGAAAGGCATCGCACAGGATGCATTGATCATGAATATTGACGATTTGATCTGTGTTGGGGCAGTGGACAACATTATGCTATCCTCCACCATAGGGAGAAACAAGAACTTGATCCCGGGTGAAGTAATTTCCGCCATTATAAACGGTACCGAGGAACTCATTTTGGATTTAAGGAAACATGAGATCTCTATTCATTCCACGGGCGGGGAAACGGCGGATGTGGGCGATTTGGTACGTACCTTAATCGTGGATTCCACCGTTACGGCCCGAATCAAACGGAGTATGGTTATCGACAATGCCAACATCCAGTCGGGAGATGTAATAGTGGGTTTGGCTTCCTATGGGCAAGCCAGTTATGAAACCCAATACAATGGGGGAATGGGCAGCAATGGGTTAACCTCGGCCCGGCACGATGTTTTTGCCAAATATTTATCGGAAAAATATCCGGAAAGCTATGATAGCGCAGTCCCGGAGCACTTGGTATATTCCGGAAATATTGGTTTGACCGATACTGTCCCAGGTTCACCACTGGATGCCGGCAAATTAGTGCTTTCGCCCACCCGGACCTATGCCCCGATCGTTAAAAGGATTTTAGAAAATTATACATCTAGGGACATTCACGGGATGGTACATTGTAGCGGTGGTGCACAAACCAAAATTCTTCATTTTCTGGACCACCTACATGTCAAAAAGGATAACCTATTTCCACTTCCACCCTTATTCAGGTTAATACAGGAACAATCCGGGACGGACTGGAAGGAAATGTACCAAGTATTTAACTGTGGACATCGTTTGGAACTTTACGTAAATCCTTCCGTGGCACAGGATTTGATACGCATTTCCGAAAGTTTCGATGTCCCTGCGCAAATTATCGGTAGGGTCGAGGAAAGTGAATCCAAAAAACTTACGATAATCAGTGAGTTTGGCACCTTCGTTTATTAGGGCATACGATTAGTCCGAATGCTACGTTGTTTATAGTAAATAAAATGCTATGGAACGAAAGGAATTTCTAAGAAGTTTGGGGGCTGGAGCCGCCTTTGCCATTACATTTCCCTGTTTGAACGGGTGTTCCAGTGATTCGGATAGCCCTGGTAATATTGTGGAGGAACCTACGGGGGTCGATTTTACCATTGACCTCAACTCCGAAGAAGGATCGCAATTGGCCAACAACGGGGACTTTATATTGAAGAATTTGGTAGTGGTGGTCAAGAATTTAGAGGGTAATTTTGTGGCTGCCAGTCAGGTCTGTAGCCACGAGGCCTATGATCAGGTCCGATTTGTAAATCAAAGCGGTGGAATTTTTTATTGTGATGTACATGGGTCCCGTTTTAGCCAAGAGGGTACCCCATTAAATCAGGTGGATAGTAATCCGGCAAGGCCCCTTAAAATATACAATACGGAACTTAGCGGAAATTCGCTTCGTGTTTTTGATGGATCGTAACCCATTGGAGTCCTAAAGAAAAATCTTGAAAAAACTGACCTACATAGCCCTACTTCTTGTATCACCCATGGTCCTGGCACAAAACTGGCAGACCAATTATGGTGAAGCACTGGCCCTGGCTTCGAAGTCGGAAAGACCTATTGTTCTGGTCTTTTCAGGGTCTGATTGGTGTGCGCCTTGCATAAAACTCGACCGGGCTATTTGGCAATCACAGGATTTTCAGGAATATGCCCAGAACAATTTTGTACTGCTTAAGGCCGATTTTCCGAGGAAAAAATCAAATCAATTGTCCGAAAAGAGAAAATTGGAAAACCAGCAATTGGCCCATAGATTTAATCCTAAAGGCCATTTTCCTTTGGTAGTGGTTTTGGATAATACCGGACGTTTGTTGGGCAAGACCGGCTATAAGAAGATGTCTCCCCAAGAGTATATATCCCATTTAAACTCCTTTTTAAGGTGAAGCTGCTCCTTTCCGTACTCTTCGGTTGTTTGGTCGTTGTTGGCCAGGCCCAGGGACGTAAAAACGTTACCGTAAAGAGGACGGTCGGGTTAATGGGCAGTCGTTTTGATATTACCGTTGTCGCCTCCTCTGAAGAGTTGGGATACATCAATATTGAAGAAGCCGTGGCCGAAATTACCCGCGTAGAAAAAATGATTTCTTCCTGGGACCCGAATTCCCAGACGTCCTTGATCAACAGAAATGCGGGAGAACGACCGGTCAAGGTAAGTTTTGAACTGTTCAAGCTTATTGAAAGATGCAAGCAGATTTCCGAATTGACGGACGGGGCTTTTGACATTACTTATGCATCCATGGACAGGATTTGGAAATTTGATGGGAGCATGAAATATCTTCCCACAGAAGAGGAAATCAAAAAATCGGTTGCGCGGGTGGGCTATCAAAAAATTATTCTGAACAAGGAGCAACAGACCGTTTTTTTAAGGGATAAGGGGATGAAAATTTCATTTGGAGCCGTCGGCAAGGGGTATGCCGCGGATAAGGCAAAGGAACTGTTGGTATCCAAACAAGTGGTTGCCGGTATTATCAATGCCGCTGGTGATCTTACCACCTGGGGCACCAAAGCCAGTGGCGAAAAATGGCTGATCGGTATTGCAAACCCACTTGCCAAGGATAAGATATTTTCCTGGCTTCCCATTGTGGAATCCTCCGTGGCGACTTCCGGGAATTATGAAAAGTATGTTCTTTTTAAGGGCAAAAAATACACACATATCATCGATCCACGAACAGGTTGGCCTGCCTCGGGAATTAATAGTGTCTCCATTTTCTCAAAAAGTGCAGAGCTCTGCGATGCATTGGCCACGGCCGTATTTATTATGGGAAGGGACGCCGGGCTTTCTCTGATCAATCAATTGGGTGGACCGGAGGTAATTTTAGTGGACAGTGATAACAAAATCCATAAAAGTAGTGGAATCATGTTTGAGAATAATCCCTAACTTTAAAATATGAAGAAAGTGTTGTTGCTTTTATCGCTATGCTTGTTTTCGGTTTCCTGTGTGGTTGTTAGGGAATATGACAAGGTATATATCAATGATGAAGAAATGGTGCTCTCGGCTAAAGGGAGCGAACGTTTCGAAACCAACTTTCAAATTTATCGAGAAGGTGCCGCGGGAGCCAATGGCGGAAAGACTGGAGGAGGCTGTGGATGCAATTAGGGCCTCTCTGTTAATGACCGAATACGTACGACCTAATTGATATCCGGGTCAAATATCGACTCAGTCTATTATAAATCGTTTTTATGTGCCATAATAACGAATCGGCAGTCAAAAATAATTAATTGTACATACCCGCGTGACCTTGAAATTTAACCGTGTTTGTGTCTTTTTACTGTTCTTCTTCGTATATCAGGGATATGCACAGGATGAAAACACCTCCTACACCCCACGTGTTTTGGAAGCAACTGAAATCGATCTACTTTTTAGTTATTATGGGCAGGACGGCAATAATGCGGCAGTAACCGGTGGGGAGGGTACCGAAGAATTGACAGATGCTACTTCCAGCATTGTAGTACAGATTCCCATAAACGAAGACGATGTGCTTACTGTTGATGCGGGGATTTCGGCCTATACTTCTGCTTCCTCGAGCAATGTAAACCCACTGGACGGCGGTGCTGATCGAGTAATTAGTCCGTTTAGTGCTTCTTCCGGGGCCTCACGTAAAGATCAATTGGTACATTTTAATCCTTCCTACCGCCATAGTTCGGACGATCGAAATTCCGTTTGGACGGCGAACGCCTATGTATCATCCGAATATGATTACTTTTCCATTGGTTTTGGTGGCGGATATGCACATTTGTTTAACGAAAGAAATACGGAACTATCCATTAACGGACAAGTTTATTTTGACTCTTGGAACCCCCAATATCCAATTGAATTAAGAAATGGATTTTTTGACGATCGTATTACCGGGACCGGGACGTACGCTCCTTCCTTCACGGCATTTGATCAAGAAAATCGGAATTCATATGCACTTTCGTTCGGGCTTTTCCAGATTCTGGGCAAAAAAGTACAAGCTTCCCTCTTTGCTGATTTGGTATTGCAAAGAGGATTGCTGAGCACCCCTTTCCAACGGGTTTATTTTGCCGATGTCAATGATTTTTTTATCGATGACTTTCAATTGGCGGATGATGTGGAACGTTTACCGGAAAGCCGATTTAAATTGCCTATTGGTGCGCGATTGAATTATTTTTTATCGGATGTTTTGGTGCTTCGAACTTACTATCGCTTTTATACAGATGATTGGGGCGTAACCGCACACACCGCAAGCCTGGAAGCACCTATTAAATTGAGCGATAGCTTTACATTGTATCCCACTTATCGATTTTATTCCCAAACTGCTGCCGACTATTTTTATCCCAAGGAAAATGCCTTTTCCACTTTTGATTTCTATACCTCGGACTTTGACCTTTCCAAATATAATGCCCATCAATATGGTATGGGAGTGCGGTATAAGGATATTTTTACCAGGACCAAACTGTTCACGTTCGGCTTAAAGGCGGTTGACCTTCGTTTTAGTGCCTATGATCGCAGCAATGGACTCAATGCGTTCATTATGACCTTAGGAACCACTTTCGTGGGCAATTAAGTTCATGAAACATGGGCCACCCATTTTGTGCCAGGGATTTTTAGAAACTTTCCCAAGTACCGACCATAAATGCCAATTTTCCCCAGGGATACGTTTTATGCCCTTTTTCCTTTTTGTTGTAAATTCGCAATCCTAGGAGAATGGATTATGATAGATAAATTAAACATTGTAAAACAACGTTTTGACGAGGTTTCCGATCTTATCATCCAACCGGATATTATTACGGATCAAAAGCGTTATGTACAATTGACCAAGGAGTATAGTGACCTGAAGGAACTTATGGCCAAGCGGGAAGAATATATGGCGCTTTCGGCCAACATTACCGAGGCGGAGGAAATAATTTCAGATGGAAGCGATGAGGAGATGTTGGAAATGGCAAAATTGCAATTGGAAGAAGCAAAAGAGGCCCTGCCGTTGTTAGAGGAAAATATAAAATTGATGCTTATTCCCAAAGATCCTGAGGATGCCAAGGACGTAGTTGTGGAGATCCGTGCGGGAACCGGTGGGGACGAAGCCAGTATTTTTGCCGGTGATCTTTTTAGGATGTACACCAAATACTGCGAGACCAAAGGTTGGAAGACCAATGTCATTGATTTAAGCGAGGGTACCAGTGGCGGTTTTAAGGAAATCCAGTTTGAAGTAAACGGAGAGGACGTCTATGGGACCCTAAAGTTCGAGGCAGGGGTACATCGGGTCCAAAGAGTACCGCAGACCGAAACCCAAGGTCGGGTACATACCAGTGCGGCCACGGTAATGGTATTGCCCGAGGCGGAAGATTTTGATGTGCAAATTGATCCAAAAGATGTGCGGATAGACTTTTTCTGTTCTTCGGGTCCCGGCGGACAGTCCGTTAATACTACCTATTCTGCCGTACGTTTGACGCATGTTCCGACAGGATTGGTAGCACAATGCCAGGACCAAAAATCGCAGCATAAAAACAAAGAAAAAGCCTTTAAGGTATTGCGATCGCGACTTTACGATCTGGAACTGGCAAAGAAACAGGAGGAGGATGCGGCCAAGCGAAATTCCCAAGTGAGCAGTGGAGACCGCTCCGCAAAGATCAGGACCTACAACTACCCGCAAGGCAGGGTTACCGATCATCGAATCGGACTTACCCTGTACGACTTACAGAATATTATTGACGGGGATATCCAAAAAATAATTGACGAATTAAGTTTGGTGGAAAATACCGAGAAATTAAGGGAAGCCTCGGAGATTTTCTAAATTGGTAAGGTCGGATCGAGTGCCATCGATAAAGCTATTATTCGCCCAACTCATAAAAAAGAACTTCTCGAATACACTCGAATAGAACACAGTTGATGACCACACAACAACTCATAGCACAAATACAGGAAAAAGAATCCTTTCTATGTATCGGCCTGGATACCGATTTGGAAAAGATTCCACAACATCTTCTGAATGAGGAAGATCCCATTTTCGCATTTAACAAATCCATAATAGATGCCACGCACCATTTATGTGTAGCCTATAAACCGAACATTGCCTTCTACGAAGCTTATGGCATAGCTGGCTGGCAAGCACTCAAAAAGACCATAACCTATCTCAACCAGAAGTATCCTCGTATTTTTACCATAGCGGATGCCAAGCGCGGGGATATTGGCAATACCTCTTCCCGTTATGCGAAAGCATTTTTTGAAGAACTGAATTTTGATTCCATTACGGTAGCTCCGTATATGGGGAAAGATTCCGTAGAACCTTTCTTGGAGTTTCATGATAAACATACCATTCTATTGGCACTAACGTCAAATGAGGGCGCCTATGATTTTCAGACTGAATTGATGGATGGTGAGGAATTGTACAAGAAAATTCTAAAGACCTCCATGGGCTATTCAAATTCCCACAATCTAATGTATGTAATCGGGGCGACCAAGGCCTCCTTTTTGGCCGACATACGGAAAATTGTACCGAATAACTTTCTTTTGGTTCCTGGAGTTGGCGCCCAAGGCGGTAGTTTAAGTGAAGTATGCAAATATGGTATGAACGAACAGGTGGGCTTACTGGTCAATTCTTCACGTGGCATTATTTATGCCTCCAGTGAAGGAGATTTTGCGTCGGCCGCTGCCGTAAAAGCAAAAGAACTACAAAGTAAAATGGCGCAGGAATTGCAGAAATTGAACTAATTCTTCTGCATCAGGTTTTCCAGGACTCTCTTGATTTTAAGGGCTTTATGCTCAAAAAATTCGCTTAACCTACTATCAGCGTATTCTTTGGAGGCTTTCTCCATAAAATCCTGATACTGATATTCCAAAAATATAATGGTCTTACGGCCAGGAGTAAGTGGTGTTACTGTTCCAACTCTACAATATTGCTTTTCCATGATCAAATTTTTGTTCTTATCGATATACGGATCTAAGAAGATTTTGGATGTTGGTTTTTTGATCATATGGGATAAAGAAATACAATTTGGCTAATTTTTAACTATTTTATTGATGAATGTCCAAATTGTGAATTTCTTTCAATAAAAATGGGCCCTTCTACAAGGAATACAATAAAAGATTTTATATATTGTGATTTGCTCTAAAATCGGGGCTTTTTAGGGAACACATTGCTAAGCTATACCTCACATTTGCACAAGGATTCCGAGACCTGGGTTACTTTTGTACACGGGGCTGGGGGAAGTTCCGCTATCTGGTTTAAACAGGTAAAGGAGTTTCGAAAACACTTCAATATTCTATTATTGGATCTTAGGGGACATGGTAACTCCAAACCCAGTCTGAGAAATGTGTTCAATGAAAAATATGATTTTGATTCCATTACCCAGGATATTGTTGAGGTCATTGATCATTTAAAAATCGAAAAATCCCATTTTGTGGGCATTTCCTTGGGCACTGTCCTAATACGGAATCTTGCCGAAAAATACCCCAATCGAGTCGAAAGCATGGTTATGGGGGGAGCTATTATGAAACTGGACTTTAGATTTAAATTCCTAATGGGTTTTGGAAGGGTTTTTAAGAATATTATCCCGTATATATGGCTTTACAGATTCTTTACCTTCATTCTTATGCCTGACAGCAACCATAGGGAATCCCGTTCCGTCTTGGTGCGCGAAGCCAGGAAGTTGTATCAAAAGGAATTTGTGAAATGGTTTAGACTTTCCTCTCAGCTAAATCCTTTACTACGTTTTTTTAGGACCGTTGATTTAAAAATTCCCACGCTCTATGTGATGGGAGGAGAAGACTATCTATTTCTTCCCTCCATTCGAAAGGTAGTACAACGACATAGTACATCCAGCCTTTTGTTGATCGAGCATTGTGGTCATGTGGTAAATGTCGAGCAGTCCAAGCTCTTTAATGATATGGTCATCCAATATGTGGCCGATGTGAGCTCATAAGCTTTTTACATTCTCCAACATTTTTTAGGCCCAGGATGGGCATCCTATATAGTTTCCTTCTTTTAAGCAACTTTCTTTTATCGGGCCAGTAAGATGATTGCAACTGCTATACCCAGGACCATAAGGCTTTTGATTTTTGGGTAGGTAGCTGGAGGGTAATCGATAGGTAAGGGGCTTGGGTGGGCGACAATAGCATCGAAAAAATGGAGAGCAATTGCGTACTTCGGGAGCATTGGGCCAGTTCGGATGGGAAATTCTCCGGTACCAGCATGAACTTTTTTAATCCAAAAACTGGGCAATGGGAACAGCTTTGGGTAGATAGCTCCGGCAACCATTTAAAACTGGAAGGTAACAGAACGAAAAATCAAATGATTCTTACCTCAAGTGATTTTGTACATACCGATGGCCATACCTACAAGAAAAAGAAATAGGAAAACCCAAGGGTGTTCAAAAATTACGCAGTAATCCAAGAAACTTTGGTTTCAATGTAAATGGCGACCCTGAATATTTTGATAGCTAATTCAAATAATTACTCTAAAAAATGAGACAGAAAGTTTTTTCGGAGTAAGTGTTCCAGGGCCGCTTTACATTTAATGGGTCATTGATTCAAAGAAAGTTCTTATTTGGTTATTTTAGGGAAAAGCTTATAAACGTTTACGATTCCGACGCATATTTACGTTTGTTTTACGCTATATGGATTACCTTATAGTACCCATGCCAAGATAAATAAACAGATAATTGGTTTATTTCCAGATTTTTATGGTTGAAAATGAAATAAAAGACGGCCAAATTTCTTTTGACCGTCTTTTGCGTTCGAGTTAGTGGGGGATTTTGGTCGATTTAGTAACCCGGATTTTGCTCAAGATTGGGGTTTGAATCGGTTTCTCTCTGAGGTACGGGCATGACCAATTTATTATCGTCATAATTAAGGTCACCTACCATGCCTTGCAATCGTTTAATATCATGAAGGGAGAAACCTTCAAAAGACAATTCCCTTTTACGTTCATTTAAAATGTCTTCAAGCGTAACCCCAACAATAGGCCCGGCATTCGACCTTGTCCTTAGGGCATTTATTTCATCCTCCGGGGACAGCCCTACCGTGGTGTTCTCCCTAAAGTTGCATTCGGCACGAATCAAGTGCATTTCCGCAATTCGCAGAAAGGGAATATTGGAAAATTCGCCCTGCCATTTTGTGGTTGCCGTTCCCGTACTGGTTTCATAAAAAAATAGGCCCCGTTGGTCGTTCGGATCATCATAGTTGTCAAAATGTTCTAGGGCTATGGCCACATCAGGATTTCCAGACCGACCTCCAAAATCACTGCCTGCCCAAAAAGTGTTCATGTCGTTCTCACCGTCCTGTGCCGTGTACTGCCAGGCAAAAATGTCCTCACTGGAATCTTCGTCATTATTGAAAGCGGAGGCAAAATCTGCGGTAAGGGCATGTCCACTGTTCTGTAGTACATCATCCGCTGCATCCCTGGCGGAGGCATAATTTCCTTGTTGTAAGTAGACACGTGCCAAAAGGGCTTGGGCGGCATAGCGGTCCGCAAAGACATCGTTGCTCCCCGGCAAAAGGTTGTAGGCATCGTTTAAATCCGAAAGCGCTTGATTGTAAGCTTCCTCCACAGTATTCCGTGATGGAAATTCTACTTGAGAGGCATCCGTCACCGCGTTTAAGACAATTGGAACTGCAGGTTGGGAATTGGATTGTCCTGCCCTATAAGGTAATCCAAATATCCTGGCCAAATCAAAATACATGAGACCCCTTAGAAATTTGGCCTCTCCTTCGATTCGGTCGCGGATAGCGGCATCTTCAACAATGTCCAAATTGGCCAGAATAAGATTGGCCTGATTGTTCACCTCATAGGCGTTTAGCCAGATATCCCTAGTGTCCACATTGTCCGTTAAGATGGCCTTTTCGTTGTATTGGGCCGGTTCTTCAAAGGTTCCATTAAATATAAGCTCACCCGAATTTGCCAATAACTCAACGGCCAGGTTCAAGCGGCCACCATATATATTCTCTTCAAAACTAGGGGTCTCCGCGCTTCCATGAGCGGCTTCGTCATATAGACCCACAAGTAAATTTTCCAGATTGGCGGAATTAGAAATCACTACTTCTGGGGACAGACTTTGCTCTGGTTGTAGATCCAAGTTATCCTCGCATCCTACTACGGCCAGTAAGGCGCATATGGTATGTTGTATTTTTTTCATTTAAGTCAATTTAAAAGTCGATGTTTAATCCAATAGTATAGGTTTTGGCAGGAGGTGCGGAATAGAAATCCTCGCCCACTATGATATCGCTTAAGGCGTCGTTAAAATCTGCTGTTGATTCCGGGTCATAGCCGATGTAATCCGTAAAGGTCAACAGATTGAAACCGGCAAAATAGACGCGAAGCCGGTCAACATGAAACTTTTCGGTAACCACTTTGGGTATGGTATAGCCCAATGTAAGGTTACGCAAACGGATAAAATCGGTCCCATCCAAATATCGGGTCGATGGTTGTTGGCCATTGGTAGAAAACAATCGGGCCTGAGGAACGTTGGTAATATCCCCCGGTTGTTGCCATCGGTTCAATTGATCGGCGGTTTGATTATCAAAAAAGCGGGCATTGCCAGATTGAAACCTTCCACTATCATTATAGATACTAGCACCCCATTCTCCTTGGAAGGTGAATGAGAAATCTAAATTTTTGTAGTTTAGGTTACTGGAAAGGCCAGCGATCAAATCAGGGTAGGGACTCCCTGCGATAATACGCTCAGCTTGGTTAAAATTGTTGGTCGTGTCCCTATTCAACGTACCATCTGCATTTAGGGTATTCAGTACAAAGAGGGCATCACCATTGTCAGGATCCACGCCTGCATATTCTACCAGATTAAAAGAGGACAATACTTCACCTTCCCGGACAATGTTTCTGCCCGCGATTATATCACCACCGGGTAAACTGGTTACTTCGTTATCCAGAGTGGAGATATTAAATGAAGTACTCCATCGTAGGTCTTCCGTTTGAATGTTTCGGGTATTCAAAACAAATTCGAAACCCTTGTTTTGCAGTTCGCCCACATTTCGTGTAATACTCACAAAACCGGTGGTACCTGGTATAGGTTCATTGAGCAAGAGGTCATTAGTGGTTTTTACGTAATAGTCGATTTCACCAGATATTCTGTTGTTAAAAAGACCAAAATCGATTCCGGCATCCACTTGTGTGGTCCTTTCCCACTTCACATCCGGGTTGCCCAATTGTGTGGGAGCCAGGGCCGCCCTTTGGTTGTATGGGGAACCTTGAAAAAGACTAAGACTTGCGAAATTGCCAATCCCGGCATTTCCGGTGATACCCCAACTCCCCCTGATTTTTAGAAGGGAGAGTGTTTCAGAATCCGTTAGAAAATCTTCCTCCGAGACAATCCAACCTACGGACGCCGCGGGGAAGATACCAAATCGGTTGTCCGCTCCGAAGCGTGAGGAACCATCGTACCGTAGGCTACCCTTAAACAAATATTTATTGTCGATCGCCAAGCTGGCCCTACCAAAATAGGATAGGAAGTTAAAGGCCGTTCTGCTGGATCCACCGGCCACTATTTCGGAGGCGCTGTTAAGCGTTTGCAGGTCGTCCGAAGGAAATCCCTGCGCCTGGATAAATTGAAGCCTTCTTCGGCTCTCCTCGAAACTCATACCTGCGGTCGCCTCAAAATCGAATAGGGATCCAAAGGTCTTGTTATAGGTAAAATAATTCGTTAAAACATACTTCTCGGTCTCCACGGTATTTGCCGTACCGAATCCACCGACGGAGGCAGATTCCGTAAGACTGCCCGAAAAACGCTCCGCTAACTGCACGCTAAGATCATAACCCACCTCCGATCTAAAATTAAGTTCGGGGGTAATCTGATATTGCAGATAGGTATTGGCGATAACCCGCCAGAGATTGGTCTCAAAATTTCCATTGAATTGCTCCATCAAGAAATTAAAGTATTCCGTACTTTCGTTATTCGGCGTCACACCGTCTTCCAAATAGGCCGGGGAGAGCGGCACTTGGGCAACGGCCTGTAAGGGTGTGGCAAAAGCGTTGTCATTGGAAATTCTATTGATTTTACTTTTTGAAAGGGCGACGTTGACACCAGTCTTAAACTTTTCCGAGATATCATGATCGACATTGGCTCTCAAAGAGTAGCGTTCCAGTATATTGCCCCTTACGATTCCGTTGGTTTTGTTATAGCCTGTTGAAAGAAAAAAGCGTGTCTTGGGGCCGCCGCCCGAAACGGAAACCCCAAAATCCTCGATAGATCCTTCTATCAGGGCCAACTCTTGCCAATCGGTGTCCACATTCGCCTGTCCGTTGGAATAAAAGTCAAATTGATCTTGAATTTCCTCTGCCGTAAAGCCATTATTCAGTCCGGCCTCCAAAAAGAGCTCCCTATACTGGTCGGCATTTAGAAAGTCCAACTTGTTCGTTGCCGTACTCCAGCCATATGAGGAGTTGACGGATACTTTGGTCCTGCCTTCCTTGCCTTGTTTGGTGGTAATCAAAACCACCCCATTGGTACCGCGGGCTCCATAAATTGCAGCAGAAGAGGCATCCTTCAAAATTTGAATGGATTCAATGTCATTCGGATTTAAGGATACAAGTGGATTGATGGGAGAGTCGTTTATGGACTCGTCTTGATTGGTCAACGGCACTCCATCTATTACATATAATGGCTCCTGGGAAGAAGATATGGTGGCAACACCCCTTACCCGTACCTTAATACCGCCCTCAACCTTACCGTTCAACTGGGTTACCCGGACCCCGGCCGCCTTTCCGGTAAGCGCGCTCTGCAAGCTAGGTGTTGGTATTTCATTAATTTGCTCGGAGGATATGGTGGCGATATTATCCGTGACCTTTCTTTTGGATTGTGAACCGTAACCGACAACGATTACCTCCTCCAGCTGCGATGCATCCTCTTGCATTTTAACGTCAATGACGTCAGCGGTTCCAACAGGTCGTTCTACGGTGCGTTGACCCAAATAGGAGAATACCAATATCTGCCCTTCCATTGCGGTGATGGCATAATTACCATCAAAATCGGATTGAGTTCCCGTGGTAGTGCCCTTTACTAGAATATTGACCCCAGGCAGGGGAATTCCCGTTTGATCCTGGACATTGCCCGTCACCGTTTTTTCCTGCGCATTTACATAGGTTATTCCGACCAGAAATAGAATAAACAAATGTTTAAATGGTTTTTTCATATGTTAAAATTTAAAGTAGTTAGTCTTGAATTGACCAATAAGATGAAAAGCGAAAAACCAAATTGCATAAAACCGCTTGACAGGGTTTGCTCCAGAAAGTTGTGGTAAGTTGGCCTTCAACAGGGCCAATGGTCAGCGTGAATTTAGAGTTGTTTTAACATTTAATTAGCCATTCGCCGCAAAGTAAAGTGCAATCCCGCTTTAATAAGGAAAGTCTTATAAACGTTTACTTTTCCGACAAAAGTTTACGCTTGGTTTACTCTGTGTAACAATTTGCGGTCTATCTGTTATATTTTATAATAACTAACCGTCATTTGGGTTTTTGCCGAACGGATTTTGTTTAAATGCCAGGTGCTTTGGTTGGGGAGTATACGGCTTTCCAAGAAAAAATGTTGGAAAGCATCAGTGTGAAGAATAAAATGCAGCCCCACAGGTTTTGATGACTAATTCAAACTTAATACTCTAAAAATGAGAAAAACATAAAATTTTAGGAATATTTCCGGTAGAGCTGCTTTTACAAAATTTTGATCCATGAACCTTCAAAGTAACAGTGCTCCTGGGTCAATATGGGAAAGACTGATAAACTTTTACGTTTCCGATAAAAGCTTACGATTAATTTACATCGGCATTTTGAAGGATATCTTTTGATATTCGCTCGGGGTCAGATTGGTGTCCTTTTTAAAGGCCTTGTTAAAGGTCACCTTATTGTTATAACCAACTTCATAGGCCACGTCGATAATATTGAGATTTTTTTTCCGATCGCTGTTTAATATTTGTTTGGCCTCCTCGATCCTGTACTTGTTTACGAGTTCGTGAAAATTCATGTTAAAATGTTCGTTGATTACCTGGGAGGCATTATGTCTTGTGGTATCCAGTCGTTGAGCGATCATTTCCAGACTGATGTCGTTTTCCTTGTAGATTTTTTCAATATCGAACAGAACGATCAGCTTTTTGCCCAGTTCTTGGGAAAGGCTTTCCGTTAGTCCCGACTTCTCATACTTAAAAAGTAGGGAGTCCCGGAAAGAGTAGTGGCCGCTGAAGACATGAGGTTGTACGTTGGCAGAGTAGCCCACGTACATAACCATGGAAGCCATACTGATTACCTGCATATGAAAGAGAAAGCCTGAGGTAATGTTGTTGCCCAGCATAACCCCATAAGCGGCATAACAAAGCACGTAAAGGATATGAATCCCGAATATATTCTTCTGCCAAGCCTTGTTTTCTTTTTTTAAATCCTTGTTGGTCCGGGTTAGGACATAAATATTGCGTATTAAGTACCCGTAAATGGCCAGAGAGGTTAATTTCAATACAATGATCGTGATATCATGGGCACTCCTGCCGCTGGTGATTCTATCCAATAACAATTGCAGCTTTTCCTGGGCCGGTAGCAAATAAATAGGAAACACGTAGATCAAGAACACCACGGTAGGTAGTAAATGTAACAGGTCCCGAGGTTTGAATTTATAGTTCTGAGTAATTCTTTTAAAATAAAAATAGAGCAAAGGCCCGTATAAAAAGGAAAAACAGGCGGACATGGAATAGGTATGGGGATATTTATAGTGGTAATTGTTCAGATTAATAAAAATGTGTAAAATAAAAAGGGAATGAATAAAAATGAAAATACTAATAAGAACCTTAGCGGTGATTTCGATTTTCTTATTGAAATGAATAATGCAGGCAATATAAAAACCGATAAGGGCCACATACAGATAAACAAATGACCATAGGTTAAATTGGGGTAGATATCTATTCACTACTTTCTCAAAGGCGGGGGATTTTCTAACGCCGTCAAATCGAGAGTCGGTCAAAACATCAGGTCTATAAACCGCTAATAGATAGTCTTCTATATGCTTCGCAGCGCCGGTACCATTGCCCAATGCAGCTTCGCATAAAGCGATTTTCCTAAAAATCGGCGCTTCCTCAATTTCCGGATGGTCGAATAACTTATCAAATTCTTCAATTGCCAGGCCGTATTGGCCTTCCCGGTATAAACTGTCCGCCTTCTTGGTAGGGGAGGTTTCAGCGATTTGGAGCGGTAAATGGTTGGTAGAACGGGATGCGAAGACCTTGGTAAAACTACCAAACAATAGCAAGAACATGACTAGAACTCCTATTGGCCTCATTTGGGGTTGGTGAATTAGCTTACTTCAAATTAGAAAATATCGGGCTAATAGCCCTTAAAATTTTCATAAAAGAAGTAAACCCCGATAATAGTTTACCTTAAGATTGCCCTAAATGTTTGTGGCTAAAAAAGAATTGTGAGGCGGTTGGACAAATGTGGTTTTTAGTCAAAAAAAAACCGGTGCTCCCACCGGTTTCAAAACTAACTAACTCAAAAAATTACTAACTCGAACAATTACGTTTAAAGGTCTTTATAGAAATGTTGACAAAAGTTAAGCAAACTTGGTCAATGAATTACTTTAGCTCCTTTATTTTACAACGGACTATGTGTCAATATATTGTTGGTGTGGGAGAAATAAATTTTAACCTTTCAATCCTGAAGTGCAAATACCCTCCTAAGTAGGTCTGTTGTTCGTGATGAGACCTTATTTCGTATTTCCTTTTCTTCCACCGAAATCATGGTGTAGACGCCTTTAAGTGCCTCTGTGGTTACGTAGTCCGTCAAATCCGGATTTACGGCATTGGTAAAAGGTAGACTATTATACCTATTGATAAGGTTGCTCCAAATGGCATCCGCGCCTACTTTTTCAAATGATTGCTGGATAATTGGTTGAAACTTTTGGTACAGGGCGGTTTGGGTTCCCCCTCTCAGGTACTGTGTTGCGGCATCATCATTGCCCAACAATATGGATTTGGCATCGGAAAATGTGATGCCCTTAACCGCCTCTACAAAAATAGGAGTAGCTTCTCCAACCGCGTCCTCCGCAGCCCGGTTCAAGATTTTGAGCCCCTCGTCCGCTAAATTGCCAAGTCCGATATCCCGCAAAGTTTTATCTACTTTTCGTAACTCCTCCGGCAGCAGGATTTTTACCAGTTCATTCTGGAAATAGCCATTTTCAAGGGTCAGTTTGGATACTTGTTTGTTTATTCCTTCGTTTAGGGCCTGTCTAAGCCCTTGGGCGATTTGATCATTACCTAAACCGACTTCTCCCTGAGGAAGTTGGTCCACCACCTGTTGTAGTTCCGCACAAGACAAAAACTGGAAAACGATAAAAAGGGAAATAATTTTATTGAACATGGTCTTCTTTCTAATTGTGGATATTACTTATGTTCGATTTCTACTATTTCTACGAGAATATTACGGTTTTATTGTTGTAGACCATGGTCTTGCGCTTCACATGAAGCTGTACCGCACGTGAGAGTACTATTTTTTCCAAATCTCGTCCCTTGGCAATAAAGTCCTTAATGGTATGCGAATGGGAAACGGTGGTCACGTCCTGTTCTATAATGGGCCCGGCGTCCAACTCTTCCGTAACATAGTGACTAGTGGCACCAATAATTTTGACTCCCCTCTCAAAAGCGGCGTGATAAGGTCGGGCACCGGCAAATGCTGGAAGGAAGGAATGATGAATATTGATGATTTTATTGGGAAACTCGCTTATGATCCGTCCGCTAACGATTTGCATGTATCGGGCCAATACGATGAAATCTACCTTGTGGCGATGCAAATATTCCAGTTGTTTCCCTTCGGCTTCGATTTTATTGTGTTTGGTAATGGGAATGTGATAATAGGGAATTTCAAATTGTTCGGCGATGTAGTGCAGGTCGTGATGATTGCTAATAATAAATGGAATTTCTACCGGCAATTCATCAGACTTGTACCTACTCAGCAGATCATAGAGACAATGGTTGTATTTAGATACGAACAGGGCCATTTTTGGCTTAACGTCATCCAAATGTAAAGACCATTCCATTTGATAAGGTAGTGCCAAGGCTTTGTCGAATTGCGATTTAAAACTTGGGATGTCCGGTATACTTTGCTCAAAATCACTTTCCAGCCGCATGAAAAAAACATTGGCCTCCTTATCTACATGCTGATCCAGGTAAATCACATTTCCCCCGTGTTCATGAATAAATCCGGTTACCGCACTAATAATTCCGGATTGGTCGGGACAATGAATAAGTATGGTGGTTCTCAAGGCCGGTGATTTATTGGTCAAAAGTAGAACAATAAAAAATAGGCTGCCAAATAATTCAACGGGTTTTTGATTGGAATTGGTCCGGGAATGGTCAATTTACAATAGATTTCCCCCAATATCGTCCGATAGGGACTTCCTCCATTCCTTAAACGACCTGCGAAAACTGCGTATTTCTGCTCGAAGTAGGTTGAGATATTCCTTCTCCCGCACCCCGTCCATTTCCAGTCCAGTGCAGTATGAATTGATATTCCGTATCATAATGTTGATGTAGGTCACACTTTTCATCCGCTCCGAAATCGAATCGGAATGTTCCGCCTGGGCAATTTTTTGAGGAATAAGAATGGTATCCGTCAACAAGGAATCGGCAATGATATCCCTTAGGCTATTGGATTTGTAAAGCTTTAGCAAATCCTTGTTAAAGGAAACATAGGAAGCAATTTCCCTGCTCATGAGGCAGAGTTCCAAAGCCTTTCTGTAAACGGGTAGATTTCTTAAACTCTGATAGGGCATATTTTCTTGTACCGGCAATTTTGTATCATAAAGTTACGAACGTAAAACAGATACGAGCTTTGGAATAGTCGGCAAATTTGTAATTTAGCCTTCAATATTAAGTTTTTTTATCTAAAAACTTTGAATATGAAGATCGACGATTTGAATTGGAAGATACTCGAATGTCTTCAGGAAAATGCACGTGAATCCTTTGCGGATATTGGGCGAAAAGTAGGCCTTTCCTCACCTGCCGTTGCAGAGCGTGTGAAAAAGATGGAGGATGCTGGAATATTAAGGGGCTACAAAGCGTTGGTCTCCCATTCCGGAACCGGCTATCAACTCAAAGCCATTATCACCTTGCGTGCCTTTATGGGGAAACTAAAACCATTTCTTTCCATAATCGGTACGTTTAAGGAAGTCATCAACTGCTATCGGATTACCGGAAATGAGAACATAGTTATGGAAGTAGTATTAAAAGATCAATTTCATTTGGAAAAATTCATTGATAAATTGATTCAATACGGCGAAACCCGAACACACATTGTCCTGTCGCAGGTAATTTCCTATGCACCTATAGAGAGCACATCATCCTCCCTTTAAAGTCATGGCCAATATGGGCAATAGGAAAAACCAAATTAAATATTTGTAGGGAAATGATTTAATCGTTTATTTTATTCAATGGAGTTGGACAAGCTAAACGAGTATTTCCAAATCGCCCTTGACAAGGGTATTTTTTATTTACCAAGGATCGTAGCGGCCGGCTTCATTCTTTGGATAGGTTTTAAGATAGTACGTAAATTGGTTCAGTGGGTGTCCGCCGCTCTCAAGAAAACTGGATTCTCGGAAACCCTAAGACCCTTTTTGTCTTCAACGATTAGCATAGTTCTAAAAGGTACGGTCCTGTTCATCATCGCCTCCATTCTTGGTGCGGACCTCACCGGATTGGTCGCTATATTGGCCGCTGCGGGATTCGCGGTTGGAATGGCGCTGCAGGGGAGTTTGGGTAATTTCGCTTCGGGAATCCTGATACTGACATTGAAGCCTTACAAGGTTGGGGATTGGATACAAGTGGACGACAAGTTTGGGCGTGTTGAGGAGATCGGTATTTTTAGTACCGATGTACTAACACCCGGCAATAAAATATTGATTATTCCCAATTCCATGATTACGGACTCCGTGGTTACCAATTATTCAGAAAAAGGAATGATACGTTTGGAATTGGAGGTTACCATGCCTTATGCCGAGAGTTTTCCCAAAGTCAGGGAAATTATTGGTGGGGCGCTTAAGGATGTGCCTAAAATTTTGGTCACTCCAGAGCCGGAAGTAGGCATTCTTAATTTCGATTCCCATAGCATTAACTTAATCGTTCGACCCTATGTACTTCCGGATGACTTCTGGGAAGTAACATTTGCCGCCAATAAAGCCATTAAAAAGGCGTTTCATAAGAGTAACATATCCGTGGCCTATTCGGAAGGAATAGAAATTGGCCGAATAGGGGAATAGATGCAGTTAAAAGATCGAATGGCCAGAATTGGTGTACAGGTAGTGATTTTCCTGAAAAGTGGGTTTGGCCAGATTTTTGATGGACATTTTGTTATGAAGCAATTTTTACTGTTCCTGACCCTGACCGCGGTTAATTACTCATATTCCCAACTATTGAGCTTAAAAAAAGGGGCCGTAACAGATGATATTCTGGTTCATGATAGCATACCGGAAACCTTTGCCATATATCTGCCTTCAAACTTTGATGCTTCCAAAAAGTGGCCCATTGTTTTTGTGGTTGATACAGAAGGAAAGGGCAAACAAGCAGTAGGCATGTTCGCCGGAGCGGCCGAGAAAAGCGGCTATGTTTTAGCGGCATCCAATGCCGTTAGGGATAGTCTTTCCATTTCCAATAATGTAAGGATTACCACGAGAATGATGAATGCGGTATCTTCCATGGTTCCTGTTCATCCCAAACGAAACTATGTAGGTGGATTCGGAAATGGGGCCCGATTTGCCAGCCTATTGCCTACTTTTATCAAAAATATACAAGGGGTAATTTCTTGTGGTGCTTCCGTTGCGAACACCGAGGTGCTCAGTAGTAAGCGGCCCTTTCAGTTCATAGGTATCGTGGGGAATTCGGATTATAACTATCCGGAAATGTTGGCCTTGGAGAAATTATTGAACAGGCTAAGATTTCCCAATCAACTTTTAATATTCGAAGGAGGACATCAATGGCCAACTCAGGAATATCTCATCACCGCCATGGAATTTTTTACGTTGGCATCAATGAAGAATGGCCATATTCCAAGCGATAGTACATTTATCAAAGAAGCCTACGAAAGAAATCTCGTCCAGATCAACAATTGGGTAGCTGTCCAAAAGCCTTTGATCGCCAATGCTTTATTGGATGAAATAATCGATGTCTTCGATCCGCATCTCAATATCGATTCGCTTGCCAATAGTAAAAAAATCTTAAAAAGGAGTAAGCTTTTTAGAGTCCAAAGTCGAGATCAAAACACGCTTTTCTTTAAGGAAACACTAATCAAGGAAGACTATGTTTATTATTTGGAGGAGGATATCCTTACTTACAATTATAATAATTTAGGTTGGTGGAACTATCAAATGGAAGAATTGAAAAAATTTGACAAGAGTTCACGGGTATTTGAGCGGCAGATGGGAGAACGTCTTAAAGGGTACGTTAATGCACTAATCGAGGATAATATTGATGCGTTAAAGGCCGAGGAAAATATAGATGAGGAGGCTTTGGGATTTTTATGGATGTTAAAAACCATTACGGATCCCTTTGATCATTCCTACTATCTAAAAATCATCTCACAAAGCTCAAAATTCGAGGATTATGGAACGGCACTTTTTTATCTCGAGGAACTGTTAAAAAAGGGATATCAAAACAAGGAGGCACTCTATAATCTAGAAAATACCGCCCTGCTTCGTATCTCGCCCCAATTCAATGAGCTTGTGGATAAATATCTCAAGGCGGCTAGATACGATATTATTGAAGAATAAGTCGGGGTACATTTTCTAGGTTCCAATCGATGACCAATCCAGCTATTGAATTTGTCACTTCCTTGCCGTATAACAATTCGCATACATAAAGTGCCGCTTCAAAACTTTTGGCACCACCCGCTGAGGTGATATACTTGCCCTCATGAACAAAAAGGACATTGTCCACCACCTTTAGGTGCGGAAACATTTTCTTATACCTAGGGATATCGCTGGGAAAAGTCGTAGAAGAAACCTGGTCCAGCAGTCCCGCTTTTGCCAAGACAAAGGCACCATCGCAGTGCGAGGTCATAAACAGTGCTTCACGATCCGCCCGTTTTACAAAGTTGAGCATAACCGTATCCCTTAAATCCGTATCCAGATGGTGTTCCGCACTGGGTACCACCAGAATATCGATTTTGGGCAGGGAATCCTGGGTATAATCAAAGTCAGGAAGGATTCTTATACCCTCAAAAGTGGTTATAGGATTTAGGGTATTGGCAACGGTAAAGGTGTTCATGGCCTGGATACCATCTCGATATTGGGTATGCTGAAAAATATCGAATGGGGCCGTAAATTCCGTATTATAGGTGCCATTCATAATAAGGAATGCTACATTATACCTATCCGGATCCAGTTTTGCAGCTTTTCTTTCGGGTGGGGGTACAATTGATTTCGAGGTCTTTGCCCGATCACAGGACCATACTGCCCAAACCAAAATTAATAGACAAATTATTCGGGTCATACCATTTAATTTATTGCAATGTACGGTAAGGAAGGGAACTTGAGTTCTCAAAATCGTATTTTTGGAGAAATCTTGAGAGCATGCGGACCTACCTTCTTATTTTATTATGTATTTGTCTCGGCTGTAAGCAAGGCAAAAGATATCACGACCTGTCCCAATCCGAAGTTAGTGAGGCGCCGGTCGGTGCAATTGATCGAATTCTGGAATTTCAGCATGAGATGAACCAAGAGTTTAAGGATCCGGAGACATCCCCCTTGCCGGATAGGTATCGCAAAAATTTTGAAGGTTTGGATTTCTTTGCGCCGGATACCAACTATGTAGTCCAGGCCAAATTGGTACGTACTCCGGAAGCCGTTCCTTTCTTGATGCCTACCACAACGGAAAGGAAATCCAGGGAAGTGGTTTACGCTATTGCCCATTTTGTGTTGCACGGGGAAAAATATCAATTGGAAATCTATCAAAACCCCGAGTTGATACTCCAAGAAGGTTACGAGGATTATCTATTTTTACCCTTTACGGATGAGACCAATGGTAAAGAGACTTATCCCGGCGGACGGTATATAGATCTACGAATTCCCAAAAGGGATTCAATGGTAATCGACTTCAATAGGGCCTATAATCCGTATTGTGCCTATAATAAAAAGTATTCCTGCCCTATAGTGCCAAGCGTGAATGCATTGAATGTTCAAATTTTAGCGGGGGTCAAGGCATTTAGGTCCAGTGAAAAATAAAAGAACCCCGGCATTGCTGCCAGGGCCTTCGATTGCTCGAAATATATAAATAAATCAACCAATTAAATGTTTAGAATTGATATATCGCGGCAAGTACAAATGATGATAGACTACTAATAGGCTCGCCATCAGAATCGGTAAACGGTTCCTCCGAAGCACTATCCAAACGAAGCTCGGGCTTGATGATTAGGTCGCCAACGGTAGCACTACCGGTTAAAGTAAGCGCGAAAACGCTGGCATCCCCGTCGGCATCATTGGCCCCGATGGCACCAAAGAAGTCGGTCTCCATAAAGTACTCACCTCTAAGACCAATGGTGAAGTTATCGGAAGTGGCAATCTGTGGGTAAAGGGCCACACCGGCAAAATCACCGATTCCGTCATCTGTGTCACCACTAAAGTAGGCTGCATTTATTCCTAGGAAAAAGGATTCGGAAAGATTAAACCCTCCGGTATAATCTACCTCGAAAGAACCGTTGTCTATAAGCAAGTTCAAGTATTGATCGCTATATCCCAATTGCACACCGTACGCATATTGTCCTAGCGGATTGAATTCCGTTAGATCGGTTGGGTTCATTATAGCCAACATCAAACTGAAATCATCGGATAAGGCAAAATCCGCCTTTAAACCCGTGTGGCTGAATGGACCATAGGAAAACAAGTAAGACGTGCTATAATTGAAATTGGCCGATGGCGAGATAACTTCGTAGCCCAAGAAGGTGTTGAAGTTACCAAATGTCAGGGTTACGGACTCGCTCACATTCCAATAGGCATATAGTTGGTTAACGATATCTCCCGTAGCGGAGTACATAGGTGATGCAAAAACAGCATCCGTACCTCTTGGGCCGAATACCAAATCAGCCACAAAACCGACTTTGTCCCCTTCATAGGAAGCAATTACATTGGCCATACCCAGTGAAAATCCGGGCAGGTTGGCAAATGAGCTACCGGGAGCCGAGTAATTCTCACCGGAATTTGCCGAATTAAGATTGGCCCTATAATAGGCGTCTATGGTACCACTAAAAGAAAATTTCTTTTCTTCCTCGTCCTCTTCTTGGGCAAAGGATACCGTTCCGACCAACATTATGGCCAAAAGAACTAGATTTTTTACGAAATTTGTGTTTGTAATCGTTTTCATAAGTAATAGAATTTATGATCCCAATGGGATTTTATATTGATTGATTTAAACTACTTTGAAAAGGGTTTTATAAACGGAGCGTTCTGCCAAACGCTCCGTTTTCTTTCCATTTTAATTAGTCGTTAGTAAAGTCTGGGTAAGCATCCATACCGTGTTCGTGCAAGTCGAGACCTTCCACTTCTTCTTCTTTGGATACTCGTAGACCAAGAACTGCCTTGAGTACACCAAGAATGATCAGGGAGGTAACTACACAGAAAGCACCAATGATAAGCACTCCATAAAGTTGGGTCATGAATTGACCTCCTCCGGCCATGGATCCAAAAATACCGACGGCCAGGGTTCCCCAAATACCGCAAATTAAGTGGACGGTTACCGCACCTACGGGATCATCCAACTTTAACTTGTCAATAAGGGCAACACCCCCTACTATAATAAGACCAGCGATGAAACCGATAACGACGGCCTCGTTCGGAGACATTAGATCCGCTCCAGCAGTTATACCTACCAGACCACCAAGGATTCCGTTAAGGAACATGGTAAGATCCAAGTTCTTGTACAACACGGTGGAAAGAAAGAATGCGCCGATACCTCCGGCAGCTGCGGCCAGACATGTGGTTACGAGTACAAGCGAAGTTAACTCTGGATCTGCGGAAAGTACGGAACCCCCGTTGAACCCAAACCAGCCCAACCATAGGATAAGTACCCCAGCAGTCGCCATTGGAATGCTGTGACCGGGAATGGCCTTGGGCTTTCCATCATCACCAAACTTGCCGATTCTTGCACCCAATAATGCGATGGCCACCAATGCGGCCCATCCACCAACGGAGTGTACCAAGGTAGAACCTGCGAAATCATAGAATCCCCAGGAATCCAAGAAGCCACCTCCCCATTTCCAGGCACCGACTATGGGATATACCAATCCAACATAGACCACGGTGAAAATCATGAAGGAACCGATTTTAATACGCTCGGCAACCGCTCCGGATACAATGGTAGCGGCCGTAGCGGCGAACATTCCTTGGAAAAGGAAGTCGGTCCACCAAGTGTATCCTCCATCCGCATAGTCAGGAGTCATACCACCATCCGGTGCTCCGATCCCAAATCCGGCGAACTTTAGAAAACCGGAATCACCATCTTCAAAACCGGGATACATCAAGTTAAAGCCCCATGCGTAGTAAAGCAATAGGCCTACGGTAATGATAAAGATATTCTTAAACAAAATATTAATTGTATTCTTTTGTCGGGTCAGACCAATTTCTAAAAAGGCAAAACCCGTATGCATGAAAAATACCAAGGCCGTGGCCAACATCATCCATACATTATTAGCTGTAAATAATCCTGCGTCCATTTTAATAATACGTTTAGTTAATTATAGGTTTAGTTTATTCCGGCCTGACCGTTTTCCTTGGTACGAATCCTGTACGCCTCGATAACCTCGGATACGAATATTTTACCGTCTCCAACATTGCCGGTGTAGGCGGATTCCAAGATGGCGTCTACCGTTCGCTGTAAAAACTCATCGGATACTACGATGGACAAATACCTTCTTTGTATATCGGTGGTACTGTAGGAAATACCGCGGTATACATGACCTTGCTTTTCATTCCCAACTCCAGTTACATCCCAGTAACTAAAGAAGTTGACCTCAATTTGATGTAATGCATCCTTGACATCATCAAACTTGGATTTTCTGATAATTGCTTCGATTTGTTTCATTGTTGATTTAATTATTTATGCTGCCAAATATTGTTAAAAAAACCTTAACCCCAAAAATATTGGGGGTATATTGAAAATTTTTATGAGTATTCTAATTTAACCCCACAAATTTTATGGGTATGTTGTAAATAAACATTAAAAAATGAAAATCTGCACATGTTGCCCTAGGGGGAACATGTGTTTTTTGAAAAAAAATCTGAAATCAGGGAAAATAATTGAAGAATATGCAAAAAAATACAGATAATCTGCCAAAAAGTTACGAATAGTTAAATATAGCTAGGATTGTGTTATATTTATAACAAGCGGATAAGCCAAAGTCCCAAGGCTATGGCCAGGATACCGATAACGATACTGGACAAGGTGTATAGGGAGAAGTGAAAAAATGCTCCGGCCGTCAAAAGTGAGTGTTTTTCAAAGGCGAAAGCGGAAAAGGTAGTGAAGCCGCCACAGAATCCCGTTGCCAAGATCAGCAGTTGGTTTTGAGTGAGGTAATCGCCCCGAAGGGAAAGACCCAATACAATTCCCATGATCAAGCATCCGATGATGTTAACAAGAAAGGTTCCTAAAAAAAAGTGCTGAAAATAGGGGTTGAAGATTTTGGTGATAAGAAATCTTAATGCGCTTCCTATACCGCCGCCCAGAAAGACAAGAAGGAGTTGCTTCATGCCCAAAGATAAAAACTATACGGCTTTCTTGTACTCTGAAGAAGCCAAATCTATGGGATAGATTTCAGAAGCTATGGAATTTTTACTGCTAGATTTCAAACTTTTACCTCCTTTGCCAATACTGGCGAAGCTAAAAACCATCATCAAAGCGTTGATTCCGATTAAAATAAATAATATGGTAAAAAAAGTTATCATCGAGTCGCCCCCTTTTACATGGTTAACGCAAAATTACGGGATTTGTTATCTTAAACGACAAAATTTGCTAAAATGTTGTCAGAAAGTGAATTTTTGTTGTGAACGTAATTTGAGCGCTAATTTTTAAGAAAATACTTAATAAGAAACAGGATTATTATGAATCCCATGAAAGTTAGGGCTACCCATTTGACCCCTTTGTAGTTTTTGGAGTGCAATTTTACATCCTTTTGGTATGCCCTAAAAATGAAAATAGTGAATAAAATGATGAAAAGTAGTGCAAAAATCACTTGCCCAGTGCTGAACATATACCTTATTTTTAGGCAAATCTAACGCAAAAAGAATAGGAATGAAAAGTAAAATAGGCGCAGTCGAGCAGTTTCATCGATCCTTTGGACTTGGGGTTTCCCAGACCATGAAAGCCGATTTGGGTCATCAAAAGAATTTACTTCGGTTCAATCTTATGGACGAGGAAAACAAGGAGTACCTGGAAGCGGCGAGCGCCAATGATTTGGTGGAGGTGGCTGATGCCCTGGGGGATATGCTTTATATCCTGTGCGGCACTATTTTGGAACACGGTATGCAACATAAAATAGAAGAAGTATTTGAAGAAATACAACGAAGCAATATGAGCAAGTTGGGGATCGACGGCCAACCCATTTATCGTGAGGACGGCAAGGTGCTCAAAGGGCCCAACTACTTCAAACCCGATATTCAAGGTATTTTAGATCGATAATTAATCCTTATGGGGTCTTATTTTCTCTTTGATTAGGTACAGGATTTTTGTAATTACCTCCAGCATTATTTTGTTAGCCTTTTTCCTTGCGTAGTAAATGAAAGTCCTTGTTGTCCCGAAGTGGATACCATAACCCCTTCAAAAATAGGCACGTAGGATGCTTTCCCAACCGACCAATCGAATACAAAGTTGGCACCGGTACCTCCTTCCCAATCCGCCTCGTTAATTACAATTGCGAGGGTTTCCATGGGTTTTAGAAAAATGGTCTTGTCGATATAAGTACGTATTAATTTACCGTCAGTTCCGTAATATTGCGCCTTTTGAATATAAATGGTATCCAATTTATTGGCGTTTCGCATACTTACCGTAGCTGTTAAGTCGTGGGTTTTCAATTCCGATATGCTGTAGATTTGGGAATAGATGGATAAATAGGTGCTTCCAGATTTAAAACTACCAATGGAGTCCAATTCAGTTATCCTTTTGTCCCAGTTAATCGGATCCAACGAACTGACTTTTTCCTTATGGATACAGGAAAGGGAACAGATAAAAACTACCAGTAGGGCACAGGTTTTTTGCATGACATTGTAAATTAGGCCATTAATACGCGGACAGCATTATTTATATGGAAACTACCCTTACCATTTAATTGGGCGAGAATAGAAGGGTATTCCTGCGTTTCAGTTCTTTGCTATACCTTATATCGCCAGCCAAAGGGATCCTCGGCCCGGTTATATTGGATATCCGTGATACGCTTTTTAAAATGGGCAGCGTAGCTTTGAGTCAATTCAGGCAGGTCGTAATCCATCCCTCGGTAGCCGAAGGTGGCAATAGGAGAGACCACGGCCGCCGTTCCTGCACCGAACATTTCCTTTAAACTTCCATTCTTGGCCGCCTCGACCACCTCGCTTACCCTAAGTTTCCGAACTTCCACGGGGATATCTTCTTGTTTAGCGATTTCCAATATGCTCTTTCGGGTAATACCATTCAAAATTCGATCGCTTACCGGACCGGTAATTAGGGTATCATTGATCCGAACAAAGATATTCATGGCCCCGGCCTCTTCTATATATTCATGGGCAAGGTCATCCGTCCAGATTACTTGTTGGTACCCTTGGTCCACGGCCAATTGCGTGGGATAAAATTGTCCTGCATAATTTCCACCGGCCTTGGCGTAACCCACTCCTCCGTTGGCCGCCCTGGAATAGACCTCCTCGATCAATACCTTAACCTTGCCGGAGGAAAAGTAGGCACCTGAGGGAGCTGTGGCTATGATAAACTTGTATTCATTGGCAGGTGAAGCATGGAATCCCTGTCCCGAGGCAAAAATAAAGGGGCGTATATATAAGGAGCTACCCTCCGATTGCGGTATCCAATCCTTGTCCAACTGCAAAAGCGCCTTTAGGCCTTCCATAAAATAGTCTTTTGGAAGTTCTGGTATGGCCATCCGCTTTGCGGACACGTTCAGACGTCTTTGATTATCTTCCGGACGAAAAAGCCACACGGAACCTTCCTTGTCCTTGTAAGCCTTCATACCTTCAAAAATGGCCTGTCCATAGTGAAAGACTTTGGCAGAGGGATCCAAACTTATGGGTTGATAGGGCATAATCTTTGGCGCTGCCCATTCCCCGTTGCTAAAATTGCACACCAGCATATGATCGGAGAATACACTTCCAAATGGAAGATTATCAAAATCTACGGATGCAATTCTGGACGTCTTTGCTTTCTCAACTTCAATTTTCTGGGCCATATCGATCATGTTCCTAAAATTTTAAACCATAAAATTAGTGATTTCTCCTTATTGGCTTTTCTTTTTTCGTTCAAAATTGATCAGTTTTGTGTTAGAAAACCAATTTTCACAACAATGGGAAGAATAGTAGTTCTATGTGCTTTTTTGATGGTGTTTTCCAGAGGCAACGGACAAGAGGAGAATCAATCCATAAAAAAGGGTACGGCAACCAATGAAAAAATTCATGTATTTGGAAATGAAATCTCGGCCTTGGGGGCAATTTCCGATGGGGATATGTACAACAAGTATTTGACGATGTCCAATGGGGATTCCTCCCAATCCAAATTTGCTGCAACGGTCACCGATGTGTGCCAGGTGAAGGGATGTTGGATGAAACTAAGGCTTAAGGACGACAACCTGGCCATGGTTCGTTTTAAGGACTACGGTTTCTTTGTACCCAAGGATATAGTGGGCAAGGAAGTAATTGTTAGCGGATTGGCATTTGTAGATGAAATGAGCGTTGCCGATCAAAGACATTATGCTAAGGATGCCGGTAAATCCTTGACTGAAATCGAAAGGATAACGGAACCGAGAAAAACTTTTGGTTTTGAAGCGGTTGGCGTGCTGCTTACTGATGGACGTGAAACGGAATCCCCTTAAGAGTGGCTGATGCCGCCCTATTTTGGAACCCATCCCCAGTGTCCCAATTTGTGAAAACTCCATGAAGCGAAGTATCATTACCACGGCGGATGGCTCCAAGACGATCTACTTGGAGCAATGGGAGGAGCACTACCATTCCAGGCACGGGGCCATTCAAGAAGCATATCACGTGTTTATAAAAAATGGTCTTTCACTATTCAAGGAGGGGCATGTCGCCATTTTGGAAATGGGCTTTGGAACGGGCCTCAATGCCCTGATTACCCTAATAGAAGCAGAAAGAACCCATTTGAATATCTCTTATACCGGGGTCGAGGCCTATCCCGTTGCCCCGAACGAACTACAGGCATTGAACTATATTGCCCAGTTGAAGGCCAACGCATTCCAAGACATTTTTGATAGGATGCACCAATGTCCGTGGAAAAAGGAAATCAAGATAACGGACAACTTTGTGCTGCATAAAATACCAATGGATTTTCGGGAGGTGAAGGCCAACCAAGTGTTTGATCTTATCTATTTTGATGCTTTTGGAGCACGGGTACAACCAGAGCTTTGGACCGAATCTATTTTTGAAAGCATGTTCCTGGTTTTGAGGAAAAAAGGTATTTTAGTCACTTATGCCGCCAAAGGCAGCGTTCGCCGGGCAATGCAATCGGTCGGATTTGTTGTTGAGCGCCTTCCGGGACCCCCTGGCAAACGTGAAATGCTACGTGCCAGAAAACCTTAAAATGGGTAGCCAGAGGTATATTTCAAAGAATTAGGTCCCAAACGTACCCCATATAACCTTCAACAACATTGTTAAACCTGAATTAAACTCATGATGTTTGGTCCGCAGATCTCTTAATTTTGTCCCATGCGTATTTTAATTACGGGAGCAACGGGATTGATCGGGAGTGAAATTGTTAGGCTTTGTCACACCCAAGGTTATGCGGTGAACTATTTGACCACTAGCAGGGACAAAATCGTCTCCCAGGAAAATTATAAAGGTTTTTTTTGGAACCCGGGTACCGGTGAAATCGATTTGGATTGCTTTACAGGGGTCCAAGCCGTTATAAATTTGGCAGGTGCAAGTATCTCAAAAAGATGGACGCCTGCTTATAAGAAAAAGATTATTTCCAGCAGAATACGAACCCTTGCAACGCTTTACGATGCCCTGGGAAAGATAGGGGATAATAAGATCATATCCTTTGTTTCCGCTTCGGCCATTGGAATCTACCCCGATTCCATTAGCAAGTATTATACGGAGGATGATAAAGAAGTAGATCAAAGTTTTTTGGGAGAAGTGGTGGAAGCCTGGGAAAAAGAAATGGACAGGTTCGCCTCTTTTGATTTCCCCTTAGCCAAGATTCGTGTAGGCCTGGTTATGGCCAACAATGGCGGTGCCTTGCCCAAAATGGCATTCCCGATCAAAAATTTTGTGGGCGCTGCTTTCGGATCCGGACAGCAATGGCAATCTTGGATACATGTAGGGGACTTGGCCCGGATTTTTCTCTTTGCCGTAGAAAATGGCCTTTCGGGTATCTATAACGCAGTGGCACCCAATCCGGTGTCCAATACCAAATTGGTCAGGGAGATTGCCAAGGTCCTCAATCGCCCATTGTTACTGCCCAACATTCCCAAATTTGCTTTAAAGACCCTGTTGGGAGAGATGTCCTACCTTCTTTTTGCCAGTCAGCGGGTAAGTTCCAAAAAAATGGAAAAAGCAGGTTTTGTTTTTGATTATGGCAATGTTTGTAGGGCTTTGGAGCAGATATACGGTCTTGGGGACGAGCAAAATTCCCCTAAAAATCTCGTTCAGGATAGATTACTTCCTTAATTAAGCGCTGCTTTCCTATTTTTTTGATACCCATCCAAGTGCTCTTCATGCTATAAAGTTTGGTGACATTTTGACATTTTTAAAGAAATGGCAGTACTTTTGCCACCTGAAAATGGATCGATTAAAAAATCAAAAAACGCATGAGCAAGAAAAATAAGGTAGAGGAGATGGAAGAAGTAGTTTCCAATGAAGAAGGACCGGTAACGGAAAATGGGCAAGACGGGAAACAAAGTCCAGAGGAAATGGAACTGAATCAGGAGGATGTGCTTCGTGATGATCTGGCTAAGGAAAAGGATAAATTTTTACGGTTGTTCGCCGAGTTTGAAAACTATAAAAAACGAACCTCGAAAGAGCGAATGGATTTGTTCAAGACCGCTGGCCAGGAGGTTATGGTTTCACTTTTACCCGTAATAGATGATTTTGACAGGGCATTGAAGGAACTGGCAAAATCAGAGGATACCGAAATGTTCAAAGGTGTGGAATTGATCAGTGCCAAACTTAGGGAAACCCTAAAGTCCAAGGGTCTGGAAGAGGTTGTCGTAGAACAGGGGGATACCTTTGATGCCGAAGTACATGATGCCATAACACAGATTGCAGCCCCAAATAAAAAGCTAAAAGGCAAGATTATAGATGTAATCGAAAAGGGGTATAAGTTGGGCGATAAGATAATCCGGCACCCCAAGGTGGTGTACGGTAACTAAAAATTTGGTATGAAGGAAGATTACTATGACATCCTCGGGGTAAGCAAAAATGCCACTGCGGCCGAAATCAAAAAGGCCTATCGAAAAAAGGCATTGGAATACCATCCAGATAAAAATCCCGGGGATGCCAAGGCAGAAGAGCTTTTCAAAAAATCGGCAGAGGCCTACGAGGTACTAAGCAATCCGGATAAAAAAGCGAGATATGACCAGTTTGGCCATGCTGCATTTGAAGGTGCCGGAGGTTTTGGTGGTGGAGGCATGAACATGGATGATATCTTCAGTCAATTCGGGGATATTTTTGGAAGTGCTTTCGGAGGCAGTGGTTTTGGCGGTTTTGGCGGTTTTGGTGGCGGAGGTCAACGAAGGGTCAAAGGAAGCAACCTAAGGATACGGGTAAAGCTAAATTTGGAAGAAGTAGCTCACGGAGTAGAAAAGAAAGTAAAGGTCCGAAGAAAGGTACAGGCTCCTGGAGTTACCTATAAAACCTGTGGCACCTGTAATGGTAGGGGCCAAGTGACCAAAATAACCAATACCATATTGGGCCGTATGCAGACGGCCACTACCTGTACTACCTGTGGGGGCTCAGGTCAAGTCATTGATAAAAGGCCCAAAGATGCAGATGCGCAAGGGCTTAAAGTGGCAGAGGAGACCGTTTCCATAAAAATCCCCGCCGGTGTGGAGGAAGGGATGCAGTTAAAAGTTACGGGAAAAGGCAACGAAGCTCCAGGTAATGGTATCCCAGGGGATTTGTTGGTGGCCATTGAAACAGAAGACCATAGCACCCTGAAACGAGAAGGGGATAATCTTCACTACGACTTGTACATCAGTATTTCCGAGGCCGTGCTAGGTACCTCAAAGGAAATAGACGCGGTTAGTGGGAAGGTCCGGATAAAACTGGAACCGGGAATCCAATCCGGAAAAATTCTTCGACTGCGGGGCAAGGGAATTTCCAGCCTAAATGGTTACGGAAATGGGGACCTTTTGGTACATGTAAATGTGTGGACCCCCAAGGAGCTTACCAAGGAACAAAGGGAATTTTTTGAACGGATGCAGGGGAACGAAAATTTCGAGCCAAAACCCGAAAAATCGGACAAATCATTTTTTGAGAAAGTTAAAGATATGTTCTCTTGATAAATTTATTTTATATTAAAATAAAAAACGTATATTTGATTTGATATTGGGAAACCAATATTAATTTTCTTTTTCATAGCAATTTTTTTCCCATCCTTAATTCTTTTAAGGGTGGGTTTTGCTTTTATGGGGTAGGATATGAATGGTCCTAGAGGACAAATGATCCAATTACGAATACTCCATATTTTTTCGTTCACCTGGTAATCATCATCATAATAAGTTGATAAGGAGCTTAATTGGGAGAATGGACCTGCACCACCAATTAGGGATGCAAGCCCCCGCTTGCACCAAATGGAATTTACAAGGAACTCGGAACACCTTTTAAAGCAATTCTATATCTTTGGCAAAATTGCTTGCATGAATAACATTTTGGTTACTAAGGAAGTTACCAAACAATTTGGAGATCATACTGCACTGGACAAAGTTTCCTTAGAAATCCCAAAAAATAGTATTTATGGATTGTTAGGCCCTAATGGGGCCGGTAAAACCACCTTGATCCGAATTATTAACCAAATAGCCTTTCCGGATCATGGGACCCTACTTTTTGACGGTGAACCTTTGCATGCATCACATATTGCCCAAATTGGCTATTTACCGGAAGAAAGGGGATTATACAAGAGCATGAAAGTTGGAGAACAAGCCCTATACCTGGCACAGCTTAAAGGTCTGGCCAAAGGGGAAGCGAAAAAACGCCTTCAGTCATGGTTCGAACGATTGGAAATAGAGGGATGGTGGAATAAGAGAATTCAGGAACTTTCAAAAGGTATGGCACAGAAGATACAGTTTATCGTAACGGTGCTGCACCAGCCAAAATTGCTCATCTTCGATGAACCTTTTAGTGGCTTCGACCCCATAAATGCCAATGTAATCAAGGAGGAAATACTCAGATTAAAGGAAAATGGGACCTCCATCATCTTTTCTACCCATCGCATGGAATCCGTTGAGGAATTGTGCGAATATATGGCCCTGTTGCACAATGCGAAAAAAGTACTGGATGGCAAGCTTTCAGATATAAAAAGGGAATACAGCAATAATGAATTTGAGGTCTGTATCGATATTGAAAATAACGATGGGGAAACCGTATTGGAGGAGTTGAAGGAAAAATTTAAAATACATTCATCCAATTATCATCAAGAAGAACATCAATTGGAGTTCAACGTACAGCTACCTTCCGCGAACTCTGGGGAAATGCTGGCCTATCTCTCCAAAAAGGCGAATATTGTACGTTTTTCCGAGACCGTTCCCTCCGCCAACGACATTTTTATAAGAACGGTACAAAGTAAAGAAGTTCATGAATAAACTGTCCTTGATCATAAAAAGGGAATACCTGGCCAAGGTAAGGAACAAGTCCTTTGTTATCATGACCTTTTTGAGCCCAATTTTGATGGTAGGGATGGTGGTCTTAATTGCATATTTGACCAAAATTAACGATAATGAGAAACGGATAATCGCGGTATTGAACCAAAGCGGATTCTTTTCCAACGAGTTTATCGCTACCGAATCTACGGGATATGTCACTTTCAGGGATATCGATTTGGAGGTGGCCAAGGATTCCACCTTAAACATGGGTTTCTATGGATTACTATATATACCTAATAGGGCCAATCTGGAGGAAGTGACGGCGAATACCTTTTTCTACAGTAAGGAACCCCCCGGAACAACGGTTCTCGGTAGGCTGGAAAGTATTTTCCAAAACCGACTTTTTCAACAAAGGTTGCTTAATTTGGATGTCTCGCCCGGCGAGTTCGCCAAAATCGACCGCCCTTTTGAGATCAATACGGCCACATTTTCGGGCCAACGTAACCTTAAGGGAATGAATGAGGTGAAGGCCTTTATCGGTGGAGGATTTGGCTATCTAATAATGATGTTCATTATCATTTATGGGGGTTTTGTTATGAGAAGCGTTATTGAAGAAAAGACCAGTAGGATTGTCGAGGTCATCATTTCTTCCGTAAAACCCTTTCAATTGATGATGGGCAAGATTATAGGAACCTCTCTGGCCGGCATTACACAGTTTGCTATTTGGATCGTATCCGCCGCATTGTTGTTGGTCGTAGTATTTTCGTTCTTGGGAATCGATCTGTCCACTTTGGGCAATAGTGCGCATTTTGCCCCCGGAATACCCACATCGGCACCCCCATTGAATGAGGATATGCGCTTGTACGCCCTGGAATTTATGAAGATACCTTGGCTGGTGTTGATCGCCTTTTTTATGCTCTACTTCATTTTGGGCTATTTGATATATAGCTCTATTTACGCTGCAATCGGCGCGGCGGTGGACAATGAAACGGATACCCAGCAATTTATTTTCCCCATCATTCTTCCATTAATGTTGGCCATTTATGTAGGATTCTTTTCGGTATTCAGCTATCCACATGGCCCCATAGCCGTTGGTTTTTCCTTATTTCCGCTGACTTCCCCCATTGTGATGTTGATGCGTTTGCCGGGAGGTATTGGTGAAGGGGGCGTTCCTGTTTGGCAGCTGATCGCTTCCATTCTCTTGTTATTGGGAACCTTTGTAGCTATTGTAGGATTGGCGGCCAAGATTTACCGAGTGGGCATTCTTATGTACGGGAAAAGGCCTAGTTACAAAGAATTGTATAAATGGTTAAAATATTGACTATGGATCAGGAAGAGGCGAACAAGGTAGAGGAAATCATAAAAGAGGACATTTGGGGCAGCATCAAGGAATTTTTGGATTATGGCCTGCACATTGGCCAAGGTAACCACCGCATCGATGTAACTATTGGAACCCTGTTGTTACTGGTGGTCGCTTTTTTGTTGACCGGTTTTATCCTTAAATGGTTGCGCGGATTGTTTACGAGAAGGATGGACGATGAGGACAAGCTCAAATTCATCAGTATTTTCAAGTTTATCAAATATGTGGTCTATGTCACCGTCATTTTGATAACGATGAGCGCCGCGGGGATAGACATAACCTTACTGATAACCGCTTCTGCGGCTTTATTTGTAGGACTGGGACTGGCCTTACAGGAGCTGTTTCAGGATGTGATCGGTGGAATCTTCATCATTTTGGACAAATCCGTCCATGTGGGCGATATCGTTGAGGTCGATGGAAAGGTCGGCAAGGTGTTTGAAATTAAATTGAGGACCACCCGAGCCATCACACGGGATGACAAGGTCATCATCATCCCCAATCATAAGTTTATCAGTGATATTATATTTAATTATACCCAAAACCATAAGACCACACGTGAAAAAGTTCATGTGGGAGTTGCTTATGGAAGTGACGTGAACTTGGTAACGGAAATTTTGGAGAATGTCGCCCATGACCAAAAGGGAATACTCAAAAATCCCAAACCCTTTGTTCTGTTCGAGGAATTTGGCGACTCCGCCTTGATGTTTTCCATTAATTTTTTTACCAATGACAGCTTTGGGGACCCTAGGATAAAAAGTGCAATGCGTTACCAAATTGATGCACAGTTTAGAGCAAATAACATAACCATTCCTTTCCCACAACGCGATGTGCATTTATACCAGGATGCACCTATAACCTATCGGCAAGAAGTAAAACCCAAAGGGAAGAATGATTAAAGGCAAGGTAGTTGCCCTAAGCGGCATTATCATAACCCTGTTCAGCACAGTGGCGTTGGCGCAGACAACGGATTTGTTCCGTTTGGAGTACACCCATATTCCGGAAAATGATTTTGGCATTCGAACTTCCAGGTACCGCGCTTTGGCCAATATTCCCATTAAAATGGGCAAAGAGGATTATTTGGTTGCCGGGACGGAATACAATACCTATCGATTTGATTTTAACAACCCCTTGCCTTTCTCTACCACTACCTTGGAAGAACTCCATATTATCGATGTCAATCTAGGCTACATCCTTAAATTGAACAGTTATTGGCGGGTTGTGGGCATAGTTACGCCCCGTTTGGCATCCAATTTTGTAAATGGCGTGGAGAACAATGATTTCCTATTTAATTTTTCGGCCTTGGCATGGAAAGAAAGGCGGGATGTGGAACAACCTTTTCGTCTCATATTGGGCCTTACCTTTAACAGTGCGACGGGGCTGCCCTTTCCCCTTCCATTGATCAATTATCAAAAAAAATTTCACCCCAATTGGTCCTATACCTTGGGCATACCGCGAATGGATATCAAATTTTATATGAAAGACAAGCACATTCTGCAAACGGCATTGTTTTTGGATGGATATTTTGTAAACATTCAAAACGATATTCTATTGCCCGGTAATATATTGGGAACTTCGGTTTCACTTTCGGCTTTGGTGGGTTCCTTGGGATATCAGTATAAAATATCAAAATTTATTTCGTTCTATGGGCTTCTCGGATATTCCCTGGTACAGGAGGGATTACTAAGGGATGGTAACAGAGATAGGGCCTTTACCTTAAATGACGAGGGAAATATCTATCTTAGAACGGGATTTAAAATATCAATTTTTTAAAATAAGAAGATGTCAAAAATATTGGTGGTAGAGGATGAATCGGCCATACGCAGGGTATTGATAAAAATTCTTTCTGAGGAGAACGATGCCTATGAAGTGGATGAGGCGGAGGATGGCCTAAAGGGTTTGGAAACGATAAAGAACAACGACTATGATTTGGTGCTTTGCGATATAAAAATGCCCAAAATGGATGGGGTGGAAGTCTTGGAGGCGGCGCGGAAGATCAAGCCGGAGATTCCCTTTATCATGATATCCGGCCACGGCGATCTGGATACCGCAGTGAATACCATGCGATTGGGAGCGTTCGATTATATTTCCAAACCCCCCGATTTAAACCGACTTTTGACTACCGTTAGAAACGCCTTGGATAGAAAGGAATTGGTGGTAGAAAATAAAATTCTGAAGAAAAAGGTAGGCAAGAATTACGAAATGGTCGGTGAAAGCAATGCGATAGGCACCATTAAGGAAATAATAGATAAGGTGGCCCCAACCGATGCGCGGGTCTTAATTACAGGTTCCAACGGAACGGGGAAGGAATTGGTGGCCCATTGGATCCATGAAAAGAGTAATAGGAACGCCTTTCCCTTTATTGAAGTAAATTGTGCCGCCATCCCCTCGGAGCTTATAGAAAGCGAACTATTCGGACATGTCAAAGGGGCTTTTACTTCGGCCGTAAAGGATAGGGCCGGTAAATTCGAAGCTGCCAATAAAGGGACGATTTTCTTGGACGAGATCGGGGATATGAGTCTTTCGGCCCAAGCAAAGGTCCTGCGCGCTTTGCAGGAAAATAAGATTTCCAGGGTAGGGACGGATAAGGATATCAAAGTTGATGTCCGTGTAGTCGCGGCCACGAATAAAAATTTGCAAAAGGAAATTGAGGAAGGGAATTTTAGGGAAGACCTGTATCACAGACTTGCCGTAATCTTGATAAAGGTCCCTTCGTTGAACGACCGACGGGAGGATATTCCTCTGCTCATTCAACATTTCACCAAAAAAATTGCCTCCGAACAGGGGATTGCTCCCAAGGCTTTTTCCGATAAAGCTGTTAAGTTGCTCAAATCTTACGACTGGACAGGAAACATCCGAGAGCTAAGAAATGTGGTGGAACGATTGATTATTCTAGGTGGCAAAGAGGTCAGTGAGGCCGATGTCAAACTGTTTGCCAGTAAATAGTGGGTATTCCCGGCTTTTGAGGGAGTTTACCTAAAATGGCGAAACAGTTCGATGGCGATTGACAATAAATTCGAACTATTTGGAATTTATAATTTTATTCGCGCAGTCCCCCAGTTGTTCCAGGGCCTTAGCGGAGATTTCCTTGGTTCTAAGATTGTAATATTTCTTCCCCTCGCTCAAGGCGGAATTCAAGAGCTGTTGGGCGCATTGGTCATGGACCTTTTGCGCAAAAGCGCGGGCTTCCTTGCAATTAACGGAATGGATTACCTGGTCCAAGGAGCTTTCAAACTGAATTAAGGACTGATCGATTTTGGCCATTAATTCTCGATTGTCACTTTCCTTTAGAACGTTGCGTTTTTTCTTAACATGTTTTGTGTTCAATTCCAATACATCGGCGGGATAGGGGCTATTCTGTGTTTCGTACTCCAAAATGGCCTCCAAGGCGTCGTTAGCATCTTCCAAGGCTCTTTTCAATAGTATTTTAGCGGCACCCAAGGTACTTGTCCTTGTGGATTTTTTTAGATTTTCAAGACCCTCTTCCATGCTCAAAACCGCATATTCACAACCACAGTCGGCAATTTGTTTCTTGGATTTAACAACGGCATTAAGTGCCTTGTAGGCAAAGTATCGGGTCTGGTTAATATCCGTCATCTCGATCGCCTTTTGCGTTTGATACTTGACAAAACCAATATTGGAACCGGCATATTTGCATGCCGAATTGGGCCTAAAAGAAGATAATAAGCAGAAAAGCAGAGCGCATAGCAAGATTTGATACTTCTCCATTCTAGTGGTTTAAACGTAAAATTTGGGACATTTTACCAGGTAAAGTTAGGGATAACTTGGCTGGAGGACCACTTTTTTCGATGGATACCGAGGGTGTACCAATATTTTGGACAAAGTAGCCCTTTGTAAGGACAAACGGTCATTTTTTTTAACATTCAATGCATTTCAACGATAAAATATTTTATATTAAACCTATGAAGACAGTAGATATAGCACAGTTTAGGGTGGAAACACCTATTATTCTGAAAGATTCCAGTACCCTAGAGGATTTAAACGCTACAAAAAAAGAGTTAAAAAAAGCGCTGGAAAAAACCAGGGAAGAGCTCGGTAAATTTCAGGATACCCTATATGCCCATGCCAAATATGGGGTTTTGGTGTGTCTTCAAGGCATAGATGCTGCAGGAAAGGACAGCTTGATTCGCGAAGTGTTCAAGGATTTCAATGCTCGTGGTGTCGTTGTACACAGTTTTAAAGTGCCCACGGATTTGGAACGCAAGCACGATTATATGTGGAGACACTACATTGCCCTTCCGCCGAAGGGAAAGTTTGGGGTGTTCAATCGTACGCATTATGAGAACGTACTGGTTACCCGGGTACATCCGGAATACCTATTGAGCGAAAATATGCCGGACATTCTAAGTGTGGAGGATGTAGACCAGGCCTTTTGGGACAGGCGCTTTGAGAGGATCAACAATTTTGAGCGGCATATAGCGGAAAATGGTATGATCATTTTCAAGTTTTTCCTGCATCTTTCCAAAGAGGAACAACGCCAAAGACAACTGAGAAGATTACGACTTAGAAGAAAAAATTGGAAGTTTTCTCCTGGTGATCTGGAGGAACGAAAGCTTTGGGATCGGTATCAGGAATGCTATGAAGATGCTATAAATAGAACCTCCAAATCACATGCCCCATGGTATGTTATTCCTTCGGACAACAAGGATGCTGCCCGAGTGATTGTAGCCACCATTCTACTTCAAGAGTTAAAAAAATACAAAGATATCAAGGAACCCGAGCTTGATCCAAAAATACAGGCTAATTTAGAGGCTTATATCCAGCAATTGGAAAATGAAGGCAAATGAGAAAAATAAGCCTGTTGTTTTTTTTGGCAACGGTGGTTTCCTTGGGCCAGACCAAGGATGAACGCCAAATAAAAAAAATATACGATAAGGCCCTGACCGAAGGATTGGCCTATAATTGGCTAAATCATCTTTCCAATCAAATAGGCGGGAGGCTTTCGGGATCGGTACAGGCACAACAGGCCGTGGACTATACCAAGGCCCAGTTAAGCGACTTGAATTTAGATCGTGTTTGGCTACAACCGGTCGATGTTCCCAAATGGGTCCGGGGAACTCCAGAATTTGCCTATATAGAAACAACACCGGGCGTAACCAGCAACGTTCCCATTTGCGCATTGGGAGGATCGGTAGCAACACCTTTGGGCGGATTAAAGGCCAAAGTGGTGGAAGTACAAGGGTTGGCCGATCTTGAGGCGATGGGTGAAGAAAGGATAAAAGGCAAGATCGTATTTTTCAACCGCCCCATGGATCCGCGACAAATCAATACCTTCGATTCTTATTCCGGAGGGGTGGACCAGCGCTATTCCGGAGCTGAGGAGGCCATTAAATATGGAGCAGTGGGCGTTTTGGTCCGTTCCTTAACGCTTCGCCTGGATGATTATCCCCATACCGGTGCCATGAGCTACGGGGAGACTCCTTTGGAAAAAAGGATTCCGGCGGCTGCCATTAGTACCAATGGGGCCGAGTTGTTGAGCACCACCTTAAAATTAAATCCGGAAATCAAGTTCTATTTCAAGCAAAATTGTCGTCAAGAGGAAGATGTGGAATCCTATAATGTTATTGGTGAAATCACCGGATCGGAGCATCCCGAGGAAATAATTTTAGTGGGTGGACATTTGGATTCTTGGGATCTGGGAGATGGTTCCCATGACAATGGTGCTGGCTGCGTACAGAGTATGGAGGTGCTCCGACTTTTTAAGTTAACCGGTTACAGGCCTAAACGTACCATACGCGTGGTGCTTTTCATGAACGAAGAGAATGGCCTTAGGGGCGGGAATAAATATCAGGAAATGGCCCTATCCAAAAAGGAGAACCACATCTTTGCCTTGGAAAGTGATTCCGGTGGGTTTTCACCCAGGGGCTTCACTTTCAATGCTTCCGATGATAATTTAGAACATGTACAATCCTGGGCACCGCTTTTCGAACCATATTTGGTGCATTTTTTTATCAAAGGATATTCCGGTGCGGATATTAGGCCGTTGGATAATGGCGTAACTGTTCTGGCCGGACTTCGAACGGACTCCCAACGTTATTTTGACCATCATCACGCGGAAACGGATACCTTCGAACATGTGAACAAACGTGAATTGGAGTTCGGTGCCGCGGCCATGGCCAGTTTGGTGTACCTCTTTGATGAGTATGGAATAGTCCGCTGAGGGCAATTCATGAGATACCCATAGTGTATTTATTATAAGCCAAGGCGTCCATCGTGGGACCAACAAAAATACGTACCTTTGCCGCTTATTAAAAAAGCGGAAAATGCAAGACGGAATCTATGCAAAATTCAACTCCTCAAAAGGGGAGATTCTAGTTAAACTAACTCATAACAAAACTCCTGGAACCGTAGGTAATTTTGTTGCCTTGGCAGAAGGCAAAAAGAAGAACTCGGCAAAAAAGTTGGGAGAACCGTACTACGATGGTCTTAAGTTCCATAGGGTAATTCCAGACTTCATGATACAGGGAGGATGTCCCTTGGGAACGGGAACCGGGGACCCCGGATATAAGTTCGATGACGAGTTTCATCCCGAATTAAGGCACGATGGTCCTGGGATACTTTCCATGGCCAATGCTGGCCCAGGCACCAACGGGAGTCAGTTTTTCATCACGCATCTATCCACTCCTTGGTTGGATAACAAACATACCGTATTTGGTCATGTAACCTCCGGTCAGGATATTGTGGATGCGATTGCACAAGGCGATCAAATTAACAGTTTGGAGATTGTAAGGGTAGGGGACGAAGCAAAGGAATGGGATGCTCTACAGGCATTTACCGATTTTGAAAAGTCCAAGATAAAACGATTGGAGGAGGAACAAAAGGCGCAGGCGAAGCAGCTTGAAACAGTTTCGGCGGGATTTAACAAAACCCCTAGTGGATTGCGATATAAAATTCTGGAAAATGGGAAAGGGACAAAAGCCGAAAAAGGCAAACCGGTTTTCGTACATTATGAAGGATCTCTATTAAATGGACAAGTGTTCGACTCTTCCTATCAGCGTAACCAACCCATTGAATTTAAATTGGGCGTCGGTCAGGTCATTCCAGGTTGGGACGAGGGCATCTCGCTTCTAAAGGTCGGAGATAAGGCCCGCTTTGTCATTCCTTCGGATTTGGCCTATGGCAGTGCCGGAGCGGGAGGAGTAATACCGCCGAATGCCACACTACTTTTTGATGTGGAATTGATGAAGGTCGGTTAGGGATTGGGAACGCTTAATTCCCATATTCTGAAATAACTTACCTTAACGCATAAGGTAGCCTTTCATTTGTACTTTTTAAAACTGATCATGAGCAGTAACGCATTGATCAGGATTAATACGAATAAGAGGATAAAGAAAGTAGGCATACAACATTCCTTTTTAAGACCATGAAATCTGCTTGTGACTAAGGAACAACTGAGAACGACGAATCCCTACTTTTAAACATTCAATTACGGTTATCGACGGTCGCTACCTTTTTTGGTGCTCGAGATGAGCAGGACAACGTTTACAATCAATAGCAAAAAAAGAATCCAAAGGAAGGTAGGCATAGTATGGCGTTCTCGTTAGTAGTGGGGTCTAATACTTTGTTTAACTTCAGATACGAATAAGCGGTCAAGGTTGCGTTATTCTTAAACAAAAGTAAAATAGAACATAGATGAGGAATTTTTCCAAGCTTGCCGGAAATAAAAAAACCCTGATCATATGATCAGGGTTATGTTATAAAAAAGTTTATTCGTTACCTCTATTCAACTACTTTTACATTAACGGCATTTAATCCTTTTTTACCTTGTTGTAGTTCATATTCTACAACATCACCTTCTCGAACCTCGTCTATCAAGCCAGAAATGTGTACAAAATGATCTGTGTTTGAACCTTCTTCCGTGATGAAACCATATCCTTTGGAATCATTGAAGAATTTTACTGTTCCTTTACCCATAATTAAAAAATTAGAAATTAAATTAAAACGCGAAGGTAATGTTAAAATTTTTAATTCGGTGATTTTTTGGAAGTTATCTTTTTGTAAAGGCAATCGAAGTTTTTTGTCCTGTATCCCAAAATCTTCGAATTTCCATAACATAGCTCTCCCTGATTTAGGCTGTTGGATCCGGTGTCATTCTAAGATAGGGCTTTACCTCTTCCACACCTTTTGCAAACATTTCACGGGCCTGTTCCGTGGGTATTGCCGGACTTACAACTACGTCCTGTCCATGTTCCCAATTTGCGGGAGTGGCCACTTTATGATAGGCCGTCAATTGCAAGGAATCCACAACACGTAGCAATTCGTAAAAATTACGTCCTGTAGAGGCCGGGTAGGTAAGTATCAGTTTTACGGTCTTGTCCGGGGCGATGATGAAAACGGAACGTACAGTAAGTTTATCGTCAGCGTTCGGATGGATCATATCGTATAGGGTAGCTATTTTTCTATCCTCATCGGCAATGATCGGAAAGTTCACCGTGGTCTGCTCCACTTCGTTAATGTCCTTTATCCATTCGGCATGGGAAGCTGCACCGTCCACGCTTAGGGCAATCATTTTCACGTTTCGTTTGTCAAATTCGTCCTTGAATTTTGCAGCCGTACCCAATTCAGTAGTACAGACGGGCGTAAAATCCGCCGGATGGGAAAAAAGTATGCCCCAACTATCACCCTAATCATACAAAGTAAGGGTTCCTTGGGAGGTTTCAGCAGTAAAATCAGGGGCGGTATCGCCCAATCGTATGGTAGCCATATCCTATGTTTTAAGTGATTAATTGTTGTTGGCTGCAAAGATTATGGGATTAGGTAGGAATTCCTTATTTTTTTGGTTAAAAATCTATTAAAGTTCCAAACCGTCCCGAATTTTATACGGGGTAGTTATAGAGGGAAAATAAATAGCGCTATTTTCGTTTTATGGAAAACATCGAAATCGATAAATTACGGTACCCCATTGGGCATTTTACGTTACCGGACCCTTTGGATCAGACCACTATCCTGGACTGGATCTCCGAATTGGAGAGTTTTCCCCAAAAAATCAGGATGCTGGTCCAGAACCTTTCGGATGAGCAATTGGATACCCCCTATCGCCCCGGGGGATGGACCGTTAGACAGGTGGTACACCATGTTTCGGATAGTCATCATAACAGCTATATCCGCTTTAAGTGGACATTGACAGAGGACCGTCCAACCATCAAGGCCTATGACGAAAAGGGCTGGGCCAATTTATTTGATTCCAGGACAGCTCCCATCCAAATGTCTTTAGATCACTTAAGTGCCATACACGCCAAATTAGTCCATTTGCTTAGGGGACTTTCGTCTAAAGACTTAAAGCGTACCTTCCTGCACCCGGAAAGTGGCGAGGAAACCTCCTTGGAGGAAAACATAGGGAGGTATGTTTGGCATGGCAACCACCACTATGCGCATATTGAACGACTGTTGAAAAAATAGGATTTTCGGTTTGTCCGTCCGTTTGAACTGGATGGATCACATACGTTTAAAAAGGACCCACATATCCCGTTCTTGCTCTATGACGTGGGGTAGATCCAAATGGCATTCACCGAGAATCGCAAATCCCCGGTTCAAATAAAAATTTAGGGCAGGACCGTTTTTCAGAGTATCCAACCACAGTACCTTTTTGTTCAACTCCTTTGCCCTTTTTTCTACATAATCGAGCACCTGGGTGCCTATACCTTTGCCCGAGAGTTCCTTGAGGATATATAACTTCTCCAATAAACAAGCCTCTTTTTCGGTATAGGGCGCAATCTTGGAATGTATGATAATCTTAAAAATACCCGCTGGTTCCGCGTCACGGTAAACCATAAAATGTTCATTGTTGGAATCTTTTAGTTCCCGATCAAGAAGGGCCGGGTCAAAACTGGAATGTATATAGGGTGAGGGATCATTTTGCTCCCAAAGATGTAGGTAGTGTTGCCTATAGGATTTTGTACCGACCTTACAATAGAGACCGACGAGTTCTTGAGTTAACGGTACAATGAGAATAGCCATTTCTTACGCATTGCGCTCACCTCCCTCGGGACCATAAAATAGGACCCAAGTGGAAAAATCCTCCGTGAAATTTTCAAAACGATGTTCCGTTCCTGCCGGAACAAAAAGAAAATCGCCTGCGGAAAACTGCACTCGTTCAGAACCGTTCTGGAATTCTCCTGAACCTGAAATTATAATATACACCTCATCCCGGGTATGCGGCGTTTGGCGATCAATTTTTTCGGGGCGGTATATTTCCAAGACCAAGGTGCCATGTTCAAAAAGTTTTAAAAATGGCGAATCCGATTGTGCCAGTTGGGCCAAAGCGTTTTCCGGACTAATTTTCATCTTTAGGGATTAGGCTTGGGTTTCGGTCCATTTGATATTGCAACCGATACTGGGTTTTTGATGGTCATCTATTTTTTTTCCATCCAATAGGGCATTCATGGCACTCCTAAGGTCTTTTCCAGTGACAGGAATACCATTGCCAGGGCGCGAATCGTCCAATTGGCCCCGGTAAACAAGTTCCAAATTGTCATCGAATAAATAAAAATCTGGTGTGCATGCCGCGTCATAAGCCTTCGCTACTTCTTGTGTGCCATCATAAAGGTAGGGGAAGGTATACCCTTCATCATGGGCGGTCTCCTTCATAAGGTGGGGCGCATCTTCTGGATAATTGATAATATCGTTACTGGATATGGCGATAAATCCAATACCCTTTTTTTGATATTCTTCGCCCAGATTGGAAATTTCGGGATTTACATGTTTTACAAAGGGACAGTGGTTGCAGATAAACATAATCAAAGTACCTTTTTCTCCCTTTATGGTCGCTAGGTCCAAATCTTTTTCACTTACACTATCCATTAAATGAAATGGAGGGGCTATGGTGCCCAAAGGAAGCATATTGCTGGGAGTTCTTGCCATTGTATATTATTTTTTACGCTGAATTTGAATAAAATTGTCGCATATCAAATTTACTAAGAATTTAGGAAAAATATTTTGCGAACGAAGACCTTTGGGACGCGGACAAGAGCAGTACACGTACCAATACATGGAAACATACTACCTAAATTCAGGGGTTAGGTAAGGCAGATGGAAAGCTTGGGCTACATCATCTGGCCAAAGAAAATCGCGTTCATCAACAATTTGTTGGTACCGTACCAAAATGCCCTAAAATTGGTATTGTCCGTAAATATCATGACCTTTCCCTTGCCCAGTTTTTGTACCTGAAAAGGAACGCTTCCCTTTAACATCTCCAAATTTTCTTCTGAGATATACCCACTCAATAAGGGGGAGCCGGTATATTGAATGGGGTTGTTGTAGCTGTTTTTATCCGGTTCAATATATACATTGGTATTGCGAAATAAGGGCAACGCTTTGTTCTTGTAACCAAAATTAATAGGGTGGGAGCGATCCAGTTTTGCATTGAAAATGGCACCTCCCGTGACCTGTGCACCTTTAAAGTCGCCCTTTTCGCCAAAGGAAACGCCTTTGGCGACCAAGGTGTCTTTTCTAAATTTTAGTTTCATCAACTCATTTTTTGCGAACCACTCGGCGGTGTTTCTATAGCCGATCAAAGTTCCCCCCTGTTTTACCCATTCCTTAATATTTTGAATACCTTTTGCGGATAGGGCGGAACTTCCCGAAAGGTTCGGAATGATCAAATCGGTGTATTTGGACAGGTCGATTTTTTCAAAATAGTCAACATCCAATTTGGTGATTTTCATGTTATACCGGGTATCGAACAAATGCCAAATTTCGCCTGCATCATAGGAACGAACCCCTCCACCGACCAACAGGGCCACTCGTTGTTTTTTGATCGGGTCCAATTCGTTACTGCCCAGATCGATGCCTTGGGCAAGCCCTGAATTCACCGCGTTTATTTGTATCTTACTCTTTTCAGCCACCATTCCCAAAAATTGATGGAGCTCCTTAGGGAGCAGCGCTTGACCCTGAACCGGGATTAATATGGTCCCGTAATCGTATGAGTTCCCTCCAATGGAGAATGGATATTTGGCCACTTTGGCGCGCAATCCCTTTTCCAATATCATATTAAGTGCCTCGGGGGTATAATATTCGTGCCATTCAAATAGGTAGGCATAATCACTATATGCGGTAACCTGACTGCTAAGCCCCTCCAATTGGACTACCTCGGTACCCGCATATTCCATGGATGTAACGATTTCGTGATCCAGGTTAAAGGACAAGGGAAAGGTCCAGGCAGAAACATCATAAAAGAGACTATCTGTAAATGTGGTCCTTTTTTCGAACATGGCCTTGATCAAGCGATGGTTTTTCTGATTCATAGGAACCAAATAGGCATTTCCCGGACTATATCGTTTACCGTTCAAGGTTGTTTCTTTGGCCAAATCATGAAACTTGATTTGGTGGCGCTGTAGCACTTCCGCCAAGTGCCAAGTTTTGGCCGCGTCCTTGCTATCGCCAAAAATTATGGCTTGGGCCTTGCTCCGCGAAGCTTCCTCCCGTGCCGTTTTATAAAAATCACGTTGATAACTCAAAATTTTGACCCTCATATCCAAGCCCGCCTGAACAGTTGAAAGTGCTGTGGTAAACTGGTTACGAATGGTAAAAGGAAAAGTCAGCATCCCATTTTCAGATTCTTGGATATGCCCTCGGGAACTACCTTGCTCAAAAAGAATGCCGATGCTCCCATTAATATCCGGAAAAGTGGACCCTTTGCCATAATAATAATCATCATAGTTCTCCTCGGAATAATACAAAGAGCCTATTTTATCCAGTGCCTTGGCATGATAGGTGCCGATTTCCGCCGTAAGTTCCTGGTTTAACTTGGGGGTCAAGGGATGTACCCTAGTCGGTTCGCCGGGCTGAAAAAAGAAGGTAGAATTGGTACCCATTTCATGATGGTCCGTTAGTATGTTGGGTAACCATTTGTGGAATGTCCGAATACGTGCCTTGCTTTCCGGTAATTGTACGGGCAACCAGTCCCGGTTCATATCAAACCAATAGTGGTTGGTACGCCCGCCGGGCCAAACTTCATGGTATTCCCTTTCATTATTGTCCGGATTCAAATTTTGGCTCTTGTTGGTGTTCGCCCAATAAGCAAATCGCTGAAGTCCATCCGGATTTAAGCAGGGGTCGAGTAAAATGACGGTGTTTTCCAAGAGCCGCTCGATTTCCGGTCCTTCGGCGGCGGCCAAATAATAGGCATAGGCCAAAGCCGCATTGGAGCCACTAGGTTCATTACCATGTATGGTAAATCCTTGATAAACGACCAAGGGCATTTTTTCCACATCCAAGGATTTCCCGTCCAACTCGGACAAGGTTAGATGCTCCTTTCTAATCTTCTCGATGTTCTTATGATTTTTTGGCGAGGTAACGGTAAGCGTAAGGATAGGACGCCCCTCATAAGTCTCGCCCCCATTCTCCATAGTAATGCGCCCACTTGTTTTGGCCAGGACTTCCAAATAGAAAATCAGTTTGTCATGGGATACATGCCATTCACCCACCTCATGTCCTATAATTTCCTTGGGCGTAGGGATGTCCGCGCTATAACCTATCTCTTTGGGAAGATAATAGCCTAGATCCAAGGACTCTTGGGATAGCGCACCGAATAGAACAAAAAATAACGGGAACAGGAGTATGTTTCTTTTCATGAAGGGACAATTTTTATAGCAAAAAAATAAAAAACGACCCTCGATTCAAAGGGCCGTCATCATATAATTAAAATTTATCGGAATTAGATATCTTCGAAATCCAAATCCGTAAAACTTTCCGGGGATTTGGTTTCCCCATTTTCTTTGGGTTCTTCTTTTTTGAAGTCTTTTTGATGCCGCTCCGAAATTACCTCAGATCCCTTTTCATCAAAGATGAAATCCATCATTTCTTCAACATTTTCCCGAAATGCCTCAAAATCCTCTTTGTATAGGTAGATTTTGTGCTTTTTGTAATGGAAGGAACCGTCATCATGGGTAAACTTTTTGCTTTCGGTTATGGTGAGATAATAGTCACCTGCCTTGGTGCTTCTTACATCGAAGAAGTAAGTTCTTCTCCCGGCCCTTAAAACCTTGGAGTGAATCTCTTCTTGATCCATTAGTTCTCTTTCGTTCATATGCGTAGTGTCTAGTTGTTAAAAAAATGGCAAATATCCCCCAAAAATGTGAAAAAAAAGGCAATTCGGCAACAATTTGAAGGTTTATTTCTCAGAGAGCTGGTTTATGTAAAGCTCTCTATAATACCCTTCTACATTGTTTAATTGCTCATGGGTTCCCTCTTGCAAAAGCCGCCCGTCCTCAAGGACAAAAATCTTATCGGCGTTCTTTGCGGAGGAGACCCGATGACTGACTATGATCGTGGTTTTGTTGTCCGATGCTTTTTTGAGGTTGTTCAAAATTTCCTCTTCCGTCTCCGTGTCCACGGCTGAGAGGCAATCGTCAAACAAATAGATTTGTGGATTTTTCAAAAGTGCCCTTGCTATGGAAATCCGCTGTTTCTGTCCCCCGCTCAATGTAATTCCCCTTTCGCCCAATACGGTATCGTACTTTTTGGAGAAACCCATAATGTTTTCGTGAACCACCGCTTTTTGTGCTACTTCGCGGATTTGATCTTCCGTAGCATCGTATTTTCCGAATTTGATATTATCCCTAATGGTATCGGAAAATAGGAAGGCGTCTTGGGGAACCGCTCCGATGGATTCCCGCAAGCTTCCTAGGTGGACTTCTTTGATCGGCAGGTCATCTATCCATATTTCACCTGAAGTAGCGTCGTACAATCGGGTAACCAGATCCAGGACGGTGGACTTACCGGAACCTGTTTTGCCCAAGATAGCGACCGTTTCCCCGGGATAAATCGTAAATGAAATATCCTTTAAGGCATCGATTTGGGTGTCCGGATAGGTAAATGATACCTTTTTAAACTCGATTTTGCCCGTAATGGGGATAGGTTCCGTGGCCAGGTTATGTATTTCCGGAGGCTCTTCAAGAAATTCATTGATTCTCTTTTGAGAGGCTTCAGCACGTTGTACTATGGAGGTTAGCCATCCTACAATGGCCACTGGCCAGGTGAGCATGTTTACGTATAAAATAAATTCCGCAATAACCCCAATGGAGGTTATTTCACCGTCGATGTATTGCCTTCCGCCGATATATATAACAAAAATATTACTTATCCCGATCAGCAAGATCATTAATGGAAAGAACCAGGCGTTTACCTTGGCCAGGTCCATGCTCTTATCCTTGCCTTCTAGAGCCAAAACGCTTAATTCACCGCTTACCTGGGGTTCCAGGGCGTACGCTTTGATTACCGAGACCCCGGAAAAGGCTTCCTGGGCAAAAGTAGACAGTGTAGAAAGGTATTCCTGGACTACGGTGCTTCGCTTATGGATAATTTTGCTGATGTTGTAGATGAGAACGGATAGAATTGGCAGCGGGATAAGCGTATAGGCCGCCAAGGCCGGGGCCTTAATAAACATAATTGGGATTATACAGGCAAAAAGGGTAACCGTATTTATGCCATACATCAAGGCTGGACCTGCATACATACGTACTTGGCCCACATCCTCGCTAATCCGGTTCATCAGGTCCCCGGTCCGGTTCCTTTTATAGAAATTTAGGCTCAGGCGCTGGTAGTGATCAAAGACTTCGTTCTTCAGATCGTATTCGATATAGCGGGATACGTTGATGATGGTCTGGCGCATGAGAAAAGTGAAGAAGCCGGAAAGAAGGGCCGCACCCACAATGATCAAAATAAACTCCAAAAGCATTTCCTTCGCCACGGTTTCCGTAATCTTTTGACCCATAAAATCCTCTACAACACGGATAGAGCGGTTGACATATGAAGGCATGACCAACTGAAATATCCGGGCAATGATAGTAATCAGGATACCGACCAGTAGTTTAAACCAATATTTTTTGAAGTATTTGTTGAGGTGTTTTAATTCCTTCATGTACCGCCTGTGCTAAGAGTATTATGCCTGCAGGATTTTGCCAAAGATAGGTCTTTGTCCTAAAACAAGATGTTATAAAATACCTAAGATAAAGCCATTGAACTTGATCCGGAATTAAAATAGATTACTATTTTTGCGGCGCAATGAATAACCTCATTCTTTCTAAAGTTCCCTGGAAATGCTGACACGTAGGCATATAAGGGTTAAGGTAATGCAATGCATTTATGCCTTGACCCAATCTCGAGACGATTCCCTGGAAAAACAACAAAAGTTCCTAAGAACAAGCATCGAAGGGATGTATGTACTTTACCTGCTGGTTTTGAACTTGTTGGCGGAGATACGCCATAGGGCTTCCGGACATTTGGAAATAGCTTCAAAAAAATATTTAACGGGTGGTGTTTCAGATAACTACCCCGACAAAGAAAAGTTTGTAAACAATCGATTGCTCCTACAGATTGCCGATAACCAACTGCTAAAGGAAGAACTGGAGAAGCGAAAACTCGAAAATTGGGACCAAAATAGGGAATACGTAAAATTGATTTATAAGGAAATTATGGACAGTACCTTATACAATCGATATATGGAATCCACTAGAAACGATTATGAAGAGGATAGACAGTTTGTACAGGACATATTTCGTGAGGTAATCGCCCCCAACGAAAAAATCTACGAGTATTTTGAAGATGATAAACTGACCTGGGTAGATGACATACCCATTGTAAATACCTTTGTACTAAAGTTATTGAAGAAGGCTAAACAGGACCATTCCCCCTCCTTTTTTCTGCCCAAATTGCTGAAGGATCATTCCGATATGGATTTTGCCCAAAAACTACTGACCAAAACCTTGCTGAACAATGCGGAATGGGAAAGTGAAATAGAAGGAAAGACCCCCAATTGGGATAAGGACCGAATAGCCGATGTGGACGCCATTCTCCTTAAAATGGCCATTTGCGAGCTTTTGAATTTCCCGTCCATTCCTGAAAAAGTGACCATCAACGAATTTTTGGAAATTGCCAAAGAATATTCTACCCCCAAAAGTAGCATCTTCATCAACGGTATTTTGGACAAATTGGTAAAGGAATACAGGACCCAAGGAAAACTTAAAAAAACCGGTAGGGGTTTGTTGTAAGCAATATTTCTGTAATTTTACGGCACATAAAAAAATAAATTAGAATGAAAAGTATAGTTTTAAGCCTGGTTTTCATTGCGTTACTCGCAGTCTCCTGCAAGGAAAATGCATCCAGTAAAATTAATTCGGATAATGTGGCACAGGCCGCTGAAAGGGATGAAGCCGCAAAGAAACTTCCGGTCATGACCTTCGAAAAAGCCGAACACGACTTTGGAACCATTGATCAAGGAACACCTCAAGAAACGGTCTTTAAGTTCACCAATACCGGTGATGCCCCGTTGATTATCACCGATGCCAAAAGTAGCTGTGGTTGTACGGTTCCCAATCCTCCAAAAGACCCCATCGCTCCGGGTGCTACAGGAGAATTGTTGGTCAAGTTCAATGGATCGGGACAGAACCAGGTGACCAAGACCATCACCGTAACGGCCAATACGGCCAAAGGTTCGGAACTCCTACGCATCAAGGCCTTTGTGAATCCTAAGGGCACAGCACCAGTAGGTCCCACAGTCAATTAACCAAATTAGGAATTATAATTTTGCATAATGGGAGAAGGTATAGCTGGAATGTGGCCAATGATTCTCATTTTCGTGGTGGCCTATTTTTTTATGATCCGTCCACAAATGAAAAGGCAAAAGGACGAGAAACGTTTTGCCGCGGAGTTGAAAAGAGGAGATCGGGTAATTACAAAAAGTGGCATGTATGGCAAGGTAGTGGACATCAATGATAAGGATTACTCCTGTGTTTTGGAAACTATGGCGGGAAAAATCAAGTTTGACCGTTCTGCCATATCCTTGGAAATGAGTAAAAAGCTCAGTGAGCCTGCCAAAAAATAAGGATATAAACCCAAAGATTTCAAAAGCGCCGATCAATTTGATCGGCGCTTTTCTTATGGTCCATTGCGAGCGGGCCTGACTACCCGAGCCGCCATATAATCGATGACGATACGTGCCTTCAAAGTTTAATTTAAAGGAATCGCCCCAGCGTTTATAGGTCTGATCTTCAAGACAGATAAAAGGCTTTTCCCAAGCTAGTTTATGGATTGATTTTCAATGAAAATCACTATATTGAAAAGCAAAACTAAACGCAACGAATATGTACCACAATCGACGAAACTTTATCAAGAAAAGCTCCTTGGCACTGGCCGGAACAGGAGCTGCATTTGTATTCCCCATGGAACTGTTGGCGACCCTGAGAAAGCGGGTAAGCCCCAACGATCGCATCAATGTCGGGGTCATCGGTTGTAAAGGGATGGGCTTTAGTGATTTGAGCTCCATGTTAAAAATAAGCGAGACCCAAGTAATCGCCCTTTGCGATGTAGATGAAAATGTTCTGGAATCCAGAACGGCCGATTTGGAAAAAGTGGGCATCAAAAAGCCAAAATGGTACAAGGACTACCGGCAACTTTTGGAAAACAAGGATATCGATGTGGTCATTATCGGCACTCCGGACCACTGGCATTGTCTCCAATTGGCAGATGCCCTACAAGCAGGTAAGGATGTATATTGTGAAAAACCGATTGCTAATTCAATACAGGAAGCCGATATCATGTTGAACTATGTGAATGCCAGTGATCGCATGGTGCAGATTGGACAATGGCAACGGAGTCAGCCCCATTTTGTGGATGCCATCGATTTTGTGCACTCTGGTAAGTTGGGGGAGATACGTTTGGCCAAGGCCTGGGCCTACCAAGGGTGGATGAAGCCCGTACCCGTTGTTCCGGATGAATCCGTACCGGCTGGTGTGGATTATGACATGTGGCTGGGTCCTGCCCCGCAACGGGCCTTTAATAGCAATAGGTTCCACTTCAACTTTAGATGGTTCTGGGATTATGCCGGCGGGTTGATGACGGATTGGGGCGTACACCTCATAGACTATGCACTTTATGGAATGAAAGCAGGAAGACCAAAATCCGTTATGGCCCTGGGAGGAAAATTCGCCTATCCGAACGATGCTTCGGAAACTCCGGATACCTTACAGACGGTTTTTGAGTACGACGGGTTCTCTATTCTCTGGGAACACGCCACGGGCATAGATGGCGGTAATTATGGCCGCAACCATGGTATTTCCTTTATCGGCAACAACGGAACCCTGGTACTGGACCGCAACGGATGGGAAGTTATACCCGAAAGGGATTTCAATGGATGGGGAAATGAAAGAACCCCAAAAATGGAAGCCATTTCCAAGGACAAGGATGGAGTTAGCGGACTTGACTTGCATATGGTCAATTTTATTGAAGCTGTGAAGAGTAGGGATGCGGCCTCCCTTACCGCACCTATTCAAGTGGGTTACGATGCCGCTTTGGTGTCCCATATGGGCAACGTTGCCTTTAAAACGGGGAATCGAATATATTGGGATACGGCAAACAACAAATTCAAGGAAGATGCCGCCAATCAATATACCAAGGCCAATTATCAAAACGGTTGGAAACTTCCGATAATCTAGAAAACAACGCAACCTTGAATCCCTTCCAATGGAATATTTTCCTTTCTATTGGAGGGGATTTAAAATGAAAGGATTATCTATACCTGTCATTAAGACCTTTTCCTTCTTTCAACAAAGGAATGATTTTTTTCAACCGCGTTAATTTCGTTTTTTCTTGTTTGGCATCGACAATATAGGAGATATACTCGTTCTGCTTATAGGGGGTCAATGCAGCAAACCCATTTTTTGCTTCCTTGTCTAAGTCTAATACTTCCTCTAAGATTTGGGGCATTTTCACGGTTTTCTTCTCTTTTGGGGCAACGGTTTCCGCAATACCTTTTTTTTGGTTGTCCAAAGCCTCATTCATATAAGCAAGTACACCCTCCTCATCAATGGTATCATTAAATGTAAATTTCCAGTGCCGCATGGCCTGTGTCTTACCCTCCTGGGCATTCACCAACACCTTTTTGGGGTCTTTCATTACCGACCCGTTAAAAAAGCCCAATCCAAAATGGTGCTTAAAGCGGGCTATCCAAAACACATTTTTCCCATCTATAGTATATACCGGGGCCTGCCATTTAAAGGTTTCGACCGCCGAGGTCTGGCCGGCCAGATGGCGCAGGATGGCAATCCCCTTTTTAAATGGGTGTTCTTTTTCAAAATAGGCCGTCACCTTGTTCAAATCATCCATAAGCTACTTGGGTGGTTTTCTAAAGTACCTTTTTTATTCGTTTTTGTTAGCGACTATCTGGCAAATTCGTACGATGACCTCCACAGCTTTTTGCATACTCTCTACGGGTATGTATTCGTATTTCCCATGGAAATTATGCCCCCCGGCAAAGATATTGGGACAAGGGAGCCCCATGAAGCTCAGTTGGGAGCCATCTGTACCTCCGCGTATAGGTTTAATAATCGGCTCGACATCGGCGGCCAACATGGCCTGTTTGGCAATTTCTACAATATGGAAAACCGGCTCTATTTTTTCACGCATATTAAAATACTGGTCCTCCAGCTCCAATTCGATACAATCACCGTGCAACTCGTTTAACTTACGGGTGACGGTTCTTAAAAAGGACTTCCGTTTTTCAAATTTTTCCCGATCATGGTCCCGAACGATCAATTCGAATTCCGCATGTTCAATTTCCCCCTTTAACGAGTGAACATGAAAAAAGCCTTCCTTGCCCATGGTGTTTTGTGGGGTTTCCTCCGGTGGTAGTATACCGATGAATTCATTGGCAATGCTTATGGCATTCACCATTTTGCCCTTGGCATAACCGGGATGCACACTTTTGCCCTGGATACTTACTTTAGCCCGGGCCGCATTGAAATTTTCATATTCCAACTCTCCAATTTGGCCCCCGTCCACGGTATAGGCCCAATCTGCTCCAAATTGCTCCACATCAAATTTATGGGCCCCGCGCCCGATTTCCTCATCCGGGGTAAAGGCGACTCGAATCTTTCCATGCTTTAATTGGGGATTGTCGATAAGGTAAGCCATGGCCGTCATAATTTCGGCTATTCCGGCCTTGTTATCTGCCCCGAGTAGGGTAGTGCCATCCGTTGTAATCAAGGTCTGCCCTTTGTACAAAAGTAGGTCATCAAAATAGCTGGGGGATAGTACAATGTTATTTGATTCGTTCAACGTAATATCCCCACCATCATAATCCTTAATGATTTGCGGATGTACCTCTTCGGCCGTAAAATCCGGTGTTGTATCAAAATGAGAGATAAAGCCTATAGTAGGAACCTCCATATCGAGATTACTGGGCAATGTGGCCATGATGTAGGCATTATGGTCAATGGCAACTTCCTGCATGCCAATTTGCTTAAGTTCTTCCACAAGCTCCAATGCCAGATGCCATTGCTTTTCGGTACTGGGAGTAGTTTTCGAATGGGGGTTGCTTTGTGTGTCAATTTTCACATAGTCCAAAAATCGGTCTACTAATCCTTGCATCAATATAATTTTTGTATAAAAATACTGTTTATACCTTAGGAATTGTACTTAATTACCGCTTTGCGATGATAAATTTTGCCCGTAATAGTTTTGTTTTTATTGGAATCGTTTTCCTTACCCTTGGATTGTACGGCCAAGATTGCACATTGGATATTGGAGGGGATAATACGGACAGGATGATCCAAATTTTTCAGTTGAATACCGAGCAAACGGAAACCATGGAAAACTTGAGGTCTGAGCTGGAAGTGCAACTAAAAGCCTATAAAAAGGATGTCCAGAAGCTATTTGACGAACATCCCCAGAGCACCACGGAAGAGTTACAGGTCTTAGCTGGAAAATATCGCATTCTGGAGAAAAAAATAATGGAAGTCTCTCGGGAAACCGACAAAAAATTGTTAGCTACATTTAACACAAACCAGTATCAGCGCTATTTGGATCTGTGCCATGAGGCTTTTCGAAAACCGATAAGGATCATTCCAGTGAGGGTTAAGGACACTACGCGATCGCGTTGATTTTTCATTTCATCGAATACCGAAAAAAACTGTTGGATAGAAGAAATACTAGGGCTAAGTTCGTATTTTTGACAAAATCTGACCGTTATCCCCATGTACAAATTTCTAGTCCGACCTTTCCTTTTTCTGCTCGATGCGGAAAGGGCGCATCACTTCACATTTTTTATGGTCGGACTGCTTTCAAAATTGGGGTTTTCCAAAATCTTTAGAAGCTTGTACACCATCCAGGATTCGAGGCTGGAGCGGGAACTCTTTGGTCTGCGATTTGAAAATCCCGTCGGTCTTGCAGCCGGATTTGATAAGGATGCCAAATTATACAACCAATTTTCCAATTTTGGTTTTGGTTTTGTCGAAATTGGGACGTTGACACCAAAACCCCAATCGGGTAATGCCAAACCGCGATTGTTCCGATTGAAGGCAGATCAGGCCATTATCAACCGTATGGGGTTCAATAACAGTGGCGTATTTGATGCGGTCGAGCGCCTAAAAAAGGAGCACCGGGTCATTATTGGAGGTAATATTGGCAAGAACAAAAGTACACCCAACAGGGAGGCCATAAAGGACTACCTCATTTGTTTTGACGCTCTTTTTGATCAAGTCGACTATTTTGCGGTGAACGTAAGTTCGCCCAACACTCCCGGACTTAGGGAGTTACAGGATAGGAATCCGCTTATTGCCCTCTTAAAGGAACTCAAGAAAGAAAACCGAAAATATGCCAAAGGGGGCAAAGAAAAGCCGATACTTCTAAAAATTGCTCCGGATCTTTCGGATAAGCAACTATTGGATATTATTCACATTGTTAAGACCACCAAAATTGACGGGGTAATCGCAACGAATACCACCATTGAAAGGAAAAACCTCAAATCTGACCTGGTACAGACTGAAGAACAAGGCGGTTTAAGTGGTAAACCCCTTAAGGATAGGAGTACCCATGTGGTCCGTTTTTTAGCGGAAAAAAGCGGTAAGGCCTTTCCCATTATTGGAGTGGGCGGCATTCATTCTCCCGAAGATGCCCTGGAGAAATTGGAAGCTGGAGCAGATCTGGTACAACTCTATACAGGTTTTATCTATGAGGGCCCTTCCCTGGTCAAACGGATCAACCGAGCGCTCCTCAAAAATTCGGATAGTTGATAAAATTACCCGAAAGACACTGATTGGGACCCAATACCTAATTTACCGTCCAATAGTCCACCACGGTCACATCCTCCAGGTGAGGGGACAATAAGGCCCCAAATGCCTTATGGTCGGGATGTGGTAGATAAATGGCCCTGTCGGCCTCACTTTTAAAAGTTAAAAAGAAAGCATGGGTAAACCCCTTGTCCAAACCTTCGGGACTGTTGTTCGTCCCCCATTCGTATCCGGCAATTTCGGGGATTTTGGAGGGTAGGGCCGAAAAAGCTTCCTCAACTTCGGTTATTTTTTTGGCACTGGTGCCTTCCTTGAATTTAAAAAGCACCACATGGCGGAGAACACTATCTTTCTTCATGGTAATTTTGGTTTGTGAATCTAGTTGGTTCTTTTCATTGGGCCGGACGATGACTAAGGTTAGGGCCATTAGCATCGGAAAGAAGATGGCATAGAGAATTTTCATGGGTTGTTATTTTTCGGTAAGATAGGAAATTTTGGACCGCAATGCGACGGATTTTGTATTTTCAATTTCAAAATCGATACATTGGATTACGAAGTTTTATGGGCATTTGTTGGGGCAACTGCGGCTCTGGCCATTCTGCCCGGGCCGGACAATATTTATGTTCTTGTACAGGGTATGGTCCATGGCAGGCAGTATGGCCTGGCCACAACCGCCGGTCTAATGACCGGTTGTTTGCTGCATACCACACTTTTGGCCTTTGGTGTTTCCGCCATTATTCGGGAGAGTGATCGGCTCTTTTTTGTCATCAAGTTGTTTGGGGCGATATACCTTTTTTATCTGGCCATTAAAGCGCTTATGGCCAACAATACCCTGGAAATTGCCCAAACCGGAGTGCCCAAAAAAAGCCTTGGGCAGTTATTTCGACAGGGCTTTATCATGAATGTGTTGAATCCCAAGGTGACCCTCTTTTTTCTGGCTTTTTTCCCGGCATTCCTGTTCAGCAAGAAGCTGAACAGCATTGTCCAATTCTATACATTGGGCGTTCTTTTTATTTTGGTATCCTTCTTGATCTTTGGTCTCATAGCTATTTTGGCCGGCAGTATTTCAAAATATCTACAGGGAAACCCTAAGACGGGAATGGTTTTAAAATGGATGCAAATTGTGGTTTTTGTGAGTATAGGGTTGTACATCCTGTTATCGGATAAATAGTGCTAATTTTGGTAGCGGTAGATCAATAGGATGTCCAATACAGTCAAGATAATCGAATGTCCCCGGGATGCTATGCAGGGCATCAAAACCTTTATTCCGACGGATGAAAAGGTAAGGTATATCCAATCACTCCTTGGCTGTGGATTTGATACCATCGATTTTGGAAGCTTTGTATCGCCCAAAGCGATTCCCCAAATGAGCGATTCCGCCCAAGTGCTTTCCAAATTGGATCTGTCCAAAACAAAAAGTAAACTTTTGGCCATTGTTGCCAATGTTCGAGGAGCCAACGACGCCTCCGTACATGAAAGGATAGACTATTTGGGCTACCCGTTTTCCATTTCGGAAAATTTCCAAATGCGGAATACCCATAAGACTATTGCGCAGTCCGTGGAAACCCTTAAGCAAATTCTAGAAATCGCGTATGCCACCAACAAACAGGTGGTCACCTACATTTCCATGGGATTTGGAAATCCGTACGGAGACCCTTGGGACGTGGAGATTGTAGGCAAATGGACCGAAAAATTGTCTGGGATGGGCGTAGGGATTCTGTCCCTGTCCGATACCGTCGGCACCTCCACCCCCGAGACCATCTCCTATCTTTTTTCTAATCTTATCCCTAATTACCCCGAAATCGAATTCGGGGCGCATTTGCATACCACGCCTTCCAAATGGCACGAAAAAATCGATGCCGCCTTTAAGGCAGGTTGTCGCAGATTTGATGGCGCCGTACAAGGCTTTGGAGGCTGCCCAATGGCCAAGGACGAGCTTACCGGGAACATGCCCACCGAAAAAATGCTTTCCTATTTTACTTCTTCCAAGGTGGATACCCAGGTAAATTGGATGACGTTTGAAGCGGCATTCAACAAGGCTACGGAGCTCTTTTCCGCATACCATTGACGGAAAAATAACTTTCCGGTTTTTCCTTAGATTACGTAAAAGTTAAATATTCTATTTTATTTAGAATTATTTTAAATAATATTTTGAAGATTCCAGAACAGCCCTTATTTTCGCATCTAAAATTATTTATAACCAATCTAAATAAATATATTGATGACTTTCAAAAAAAGCCTTTTTGCACTTGCGGCCATTGTACTTTTTGCCTCGTGTTCCGATGACGATAATGGGGGCACCATGCCGGAGCCCATGGCTACCTGTAATGACAACATACAAAATGGGGATGAGACCGGCGTCGACTGTGGCGGTAGTTCCTGCGGAGCTTGCGAGACCGCTATTGAGAACCCGGCCACCTATGTTTTTGACCGGGGCGGTGAAAGCAGCGTAAGCTTCAGTGGGCAGACTACGCGTATTCTAATGGCCGAGGAAATTATTGACAAATTTATGGATGAAACGGCCACGGTGGAAATACTGAACGATATGTTCACCCATGAAGTAGGCGCCGCGGATTTTTCGGACCCCGATTTGAACGCCTCCGATAAGAATATTCGATCAAAGACAGCCGCATCCTTCGATTATTTTTCGGAAAATGCCACTGATCAGGCCTTGATACGCTTGGATTTTGAGAGCTGGATCCAAACCCAGGTCAACGAGGTGTTTCCAAGATGGAACGAGGCGGCTTCCGAAGGGGTTGCGGGCCAAATTGCCGATGGGTCCTCCACCCGTTACATTGATGGTAAAGGATTGGAGATGAACCAATTGTTCAATAAATCCCTAATCGGTGCCTTAATGGTCGATCAAATGTTAAACAATTACCTAAGTGCCAACGTCCTAGACGGAGGAACCTTTCGTGAAGAAAATGATGCGGGTACTTTGGCCGAGGGGAAAAACTACACCGAAATGGAACACGATTGGGACGAAGCCTACGGATATGCCTTTGGCACCGCCCAAGATCTTACCGATCCAAGGCCTACCATTGGTGAAGACGATAGTTTCTTGAATAAATATATGGGAAGGGTAGAGGGTGATACCGATTTTGAAGGCATAACGGAGGCCATCTATCAAGCGTTAAAATTGGGTCGGGCAGCTATCGTTGCCAAGGAGTATGATGTCCGCAATGAGCAGGCGGATATCGTACGGGAATTAATATCCGAAATCATCGGAATACGTTCGGTCTACTATTTACAACAAGGGAAGAACGCCCTAGATCAGGAAACACCGGATTTCGGTGGTGGGTTCCACGACCTTTCCGAGGGGTATGGATTTATCTATAGCCTCCAATTTACTAGAAGACCCGGAACGGATGCGCCGTATTTTTCAAAAACAGAAGTGGATGCGTTTCTAATGGATCTATTGGACGATGGTGAAAACGGGCTGTGGGACGTGACACCGGAAACCTTGGACGCCATTTCCGATGCCATAGCCGAACGTTTTAATTTTACTGTAGAACAAGCAGGAAGTTAACCCAATAATTAAAACCGTTCCCATGTTGATAAAAAGTGCTGTTTCTCCTGTGTGGTTACGGTACTTTTTTTATTTTTGCAAAGCTTAATTAGAATAAATAAAAATAAGGATGAGACATTTTTTTGGAACACTGATAGTTTTGCTAACGCTGTTAGGATGTTCCTCGGACAGCTCCACAACAATGAGTGATGATGTCGATCCGGGACCTACCCCCTTAAGTTTTGAACGAAGACCCATGTTGGCCAATTGGGCGGATAACATTATTATTCCAGGTTACGAGGCGCTGGTAGATGAATTGGATGCGTTGCAGGAGGCTTTTGACAATTTTAAGCAAGATTCCAACGAAGCCAATCTAATGGCCTTTCGTGTAGCCTGGTTGGATTCCTATAAGCTGTGGCAACGCGTCTCCATGTTCGAGATTGGCCCTGCAGAAAGTGTAGGGCTCCGATTGAATGTCAACATTTATCCGGTAGATATTGCCCGGCTCGAGGAACACGTGGCTTCTGGTGATTTTAACCTAACGCTGTCCTCCAACCGGGATACCAAGGGTTTTCCGGCATTGGATTATTTGATCAATGGCCTGGGTGATTCGGATGCGGATATTATATCCAAATACAATGAGGTAGGTAATAAAAACAATTATTTAACCTATGTTGAAGCTGTTCTTGCCGATATTCGGGAACTTGCGGAAAATGTACGATCCGATTGGAGGGAAAGTTATCGGGATACTTTTGTAAACAATGACGGGTCCTCCTCGACCGCCTCGGTGGATCGCTTTGTCAATGATTATATTTTTTATTACGAAAAGTTTCTAAGGGCCGGAAAAATGGGTATTCCGTTGGGTGTCTTTTCGGATATCCAAGCGCCCAATACCGTGGAGGCTTTTTACAATGGAGAAGTGTCCAACGAACTTTTTCAGGATGGTCTAAACGCTGTTCAGGACTTTTTTAACGGGAAACACTTTGGGTCCAATACAACCGGAGAAAGCTTGGCTTCCTACTTGGAGGCATTGGACCGCCAGGATCTGCGAGACGACATTAACAATCAATTCAATAGTGCCAGAAATGCCGTGGACGGGCTACAGCCCTTCAGGACGGAACTGGAGACGAGTAATCCGGCCATTAACATGCTATCGGCCTATGATGAAGTGCAAAAGGCCGTGCGTTTGCTCAAAGTAGATATGCTCTCCGCTATGAGCATAAGTGTCGACTTTGTTGATGCCGATGGCGATTAGATGACAGGTACCCTTAAAAAATATTGGACAAAAAACACAGAGGCCGCCCCCTTGGCGGTCTTTCGTATTTTTTTTGGGATAATGATGTTGTTGAGTATCGTCCGTTTTTGGTCGAACGGATGGATCGAAAAACTCTATTTGGAACCAAAGTTCCATTTTTCATATCATGGTTTTGAATGGATAAAGCCCCTAGGCATCTTTACCTACGCTATTTTCATTGTATGCGCCCTTGCGGCAATTTTAGTGGCCCTAGGGTATAAATACCGCCTGGCCATGGTTTTCTTTTTTCTGTCCTTCACCTATATAGAACTGATGGACAAGACGACCTATCTCAATCATTATTATTTCATTAGCCTGCTTTCCTTCGTAATGTTGTTTTTACCGGCAAATGCCTACTATTCGGTCGATGCCAAACTGGATGAGAACAGCAGGTTTCAATACCTTCCCCAGTGGAATATCGACGTGCTGAAATTGCTCCTTGGAATTGTCTATGTTTATGCCGGTCTGGCCAAATTGAATTCCGATTGGTTGCTCGAAGCCATGCCCTTAAAGATTTGGCTCCCCTCAAAATACGATACCCCATTGATCGGCCACCTTACGGGCCAGTCGTGGTTGCCCTACGCCTTTAGTTGGATCGGTGCGCTTTACGATTTGGCCATTCCTTTCCTATTGCTATGGAAACCGACGCGTTGGTTCGCATTTGGCCTAGTCGTTGTTTTCCATGTATTGACCCGGGTCCTGTTCCCCATAGGCATGTTCCCTTATATCATGATCGTTTCGGTCCTCATTTTTTTCGATGCTACCCTACACCATAAAATTCTAAATGTCGCTTCCAAAACCTTTAAGATCAACAAGAAGTGTTTTGACAATGGAAGAATTCTTAACGAGAGGCCAACTCCGTTGGTAAAAACCAAATATGCTGTTCTAGGATTGTTTTTCATACTGCAATTGGCTATTCCCTGGCGGTATTTGGCGTATCCCGGAGAGCTCTTTTGGACGGAGGAAGGTTATCGATTCTCATGGCGGGTCATGTTAATGGAAAAGGCGGGTTATGCCCAATTTAAGATCGTGGACGGCAAATCGGGAAAATGGTTTTATGTGGATAATGCCGATTTTTTAACGCCCTTCCAGGAAAAACAAATGGCCTTTCAACCCGATTTTATCCTGGAATACGCACATTATCTGCGGGATCACTTTGCTTCGCAAGGACACAAGAACTTGGAGGTTTATGTAGAGAGCTACGTAACCCTTAACGGGAGACGTAGTACTACGTTTGTGCATCCCGAAGTCAACTTGGCCAACGAAAAGGAATCCTTCAAACATAAAACTTGGATCGTTCCCTTTAACGATGACATCAAAGGAATTTAAGATAGCCTTTTTGATGGGGCTCTTCGCCCTGGTGGCCAATGCCCAATTCTCGGTTTCGGGAAAGGTGTCCAATGCCGATGGACAACCCATTTCGGAAGCCGAGGTGTATCTTAAACCACAGGGCCAATTCGTATTGACCGATGGAGCCGGAAACTTTAGCATCGAAAATCTGGAATCAGGCGATTATACATTGGTGGTCTTTGCATTTGAATACAAAGTCAATGAACAGGAAATACGCATCTCCGAGGATACCTTGGTAAACGTTGGGCTAGAGCCTTTGGGGGAAAGACTATCGGAGGTGATTATTACACAAGAGCGCGAAAAGGTCTTTGCGCTTAGAAACCTCAGAAAAGTGGAGGGAACGGCGATTTACGCAGGGAAAAAGACCGAGGTCGTGGCCGTGGATTTACTGACCGGAAATTTGGCGGCCAATAACGCGCGACAAATCTATGGACAAGTGGTCGGTCTTAATATTTACGATAACGGCGATGCAGGCCTGCAATTGAATATTGGTGGGCGGGGACTGGACCCCAATAGGACCGCCAATTTCAACACGCGACAGAACGGGTACGACATCAGTGCGGATGTGTTGGGCTATCCCGAAAGCTACTATACCCCACCTGTTGAGGCATTGCAGGAGATACAAGTGGTGCGAGGTGCGGCTTCCTTGCAATATGGGACGCAATTCGGAGGATTGATCAACTTCAAGTTCAAAAGGCCGGATAGGAATAAAAAGATAGCCGCCGTTTCCCGTCAGACCTTGGGTTCCAACGGCTTGTACACCAGCTTCAACAGTCTGGGCGGAACCTTGGACAAGTTCAGTTACTACACCTATTTCAATTACAAGGAAGGGGATGGATTTCGGGAAAACGCCAATTTCAATGCGCGGAATTACCACGGTCATTTTGCCTATCAACTCTCCGATAGGACCAAACTGGCCCTAGAAGTGACCCTTTTGGATTACTTGGCGCAACAGCCCGGTGGCCTTACGGATGGCCAGTTTAACGAAAATCCAGATTTCAGCAATAGGAGCCGCAATTGGTTCGATGTGGATTGGAAATTGGCTTCTTTACGCCTGGAGCACAGTTTTTCCACGGCAACAGAGTTTAGTCTTAATCTTTTTGGTCTGGATGCCTCCAGAAAGGCCTTGGGCTTCCGGCAGAATCGTGTGGACATCACGGATGATGGCAATGAGCGGGAACTTCTTGTGGACGATTTTCAGAATTGGGGAGCCGAAGCTCGTTTGCTCTCCAGATATAGAATAGGTCAAAAGGACGCTGTCTTTTTGATTGGCTCCAAATATTATCAGGCATTTAACAGACAACGACAAGGGGCTGGACCGGTCACCACAGGACCGGATTTCAACTTTGTGGATGAGGAGTTCCCCGCGTTTCCCAGGAAATCCAGTTATACCTTTCCCAACCTTAATTTAGCCGTTTTTGGCGAAAATATTTTCTATCTAAACCAAAGATTTTCCATCACTCCCGGGTTCCGCTTCGAGTATATCAAGACCTCGGCCAATGGGAATTTCACGGAAGTGTTTACGGATTTGGCGGGAAATATTATTGATACCCGAATAAATCCCGAGAACCGGGATTTAGAGCGCTCCTTTCTATTGTTGGGTCTTGGTGCCTCTTATAAGTTGAAAAAGGATATGGAACTTTATGGCAACGTATCCCAAAATTACCGTTCGGTTACCTTTAATGATCTTCGTGTAATCAACCCTTCCCAAGAAATTAGTGAAGACCTTGAAGATGAAGAAGGTTTTACGGCCGATTTGGGCGTACGGGGCAAGTTTAAGGACATTTTGGCCTACGATTTGAGTACGTTCCTGTTATACTATGACAATCGAATTTCCAGGAACATTGTTACGGTAAACGATCAGAACCGGGTAATCAATCTAACGGACAATGCAGGAACGGCCGTAATCTATGGTCTGGAATTGGTTGGGGATTGGAATGTGAAGGAAACGCTGTTCCCCAATTTTAAGGATGCCAAATTCAATCTGTTCGGAAATCTTGCACTGACCACTTCCGAATATATCGAATCCGATATCAATAATGTTGAAGGGAAGAAGGTGGAGCATATCCCTGGCATAAATCTCCGTACGGGTCTGAATTTAGGGTATAAGGATTTTCTCGCTGCGTTTCAATATACCTATTTATCCAAGCAATTCAATGATCCCCAAAACTCACCGCCATTTCAAGATAGTACGGCTCCCGGGGCTGGAATAATTGGGGAATTGCCCGCCTATGATGTTATGGATATTTCACTGTCCTACACCTTCAAAAATTGGCGCCTGGAAACGGGGGTAAACAATGTGTTGAACGAGCGTTATTTTACCCGAAGGGCCACGGGTTATCCCGGTCCCGGAATTATTCCTGCGGAACCCCGGACTTTTTATACGACCTTACAAGTAAAATTTTAATCAAACCAAGGGAAGACGAAGTAATCCTTTTCCCGATTTTCTACTTTTTCGACCATGTTTCCGCATCGATTGGGGAATAGGTAGGTAGCAATATATTCACTACATTTGCACGCAATTAATCCTTAATTGCCATGCAAGCCCACCACAAGAAAATTCTCGGGGAAGGTCTCACATATGACGATGTTCTCTTGGTTCCTGCCTATTCCGAAGTACTTCCTAGGGAAGTCAACATCCAAACCAAGTTCACCAGGAATATTACCATAAATATTCCCATTGTATCCGCGGCCATGGACACCGTTACGGAGAGCCGAATGGCCATTGCCATTGCCCAGGAGGGAGGTATTGGTGTGCTACACAAGAACATGACCATAGAACAACAGGCTATGAAGGTCCGCAAGGTAAAGCGGGCGGAAAGTGGTATGATATTGGATCCCGTTACCCTGCCGGCGGATGCCCTGGTAAGGGACGCCAAAGCCAGTATGCGGGAATTCAGCATTGGGGGAATACCTATAGTGGACGGTTCGGGAAAATTGATCGGTATCGTAACCAACCGGGATTTGCGTTTTGAAAAGAACAACAATCGCCCTATTTCCGAGGTTATGACTTCGGAGAATCTCGTTACGGTAGGTGAAGGTACCTCACTTGCCCAAGCAGAGGATATCCTTCAGGAAAACAAAATCGAGAAACTGCCCGTAGTCGATAAGGATTACAAACTGATAGGACTTATAACCTTTAGGGACATCACAAAATTGACCCAAAAACCGATAGCCAACAAGGATAAATTCGGGAGGTTGCGGGTGGCTGCGGCATTGGGCGTTACCCCGGATGCTGTGGATAGGGCCGATGCCTTGGTCAAGGCCGGTGTGGATGCCATAGTCATCGACACGGCACATGGGCACACCCAAGGGGTGGTAACCGTATTGCAAGAGGTAAAGAAAAAATTTCCGAATCTGGAGACCATTGTCGGAAATATTGCTACGGGAGAGGCCGCAAGGTATTTGGTGGATGCCGGGGCCGATGCGGTAAAAGTGGGCATTGGGCCGGGTTCCATTTGTACCACCCGGGTCGTGGCCGGAGTGGGCTTTCCACAATTTTCTGCCGTTTTGGAGGTTGCGTCTGCCATAAAGGGAACCGGTATTCCGGTCATCGCCGATGGTGGCATACGGTATACGGGGGATATTCCCAAGGCCATTGCTGCCGGTGCGGATACGGTGATGCTAGGCTCCCTTTTGGCCGGGACAAAGGAATCCCCTGGGGAAACTATTATTTATGAGGGACGTAAGTTTAAATCATATCGCGGAATGGGATCGGTGGAGGCTATGAAGGAAGGAAGCAAGGACCGCTACTTCCAGGATGTGGAGGACGATATTAAAAAGTTGGTACCCGAAGGTATTGTAGGCCGGGTACCGTATAAGGGCGAGCTATTTGAAAGTATCCATCAGTTTGTTGGAGGCCTGCGTGCCGGAATGGGTTACTGTGGGGCCAAGGATATCGCGAATTTACAGGAATCCGGACGTTTTGTAAAAATTACGGCGAGTGGAATCAACGAAAGTCACCCTCACGACGTGACCATTACCAAGGAATCTCCCAATTACAGCAGATAATCTTTCCCGTTTTGGTATATTTATAAGGCGGCTCACCCAACAGCAGTGAAGCATGTGCCATTATACCGAACAACCATGGAATCCAAGGACAGGAAAACCAAAAACACATCCCAATCGAGACGGGAGTTTTTGACCTCGGCCGCAGCTCTCGGCAGTATATCCATGTTTCCTTTTTCCCTGCCTGAACCAGGCGGGCCCGCGTCGGATTATCCGATAGCAAAAGGAATCTTGCCAAAAAGGGGTAAAAGTATCATTGGAACCTATGGCCATTGGTCGGCTTCCCTGGTACCGGACCCTCCTCAACTTTCATTTAGACGTGAAACATGGACCAATGTAGATCAATGGCGTTCCAAGGCATTAAAAAAAACGCAGGAACTCGTTGCGACTCCCATTGGGAACAAACGGTCGATCAAAAGCATCGTAAAGGCGGGTTACGAATATGAAGGCCTTTGGGTCGAGGAATTGCAATGGCAACTTCCCTACGGCAATCCCACAGAAGCTATTTTGCTGCGACCCAAAAATGTTTCCGGACCATTACCTGCCGTTTTGGGGCTACATGACCATGGTGGGCAGAAATACTTTGGTAAGCGAAAGATTACCCAAACATCCGATGAACCGCACCCAATGATGAAATCTCACCAGAAGGATTCCTATTCCGGTCTGGCTTGGGCCAATGAGTTGGCCAAACGCGGTTATGTGGTCCTGGTCCATGACACGTTTACCTTTGGATCAAGAAGGGTTAAATATAATGATGTTGCAGGTATTTCCTGGGGCCATTGCGCTATTGGCGACAAAACCGACCAAAACCCCGAAGATGCCGAAAATATTCGGATCTATAATGAATGGGCCGCGGAACACGAACATATCATGTCCAAATCCCTTTTTTGCGGGGGAACCACATGGCCGGGAGTGACCTTACTGGAAGATCAAATAGCATTGGATGTCTTGTGCGATCGACCCGAGGTGGATAAAAATAGGGTGGGGTGTTGCGGTCTTTCCGGAGGGGGGCTTCGGACCAATTTTTTAGGTGGTTTGGATTCCAGGATCCAATGCGCCATAAGTGTAGGATTTATGTCTACCTGGAACGATTTCCTATTGAACAAATCATATACCCATACTTGGATGACCTATGTGCCCTTATTGCCCAATTACTTGGATTTCCCAGAAATTTTAGGACTTCGGGTACCGTTACCGACCCTGGTTATGAGTAACAACGAAGATCAGCTGTATACCTTGCCAGAAATGAAAAAGGCAGACCGCATTTTGCAGGAGGTCTATAAAAAAGCGGGAGCCTCTAGGCGCTACAAGGGCCAATTTTACCCGGGGGGACATAAATTTGATGCCGACATGCAAATGGACGCGTTCGCCTGGTTTGATCAGTGGTTGAAATAGTAGCGTAAAAACAGAGCAAAAGAGGGAATTTTGACCTGCAAAAGCCTATTCCGGACCTATTTCCACCTGGATGGTATATAGCTTGCTTCCTTCCCGGGTATACGCAAATTGTTTTTGGATCTTACCGTCCCTCGAGACTACCAAGGAAGCCCCTATGCACCACCAATCTTTCCATTCCCCATCTTTGACCAGTCCGGTATTGCTAACCCCAACGACAGGAATACGATGCTTTAGGGCAATTTCCGTGTAAGACGTTTTCCAAATATCGCCATAAGGTGTTTTCTGGTTGTCAAAATCCGGTGGTACGGCCCAGCTGCAGGGAGAAAGAATGATATCGGCGCCCATATAGCCCAAGGCATGCCCCAGTTCATTGGTGGAAGGGGAATTGTCGGCACAAATGTTCATGCCTATTGCACCCAGGTCGGTATGGGTAACGGTACAACTGGTACCCGGAGTGTAGATATGTTGGGCAATGTCCAGAATATTGATCTTTCGGTGTTTTCCCAAAATTTCCCCTTTAGGAGAAATCAAAAGCGCGGTATTGTGGATCTTATCCTTGTTCCTTTCTGTGAGTCCGGCTATCACATAGATGCTATGGGTTCGAGCGGCTTCTTGTAGGATTTGACTATGTGCCCCGGGAATGGATTGGGCGCCTTCGATTGCCATGGAATTGGTCCAGCCAAAATCCAAACATTCTGGAAGGACCACAATATCGCAAGAGGTATTAGCGGCCTCCTTGATAAAAAGAACGGCATTTTCCAAATTCGCTTCAGGATTTCCTCCCTCCACATGCATTTGGCCGATACCAACATTTAACGTCTTTGTTTTTAACATAGATTGCGCCATTAAGGTTGGGTAGGCCGCAAGTAGAAATAGCATCGAAAATACAAGGACAAAATGCTTTGGCTTTGTAGGATGACGGCTTTCCATAACAACGGATTAAAAGGAACAACGAAAACTGCCATACCAAGGTACGACAATTTTGTTTGCAGAACAGGAACCAATTGGGGTTCCTTAAACCTAAGGTCAATCAGGTAAACCGTTGAAAGAAAACGCGCAGGGCCTTCCAGGTGCGCATCAATTATTTTCCTTGACCGCTATAGGCCTGCCAGTCCTTTTCCTTGTAAATGTTGTCCCCAAAATATTTGGCAATATTGAGGAAAGGCTTGGGTTTTTGGTAGCCGGGTAACGGAGAGAGCATATTCATTTCCTCGTCCATGAATATAGTGGTAGGATAGCTTAAACGACCCTGCATAAGGGCGGCGGCAAGTTCGTGATAGCCTTTACGACCGGAGGGAACAAACTTATAGGTCTTTCCCTTAAACTCAATGGGATCTTTGCCTTCACCATCCAATTTTACCATATAGAAGTTTTCGGACATATAGGACGCGACCTCCGCATTTTGAAAGGTGTCCTTGTCCATTTTTTTGCACCATCCGCACCAATCCGTGTAAATATCCACAAAAATCTTCTTGGGATTTTCCTCGTTCATTGCCAGCGTCACCGCCTCGTTCCAGCTAAGCCAGTTTACTTCCTGGGCCTCTGAGGTCAATGCCAAAAAAAGGAACAGAAGGGGGGTAAGGGCAGAAATTGCAATCTTTTTCATCGTATGCACTTTTGGATTATTAGTCCAATTACTATACCAAAGCTAACGAAAATGGAGCACTTTTATTTCGCAACCATCTTTTCCTTTTCGGAATGGAAAAGATCCTTTACATCCACTTGATTTTTTACCAGATCATCAAAGGTCTCACGTTTACGGATTAAAATGGCATTTCCATCGTGCCAAAGTACCTCCGGAGGTCTAAATCTGGAATTGTAGTTGCTGGCCATCGTAAAGCAATAGGCCCCGGCGTTACGGAAACAAAGAATGTCACCTTCTGAAATTTCATTGATCCTACGGTTACTACCAAAAGTATCCGTTTCGCAAATGTAGCCCACTATGGAATAATAACGTTCCTTGCCCTTTGGGTTGGAAATATTGATTATTTCGTGATTGGAGCCATAGAACATGGGGCGTATAAGATGATTGAAACCGGAATCTATGCTGGCAAAGACGGTCGAGGTGGTCTGCTTTACTACATTGACCTTGGCCAGGAAGTAGCCTGCCTCGCTCACCAAAAATTTGCCAGGCTCAAACGCCAATGTAAGTTCCTTTCCATATTGCTCGCAAAAGTCATTGAATTTGCTACCCAATTTTTTTCCGAGTTCCTCAACATTGGTCTCTATATCACCATCTTTATAAGGTACCTTGAAACCACTTCCAAAATCAATAAAATCCAAGTTGGGGAAGTTGAGGGCGGTTTCAAAGAGAATTTCCGTGGCATACAAAAACACATCGATGTCCAGGATGTCGCTCCCGGTGTGCATATGGATACCATTGATATTCATATTGGTAATATCCACAATGCGCAGTAAGTGGGGAATCTGATGAATGCTGATACCGAATTTTGAGTCGATATGCCCTACCGATATCTTGGAATTTCCACCGGCCATTACATGGGGATTGATACGGATGCAAACAGGAATGTTGGGATGTTTGCTCCCGAACTGCTCCAAGATGGAAAGGTTATCTATGTTAATGCGCACGCCAAGGGCAGCGGCGGCTTCGATTTCTTCCAACGAAACCCCGTTCGGCGTAAAAATAATGGACTTGGGATCAAATCCGGCCATAAGCCCCAATTGTACCTCTTGGATGGAAACAGTGTCCAGACCGCTGCCCAAGCTGTTCATCAATCGCAGCACCGAGATATTGGACAATGCCTTTGCCGCGTAATTCAACTTTAATTTTTTTACACTTCCGAAAGCTTGGGTGAGTCTATGGAATTGAGAGGTTATTTTTTCCGAATCATAAACATAGACGGGGTCGCCGTAGGTTTTCGCGATTCTGAGCAAGTCGCTGTAGTCCATAATGGTTTTCTTAGTTTGATGCAAAACTAAAGGGTTGGGACGGCATCTACAAAAAAAACCGCATACCTTTGAATAATATAACAAATTGTTATATATAAAACAATAATTGAGCCTTTTTTCTTTTGTCCGATCGATAGGGGAATTGTACTTTTAGAAAAAATTGTTGTTCATGCCCTAATCTCCGACCGCTCCTTGGACATGGGGATTCTGCCGATTTATGTTCAGGGGCCTACATGGTGTTTCTATTTATAGGAATCGGGGGACAAATACAACTACTAATCGCATTATTAATGAAGTTACCCTTATTTCCTTTACAATCCGTTTTTTTTCCCGGAGAGACCGTACCGCTACATATTTTTGAGGAACGCTACCAACAATTGATCAAGGATTGCCGGAATGAGGCCATTACTTTTGGTATTCCGGTTTATATCCACGACGGTCTGGCCTATGGTACGGAAGTACAATTGGTGGAAGTGGTCACTACCTATACGGGCGGTGAAATGGACGTAGTCTGTGTGGCGAGGCAGGTTTTCAAGATCATCACATTTGACAACGAGATGGACGGCAAACTGTATGCTGGTGGGATCGTGCAGTTTTTGGACAATGTAAATGACGCCGACAAAGTGTTAAAGCAGGAGGTTATGGAAGGCATTGAGGAGCTTTATGGTCTAATGGGTGTTCCCCATACCCCCATACCACTGGAAAAGTTCAACAGTTATGTACTTGCCCATAAAATGGGATTGTCCTTCGAGCAGGAATACGAATTGCTCCAGATGGCCAGGGAAAGTGAGCGACTGTCCTTTATTAGGGGGCATTTGCTGGCCACTATCACGGTTCTAAAAGAGGTGGACCGAACCAAACGAAATATAGAGATGAACGGGGATTTCCGTAATTTCGACCCGCTAGATTTCAAGGATTTTAAAATATAGGAATTGGGTGGTGAAGTTATGGATATCGCTTGGATTTCGATTAGGGTAATTGACCTTCGTTTCCTATTTTTGCTGCCGAACCTAAAGACGTTTCGCATATGAACCTTCATGAGTATCAGGGAAAAGAAATATTGGCCAGCTTTGGCGTACGGATTCAAAGGGGTATTGTGGCCCATAATGCCAAGGAAGCGGTAGAGGCAGCCAAGCAGCTTACGGCTGAGACCGGTACGGGATGGCACGTGATCAAGGCTCAGGTGCACGCGGGGGGCCGCGGTAAAGGAGGCGGTGTCAAATTGGCCAAGAATCTAAAGGAAGTCGAGGAAATCTCGGGCCAGATCATTGGGATGAACCTCATAACTCCACAAACCTCGGCGGAAGGAAAAAAAGTACACCAAGTACTCGTGGCCGAAGACGTCTATTACCCAGGAGATAGCGAGACCAGCGAGTTTTACATGTCGGTGCTCCTCAATAGGGGAACGGGCAGGAACATGATCATGTATTCCACTGAGGGGGGTATGGACATAGAGGAAGTAGCGGAAAAGACCCCACATCTTATATTTACGGAAGAAATCGATCCTGCTACGGGACTTTTACCTTTTCAGGCCAGAAAGGTTGCCTTTAATCTAGGCCTTTCCGGTACCGCTTTCAAGGAAATGACCAAGTTTGTGACCTCTTTGTACAAAGCATATGAACATAGCGATGCCAGTTTGTTTGAAATCAATCCTGTGTTGAAAACCTCGGATGATTTGATCATGGCGGTGGATGCCAAAGTATCCATAGACGATAACGCCTTGTATCGCAGAAAGCAATACGCCGAAATGCGTGATCTTCGCGAAGAGAGCCCAATTGAAGTGGAAGCTAGGTCCGTAGGCCTTAATTATGTTGATTTGGATGGTAATGTAGGTTGTATGGTAAATGGTGCAGGATTGGCCATGGCCACCATGGACCTTATAAAGATGGCCGGCGGGGAACCTGCCAATTTCTTGGATGTCGGAGGTACCGCGGATGCCAAAAGGGTAGAGGAGGCGTTCCGCATCATTTTGAAGGATCCCGAAGTAAAGGCCATTTTGATCAATATTTTTGGGGGAATCGTACGTTGTGACCGCGTAGCCCAGGGAGTAGTGGACGCCTATAAGAATATGGGGGATGCCATTAAAGTGCCCATCATTGTGCGTTTACAAGGAACCAATGCGGAATTGGCCAAGGAAATTATTGATAATTCCGGATTGGCCGTTCACTCTGCCGTACAATTTCAGGAGGCTGCCGATAAGGTGGAAGAAGTACTAAATTAGCTATCGTATTTATACAAAATTTAAGGGCCGCAATTTATTGCGGCTTTTTTTATGCCTAAAAACCAGTGTTTTTGCCAGTTTTAATACTAAAGATTGATTAAAATTATGTTAATCGGATATTTTACTGTAACACAATGGACATTTCATGAGTCTTTTTAGTAATTCATCAATTTATTAATCAAAAAACAAAAAGTCATGAGAAAAATTAGTTTAGTTGTTATCGCTGCAGTATTACTGTCCACTGGAAGTATTTTTGCCAACAATCCTATGGACACCGATCCCAACCGATCCATCAAAACACAAGTACAAAAACTTTTAAGTGGTTATGCCTTATCCTCTGAAAAGGATTTGTCCGCCACTATCTTGTTTACTGTAAACAAAGACAATGAATATGTGGTTCTTTCTGTTGATACCAACAACGAGGAGCTCGAGTATTTTGTCAAGTCACGATTGAACTACCATAAAGTGGAAACAAAAGATGTCAAGGAAGGCAGGAGATATACTATTCCTGTAAAAATTGTAGGTTGATTCATGGTGGAACCTCGGGTTTGGTGATTATCCGGTCCGAGGTTTACTTTTGTTTTTGTACCGCATTCCAGGCCTATCCGTTTTCCCGGTTTTGACCGGCCTTTTTTTTTGGGGACTTTTATTCGGGGCAGTAAATTTTCCTTTGGATAATACTTCAGCGGGGATTTTGGGATTTTCCTTCGTTCCTCTCAAATAGATAACTAGCCCGTTCAAAAAGTTTCGTAAGATCTGGTCCCCGCATTCCATATATTTAGGGTGATCCTCTTTTCTAAAAAATGCCCCAAGCTCACTTTTGGAAATCTTGAAATCCGCCAATTCCAAAATAGCTACAATATCATCGTCCCGTAGCATTAAGGCTACCCTTAATTTTTTGAAAATATCGTTGTTAGTCATTGTCCTTATTTTCCTTAAAAGTGCTACAAATTAGGCATTCGGACTATAAACAAGGGCAGTTTTATTAAAATTTATACGAAACCTTCCATTTTTGGGTTATACTAAAGTATAAAGCGATTCTAAACCTTTGGCCATGAGCAGTCATGAAGAAAAACTGAGCATACTTTCCGAAATGATTTCCTTTGCCAGGGCGGATAAGGTTATTAAACAATCGGAATACGATTTTCTATTAGGGGTCGCTACCCAATTGGGCATTGATCGAAAAACGTTCAATGGGCTTTTTGATTCGGAACCAGAACATATCATTCCCAATACTCAGGCTGATCGTATTGTGCAATTTCACCGATTGGTATTGTTGATGAATGTCGACCAGGAACAAAACAGTGTCGAGATCAGCCGACTTCACAATATTGGGCTGGGCATGGGCCTACCTCCTTCTGCCATTGAGCAAGTACTTTCCATCATGCATCAATATCCGAATAAAGTGGTGCCCCCGGATGTACTTATCAATATCTTTAAAGCTCACTACAACTAATTTCCCCTTTTTCGTACTTGGATAGTAAATACCGAATAACCCCAAGACTTTAAATGTGGGTTTTAGGCATATGTGTCGTTTCATGAACAGAAAAACGACATAATGACAGCAAAAACACACCCTAAAATGTCAAAACGACATGAATATGGTATTGGTATGGACTTTGCCCTTTTACGGTTGAAAATTGTGTTTAACCGTAAAAAAATAATATCATGAGTTTAATAAAAAGAAACGACATTTTGTTCCCCTCTTTGATGAATGAAATTTTCAGACCTGATTGGTTTGGGGGTACAGAAAATTTCAATACCCGGGTACCCGCCGTAAACATAAAGGAAAATGAAGCGGACTACGAATTGGAATTGAGCGTCCCAGGAAGGGCCAAAGAGGATTTCAATATTGAGGTGGACGATAATGTATTGACCATTTCCACAGAGAAAAAATCGGAAGAAACCCATTCAGAAAAAAACTATACTAGAAGGGAATTTGGGTACTACTCATTCAAACGTGCATTCACTTTGCCCGAAACGATTGATGAAGGCAAAATTGAAGCGTCCTACGAAAATGGCATTTTGAAATTTTTACTGCCTAAGAGAGAAGAGGCGCTACCCAAGCCTAAAAGGCACATAGAATTGTCTTAAGCGCAGGGGACAAGATAGTATACGGTTGCCCTAAGAGCAGGGCAGTTTTATAATGGTTGGTTTAGTTGGTTAGTTAAAGGGTGTCCGGGCCTTGGTCTGGACACTCTTTTTTTGTTGGGTTAAAGGAATAAGTAGGAAGCCGATAGCGATAAATACTATTTTAGACTTGTCTAAAAAAAGTACTTAACCTTTTTTATTCCAGGAAATTAAATGAAGTTAATTGAGCTGAAGATTTACCTACTGGATTTTATGCCCTTTGACTCTTGTGAAGATACGAACTTTATGGCAATCCTTACTCCTGTTCCTGCAACATTTTGATTTCGTCCCGTAATTTGGCGGCAAGCATAAAGTCGAGTTCCTTGGCCGCTTTTTCCATCGCCTTTCGCTTTTCCCGAATCAATTTTTCAACTTGATCCTTGGTCAAATACTCCAGGTCGGGTTCGGCTGCGCGCAGGGCTTCCTTCTCGTAATGATAAGTGGAAACCGAGTTTTTCGCCAGGGCATTGTCCAAACTTTTTTGCAATGCCTTTGGGGTTATGTTGTTCTCGGCATTATAGGCGGATTGTTTTTCCCGTCGATAGTTGGTCTCATCAATGGTCTTTTTCATACTCTCCGTTATGGTATCCGCATACATGATGGCCTTTCCATTCAAATGTCTCGCCGCCCTTCCTACCGTCTGGGTCAGTGATCGGTTACTCCTTAGGAAGCCTTCCTTGTCCGCATCCAATATGGCCACAAGGGATACTTCGGGCAAATCCAGACCTTCCCGTAGAAGATTCACGCCAATGAGTACGTCAAAAATACCTTTTCTTAAATCTTGCATGATTTCTACCCGCTCCAATGTGTCCACATCGCTATGAATGTAGCGGCACCTGATGTCGATTCGACTCAAATACTTGGTCAGTTCCTCCGCCATACGTTTGGTAAGGGTGGTCACCAAGGTCCTTTCGTCCTTCTCTACCCGCAAACGGATTTCCTCGACCAGATCGTCGATTTGATTCAAGCTGGGCCTTACATCTATAATCGGATCCAAAAGGCCGGTTGGCCGTATGACCTGTTCCACATACACCCCTTGACTCAGTTGCAGTTCATAATCCGCAGGGGTGGCGCTTACATAGATTACCTGGTTCTGCAAAGCTTCAAATTCCTCAAATTTGAGGGGTCTATTATCCATGGCCGCAGGGAGGCGAAACCCATATTCTACCAGGTTTTCCTTTCGTGAGCGATCACCACCGTACATGGCGTGGACCTGCGGGATGGTCACGTGGCTTTCGTCCACGACCATGAGATAGTCCTTCGGAAAATAATCCAATAAACAGAACGGGCGTGTCCCCGCTTCTCGGCCATCCAGATATCTGGAGTAATTCTCGATACCCGAACAATACCCCAATTCCCGAATCATTTCCAAGTCAAAATTGGTGCGTTCCTCCAACCTCTTGGCCTCAAGTGGCTTGCCTATCTCTTTAAAATAGTCCACCTGTTTCACCAGATCGTCCTGAATTTGATGAATTGCGTTTTGTAGCACATCCTGGGAAGTAACGAACATGTTGGCCGGATAGATATTCAAGTTTTCATATATCTCGATCACGGTATTGTTAAAGGGATCAAAAGCCTCAATTTCCTCTATTTCATCGCCAAAGAAATGGATTCTAAACGCATGATCGGCATAACTGGGAAAAACATCCACTACATCCCCCTTTACCCTAAAATTACCGTTTCTAAAATCCGCCGTTGTTCGGGAATATAGGCTTTGTACCAATTGATGCATGAATTTGGTACGGGCCAAGATTTGGTCCTTATGTATGGAAATCACGTTCTTCTGAAACTCCACAGGGTTTCCAATACCATAAAGACAGGATACGGAGGCCACGACCAACACATCCCTTCTTCCTGATAATAGGGAGGAAGTTGCGCTCAGCCTTAGTTTTTCAATATCCTCATTAATGGAAAGGTCTTTTTCAATATACAATCCTGAAGTGGGAATGTAGGCTTCCGGTTGATAGTAGTCATAGTAAGAAACAAAATATTCAATCGCATTATTAGGGAAAAACTGCTTGAATTCGGAATAAAGCTGTGCCGCCAGGGTTTTATTATGGGCCAGTACCAAGGTCGGCCGTTGCGTTTCTTCAACCACATTAGCAACGGTGTAGGTCTTGCCCGATCCAGTAACTCCTAAAAGGGTCTGATAGGGTTCGTTCGCCAAAATGCCCTCGGACAATTGACGTATGGCCTCTGGCTGATCACCGGTAGGCTTAAATTCAGATACAACTTTGAACTTCATGTTCTTGCTTACGATTAGTTTTCTAGCTCAAATGGAGTCTCATGATCCACGTTTCAAAAATTCAAATTGGGACAAAATCTAACTTGGAAGACCATGAACGTTTTGGAAGCTTTTTGCCACCTTAAAATTACAAAAAGAGGTGAAAATGGGTGCTGTTTTTAGGAAAGTCTTAGGGCCAATTTCTAGCGTTTCAGTGCAAAATGGCCCTTTACATCGGGATTCCCCGACGAGACGGCCCTAAACCAATAATCGGAAGAGGGAAGTGCCTTCCCTTGATAGTTTCCGTCCCACCCCTGGGAGGAAGGATCGATCTGGACCAGAAGATTGCCGTAACGATCAAAAATCCAAATCCGGTCCACCATGATCTCGTCCGAATCCAAAGGAACGATATACTGCCAAAAATCATTGATGCCATCACCGTTGGGAGTGAAGAATTTTGGAAAATCTTCTACCGTAAGTTCTCGCGGAACAGTTCCCTCGGCTATGCCACACCCATTCCTATCCCTGGCGTAAACGGTCTGTCCTTGACCGGAAACCGAATTGAAGATATTGCTATTTTGGTATGGACCTGCCACATTGTTCAGGGCGAATTCGTAATCCCCGGGCCCACTGACATTGATTCTTATTTCCCTATTATCCGGAGGGCCGGAAACATCTATACCGTTAATTACAGGGGCTTCCGAAAAGAAAGTGATAAATTCCTTGGAAGCTGAACATTCAATATCGTTTCCGGCTATGGAAAAGGTATTGTAAGCCTCATAGCGGTATTGGCCCGGTTCCGAAAGTGCCACGGAGGAGCCATCCACCAGGAAGGTGTCCGTACCGTCCGGATGTATCCGGAACCATCTAAAGCCGTCGGCCGTGTCCTCCGTTGTAATTAGGGTAGACAGGTTGCCCCGGCATATGGCTACCCTATCCGGGAAATTGATATTCGGTTGTCGTTCCACCAATCCTCCTTGGGAGCTATCAAAAAATGGTTCACAGAAACCGGCACTGTCATCCACCAAAAAGCTTTCTTCCGTACAGGGTCCCAAATCCCCATTTTCGTTATACGGCACCACACTCACATAAATTTCCACATCAACGGGTAGGCCGGTAAGCGGTTTGTACGATAGTGTATTACCCACATCAAAATTGGACAAAATGTCCCCTAAACCAGGCGCTGTGCCCACGGTTAGCCGGTATCCCGTGGCACCGTAGGCGTAGTTCCATTGTATGGGCGTATTGGAAGATACGTTCGTCGCCCCGTTCACGGGCTCGCTCAAGGTGGTACAAGGAGGCGGTACCGTAACATCTTCCGTGCTAAAGGTTTGTTCCGGACATACTCGAGTAGACCCATCTTCAAACTGCAAAACAATGGACATATAGATTTGGGTGTTTTCGGGAAGGCCCAAGGGAGGGGTGTAGGAGCTTATGGGTCCAGAGGTACGTCTATTTAGGATATCATCGCCGTTGGAAGTAGATCCCAAGGAAAATATAAAGGCGGTTATGCCATTTACTTGCGGCCAACTCAGGGTGGCATCTACGGGTACGTCTGTGGCTCCGTCAGGTGGATAGGTAAGACTGGGACATTGCTGTCCAAATAAGGATAGGCCCACCATCAACATGAGGAAGAACTGTAACTTTACTATTTTGTCGATGTACCGTATCATGCCTTTGTTCGTCGAGATTACCTTTTGAGGGCAAAATGTCCTTTGAGTTCTTGATTGTTATTTGATTTGGCCTTGAACCAATAATCGGAGGAGGGTAAGGGTATGCCATCCAGATTTCCGTCCCAGCCCCTGGAATCGGGATTGATGCGCGCCAACAGATTCCCTAGGCGCCCAAAAATGTAAATGACCTCCAAATCTATGGCATCACTTTCTATTTGGGGCCTGTACTGCCAAAAATCGTTGATACCGTCACCATTGGGAGTAAAAAATTTTGGGAAATCGTTGGGATCCAAGGCGGTGCCCAAAGCACGTTCCGTAAGCCCACATCCATTTTTATCCCTCACAAAAACGGTATAGGGGCCCTGGGGCAAGTTCACAAAAACATTGCTGTCCTGAAAGGGGCCATTGAGGGCCAAGGCAAATTCATATTCTCCCTGACCCTCGGCTTCCACTATAAAGCGTAGACCATTGGGTTGTTCGGTCACGACCACGTCGGAGATACGGGGAGATTCCGAAGATATTACCGTGAATTCCCGGGAACTGGAGCACTCAAAAACGGTCCCCGATTGTGTTACATTATCGAAGATTTCATGCCGATATTCCCCTTCCTCGAATAGTAATACCTCCGCAGTATCCGAAATCAAGGTTTCCGTATCATCGGAATTCTTTAGGTACCAACGATAACCATCGGCAGCGTTGTTCGACGCTACTACCAAAGGAATATCATTGCTACATAGTGAAATTCGATCTGGAAAATCGATTTCGGGACTAAAAGAAACGAGTTCACCCGATGTGGAATCGATAAATGGGTCGCAGCCCAAAATAGTGGAAAACGTTTCCACAGTGCAGCCAATGGCTTCCCCACCATCGTTAAAGGGGACAATACGCACGAAAAAGGTCCGTCTTGGGAGGAAGTCCAGGAGATTAGCGGTGTTGGTGCTAAAAATCCCATCATCCAAAATATCACTTGCAGTCGGCGAGGTGCCTATGGACACTCGATAGCCCTCCGCCCTAGGCACCGGATTCCATTCCAGGGTCGTCGCCAAAGGAACATTGATGGCCCCGTCCAGGGGACTCGTCAGCATGGTGCAATCCGGTATTTCCGACAGGGAACTTGTGGTAAAACTGTATTCTGGACATGGGCCTATGGCGGGTCCGTTCTCATTAAAGGGAATGATGCGAACAAAAATTTCCGTGTCCACCGGGAGATCGCTTGGCTCATCATAAATGGGAAAACCCAAGATGTCGCCGTCAAAAAGATCGTTACCCCCTGGAGCGGTGCCGAGAATGAGACGGTATCCGGTCGCTTTGGGGGCATAATTCCATGTAATCGAGGTTGCTACATCTACATCTACGGAACCGTCCACAGGAAAGTTCGGCGTGGTGCATTGTGGGGGAGTTGTAACATCTTCCGTTCGAAATGTTTCACTGGCACAGATAACGTTGTCGGCATCAAAGAGAAATAAAGTAATAGTGATATAAATATCGGTACTTTCCGGTAGTCCCAAAGGCGGTTGGTATTCGGTATCGTTTCCTACACCAATGTTATCTATGATATCACTTCCCCCGGGGGTGGTACCGATACTGATCAAATAGCTGGTAACGCCTACTACGGGACTCCAGGCAATATTGGTGTCCACTGGAACGTTGGTATCCCCGTCCATAGGCGCCGTAAGCAATGGACATGTCAATTGCCCATAGGAAAAGTACCCACATAGGAATATGGGGAGATAAAGCAATTTTTTTAGCATTTGAGCAGTGTTCAAACACTACAAGATACTACAAATCCCTCTTTTTTAATAATGCATAGGACGAATAGATAAAAACGGCCGTCCAGCCGAGAACAATCAGCACTTCGTACCAATGTACATGATAATCGAAATTAAAATCCTCCCCAATTTGTTTGCCAATGCTCTGAACTGCGGACAATCGGCTAAAGGGTTCCTCGATTAGATGGGACATAGACTGCAATGGAAATACGCTTTTTATGGCCTTTGCCGTATCCCAGGAAACCAGTTTCCATCCCAATAGGCCAAATATCAGCTGTTCCATGATCAACCAAAGGATCAGAAACCCCAGCGCAAAGGCAGATCTTTTGACAAAAATTCCTAAAAACAGACAAAAGGAAAAGAAACCGACCAATTTCACAAAAAAGGCCAGTACAAATTCCAGATCGGAGAATATGATGCCAATCTCATTATAGTCGGAATAAATGAGACCTAAAATCATAGAGACCACGAATACGAAGACGGTGGAAAGTAGGGCAAACGATACGACCGTTAGAAATTTGGATAGGACGAATTCCTTTTTGGACAGGCCGTCGATAAGGTTCTGTTTAATGGTCTTGTTACTATATTCATTCGCCATCATCGAAACGATAACAATGGCCAGGAACAATTTGAAGAGTCCAGTTATAAAGGTATTGAAGTGCCAGATATAGGGGAAATTAAAGATTCCCTGTTCCGCCAAGTGAAACTGTACCGGACCAATATCGAATTTAATGGCAGCCACCAAAGCTATTGAGGTAAGTAGGGTAAAATACGCAATGATCAGTACCCTGTTTATTCGGTTGTTCCAGAGTTTTATGAATTCTATTTGTAGCAATCGTACCATGGTCTGTTTAATTGTTTTGGGATTTGGTCAATGCCAGGAATTGTTCTTCAAGACTCTCCTTTCTTTTTATTAGTTGCGATAGGACGATGCCCTCTTCGAACAAAAGTCGATTCAATACCTCTGCGCTCATCTCCTCTTTGAGAAATGCCGTGATTTGCCCGTTATCCCGTTGAATTTTGGAAAAACTTGGACTACCCTGTATAAAGGACTCCAAATGGTCCATATTACTTGATTTAAGCTCAAAAAAACCATGACTGGCCAGCATACCGTCCACAGGCCCCGAATACAATTTTTTTCCCTTTCTAAGGATGACCACATGGCTACAAACCTTTTCAACCTCGTCCAATAAGTGCGACGCCAATAAAATCGTAGTGCCCTCGGAGGCGATTTTCTTTATGATTTCCCGAATCTGATGAATGCCCTGGGGATCAAGGCCGTTGGTAGGCTCGTCCAAAATTAGTATTTCAGGATCATTCAACAGGGCGGATGCGATGGCCAAGCGCTGTTTCATCCCTAACGAATAGGTTCTAAACTTACTGTTCTTCCGGTCCAAGAGTCCTACAAGCTCCAATTTTTCCTCTATTTTGTGCTCGGGAACCTCCTTGATCTTACAGACCAGTTTTAGGTTTTGCACTGCGCTCATATAAGGGTAAAAGTTGGGCCGCTCTATTATGGCCCCCACTTTCTTAAGGGCCTGGTGGGTAGACGACTGCCCATTGAACCAAGAAAAATTTCCACTGGTTCGGTTTACGACATTGAGTACGATACCTAAGGTGGTGGATTTACCACTACCATTGGGTCCAAGGATACCATACACATTACCCTTTTCAATGGAAAACGACAAGTCCTTAACGGCGGTGAGGTGACCAAATTTTTTGGTAAGGTTGTTTACAGTAAGTATCTTTTCCAATATAGCGGTCTTTTAGAATGGTTTATGTTAACTTGACGAGGAAAACGTAACTTTGTTACAATTGGATTGTCTTAAATACAAAACCCCATGAAATGGAGGATGAAAAGTTGATGTCCAGAAAAAAACCGGCCTATCCCGTAAGTGAAAGGCTGGACGGGTATTTGGAAGCATACAGCCGCAAAATTAAGATTCCAATATTTTATGAGGACCTATTGCGTTTCGCCGGATCGGTGGCGGTTTATGACGACGATGGAGGAGATACCTTATGGGTCAGGGTCTACTATTCGGATTCCGATAGGAAAGAAATCGATGTGAGCCTAAAAAAAGTGTATTCCATTTTGCATTCGGATGGAAGTGATGGTATTTTCCAATACTTGAACGTGGATGCGGTGGACTATTGCACTTTTGGAAATTCAAAACCGTTTCGGATCAAGGTAAGGAATATCTTAAACGACAATTTCACCTATTTCTATGTGAAGAAAACGGATGCATCCCGCATCTATGGATTGGAATTGGAACACATGCTCTCTCCCTACAACCTCAATTTCTTGGTGTACAAGGATACCCTGATCGAGGAACATATCGCCGGTATTCCCGGGGATGTCTTTATCAAGGATATGTTGCCCAACTGTACGGAATCAGAAAAGTCCCAATTGGCCAAGGAATTTGTGAAGTTTAATGAACGGTGTATGATTCGATTATTGGGGGATATGCGTTCCTACAATTACGTGATTATGCCGGTACACGATTTTGACCATGTGGTGTATAGGATCAGGGCCATAGATTTTGACCAGCAATCATTTGAGGGAAAATTGAAGGTGTATCGCCCTCAATTTTTTAAGGAGAATTTTACCATGGTCGAAATGGTGCGAAAAAAACTATTACGGGATTCCGTGGACCAATATAAAATTGAGGAACGGTCCATTGTCGCCAAGCGTATCCTTAGCTCCGGGGCCCGATTGCGAAAACTTAGGGATATTTGTAAAACGGACATCATTAGTGTCGAGGAAAACGTCAACCTGCTCAAAGAGCAAATCTATGAGCTTGTCCTAGACAAGGATTTTAGGCAATGCGAGACCATGGGCCAGATATTGGATTTGGCGCTGAATTTCGTCCGTCGCAACTATGAGAATGTAAGTATGCGGCAGATTATTGAAAAAAAGTTCGATGTCCAGTAGGGGGGGTGTTCGTTGTAAGTTATAAGTGGTAAGTGATGAGTTGTTAGTGTTAAGTTGTTAGTGTTAAGTGTTAAGTTGTCAGTGGTATGTGTCAAGTTGTTAGTGGTAAGTGATAAGCGGTAAGTTGTAAGTGTTTAGGGATAAGTAGTTAGACTTGGGATTTGAGACGTGAGATGTTAGATTTGGCGCTTCGACTTCACTTGCTAAAACGTATTCGCGAGGAGCACCGCGACGAAGCGATCTGCTTATCCGGCCAATTCATTCAGACGGGCGCTCAGTGTGACAGATTTATCATTTGAGTTTTGAAATGTGGAGTTTGGGATTTGACCACTAGCCAAGCAATTACAATATTACATCCCAAAAACCATTCCGTTAGCTCTTCTGTTCCTTGTTAAAATAGACCAGATAGTAGTACATCTGTCGTTCTTCGTCCCAGCCTTTTTCAACGAATTTTTCCGCAGAATCCGGGTTGATAAAGTCCAGTTTGATCTGGATATTGGTGTCCAGGTTGATCACGTTCTTTATTTTTTTTCGGGCATCGGAAACGGCTTTGTTCGCAATATCAAAATTGGAAACGTCCTCGATGCTGTATTTGGGTCCCTTTTCTACCTTATAATGTTTAAATTCCGGGATAAGTTCCGGGTTTTCCACAACCTCGTTCAAAAAATTGGATTCTTCAAAGGCATCATTTTTGGCAAAGTGGTTCACGGCCTTGTTCATAAAAAGAACTTCTTGTTGCTTGTCCTCCGCAGGGAGAACAACGTCCTTGGCAAAATTCTGGCAGAATTTTAAGTAATTCTTGGTATAAAAATTTTCATCGGCCAATACATCGACGGAAAGGAAGTTTTCCAACCAATATTTGGTGTCGTATCGGTTGCTGTCTACGGACAATACCTTGTAGCCCTCTTCCTTGTTTACATTGAAAATAAGGCAACCCTTGTCCAACTTATTAACATTGATGCCTTGTTGCACTACAAGGTCCAGATTGTTGCCTTTTTCCTCAAACTGCAAAAAGTCATGCTTTAGCTCGCTCTTAAAAATACCAACGGCATCCACTTTTGCATTGTCCAGTAAGATGCCGGTCAAATAAGTGACGTACACCTCCCCGCTTTTGATATGGGGGTGATTGGACTGCTCATAGAGATGGGTGGCTATTTTCTTCGAATTGGAATGGACACTATCCGGATCGTCAAAAATTGCCGAGGCTATTTTAAAAATTTCATTGAATTCGACATCGACCTCATGGGTTAGTTTAAAGTAATTTTCCTCCTTTTCCCGAAAGGATCTAAAGAAATATTCCTTTAAAAGTCCGCTTGTTTCATCTTGAAGGACCAGTTGATCTTGGGATAATAAGATGCCTTCATTCCTGTTTTTGTTGCCCACCCTATGAAGGGAGACAGTTTCAATTTGGGTTGGATATAAGTTCAGCATAAATGGGTCTAAAATTTTGTATGGGTAAAGGGTGCACTGGACTTGGAACGCTCAAGACCTAAAGTGGAAACACTCAAGATCAGTTCCAGTTTTCATCGAAGTCCAGGTCGTCATAGTTTTCCAAAGTGTCCTCAAAATCAAATTTGGGATCGGAGCTAAAATTTTTCTCCGGCGGGACTTCCGGAAGTTCCCCAAAACTGAAAAGTAGATTGGGATAGGAGCGCCCATCTTCCTTTTCGACCATATCCGCCAATTCCACAAAGAAGGTCCACATATTAAGAAAGTCGTACACATAGATGAGTTTGGGGGTCTTCACCGTGAGGATATCATCTAGAAAGGTTTCGTTCATCAGGCGGACCTCGGAGCCATTTTCGGTCATATCAAAAAGGGCGATTTCCTCATCTTGGTTCCAATTGTCGTCACAGGTATAGAAGGACGCCATTTCGCTACCCAAAAATCCAAATGCTTGGGTAATGGCATTATGGAAATCCTCCAGGGTACTATCTGATTCAATCTCCAGGTCCCTAAAAATATCTTCCTCCGCATCCAGGATTATCCTGATCTTATAAATCATTTTTTCCACTTTTGGGTGAAGGTAAAGTTACAAAGATTTCGGACTACTTTTAAAACTAAAGGCTTCCAGCGTCAAATAAAATTGTACACCAAACAGCAGGGCGGCCAATACAAGATGTATGGGCTGGCTGGCAAAAGGGAAATCCCAATAATACATGGCCATTCCTGTAAGTGCTTCAGCCAACAAAATCAACAATACCCAATTGATTTTATGCAGTCCTAAGTTACGGGCGTAGATCAGGTACGCCAAATACAGATTGATCAAAACCACTACAATGGAAAAGGACCGATGGATGTAGAATGATACGGAGGGCTCTTGAAGCCAGTGGTGGGGATTCTCTCCAATTAGACGTACCTGTTCATCCACAAATTGGCGCACTTGTGTACCCAGGACCACCTGAATCAGAGTAATGCCCAAAGATATGATCAAAAGGATAAGGACGGACCGGTCATAACGGATAGTCCGTATTCCGGTACGCGATAAATATATAAGAAGCAATAGCATGCCCACAATGATCAGTGCCATAATCATATGTACTGTAATCTTTATGGGTTCTAGAACGGAATAGACCACGGTAGCCCCCAACCAGGCCTGAAAGCCCATAGCAAATACCACTAGCCATGAAAGGAGGGTAATGGATTTCTTTTTTTTCCAATAGGAAAAAGAGGTGATGGCCAAAATTAAAGTGGCCAAACCGGCCAGGGCACCTAAAAGTCGATTGATAAATTCTATCCAGGTATGCCAAGGATTAAAAATAGCGTAATCATGTTTGGTATAAGGTTCCCAGTTGATATCCCTAAAGGTATCCCTTGTAATAAAATCGGAGTGCGCCACTAGCAAGGATTCATTTTGTATGATGACCTGTCCCTTTTTATATGCTTTTTGGGCTTGCCACTCCAATTCGGATGCCTGGGTCGGTGGAATGTAGTAACCAAAGCATTTGGGCCAATCCGGGCAGCCCATGCCACTGCCCGTCATACGTACCACGGCACCGGCTATAATGACCAGGTATACCAGTACAAGGGAGATTTTGGCAATTTTTCGAAAGTTCTTGGACATGAATAAAATGTTCCTTGGAATTACGGGCAAAATTACGGTAGGAAATAGAAAGGAGAAGACATTTTATGGATTTTCTATATCGGATTTCACCGTTAGCCCCATTTCATTCCCCTTGCGTAACATGTATTGTTGTGCAGCGGTGTACTCATTGGGAATTTCTCCCTCCAAAATGGCTTCTTTTATGGCCTCCTTGATCATACCGATTTCCCGGGACGGTTTTAAATCGAATGTTCGCATGATTTCCTCTCCGCTAATGGGAGGCTGAAAATTGCGGATATGGTCCCGCGCTTCCACCTCTTCGATTTTTTGGCGTACGAGCTTAAAATTGTTTTTGTATTTCCGTTGTTTCCTAGGATTTTTGGTGGTGATGTCCGCCTCGCAGAGGGTCATTAGACTGTCCACGTGCTCACCGGCGTCAAAAATAAGTCTGCGAACGGCCGAATCGGTGACAAAATCCTCTGAAAGTACAATGGGCCGAGAGCTCATCCGAACCATTTTTTGCACGAACCTCATTTTATCGTTTAAGGGCATATGCAGCCTTTTGAATAGTTTTTGGACCATTTTAGAGCCTACAAACTCATGACCGTGAAACGTCCAACCGATTTTTTTATCGAACCTTTTTGTAGGGGATTTTCCGATGTCATGCAAAAGAGCGGCCCACCGCAACCAGATATCCGGGGTGACCTTGGCAATATTATCTACCACTTCCAGGGTATGCCAAAAGTTGTCCTTATGCCGCTGACCTTCTATTTCCTCAATACCTTCCAAAGCCTTGAGCTCGGGTAGGACATGTTCCAGGAGACCGGTCCTTTGCAATAGGGCAAATCCAATGGATGGTCTTTCGCTTCCCAAAATTTTGTGCAATTCCTCCACAATGCGTTCCTTGGAGATGATTTTGATACGATGTTTGTTCTCCGATATGGCACGCAAAGAATCCTTCTGGACCGTAAAACCTAGTTGTGCGGCAAACCGGATGGCTCGCATCATGCGTAAGGGGTCATCGGAATAGGTGATGCCCGCTTCCAAGGGTGTACGAATCAATTTGCGGTCCAAATCGCCCAGCCCATCAAAAGGATCGAGCAATGCGCCATAGTCCTTTTCGTTCAAGGAAATGGCCAGGGCGTTGATCGTAAAATCCCTTCGTTTTTGATCTTCTTCGAGAGTACCGTCCTCCACTACGGGTTTTCGACTGTTCCTGTGATAACTTTCCTTTCGCGCTCCAACGAACTCCAATTCCAATGCCTGGTGCTTTATCATCGCGGTACCAAAGTTCTTGAATACGGAGACCTTTGGCTTTCCCGGCAATTGGGAAGCTACCTTTTTCGCAAGTGCGATACCGCTTCCAACGGCCACAATATCAATGTCCTTGGGCGCCCCGCGCTGCAATATAAAATCACGTACAAAGCCACCAATGACATAAGCATCCACTTCCAGTTCCTTAGCGGCCATAGCAATGACTGGAAAGATGGTGTTACTTAGCGCATTTTGATAGTCTTGTTGTAACATGTTCTGGATTAAAACTTTTTGGAAATGCTCTTTATTCGTGGCCGCTCACCTTAAGGGGCCTCTTTTTATTTGGGAAAGGCAACCGGTTATTTCCGTACAAATGTATTATATAAGCTATAGCCATTAAAATAATCGCCGATATTTCACCTCTCCCTTCTTCAATTCCCAACCGATTGATGTGTTATCCGAGAATTACCCACGAAATATGGGGGACAATATTTTGGGTAAGTAGCCATAACGATAGAGGACCGGAACAGCCAAGGGAAAACCGTTTATTTTTGATACTTGAGTTTATCCCGTTGTACCTTTTCAATGTCCAAGATGTCTTTTTGCTTATAAGTGAGAGCCTTGTGCGTAGCGCGCAAATCGCGGCATAACTTGCGCAGTCCCATGGGCTCCAAGGATGCGGCATGGTCCGTGCCCTTCCAAGTTCGATCCAACGTAAAATGACGCTCTATGATATGAGCTCCCAAGGTGAAGGCCGCCACATCGACGGCAATGCCCAAATGGTGCCCGGAAAACCCGATACTTTTTACCTTTTCGCCATAGACATCCCTAAGTTTTAGAATATCCAATAGGCAAATGTCCTCAAAAGAAACGGGATAGCCGGAAGTACAATTATAGACCACCAAATCTTTTCCCCTGCCCCGTTCATCAAAGAAGGTTACGATTTCCTTTATTTCGTCCTTGGTGGTCATTCCGGTAGAGATATGGATTTCCCCATGGTAATGGGTACACAACCATCCCAACATCTCAAAGTTATTATTACAGGCGGAGGGAATCTTAATAAAATCCGGATCCAGGCCTGCTATTTCTTTGGCGGAGGTCAACTCCCAGACCGAGGTGGAATAAGTAATGCCAATCTCCTCACAGTAGTCTTTGAGTTCTCGGTGTTGATCCACATCGAATTCCAAAAATTCCCGATGCGCCCCATAGGTTTCCCCGTACGAATTTATGGGGTTGGGATGTGGGGCATTGTACTGCTCGGTGGTAAGCAGCTCCCGGTTGTTCCTTTTTTGGAACTTTACCGCGTTGGCATTGCCAAAAATCTTGGCCATATTGATAAGCTCTTTGGCAATTTTCATATCCCCTTTGTGGTTACAACCAATTTCGGCTATGATGTAGGGTTCTTTATAGGTCATTAAATCTTAGGTTATAATTGATAATGAATTCAGTGGCCTCCCGAATGGCTCCATCGGCCGATTTATTCCGAAGGACCAAATCGGCATGAAGTTGAATGGGTCGGGTGGCGTTGGAAGGACAAAACGACCAGCCGGCCCGGAGCATATTGGCAAGGTCGTTTACATCATCCCCGATATAGGCCATTTCGCTAGGTGAAATATTCCGCGCTGCGCAGAGCTGTTCCAAATAGGAGTATTTGTCCTTAATGCCTAGAAAGACATCTTCAATTTTTAATTTTTTCATACGTTGGGCCACTACCTCCGAATTCTCCGAGGTCATTACCATAACTTGAACATTGTGTTGCCTCAAAATTTCAAGGCCCATCCCATCCCGCATATCGAATACCTTGGAAAACTCCCCTTCCTTGTGAAAGGTCACCCTTCCATCCGTAAACACCCCATCCACATCCAAAATCAAGTAATTGATACGCTGGGTCGATTTATTTTGTTTAAAATAGGAAACGAGTAATTGCTCCGTCACCTGCCAGTCGCTTTCGGAATCAATTTCTACCAAGGTGTACTCTTGCATTTCTACAACACCTATTTTTCCACTCAGTCTGTTTTTGGAAGCCAATAAGGCGGATTTGGTAGTACAGTATACGGCTCCGTTTTCTATGAGCAGGCCTTCAAAATCCTGTCTACGGGGCCGATTTCGAAAATCATAGTTCAGGGGTTTCCCATCTTTGGACCAGGTAAATCGATGGGTATTCACGACACTCAAGACGGCATCCAGTTTTTCATTATGTAACTTGTCCAGGGCCTGGTTAATATCTGTTCTTCGAGATAGGGGAGAAGTGGCCTGTAGTAGACAAAAGATATCAAAATCCGTATTGATGGTATCGCAGAATTCCATCATGGCCGACTCAGTGGAGGCCGTGTCGGATGCATTTTCGGTGGAACGTTCTAAACAGCTGACCTTGCTGGACCAACCAAAATTTGAGGTAACGTAATCCATGATTTCCAAATCATCGGTAAAGACGTATACCTCCGTTAAATTGGAGAAGATGGCTTCGGTCAAAACCCAGCTGAACAGGGGCCTGCCCAACAATTTCTTTTTGTTCTTGCCCGGAATACCTTTGGAGTTTTTTCTGAGGGGAATGAATCCTATCGATGTAGACATATGCTTATTTTCACTGGTCAATGATCATGTTTTCTATTAAGTTCCGGGTGGCCTTAACGGTAAATTTATCCAAATAATCCTTACCGAGAAAAAATCGCTCCTTTACAATTTCCAAATTGGAGAGCGCGGTGGAAAAAAGCGTATACCCTTGTTTAAAGTAAAATCCTTTTTTTAGGCCCAAAATCTCTATGGGAAAAAGTGCGGGCAAAATGGTAACATCCTTAAAATGTGCCTCGTACTTAGTTGTTTCCCTGGGATGAAGCTTTAAGACAATATCCATGTTTTTGGGCACTTTGGAAATGATATCCGCATAGATTTTAATCTTCTCCGATTCATTTTTGATTACCTTGTCCTCGGATATGGGCTGCGTAAGTATAAGGGCGCTATTCTCGCCATTGATGTCAAAAGTCTCCTCGGAAAGGAATAGCTCAAAAATCTGCTTTTTCGTTCCTTCATCCAAGGTGGTGGTTTCCTTTTTGATGTTCAGCTCCTTGGCTTTATGTTGCAGGGATTGTGGAAGCCTATCCGGGAATTGGGCCAGAATGGACTTTACTTCCCTATCAAATCCCCCACCAATAGGCGTTTTGGTAAAAACTGATTTTATAAACTGCTCAAAAGGGCTGTGCCTTTGACTATAGGTTCGGGCGCCATCCTCGATCATGGTTATCCCTTTTTGCCCAAATTCATACAGAAAATAGCTTTTGGAAGAATCCGTGTCGCATAAATACAAATCTGACAAACCAATAAAATCCTTTTCTTGCGCCAGAACCGGATGTTTCTTTTCCAAATAGGGAATCAAGGCTTTCCTCCTGCGGAAAGAATAATTGAATTTTCCCAGCTCCCGAACATGCTCCTTACGCTCCGAAATGATATAAACCTCCCGGAAAAATTGTTTTTTAAGATTGGGTATCAAGGTGTCGATCATGGGCGTACTTTCCACCAAAAAAAGAAGATTGTTGCCCGTATTGTCCTTAGGATAGCCCGAATCCTTAATGATATGAAGAATGGAAAGATACACATGGTAAATGGTCGATCCTACATAAGTACGGCGAATAGAATTTTGTGGAATTATATGGGAGATGGAATGCAATAAACTACATTTGTAAAGTTGGACAAATTTAAGGAAAATAGCTTGAGCACGGTCAGTGTAATCATAAGTACCTACAATAAACCGGAATGGCTCAAAAAGGTTTTGTGGGGGTTTCAATGTCAGACCTACAAGGATTTTGAGGTCATTGTTGCCGATGATGGTTCCGGTCCGGAAACCAAGGAACTCATAACCCAAATGAGCAAAAAGGTGGACTTTTCAATAAACCATGTATGGCAGGAGGACGATGGATTCCAGAAATGCCGGATATTGAACAAGGCCATTAAGGCGAGCACCACGGAATACATCATTATGACGGACGGGGATTGTATCCCCCGGGAAGACTTTGTACAGGTCCATTACATCAATAAAGAGCCGGGCTATTTTATATCGGGCGGCTATTATATGTTGCCTATGAATATCTCAAAGGCCATTACGCTGGAGGATATTGAAGCACAAAATTGTTTTAATATCCAGTGGCTTAAGGAAAAAGGCATTCCAAAAACTTTTAAGAACAACAAACTCACGGCCAAGGGCTTCATATCCACTTTGTTCAATACGTTTACACCCACTAATGCCAGTTGGAACGGTCATAACTCTTCCGGATGGAAAAAGGATGTATTCAATGTAAACGGTTTTGATGAACGAATGCAGTATGGAGGTGAAGACCGGGAATTTGGCGAACGTCTGTTCAATTTTGGTGTACGATCCAAACAACTTCGCTACAGTGCGGTCTGTGTTCACTTAGATCATGAACGAGGATATAGAACACCAGAAGCTATAGCCAAAAATCAGGTAATCCGTAAAGAGGTAAGGCAGAATAAAAGTGTGTGGACCTATTACGGCATCACCAAGTAATACGCCAATTCGTTCTTTTTCTCCAACTTTTTGAGCTCGCGATATCTTTCCAAATCACTCAAGGCGTTGAGGTAGCAAATGATAATTCCTTTTTTGCCATCCAGAATACCTAACCGAAGCACATAGTGGTTAAAGAATTTCCAAGCTGGTTTGAAGACCAAGGAGAAAAAACTAAATCTTCGTTCCCTATAAAAATCCTCTTTGGCCTTTAGACGGCCATATTTCAGCATTTTAGCCTTGTAATCGGCATAGTTCTTATAACAGTAATGCGTCAATTTCTCCTTAAGGATACCCGAGGTGCCATTCACCACCAAGGTTTCGTGAACTATTTTCTTATCTGAAAAGCATGCCTTGCTCTTTCGGAACAATCGATAATTTTTGTCCGTTTGCCATCCGCTAAAATACAGGGGGCTATTTTCAAACATGAATTTTCTGTAGAACCAATAGGCCACATGCCCCTTGTCGTTGGCAACGGTATCCAAAATTTCTGCCCGAAGCTCCTCGGAGATTACCTCGTCCGCATCCAGGAAAAGGACCCAGTCATGGGAAGCTTGTTTTAAGGCATAGGTCTTTTGGAGTGTAAAGTTGGAAAAAGGGTGCTGCATGACCCTGACCCGAGGGTGATTTTGAAGAAATTCATAGGTGCCGTCCGTGCTGTAAGAATCCACAACGATAATCTCATCCGCAAAGGAGAGGGAGTCAATGCATCGTTCGATATAGCCTATTTCGTTATAGGCAATCACCAGAGCCGTTATTTTCTTTTGGGGGATGTTCATAACAATACTATTGGTAGGTGTAACTTGGCTTACTAAACAAAACTATAACTAATAAAAATAGAAAAAAGTATAATATGAAATAAAATTCCTACATTTTTTCTATTACACAGCTACGTCGTACTCTCTTAGCGCATCATTTAAAGATGTTTTTTTGTTGGTACTTTCCTTTCTTGTTCCAATAATCAAAGCACAAGGAACTTGATAATCCCCAGCCTTGAAAGTTTTGGTGTAGCTCCCTGGTATAACAACTGAACGGGCCGGAACCCTACCTTTGGTTTCTACTGGGGCATCTCCTGTGACATCAATAATTTTTGTGGAAGCCGTAAGGACGACATTGGCCCCCAGTACCGCCTCTTTTTCCACACGGACCCCTTCCACAACGATACATCTTGAACCAATAAAGGCATTGTCCTCTATAATGACGGGGGCTGCCTGTAAGGGTTCCAAAACCCCGCCAATGCCGACCCCTCCACTCAAATGCACATTTTTGCCAATCTGGGCACAACTGCCCACGGTGGCCCAGGTGTCCACCATGGTACCTGCATCTACATAGGCGCCAATATTAACATAACTGGGCATAAGAATGGTTCCTGGGGATATATAGGCGCCATGACGTGCAACGGCGTGGGGTACTACCCGGATGCCCTTTTCCTTATATCCTCTTTTTAAGGGCATTTTGTCATGGTATTCAAAGATACCCGCTTCCAGGACCTCCATTTTTTGTATAGGAAAATACAAAACGACTCCTTTTTTTACCCATTCATTTATTTGCCAGCCATCAGTGGTCGGTTCCGCACAGCGCAATTGTCCCTGATCAATAAAATCGATAAGTTTGCGAATGGCGGTTTGGGTAGCCGCCTCCTTTAAAAGTTCCCGGTTCTCCCATGCATCTTCAATAATTTGTCTCAGTTCGGTCATTTGGTTGCTAAAATTTTAACAAATATACAGGTCATCGCTCAATTCGTACCTGCCAACCGGGCGTTATTATGTATAATGAATTATTTTTGCTAAAAAATTAAGATTGGGACGATTTTTAGCACTGGATTATGGTAAAAAGAGAACGGGCATTGCCGTTACGGACGAATTGAAGCTGATTGCTTCCGGACTTACCACCGTCGCCACACATGAATTGATTCCCTTTCTCAACAACTATTTAGAGAACGAAACGATTGAGCGGTTTATCGTGGGGGAACCCAAGCAAATGGATAACACTCCCTCGGAAACCGAGGCGCTGATTGCCCCTTTTCTAAAACAACTGTCCCGTAAATTTCCGGAGATTCCGATAGTGCGCCAGGATGAACGTTTTACTTCCAAAATGGCCTTTCGTTCCATGATCGATTCGGGACTAAAAAAGCAACAACGTAGGAACAAGGCACTGGTCGATGAAATCAGTGCCACCTTGATTCTACAAGATTATTTAAAAACAATAGAATGACATTACCCATTGTAGCCTATGGAGACCCGGTACTACGTAAGGTGGCCCGGAAAATAGATAAAGATTACCCCGATTTGGACGAATTGTTGAACAATATGTGGGAGACCATGTACAATGCCAATGGCGTAGGGCTGGCCGCACCCCAAATTGGACTACCCATTCGTCTATTCTTAGTGGATACCACTCCATTTGCCGATGATGAGGAACTCCCCGAGGAAGAACAACAAAAATTGAATGGCTTCAAAAAAGCCTTTATCAATGCCAAAATAGAACAGGAAACGGGTGAGGAGTGGGCTTTTAACGAGGGTTGTCTTAGTATTCCAGATGTACGTGAGGACATCAAACGCAAGGATACCGTAACCATTTCCTATTTGGATGAAAAATTCAACCCCCGTACAGAAACCTATGATGGACTCTTGGCCCGGGTCATCCAACATGAATACGATCATATTGAGGGGATACTTTTTACCGATAAGCTTTCCAGCTTAAAAAAACGTTTGCTGAAGTCCCGATTGAACAACATTTCCAAGGGGAATATCGAAGTGGATTATCGAATGCGTTTTCCCAATCTTAAAAAAGCACGTTAAATTCTGGGCCGCCTTGTCGATGCACCGTTTTTTTGATTAGATTGCTCTTGAAGCAGCAAGAAAGACCATGGGAAATCCAAGAGGTTATTCCAAAAATTATGCTTTATTTTATTCCAATCTCGATTGAAAAATATCATATTTGCAGCTTAAAATTGCACAGGTAAATGAGTTTAGAAAAAATTCTTTCGATTGGTGGCAAACCCGGACTATACCGGTTGCTTACACAGACCCGTACCGGTTTTGTGGCCGAATCCCTGATGGATAAAAAAAGAATTTCGGTAAGTGCGCGTAACAATGTGAGCGTACTTTCGGAAATAGCGATATATACCTTGGAGGAGGAATTGCCTTTACGCCAGGTTTTTCAAAAAATCCAGCTTAAGGAAAAAGGGGGTAAGACTTCCGTTGCCCACAAGGCGGAGAAAATTGCCTTGGAAGAATATTTCTTTCAGGTATTACCCAATTATGATGAAGACCGGGTCTATGCCAGTGATATCAAAAAAGTGATACAGTGGTACAACCTTTTGCACGATAACGGCATAACCGATTTTTCCGATGAGGAATCGGATTCCACGGAAGAGGAATAAACCTAGTTTATCGTCATAAGCGAAACCGTGGAATTCGGGAATCCCTTATGGGACCATTTTCGCATGTTTCGTTCCTTTTACGCTATGCCGGATTCCAAGATAAATCACTTAGTTATCAATCCTTCTCGATTTCCTTGTAGGAGTACTTGCTTTTTTTCCAATCGATCAAGGGGGAAGGGTAATATTTGACATCCATTCGATCGAGGAAGGGTGCCTGATTGGCCAAGCGTACCTTATAATCTTCCCAGTCCCGGTTTTCAGGAGTACTCCAGCTCAACTCGGAATAACCGAGTACACGGGGAAAGGCCAGATATTCCAATTCATCGATAGTGCTAATCGTCTCCGACCAAAGTGGTGCTTCCACCCCCAAAATATGCTCTCTGGGTATACCGCCATAGGTATCCGGATTCCAAATGTAGGCGGTATCCACCGGAATATAAGCGGCCCAGTGGAGTCCGTGTTTGGAAAGCGTATCGTATTGCATATCCAAATAAGCCTTCTTGGCCGGGGAAACAATAAGCTGCATCCCTTTTTCTACCGCTTTTTTGGCATTCTCTTCGCTCGCCCACCACTGGGCAATGGCCGTGGAATCGATATCGGCCGTAGCCACTTCGTCCCAGCCTATCATCCGCTTGCCATGTTTTTTTACAATTTTTTCTACTTTTTCCACAAAATGGACATAATCCTTTTTCTTGGTTACATGACTTTCATCACCACCAATGTGGAAATATGGTCCCGGTGTTATTGCGGCAATTTCGCGTACCACATCGTCGATAAAGGCATAGACCGTATCCTTTCGCGTATCAAAAGTGCTGAAACCGACATGAGTACCTTCGTAAAGTTTAGGTGTCTTTCCATTACCGTTTAAAATGTGATAGGAGACCGATGCGGCATTGGTGTGCCCTGGCATATCCACTTCGGGTATTATAGTCATATAACGTTCCGCCGCATAGGCTACGATTTCGGCATAGTCCTCTTGAGTAAAGAATCCACCGGCCTCACCACCGACTTCCGTACTGCCTCCGATTTCCGTAAGTTTTGGCCACGATTTGATTTCGATGCGCCATCCCTGATCGTCCGTCAAGTGGAGATGCAAGACATTGATTTTATAATAGGAAAGCAGGTCGATATATTTTTTCACATCGGCCACACTAAAGAAATGTCGGGCTACATCTAGCATGGAACCGCGATAGGCAAAGTTGGGGCTGTCCATGATCTTGCCCGAGGGGATGGGCCAAATACGCTGCTCGGCCAAGCTGTCATTACTGACCTCCGGAATAATTTGCCGTAAGGTCTGAATACCACGAAAGGCCCCCTCTGCCGTTTTGGAATTCAGGATAATGCTGTCCTGCCCAATGTTCAGCTCATAGGCCTCTGGCGAATCCATCTGCAGACTATCCGATCGGTTGATGTAAATGATCCGTTTTGTACCTTCAGGTACCTCTTTATTGACCGGTACTTCCAATTCAATTTTTGATTCTATTTTTTTTGCCAAAAACTGACCCACTTGTTCAAAATCGGATGCCTCCTTAGAGGTAGTGATGGCCGTATAGCGGTCCAGCGCAAAAGCGGAATGGGTCGGACTTACCTGTAATGGCATGGGCATAAAATTTTCCTTGGCCAAATCGGTAGGTGGGAAAGGTATCGGTTTTTCTTTTTCTTCTTGACAGGACATAAGGTACATTAGGATGAAAAGGATGGACAATGTTCGGACAAATGTCGATTTAAGCATTTTCAAATAGTTTTTGGTTTATATATCGATCAACGGATAATTTTGTTGTAGTAGTTCATCGTAAACGAGCTAATCCAAATAAGGCTTCAAGGCGGTGTACCATAATTCATATCCCATGGCGTTCATGTGCAAACCATCTTCCAAAAAGATATCGCTCTTTACCCTTCTCTTGTTCAACATGGGCGTCCAGACATCGGCATAGTCCACTTGGCCGTCTTTCTTACTGAGTTTATTGAATTTGCGGTTCAATCGTTTGTATTTGCGTCTTAGGTTCCAACGTGCCAGACTGGGTTTTGCTGAAATAAGGACTATTTTTGTACGGGCATCTTCCACTTTAATTTTATCGATGATTTCCTGCATGGTTCCTATTATGGTATTGGGGCTTTTACGGGCGGAAATATCATTGTCCCCCTCATAAATAAAGACTTTTTTTGGATGGTATTTCAATATGAGCTCCTCAACGAAGGTCAACAGATCCGAAGCCTGGGAGCCCCCAAAACCGGAATTGACGATTTGGTGCTCTGGAAAACGTGTTTGCAAATCCGTCCAAATTCGTATACTGGAACTTCCGGTAAAAACAACGGTTTCCCTAGAGGCATCCCAGAGCGTATCATATTTTTTCAGTATTGCTTCCACCTCGCTATCAAATCGATTGGGACCTTGTGCGTGTCCAAGAATAAAGGTTAGTATAAAAAGAAAGGGAATACTGTGCTTCATTGGAAATAAATTAAGATCGTAAGTTAGGTTTTATTTAGCAACGTCCAAAAATTTAGGGTTCAATCATTTCACATCGTATTTAATGTATAGCAAGGGCCGAAAAGGTTCTTCCCGTCCTAGATTCACCATCGGAATACCACCTTATGTAAACGGTTTTTTTTAACTTGTTTGGAAACCCTTTTAAACCATCCACATGTACACGGTCCACCCATTCATGCACTATTGCCTTGCAGTAATTTTTTCACTTTTTTTAGGAGTTGCCTCATCCCAACAAATTTCAAAAGAGGAGCTTATTTTTCTAACTCCAGAATGGGAAGGTGAGCGTTTGGCGGATGGGCGGCCCTATGTTTCGGATGCCATCTTGGAACGCATGAAACTAGTGACCTTGGAGGAGGCATGGGCTGTACTTAAGGGGCAAAACTTCAAATATCAATATGAAGAAAATTGGCAGACCATCAATCCGGACAGTGTTTTGGTCGGTAGGGCGGTAACCGCCGTTTTTGTTCCCGGAAGACCGGATATACATCGGGTAATCGATAAGAAGGGCCACACGGAAGATGGCCGTATAAAATCCCAAAATGCTTGGACCATCGACTTATTAATCAAAGGTGACGTCTACGTAGTCGATCAATTCGGGGCACATTTGGACGGCCCCACCATTGGGGACAATCTTGCAAATTCCATTTATGCCAAAACAGGGAATGGAATCGTCTACAACGGTGCCATCCGTGATATAGCCGGTTTGAAGGAATTGGGTTCCTTCACTTCATTTTTCCGAAGTTACCACCCTTCCCATCATTTGAACAATCCGGACGGACAACTGAATACCACGCTAATCGGAATCAATACACCGACCCGTATGGGTATGGCCACCGTAATGCCGGGCGATGTGGTATTGGGCCGCGATGGGGGCGTTATGTTCATTCCACCGCATTTGGCGGAAAAAGTGGTCAAGACTTCCGAGGTAGTCCGCCTTCGCGATATGTTCGGACATCAGCGTTTGCGGGAACAAAAATATACGCCCGGTCAAATTGATTCCCGATGGTCGGATGAGATCGAGAAGGATTTTTCCCAATGGCTCAATACCCATATCGATGAATTGCCCGTGCCCAAAGCGCAGATTCAGGAATTACTGAAAACCCGGACCTGGTAGCAGCGCACAAAAGCCTAAACGTTATAAAATCTAAAAAACCGACAGATGAAAAACTCAAGAAGAGACTTTTTGACCAAAACCATGGCCGCAGGCGCATTTACCGCCGTACCTTTTGCCAATTATGGAAGGGAACTTGAAACAGCCGTAGATTGCACGGGCAAACTGTCGGCCCCATCTTCCCTTAAGATAACGGACATAAAATGTGGTTACATTAGGGGCGGGCATAGCCTTTTTGTAAAGGTATATACCAATCAGGACGTAGTGGGACATGGTGAAGGGGTCGACGCTACTCCGGGTACCTATCATCTGGTAAAGATCTTTGGGGAGCGATTGCGGGGAAAGAACCCACTGAATGTACATCGATTGTTCGAGGATTTGAGAAGACGGGGATTTTTTGAGGGCGCCCAGGCAGGAATGTACGTGTCGGTGCTAACCGCGGTGGAATCCGCTTTATGGGATTTAACCGGCAAGGCCTTGGGGCTTCCTGTTTACCAGTTGTTGGGTGGTAAGTTTAGGGATAAGATCAGGGTGTATATGGACACGGCACTTTACCAGAACAAGTTACCAAAGCCCGAGGATTTTGCTGCCAGCGCCAAGGAAGCGGTGGACATGGGTTTCACTGCGGTGAAGTTCGATCTGGACCAGGCCAAGGATCCCAATAAATATGATGCCTATAACTGGACGGCAAGTCCGGCCGAGATACAACGCATGTACGATCAAATGGCCGCGGCACGGGAAGCAGTGGGGCCACAAATCGATATCTGTGCCGATATGCACGGGCGTTATGATACCACTTCAGGGGAGCGGGTGGCCAAGGTGTTGGAACCTTTGAATATGATGTGGTTGGAAGAGCCCATTCCGGCCGAAAATGTGGAGGCCTATAAAAAGATTACGGCCTCCACCAGTACACCTATCTGTGCTGGGGAAAACCATTACTTGGCCTATGGCTTTCGACCTTTGTTGGAGGCAGGTGCCGTGGATGTTATTATGCCGGACCTGCAAAAGGCCGGTGGTTTGGGCGAGGCCCAGCGCATTGCCAATCTGGCCAACCTCTATTATGTGCCTTTTTCACCCCATATGGTGGCGTCCTACCTAGGGGCCATGGCTTCCTGCCACGTCTGTGCTTCGGTGCCTAATTTTATGATACTGGAATGGCAAATCTACTTCCACAAGAACCCGATGTTCAAGGAAATAGTAACCTTTGATGGCCCCATGGTCGAAAATGGTTTTATTCCCCTTTCGGAAAAACCGGGCATTGGGGTGGAAATCAATGAAGAAGGCATGCGAAAATACGCGGTAAAAGACGTCCCCTTTTTTGAATAGCCTACCTATTCCATGGCATCGACCGTTGTGAGCCCTTCGGCAACGGACCAGTCATAGAAACGCTGGATCCAGCTGTCCGAGGGCAGTCCTTGTTTTTTCATTCCAAAACCATGCCCACCTTTGGCATACATGTGAAGCCCGACCGGTTTTTTGGCAGCGAACCATTTGGAATACAGTTCGATGCTTCCTGAAGCCAGTCCCAAGGGGTCATCGGTAGCACAAACAATCAGCATGGGAGGGGCGTCCGAAGGAGCATCCTTTGGGGGTAGCACGTCCGTCCATGGATAAACGGGTACTAAAAAGTCGGGTCGGTCCGCATCAGAATAATTATAACCTACGCCCATGGTAACGGCACCTCCGGCCGAGAAGCCCATAAACCCTATTTTGTTAGGTGCAACACCATACTTTTCGGCATTTTTGCGAACATGTGAAATGGCGGCCAAACCATCCGCAATGGAAAATGGAAGAACCGGCTGTACCCGCATACCGATCTCCATAGGGTTGGTATTGGCCAGATCAGTAATCTCCTGTACGCCGTCTTCTCCCGTTGGGACCAATCGATATTTGAGCACAAAAGCGGTGATTCCTTTTTTGTTGAGCCATTCGGCCACATGGTTGCCTTCGCTCAGAATACTCAAGGCGTACAACCCACCTCCCGGGGCGATGATGACCGAGGTGCCATTAGCGCTTTCGGGCCGATATACCTGCATGGTAGGAAGGGACACATTGGTTACCACTTCGTTTTGCCAAATTTTCGAATAATATTGTTTTTCGTTTCCTTCCCATGAAATACCATCGGGGGTCTTATGGGGCAATTCAACAATTTCCTGGGCCGTGGCCATGCCCATCGCGATTAAAACACAAAACAAAAGGGTAACTTTTTTCATTTTCATTCGTATTTATTCCAAACATTTGATTTATGAACTTGCGTTTGATTCTTGAGTTTGCACTTGAACTTATACATTTTTCTTAAGCACCGATCCAAAGAAAAGCCAAGGCGGCCAAAATACCACCAGTCAATGGACCCATTATGGGAACCCAGGCATAGCCCCAATCACTACCTCCTTTTTCTTTTATAGGCAATAGCGCGTGCATGATACGGGGACCTAGGTCGCGGGCCGGATTGATGGCGTATCCGGTTGGACCGCCCAAACTAAAGCCAATTCCCATGACTAAAAGAGCCACGGGTAGGGCGTCCAGGGAACCTAGGGATATCGGTTCATCGGAGAGCGTACCGCCGGCGATGTAAAACACCCCAAAAACCAAGGCAAAGGTACCGATGACCTCGGATATGAAATTCCAAAACGGATTTCGTATGGCCGGCGAAGTGCAGAACGTTGCCCTTAGCGCCTCTTGATCTTCGGTGGCATCATATTGCTTTTTGTAGGTCAACCAGACCAGGGTAGTCCCTGCCATGGCACCCAATAGCTGTGCGAGCATATAACCGGGTACCAAATACCATCCGAATTTCCCGGCAGAGGCTAAGCCTAGGGTAACCGCCGGATTCAGATGTGCACCGCTGATATCGGCACTGATAAAAACACCCACAAAAACCGCGATGCCCCAAGCCAGGGATATGCCTACCCAACCCGCATCCGATCCTTTGGTTCCTTTTAATACCAGGTTGGCCACCACACCATTTCCCAAAAGTAGGAGCATGGCGGTACCTACAAATTCAAAAAGATAGTCGATTAGCATAGGGTCCGTTTGTGGAATGTAAGATAAAAAAAATATCATAGGTCACAGCTACCACGCCCCCGCCTTTTAGCAGGTGGTCGCCCATGGGCCAAAGTAATGCTTTGTGTAACTCGAGAGGAGAATGATATCGGTAGGATTATATATAAAAAGGGCTTCCCCAAATGTTGCTTTAATCTTTTTCTATTATACACCAAATTGTTGTAAATGATGGTCCAAGTGCTTGGAGAACAAAGTATTCCATTCCTTTTCCTTCAGCGGGCCGAACGCATGGGATTCCTTGTTGTGAAAATGCGCAGCGCCCAATTGAAGGGTTTTATCCAAATAATCGAGAAGTCGTTTTTTCTCGGTTTCGAAGTCTCGTGGTCCTTCCACTATAAAATTGGGCGCGGTACGAATATTTTTCTTGTACGGTTTGGGTCCCACCACGACGTTTTTGGCAAATAACTTGATCATGAATTTCTGAAATCCCTTGGGTTTCGGATGTTTGTCCGTGTAAATCAACTCATAGGCCACATTTACATGGGCCAACATCTGGGCGACGCTCATTTTGCCCCAGAGATTTTTGGTTTCCGGATTTAGGGTACTGATCCTTTCCTTGAATTCCTGCACCCCTTTTTCATCGAAGATATTGGTCATTTTTTGGGTTTTTATTGCTTTATTTTGGGTTCATTGGCCTACCGGGAACGGGATAATTCTGTGACACATCATCGACCACCAAAACCCAGTCCTGTCCCAAACCTGTGGAAGGGGGTGTTATATCAACTGGGCCCTGGTTGTGTATTTCGGGACCGTGGAACGCATTTCCTGTCCTGGTATCAAACCACCAGCTATTGAATTTTTCCCCGACCATGGATTCCAGGTTCAATACAGTGGTCTTCCCCGTTGGAAAATAGAATAGGGCATAGGAGCCATTTTGATCACGTGTGGCCGAAACATAGTCGTTGTTCTCTTCCTGTGTTCCTATCATGGATTGGTCCGGGATTCGTGAAAGGAATGGACGGGATAACAATAGATTTTTCAAATGTTTCATTTGATGGGCCATAGGCAGATCCAAGGCTTCCGGCCAGGGCCGCAACGGGCCGTTGATGCCTTCCTTGTCCAAGGTATACATCTGCCAAACGTTATGGCTGCCGTAACTCTGCCCAAAAGCACCAGCGAAGACGTTCCAGTACATAATGCGTCGGATGTCCCTAGGGAGGCTATAACCCAGTTCTTTGGCATTGAAACAATTGGGGTGGTCCTCATATAAGGGTTCACCATCGAGGGTAGGTTTAGTCGGTTCGAGACCGTAGTCGTGGGCAATGTGCTTATAGGTGCCCTGGTTGGCACAATGTCCGGTCTGGTGCATATTAAAGTCCAACCAAGGCTCATTATGGAACCAGGTGGACGATCCCCCATTTTCCTTGGGTTGCGGGTGATAGCTCATTAAAGTGTTTTCATATCCCCCGGCACTTTGGACGATTCCGTGGGCCATTTGGTTCCAAATCTCGACATCATCCGTATGGGGCCTGGGATTGCGATCGCCTCCTATGATCCAGATGATGTTGTCGTAGTCCTTGTATCGAGAACCTATCCATTTCCCAAAGGCATGGGCATTTTGGACATCAAAAATTTCAGGTCCCACCCCCCAGCTATGGGTAAAGACTTTATCGCCCCATGTAGGCAAAAGGGCTATATACAGACCTAGACTATCGGCTTTTTGGATGATATAATCCACATGCTCAAAATAGAGGGCATTTGGCGTTCTGGGATCGTCATTTATTAAAGGGGTTTCCCCATAGGGATTTGGTGAGTGGATCCCATCAATTTCGGCCAAAGCCACTGCCTGAACAACGTTGAAGCCTTGTTCGGCTCTTTTTTCAAGGTAGTGATCGGCCTGCTTCCGATCGCATCGGTGAAACAATTCCCAAGCCGTATCGGCCAGCCAAAAAAAGGGTTGCCCATCCTCGGTAACCAAAAATCGGTGGTTCTCACTAACTTTTAAGCGTTGGGCACCGGCCATTTGTATGCTTACTACCAATAATACTATGGACCATATACATTTCATGCTTTAAAAATAGCATTTTTGCCCACATCCGGGCCTTTAGTGGTTCCCTATTTTCCCCGGGTCCTCATAATTTATTTACGGTCGGTCTGGGAGCCCATGTCCTTGGGATCACCAATACCGTAAAAAAGGGTACCGTTAATTTCTAATGGATAAAAAGTTGAGCGATTCTCCGGAGTTTACTAGATATTTTTCATATTAGCCCCTATCTTACTCTATATTGATACCAAACCTCATGGCTCTAAAAGTCGTCATTTCCCATAAGACCAAATACAAATATGATCGAAGGATAAACCTATCTCCCCATATCTTTCGATTACGGCCTGCGCCCCATAGTCGGACACCTATTGAAGCCTACTCTATCAAGGTACGTCCCGAGACACATTTTTTTAATTGGCAGCAGGACCCTTTTGGAAATTACCTGGCCCGTATCGTTTTTCCGGAAAAGACGGATGAATTATCGGTGGATGTGGAAATTATAGCAGATATGAAGACCCTTAATCCCTTCGACTTTTTCGTCGAGGATTCCGTGGAAGACTTTCCTTTTAGCTATACCGCCGAATTAAAAAAGGAACTGTTGCCCTATCTGGAAATTACGGAAAAGGGACCTTTATTAATGAATTGGCTGGGAACGATTGATCGTACTCCTCGGCGCACCATAGACTTTCTTACCGGTTTGAATCAAGACCTCTATCAATATTTGAATTATACCATTCGCATGGAACCGGGAGTTCAAAGTTGCGAACAGACCCTTGGTGCCCAACTAGGTTCCTGTAGGGACTTTGCCTGGCTTATGGTACAGACCCTAAGACATTTGGGTTTGGCCGCACGTTTTGTTTCGGGATATTTGGTACAGTTGAAATCCGATGAAAAGTCATTGGATGGTCCATCAGGTCCCGAGGAAGACTTTACCGACCTCCATGCTTGGGCCGAAGTGTATTTGCCCGGAGCGGGATGGATCGGTTTGGATGCCACTTCCGGACTTTTGGCCGGTGAGGGTCACATACCGTTGGCTTGTACCCCTTCTTTTGAAAGTGCCGCCCCTGTTTCCGGTTTTACAGAACCCACCAAGACCGAGTTCGAATTTGAAAACTCCGTAAAGCGTATTTTTGAGTCACCAAGGGTGACCAAGCCCTATACGGAAGATCAATGGGCCGCCATTTATAAGTTAGGATTTGCAGTAGAAAAGGAACTGGAACAAAACGATGTACGTTTGACCATGGGCGGTGAACCTACTTTTGTGTCCATCGATGATATGGAGGCCGAAGAATGGAATACCACTGCGGATGGGGAACACAAGCGGCAATTGGCCAGCTCACTTTCTTTACGATTACGGGAGGCCTTTGGCAAAGGCGGACTCTTGCATCATGGCCAGGGCAAGTGGTATCCCGGAGAACCCTTGCCTCGATGGCAGATTGGCCTGCATTGGCGGAAAGATGGCGAAACCCTTTGGAAAGAACCCCAATGGTTGGCTTCTTTTTCGGAAACCTATAGCTTGCCCAAGGATATAACCAAAACTTTTTTGGTAACCTTGACGAACTACTTGGGCTGTTCCTCCCAAACCATAGTACCGGCCTATGAGGACGCTTTTTATTTTTTATGGGAGGAGGGGAAATTGCCCGTGGATGTAGAACCCAAGGAATACAACAAAAAGGACACCGCCCTAAGAAGAAAATTGGGCGAAATATTACAGCAGGGCATCGGTAAGAGTGTCGGCCATGTGTTCCCCTTGAACAAGCACGGCAACCATTGGATGACCAATTCCTGGGAATTTCGGGGCGGACACCTGTTTTTAACGCCCGGTAATTCGCCTGTTGGATTGCGATTACCATTGGAATCCCTACCCAAACATCCCGAGGTCCCTTCGGAACCCACCGCAGAACCTGAAATGTTCGAACCCAAGCCCGACCTTGAACCGTATGGAACGGCGCTGCAAAAGAGAATAAAAGCGCCATCTAGAACACGGGCACCCAAAAAACAGCCTTATGTACGTACAGCCTTGTGCGCCGAGGTCCGTGAGGAAAAACTATTCCTGTTTTTGCCTCCTTTGGACAGTGCCGAAGACTTTTTGGACCTAGTGGCCTGTATCGAGGCGACGGCAAAGGAGCTTGAAGTGCCTGTAATCCTTGAGGGGTATGAACCTCCTAGGGACAACCGCCTGGAAGTGCTGAAGATAACTCCCGATCCCGGAGTCATAGAAGTAAACGTACATCCGGCAAAAAATTGGCAAGCGCTTACGGAAAATACGTTGAAACTTTATGAAGAGGCGAAGAAATCCCGACTGGGCACGGAGAAATTCATGCTAGACGGCAAGCATACCGGTACTGGTGGGGGCAATCATGTAACATTAGGGGGAATCACACCTGCCGATAGCCCCTTATTACGCAATCCGCAGCTTTTGCGAAGCCTTTTGACTTTTTGGCAACATCATCCCGGACTTTCCTATTTGTTTTCCGGCGCATTCATTGGACCAACCAGTCAGGCACCTCGGGTAGATGAGGCCCGTCTGGAAAATCTATACGAACTGGAAATTGCTTTTTCACAAATTCCCGAGGATAAGGAAGTTCCTTTTTGGCTTACCGACCGTTTGTTTCGCCACTTGTTAACGGATATTACCGGAAATACACACCGGGCTGAATTTTGCATCGATAAATTATATTCTCCGGATTCCTCATCGGGGCGCTTAGGTATTTTGGAACTCCGGGCCTTTGATATGCCGCCCCATGCACAAATGAGCTTGATGCAAATGTTATTGGTACGGACCTTGGTCTCTTGGTTCTGGAAGAAACCGTACAAACATGACCTGGTCCGTTGGGGTACCGAATTGCACGATAAGTTTTTATTGGAACATTATGTTCGGGAGGACATTGCCGACGTCGTTTCCCAATTGAACGAGGCCGGTTATCCCTTTAAGCTGGACTGGTTCGATCCTTTTTTCGAATTCCGTTTCCCTTTGTATGGCATGATGGAGATCGAATCCATTCATCTGGAGCTGCGTATGGCCATTGAACCTTGGAATGTACTGGGTGAGGAGATGTCGGGAAGGGGAACGGCGCGTTATGTGGATTCCTCTTTGGAGCGGGTTCAGATCAAGGTCAGTAATTTTACGGAGGAGCGCTATGTTATAACGTGTAATGGGGTTAAAATTGAACTTAGCCCAACCGGCGTCAAGGGGGAATTTGTGGCCGGGGTGCGCTACAAAGCCTGGCAACCGTGGTCGGCCTTACATCCCACCATAGGTGTTGATACCCCTTTGGTCTTTGATGTGGTGGACCTTTGGAACGAGCGATCCATCGGTGGCTGTACCTATTTTGTATCACATCCCGGAGGACGTTCCTACGAGACCTATCCGGTAAACAGCTATGAGGCGGAATCCAGAAGAATCAATCGTTTTTGGGATTTTGGTCATACCCAAGGGGAAATCCTACCGACAGAATTGGTGGATTCAACTAATTTTGTGGGTCGTACTGTTGAAGCTAAGGATGCATCAAATACCTTTGTCTATACCGAAATCCCTGTCAATCCGGAATATCCGCATGTGACCGATCTTCGTAGAAAGTAACAGCAAGTTAGATGCCCAACACCAAAACACAGACCCATTGGTTGACCAATTACCGTAATTTTCAGGGGTATGATGAAATCTACACCCCACAACAACACGTAAAACCGTATTGGGAAAAACTCTTTGCAGCCTTTGAAAACTTGGGGATAAAAGATCTTATGGCCCGGCAAAAGGATATCGACTGGTTGCTTTCTGAAAACGGAGTAACCTACAACGTGTACAACGACCCCAAGGGAATGCACCGGCCATGGAACCTGAATATTGTTCCCTTCCTGCTCCACCAAGAAGAATGGAAGACCGTTGAAGCAGGACTCAAGCAACGCGCTACGCTTTTGGATATGATTTTAAAGGATGTCTATGGAGAGCGCAATCTTATCAAAAAAGGGGTAGTACCACATGAGGTGATCTACGCGCACCGCGGCTTTTTAAGACAATGCGCTGGCATTGGTTATACCACGAAGAAATTCCTATCCATCTATGCGGCCGATTTGGCCCGAGGGACGGACGGCAGATTGTGGGTCGTTAATGATCGGACGGAAGCGCCCTCCGGAATGGGCTACGCCCTGGAGAACCGATCGACAACCAGCCGAATACTACCGGAGCTATATGCCAATATGAACGTCACCCGGATGTCCGGATTCTTTCAGGACCTCAATACCATGCTGGTGGAGGCTTCCCCGACGAAAAAGGAGCATCCTAATATTGTGGTGCTAACACCAGGCTCCCACAACGAGACCTATTTTGAACATGCCTATCTGGCCTCCTTTTTAGGTTATCCATTGGTGCAGGGAAATGATTTGGTGGTCCGGGACGGATTCGTTTGGATGAAATCCCTGCAAGGCCTAAAGCAGATCGACGTCATTTTGCGCAGGGTAGATGACGCCTTTACCGATCCCTTGGAATTAAGGGAGGACTCCCATTTAGGCGTTGCCGGATTGTTGGATGTCGTACGCAGAAAGCATGTTTCGGTCATAAACCCTATTGGCAGTGGGGTGATGGAAAATCCGGGACTTATGCCGTTTATGCCCAATATCGCCCGTTATTTTTTGAATGAAGACCTCATCCTACCGCAAATTGCCTCTTGGTGGTGTGGTCAGGAAAAGGAAAAGAACTATGTGTTGAACAATCTGTCCAAATTGGTTATCAAGCGCATAGACCGAACCAATAGGGAAAGCATTCATTTTGGCGAGTATATGGACCAGGGAGAATTGGACGACCTCAAACGTAAAATCGAACATCGGCCGTACCGTTTCGTGGCACAGGAACATATCAGTTTTTCAACAGCGCCCAATCTGGCCAAGGATACCTTGGAACCCAGAAATTTGGTCACTCGAGCCTTTGCCATCGCCTCAGGATCAAAGTATAAGGTCATGCCCGGCGGGTTGGTACGGGTAGCTCCCGATCGCGCCGCTTTTCGTGTTTCCAATCAAAGGGGAGGGACCAGCAAGGATTTTTGGGTACTGCAAGATCAACCGGTACCCGAGGATAAAATACGACTTTGGCAGCACCGATCTTCGATAGCTGTTTCCGGATTGAACGATCTTCCCAGCTTAACGGCGGAGAATTTATATTGGGCCGGTCGTTATGTGGGACGCACATTGATCAACGCCCGTTTTATCCGTATGGTATTGCGGCAACTGAGTATGGTCCAAAAGCCCTATGAGGCTCCCAGAACGGAAAAATTGCAGACCCTGCTTAAGGCGGTGACCCATATGACCGGTACCTATCCTGGATTCTCAGGGGAAACCAAAAAGGGACCCCAGCCTATGGAAAATCCCTATAAGGAAATGCTTTCGGTTATCCGGGATGTAAATCGTTCGGGTAGTATGGCCCATACCATGGTCATGTTCAATAATGCCTATTATGCCATCCGCAATCTATGGTCCTCGGATATGTGGCGGGTCTTTGAGGATATCCAAAAATTATGGCAATCCTTTCTGGAGGAGGAACGACCTACCCTGAACCGGATCTTGAAAGTCCTCAATCAATTGATTACCCGTTTGATCGCCTTTATGGGGTTAATTGAGGAAAGCATCATGATACAACAAGGACTGTTGTTATATTTCATCGGATTGCAATTGGAACAGAGCATGCTAACGCTCACCAAATGCCGTTCACTCCTGACCTTGAGGTTCGATGAGCAAACGGAGTATGATCTGCTCGAGTGCCTGTTGATCAGCCAGGAAAGCCTAAATATCTATCGCTATAGCTACCGGTCCCATATCCAATTACATCACGTTTTGGACTTGGTGATGCTGGATTTGCACTATGCCCGTTCGCTAACCTATATGATCAATCGATTGCAAAAGGACATAGCACGATTGCCCCATTCCAAGGAGGACAACCAGTTGAACGGATATCAAAAATATGTTTTTGAAGCATTTTCGCGACTGCGATTGGCAGAGGCCTTACATCTGTCAAAAACACCTTCGGAAGAGGACTTTGTACGGCACGACTTGGATGAGTTACTGGAAGAACTTACCGAGTTGTTGTACCAAACTTCGCAATCCATTACCAGTTCCTATTTTAATCACACGGATAAGCCCAACCAACTATTTTTACAAAGTTTTCCTATTTAACCATGCACTTTAGCGTAACCCATAGTACCAAGTATCAATATAGTGCGCCGGTAAGCTATGGACATAATATTGCTACACTTAGGCCTAGAAGGTCCAAAGGACAGGAACTATTGGATTATGAGATTCGGATCGTTCCGGAACCCTCCGAAATTTCGGAACGAATTGATTTTTTTGGGAACTATATTACCCGGTTTTCCGTTCAGGAAATGCATAAGGTGCTCCAAGTAACCACCCAAAGCCGGATCGCTCGCGATTACGCCCAATTTCACGATAGCTTTTTTTCTGAGTCCTGTAGGTCCATTACCATGGATGACGCTTTGACCGCACTCAATTCCACCATCCCCGAGGTATTGGATGCCAAGCAATTTATTTTGGAATCGATTTTTATCAAAAAAATGGACCAGGATATCAGGCATTACGCGGAAAAATCCTTTCGGGGCAACCGTTCTGTTTTTGATGCCGCCTATGAATTGATGCAGCGCATCTATACCGATTTTGAATTTGTATCCGGATTTACCAGTATTTCCACCCCGATAAAGGAAGTGATGCAGGAGCGAAAAGGAGTATGCCAGGATTTTGCACAAATTGCCATTGCCTGTATCCGCTCCATGGGCTTGCCTGCCAAGTATATCAGCGGGTACATCGAGACCTTGCCGCCTCCCGGTAAGGAAAAATTGATCGGAGCTGATGCTTCCCATGCCTGGTTTTCCATCTTTATTCCCGGTTTTGGATGGGTGGATTTTGACCCGACCAACAATCAAATACCCAAAGATCAGCATATTGTTGTAGGATGGGGCCGCGATTATTACGATGTACCTCCCCTTAAAGGCGTGGTATACGGAAGTGGTACCAGCAAACTTAAGGTGTCCGTGGATATTTCCCGTATCGATTCTTAAATCCAACCTTTTGCCCTGGCGGATGCTATTACTTTGCGGCCATGGCCTGTTGTACGGTTTTGTGGGTTTTTTCGTAACTGTGTCGCAATAAGGTCTTCGCATCCATGGTCTCCCAATATCCCTTATTGAAAAGTTCTACGGAAAAACCGCCCCTAAATCCAGCGTCATATAATTTGGGGATTACCTCATCGAACGGACAAACTCCTTCCCCGGGCAGTACCCGATCGGCATCTTTTAACTGGTCGTAAGCCGGGGTGGCCGGATAATCGTTCATATGGATTACAGGCAGTTTCGCGCCATTGAGCAGATCCACCGTGTCCCAATCGTTACCCCCGCGATAGATGTGATAAAAATCCAGTAAAATAGTGGCTTTGGGATGTCCCGTGGCTATGGCGATCTGGGCGCAATCGGCCACCCTGTGTAAGGCGCCCATGCCCCATAGTTCCATTATAGGAGTAACTCCGGTTTCTTCTCCCAATTCCAGAATGGTATGGTAGCGTTCGGCATAGGCATCGTATTTCGTCCTATCAATTTGGGAAATGCCCAGTACGGGTGCGGCAATAAAAGTGCCTCCCAAACCTGCCGTAATCTCCATCTCCTCCCGCAGAAGGTCGATCGCCTGTTTTCTTTCTTCAGCATCATCGCTGCACCATTTGGAAAATCCGATGATATTTTCCAATACCAATCCCCTATGCTCCAATTGGTCCTTGAGTTCGGCGGTAGTGCCCCCATTTTCCAAATAAGTCCTAATATTGCTCATCCAAAGTTCTATCCCGTCAAAACCGGCATCGGCCACCCAATCGATTTGCACATTTACGTCCAACTTGTAATGCAATAGGGTGGAGGTATTCAAACTGATCCTAAAGGGTAGGTCCTTTATTGTACCCGTATTGAAAGGGGAGGGGGCCTTCCGGGAATCCGAGGCCAAGGCGTATCCGCCAATGGCCGCAAGGGAACCGGTAAGTCCGGTAGTTATGGCCTTTCTTCTTGAAATTTTGTTGTTCATGGTTTGGTAAGTTTGTTGAATGGAATACCATAGTTCAGGTAGGGCATTCGGTCGCCTTTTCCAGTTGGGTCAAGATACAAAAAAGTTGGTGGCGTTTATGGTTACGTCTCCAGTAGGACACCCAATTTTCCGGAAAACTCGATTTACGATGAATCAGTGGTCCCCCATAACCAACTTGGGTTGATGCATACTGATGCAATGTAGTCCACCTCCGCCCAAATTTACGGCCAGTGCATCGAGCATGATCACTTTTCGGTCGGGAAAGACCTCCTGTAATATGCGCTGAGCTTCCAGATCCTGCATTTTTAGCTGCTCCGGCATACCTTCACGCCAGTACTTTTGACCAAGGATGACCTCGTTGGTGATGATAAAATTGAGGTAACTGGCCGGGGCCACCACCGTAATGGTTTCCCCGTCTGGAAATGGGCCGGCATCCCCATAATCCAAAGTCTTGATATAGTCGTACACATAGTCTCCTGGTTGCATGGTTGTTAGGATGGTTTGTGGCAAAGGCAAGCGGACGATTTGGAAAGGATTTCCATCTTGGTCCGTACTGTTGGAAAGTATATTAAAGTTTTCTTCCAAACGTTTGTGGTTTTCCCGGGCGATCGGATCATGTAGCTCAATGGTATCCAAAGCGGCCAAAAGCAGGGTAGAATCGTTTACAAAACGCGCAAATTCGTCAATATGGCCGTTGGTGGTCACTACCGTGTAGGCTTTAGTGGTATCAGAAATGGACAGGGGACCCAGAAACGTATGTTGATCTTCTAGTAGCCCTTCGCGTAACCATATGGTATTTTTAACCCCTAGCAAGCGTTGGTACTCCGCCTCCATGGCGGCCTTGGACATGCCAGGGTTGCGTCCGGTTTCAACAGCTTCGGTAACGATCAAGGTGCCTTTTCCATTCAGTTCGCGGTTTCCACCTTCACTGATCATGTTACTCGAAATAAGGGGCAGCCCCAATAGTTCCGCCACCCGTTCATCGTACTGCTCTTCAATTCGGCTGTTTTGATCCAAGGTATCGGCGTATCCCCAGGAATCAAAATTGAAGTCGGCAATGGCATGTTGTCCGTTTTCCAATTCCACAAATACCGGCCCCATATCCCGTGCCCAGAGCTCTACCGAGGGAATCACATGGAAAATAAATGGTTCCAAATCTGGGTAAGTCCCGCGCAATGTGGATTTGGCCCTTTGCAGTATGGCATCATCCGTACAAGTGATCACCACTTTGATATGGGGTACCACAGCTTCAATAATGGACAGGGTTACGGTTTCCACGGATTCTCCTTCCTTATGATCAGTGGTAGGCCAAATAAGCCATAAAGCCTCGATTTTTTCAAACTCACCCATTTGTCGGGCTACCGCCAAAGAAGCCTGTTTTTTTTCTGAGGATGTATCACAAGCAACGCCAAACATGGCCACTAGAACTAGGGATAAAATAGATCGTTTCACTTTCATCAGGTATAAGGCGAATTTCTTGTAATCAACCAAAGGTAAGTGAATCCATTATTTTTAAAAGTATGGGCGTAGTTTTTATGCCATGTTTTCTTCGAATTTTGGAAGTTTTCCGGAGATGGACCCGTTGGGGAATCTACCAGCCTATATAGGAAGGAGGTTTGATCCCCATTAGCCGTAAATAGACAACAAGCTGTCCCCTGTGGTGGGACAGGTGATTGTCCATGGTTACAAGAATGGAGGTTTTGGAGACCGTGCCATACCACATAGCCACTTTTTCGGAAAGTTCGGATACTTGGGTCTGCTCTAAAAAAGCAATGATTTCGTCAAAAAACTCCTCCAGGTACTGGGTGATTTCCGCTTGTGTCCGAGTCTTTGGTTTTTCCAGCTCCTTTTCGGTCACAAAACGGCTATGGGTACGAAGCCAAGTGGTAAGGTGGCTTAGTTGGGACTGATAGGTTTTGGTTCCGGGAACGGGTTTGAAGGCCAGTTGTTCCTCGTTGACCAACTGTACAAATTTGAGCGTATACCGCTTGTTTCCCTTCCATTTTTTGATGATTTCCTGGATTTCCATGTTTTAGTCGATTTTAAAAAGGGACGGTTTGGGTTCAGTTGATTCCATTGCCGCTGGATTGACTTTTAAAGGCAGAAGGTGTAATGCCGTACTTTTTTGTAAAAGCTTTGGAAAAATTACTGGGATCGCCAAATCCACAATCGTAGCACACTTCGCTTACCCGAAGACCGGAATGCAGCAGTTGGGAGGCCCGCTCGAGCTTTTTTCCAAGAATATAACGTCCGGGGGGATAGTCGTAAATTTCGTAAAACCTTCGCCTAAAGGTAGACACGCTAAGGTTAAGTAAGGTCGCAAAGTCCTGTAGGGACAGGTCATGGAAAATATGTTCCGCCACCACCTTTTTGAACTGCAGTTCACCGGGATTGAACAGATCGGATAGAATTTCACTGACCCCATTGCTATCCAGTCGATGGAGCAATGCGATCAACTCCCTAAGTTTTAGCTTTATGGTCTCCTCATTGAACAGTTCTGGATGGTCGAAATATACCAATAGACTATCAATGTAGCTTTTAAGGATGGCGTTCTTTTCGATACGCTGGAATACGCGGTTCTTCGTATTGATTGGATTTTGTAGATATCCCGGAATGTTGTTTTCAAAAATCAGTTGTAGGACATCCGGAAAAAAATGAATGGTAATCGCTTCATTGGGATCGGTTTCATGAGAGGGTTCCCAGTTACTCACAAAATTGCCACACTTCATCAATATCCCGTCCTCGGGACCTACTTTATTGGTATATTCTGCTCCGTAAATGGTGGTTCTGCCTTGAACAGCATACAACAGACAGGCCTCATTCTCCATAATCTCGCCCGCCTTTAGGGGCGGTCGAAAAATGACCCGGGTAAAGACCGTTTTGCCCAAAAGCTCTATTTCCTGAAAATTGAGTATCATTCAAGAGCAAAAATAGGGGTTGTGCAACAATCGTACTTGACTATCCTAAAGATATTCACTTCTTAATTTTCGCGAAATCTATAAAAGGCCCGGAAACCCGGGCCGTTTTCTTTCAGTCCTAGACCGCAACAGCGGCCAAGGTTTGCAATTTAGCCGCTCCTTCGGCATAGATATGTTCGATCTGCGCTTTTAATTCAGGGAAGTATGCCTCGTCTTCAATGGTCATTTCAACGGACCAGTACATGGTGGTCACCCCTTCGTTTTCTACCAATCGGATATATCCCACGATGTCGTCCGCGGGAAACGATTGTTGTTTTTGGATTTGATACAGGAAGGTCTTTTCCAGGTGGGAAGCCAGGAAGAGCTCTTCCATCACATCCGTATTCCCATCGGGAGTGGGGATATCACAGGTGCGTAGGTTACCTTCAACTTTGGAACCCGTTAGAATGGGGAGCCAAGCTTCCCAGTTGGCCCCGGTCTTTATCAAATCCCAAACGGCATCGATGGGAGCGCTGATCTCGTGTTGTGTTTGAATTCCTTTTTTCATGGTACGGATTTTTAATGTGATTTAATTCTACTTACCGTACAAAGTTGCACAATCGGCGTGCTTCCGTTTTGGTGAATCTGCTCAAGGATTGGGTAAATCTGTTCAAATCCGTTAGGCTTTTAGATTTTTTTGCCACAAGCGGAAATTTGATCCGTCCCTAATAGAAATGACCAAAACCATAGGTATGAAAAAAGCAATGCTTTCCGTGCTATTCCTTCTCGGTGGTATCGGCGACTTGGTCTATGGCCAGGATTCGCAAGCTCGCGAAAATAATGACGACCTTGACCTTGCCGACCAAATTGACGCCTTGATCCGTCCAATTTCCGACTCCAACAATTTCAGTGGCAGCGTGTTGGTCATCAAAAAAGGTGATGTGCTGTTATCAAAGTCTTATGGCTATTCCGATAGGGAGCATCGAATAGCAAATACGATGAAGTCCCGATTCTTTATTGGATCGGTTTCGGCCATGTTTACGGCAACCGCCATTCTACAACTGGTAGAGAATGGTAAGCTTACTGTTGAGGACAAGCTGGCGCGTTTCCTGCCGGAATTTCCAAATGGGAATCGCATAAGCGTCCATCATTTGCTTACGGAACGATCGGGACTGCCGAGGTTTGTCCCTCAGGCAGACGGCACTTATGATAGTTTGATCGGGTCAGCCCACACCCTAGATGCATTGGTGGACTACATCCAACAGTCGGAGCCCATAGCCGAACCTGGAAAAAAATATCGACATTCGGGATCGTCCTATATCCTCCTGGCCAAAATCATTGAAATAATTACCGGGAAGTCTTTTGGGGACTATCTTCGGGATCATATTTTTATTCCTTTGAAAATGATGAATACGGGTCATTACGGACCTGGTACCACCTACGGGAAGGTGCCTGATCTGGCCTTGGGCTATGAACAGTTGGGTGTGAACAAATTGGAGCGGGCCCGAAGGATACATTGGTCCTCAAAAACGGGCCACGCTTCCCTATATTCCAATGCAGAAGATCTGGCCAAGTTTGCCCATGCCCTAATGCATCATGAATTGTTGTCCGCTGATTCCTGGACAGCCATAACGGGTCCATATTATGGAACAAGTTTGGGGTACGGCCTATCCAATAGCCCCCAGGGGGGTCATTTGCGTTACCACAGAAGTGGCGGATCCCCGGGTTTTTCCAGTTTTTTTGCGGTTTATCCCGAGGAGGAACTAAGCATTATTATGCTGTCCAACATTCACATTCATGTTCCCTATTTTAACGTGCCCAAGATTGCGTCTATCGTTTTTGGGGAACCTTATGAGCAATTGAATTTGGTAAGTCCTACCGAAGTCGATCAGAAACTTGTACAAAAATTGCCGGGGACCTTTCAATTTGACGAAAACTTTTATAATCCCAATGGCACGGTGACCATAACATATAAGGACGGAATGCTACTTTCCGATAATGCCCCCTTGATCCCGGTTGTCGACGATGAAGGCAGAATTATTAAGTTCATCAATAGACAATTTTGGTCCCGACTGGAATTTGTACCGGATGGCAATGGTGATTTTACCACATTGAAATTTGATCGGTTCATCGGAACCAAAAAATAGGGCCTAATAAGGACTGGCGCAAATGAGTAACCTTACATCATGAAGCGGCCGATGTATCATTCAGATAATTTCATTAACTCGATATTTCGGAATTCCACGGGATGTCCCTCGGCCTGTAGGGCAATATAACCTTCGCTAATAATTTGGGGGTGTCCTTTTTCCATCAATTCCCGGGCAAAGGCATCGGTGTCGTCATATTGTGGTTTGCCATATTCCATAACCACCTGCCCATTGATTTTGTGGATTACTTTTTCACTACCATGGACCTCCAGTTCCATCCGTACCCAACTGGAATCCTCGATGGCCGGATAGTTGGAATTGTTGCAGTGCTGGGTAATTAATTGATTATCCATTTCAATATGGGTGCCTGCCGTACATACATTACCCGTAAAGCGGTCGGTCTTACCATCGCCTCCCAATAGCTGAGCTTCCACGGCCACCAACAATATCTGGTCCAAGGGCAATAACGAGGGGTGGGGGCTATGGTATTTAACCCCACTGTTCTTAAAGGCCCATGAAGGTGCCCCGGGAACCGCGTCCCCCAAAAAACGATACTCCAAACGCAGCCGGTAATGGGAAAGCTTTTCCTTATAGAACAAGTGCCCAAAATTGTTATCGAAATTGTCGTAGGCGTCGTAGTCGGCGATCAGCTTGCCATCTCTTACTTGAAAGGTGTTCAGATAATTCTCCCTGTATTTTTGCCCCGTGAATTTAGGGGACCATCCGCTGAGGTCCTTACCATTAAATATGGGAACCCATACACTTTCCTTTTTAGGGGTACAGGAAATGTTTAACGCAGTCAAGAGTAATAAAGTTATGACACTTGTTTTCCGTGAGGACAATTCAAATTTCACAAGGCTTGGTTTGAAGATCTATCAACAGCTTTATAAGTTATCCATGCAAAAACCAGCAAGGGCACGGGCTTTTACTAGTATTTATATCTACCGCACGCCATGGACCTTCATTGCCAAGGTATAGACGGAGTCCATTGCCGTAATGAATAGCACATCCTGATCGGGTCCGCCAAAGGTGACATTGGCCGTCCATTTTTCAGGTACGGGAATATGATGGATCTGTTGGCCCGTCTTGTCGAAAACGGTCACACCGTCCCCGGTAAGGTAGACGTTGCCCTGGTTATCCACTGTCATTCCATCGGAACCCAATTCGGTAAACAATTTTTTATTACCTAGGCTACCATCCGCGTTCATGGTATAGGAATAGGTTTTTTTATCCCCGATATCGGCAATATATAGTGTTTGGCCATCCGCCGTACCTATAATCCCATTGGGCTGTACAAAATCCTCGGCCACCACCCTCAGTTCGTGCATATCCGGACTGAGATAGTACACCCGTTTCGCCTCCTGCTCGGGTTCCTCATGCTCCCACCAGGGCCTTTTGTAAAAGGGGTCGGTAAAGTAAATACCTCCATTGGGATCCACCCAAAGGTCGTTGGGGCCATTAAGTTTCTTGTCATCAAAGTCACCTACCAATACGGTCACATTTTTTTCGGTATCGATGCGCCATAATTGGGTCTTCTCATCGGCACAGGAGAGTAGATTGCCATCATGATCAAAGTAGAGTCCATTGGAACGGCCCGCAGGCTGTAAATAGGTCTCCACGGAATTATTGGCCGCATCCCATTTTAGGATACGGTCGTTGGGCTGGTCCGTAAAATAGACATCCCCGTTAGGGGCCAGAGCCGGGCCTTCCGTAAAATCATAATCTTCGGCAACCAAAGTTAACTCAGCGCCATCGGCGACCAACGAACTTTCTTGGGCACCCACGTAAACGCCGGCTAAAAGAAGCAGTAAAACAGTGAGGTAGCTATTTTTCATGGCCTTGAATTTTGATGTGGTAAGGTACGAATAGATATTTGATTTTTTAATCCGCTATGTTTTTGGTCCCCACTTATTTTCCCGTCCATCCGGGCCCGTGGACCACTCTTCCCGGAAAGGCACCTGTATGCTCCCCATCCTTCAATACCTGAGTACCATTTACAAATACATGCCGGACCCCCGTAGCGTATTGATGGGGTTTTTCAAAAGTGGCCTGGTCCGTTATGGTTTCCGGATCAAAGAGGACTACATCCGCATAATACCCGGTCTTTAAGGTCCCCCGCCTTTTGATCTTTAAATGGGTAGCTGGCAACGCGGTCAGCTTGTGGATGGCCTCTTCCAACGGAATCACCTTTTCTTCCCGTACGTAATGCCCCAAAAGCCGCGCAAAGGAGCCATAGGCCCTGGGGTGGGTGCTCTGTTCCAGAAAAACACCCTCATTGGTATAGGAACCGGCATCGGAACAAATACTCATGTAGGGCAGCGCCAGCTTCTTTTTGATATTATCTTCGGACATGGAAAAATAGACCACCTGAATTCGGCTATCGTCCTCATAGATTAAGTCAACCAGTGTTTCGTTCGCCGATTGCTGCCGATCTTCCGCCACCTCGGCCAAGGTCTGCCCGATAAGGTGTCTCATTTCCTTGTTCCGGAAACCGACCAGGAGGATTTTATCCGGGGGCACATGAAAATCAATTTCGGCCATCATTTTTTTGCGCTGTTCCGGTTGTTCGATTAACTTCATGGTGGCGGCATGGCCACCTTCCTTAGCCCAGTTGGGGAGCACTACATTGAGTCCGGTAGAGCTGGCGTTGTACATGTACATATCGGTAGTTATGGGCAGCCCCTCCGTGCGGGCGTCCTCCACCAATTGTATGGCACTGTCCAGCAAATGCCAATTGGCATTCCCTGAAGCTTTAAAATGGTAGATTTCGGCTGGAACTTTGGCTTCCCGGGAAATGGTGATCAACTCCTGTACCGCTTCCAACAGTTCTCCTTCCTCACTACGGATATGCGAAATATACATTCCATTATATGGGGAGACTTCCTTGGCCAATTCAATAATTTCTTCGGTTTGGGCATGGCCGCTAGGTACATAGATCAAGGCGCTGGATAGCCCCACTGCGCCTTCCTCCATGGCCTGGCGCAGCAGATATTTCATGGTATCCATTTCCTGAGGGGTGGGAATCCGTTTTTCATAACCCATCACATATTGCCGTAAGGTGCCGTTGCCCACAAAGGAGGTGATGTTGGTGGATACCCCCTTCTTTTCTAAAAAGTTTAGGTATTCGCCCAAGGTGGTCCAGGGTATATCATAGGTAATATCCTGTTGCCCTGCCTTCATATCCTGTTTCATGGCCTCACTTAAGGGACCCATGGAATGTCCCTCGCCCAACACTTCCAAGGTGACCCCTTGCCGGATGTCGCCCTGCGAACGCCCGTCCTCGATCAAGGATACATTGGCCCAACTGAGCATATTGATAAATCCCGGGGCTATGGCCAATCCATTGGCATCGATTTCCAATTTTCCCTGGGCGTCCGAAAGATGGCCCAGGGCAGCTATCGTGTCTGCGTTAATGGCAATGTCCCCCGTATAGGGCGTGGTACCGGAACCGTCATATATCGTTCCATTCCTTATAAGTACCTCATAGGTAACAGGAGGGGTACAGGCCATGAACAACAATGCTGTCAAAAGGATGTACGCGAGGAGAGAAGGTTTCATTTTATAGATTATTGAGATAATCCATATTATGCCGCATGCTTTCCGTGGGCGTACTGGCATATTCCTCCTGCTCCAAAAAGATATGCTTTACCCCGGAGGCCTGTTGGTTGGCCATCATGGTCGGGATATCCAATACTCCTTTTCCAAATTCCGTACTTTCCTTTTTGCGCATGTCCATATCCTTAAGGTGCCATAAGGGAAAACGGCCCGGATAGTTGTTAAAATAATCCAAGGGATCTTTGCCGCCAACGACCACCCAGCCCAGATCCAATTCCATACATACCAGATCCGGTTCGGTCTCGTCCATCAAAATATCGTACAACACCTGTCCCTTATGCGATTCAAATTCGTATCCATGATTATGGTAGCCGAATTTCAGCCCCATTTTTTGACAAGCCTCACCGGCCTTATTGAATGCTTCGGCCACTTTTTTATAGTTGCTTACAGTCTGTCCTTTGGTGGGCAAGGAGGAACAGATTAGGTATTCCTGTTCCGCTTCGGCGGCCTCTTCCATGGTCTTTTCAAAGTTGCTATCCAATCGGACATGGCCGCTCACCAATTGCATGCCCAGGCTTTGGCAGGTGGATTTCATTTCTCGGGGCGACAGACCATAATAATACCCTTTGTTACTGCGAGCCGACTCTATTTCCTTGATACCCAAAGAAGCGATGAGTTCCAGGGTGCCTTTGGCATCCTCGGCCATTCCGTCCCGGAAGGAATACAATTGTACGCCGAATTTTTGCTTTTCGGAAAAGGCCCAGGAAACGGAGGGGAGGAGCAGAGTTCCGGCTACCAGCCCGCCGGTTTGTTGTAAAAAAAATCTTCGGTTTTGCATGTTTTGGTTTTGGAAAGGTGATTGAACGCTTACTGTATTAAAAGTAGGGCAAAATTTTCAATCCATAAAGAGGTCGGGCAAGAAGAGCGACAACTGTGGGAACAGGGTCACCAAGACCAGCACCGCAATGCTTACCGCTAAAAAGGGAAGTCCGGCCATACTGACCTTTCCAATGGATACCTTGCCGATACTGGAGGACACAAAAAGGCAGATACCCAAAGGAGGTGTAGTAAGTCCGATCATCAAATTCAATAGGGCAATGACCGCAAAGTGAATCGGGTCCACCTCCACGGCCAGGGCCACCTTCAACAAAATGGGAAAGAGTACCAGCAGGGCCGCTATGGTCTCCATAAAGGTGCCGACCAAAATCAATAGGATGTTGATCAACAACAACACCACAAATTTGTTCTCCGAAAAGGCCAATATTTCGTTGGAAATCAATTGGGGCAGTTGTTCGGTAATCAATATCCAGCCAAAAAGATTGGCAAACCCGACCAGGACCATTAAGGAGGCGGAGGTCTTCATGGAATCCAATACGATGACCAGAATGTTCTTGAAATTCAATTTTCGATAAACGAACATGCCCACCATTAAAGCATACAGTACGGCTATGATCGAAGCTTCCGTTGGGGTAAATACCCCGCCTATAATGCCAAAAAGAATAATAAAGGTCATGAGCAGCGACCAAAAGGTATCGAGAAAACCTTTGGCGATCTGGCCTATGCTGCTTCTGGGATGCTTGGGATATTTCTTTTTAACCGAGATGTAATAGGCAATGCCCATAAGCCCGAAACCCAAAAGAAACCCGGGAATGGCCCCCGCCAGAAACAAGCGGCCCACAGAGAGACCACTCAATGTAGCCGCGATGATCATGGGCACACTGGGAGGAATAATCGGTCCCACGGTGGAGGAAGCGGCAGTAATGGCACAAGAGAAGCTGGCATCGTATCCTTCCTTCTTCATGGCAGGGATCATAACGGCCCCGATACTGGCGGTATCGGATACGGCCGTACCGGAAATGCCAGCGAACAGCATGGAGGCCCCAATATTGGCTAGTGCCAGACCGCCACGGATATGCCCCATAAGGTGGTTACAAAATGAAATGATCTTTGCGGTAAGCCCGCCTTGGTTCATCAGATTACCGGCCAGGATGAATCCGGGAATACTCAGGAGTACAAAAACATCGATCCCCGAATACATCTTCATGGGGACCACGATTAGGGGAATGCCTTCCAACAACAAATAAAACAGACAGGAAAGCCCCAAGGAAAAAGCGATGGGAACCCTAAGCAACAAACAGACGACAAATACCAACAACAATACCCAGATCATAATACCTTTTCTATTTTTTCAAGTTTTTCAGGAAATCCAAAAGTGCAAAAAAGCTTACGGAAAGTCCCATGAGGACCATGCTTCCAAAGGCTATGGACATGGGTACCTCCAGACTTGGCGAACGTTCCGGCAGCCCTTGAATTACAAAATGGACGCCGTACACCAGTAATATGGTAAATAACACTATGGTCAAAACAGAGGTGCCATAGGATATCCTTCGTTGCAATTTCTTGCCCAATTTGTTGAATAGTACATCAAAATGGACATAAAAGCCATCTTTCATGGCCAGACCGGCACCGAAAGCCATGGCGTAGATAAAAAAGAAACGCGCCGACTCCTCGGTCCAGGAAGGGGCGCTATCCATATAAAATCGGGCATAGATCTGGATTACCGTAGACGCTATGAGTCCCAAAGAACTGACCAAGGTACCGTATTTAAGGAGTCGGGCCACCCATTTTCTCACTTTCCTCATCTTCTTAATGCTGTAATTTCTTGGTGCACTTGCTGCATTTCCGGGGATAGGCTTTCGAATATCGCAGCGCGGCCCTTCTTTTCAAAACTTTCCTGATCGACCTCTACCAACTCCATACCCTGCGCCTTAAGTTCGTCCTGTACTTTTTTTTCGTTTTCCAAGAATAGCTGGTGCTCGTATGCCTGCATATCCTTGGCCGCCTGAAGAAAAATGGCCTTGAGGTCCTCCGGAAACGCCTGAAACTGCTTTTCCCCGATGACCGGATAGGTCCAACTTACTACATGGGAGGTGATATTGATATAATCCTGTACCTCGGAGAAACCGGCCGCCTTGATCATGGCGAAGGGGTTTTCCTGTGCCTCAATGGTACCCTGCTGCAAGGAGGTAAATACCTCGGAAAAGGACATGGGAGTCGGCTTGGCCCCCAAGGCCTTCCAGGCTGTAACAAAGGAGGGCACATTGGGTACCCGGATTATAAGACCCTTTAGATCGTCCGGATGTTTGATCGGTCGGTTGGAAGTAAGGTGCCGCGGTCCCCGCTGAAAATAGCACACGGCCCTGAGTCCCATGTTCTCCCGCATTTCCCGTTCCATTCGTTGTCCTATGGGTCCAGCTATCAAGGCCTCCATATCCCTCCCATCCCGAAGCAGGAAGGGCATCTCGCAAAAGGCCATGATCTCGATCCAGTTGTTCAAGGTAGACCCGGTAACCGTCATATCGATTACCCCGGCCTGAATCAAACGAAGTGCCTCGATTTCCTTGGCCAATTGTTCCGAATGGTAGTTTTGTAGGATGATCCGGCCATTGGACCGCTCCTCCAGGATTTCCGCAAAATACTCGAAAGCTTGGAACCAAGTATGGTTTTCGTTGGTGAGATGACTGGCCCGGAGGAGGAATTCCGGTTCCGGTCCGGATTTGCACCGTACCAGGAACAGGCAAAGCAGTGTAAGGACACCACTTGAAAAGAGTCGTTTTCTAAGGGCCATTTTTGGTCGGGAAGGCAGATTCGCCCCGGTAATTTAATTATTTATCGGCATCCTAAAATAGTCTAAAATTTTCATACTGGGAAAGTAGGGGTCTTTGTACTTTTGCCAAAATTGGTTGTTATGAACTCCAGAAAGGCACAATTACAAGCTTTTGACCGCTTGCTTACCATTATGGACGAGCTTCGGGCCCAATGTCCCTGGGACAAAAAACAGACCATGCAGACTCTTCGGCACCTGACCATAGAAGAGACTTATGAATTGGGGGATGCCATTTTGGAGAACGACCTGGAAGAGGTAAAGAAGGAACTGGGCGATCTACTGCTGCACATTGTATTTTACGCCAAAATCGGCTCGGAGACCGACGATTTTGATATGGCGGACGTATGCAATGACATCTGTGAAAAGCTTATCACTAGACATCCTCATATTTATGGCGATATTACTGTTGAAAACGAGGAACAAGTCAAACAGAACTGGGAGACCATAAAACTGGGTGAAGGCAAGAAAAGTGTATTGGAGGGTGTACCCCGGAGCTTACCCGCCTTGGTAAAGGCTAACCGGGTGCAGGATAAGGTGGCCGGAGTAGGATTTGATTGGGAACGGCCCGAGCAGGTGTTCCTTAAAGTTCAGGAGGAACTGCAGGAGCTTCAGGAGGAGGTAGCGCGGTCCGATGCCGATCGTATAGAATCCGAATTCGGGGACGTACTATTTTCCATGATCAACTATGCCCGATTCCTGAACGTAAATCCTGAAAATGCGTTGGAGCGCACCAATAAAAAATTCATCAAGCGATTTCAATATTTGGAAGGCAAGGCCAAGGAGACCGGAAAGTCCCTAAAGGATATGTCCCTGGACGAAATGGATGTGTTTTGGGAGGAGGCCAAAAAAATCTAGTATCTTAGGTGACAAGCGACCCTGTAACATCGTCCAAAACCCAAAAACGCATGCTACGATACCTCTCCTATTTGCTATTCTTTTTATCCTTGGGTTCTTTTTTGGGCTGTACTTCCAAAAAAGAGGTACGGGAACCCGAAAGACCTAATATTCTATTCATTCTTTCCGATGACCATACTTCCCAAGCTTGGGGTATTTATGGAGGTATCCTGGAAGACTATGTCCAGAACGAAAATATCAAGCGTATGGCCCAAAACGGAGCGGTACTCAACAATGCGTTTTGTACCAATTCCATTTGTACCCCCAGCCGGGGGAGTATCCTTACCGGGCAATACAGTCATGTAAATCAAGTCTATACCTTAAACGAACCCTTGCCCAAAGGGTATCCCAACATTGCCAAAAGCCTAAAACAAGTGGGCTACCAAACCGCGTTGATCGGCAAGTGGCATTTGGTGGAACAACCGGAGGGATTCGATTATTTCAATGTCCTTCCCGGTCAGGGATCGTATTGGGATCCCATACTTAAGGAAAAGGAAGGATGGCGTGATGGACATGATGCTTCGGGCGGTACCACCTATCCGGGTTTTTCGACGGATGTCATCGCAGATTTGACCATCGAACACCTGAAAAATCGAGACCCTGGGAAGCCGTTTTTGATGTTCTGTAATTTTAAGGCTACCCATGAGCCCTTTGATTATCCCGAGCGATTCGCCTCCCTCTATGCGAATGAGGAAATTCCCGAACCGGAATCGCTATTGGATTTTGGAAAGGAAACTACAGGAAGGACTTTTGGTGGCCAAATCCTGGAACGTCTAGGTGCCCGATGGGACGCTGCTACAAAAAACCCGGAAAAATTTTGGACCGGCTATCCCGGATTACCCTATCCCTTGGATGACTTGGATAGCATTCAAAAAAGGAAAAAAATCTACCAAAAATTTGTAAAGGACTTTATGCGATGTGGGGCCGCCATAGACGACAACATCGGAAAATTGCTGGATTATTTGGAAAAAGAAGGTATTTCGGAACAAACCCTAGTCATTTATACCGCCGATCAGGGGTATTTTTTGGGGGAACACGGATTCTTTGACAAACGATTGATCTATGAGGAATCCCTCAGAATGCCCTTCGTTGTGCACTATCCCAAAAGGATAGCCGGGGGACAACGCATAGACGACATTATCCTAAACATTGATTTTCCTGCGCTTTTGGCGGATTATGCAGGAATAGAACCACCGGATTATATACAGGGTAAAAGCTTTCGGGGCATATTGGAAGGAAACCCTCCTGCGGATTGGCGAAAACGGATGTACTACCGGTACTGGTTGCACCACCCCCATCGACCTGCACATTTCGGAATTCGGGACCAACGCTATAAATTGGCCTTTTTCTACGGCCAGGATTTGGGGATGAAGGGTACTTCCGACCAAGTGACCGAACCGCAATGGGAGTTTTATGATTTGGAATCGGACCCCAATGAAATCTATAATGCCATTGACGATGCCTCCTATTCGAAAATTATTAAAGACATGAAGGAAGACCTTTTGGAGGAACGAAACCGTTACGGTGACCTGGATGAGGATTATCCCGTTATGCAGGAAATCATGGCAACGCATTATAACTAGAAGGCACATCCAAGGTAAATAACAACTGTTAACAAACTTTTTCGGCTGGGCGTCCGGTGGTAAAACCAACTTCCTATCTTTGACGATTCTAACGACAAACATCAGTGCTGCAGGCCTACACCAAAGAGTTCCGCTATAATTTTACCTTGGCCTACCCGGTCATTCTGGGTATGTTGGGACATACCTTCGTGGCCTTTGCGGACAACGTTATGGTAGGGCAACTGGGAACGGCCGAATTGGCCGCAGTCTCCTTGGGCAATAGCTTTATTTTTATTGCCATGTCCCTAGGCATCGGCTTTTCCACCGCCATCACCCCCTTGGTGGCCGAGGCGGATGGCGCCAAAAACAAAGCAGATGGGAAAAGCGCGCTAAAACATGGTCTGGTACTATGTACACTTTTGGGCCTGTCCCTTTTTGGCATCATTTTACTGTCCAAACCATTGATGTACCATATGGACCAACCGCCGGAGGTGGTGGAGTTGGCCATTCCCTATTTAAATCTTGTGGCTTTTTCATTGGTGCCTTTGATCATGTTCCAGGCCTTTAAACAATTTTCGGAAGGTCTCTCCCAGACCAAGTATCCCATGTATGCCACCGTTCTGGCCAATGTGATTAATATTATATTGAATTATTTATTGATTTTCGGCACCTTCGGATTTCCCAAAATGGGTGTTGTGGGGGCCGCTATCGGTACGTTGGTCTCTCGCTTTATCATGCTCATCTTTATCTGGGTGATGTTGCGTGGGAAGCAGAAATTTCACGATTACGTTACAGGATTCAATTTTAAGCGTATCGAGAAAAAGGTCATGCAAAAAATCATCAATTTGGGGTTTCCTTCGGCCTTGCAGATGTTCTTCGAGGTAGCCATATTTACCGTGGCCATTTGGCTGAGCGGGGTACTGGGGAAGAATGCCCAGGCCGCCAACCAGATTGCCTTGAATTTGAGCAGTATGACCTTTATGTTCGGAATGGGTCTTGGCGTTGCCGCCATGATTCGTGTAGGCAATCAAAAAGGACTACGGAACTATCCCGAACTGCGCCGGTTGGCCCAGTCCATTTTCCTGCTTACGCTGCTATTGGAAATCGTATTCGCCGCCTTGTTCTTATGGGGACGGAACTGGTTCCCTACCTTATATGTGGATGTGGACGATATGCAGAATATGGCGGACAACACGGAGGTTATTGCCTTGGCCGCACAGTTGCTCCTGGTAGCGGCATTTTTTCAGATTTCCGACGGTATCCAAGTAGTGGTTCTGGGTGCCTTGCGCGGATTGCAGGACGTAAAGATACCGACCTTTATTACCTTTGTGGCCTACTGGTTGATCGGTTTTCCCATTTGTTATTATCTGGGTCTACACACCTCCTTGAAAAGCACGGGTATCTGGATCGGTCTGTTAACGGGCCTGACCGCATCGGCCATTATGTTGTATATTCGATTCAATTATCTGACCAAAAGGCTGATCCATTAAGGTCGGCGATTGGCTCGATTCGGGTGGGCCCCGGAAGATTTGTAACTAGTTAGCTAAAAAGCGGATGGAATTACCAAAATTTCTATTAGGGGACAATACGGACCATTCTTCGGCCGTATTTATCATACACACGGAATACCCCAGATTTGTACTGAATTTAGAAAACGACGAGGTGGAATGGTGGGAAGACTTCAATAAGGAAGACGAAAAGGAATTGGAATCCGAGGCGGAAAACTTGATACGTCTTGCAACCGACTTTTATGATCGGGAAGTATCCCGCTACGAAGAAAATTGATCATGTGGGAACAATGGATAGCATATGACAAGGAACTGTTCCTATTCCTGAATAATTTGGGCAATGCCAACTGGGATGGGTTTTGGCTGTTCGTTACCAACAAACTTAGTTGGATCCCGTTGTACCTCGGCCTACTTTTGCTTTCATATAAGCTGTTCGGAACCAAAAAGACCTTGGTTCTGCTAATCAGTATGGCACTGCTGATTTTGGTTACCGATCAATTGGCCAACTTTTTTAAATATGGGGTGCAACGCCTGCGTCCTTGTCATGATGAAGAGGTCAATGGGCTAATGCGTTTGGTAAAGGAGTATTGCGGAGGCAAGTTTGGGTATTTTTCCGCACATGCCGCCAATCATATGGCTGTAGCGGTTTTCTTTACCTACTTGTTAGGTAAAAAACGCTGGTATATAGGGGTTTTCCTCATATTTTGGGCGTTTTTGGTGGCCTACAGCCGCATCTATATCGGGGTCCATTTTCCCTTGGATGTCCTGTCTGGACTGGGAATAGGCCTGATTCTTAGCTGGTTATTTGTAAAGTTGTATATATTTGCACTTCACAGATTTCCTCTATGATATCCAATCTTAGGTATTGGCTTCTGCTGTCCTTGATACTGCTGGTTTATATCACCGGAATGTTCGCCACGCTTTTTGAAAATGATTCCGCCCAATTTGCCGTAATGGCGATGAGGATGGTACAGGAAAATGATTTTTTGTCTCTTTTTAAGGGCCCGGAGGAGTATTTGGACAAGCCCCATATGCACTTTTGGTTGGCCGCTATCTCTTTCAAAATTTTTGGGTTATATGACTGGGCCTACCGCATTCCGGCCATTTTGGCCACGCTGCTCGGAGCCTACAGCTGTTATGGGTTGGGAAAATTGTGTTATAACTCCCAGGTAGGCAAATTGGCGGCCCTGATCTTTATGACCTCCCAGACCATTGTATTGTCGGTAATCGATGTCCGTACCGATGCCGTACTCACGGGGTTTACCATTTTTGCCATTTGGCAACTGGCGGCCTACATCGAAAAAAGATCCCTTGTATCTATGATTTGGGGAGCCCTTGGTGCAGGCATTGCCTTTTCCACCAAGGGGCAGATCGCACTTTTGGTCATTGGGTTGCCCCTATTGTGCCATCTGGCCTACACCCGGAAATGGCAAGCCTTATGGGATTGGAGAGTTCTTGTGGGTCTGGTGTTCTTTGGTTTGGCCATTGCGCCCATGTTGTATGCCTATTATCACCAATTTGATTTGCATCCGGAGAAGGTAATCCGTGGTAAGGACAACCGTAGCGGGGTGTTTTTTATTTTTTGGGAGCAAAGTTTTGAACGATTGAGCGGTACGGGAGTAGGTAAGAATAGTAGCGATTATCTCTTCTTCTTCCATACCTTCCTGTGGGTGTTTCTTCCTTGGACCGTTCTTGGACTTACTGCCTTTTGGTCCAGGGCGAAGACTTTTTTTAAGCTTCGCAACACTTATGATTCCAAGTTTGAGTTTTTAACGTTGGGCGGGATAACCCTGGTTTTTATCATCATTAGTTTCGCTCAGTTTAAACTGCCCCACTACCTGAATATCATTATCCCGCTATTTTCCATTTTGACCGCTTCCTATATTCATAGTCTACATCAAAACACCAAAAAAAGTACGCTAAGACCTTTATTGGCCGTACAATATTTCATTCTCGCCTTAGTCTTTATTGTCTCCACCTTGATGCGTTATTTTGTCTTTAAGGTCGAGAGTCCCTACAATTATATTTGGAGTCCACTCTTGGGGATACTTATCATCTATTATGTGCTGAAAACCGAGGCATATTACTATAGGTTGATTACCGTATCCGTATTTAGTGCCATCCTTTTAAACATTACCTTAAATACACATTTCTATCCTTCCTTGTTGGAGTATCAGGCAGGATCTTCCATGGCGAAAAAGGTGGAGGAACACCAGGTGCCCAAGGAAAAGATCTATAAGCTCTCTTCCAATCACACCTGGGCCTTGGATTTTTACAATCAAATGCCCCTAAAGACCGCTTCCCCCTTCGAATTGAAAAGGGAGAATGATTTCTGGCTGTACGTCAACGATGCCGAAATTCAAAAACTGCGGGAACTCGGATTCGATTGGGACCAACAGTTTACCGAGGAGCAATTTAGGATTACCCGATTGCAGGCAAAATTCCTCAATCCCGGCACCCGGAAGAAAGTACTGAATAGGATGCATTTGATACATGTCTATTAATAGGTGATAGTATTCGCTTTCCTTTGGGAAACGTTGTCGACTGTGCTAGGTCTTTTTTAATCGGGGTGGTTTAAAATGGTATAGCACACCCATTAAGGATACGAGGGCTGTGATCAGAAAGAATACCATGCTAATGCTCACCGAGGTATTTTCATCCAAGGCAAACAGCGTAGCTCCATAAAAAAAGGTGACTTCCCGACTACCTATTCCTCCAATGGTCAGCGGAAGGACCGCCACAATCGAGGAAATCAGAAAAATAAATAAATAGGATAGAATTCCCGCACCAAGATATAACGCCTTTAGTATAAAAAAGACACTGATCAACTGGGCCAGTTGTACCAGGCCGGATAAAGCCAAAGACTTCCAAAAAATGGGGAGCACATAGCCGAAAAAACGACGCATTACCCACCAGAAGACCCCAATACTTGCTGGAATAGCCAGAAAGAATAGCCATTTGATAGCGACCCATGCCGCAACATTGATCAACAAGGCCAATATACAGGCATATACAAAAAGCAATAAAAGTCCGCTGAGGCGGTCCAGAACCAGGACGGAAACTACCCGCTTGGTCCGTACCTCAAAGTTCTTTTTAATCATATACCCCTTGTAGGCGTCCCCGCCGATTCCTCCGGGAAGGAATAGGTTATAGAACATGCCCAGGAGATACAGCTCCAAATTGCTTTTCTGTGTAAGGGGAGCGCCGATTTGGTGAAAATATAAATTGAGCCGAAAGGCCGCCAATACTTTAGAGAGCACAAAAAAAAGCAAAGCGGGCAGAAGGTAGGCCAGTTGGGTCCCTTTTAGGATATCCAAAACTTCTCGCAGGTCGATTTTGGTGATGACAAAATAAACGAGGATGATGCTGATGACCAACTTCAGCACCGTTATCAGCTGTTTACGATGTCTTGCCACCTATGAAAACCTTTTTAATTCGATAAGGTCTTTTCTGTTGGGACTCGTAGTAGGTTCGGATCAGAAGTTCCATAACAATACCGATGGTGAACAATTGAATTCCGGCCAAGATAAACATCATACCGAACATCAACAAAGGCCTGTTGCCGATATCCTCGCCAAGGCCCAACTTCACGACCAACAAATAGATATTGATGAAAATACCCAGAACAATGAGCAAAACCCCAAAAATGCCAAAAAGGTGAATGGGCCGTTGAAAGTATTTACGGATGAACAACAACAGCATCATATCCGCGACCACCTTAAAGACCCTTTCCAATCCGTATTTGGATACTCCTGCATGCCGTGCATGGTGCTTCACAGGAACCTGTTTTATCTGTGCACCCTCCAAATGGGCCAATAGGGTAATAAATCGATGCATTTCCCCATACAGGTTTAGTTCCTTGGCGATGTCCTTGGAAAACACTTTTAACGCGCATCCGTTGTCCTTGATATCCAGTTTGGTAATACGGCGTACGAGAAAATTAGCAATTTTGGATGGGATTTTTTTGATGAGGGAATCCTTGCGTTTTTGGCGTATTCCCGTGACCACATCATATTCTTCCTCCAGCACATAACCCAACATTTGGGGAATATCGCAGGGGTCGTTTTGGAGGTCACCGTCCATCGTAATAATATATTCCCCTTCCGCATAGTCCAACCCGGCCGCTAGTGCCAAACTCTGACCATAGTTTTTTTTGAGTTCGATCAGATGTACCTTTTCATCTTTCATGTCCCGGATAACCTTACGGGTGCCATCGGTAGAAAAGTCGTCCACATAAATGATCTGATACTGGTAGCCCTGCAAGTTCTCATGGATCTTTTGGGTAAGGAGCGCTACGTTTTCCGCTTCATTGTAAAGAGGTACGACGATGGATAGGAGCAGTGGCGTCTTGGGCTGCATGCAATTGGTTTGTTAACCTGCAAAGTTAGGTTTTTATTCCAAACGCGATAAAGCGGGTAATAACGTTTTCCGTGTTGGTCTATGCCGTTCCCGACCTATAGGTTTGAATTAATCTTTCGGCTGCGGCAAAGGGGGAAACTTTGCTGTCCATGACTTCCTGTATCGCAATAGGCAAGAGTGAAGCCACTTTTGGGTCCGAATAAAAATCCGATTTAATCTGACTGTCCATGTGCTGCAACAGCCAATTTTTGTTCTGTCCTTGCCGATTTAGAAGGAAAAAACCGGAATCACGGGATGCTTTGATATAAGTTTCAATGAGTTCCCAGATTTCTTGAATTCCTATATTTTCAGTTGCCGAACAGGTCAGCACTTTGGGTACCCAACCGTTCTCCTTGGGGGGGTAGAGATGTAAGGCTCTGGTAAACTCCGCCTTGGCCAAATTTGCCCGTTTGATATTTTCCCCGTCGGCCTTGTTTATTACTAAGAGGTCCGCCATCTCCATGATGCCCCGTTTCATACCTTGCAATTCGTCCCCGGCACCGGCCAATTTGAGCAGAAGAAAAAAATCCACCATACCGTGAACGGCCGTTTCGCTCTGCCCCACACCTACGGTTTCTATAAGGATGACGTCATAACCCGCCGCCTCGCAAAGAATAATAGTTTCCCGGGTCTTTCGGGCCACTCCTCCCAAGGAATCCCCCGAGGGGGAAGGACGGATAAAGGCATTGGTATCCTTGACCAATTCCTCCATTCTGGTCTTGTCCCCCAAAATACTGCCCTTGCTCAAACTGCTACTGGGATCAACGGCCAGTACGGCCACCTTCCTGCCCATAGCGGTCAATGCCGTACCCAAGGTTTCAATAAAGGTGCTTTTGCCCACTCCGGGTACCCCGGTAATGCCTATACGAACGGAATCGGTTTTTTTACCCAGGCAGTGTTCCAAAATTTCCGTGGCCTTCAAGAGGTGTTCCCTATTGGAACTTTCGACCAAGGTGATAGATCGGGCCAGCGCAGTTTTATCAGCATCTAAAATCCCCGCCACGAGTTCGTCTACGGTTGGGGGATTTTTTCTTTTCCCCTTAAACTTGGAAATACTCTTCTTCCCCGTGTTTTTTGGAATGCTCAAGGTTATGGGTTAATAGGTACCTTTACTTTGGTATCGTCCCAAGAGAGTGTAAGGAATAGTTGTGTGTCATCCTCAAAATCAATGGCAAAACTTTCCTGGGGTACGGTAAGTCGCTCCACCGGAACCTGCACTTGTAGTGCGTCCTCGGCGGGGTCCCTAGTGGTTTCGGTACCCCCACTGGAAAAAGATACCCCCCAACCAGGAACCTCCTTATTAAAAATCACCGTCCATTGCTCCTTTTGAGGTTGGGTCCATAGGGAATAGGTGCCTGCGGCCAAATCTTTATCGATGATCTTGATATCCCCGGCAGTGGTAAAGGTGGTCGGTTCATTGGCACCGGTGCGCCAGACCGCATTATAGGGTACCAGTTCTCCAAATATGACACGTCCCTTCTTAAAGGGGCTACTATAGGTTACCGAAAGGTCCAAACCGCGCTCTGCATAAGTGGATGTTTTTTCCGGACTGTGTTTTTTGGTCTGTTCCCGCATATAGGGCCAGCCCACAAATACGACTAAAGCGATCAATACCGCCACAACGATCAATAACCATTTTAAGAATTTCATAGTTCCCCTGTCTTGATTACTATCCGACTAATGTACTAAATCAAACGCAAAGACCGAGGCGTTCCGATAGATTTCGTCAGGTCGTAGGAGACAGCTTGGGAAGTGATCGTGGTTGGGCGCATCGGGGTAGTTCTGGGTCTCAAAACAAATGGCTGGAAACTTTTTAGGCGTATACACCACCACGGCAGGCTGATTGGTGCGGACCTCCATGGAGATACCTGATCTCCGGGAAAAGATACGGGCCGCCAAGTCGGTTTGGTTGTTTTTTACAAAAGGGGTATCCAAAAGCAGCTCGCCGATTTTTTTTTCCCTTCGAAAATCGTATTCCGTATCGGCCACGGAAAGAAGGTTTCCCGTGGGCAGGAGATGCTTGTCCGTTTCCAATATTTCCGGGCAGTAGAGCTGTAACCTATAGTGCTCTATGCTATCGGTCTTGTCCAATTTAAAGTAGGAATGGTTGGTTAAATTGATTACCGTGGTTTGATCGGCAGCGGCCTCATGGATGACATGCAGTTGATTCTCCACCAATTTGTAGGTGAGCATCACCTTCAAATTTCCTGGGTATCCCTCTTCCAAATTCTTACTATAATACGAGAGCTTAACATACGGTTCCTCCCCATAATCCACCTCTTCGATGGTCCAAAATTTCCTTCCGAAACCTTCTTTTCCACCGTGGAGGTGGATGCCCTTTTTACCATATAGTGGATAGGTCTCCCCATCCACTTTAATTTGGGCATTGCCGATCCTTCCGGCAAACCGACCCACACAGGCACCTAAAAATATCTTGTCCTTTACATATTTTTTGGGGTAGTTGTAGCCCACCACAACATTGGTAGACCTGCCTTTTTTGTCCCGTACCAAAAGTTTCTGGATAACGGCGCCATAATCCAACACCATTAAGGTAATATAGGGTGTACTTATCGTAACCTGTTTCAAGCTGAAATCGTTAACTTCCTTATAAAAATAAATTTTTTTTGCCACATCCGGATTTTTGTCCCGTCCTTACAATAAACCTAGCCACAAAAAACACAACGGAACCGGCCAATGTTTCAAATTGACGTCGTAGAGCAATGTAAGGTAAATGACCGAAAAGCGCAACTACAACTGTACAATCAATACTGTAGTGCCATGTTTCATATAGCGCTTCGCTACGTAAAGGATACCCATGATGCGGAGGACGTAATCCAGGAATCCTTTATAAAAGCCTTCCAAAAAATCCATCAGTTTAAGGGGGAGGTAAGTTTTGGGGCTTGGCTCAAGCGCATCGTAATCAACAAAAGCATCGATTTCTTAAAATCGAAAAAGGAGCGGTCGGTAGCGTTGGACGAGAATTTCCTGCACGTAGTGGAGGACGACGATTGGACGGTAGCGGACGGCATCTCATTGGAAGCGGTGAAACAAGCCATTGAAAGGTTGCCGGAAACCTACAAATATGTGGTTACCTTGTTTTTGGTGGAGGGCTATGACCATAGTGAAATTTCGGATATTCTCGGCATAACCCAAACTGCTTGTAGGACCCGTTTGTTAAGGGGCAAAGGCTATATAAAAGAACTTTTAAAAAAGCGAAGAGATGGGACAGGATCTTAGGGAAATGTTCAAAAATGAGAGGCAGGCTAAAAGGACACCAATGCCAAAAGGCCATGAAGATCGATTTATCAGTCGTTTGGAGACCCAATTCCCGAAGCGGAACAGGTCGCATTTCAAATGGTTAAGGATCGCCGCCTCCGTTTTGGTGTTACTTGGGGTCGGTATTTTGGGGTATCAACTCTGGACCCGGCCGGATGCGATCAAGACCACCCTCGTGGAAAAGAACGATCCACCGGAAGAAAAGAAGGGAATTTCCTTTGGCGACCTTTCCCCTGACCTTAAACGAGTAGAGCAGTATTATGTGACCAACATCAATCTAGAATTGTCCAGGCTGGAAATATCCCAGGATAATAAAATGTTGGTCGATACCTTCATGCATCGGCTTTCCGAACTGAATATGGAATATAAGGAACTCAATGATGAATTGAATGTCATTGGCCCCAATGATCTTACCATTTCCGCCCTGATCAAGAATCTACAGTTGCGATTACAGTTATTACAGAAGTTAAAAGGAGAATTAAACGAATTAAAATCATCAAAAAATGAACAGTTACAAAACAATATCTTATAAATGCATTGCGCTGCTTCTTGGTTTGGTAACCTTGAGCATGAATGCGCAAAAACATACGGAGACCTATAGCGAAACCTTTATGGCCAAGGACGATACCGTACTCGAGCTGAATACCAGTCACGCGGACATCGAATTCGAAACTTGGGACAAGGATCAGATCGGTATTGAGGCTGTCGTGAGTTTGGAAGGGGCCACCCCTGAGGAAGCCGAACGTTACTTTAAGAACGACCCTATAGCTATCATGGGCAATAGCAAAAAGATATCGGTACAAACCAATTCCGGCAATTCTTGGTCCTTCGGTCATACTTTTGAAATTCCCGAAATACCTCCTATTGTGGTAGAAATACCAGAAATCCCCGAAATACCGGAAATTCCGCCCCTGCCCGTGGCACCCACTCCCGATTTTGACTATGAAGCCTATAAAGAAGATGGTGAAAAGTACCTGAAGGAATGGCAGCGGGAATTTAGCAGGCACTTTGATGAGGAGTATATGGAGTGGATGCAGGAATGGGGAGAACGTATGGAGGCCCGGAGCCAAGAGCGGGAGGAGAAACGCAGGGAGAGGTTACAGGCCCGGGAAGAGGCTCGGGAAGAACGGGCTAAGGCCATGAAGGAAGCCCGTGAAGAACGAAGGTCAAGGGTGGAAGAAGCCAGGGAAAGGCATGCCGAGGCCCAAGAAAGAAGAAGGGAAGTTATTCGGGAACGTCGGGTGAACACATTTATTTACCACGACTCCCTCTCTTCTCCCGGATCCAACTTTGAACGTTTGCCCAACATCTTTTATTTTAATGATGACGGACAGCACAAAAACTATAAGGTGAAGAAGACCATTAAGGTGAAAATGCCCAAAAACACCAAGATAAAGATGAATGTGCGACATGGGGAGGTAAAACTGGCAGAGAACACCAAGAATATCAATGCTACGCTCTCCCATGCCTATTTGTGGGCGAGCACCATTGATGGAGATCAGACCAATATCAAGGTCTCCTATTCCCCGGTAAGTATACAGAAATGGAATTATGGACAATTGCAAACCAATTATTCGGAAAACGTGGATTTACAGGAAGTACTTAATCTACGCTTGAGCGCCACTTCATCCGATGTTTCTATCGATCACTTATTAAAAAGTGCCTTTATAAAAAATGATTTGGGTCCTTTGCAGATCCACACGGTATCGGAGGATTTTAGGGAATTGGATATTTCACTGCAAAATGCCGAGCTAATCTGTAACCTGCCCACATCCGCCTATGCCATCTATATTAATGGCACCCATTCCAACATTCATTGCCCGGAAGGGATACAGCTTGATCGAAAAAAGAACCTTAATACGGAAATAGCGAAGGGATATTATTTGGATAAGAATAACCAGGCATCCGTTGTTATCCACTCCAAGTACAGTAAGGTACAACTGGATTGATTATTCCTGCAGTATCAAAGTCCCAAAAAGATCGGCATTGATCCATGCCTGATTATTATCTTCTCCCGGAACAAATACCGATCCAATAAAGTTTTCCCTTTCCGTACTACCATCATTATCACAATAGGCCAAGGCGAATCCTATTTTTTTATTCTCCTTCAAGGTCTTGGGTGTATTTTTTCTACCTTCCAGATAAGTGTCGTCAAACACATATACCGCTATTTCCCAAGTAGTCGTTTTATCAATAGTACGGCGCTGGCAGACCACATGTTCGTTATAAAGCTGAGGCTCTTTGGTAGGCCCCAGGTCCACTACATTTCCGTCCAGTGCAATATGGTAGGCAAAGGCGTTATGGTTAAACTGGTGCAGACCCCCGGAATTGTCCTCATCAATAAAAATTTCGAGACAATCATCGTTCCACCATAATTTTAGCGGGTCTTGGTATTGATCGTAGAGGACATCGTCATACACCTCGGCCAATATATAAAGCGCTCCCGCATCCCAGCACAATTTGTAACGTGCGTTGAAGTCTTCCTTTTCAAAGGGTTTTCCCGACCAATTTTGGTCCAGAGCATGCCATTGGGTTTGGGTCCAAATATCCTCGGTAGGTTTTCCATCTATGGTAATAGGAGCGAAGTTTCTTTTTACCGTAAGAATATAATGATCTTCCTTTTTTTTCGCGGGATTACAGCATGCCAAAAGGAAAGCCAAGCCTAAGGTCATAGCAGCTTTCATAGGTGATAAGTATTGGGGTTACTTACTTAAAGATACAAATTTCTGCCGCTTCTTAAAAAAGACCTAAATAAAATTAGACCAATTGAACCTGGCTAAAGATCCAAATCGGAATTCCAGTGAACAATTTTTTCGTGGTGCATCGCATCCAGTCCCATTTGAACGCAAACCGCCGCGTTGGCACCAGTGGTGATATTTGAGATAGGTGTACTGTTGTCCGCAATGCTCTGTTTAAAATCCATCAGAGCCTGTTTGCTGGGATCTTCATGATCCACTTCTATAGGGTAGCCTTTGCCTGCATCCCATTTTAAGGTAGCGCCGGCCACGCCATCCACGTCTCCTATTTCCTTGTTCTTTTTGCCTTCCGGGTAATACCAAGCCCTGGCATAGTCCATAATAACGGTGCCTTTATCGCCCATTACCTTTATCTTGTAATCGTCCATGGCATTGCTGGTAAGGCAAGTAAACTTGGCCTTTACCCCACTGGGGTAGCTGTACAACAGATGAATATTGTCATAGGTTTCCCTACCGTCCTTCCAATAGTCGATACCGCCGACTCCCATTACTTTTTCGGGAGTTTCTTCCAAGACCCAATTGGCAAAATCGATTTGATGGGAACAAAGTTCCGCCACCAATCCGCCGGAAAATTCGCGGTACATTCTCCAATTGATCAATCGCTCCAATTCGGGACTGGGCACTTGACGTCTCCAATCCCCATTGCGGTTCCATTGGCATTCAAAGGCGGCTATTTTTCCAATTTCCCCTTTTTTAATCATATCCACCACATAAGTGTACAGCCGCGAGCTGTGATATTGGTGACCGGTCTGAAAGACTTTGCTGGACGTCTTGGCCTTATTTACCAGATTTTGAATACCGTCAAACCCTTTGGCCAGGGTTTTTTCGCAGTACACGTGGAGCCCGGCGTCCAACGCATCCATAGCAATTTTGGAATGGGTATTGAAGGGAGTGGCGATCAATACGGCATCCAAATCGGGATGCTCCAATAGTTTCCGATAATCCTTATAACCTTGGGCTTTGCCCGTTACCTTGCCCAATCCTTTTTCTAACCGGAACGGCAGGGTGTCGCAACAAGCCAGGACATCAAAGTTGTCTATTTGGTTGATCAAGGGAATTAATCCGCTACCGCGGTCACCGGTACCTATGACTCCGATATTCAATGTTTCATTGGCACTTTTTTTCCCGATTACATGGCCCAATGCACCCGTTGAGGTTGCTATGGCCGTCGTGGCCAGACCACTTTTCACTACAAATTCCCTTCGCTTCATTTTTTTTGATATTTCGTTGCTATGGTATAATGGGTAGACCTAGAGTTTGGGTTCCCATCCTTTCTCATATTCCCTTTTCCAATTTTTCATGGCCTTTTCATTATTCAATACCTTTCCTGTGGTTGTGTCGACCCGTAAGGTCTCACCGGCATCCTGGGCCATATTGCCCAAATGGCAGAGCATGGTGGAAATGCTGCCGTCATTAATATCGGCGTGAAGGGATTTATCTTCTCTAATGGCGGCAAAAAAGTTCCCTACATGATCCACGTCCAATCCACCTATACCCTGGGTATTGGTGGTGGCACTGGCCGATTTCTCGAATTCCGATTTGACCGGGTTCCCCTGAAGATCGAACAATTTGTAAAAATTGCGATCCAATTGTATGGACCCTTTACTACCGTAGATGGTAATACCCCGTCCGGGCCGGGCCGGTTTTAATACCCCCCGACTATGTCCGGTCCAGGTGATGAATTTATTTCCGGGAAAGGTGTAGGTAACCTGTTGGTTGTCCACAAATTCCCAATCGTCGTCATAGGTATATTTTCCCCCAAAGGAGGTGACGGTCTCGGGCAGGTCTACGCCCAAGGCCCATCGACAGATATCTATTTCATGGGTGCCATTATTATGTACCTCGCCCGTACCCCAAGTACGGAACCAATGCCAATTGTAGGGATGTACGTTGTCCCGGTAGCTTTCCCTGGGTGCCGGTCCCTGCCAAAGATCCCAATCCAAGGTTTTGGGTACGGGTATTTTGTTTCCTTTACCTATGGAACCTCGATTGTTGGAGTAGTAGGCCTCCCCCTTGTATACCTCACCAATGATACCGTTTCGGATATCCTCGATAGCCATGATGGAAGTTCGTGCCGATCGTTGCTGGTTTCCCATTTGAACCTTTTTACCGTACTTGTTCTGGGCTTGGACCAGCAACTGATTCTCATGAGGGTTGTGGCTACAGGGCTTTTCCACATAGACATGTTTTCCGGCCTGAAGGGCCAAAATAGCCATGGGCGCATGCCAATGTTCCGGAGTGGCTATAAATACCGCATCCACATCCTTGTCTTCCAATATCTTTCTAAAATCCTTTTCCACCTTGGGAATGTAGCCAATGTTATTTTGGCACCAGGTATTGTGGTTTTCTATAATGTCGTCATCTACATCGCAGTTGTACAGAATCATGGCGTTGGTCTGGGCATGTATGGCCTTTACATGGGCCTTGGCCCGGCTCCGCACCCCAATGACAGCACAATTAATGTGGTCATTGGCCCCTAGAATTCGGGCTTGGCCTGCATATGGCATGGCCAATCCGCCCAAGGTAAGAGCCGCTGTGCCAGCGGCCGATTTTTTAATAAACTCCCTTCTGTTCGTGCTCATTTGTTTAAATTATAAGGTTGATAAAATGCCTTTGACATAGCCCAGCGATTCGGTCATACCGGGTAGCGGGTCTTTGGCTTCCGCTTCATATTCCAGTGCCAAGGTACCAGAATACCCGATGTTCTTTACCGTTTTTAGAAAGTTGGGAAAATCGATAACTCCTCTCCCAATTATACAAGTTTCTCCATCCGGTGCCGAGGCCGTTACATCCTTCAGATGGATGTCGAAGACCCTATCCGAAAATTCGGCCACGTCCTGCGCCGGGTCGCGACCGATCCGTTGGGCATGGCCAATATCCACACAAAGTCCCATATCTGGGTGCCTATCCGTCACCTTGCGATAAGCGTCTTCCGGACTGGAATAAAGTTGATCCCCGGGCCCGTGGTTATGGATGGCCAGTTTTATTCCACTTTCCTTCACCTTTTCCTCTACATGATCCAATAACTCATGGGTAGGCACCCCAATAATCATTTCCATTCCTGCGGTCTTGGCATAGGCAAAGGCCTGGTCCACATCGGCCTTGTCCTTCATATACACGACGCCGGCACCATATAGGGTAATACCTTTTCCCTTGCAGAGGGCCACGACTTGGTGTATGGTTTCCGTGTCGGCCTCCAGCGGCAGGTGCATACTCTTTAGGGTGATTCGGTCCACTCCGCATCTTAAGGTCATATCCAGCGCTTCCTCCGTGGAAAACTCCCGAAGTGTGTAAGACGCCACCCCGAGCCGTAGTGTTGGTGCAGGGGATTTTTCCACAGTTTTTCCCGTGGAAGCCCGAACCATTTCCGGAAGCGAAAGGGAAGCCGCCCCCAGCAACCCAGCGGATGTTTGTTTTATAAAGTTTCGTCTACCGTCCATGTCAGTTGCCTTCTGAACCGGTAATGGGCCGTATCTTGATATTTTTGAAACTCACCTTGTCCCCATGGTCCTGAATTAGGATATGTCCACGGTCCGATTCCCCAAAGTTGGGCCATTTAACATATTTACTTTCGGAGACCAGCTTTCGGTAGTCCTCACTTTTTCGTTCGTATTCCAACACTTTTACCCCATTGAGCCAATGCTCCACATGGTTTTCCTTGGAAATGATATGGGCCGTATTCCATTGCCCATTGGGATGTACCGGTTTGGCGGGATCGGCCTGTATCAAATCGTATAGGGAGGCCAGGGTACGGCTTCCCTCATGGTTGCCCATCTGGGCATCTGGATGTCGGGCATCGTCCAAAATTTGATATTCCAATCCTATGGAGGAGCCCGGCCCCTTGTTCAAGTCAGTGTCCACATAGTATTTGATACCGCTATTGGCACCGTCCGTAATCTTAAAATCGACCTTCAGTTCAAAATCACCATACAATTCCTGGGTTACGATATCGCCCCCGGCGGCCGACTCTTCACCTCCACTGGCCAGAACGGTAAGCACGCCATCCGCAATTTCCCAGCCCTTTTCCGGGAATTCGTCCAAACGGGCGCCCCGCCAACCATCGGTGGTTTTACCGTCCCATAACATTTGCCAACCTTTTTTGGCCTCGTCATAAAGCAGATTGTTCTTGGTGATCAGGGCAGGTAACGGGCTACCTTTGGAATACTTATGCAGGCTATCTGTTACAATTTTAATATTCCTCCACATCACTTCCGTACCAGCTTTATTTGTTTTGGGTATGCCATGCACCTGTAATCCGATAAAGCCTGAGGGGGTCATTTCGTCGACCAAATGGGTGGCCGCAACACCATTGATCCAAGTTTTAAGGGTATCGCCAATGGCTTCTATGCGATAGTGGTTCCACTCGTTTGGTTTGAATGCCGCTTGGGCTTCGGTATTGTTCTCCAAGGTATGTAGCCAGCCCCTTCTCGCCTCATCATAGATTCCTGCGCTCCAACTTCTATCCGAAGGGTCGATTTCCACTTGATATCCATGTACCCTACCGTTTCTATAATAAGGTAGGCTATTACTTCGTATCTGGATTCCCGAATTCATAGTGGAATCCACCAGGTATTCCAGTTCCAGGATAAAATCACCGTACATCTCGTCGGTGGTCATAAAGGAATTAGGGGTGTCATGCACCGTTTTCCCAACAATGATACCATCGCGGACCTCGTATTCGGCAACGCCCCCTTTTTGGGTCCATCCGGTAAGGGTTTCCCCATCAAAAAGGGATATCCAAGGCGTATCGTCCTTGGGCGCATCCGAACAGGAAATAAATAATAGGGCCCCTACCAGGCCCGAAAGCGTAAAACCTTTGCGTAAAATCATGTAGTTGTAGTTTGAAGAGTTGCTAAGCTATGACTAGCTGGATAAATTTACAAATAAAAAACGACCGGATTCCGGTCGTTTTTTGTCTATGTATTGTTAAAGATAAATATAGATTCAATGTGCATCTTCCTTTAGATAATCCCCGAAATTCTTTTTGAACCGATTTAAACGGGGAATGGAAACATTGGTGATGTACGAGTTGTTGGGGTGCTTGCGTTCATAATCTTGGTGGTATTCCTCGGCCCGCCAAAATTTAACGAACTCGGTGACTTCTGTGGTTATGGGTGCCCCCTCATATACGTTTTGTTCCTTAAGGGCAGCGATGTAACTCTCGATAATCTTCTTTTCCTGGGGGTTTTTGTAAAATGCCACCGAACGGTATTGTGGTCCTCGATCGGGTCCTTGTCGGTTTAGGGTTGTGGGGTCGTGAGATCCAAAAAATACCTGAACCAATTCCACGAACGAAATGGTCTTGGGGTCGTAATAGACCTCCACAGCTTCGGCGTGACTGGTGAGTCCACGTGCCACTTGTTCATAGGAAGGGTTTTCTTCGGCACCACCGGAATATCCGGAAACAACTTCCTTTACACCTTTTACACTTTCAAAAATGGCCTCTACGCACCAAAAACAGCCACTGGCAAAATAAGCCGTCCGGTAGGCACTCAGGTCTTGAGCGGACAGTTTGGCCATCTCTTGATGTTCTTCTTGGGCCATTGGATCAATAGCCACTTTCTTGTTTTCGTTGGCCTTGGACTGGCAACCGCCCAAAATCAAAAAGGAGAGTGCCAAAATGGAAGTCTTAAGCATATGCATCGTTATTTCTTTTTCAGGATATGTGGGTCAAGATACGCGCTCCTTACGGGAACTTTGGTTAAAATATGTTAACGTTTTCGGATTCCAAGCTGGCATCAGGCCCATCTGGAAACCTCCAAAACCCAACTTGATACCTAATTTGTAAGCTTTTTGGCGCGAAGTGCGAGGACGTATTTTAAAACCGAATATATCCTACATTTGATGCATGTATGATTTGGTTCCCATTCTTAACGGTATTTTCCAACAACCATTGACCGTGCTGGATACGGCCATTCCTCGAAGTGCCTATGTCCCCATTGACCTATCCTCGAGTAATCCGGATTTGGAGGAAATCGCCATAACCGATCCCTTACAATGCCAGGTTTACATCCATAGCATCTTGGAACGCCATTCGGCCGTAGTGGCCTATGGTGGCTATTTGGAAGAGCGAAATCTATACGCGGACAAGACGGGTTTTTCAGCTCAGGGCAAACCGCCCCGAAATGTGCATCTAGGCATGGATTTTTGGGCACCTGCCGGAACCCAAGTGGTAGTCCCATTGGCTGGTAAGGTGCACAGCTTCCAAAATAATACTTCGCTCGGCGACTACGGTCCTACCATTATACTGGAACATAAGGTGAAGGGCATTACCTTTCACACCTTATACGGGCATCTTTCCCTGGAATCCTTGCAAGGGCTTCATATTCGAAAGGAATTTCGTCCCGGAGAGAACCTAGCTACTTTGGGTACCCCGGAAATTAATGGAAACTATGCGCCACACTTGCATTTCCAGATTATTCAGGATATGGAAAATTACCGGGGCGACTATCCCGGAGTGAGTTCCCGTAACGATTTGGAATTTTATTCCGGAAACTGCCCGGACCCCAATCATCTACTTCAAATATGATTTTAAATCAGGCAAATGCGTAGTCCGTATATCCTTTTTCGTCCGCAGTGTAAAAAGTACCTTGGTCCGCCTCGTTAAGTTCCAAATCCTCCATAAAGCGCTTGGGTAAGTCCGGATTCGCCAACAGTGGTCTGCCGAAAGCGACCAAATCTCCCTTACCGCTTTGGAGGTCGGCTTCGGCGCGGTCCTTGTCATATCCACCACTTAGGACAAAGGCACCGGAAAAAGCCGCTTTCAGTTTTTCCTTTATCCGGTCGGGAACCTGAGGGGCGCCCATGGCAGAGTGATCCACAATATGCAGGTATACCAATCCCAAATCCGAAAGTCCTTGGGCCAACTCGATAAAAGCTTGGTCGATATCCTTAAAAATACCCATGGAATTGAAAACACCGTAGGGAGAGAGCCGTATGGCCGTTCTGTCCGCGCCTATGGCCTCGGACACGGCTTGGGCCACCTCCAAGGGAAATCGGTTGCGGTTGGCTATGCTGCCCCCGTAGGCATCCTTCCTTTTATTGGTGGTGGGATTAATGAACTGATCGATGAGGTAGCCATTGGCACCATGGAGTTCCACCCCGTCAAAACCGGCCGCCATGGCATTTTTAGCGGCCTGCACGTATTCGTTTTTGGCAGTTTCCAAATCATTGGCGTCCATTTCCTTGGCCAAGGGGTAGGTCTGCATTCCCTCTTGATCCGTATACATTTCACCGTCCAGTTGAACGGAGGAGGGGGCTAGAACGGTGGTTCCTTCTGGCATATTGTTGGGATGGGAAACCCGGCCGGTGTGCATAAGTTGTATAAAGATCTTACCATTTTCCTTATGTACCGCTTCGGTGACCTTCTTCCAGCCCGCTACCTGTGCCTCACTAAATATACCAGGAATACGGGCATATCCCAGGCCATTGGCAGAAGGGGAGGTACCCTCTGTAATAAGTAGCCCGGCACTGGCCCTTTGGGCATAGTAAGTGGCCATTAGGTCATTGGGAATATTGTTCAGGGCGCGGCAGCGTGTCATTGGGGCCATCACAATGCGGTTCTTGAGCGAGAGCGGGCCAAGGGAGTAGGATTCAAATAGTTTCATGTTTTCTTTTAATATTTTGAATCTGGAAGATAGGCATGTTCCCCTAAACTCCCACACCTTTTTAACAAGGTGTTAACCGAACAGCAGCTTGGAGCCAGTTTGAATGATGCACACCGCAACTGGAATCCCGGTAAAATGCATCTTATTCCGGTGAAGTGATTTGGGGTCCCGGTCCGTTCACCGATCATAATTTACACTTTAACCCGATTTTTGTCAGATACCGAAAAATAAGGGGTTTTCAGCGATTCACAACCTAGCGGGATACGCTTCATCGCGTTTTTATTATATAAAAACGCAAGTCATGAAAACGCTAGTAACTTTAATCTTTGTTCTCTTCATCGGAATGGCCGCCCAAGCTCAGGATACGACTTCTGAAGTAAAGGTAGTAACCTTGGAAATGGGTATCGTTACCGAGATCGTTGTGGAAGAGACCGCCAAGGAGAGCACTACTGAAGTTGCCCGTTTGTACAGACGACCCAATGCCAAGGTAAAGAAGGCCTTGTCCTTTACTACCAAAAGAAACCGTGCTAAATTGGCTTAATCCCCTTGCGATCGACCAAGGAGGTTTTAGAATTTCCACAAACTACCGTTTTTCCGAAATTCCCTTAAGCTGGTATACTTTTTTAGATGTTTCCACTATTCTTTCCAGTGGGTCCGTTTTATTTCACTTCATGATAAGCCTGTACGGCCTCCCTATACTCTTTGGGCGTTCTCCCGGTGGCCATCTTAAAAACTCTATTGAAATAAGCCACACTTGAAAAACCGGCATCAAAAGCCAGTTGATACATGGGTAGGGTGGTATCCTGTAACTGGTTACGGACGTGCCCGATACGTAATTCGTTGATATATTCCACCGCAGTCTTTCCCAACAACCGTTTGAAGAATCTACAAAAGGCCGAAGGGTTCATCGATACCAGATGGGAAAGCTCTTCCAGGGTTATGGCATTTTTGTAATTTTCATGTATGTAATTGCATACCTTCATGATTCGTTCTTCATGATATTTTTTATGGTCTGGTTTATAACCTGTACTGCATAGCGATCTTTTATGGTGATAGAGTGTCATCTGATTTAGGAGTTGAAGTAGTTTCAAATACTTATCCAGACCTTTTTGCTGCCCTATAGCGAGAAGTGTCTCTATAAGTTCCGTCTTGTCCACATCAACAAATTCAATTCCCGTTACCGAGTGCGCCAATAACTTTCTAACCCGATCGAATTCTACTATGGACTTAAAAGGCTCGAACAACTCCATTGAGAATTGCACCACATACACTTCTATCTGCCTATCGGATTCATTGAACGATTCGTCCGTAATCCAGGAATGCGGAATGTTGGGACCCACCAAAACCAAATCGCCATTGGAAAAATCCGCGATACTGTCACCAATGATGCGCTTTCCTCTACCTTGCCTCACGTAACAAATTTCAATCTGCGGGTGATAGTGCCAGTGAAAACCGAAATAATCGGTTTTAACCCAAAACTCATTGAACGAACTTTCCAGTGTTCCTTGGGACAGTTTTTGATACTCCGCCTTCATCTAGTAATATATTGACCTAAAATGTACCAATAAATTTTAAAAATGGCAAATATCTGATTGGAACTGGCAAAAATTGAAAAATAGGTTCGCCATTCTTCCCCTTATATTTGACCAAATCAGCGGATTATGAAAACCAAGTTCTTTATCGCGATTTGTTTTTTGGGCTTTTTTTCGTGTGGCGAAAAAGAGACGGCTACCCGATATACCTCATGGCAATCCAGCCAGACCGAAGAACAAATTATCCGTAAGACTTTAAAGAATTTCGAAGAAGAACATCCCGAGGTTCCCTTTAAATTTCAACCTATACCGGGAAACTACCCTGAGAAAATTCAATTGATGTTGGGTACGGGAAAGGCGCCCGACCTTTTCTGGTTAAAAGGGGATACCTCTCCGGCCTATATGAGTTTTGATGTGTTGGAACCGCTGGACCAGTTTATGCAAAATGATCCGAGTTTTGATTTTGACGATTTCTTCCCGGTGTTCCAGAACGCATTCCAATATCAAGGCAAGAATTATGGAATCGCTAAGGATTTTAATGCCTATGTGTTTTTTTACAACAAGAAAATGTTCCGGGAAGCAGGCTTGACCGATCCGCCAAAAAACTGGGAAGAGCTTTACGAATTTTCAAAAAAACTGACCAAGGATACCAACGGGGACGGCAAGACCGATCAATATGGATTTGTCATCGAACCTTCCATAGATATCGTGTTGCCGTTCGCCTTTCAAAATGGCGGCGAGATTATATCGGATGCGGGTGAAATTAAAATAGGGCAACCTGAGTTCATTCAAGCCACTCAATATTTAATGTCCATGTACCGGGATGGCATTGCTACCAATCCAGCTGATATGGGTGCGGGTTGGCTGGGTGACGTCTTTTCTAGAAAACAATGCGCCATGATCGTTTCCGGGGCTTGGTTAATTCCATATTTACGGGACAATTCGCCCGATCTGGAATATGGCGTGGCCGAAATGCCCATGGGCAAGAAAAAGGCGACCTTGGCATTTTCGGTGGCTATGGTCATACCCAAACAGAGTGAACGCAAAGAAGACGCTTGGAAGATGCTCTCCTACCTGGCGGGCAAAAAGGGAATGAAGACCTGGACGGAATCCGGAATAGCCCTACCCACGCGCAAAAGTGTGGCCGAAGAAAATGGCTTTAACCAGGACAGTATCTTGAACATATTCATGAAAAGCATCGACTATGCCAAGCTCTACAAAGTCAATATGAAGGAACGATGGTATGATGAAAGCCAAGCGGCGATGCAAGGTATTTTCTACAAGAATAAGGACATTGAGACAACATTGAAGGAATTGGCCGTGACCCTTGAAAAATATAAACTAAACTAAAATGAAATTCAAAAGCAGAAAAAAAGAACAGCTGTTTTGGGGATATCTATTTTTGGGTTTTCCGTTATTGCTGTTGTCCGTCTTTGTTTTCTTTCCAATCGGCTTTGCCTTTGTCGTCAGTTTTTACGATTGGAACTTATTGATACCCGATAAACCTTTTGTGGGACTTGGTAATTACTTCGAACTATTTCAAGATCCTGTGTTTATCAAAGCCATTAAGAACACCATTATCTATACGTTGGGCGTTGTGCCTGTTCAGACCTTGTTGTCCTTGTTCCTTGCCTTCCTCATGAATCAAAAAATCAAGGGGAGGGCATTTTTTAGGACCGCTTTCTACATTCCGGCCATTACCTCTTCGGTGGTTACTTCCATTATTTTTGTCTGGATCTACTCCAAACCGGGATTATTGAATTATGGCCTGAATTCCATCGGAATCGATTCGAATATCGATTGGTTGACCAACCCGACAACGGTACTTCCATCGATTATGATGCTGAATGTGTGGACGACTTCCGGTTATTTTATGGTTTCTTTTTTGGCGGGATTGCAGAATATTCCGTCCAGTCTTTATGAAGCCGCAAAGATAGATGGTGCCAACCAGTGGCAGCAGTTTTGGAAAATTACCGTGCCCATGGTCCGCCCGGTCACCTATTTTGTAGTCATTATAAGTCTGATCGGGTGTTTCCAGGTCTTTGACCAAATTTTCATTATGAGTAGTGGCGGTCCCGATAATGCCTCGACTACCATGTCCTATTTCGTCTATCAAAACTCCTTTAAATACTTCCGCTTCGGTTTTGGAGCGGCATCGGCCGTGATTTTGGCCTTATTAATTTTTGCAACCACCGTTATCCAAAAGAAATATTTTCCACCAGATGCGTATTGATAAGATCAACATAAAAAAAGGAATCATTGGAGTTATTATTATGGGTGTACTAAGTTGTGTCTCAGAAAAGAAAAAGGAGGAAACCCAGATAGAAACGGTTCCCGGACCAACCTACGGCGAAATACATCGACCACAGTACCACTATACCACCCGTAAAAATTGGATCAATGACCCGAACGGACTTATTAAACATAAGGGGCGCTATCATATGTACTACCAATGTAATCCGCAGGGCAGTCAATGGGGTCATATGAGTTGGGGACACGCTACCAGTAAGGATTTGGTGCATTGGCAGGAGCAACCGGTTGCTATTCCCGAAGGAAAGTACATGATATTTTCGGGAACCACCGCGGCCGATACAGAGAACCGATCGGGTTTTTTCAATTCTAAGGACGGTATTGTGGCCGCCTATACCTCATTTGAATTTAAATATACGGAGAACGGGGATATCGATGCGCTTGCCCAACACCAAAGTATTGCCTTTAGTGAGGATGGGGGCTTTACGTATACCGATCTACCAGAAAATCCGGTGCTAGATATCCGATCCAAGGATTTTCGCGACCCGAAACTTTTCTTTGACGAACGGACCCAAAAGTGGAATATGCTGGTTAGTCTGGCGGATCAACATAAGATTGCCTTTTACCAATCGGATAACCTTAAGGACTGGGAGGAAGTTAGTCAATTCGGTCCGCTGGGCGATACGAGTGCCGTTTGGGAATGTCCGGATCTGTTCGAATTAAAAGTCAAGGGAACCGATACCACCAAATGGGTGTTAAGCTTATCTGCTGGCCATCCGCAGGAGGGATTTTTAGGCATGCAGTATTTTATAGGTGAATTTGACGGTACTTCCTTTGTTGCGGATAGCTTGCAGTACCCGATGTATTTGGATTATGGCAAGGACTTCTATGCCGGTATCACCTTCGCCAATACCGGACATCGGGAATACGCCACCATGATAGGTTGGCTCGGATGCCATATATACAGTAAGGATACGCCAACTACGATATGGCGGGGCGCGATGTCGTTGCCCAGGAATTTGTTTTTGGAAAGAACGGAATCGGGAATACGCTTGAAAAGTCAACCCCCTACTTCCTATCTAAAAACCCTTTTCGATGAAGAATGGACACAAGTCCCTATGGCTCTACATAACGGGACCATTGAAGTACCTATAAAATCTAAAGCCTATTGGGCGACCCTGACCCTAAAAAATAAGGGAGGAAGGCGGGCAGGACTCAAAGTTCTAAAGTCCAACGATCATGAAACTTTGGTCGGTGTCGATTTTTCGGAAAGCAAGGTATTTATTGACCGTCGAAATTCGGGTACCGCTACGGTTAACGAAAAATTCAAATCCAAGGACTCCGCCCCATGGCATCCATCCTCCGAGGAGATTACCTTGGATATTTATGTGGACCATTCCGTTATCGAAGTATTCATCGAAAATGGCGAACAGGTGTTAACGAGTTTGATCTATCCTGAAGAAACAGGGGACGGTATCGTACTATTTTCGGAACAAGGCGAGGTTTCCATAGAGAACATAGCAGTGAAAAACCTTAAAAGCATATGGGAATGAAAGCGTTAAATCTCCAAAAAACAGTATTCTTTATCATTTTGGGCGTTGCGACCTTGATTTATATCGGTCCCTTTTTGTTCTCCCTGTCCATTAGTTTCAACGCGGATAAGAACGTATTTGAATGGCCTATCAGACTTATTCCGGAGACCTTTACATTGGATAATTATAAGAACGTCTGGAACGAACTTCCCTTTGGCAAATGGCTTTTTAACAGCGTCTTGGTAACGCTTGTCCAAACGGTAACCAACGTATTTTTCTCCGCTTTGGCGGGATTTGCCTTTGCCCGATTGGAGTTCAAGGGAAGGAAATTCATTTTTGGTCTGTTGCTGAGTAGTTTGATGATTCCGGGAATTATACTGTTGGTACCCAAGTTTATCATTCTCAATGAATTTCAACTAATTAATAGTTATGGGGGGTTGATTATTCCCGGCCTGGTAGGCGTAACCAATATTTTCTTGATGAAACAGTTTTTTGAAACGATACCCAAAGATTTGGAACAAGCGGCACTTATTGATGGCTGTTCGTATTTCAGGATATTCTGGCAGGTCTTCCTACCGATTTCAAAACCTGCTCTGGCCGCAGTGGCCATTTACACCTTCCAAGGTTCATGGAACGAGTTTTTGTGGCCTGTAATCGTCACCTATACGGAAGATATGTACACCCTGCCTTTAGGTATGGCCAGTTTACGTACCGAACTATTGACCGATTGGCCGTTGTTGATGGCCGGAACCATATTGATTTCATTGCCCACATTAATGATTTTCATCATTTTTCAGCGCTACTTTGTGCAAGGCGTTGCAAGTTCAGGATTAAAAGGATAAAACAGATAAAGTAAAGATCATGGCCAATATTGCTATTAAAAATCTCGAAAAAGTATATCCGGGCGCAGAGAGTGCCACCATCAAGGATGCCAACCTCGCTATCAAGGACAAGGAATTCATCGTTCTGGTAGGCCCTTCCGGTTGTGGAAAATCCACCCTACTTCGCATGATTGCAGGTCTGGAAGAAATTACGGATGGCGATCTGCAGATTGCCGGAGAGCGAATGAACGAACTTTCCCCAAAAGATCGGGACATTGCCATGGTATTCCAGAACTATGCCCTTTATCCGCATATGACCGTATTTGAGAATATGGCCTTCGGACTTAAATTACGGAAGACCCCTAAGGCGGAAATCAAGCAAAAAGTAGAGCACGCCGCCAAGGTACTGGACATTACGCATTTGTTGGATAGAAGGCCTAAGGATATGTCCGGTGGACAGCGACAGCGTGTTGCCATAGGCCGCTCTATCGTCCGGGACCCCAAAGTATTTTTGTTTGACGAGCCCCTCTCCAATTTGGACGCCTCCCTTCGGGTACAGATGCGGGCGGAAATTAAAAAACTACATCGTGAACTGAACGCGACCATTGTCTATGTAACCCACGACCAAATTGAGGCCATGACCATGGGAGACCGCATTGTTGTTCTCAAAGATGGCGTTGTCATGCAATTTGATACGCCCATGAACCTCTTCAACAACCCGCAGAACAAGTTTGTGGCAAGTTTTATTGGTAGTCCTTCCATGAATTTCCTTCCCGGTGAAATATTTATGGAAGAAGAGATAAAATTTCGATCGCAGGGGGTCAAGTTTGCAGTCCCAAAAGATCTTAGGCCCTGTCTTAAGCCTTTTGTGGGCCAAGAGGTCTATTTCGGTTTCCGACCTGAATATATCTATGACAAAGCTTTTGAAAAAAATAAAAGGTTGTCCCAGAGTATGGAAATCGTAGTAGATGCCCTGGAACCCATTGGTAGTGAGTCCTATGTCTATTTCCATTTTAAAGGAAATCCCGACCATAGCTTTTGTTTTCGAAGTAATTCGCAATTCTCCTATGCCATAGGGGCCGAATTGGAAGTAGGTGTGGATATCGAACGCTTGCGATTTTTTGAAAGGGAAACTGAACAACGCATTATGTAATCCAAATTTTTAGCATACGCATTTATGAGTATATCCAACAGTCGGGAAAGCCAAGGTTGGCAGATTTCATCCGGTAAGACGGATGCCTACACCGGAATTGTTTTGGCGAACGGCAGAATGGGCATATTGCCCGAAAACCAGCCGTTTAGGACAAAATCGATCATTTTGAACAATGTTTATGAAAAGGAGTCCCAGAATGGGGTAAGCAAAATCCTTTTAGGGATGAATTTTGCAAATCTAGAACTGGAAATCGACGGAATAAAAATTTCGGAAGTGCATATCACGGACTTTTATCAGACCTTGGATATGAAGGAAGCCAGCTTTAGGACTTCCTTCAAATTTCTGGATAAGGCCGAAATATCATACACCATTTATGCCCTCAGAAATGTGCAGTATACGGGCTATATTGATGTGACGATTCATCCCTTAAAAAACCTTTCCCTTAGGGCGACCGGTATCATTGAAACTCCTGGTGACTATAGTGAACCCAGGCACTCTTTTGAGGTGCTTGAGGATTTGGAGACCACCATGCCCATACTCCGAACTATTGCAAATACCAGATTCGGCAGACATACCGTAAGCACTTCCGCCACTTTTATCTGGCATGCCATTAATTCGACACGTGAACATCAAAGACCAGCCTTGGTCCATGAAAATGTTTCGGATTATGACAACCGTCTGTCCTTTAAAAAAGAATTGAAAAAAGGGGAGGCATTTGAATTTGCCTGGACCGGGGCCCAATGTACCACCCAGGACTTCCAGGATCCACAGAATGAATCCGAGCGCTATGTCATATTTAATCTATTGACCCCTAGGAATCAACTATTGGAAGGCCACATGGCCTTGTGGCGAGATTTATGGTCAAGTGATATCATCATCGAAGGAAATGTGCAAGATCAACTGGACGTCCGTTTGGCCCTGTACCACTTGTACGCTTTTTCCAGGGGGGATTCCGATTTAAGTATTGCCCCAATGGGACTTTCCTCCCAAAACTATAACGGTCATATTTTTTGGGACACGGAACTTTGGATGTTTCCACCCTTGCTGCTATTAAATCAGGATATTGCCCGTTCCTTGGTCAATTATCGTTCGAACCACTTGGAAAAGGCAAAACAAAGGGCGGTCAATTTTGGGTATAGGGGGGCCATGTTTCCTTGGGAAAGTGATGATACCGGGGAAGAATCGACCCCCTCTTGGGCCCTAACGGGAACTTTTGAACATCACATTACCGCAGATGTCGCCATAGCTTTTTGGAACTATTACCGGGTGACGCAAGATTTGGATTGGTTAAAGAAAAGCGGATATCCGCTTATTAAGGAAGTGGCGGAATTTTGGTTGAGTCGTGTGGTCCAAAACGATGACCACAGTTATAGTATTAAAAACGTGGTGGGGGCCAATGAGTTTGCGCCTAACGTAGATGATAATGCCTTCACGAACGGAGCGGCCATAACGGCCTTGGAATTTGCGGCCTTGGCAGCAACCAAAGTAGGTGAAACCCCCAACCCTAAATGGGTGGAAGTGGCCTCAAACATAAGACTTCACCAATTCCCCGATGGTACTACCATGGAACATTCGGAATATGATGGGGACCGAATCAAACAGGCGGACGTCAATTTACTGTCCTATCCTTTGAATATTATAAACGATGAAATTACTATTCAAAAGGATTTGGCCTATTATGAGCCCAAATTGGCGGAAGAAGGCCCGGCCATGGGATTATCCGTTTTCGCGGTCATTCACGCCAGGCTGGGGAATATGGAAACCGCCTATGAACTGTACAAACGTAGTTATGAACCCAATAAACGGCCTCCTTTCGGTGCCTTGGCCGAATGTGCCCCTAGTAATAACCCGTATTTTGCTACCGGAGCCGGAGGAATGTTACAAGTTGTCCTTTTTGGGTTCGCCGGATTACATATTACAGAAGAGGGCATCGTCCAAAGAAAACCTTGCCTGCCCCATAGTTGGCGAAGCCTGACTTTAAAAGGAATCGGGATCAAGCGAAAGTCTTTTGAAGTCAAGTCATTGGAATTTTCCAAATCCTAAGGTCAAGGAAACTTAGCTCTTGGTTGGTTTGGGCATAGGGGTCGCCCGGCACCCTTGTTCAATGAAGCTTTAGTTGGGCATAGTGATCGGTCATTTCCATTACTTTATCGGGGAGAACCGGGGCCAGATCGTTCAGTTCCGTGGGATCCTCTTTCATATGATACAGTTCCCAGTCACCGCCATTAAGTCGTACAATTTTATAATCCCCTTTTCTAAACATGCGAAACTTGTCGAGGCCTGAAACAAAGAATTCGGGTTCCTTCCTTTCCTTCCCTTTAAAAATGGGAAGTAGGGAACTACCGTGCAAGGGCAGGGTGGCATGATGGTTAATGGAATCCGGATAGGCAACATTTAGGATATCCAGAAAAGTGGGGGCAATGTCCACTACATGAGCGGGCTGTTGGGTAATGGTTCCTGGTGCAATTTGATCGGGCCAATAAGCGATGAAAGGGGTTCGGCTACCGCCTTCGTGGCCGCATTGCTTGTACTGCCGGAAAGGTGTATTCCCCAAATTGGCCCAGGTGGCCCGCAAACTCCAATAAGAATCTGCCGGGCCCGGGGCAACATCGGGAATTTTGTTGGTGTAAAAAGGGCAGGAACCGTTATCCACAAGGAATAGGATCAGGGTGTTTTCCAGTTTTCCGTTTTCACGCAGTGTGTCCAGCACGCGACCAATGTTCTGATCCATCCGATCGATCATGGCAGCGAACACGGCCATTTCCAGATCTAAGGAGTCCTTTTTGGAAGCAGGAAGACTATCCCAGGGATAATAGTCCACATATTCCGGAACCAAAGGTTTTCTAAATTGGTTGAGGTTGCCTTCGGGAGGACTCAATTCGGAGTCTTCGGAAATCATGCCCAATCTTTTCATCTTGGCAAAACGCTCCGCTCGTAATTGGTCCCATCCCTTGAGATAGCTGCCCCGATATTTGGCAATGTCCTCGGGTCGGGCTTGTAGCGGATAGTGTGCGGCATGATAGGGGAGGTACAGGAAAAAGGGATCTTCCGCTTCAAAGGTTTCCTTCAACCAGCCCAGGGCATAGTCCGTAATAAAATCCGTCTTGTACATAGGGGCTTGGTTATATTGGATTTCATCTGCTTTCAGTTCCTTTCCATTTAGGTAAAATGGTCGCTCAAACTCGCCAGAGGGGGGACGGAAATACTCGGTGGTGGCCCAAAAGGTAAAGGCCTCATCAAATACATTTTCCGCTTTACAATAGTCCGGTACCCAGGGATCGAAGTGTTCCTTTCCGCTCATGATATTCCGGTAACCGGCCAGTTTGGTCAAATGCCCCAAGTGCACTGCCCCGTTTCCGCCATGGTACAATCCGGTGAGCATGGACGAGCGTGTAGGATTGCATTTGGCCATATTATAAAAAGTGGTAAATCGCAATCCATTGGACGCCAAAGAATCGATATGCGGTGTTTGTATCTCACCTCCGTAGCTTCCAATATCCGAAAAACCGATGTCGTCGGCCATGATCAAGACGATATTTGGAGGTTGTACTACCTCTTTCTTTTCAACACAAGCATAGATACAGCATGATAGCGCTATAAACGTGATAAAGTTTTTCATAAGGGATCGTATTCTGGATGTCCCCATAAAGTTAGGATGTTCCGCTTTATGTTGTACCACGGAAAATCCATATAGCACCTTCTTAAAAAAGGAGGCTTTCTTATGGAATTCCAGAAAGGGAATCCCGGTAAACTGCACCTTATTCCGGTGAAGTGATTTGGGGTCCCGGTCCGTTCACCGATCATAATTTACACTTTAACCCGATTTTTGTCAGATACCGAAAAATAAGGGGTTTTCAGCGATTCACAACCTAGCGGGATACGCTTCATCGCGTTTTTATTATATAAAAACGCAAGTCATGAAAACGCTAGTAACTTTAATCTTTGTTCTCTTCATCGGAATGGCCGCCCAAGCTCAGGACACGACTTCTGAAGTAAAGGTAGTAACCTTGGAAATGGGTATCGTTACCGAGATCGTTGTGGAAGAGACTGCCAAGGAGAGCACTACTGAAGTTGCCCGTTTGTACAGAAGACCCAATGCAAAAGTAAAGAAGGCCTTGTCCTTTACTACCAAAAGAAACCGTGCTAAATTGGCTTAATCCTTTCCTAGACTATTAGCGATATTTTTTGGGAACTTCGGAAATCTGTCTTAGATAGAGGTCCTTATAGAATACTTCGGCACCTTCGGATTGCAGTATGATCTTTCCCGAATCCAATTTTTCCTTGTTCGACATTTTCCGGGAGTTATAAAGTCGCATGACGACTTGGCCATTTACAATATGGATACTGGAATCGCCCAAAGTAATCAATTCCACATCGTTCCATTCGCCATGTGACCGTTCTGCATCAAAACCTTTAAAGACACGTCGTTTGGCCAAACTGTCCTGCACCGCGGTATCCAGAATTTCCGCAAAATAATACGGACGCAACGGAGCATCGGCCTGGTAAATGTAGTACAAGCTGTCCTTGGGAACACTGGGAACATCGATTTCCACATCGCCAACCGGCCAATAATCACCCATATCGCCTTCTTGCACTTGAAGTTCCTGGGACCCCATCCAATTATAGACCGAACCAGGTTCTCCAAACCCGTGATAGAGTAAACCACTGTCCCTAGGTCCCTTTTCCCTGGGCACATGCATATCCATACCCCATTTGGTCCTCAATTTGAGATGATAGTTCTTATACTCCTGTTCGGTGTAGATCATACCCCAAGCCACACCTGAAATGCGAATAGCGTTTCCTTGATCGGTCGGTACAATAGTGAACACTTCCAAAGGGTCGTTATCCGTTCCAAAAGGGATTAGGGCATTGCCCAGGCTATCGGTCTGCGCCTGGAAAGGGGTTCCCAGATAGCTGTGCCAACTGCTCAGGTCCTCGCCGTTCCAGAGGGCAGTCCATTGTTCCGTGTGTGCTGCTCCCTTTTGGTCGGATTTGCAACAATACAGGGAAATCGTTAATAATAGGACAAAACACCTTTTCATGAGATCGGTACGCTGGGTATCATGCCTCAAGATACTATAAATTAATTCATTTGTCCGAGTTATCGGTTTATAGAAATATAAGTTGTTACCTCTGCCCGATTACCCTCATAATACTTCTTTCCGTGAACGGTGAAATCCGCCGTATAGGCCCTGTCCAAATCATGATCGTTCCAAATCTGGACCCAAGTATTGAAAACGGCTTCCGGCATTCTTCCTTTTGAAATGAACTCTTGATATTCGGCAGCTTTTATTGTAATGCCCACAAAGTCTGGGGGGATATTTTCCAGAGAAAGTACCGGTAATCCTATGGTGGTTGTATAAGCACCCTTGAAGTCCGACTCGTATTCGGTGTAAACCGCGTAAATGTCGTCGCTGACCTTGTTCGGAATCTTTTTCTGAATTTCCTCGCCCCAGAATTTTTTCCATAAGTTCTCAATGTCCATAGCGGATTGGCCATTGGCGTTAGTGGTTCTCGTTGAAATACCCACTATGTGAAATTTGTCCATAAATACGGTCTTCATAATTTTTTGATTTTGTGTGCGTGATACAACGATAAACAAGATCGGCAGAATTACGACCGATACCAAATTTTGTAAGGCTTCCATGCTATATGATTTGAATGTGATTTCCTCTTTTGTTCCAAAAGTATAGGAGGGCAACCGGTATTTTCTTGACTTAAATTAAGAAGATGATTGGGCCGCATCCACAATTTTGTCCATGGTGTCCTTGGATTCATCTTTGCGAAATTTTCGTAACTCCATCTTCAAGAACTTTTCCACCATAGGCCCTGCTAACCACATAGGCATGCCCTTAGGATCAAATTGAACGGTCTGCACAAATTGGGTCTTGTTATCGGTTTTGGATGAAAAACGAACGCTTCCTCTAAAAATATCCACCCTTTTTAGCTTTTTGGTCGGTTCGATACCGCTATTACCCCAAGATTCCTTCCACTCGATGGTTATGTTTCTATGATCATCCTTATGAAAAACATATTGGACACACATCTCCGTATTCTTAAACGGAAAGGGTTCATGATGAACCAAATAGGTTAATAAACTGTCTTTTGATTCGTCAAGAATTTTATAGGTAGGGTACTTTTTGGGATCTGAGCCTTTGGCTAGATGATGGATTTCCTCGCGAAATCTTTTAGCCCCTTCCCTTGGGGAGAGAGCTATGCCTCCTTCAATTTTGTATTCCCAAAGCTCGGTATTACTTATTTTTCGCCTTTTGATGGTCCAATTGGACTCCGATTCTTTTTCCTCTTTTACCATTTTCCAATGTTGTTTTTCCCATTCTTTAATGCTTTGGTTCCGCGTAGGCGCACAATTATGGAGTATCAATGCGATTAAGACCAAGGGAATCGCATGCATAGGGACCGTTGTATTTGCTGCTCTTTTTGTCATAACTATTATTTTGGGGACAAAGCTAATAGGCAACCATTGGGAATAAATTGACTTAGGTCAAGAAGTGAAAAAAGTTATAAGGAGAGAAATTTCAGGTGTATCAACTTGCCTAAATCCATATGCGCCATTAGTGAGGAATTTGGATGAATCAAATCGGGTATTTTTGAGCCGTACAAGATGCTAATTGATTAATTTTACAGAGAGGGCATTGATAGTACTCGGACCCCCATTAACTTAAAAAGTCACCTGATCCGGATGGATAATGTAATCATAGAATACCTGTCCCAATATATAGAACTCACTACCAAGGAGAAGGACTTCATTACCCATCAAAATGTAATCCGTTTTTTTCCAAAGGGAACCGTCTTATTGGCAGAGGGAGAACGTGCAGACGAATGTTATTTCATCTTAAAAGGATGTGTCTACAGTTATTATTTGGTGAATGGTAACCTTAAGGTGACCGAGTTCTATACCGAAAAACAGCCCATTACGCCCATCAGCTATACCAACAAGAAGACATCGGAATATTATTTGGAATGTTTGGAAGATAGCATTGTGGCCTTAGGCAATGAGGAGCGTAATGCCGCTTTATTAAGTGGGCTGCCCCGCTTGGCCGCAATTGGGGGAACGGTAATGGAAGACCAATTGTCCAAGCAACGTTTAAAATATGACGAGATCATCAAATTAAGTCCTGAGGAGCGCTACCGAAATTTTCAAGAAAACAATCCTGAACTGCTCAATAGAATCCCCCAGTACTTACTAGCCAGTTATTTAGGCATCCGACCGGAATCGTTGAGTAGGATCCGAAGGCGTCTTGTGAAGTAATCGGCCGATTTATTTATTCTTGCAAAACACCTTTCAAAACGGCCCAAACATTGTTGGCCAGGATTTTTTGACCTTCCACGGTAGGATGAATGCCATCTTCTTGATTCAATTCGGGTACGCCTGCCACTCCCTCCAGCAGAAAAGGAATAAGGGGCAATGCGTTCCGCTCCGCGAGATCGGGGAAAATCTTTCGAAATTCGGTAGTATAGGCCTGTCCCATATTGGGCGGAATTTGCATGCCGGTGAGAATGATTTGGGTATTCGGGTCTTTTTCCCGAACGGCATCGATAATCGCCTGGAGATTGGTTCGGGTCTCTTCCAAGGGAATCCCCCGTAGTCCATCATTGGCCCCCAGTTCCAGTATAAAAATATCTGCTTTTTGATTCAGTACCCAATTCAACCGATTTCTTCCGCTGGCGGTAGTTTCCCCGCTCAATCCAGAATTGATGACCGTATAATCCATTCCAAGGGAGTCCAAGGTGCTTTGGATTACCGCAGGAAAGGCTTCCTGTGGATCGAGACCAAGTCCTGCCGTAAGACTATCACCAAAGAAAATGATGGTCTTACCGCCCTTGCCTTTCGTTTCATCCGACGCGGATTCCGAGGCCTCCGTTTCGGTTTCATTGGCTTTTTGAGTGGATTTACCACCGCAGGAAAGTAAAAATAACAGGGAGAAAAAATAACAAAGATTTAAGAGAGTACGCATGCTGCCGAGGTCTAAAAGTCAAAATCATTTCCTTATTTTGTCCTTTTGGGATGAGTCAATTCAGAAAACGATCATGACAAAGATATTAAACGTTAGCCACCTTGGGAAGACTTACACCAGTGGTTCCAAGGAATTAACGGTATTGGACGATATTTCCTTCGCCATAGCGGAAGGGGATACATTTTCCATAGTAGGCCCTTCTGGAAGTGGAAAGACCACCTTATTGGGGCTTTGTGCCGGATTGGATCGGCCGGACACCGGAAGCATAGAACTTTGTGGAACCGAACTACAGTCCCTAAATGAGGACCAGCGTGCATTACTTCGTAATGAAAAAGTAGGCTTCATATTTCAGGATTTTCAATTATTGCCCACGCTTACGGCTTTGGAAAATGTGAGCGTTCCCCTGGAACTACAGGGTGCCAAGGAAGCCCCTAAAGTGGCCAAGGATTTGTTGGGAAAAGTCGGCTTGGCGGACCGCCTCAACCATTACCCTTCCCAATTGTCTGGGGGGGAGCAGCAACGGGTGGCCTTGGCCCGGGCATTTTCGAATAGTCCGGCTATATTATTCGCGGACGAACCTACCGGAAATTTGGATGAGGAGACCGGCGAAAAAGTGGTGGAACTCCTTTTTGAATTGAACAAGGAAACAGGTACCACTTTGGTCATAGTCACCCATGATCTGGACTTGGCCCGAAAAACAAGACATATTTTACGATTAAAGGGAGGAAAGATTTTGGCAGAGGAAAAAGCTACGGCATTTTGAACGGAACGGACCGAAATTTAAAGGCCGCGGCAGGTAACCAATGGCTGCTGAAAATGGCCTGGCGGGACAGCAAGGCCAGTGGTAAGCGGTTATTGCTGTTCATGGCTTCCATTATTTTGGGCATAGCCGCAGTGGTGTCCATCCAATCCTTTAGCGCAAGCCTTAAGGAAAATATAGCCCTCCAGTCCAAGGAGCTTATGGGGGCCGATTATAGGATCGATACGCGGCAACAACCTACCGAAAGACTACAGGAGGTCATCGATTCATTGGGTATGGATGCCATGGAAGTGAAATTTGTCTCCATGGCCGCATTTCCAAAGAACGGGTCCACCAAATTGGTACAGGTACGGGGCATGGAAGGGGGCTATCCGCTATATGGTGAATTGGAAACCTTCCCGAACAATGCCGGGGACCTTTATCAAGCACAAAACGGTGCCCTAGTGGACGCTACTGTAATGTTGCAGTTCAATCTCCAGGTAGGGGACAGTATCAAAGTAGGCGATGTCACCTTCCCCATTACCGGACGACTGGATTCCGGTCCGGGAACCACGGGAGTATTTAGTTCGGTGGCCCCACCTGTTTGGTTGCCCTACAGTTCTATTGAGGCAACGGGCTTGTTACAGCATGGTAGTCGCATTGAATACAACTACTTCTTTAAGGCGGATACCAATACCGATCTGGAAACATTGAATGACGAATTGGATCCCTTATTGGATGAAGAAAAAGCAGATTTGGATGTCCACACCGTCACCAGTCGGAGAATGGGACGACGTTTTGGCAATGTAGGCAAATTCCTGAATTTAGTGGCCTTTATCGCTTTGCTATTGGGTTGCGTGGGTATTGCCAGTTCGGTCCATATCTATATTAAGGAGAAATTACGATCCGTAGCCGTCCTCAAATGCATCGGGGCCACCCGCAAACAGACCTTTTTAATCTACCTGCTGCAAATAGCAGGATTGGGACTTTTGGGCGGTATCATCGGCACGGCGGCCGGATTGCTACTCCAACAGTCCTTTCCGTTGCTGCTTCAGGAATTTCTACCCTTTGAAGTTGAACTTTCCTTATCCGCACAACCTATTGTTATGGGATTGTTGCTGGGTATTTTGATGTCCGTCCTGTTCGCCTTATTGCCATTGCTAAGCACATGGTTCGTTTCTCCCTTGCAGGTGCTTCGTTTTCAAGAAGGTACCCCGGTAAGATCCCGAAGGGCAGTAGCATTGGTGTTAATGGCTATTCTATTGTTTGTATTGGGCTTTGCCCAATGGTTGTTGGATAATTGGCGGTACTCCCTCTATTTTGTTTTCAGTGTGCTGGCCGTTTTTTCAATTTTGGGAGGATTGGCCAATTTACTGATGCGTAGTGTGAAAACCTATTTTCCCGCCTCATGGGGATTTACGGCCCGTCAAAGCCTGCTCAACCTGTTTCGACCCAATAACCAGACCTTGGTCCTCATCCTGGCTATTGGTGTAGGGGCCTTTTTGATCAGTACGCTTTACTTTAGCAAGGATATCCTATTGGCCAAGGCCCGTGTAGAGGATAGTACTACCAGCCCCAACATCATCTTATTGGATGTACAGACGGAACAAAAGGAAGCGGTTGCCCAGAGTATCTTGCCCAAGGGGCTTCCGGTCATCGATAATATTCCCATCGTTACCATGAGGCTCCATAGCATTAAGGGTAGGTCCATTAACGAACTACGGCAAGACAGCACTTCCAACATGAACAAATGGATCCTCAACCATGAGTTCCGAGTAACGTATCGCGACTCGTTGATCGATTCGGAAATACTGACCGATGGCGAATGGATTCCGGAGACCGGGGCCAACGATCCAATCCCTATTTCCGTGTCGGACAATATTGCCAGGGACGCACAAGTATCCGTAGGCGATACTATCCTGTTCAATGTGCAGGGCGTATTGATGAAGACTTTTGTGGGCAGTGTGCGCATCGTGGACTGGGGTAGGATGCAACCCAACTTTTCCATACTTTTTCCCAAAGGAATCCTGGAAAATGCTCCCCAATTCCATGTGCTTACCACCCGTGCGCCGGATGAAGCCGTTTCGGCCGGATTACAGCGGGAACTGGTTCGTAAGTTTCCTAATGTATCCGTTTTGGACCTGCGCCAATTACTGGGTATCTTGGAAGGCATTTTGGACAAAATTTCATGGGTGATCAATTTTATGGCCTTTTTTAGTATCCTCACGGGAATTATTGTATTAATTGGCTCTGTAAGAAATAGCAAATATCAACGGATCAGGGAAAACGTTCTCTTACGGACCTTAGGCGCCAAAAGTCCGCAAATCCTGCGGATTACCGCTTTGGAATATTTGTATCTGGGTGTTTTGGGTAGCTCCATGGGGGTTCTACTGTCCCTATTTGGCGCCCAGCTGTTGGCCCGCTTTGTGTTCGAGGTGCCGTTTATACCGTCCTGGGCGCCCTTCCTTGTGCTATTGCCCGGCATTACCGCCTTGGTCTTATTGATTGGATTGGGCAATAGCCGAAGTGTTATCCAAAGCCCACCTTTGGAAGTGTTGCGAAAGGAAGGAGCTTGAGCTACCGAATCCTTCGGTTGACGAAAGGAAAATCATTAGGCAGAACAAAAATAAGATAGGATGAATTACCGCAACATTCCCCGTACGGACTTACGGGTTTCCGAAATTTGCCTAGGCACTTGGGCCATGGGTAATGATTTCTGGGGCCAAGTGGATGACGAAGCATCCATTAGAAGCATAAAAGCCGCTTTGGATGCTGGCATCAACTTTATCGATACTGCCCCCGCTTATGGCGCAGGTCATGCGGAAGCCGTAGTGGGTGAAGCGATACGAGGAAATCGGGACCGGGTTATCCTGGCTACAAAAACAGGAGTGACCCGGACTGCCGATGGTTTTATTCGGGACCTCAGGCCGGAAACCATTCTACGGGAGATCGACGAATCGCTTACACGACTGGGCACTGACTATATTGATCTCTACCAGATCCATTGGCCCGATGCAAATACCCCTTTGGAGGATTCATTGGAGATGCTCGCAAAACTTAAGGAACAGGGCAAGTTTCGCTATTTGGGTGTTTCCAATTTCAACGTGGCCTTGTTGCAACAGGCCAAGGATAGGGTCGATATCGTAAGTCTGCAACCCCATTATTCCATGCTCCAACGAAAAATAGAGGATACCTTGGTTCCCTATTGTCTTGAAAATGAAGTCGGACTCATCACCTATGGTACCCTAGCCGGCGGTCTTCTGACCGGAAAATATCGGGAATTGCCCAATTTTGACCCGGATGATCATCGAGGTCGTTTTTACAACTATTATAAGCTGGAAATATGGCCGCAGATCCAAGGATTGTTACAACTTTTGGATAGCTTGGCGGAGGCCCACCAATGTCCCGTATCCCATGTGGCCATTGCCTGGGCCCTTCAACAGCCGGGTATTGTTTCTACCCTGGTAGGTGCCAAAAGCGAAAAACAAGCTATTTCCAATGCGGCCGCCTCCGAGATTGAATTGACGGGGGAACAAATTCAAGAAATAGATGGCTACATTAGGGAAAAATTGGCGGAGGTTGCCTTTTAAGATCGAGACTACTTTTCCAAGGCATAGGCCTCAATGGGGTTTTTTACCGTAATACGCTCCAGTTCCTCCGGAGTAAATCCCAACTCCCGAAGCCTTGGGAGCAAAGCTTGAAACAAGGTCTGGTAAGGGACATTTCTTCCCTTATCAAAGGGTTCCAACGCTATACGGCCGTTCTGGTCTTGCACGCTCCAACCGTAGTCGTGGGAAACCAAAAGTCGGGAAAGTAGTTGATTTTCTTTAAGTTTTTGGATTATGCCAATATAGTTATCCAATTTCTCCAGGCTTACCCCATCCAAACTGATCCATACTCCTTTTTGACCCAGGGCTATTCTTTCGTCGTCCCTGCCGTTTTGGGCGTGCACCCATATCATATTGGAACCTTCTACGCCCTCGGAGACCATGATTTCGTACTCGGACAAGGCAGCCGCACCGTCTCCGGTATGCATGGCGATTTGCAGCCCACTCTTTTTGTGAAGGAGCACCGCGGCCCGTAGCAATTTGGCCTCAATGGCATCCAGAGGACCTTTTCCCACGCCTAATTTTATAAACCCCGGTCGGATGTCCGTTCCCGCTATGCCTTCGCGCCATTCCTTTTCCCAACGTGCTGCCAAGGCTTCCTTACTTTCGGTGTATACGTGCTTTGGCAGGAATTTTTTGTCCACGGCGGCATAATAACCCGTATTCGTTACGATATGGAGACCTGAAAGTTCGGAAAGCTCTTTTAGCAATTCCACATCCCGGCCGATATAGTTGGGCGTACATTCAAACAAAAGATCTACCCCGTTCTTTTTCAAATTTTTAAGATGAGGTAAAATGGTAGCCACTGCGGTATCCCTGGAATAACGGGGTTGTGGGGCAATTTCGGCACCCAAAAAATCGGTAGTAATATGTTCGTGTGGCAATATACGACCTAGGTTTTCCGGTCCTATCTTCCCGGTAACCGTTATGATAAAGGCGTCTTTTTTCACCTCTTGGGATTGTAGTATTGATATGCCAAAGAGGAGGAATACCCCTATACAAAGCAATCGGGACGAATGTGAAACCGTGTACTTTCTAGTACCCTTGTCCTTTGGAAAGAATGTTATGGCATGGGTCGATCGCATACAGAAAAGTATGAATTGTTTTCCAGTAAAACAAGGCTTTGCTTCTAGGATTTATAATCCTATATTTAAGGTGTTTTCGTTTCCCCCGTGACCATGAGAAAAGGATCCCTTAAAAAAATTGCCGGTGTTGTCCACTTATATGTGGGCCTGACCGTCGGGTTGCTTTTTTTTGTTATCGCTCTTTCGGGAGCTTTATATACCTGGCATCCGGAAATGAGCCATAAGCTCTACAAGCAGGAAGTCTCCACCCAAAATGTACCATTTGTACCTGTTTCCCAACTAAAGTCCAATTTGGCCCGGGAATTTCCCGATGGCGATTTTAGGGCGGTAACTTTCCAGGGGAAATCATCTGCGGCGAAAGTATTGTTGTACGCGCCGGGCACCTACTATTATGCTTTCATGAATCCGTACGATGGCAGCATACAACATCTTCAAAACATGAAGCAGGGATGGCTGAACCATTTAAAGTCCTTGCACCGCAACCTACTTTTGGACGATGTGGGTCGGGAGATCGTACATTGGGTGACGCTACTCTCCTTTTTTATGGTTTTGACCGGACTCGTGCTTTGGTGGCCGCACCGGAAATCCCGTAGGAAATATCATTTTACGATCAATTGGAGGTCCCGGCCGGTAAAACTAAATTATGACCTACATAATGTATTGGGGTTTTATGCCTCTTGGATTGGCATTTTCACCATTTTGACAGGCGTATTCTGGGGATTTGAACCGGTTCAATATGGTTTGAAGGTATTGACCCAAGAAAAGGAATCGGCCTATGATGTTCCCATGTCCGAAGTTCCCGAGAAGCTGACCGATTTTACACCCGGCCCTTTGGTGGACAGTCTGACCACTGTTTTTTTGCAACGATTTCCTGAAAATAAGATTCGGATAAGTTACCCAAATAAGGACACCGATGCCATTCATATGGCCGTGATATCGCCCCAGGAAAAAGTGTACAGTACCGACCATTATCATTTTGATCAATTTTCTGGGACTTTGCTCCAAGGGAATTTTAGGTATGACTTGCATAACAAGGCCAGTAGCTTCACTATCCTAAATGGTTTGGTCTACGATATCCACTTGGGTAACCTGGGCCATTTTTGGGGCCGATTGTTGGTTAGTCTAACGGCTTTGGTATTGGCCTCGTTGCCCATCACTGGATTTATTATTTGGTGGAGTAGGCGGAGGAACGGCAAATAGACCTCACACCGAAGTTATCGGTCGAAAGCTCGGAACAAATTCAATGGGGCCAGGCCCTATTCCCCTAATTTTTGGTACAACCAGGCATTCCGTTGCTCCCGCTGTTCGGGGAAGGTCCAATGTTGGGTTTCTTGGAACACATGCAATTCTTTGGGCGCGTTTATTACATTATAGGCTGCGAACATGGAGACCGGCGGGCACACATGGTCGTTGTAGCCCCAGCTATACCATCCTGGTGCTTTTACGAATCGAGCAAAGTTGACGACATCAAAATATTTGGAGGTGGCTATCTTTTCCGGTTTGTTGGTGTATTCATCCACAAAAATTTGGGGCCAACCTCCGGCCCGGCCATGCAAAAATCCGGTTAGATCGGAGAGCGCGGGATAAAACGCCGCCAAATAATCGATCCGATCGTCCAGGCCTGCGGTAACAATGGACAAGGCGCCTCCCTGGCTTCCGCCAGTCACCCCGATATCCTCACCGTTAAAATCGTCCAGCGTTTCAAGGAAATCGACGGCCCGAACACATCCTAAATACACCCTTCTGTAATAGGCGTTTTCCTTATCGTCCAAATTGGTGGTCCAGTAATTGTTCAATGCGCCCTGCATCAAATGGTCATAAACCTGCTTTTCTAGGTTGACGGGTATCCCATGAATACCGATGGTAAAGGAAAGAAATCCCGCTTCGGCATCCTGGATGTTCCCATAATAAGGCCGAATACCGGCCCCAGGGACCCGGAGAATGGCCGGGTAGGACCCTTCCTTTTTGGGTCGGCATAGTATACCATAAATTTTGCCCTTAACGTTATCCAAAGCCACATGATACACATCCACTTTGTCCGTACAGCGCTCCGGTAACAGAGTAAGGATCGGGTTAATGGGAATGGCAGATAGCTCTTCCTTTCCTTGGTTCCAAAACTCGTGAAAATCCGCAGGTAGGGTAGTGGTCGGTCGTATGTTCTCTGGAGCAAAGCCCACCGTGGTATAGGAGGAATACTCCTCCCCACCTACCGTTACGGTGGCGGTAAACCGAAGAAACCCGGGCTGGTCCATTTTTTTGCCTTTTACCCGGGCCGTTCCATTTTTAAGGGAAACGGTACCTTCATCCCAAATGGCTATCGTCCGATATCCCGGATCGGGCTGTAGGGTATACCTGATTTCAATACCCTCCATGGAGCTATTGTTCCGTAATACGGAAATGGTAAATTCTGGCCGTTGGCCGATATCATAGGTCCAATCTGTTTGATCCGGGGAAACGATGACTTTGACCAATTTTCTTTGAGGTTGGGCATGTGCGTAGAGGATAAGGAATGCGATAAAAACAAGAGAGAGAAAAAGTCTGATATTCATATGGTATACTTTAATCAATTATTTGCAAGCTTCCCTTGCAACAGGAATGTTAAAAGGTGAAGGTTAGTTACCTGATAAAAAGAGTCTTGAATTTAAGAATAAATTATGTACCTGTAACCTAAATAAATTATGACCAAAATGGCTAAAATCTGAAATAACCGACCAATTCGTACATTTTTCTTCAATTGTCCGGCATTATAAATGGTATTAAATTTTTTCTCCCTAAATGCCATGCATATCGGATCATGGCCCCAAACCACTCGGAAGCATTTAGTTCATGCTCTGCCTGGGTCAGTATTCTAAACTCCTCTTCTTTGTTTGGGTTTTTAGTTTCAGAGTCCTGTTTCATGATATTTAATTTTTCTGACAATACTAGTTGGTTGAAAATAAAACACGGTATTCCTAGACCTAGTTAAAATGAATTACATCCTTATTGACCAACAAAAAAATTTCGGAAGTAAGATCAGTGGCAGTTTAAATTTTGGAATTGACCTATTTTGCAGAATACCCAACTTCATTTTTTTTGATTTTGCCAATATTCAACAACCATTGAAGTCTAAAGGTAATTTGTGCCAACGTTCTCCACTCCAATTGAAAACTTTCATTTACAAATTCAAGGATTTCCTGATCTGTTTTTGGATCTTCACTGTTAAGTAGAAGTTCATGAATTTCTTCAAACGCGATTATATTTGAGGAAATTATCTTGAAAAGCAATTCAATATCTCTTGATTCATTATAAAGTTTCCCATCTTTTGTAAGCTGACAGATTCCATTCGTGAACTCTATAAGTCCCATATTGCGTGGGACGTTCAAATATCCATCTGCAGTTTTTAAGGAGTTGACATTCTCAAACGATTCAATAAACCATCTGATTAATTGTTTTCTCTTACTTCTTGAATTATCTATTTTTTCCAAAAGAAGATTCAATGTTTCTACAAAAGAGCTGGTTCCACCTGGTAGTGGCCAAATCGATCTATTTTTAAATTGATCGGCTTTTCTATCAAAATCGGTCAATTCTTCATCGAATAATTCGGAATCAATTGAGTATACCTTAACAATTTCTTCTTTCACCCCAACTTTGTAGCTAAAAAGCAGGTCAATTAGTTTTTGCCCATTTACCAGTGCAACGGGCATCTTGTTAGGCGCTTTTGCTTCATAAATAGCGTCTTTAGTAAAATCTGATGTGGTAATAATTAATCCTCTTTGGTCAACTTCCGCACTTCCTCTAAGTTGAGTTATGTATCTACCTGAAATATTACTACCTCTCTTGTACCTTTTAACTTGAATTACAGTTTTTACATTTGTAAGGCCGCTTACTGTTAAATTAGCCGTAACGTCGATTCCTTTGTCCCCACTTCTTTTGGTTACCGAAACGTTTTCATATCCGATTTTTCGTAAAAGCTCGGCTATCAAATGCTCCAGTTGAAATGGATCCATTTCATGGAGTTGTTCAATAAGTTTTTGTTTTACTAACTCATTCTGGTTCTGAATTGCAAGAAGTGGAGATTTTGCGGATTCTGTTTGCTTTTTAAGAGCAAATAAGCCTCTTCCAACTTTTTTAAATTTTCCCGTATCCGTGTATAATTGTGCAGCCATTGTGGCCTCTGGGGTAGCTCCGGAAGTTTCAATTAACTCTTCATTAAGTGCTATTTCGGTTATTTCTTTGGCAGAAAGAGGTTCCTTGGCTTGGGTAAGAATCCTAACTGCAGCTTGTTTGAATGAAATTTTTTTCAATTGGCGTGATAATTAATCCAAGAATAATTAATGTATAAAGCACGAACTATTTATATAGTAATCTTTGTAAAATAATCTTGTTTTGTTTACTGTTTGGACATTCAAAATCAATATAACATTTTATATCCGTGAGGGTATTGATCATTTAAATGGGGATAACGTTCAAGATAACGAAAAACCATATTCTTCCTACAGATCTTTATGAATACTTCTCGAAACAAGCCAGAAACTTAGACTATTTTTTTTTTATGGTATTCCAAACTACCGATAAAAACCTCTTTTTCTCGGTAAGTGGTCCGAGGCCTTGTTTCGGTTTATCGTCATTTTTTTACACTTCGTCCTAATTTTTTACACTGGCCGATAATCCTTGTATTTCAGCGGTTTAGCCGTTACTTGAGGCCCGGGCCGGGGTTATCTTTATGTAACCCAATCGCACCGACATGAAGTCTATTTTAACCTTGCCTATCGTCTTTCTCTTTGGAGCTATGGCCTTGGCGCAAACCGTACAAACCGATGTTGAAGTTAAGGTGGAATCTATTGAAATGGGTATTGTTCTGGATGGTAGCATTGATTTTCCTTTCACTACTTTCCAAAGTACGCAACCCCACAAAGATCAAGTCGCGCGTTTATACAAGTTCCGAAATACCAGAGTAAAGAAGGCCCTGTCCTTCCAAACGAAAAAAAATAATCCCAAATTGGTTTAAAGTTCCCCAAACTTAACCCTTAATCTACGAAACTATGATCTTAGCATTTGTAACCATTTTAAGTCTGTTAGTCTTGGTGAATGTCACTTTATTTCCAAAGACCAAGGGTGTTATGCGCCCGATAAAAGTACCGGTGAAGAAATAATTTTCCCGAATCGAGCAATTTTTTTCCGACCACAATTAATTCTTTTGCGTTTTAGGCATGATCGGCCCTCCCTCCCCATGCGGGTAGGAGGGCTTGTTGTATCGTTCCGGGTTACCTACGTCGGATCATCTCGAAATCAGCGCATGCGCTGCCTTTAATTGGTTCCCGGCACTTGAATTTTGTCCCCCAAGAATAGCGCGTTCAGGAAAAGACGGTTGGTCCCGTACCAAGATCCCCTAAAATTGGGATTGTCCGCAAAAAGTACCACACGCCCCTTACCCAAAGTGCTCACCAGTAATGAGGCCGATTGGGTCAAGAATTCTTCACGGTTCTTTTTTGAAATGAATCCATCGATATGGGGTTTATCCGCGTACTGGGCCACAGTAGCGTAGGCATTCTTGCTTGGGGAGAGCCAAACCTCGTTGTTTTTGTAGATGGGAAGAGTCCCATATCGATAGCCAAAACCCAAAGGATGTGTGGTATCCAGATCTACTTTGAGAATAACTCCGCCCAATTGATCTTTACCGATGTTTTCCGGTGCATCAACATAAGGTCGGCGTTTCTTGATTGCCGTGGTATCTGTTTTGGATGTGATTAATTTTTCAGAGACTAGTTTCTTTTCAATAACCCATTTGCTGGCCGAAGCAACGGTAATCAGGGTATTGCCCTTGGCGACCCAATCATTGATCTTGTCCCGTTGCTTGGAGGAGAGGTCATAAGTTCCGGATACCATGACCAGCACATTGTAACCATCAAGGTTTACCCTATTAAAATTACGCATGGGGATTTTGGTAATGGGTAGGCCTACACGGGTATCCAACAAATGCCAAACTTCACCGGCCTCATAGGAACGTACGCCTTGTCCGATGAACATGGCCGCCTTGGGTGGTTTTATAGCCTTAATGTGACGACTGCCCAGGTCGATGCCTTTGCTATGGTAACCCGTGGCTACCCCATAAACAGGGACCTGAAATTGTTGTTGCGCTTTTCGTATAATCTGGTATACTTCATCTTCCGATTTCTTTTGAAGGGATACGGGAATGACCAAAGCCCCATAATTGAATGGCTTACCGTTAGCGCCAATTTTTGCTGTAAAGGGCTTAAAGGCAGAGGAGACCACCAGACCGTTTTGCTGCAATTGATGCAGTAGGGCGGGGGCATTGTAATCGTCCCAATCGGCAATATACGCGTAATTCGATTTTCGTACCGGTGCAACGGCGACCAAATTGTCCGTAGATGTCACTTTTTCACCCAAGTTCAACACATTCAGGGGCCGATACCGCATATGGTAAAAGTTGGCAACGGACCAAGCCGAAGCATCGTAATACACACTGTCTCGATAATTTTCATAAGTTTCGAACATGGTTTGTACCATTCGATATTGGGCTTGTTTTGTAGGCACCACAAAATTTTCCCCGGATCGATACACGTCGATCTTATGCAGTAGAAGTTTATCAACAAAGGCCTTGGTTCGGTTGGCATCGTATGTATCGCCAAAAGCATAGCCCTTTATTTTGCCTTTGCCGGCACGTTCCAGTGCGCTCTTAAAAAAATCCTGTTGATACTTGCGCAAATAGGATTTGTTTTCCACGGCCGCCTTTAAAGTAGCGATACCTGTCGTATACTGGTTACGAATGGTAAATGGGAAGGTAATCTCGCCAAATGCCGTTTTTTGCCGGTGTCCCCGGCTACTGGCCTGCTCGAACAACAGTCCCAACCCTCCTTGAAGGTCGGGGTAGGAGGAACCGTATCCGGGATAGGTGCCATCAAATACTTCCTTGGAAAAATAGAAAGAGCCGATACTATCCAACGCTTGGGCAAAATAGTTTCCGAACAGCTCGTTGAGGTCCTCATAATTTTCCTTGGGCATGATCGGATCCAAAGAGCCGTTGGCCTTCATAGGTTCAAAGAAATAGCTGCTTTGCGTACCCATTTCATGATAATCGGTAACTACATTGGGATACCATTGATGGTACCAAGCCAGTTTTCCCCTACTTTCCGGATGAACGCCCAAAAGCCAATCCCGATTGAGATCGAACCAGTAGTGGTTGGTACGTCCTCCAGGCCAATATTCGTTATGTTCAGCGTCCTGCGGATCGGCCACCTCCGGATGGCCTTGATACATATTGGCCCATTGGGTATGCCGATCCCGGCCGTCCGGGTTGAGCGTAGGATCGATAAAAACAATGGCATTTTTGCGGTAATTCCGGATTTCCGGATGATTGGAGGCAACTAAGGTATAGGCCGTTAATAGGGCTGCTTCAGAAGTCGAAGGCTCATTGCCATGAACGCTATATCCCAAATTGACGAATACGGGAACGGCATCGTAGTTGGAAACATTTTGGGCAGGGTCGTTAAAGGCCAAATGTTGTTCCCTTAAACCTTCCAGATTGGATAAATTAGCAGGATCGGTCACGGTAAGCATCACCAATTTACGACCCTCATAGGTTTTCCCGTACTCGGTAATTGAAGCCCGATCGGACAATTCGGCCAATTTTTGCAGATATCCTACGATAAGATCATGTCGGGTATGGTGTTCCCCAATTCCGTAACCCAGAAATTCTTCCGGTGTAGGGATGGCCGAATCGAATGGATGAAATTTTTTGTAGAAATAGTCCTGTCCCCGTACCAAGGTACTACAGCAGAATAACAGAAAAAAGATTTTTTTGAGCATGGAAAATTTATTTGAATGAATCAATTAAATATAGCCATATTGGCGTAAAAAGCCCAAGAATTATATAGGGTATGGGAATTATTGCAGATACCTAAAAATATCGCTGGCACGATTGGAGTGATGGTTATTTTCACCCCAAAATGCGAACATGTCAATAATCAGGTCAGGGAAGGTATCTTTTGGTGGATCTCCTTAAATTTTACAATGTAATAGGTACCTTTCTTGGTGGCATCCCGGATAATGGAACCTCGTAACTGTCGCGTCAAATTGTGGATAAGCTTTAGTCCTAGGGACTTGGTGGTCTTGTGGTTCACGGTTTCGGGAAAACCAATACCGTTATCGCCAATATTCAATTGGTACTCCCCATCCTCTCCCCGCCTGAGTTTGATAAAAATCTCACCTTTGGAATCATCCACGATACCATATTTTAAGGCGTTGGTTACCGCCTCGTTGATCAAAAGCCCTAAGGGTATAGCGGTATCGATATTAAGTTTGATGTCCGGAATGTCAATGTCCAGCGTGATGTTACTACTGGTGCCCTTTATGGAGCGGACCAGGTATTCGGCCAACTCCTCGACATAGGATTTGTACTCAATTTTGGAAAGATCCTCACGCATATACAGCATTTCATGGACCATGGCCATGGATATGACCCGGTTTTGACTGTTCTTGAGCAAATCCTTGGTTTTTTTATCATCAATGTTACGGGACTGAAGACTGAGTAGACTGGATACGGTCTGTAGATTGTTCTTAACGCGGTGGTGAACTTCCTTAAGCAATGTTTCCTTCTCCTTTATTTTTTCCTCGGCCTTGTTTTTGGCCCCAAACAAAGCCTGATGTGCCTGTAACAAGTTTTTACCGAACACCACACCCAACAAGTATACAGAAAACAATATGCTCAACAGGGCGAAAATAGTTTTGGAGCTTTCCGGAACTGCGTTGTAAACAAAATCCCATGCAACAATATGTTGGGCGTAGATGAGCAAAATAATCAATAGGATCAAATAGAAATACAGCGCTCCAGAGGATTTTGTAGTGATATATCCTGCCACAATGAGTGGGGCCAGTACAAATATGAAAGGACTATTGATGCCACCGCTAAAGATGATAATCAACGTAGTGGCAATCAGCGCCAGTACGGAGGCTATCTTGTAGGTAAGGGTCAAATTCCTATGGTATGAATAAAGTAGGGTATTGATCAGATTGCTTATGCCAAACGTCAAAAAAACATAGGGGATAACCTCGGTTATGTTGAATACGAACAAGCAAAGTGCGCAAAAAATAAAGGAACCTACAGAAGTGAAGTAGCTAACCCTAAGCACCAATTTGGCCTTGTTTTGTAGTCTTTCCTCCGTTCCTTTTGGGTACTGCATAGCCTAATGTATTAGCTACCAATGCTTTTGGCATATGCCATAGAAGGGGCCAGTCAGGTTAGGTTTCTGCCGTAAAACTAACTATGTTTTGATATATCTTCCAAATAGCAAAGCCACTATTTTAGGCCCTGAAAGTTTTTTTTACTAACAATACAAGGATAAAACATTTTCGACCATTTTTGAGTACGGGCCATTTGCAGGAAGCAACTAATTTTAGCCTCTCTTTACCTTGGGTTTTAAATCGGTCAAATTTCCAATTTTAATGGGTTTGCCGCGTTCAATACTTCTACGGGCACCCACGCCGATCAGTATGGACATGGCCCCGTCCCTTACTCCAGCGGTACGTCCGAATTCATCCTCGGTGTCGGGAGTCATAAAGATTTTGTCGTGCAGTCTTTTGTCGCCACCACCATGGCCACTTTTTTCCATAGGTACCTCTACGGTCTCGTGGGTCTTCCAGAGTTTGTGGAGGATAATAGGCTCGTAATAGATTTCATCCTTACCGGTCTGTTCCATTTCCTTGGCGTGTTTCTCCGCTTCGTCTATGGAATCCTTCTTAAAGTAAGGAATGTCCTGCCAAGCTTCGATCCTACCCTCGGTTCCGTTAAAGCCCACGCGCCAACCTTCATAGGGTGAGTAGGTGGTCAAGGAATAGTTGAGAAGGGTATTGTTCGCATATTTTACCTGGGCGGACATTTTATCGTAAATGTCGATTTCTTCCCGGAATAGGCAATTGTCGCGGATATAACCGTCTTCATGTTCATGGTCTACGTAGAGTTTTTTGGTGAATTGGTCCTTGTTGATGTCCCAGTAGAAATCGCACTTGGCAGTGTGTTCACAGTCCCTACAATTATTACCTCTGAAAGGTCCGTTCTTGCCATAGAATTCCAAATCGCCATAGGCAAATACTTCTTCGGGTTCGGAATCTATCCACCAGTTGAGCAAATCAAAATGATGCGTGGCCTTATGTACCCATAGAGAGCCTCCACTTTCCATTTGCCCGTGCCACCTTCTAAAATAGGAGGCGCCGTGATAGGTATTCAGATACCAATGGAAATCTACGGAAACTAACTTTCCAATGGCGTTGTTGGCCAAAAGTTCCTTGATTTTAGTGGCGTAAGGGCTCCATCTGTAGTTAAATCCAACGATGAGGTTTTTGTCGGACGCCTTTTCTGCATCCAATATGGCCTGGCATTTGGTTTCATCGGTGGTCAACGGTTTTTCGGTAAGCACATCGCAGCCCATTTCCAATCCCTTGATGATGAACTCGTGATGGGTGGAGTCTTTGGTGGTTACAATAACCAAATCGGGTCGTGTACGGGTAATCATCGTTTCAAAATCGGTAAAAGTAGGACAGGAAGCACCAATATACCCCTTGCCATATTCCAATCGGCTGGGGTTGATGTCACTCAGTCCTACGAACTCCAGAATTTCCGAATATTCATCTACCAAACGCTTGCCCCAAAAGGTAATTCCCCGGATGCCGGTACCTACTAGGGCTACTTTCAATTTTTTGGACTTGTCAAAACTGAATGCGTGGATGGGCAATGCGCTACTGGCCGCCAACATACTGATAGAAGAGAGGAACTTACGTCTGGATGTTGTCATTTTGGAAGGAATTAGGTTTGATTTTAAAGATATTGAATTTTTGTTTTATTCCCGGTTACGCCATTTGTTTTGTAACAAAAGTGTTGCACTTTGGTTAAATCGTACAAAAAACGGCGGCCAGATGGCCGCCGTTTCCAATTTGAATTATGGCTTTTTCCTCCTTCAATCTTCGGTCAATACCCATTCCCCTTTATCGATAAGAGGTTCCGCCTGTTTGTATTTCACGGTTTTACTTTCCCCGGACATGATGTTCTTGATGGTCACCCTTTCATTTCTTCCAATTTTTGGGCGTTCGCGAACAATGGTTTCTGTAATCTGTGGTCTTTGTTGATTCTGTCCGGCCGCCCGGTTTCTTGCTGCCAATTCATCGCTGTTTGGAATTTCTTCCTTACTGGTCTTAAGATTTTCCTTGGGTCTACGAACGTTTCGGGCTTCTTGTATCTCATTGGGGTTGGCCGAAGGCAATTCCCCTTTGAACAGGAACGAGACCACTTCCCGGTTGACCTTGTCTATAACCCCCTTAAATAGTTCAAAAGCTTCAAATTTATATATCAACAAGGGGTCTTTTTGCTCGTGTACCGCTAACTGAACGGATTGTTTTAGTTCGTCCATCTTACGCAAATGGGTCTTCCAGGCATCATCGATGATGGCCAACGTAATGTTCTTTTCAAAGTCCGTGACCAACTGCTTTCCATCGCTTTCATAGGCCTCCTGGAGGTTGGTGACCACATTAAGGGTCTTAATGCCATCCGTAAAGGGTACCACAATGCGTTCGAACTTATTGGCATTGTCCTCAAAAACTTTTTTAATGACCGGAAAGGCGGCATCCGCATTGCGCTCCATCTTGTTCTGATAGAAGGCATAGGCTGCGGTATATACTTTGTTGGCAATTTCCTGAACCCCCAATTTGGTAAACTCCTCTTCGGTTACGGGCGAAGTAATGGAGAAGTATTTGATCAATTCGAACTCAAAGTTTTTATAATCGCTGGCACCTTTGTTGGTATCGGCGATTACCTCGCAGGTGTCGTATACCATATTGGCAATATCCACCTTAAGGCGTTCGCCTTGGAGGGCATGACGTCTTCTTTTATAGACCACCTCACGTTGGGCATTCATGACGTCATCATATTCCAGCAAACGCTTTCGTACTCCAAAGTTGTTTTCCTCCACTTTTTTCTGGGCCCTTTCTATGGATTTGGTCATCATGGAATGTTGGATGACCTCGCCTTCTTCCAACCCCATCCGGTCCATCATTTTGGCTACCCTTTCCGAACCGAAAAGCCGCATCAGATTATCTTCTAAGGACACATAGAATTGCGAACTTCCGGGATCTCCCTGACGCCCCGAACGACCTCGAAGCTGTCTATCCACCCGTCGGGAGTCATGGCGTTCCGTTCCTACAATGGCCAATCCACCTGCTTTTTTGACCGCATCCGTAAGTTTAATGTCCGTACCTCTACCGGCCATGTTGGTGGCAATGGTAACCACACCGGGCTTACCGGCTTCCGCGACCACATCGGCTTCTTTTTTGTGGAGTTTGGCATTAAGTACATTGTGCTCCACCTTTCTAATGGTGAGCATACGTGATAATAGTTCTGAAATTTCCACGGATGTGGTACCGATCAAGACGGGCCTTCCTTCCTGGGAGAGCTTGGTAACTTCGTCAATGATGGCATTGTATTTTTCCCTTTTGGTCTTATAAATAAGATCGTTCCTATCGTCCCGGGCTATGGGCCGGTTGGTGGGGATTTCCACCACGTCCAATTTGTAGATTTCCCAGAATTCCCCGGCTTCGGTAACGGCGGTTCCCGTCATTCCGGCCAGCTTGCGGTACATTCTAAAATAGTTCTGTAGGGTAACGGTGGCAAAGGTTTGGGTAAGGGCCTCGATCTTCACGTTTTCCTTGGCTTCGATGGCCTGGTGCAGACCGTCGGAATAACGCCTACCGTCCATGATCCTACCGGTTTGCTCGTCAACGATAAGTACCTTATTCTCTATCACCACATATTCCACATCCTTTTCAAAAAGTGTATAGGCCTTTAACAATTGGGTCAGGGTGTGGATACGTTCACTCTTAACCGCAAAATCCTTGAAGAGTTCTTCCTTAAGTTCGGCCTCCTTTTCGATTTCCAAGTTTTGGTTTTCGATTTTGGCAATCTCACTACCCATATCGGGCATAACAAAAAAATCGCGGTTCTGCTGCCCGGAGAGATAATCGATTCCCTTGTCGGTAAGCTCTATTTGGTTGTTCTTTTCCTCGATTACAAACAAGAGGTCTTCATCCACTTTGGGCATTTCCCTATTGTTGTCCTGCATATAGAAGTTCTCCGTTTTCTGCAGCAATTGTTTGATGCCCTCCTCACTGAGAAACTTGATCAAGGCCTTATTTTTGGGCAGACCCCGGTGTACCCGCAAGAGGAGAAAACCACCTTCCTTGGTATCGCCTTCGCCAATTAACTTTTTGGCTTCGGCCAGAACGCCGGTAAGGTGTTGGCGTTGTTTTTGGACAATTTCCGAAATTTTGGGTTTTAGCTCGTTAAACTCGTGGCGATCACCCTCTGGTACCGGACCTGAAATGATCAAAGGGGTACGGGCATCATCGATCAAGACCGAATCCACTTCGTCCACAATGGCGTAATGGTGGGGCCGCTGTACCAGATCCTTGGGGGTATGGGCCATGTTGTCCCTGAGGTAATCGAAACCGAATTCGTTGTTGGTACCATAGGTAATGTCCGCATTATAGGCCGTTCTTCTACCGTCCGAATTGGGTCTGTGGTGGTCTATACAGTCCACGGATAGTCCATGGAACTCAAAAATTGGGGCCATCCAGGCACTGTCCCTTTTGGCCAAGTAGTCGTTTACGGTAACCAGATGGGCTCCTTTTCCGGATAGGGCGTTAAGGTATAGGGGCAATGTGGCCACCAGTGTTTTTCCCTCACCGGTCTGCATTTCCGCAATTTTACCTTGATGCAGGGCAATGCCTCCGATTAGCTGTACATCATAATGGACCATATCCCAGGTCACTTCCTTACCGGCCGCGTCCCATGAATTTTTCCATAAGGCATCATCACCGTCCAGGGTAACATAATCTTTTTTTCCGGACAGTTCGCGATCATATTCCGTAGCCTTTACAGTAAGGGTACTATTGGCCACGAATCGTTTGGCGGTTTCCTTTACTACGGCAAAAGCTTCGGGCAGGATTTCGTTCAAGGTATTTTCGGAAAGCTTGTATTCTTCTTCCTTCAGCTTATCTATTTCCGAATAGATTTCCTCGTTCTTATCGATGTCTTCGGAAGCCTGGACTTCCTCTTCCAATTGGGTTATTTTGGTCCGAACGCTCTCCGAATCCTCTGCAATCCTCTGTTTGAAGGCCACCGTCCTATTGCGCAGTTCATCATGGCTCAGGGCCTCCAATTGCGATTCAAAGGATTTAATTTTGTTGACCAAGGGCTGTAGTTCCTTGACATCTTTTTTGGATTTATCGCCTACAAAGGCTTTTAGGACTGAATTCAACAAACTCATACTGATACGGTATTATTATCGGGAAATCCGGTAACATATAAAAGTGCCGGCAACCATAATCTACATTAAACGTCTTCCGCTTTGGAGTACCTCCTTGAAATAACAAAAGGTATTCCAGTTTTTAAAATCACCAAAATACCTGGATTTGCTGCCAAAATTACATAAAAAAAAAGCCTCAATAGAGACTTTTTTATTGCAAATACGTTAATGTTATCAATATTCATCCTCGTTCCAGAGGTAATCTTCCTCGGTAGGATAATCGGGCCATATTTCCTCAATCGATTCGTATATTTCACCACCTTCCTCTTCCATAGATTGTAGGTTTTCCACAACCTCCAAAGGAGCACCGGTACGGATGGAGTAATCAATTAATTCGTCCTTGGTAGCTGGCCATGGCGCATCGCTCAAATAGGATGCCAATTCTAATGTCCAATACATGGTAATAGTTTGATTTTAATTTTTTGCAAAAATAGATTTTAAAACGACATTATCAAGTTATTTCCCAAGTATTTCAGCCGTTTTACCTATATATTTTTTGTTTTAATAGTTTGATAACGAAGAAATAATGAAATTATTAGGGAAACCTCGACGAAACCGTAAAAAAAACATTTTTTGGAGGTGCGTTCCTGCCTTATTCACCCTTTTCGGGAATCCATTTGATTTCCTCCGCCTTTACATCTTTGGACAACTTTCGTGCCAATACAAAGAGGTAGTCGGATAGCCTGTTGAGGTAGGACAAAACCTGCTCGTCAAAGGGTTCCTTTTCATGCAATTGGACCGCCAATCGTTCGGCACGCCGACAAACCGTTCTGGCAATATGGCAGTATGACACCGTGGTGTGGCCGCCCGGTAGGATAAAATGTGTCATGGGTGGAAGTGCTGCATCCATTTTGTCCATTTCATCCTCCAGCAAGGTGATATCCGCTTTTCCTATTTTAGGGATGTTCAGTCTTTCACGCCCATTTTTCAATTGTGCCTTTTCGGGATCTGTGGCCAAAATAGCTCCCACGGTGAAGAGCTTGTCCTGTATCTGTGCCAATAACCGCTTGCTCGAACCGTCAATTTTCTGGTCCCTGATCAACCCTAGCCAGGAATTGAGTTCATCGACCGTTCCATAGCTATCGATACGAATGTGATGTTTTGCAACGCGGGTTCCACCATATAGGGCAGTTGTACCGTCGTCTCCGGTCTTGGTGTATATTTTCATGCTAAATGTTCCAATTTAAAAATAGGTATCATAGGTTTGGGATAGACTTTGTCCAACATTCCAGGCTAATCGTCAGACTCCGGATCCTTTTTTCTATGGCGGCCGTACCCATCCATAAATTTTCTATCCTTACGGCGACGTGCCCGTTTCCGGTTTAAAACGGTAATGGCCAGATAAATGACAACGAGTATACCTAATACGGTATAAATTGAAAAGTCCATAATACGTTCATTAGCATTTAAAATTACGCGATCATATCCGAATTTTAAAATGTTCCTTGGCCTGTTCCCGCCTGAAGAAAACGGCCCCACAGTGGAAAAAATCCAAAGTTACGGTCACTTCATCCATCCGTTTTATCTTTTCCCAGAGTTGCTCCGCATTAGCATCTTTATGAATGGATTTGATCAGTACCATACTGTTGTTATGATGTATCGTATTTTCTTGCAATGCTCCTTTCTCTAATGGAAATTTTTCCGGGTGCTCCATATAAAGGATATCAAAGGGGTTCCCATCAAATTGGATATCAGGGTAATTCCTGTGGATCAGATTTTTTAGTAGCTGGTTTTCTTTGGGAAGGCTGACCGTCTTGGCATTAAAATAGCCGATACCTTTTAGCAGTATATCACGTGACTTATCACCTTTTATTTGGGTCGGCCCATATAGGGACCGTGTGATGAAATTATAGACGAACGGGGAATGCACCCCATGTTGGTTCTTAGAGGAAAACAGGAAATTCAGGTATTTGAACAGTTTGGGCAAATTATTTCGATTGTTGTATGGACCGTTATTTGCAGTTTAGCATGCTTTGCAGGAGTAACCTCCATTCCACTGCCACTAAGTTGACGTGGTCGGCTATTCCAGTAAGGCGGCCAGTTCGAACCATCGTTCGGTCTTTTCGTCCACCGCATTATTTATTTTTTGTAATTCCCGGGCCAGTCTATCAATTTCCTCTCCTTCAAGGGAACCGTCCGTGAACTGCTGCTGGATTTCCGTTTTTTTGTTCTCCAGCTTTTGAATTTCCTTTTCCAATTGCTTGTATTCTTTTTGTTCCGAATAGGAGAGTTTGGCCGTACGACCTTCCGTTTTCCATGAAGTCTTTGGTTTCCTGGAAGTCACTTCCCCATCGGGTTTCGATATATCCGACTTACTGCTCTCGTAGGCCCGATAATCGGAGTAATTTCCGGGAAAATCCTCAATTTCCGCATTTCCTTTAAATACGAAAAGATGGTCTATGATCTTATCCATAAAATAACGATCGTGGGACACTACGACAAGGCAGCCTGGAAAATCCAATAAAAAATTCTCCAGTACATTTAAGGTTACGATGTCCAAATCATTGGTGGGCTCGTCCAGGATCAGAAAATTGGGATTTTGAATGAGCACGGTACACAGGTACAAGCGCTTTCGTTCCCCACCACTGAGTTTGTGGACAAAATCGTATTGTTTTTTACGGTCAAAAAGAAAACGCTCCAACAGTTGCTGGGCGGAAATTTGCCTCCCTTTTTTTAATGGGATATAGTCCCCGAATTCCCGAATCACCTCAATAACCTTCTGATCTTCCTTGGCAACAATACCTTTTTGGGTGTAGTAACCGAATTTGACCGTATCTCCGACCACTACCTTACCACTATCCGGTTGATCCGAACCGGTTATAATATTAAGAAAAGTGGACTTGCCCGTACCATTTTTCCCAATAATACCCACACGCTCGCCCTTGGTAAAGGTATAATCGAATTTGGCCAATATCGGTTTTTCCGGGTAGGATTTGGAAATCTTGTGCAGCTCCAGGATTTTGCTGCCCAGGCGCTCCATATTGATTTCCAATTGGATTTCGTGCGCTTTCCTTCGCTGATGGGCTTTTTCCTTTATGGCGTGGAAATCATCGATCCGCGACTTGGATTTGGTGGTACGTGCCTTGGGCTGTCTTCGCATCCAATCCAGTTCTTTTTTATAAAGGCGTTGCGATTTGTGGTGTTCCACCGACTCCTGTTCCGATCGGGCCTCTTTTTTTTCCAGATAGTAGGAATAATTACCCTTGTAGGCATATAGTCGCCCATTGTCCAGTTCCAAAATTTCATTGCAGACCCGTTCCAAAAAATAACGGTCGTGGGTCACCATGAAAAGGGTCATGTTTTCCTTGGCAAAGTAGTGTTCCAACCATTCGATCATTTCCAGGTCCAAATGGTTGGTCGGCTCGTCCAAGATCAATAGGTCGGGCCTATTGATCAATGCGTTGGCCAAGGCCAAACGTTTTTTCTGACCCCCCGACAATTGGCCTACCTTCTGGTTCAGGTCTTCCAGCTTAAGTTTAAAAAGAATTTGTTTGTATTGGGTCTCAAAATCCCAGGCATTGTAGCGATCCATGGCCTCGAATGCCTTCTGGTATGTGTCCGGGTCCTGGGAATTTTTCAATGCCGCCTCATAATCGGAGATAATCCGCAGCACTTCGTTGTCCGAGGCAAAAATCGTCTGCTCCACGGTAAGCTGGGCGTCCATTTTGGGCTCCTGCTCCAAGTAGGATACTCGTAGCCCCTTTCGATAATTCACCTGTCCGGAATCCGGGGCGTCCTTACCGGAAAGAATGTTCAAGATAGCTGTTTTTCCCGTGCCATTCTTGGCGATCAGGGCAATCTTTTGATATTGGTTGATGCCTAGGGTGAGGTCGTCAAAAAGAACAACTTCCCCATACGCCTTGGCAATATTTTGTACGGTGGCCAGGTTCATGCTTTAATGGAACCGGAGTTACGGAGTTGTAGGAGTAAATAAAAGTAGCGGGTACCCAAAGCCAGCAATATGGGCAGCAGTAGGGGTGAAAAGACCTGTACCTTAAACAGTCCCAGGATAATGAGCAAGGCCAATAACCCCAATAGAATCTTTACATAAACCAAAAGCCAAGGCCATTGCCTTTTTCGCATTAATAGGAAAGCTACGATCAAATTGACAGGAAAGGCCCATAGTATGTTCAAGTTGCCAACGGTGGCGGTATGGTCCGTAAAAAACCAAAGGAAAAAAATAAGCGCCCCGGCCGATCCGGTGACTAGGAAAAGAACCATATCCAGCCACCGACTTCGCCGGTTTCTCCTAAAATCCAAAAAGGTAATAAGCCATACGATCATAAGAAAAAACAAAAGCCAAAATAGGGGCGTTACCCAAAAACCGGTGTTCCGTTTGCGTGGAATGGTCTGGATTAGGGTTTTTGTTGCAAAGGCGAGTGGTTTTGATCCCAATTGGGCCTTGGCCAATTGTTGCTTTACGTAATGGGGCAAAAATAGGTGCTCCTCGGGAGAAGCTTTTTTATCGATTACGGATCCCAATGCCAAATCTATTCCAAAGGCCGACCAAGTGTTGATCCGCACGTTTTGATGGATCAATTCCCGAAAGGTGTACAATTCGTCCAAATAATTCGCCTCCAATTGAAGATCCTCCCTATAGGTTTCCTTGAGTACGTCCCAAATTTTGGTAGCACAGTTGTTATGGAAAAAATCGTATCGGTACACTTTGTTTTCCGGCAGGTTATTCGTTTCCAGAAATTGAAACAGTTCCTGTCTTTGGGGGAGGGATAAATTCAATATTTGCTCCCTCACCCATCGGTTTTCGTACTTATAGACATTTAGAAAATGATCCATTTGTTGTCGGCTCAAGGTATAGAACAATTGGCCTTGAGCAAATTCCAGATAGAACAGGGGTGGATTAAAATCGAATGTCCCGTAGTTATAGACCACGTCTATCCCCACGGAGGGATCTAGTACCCTAAAGGCGCTATGTCCAAAAGTGGTGTATAGGTCATCTCCCGGACCACAAGTGAGGACACTAATCCGGGAAAGTTGTGACAGCTGTATCTCCTGGGAGTAGCCCAAAACGCATAGGCCGAAAAATAAGCTGAACAAGAATCCTTTCGATCGCATGGTTATCAAGTACGGGTACTCAGGCAAATATCCGAATAAAATATGGACTAAATGGTTTGCTCAAAAATTGTCTTATTTTTACCAAAATCGAAGGCGATGAAACAGCAAATTCCCAATCTCATTACCTTATTGAATGTTTTATGTGGTTGTATAGCCACCGTATTTGCCGTGGCCAACCAATTGGAAATGACCGCTCTTTTTGTCTGTTTGGGAATTTTCTTCGATTTTACGGACGGACTCGCCGCCCGACTTTTGGATGCAAGAAGTGCACTGGGAATCCAACTGGACTCGTTGGCCGATATGATAACCAGTGGTCTGGTTCCCGGCATTGTGATGTTCCAATTGTTGAATATGTCCGAAATGGGCGGCTGGAATATTTCTTCCACCGTTTCCTGGGCCCGTACTTCCGATTTTACCATGTTGCCCCTTTTTGGTTTCTTGATCACCCTGGCTTCGGCCTATCGTCTGGCCAAATTCAACATAGATGAAAATCAGGCTACTTCCTTTATCGGGCTGCCAACACCCGCCAATAGCTTGTTAATTATTTCACTTCCCCTGATTCTTCTGTATCATAATAATAATGTACTGAACCGGATCATTTTAAATCCATGGTTTTTGATGAGCCTTACCCTTTTAAGTGCTTATATGCTGAATTCCAAAATGCAACTGTTTGCCCTAAAATTCGAGAATTGGGGTTTTAAGGACAATGCCCTACGCTATATTTTCATTTTGGTCAGTTTGGTATTGTTGCTGACCATGCGTTTTTTGGCAATTCCACTCATTATCATTTTTTATGTTGTGGCCTCCCTAGTTCAAAATTTAACTATCCAAAAAGAATAAACGTTGAATTCCATAACCTATATAAAGTTCGATAAGGCCCATTTTGGCGAGTGGCGTAAAATGTCCTTGGAGCTCTTTCCCGGGTATGCGATGGACGATTTGGAGCGGGATTTGTTCCAGGTCATAGCCTCCGATAATCAAGAGACTTTTTTTGCCAAAGGCAAGGAGGGAATCATCGGTTTTATCAACATATCCATACGACACGATTACGTGGAAGGATCAAATTCGTCCCCGGTCGGCTACTTGGAGGCTATTTTTATAAAACCCGAATACCGAAAACATGGCGTAGCTCGGAAATTAGTGGCTTTAGGGGAGCGATGGGTCCTAGAAAAAGGGTGTACACAAATGGGTTCGGACACCTGGGCTTCCAACGGTCATGCCCGAAAATTTCATTTGGGACTGGGTTTTAAGGAGGAAGATACCTTGGTCCATTACATAAAGGACCTGAAAAGGAAAGCCTAAGGGACTTTTGTAGGGTAGGGCGTTAAAAATCCAGTTTTTTCTTTCGAAGTTCGAAATTCTGGCCCAGATAGACTTTCCGGACCATTTCATCGGCGGCCAGGTCTTCTGGAATCCCCGATTTTAGAATACCCCCTTCGAACATAAGATAGGACCGTTCCGTTATGGCCAGGGTCTCCTGTACGTTGTGGTCGGTAATTAAAATACCTATATTCTTATCCTTTAACTGGGCAACGATACGTTGAATATCCTCAACGGCTACGGGATCGACTCCGGCAAAAGGTTCGTCCAGGAGAATAAATTTGGGATCGGTGGCCAGGGCCCTGGCGATTTCGGTCCTTCTGCGTTCCCCGCCCGAAAGGAGATCCCCACGATTTTTTCGGATATGGCCCAGACCGAATTCCTCGATTAGGGATTCCATTTTCATGAGCTGCTCCTTTTTGCTCATTTTGGTCAGTTGCAGTACGCTAAGGATATTTTTTTCAATGCTCAACTTTCGGAACACCGAAGCTTCCTGGGCCAGATACCCTATACCGTTCTGAGCCCTTTTGTACATGGGAAATCTGGTGATTTCCATATTGTCCAGGAAAATCTGTCCGCCATTGGGTTTAATGAGCCCTACGATCATATAGAACGAGGTGGTCTTCCCCGCTCCATTAGGACCCAAGAGACCGACAATTTCACCTTGGTTTACCTCCAGAGAAATTCCCTTGACCACCTTTCGGCCACGGTAGGCCTTCATTATTTTTTCTGCACGCAGCTTCATTTTCTCGGTTTCACAGCTTAGGTTTCGTGTATTCTTCCAGCATCTTGGCTCAGGTCATTTAGGAATACCAGGGCAAAAGAAACAAGAATGTTTGAAAACCCTGAGGTTTTTAGGTCTTTTTTAACCCGGCCTCCTTCTGTTTCATTTCTTTCTTGGCCTCCCGTTTGAGCACCACTTTGGATATATAAATGCTTACTTGATATAATATCAATACGGGTATAGCTACTATGATTTGACTGGTTACGTCCGGGGGCGTAATTACAGCAGATAGAATTAGGACAATAACCAAGGCAATTTTTCGGTACTTCTTCATGATTTCCGGGGTTACCAGGCCCACCTTCGTCAAAAAATAGATGATTATCGGAAGTTCAAAAAGAATACCGCAAGCGATCACGGACGTCCTGACGTGGGCTATAAAATCGCTAATATCGATTTCATTGGCCACTTCCTTACTCACCTGATAAGTCCCCAAAAAATTAATGGATAGGGGAGCCACCACATAATATCCGAATAGCACTCCCATAAAGAAAAGTACCGAGGCAACGGAGATAAAACCCCTGCTGTGTTTCCGTTCATTGGGATGGAGTCCCGGGCTTATAAATCGCCACATTTCATACAGCACATAGGGAAAACCTACAATGAAACCGGCCCAGATGGAGGTCCAGATATGGGCGGAGAACTGCCCGGCCATAGTACGGTTTTGAATGATAAATGGAAGGGAGTCCGCGCAAAAATCGGATTGTTGGCCAATTAATGAGGCGATATAGCAAAACAAGCGGTAGGTAGGGAAGTCCATTTTCTTGGGACCGAAGATGATGGTGTCAAAAATAAAATCCTTCATCAAAAAGGCTACACTGCCAATTATGACTATGGCTAAAGTAGAACGTATCAAATGCCACCGCAGCTCTTCCAAATGGTCCAGAAAGGACATTTCATTGGGATCTTTACTCGCTTTTTTCGCCATTAAAGTATGCCTTCATTAATTAAATTGTGCAAATGTACCACACCTACATATTTTTTGCCTTCGACCGCCAATAATTGGGATATGCCCTTGTCCTGCATGAGTTCCAACGCCTTAATGGCCAGAACATTGGTCTCTATCGTTTTTGGGTCAAGCGTCATAATATCCTTGGCGGTCAGTCCATTGATATCGTCGTATTTGTTCAACATTCTACGGATATCGCCATCTGTGACCACACCTACAATTTCATCATTTTCCATAACGGCACAGACACCCAACATTTTTTCTGAAATTTCAACGATTACCTCCTTCACATGGGCATCCTTGTCCACCCGGGGTTTCATGTTGTTTTCCGCAATATCGGCAACCCTAAGGTACAGCCGTTTTCCTAAAGATCCTCCAGGATGATATTGAGCAAAGTCCTTGCTGCTAAAGCCCTTCAGTTCCAACAGGCATATGGCCAAGGCATCTCCCATGACCAGTTGTGCCGTGGTGCTTGTGGTGGGGGCCAGATTGTTAGGGCAGGCCTCCTTGGCCACAAAGGTATTCAGTACAAAATGGGATTGTTTGGCCAAAAAAGAATCCAAATTTCCCGTCATACCTATCAACTTGTTCTTTCCCCTTTTGATCAAAGGGACCAGCATTTTAATTTCCGGGGTACTACCACTCTTGGAGATACAGATGACCACATCGTTTTCTTGAATGGTGCCCAAATCGCCATGAATGGCATCACCGGCGTGCATAAAAATAGCAGGGGTGCCCGTAGAATTGAGGGTGGCCGATATTTTGGAAGCAATAATGGCACTTTTGCCGATTCCGGAAACGATGACCCTGCCCTTTGACTTAATAATGCAATCGACAGCGCCGGGAAAGTCATCGGTCAACAAAGAGGCTAGGTGTCCAATGGACCTACTTTCCGTATCAAAAGTCTTTCTTGCCAAGGCAAGTATGGCTTCTTTTTTGCTCAATCTAGTGGTGTAAATTGTGGATCGTTATCCCAAAAGGATGTTATAATTGAGAATACAAAACTACATAAAGTTAATTTTATGGTATAGTTTAAGTACCGATAAAGTTATTTTGGATAAAAAGTGATTTTATTTTTTAAAAATGTGTATCTTGATTTATTGAAATTTTGAGTACGAGCTAATCCAATACGATCGATGATGCAACAAAGCCGTATGGTTTCGAATGGCGTGGACCTTCATTCCTCTTTAAAAAAATACTTCGGTTTCTCCCAATTCAAAGGACTTCAGGAAGAAGTTATCAAAAATATCATCCAAGGAAACAACACTTTTGTCATCATGCCCACCGGCGGTGGCAAATCTTTATGTTACCAACTGCCGGCCTTAATGCAGGAGGGCACGGCCATTGTGGTTTCGCCACTCATCGCCTTGATGAAAAACCAAGTGGACGCCCTTCGTGGTGTTTCCTCGAACAATGGCGTGGCCCATGTCCTTAATTCCTCCCTCACCAAAAATGAGGTCAAACAGGTCAAACAGGATATTTCGGAAGGGACAACGAAACTACTTTATGTAGCCCCGGAATCCTTGACCAAGGATGAGTATGTGGGCTTTTTACAAACGGTGAAAATTTCCTTCGTGGCCGTGGATGAAGCACATTGTATCTCCGAATGGGGACACGATTTTAGACCGGAATACCGGAACCTAAAATCCATTGTAAAACGTCTGGGCGAAGCCATACCCCTAATAGGGCTTACCGCTACGGCGACTCCCAAAGTACAAGAGGATATTATAAAGAACCTGGGCATTATGGACGCCAAGGTGTTTAAGGCCTCGTTTAATAGGCCCAACCTTTTTTATGAAGTCCGTCCCAAAACGGAAAACGTGGATGCGGACATTATCCGCTTTGTAAAACAAAATACCGGGAAATCTGGTATTATCTACTGCCTCAGCAGAAAGCGGGTGGAAGAACTCTCCCAGGTACTGCAGGTGAACGGTATTAGTGCAGTCCCCTATCATGCGGGCTTTGATGCCAAAACCCGTTCCAAGTATCAGGATATGTTCTTAATGGAAGATGTGGATGTGGTGGTAGCCACCATCGCTTTTGGAATGGGAATCGATAAGCCGGATGTGCGCTTTGTGGTGCATCACGATATCCCCAAGAGCATTGAAAGTTACTATCAGGAAACGGGGCGTGCCGGAAGGGATGGAGGGGAAGGCCACTGTCTCGCCTTCTATTCCTATAAGGACATTGAGAAACTGGAAAAATTCATGTCCGGGAAACCCGTGGCGGAACAGGAAATAGGAAATGCTCTGTTGCAGGAGGTGGTAGCCTATGCGGAGACTTCCATGTCGCGAAGAAAATTTATGCTGCACTATTTCGGAGAGGAATTTGATGAGGTCAACGGGGAGGGCGCGGATATGGACGATAATGCCAGAAATCCCAAAGAAAAACGCGAGGCCAAGGACGATGTGGTCAAACTTCTCACTGTGGTCAAGGGCACCAATGAAAAGTTCAAGTCAAAGGAAATCGTATTTGCCCTACTAGGTAAGGTGAATGCACTAATATCTTCGCACAAAACGGATGAGAAGCCGGTTTTTGGCATTGGTTCGGACCAGGATAAAAACCATTGGATGGCGTTGATACGCCAGGTATTGGTGGCCAAACTTTTGAAAAAGGAAATAGAACAGTATGGCATCCTACATCTGACCCCTAAAGGTGAGGACTTCCTGATGTCCCCCACGTCATTTATGATGACCAAGGACCATGTCTACAACAAAGAAACGGACAATGCGATAGTCAATGCCGCTAACAAAGGCGGAACGGCCGATGATAAGCTGTTGAGACTATTGAAGAACCTACGAAAATCCCAAGCTGTTAAACTAGGGGTGCCACCCTTTGTGGTATTCCAGGACCCTTCCCTTCAGGATATGGCCCTGAAGTATCCTATTTCTATGGAAGAATTGCTCAATATCCATGGGGTAGGTGAAGGAAAAGCGAAAAAGTACGGGAAGCCCTTTGTTGACATGATCGCCAACTATGTGGATGAAAATGATATCATACGGCCGGATGACCTGGTCGTGAAGAGTACGGGAGCCAATTCGGGCCTAAAACTATACATCATTCAAAATGTAGATCGAAAACTTCCCCTAGACGATATTGCTTCCGCCAAGGGCCTCGAAATACCAGATCTTATCAAGGAAATGGAGCAAATCGTATTTAGCGGTACGCGATTGAACCTGGGATATTGGATCGATGAGATGTTGGATGAGGACCAACAGGAAGAAATCCACGACTACTTTTTGGAAGCGGAATCCGATGACATCGACGCCGCCATGGAAGAGTTTGAAGGCGATTATGAGGACGATGAATTGCGGCTCTATCGGTTAAAGTTCATTAGCGAAGTGGCCAATTGAATTTCACGAACTTCTCTTTTCGGGGTTGAAAGACCTTGGTCCTTCCCATTCCAAAAGGGTCAACCTTAAAAATGGAACATAAAAAAACCCTATGGTTGGTCTCCACAGGGCTCTTCTATTCTTGTTCATAGGGGCTAATTACGGTGCGGACGCACTTCCTTTGGACTTGGCCCTTCGTAATTGCCGTTGTATCTTTTTAATGGCGGATTCAATCGATTTTTCGGGCTCAATAATATTGTATTCCCCCCAAAAATCGGGATCGGAGAAACCGTTGGCCGCATCGGCCAAAATTATGGAGGATTTTATCCTATCCTTTGATTTTGGAATTTCGCTGTTCAAATTCTTTTCCCAATCGGTAATGGCCATTTCACAGGTCATACTATAGACGGAATTAAAGAGTTTCTTGTCCCAATCCACTTTAAATTCCAGTAGCACATTACTGTAACCGTAATACCATTTGCCATCCTTTTCCCTATAATCTACCCGATAGGCCACTTCCATGGGCCATACCTGGGCATTTCTTGGCTTTCGGCGGACAAACAATCGGGAAGCCAACCTTTTGTCCGTAATGTTCAACGAAAATATGGCACTGGTAAGGATCTTGTTCTCTACATCGATATAAAGTTTTCCCTTGTACAGTGGCTCCGGAATACTTCGGTGCTGCTCAAAATTGATAACATAGATCAATTTGTCATTGACCCGGGTAGAACGATCGAAATCAAATACATACTTCTCAATGGATTCTTCATTAAAAATATACTCCGGATATTTCATTACGTCCACGAAAAGGGTATTGAACGGCCCGCCCTGTAATTTTAGGGCTACGGTATCCAATTTGCTATAATCCGTGCTTTTTCTGGATTTGTAGAGCTGAACCGCATCCCTACGAGCGGAGTTGTAGGGCGTCTTGTAGATGTTGACCACGGCTTCGGACAAGGAGACATTTTTTCTTCTTTTTTTGATGGTTTCCCGATAAAAGGCCGTCATAAAAGTAGGGTCGTCAAAGTAATTGTCACCCTTTCTCTTTAGGGTTTGCCGCACCAGCTCTCCGGCATCCTTAGGAATTTGGACATTAACTTCCGGAAGCTCCGTAACGGAAACCTCCATTAAAATTTTATTGTTGTTTTTACCAAATTGGGCCAAGGGTATGAGCTTGTTCTTATATCCCAAAAAGGAAACCATGACATTGCCTTCGGTGATTTCCTTGGGGACTTTAAGCGCAAACTCGCCTTCCGTATTGCTAATGGTACTGATATTGGTTCCCTCGATCGTCAAGGTGGCGAATACTAACGGCTTTTTATTGGACGCATCCAAAACTTCGCCCTTGTATTGGTTAAAGGAAACCTCCTGTTGTTCTTGGACATCCTGGAAAAAAGCGGATGCCTTATGTATTCCGGTTACCCCGATACATAGCATTGTCGATAAGGCTATTACCAAGGATTTGTTGGGTAATTGTATGAATTTTTGCATGGTATTCGATGTTAGCATTCCAGTAAATATGCTAACCCTAAGGTAGTGATATTTAAGGAAATACTTTGTTAAAAAGTTCGTAATATGTCAAAAATGGTGACTTGTTGGGTATACAACGCAAGTATGTCCAGCGCTTGGCCCTTTTACCCGTTTCCTTGATGGGTCTTGGAGGATGAGCGGAGCAGATGATGTATTTCATCCAGTTCATCCTTGCTAAGATAACGCCAATGACCCACGGGGATATCCAGACCAACGTTCATTATTCGAATGCGTTTTAGCGCCCTAACCCGGTATCCCAGATATTCGCACATACGCCGTATCTGCCTATTCAGACCCTGGGTAAGAACGATTCGGAATTCCTGTGGACCAATTTGTTCTACCTCGCATTTTCGGGTAACCGTATCCAAAATAGGAATACCATTGGACATTTTATAAATGAAATTGGGGTCTATGGGTTTATTCACGGTTACCACATATTCCTTCTCATGACGATTCCGAGCCCTTAGGATCTTATTGACAATGTCCCCATCATTGGTCAAGAAGATAAGGCCCTCGCTCATCTTGTCCAGACGGCCGATAGGGAAAATACGCTTGGGGTAACCGATAAAATCGATGATATTGTTCTTCTCTACCCGGGTATCCGTGGTGCAAACAATGCCTATCGGCTTGTGAAAGGCCAGGTAGACCGGTTTTTCCTTTGGCTCGGAAATGAGTTCCCCATCCACTCGAATAGAATCGTTTTCCGAAACTTTAGTGCCCATTTCCGGAACCTTGCCGTTAATGGTTACCCTACCTTGGGCAATAAGTTTGTCGGCTTCACGGCGTGAACAATGGCCCACCTCACTTAGGTACTTGTTGATCCGAATTTTTTTGGGTTCCTGCACGTCTATCCGTTATGGGAAGTGCAAAGATAATGCTTCCTGGGACGGGAACAAGGGGTCTCCCCCAATGGGCTAAGGGCAATCGGACCATTGGAACTCCTTCCTTAAAGATAGATGGCCCGGGTGGTCAAGGTTTCGGTATCGAGAATAAGGAAGGTGGCGGGAATGTATGCCAAACTGCCGCCATGGAACCCCATAAGGGTACCCGGATTGATGAATAGGGTTTGATTAACGGTTTCCTGGGCCACCAAGGTATGGTTATGTCCGTAACAGACCACATCATAGGAACCGTTTTCCGCCAATACTTTGGCTTTATCGGGATAGTGGTTCATGGCAAAGGATTTTCCGTCCAATTCCCCCCTAAAGTATTCCCCATGTAGATTGATGTTCGGAAAATCCCTGGATACCCGAATCAAGGAGGCGACATCCCCGTCATTGTTGCCCAAAACCAGGTGAATGGGCCCGGAATAGGCCTGTCCAAGCAATTTGATGATAAAAGGGGAACAAAGATCGCCACAGCATAACAATGCTTCGGTAGCCTGTAATTCCGAATGTTCAAGCGCCTTCTGTAGATTTCGAACGTGGTCGTGGACGTCTGAAATAATGGCAATTTTCATGACTAATTTTCATTCAAATATTTATGAACCAAACTAATGGACATGGATCCCTCGCCTACTGCTGAGGCCACACGATTCATGGCCCCGCTCCGAACGTCCCCGGCAGCGAAAATTCCAGGGACGCTGGTCTCCAGCAGATAGGGCTCCTGATTTTTTTTCCACAACAGCGTACCGTTTTGATGGTCCAGAATACCGCGTCCCGTAATCAAGAACCCTTTATCGTCCTTAAGGAAAAGTTCTCCGGTCCACTCGGTGTAGGGTCTGGCCCCAATAAAAATAAAGACGGCACGGGCATCCAGTTCTTGTTCCGTGTTATTTTGATTGTTTCGTAAGACGATGGCCTCCAAATGGGTATCTCCCTTGGCCTCTATGATTTCCGAATGGGTAATGACTTCGATATTGGAAGTGGTATCGATTTGGTCGATCAAATAGGAACTCATAGTGGACACCAAGGAATCCCTCCGGATTACAATATTTACTTTCTTGGCAAATTTTGAGAGGTACATGGCACCCTGTCCCGCGCTATTGCCGCCTCCTACTACATACACATTACCATTTTTACAGGTGTGGGCCTCGGTGGTGGCCGCCCCATAATAAACTCCGGCCCCGGTCAACCGCTCCATTCCTGCATGGGCAAGCTTGCGATAATCGACCCCCGTGGCAATGACTACAGTTCTGCTCTTCACCTCGTTGTCATCGGAAAGGGTCAAGGTTTTATAGGAATCCTGTACGTTAATGGCCTTCACTTCCACAGGGGACAAAAACTCGATACCGAATCGTGTAGCCTGTGTGATGGCTCTCCTCGCCAGATCGGAACCGCTCAATCCCTTGGGAAATCCCAAATAGTTTTCGATACGCGAGCTGGTCCCGGCTTGACCACCCGGTGCCTTTCTGTCGATGAGCAAGGTTTTCAGTCCTTCACTACCACCATATACCGCAGCCGCTAGACCTGCAGGTCCCGCCCCGATAATGATCACATCGTATAGGTCTTCCCGAGCCTTAACGTTAAGCCCTAATTTTTCGGCAATTGCGGTTAGGGCAGGATTCTTTAGTAGGCTACCATCTTCAAAGAAAACGGTCGGGAAATCCTTGTCCTCCAAATGGTTGCTTTCCGCCAATTGCTGGGCCACATCCTCATTTTCGATATTAAGGAACTGATAGGGAAACATATTACCGGCCAAGAAATCCTTGATGTAATGGGTATTGGGCGAAAATTGGTAACCCACAATGCGTAGGCCGGAAAAGGGTGGGGAGTAGTGGGCCAACCAATCCTGGAGCACATCGTCGATAATGGGGAACAGTTTCTCCTCTGGGGGGTTCCAGGGTTTCATGAGATAATAATCCAGTTGCACCTCGTTAATGGCTTTTATGGCCGCATCCGTATCCGAATAGGCGGTAAGCAGGACGCGTTTGGCCCGGGGAAAAGAGACAAGGGCCTGCTCCAAAAAATCTACGCCCAACATTTCCGGCATCCTTTGGTCGGATAGTAGGAGTGCAATCTCCTCTCCCTTGTTCTTTAAGGAAGTAATCGCTTCCAACGCCTCATTGGCAGAGCTGGTGGCCATAATTCGGTAGTCGTTTCGATACCTTGAACGTAGGTCACTGCGGATGGCGGACAATACCTGGGCATCGTCATCAACAGCAATAATAATGGGTTTTTTCATGAATTTTAGTCTTCTGAATTATCATCAATGGGCAAACAGATCTCAAAAATTGTCTCCCCGGGCTTTGAGGTGACCTTCACCTGTCCATTGTGTTGTTTTATTATTTTTTGGGTGACGTCCAATCCCAGTCCCGTACCCTTACCCACTTCCTTGGTGGTGAAAAAAGGCTCGAATATCCGGTTAACATGTTCTTCGGCAATACCATGCCCATTGTCCTGAATGAAAACATAGGCGAAATTACCCCTGCTTTTGGTACTTATGGTCAATTTCCCACCCTTTTCCGGCAGGGCATCAATGGCATTATCGATCAGATTGGTCCATACCTGGTTCAATTCACCGGGCAATCCTTTGATTTTTGGAAAATCGGGGTCAAATTGGGTAATCACCTCATGGCCCACTTTTCCAATTTTATGGTTGAGCACGTTCAATGTACTTTGAAGACCTTGGTGCACATCCAGTAATTGAAAATCGAGACTTTGGTCCATGTAGGAGTAGGTTTTTACCGACTGCACCAAAGTTTCGATCCGGGAAGAGGCCTCCTTAATATCGGTGACCGTTTTATGGGTGGTCATATTCTGAACGATCCATTTTAAGACCGGATTAAAATCCTCCTCGCGGAGCAAGGATTTGACGAATTCCAAATTTTCCACATTAAATTGATATTCCACTAGCAAGGGGACCAAATCATATTTGTCGTCCAAATTACAATCGGAGAACCAATCATATAGGTCGTCTTCCAATGTATTCTGTTCCAATAAAGTGAGTTCGGTTGGTTTTTCCTCCAGTTTTTGGTACATGAAGCGGTTGATTTCATCCACTGTACCGGCATCCGTCTTTATCTGTAACACCCTTTTGAAATCTTCGGGCAGTCCCATTAAATGTTGTTGCAAAAGCGAGGCACTTCGGACCATGGCCGAGGCTGGATTATTGAGTTCATGGGCCAGACCCGCGGACAATTTACCCAAGGCGATCAATTTTTCATTTTGTACCTCTATTTGTGTAATATTCCGGATACGGTTGTTCATTTCATGGACCAGTACCTCGGTCAATTCATAGTGTCCCCGTATCAGTTCCTTTAGAAGATCACGATGTAGCTTGCCCACTTTACCCGGCTTTACAGCAATGGCGAAACCAGTGGCCTGTTTAGCCCTGGAGAACGGCAGAAGACCGGAGATAGCATATTTTTGAATTCTACCGGATGTCTTACGACTGTTGTTCTGCATGAAATAAAGTTCGAAATCGCCTTCAAAAATGAGTATTAGGTCGTCAATGGGACTTCCTTTTTCAAAGAGATATGCTCCCTTGGGAATATCCACGATTTCCAAGTGTTTACCTAGCCATTTCAGTTGGTCCTCCGGAATGGTTTGCAGTTGGGGGAAGTGTTGTAGTTCCTCAAATAAAGTGTTGTTTTCCATAAGCAAAAAACCTTTCTTTTTTGTCCTTGAAAGATAGCGAACTTATGGGAAAAGAAAGGCTGGATCTCTTGCAATTTATACCGGGTAGGTAGTGACCGGATAATAAGGTCCAATTGCAGTGATTTATGCCTAAACTCATGGATTTATGACCTAACGCTGCGTAAAATAACTCTAAGTTCCGTATGGCTATAGGTTAACGAACTCGAAACCCGCTAAGGGAACGGCGCGGAGATCCATTTCCGTTTCGTTGAGCAGGATACCATGTTCCAGATAGGCCTTTAAATTGGTTAGCCAAAAGGTCCAGCCGTTACTACAACCGTGATGGATGTTCAGTTTGCTTTCTTCGTCCATAGGGATGTTATATTGTCTTAGGGTGAGCAAGCAGTTGGTTTCCCTACTTTCGATCCGTACCGAAACCTTACTATCGGTAAAGGAAAATTCCAGGAAGTCCGTTCCATTGGCTTCGAGCACTTTCCCTTTTTCTTGTCCGTCCCAATTGTACCATTCCCAAATGTAGTTGTCTCCGGTCTGCAGATAGGCTTCTTGGTTTCGCGGCCCACCGTCTTGCCCTATATATTCGGCCTTTCTGAGGAACCAGGAACAAATTCCCTCGGAAGTCGCCCAGCACCAATAGAGCTTTTCCTTGGAGCTCCTTATAAAAACTTTCTTGGTAAAGGAATCAAAACTTAAGGTGTCCATGCCGTTTATTTTTTGCGTTTAAGTTCAAAATCGTAAAGCGACCTTCCCAATTCCGCCAAGAAAGGGATACCTATTTCATCGTATTCGTACGCGTTATCATTAAAGATACCATCCTTATTGACCAAAATGGTTGCTGTGAGAAGGAATTCTACCCCATTTTGGCTATCTACTATATAGGCACAATCCGTTAGTGTCCCATAGGCAAACCCCACTTTGTTATAGATTTTAATATGCTCGGGAATTCTTTCTTTGGTGTCGCCGTACAAAAAGAATTTGCAATACCCGTCGTAATAGGTCTCCGGATCGTAGCCCACGTCACGAGGTAAAGTATACATGGATTTCAATAGATATTCGCGTTGCGAATCCGAGAGTTGAAATCGTTCCTCTTCCAAAAAATTCCCTGGAAAAATAACCCTTTTCAAAACCCCGTGTTGGGCATCAATAGGGTAATAGTTCTTTAAACTAAAATCAAAAGGTCCTTTCCTTAAGGAATCTTCTTCCATAAAGCCCACGCCCTTCCTTATTTTGTTCAGTTGTAACGGCCTGGCTGCCGTATTGATAGTTCCCTCAAAGGTAGCCGTTGTACTGTCGTTGAGGTAGATGACCAAGGGTTTGGTAGCAACATCGTCCGAATGATATCCTAGCCTATGGGCAATCCGTACCGGATCGATACCTTTCTTCCGTAGTCTTTCGTTAATGGCATCCTGTCCTAAAAATTCCACCAAGCGATTATTGGCGTGATTGTCACTAACGGCAAATATTTCAGAAACGGCCTTGGCAAATGTGGTCTCTATGGAATCGCCCTCTACATAAAAACGGGTATCCCGGTTAAGTGTGTCTATTTCGTTCAGTTTCTCCAAAGCCAAAACGGCAATGGGAAATTTCACCGTGCTCGCGGGATAGAAATAATCGTGCTTGTCTACCTGAAAACCATAATCGGTAAAATATACGCTATCGTTTTTTCGATCGATTTGGGTATAGCGGATCTGCAACTCATAAGGAGTTACACTGTCCATAACCCGTTTGATGTTCGGATTCTCGGAGGAGAGCGCCACTTGCAGGGGATTTCCATTGAACTGCTTACGGGAACAGCCGATAAAGAAGATACAGACGGTTAAGGAGAAAAGAAGTTTTTTCATAGTATGCTCGAAGTTTGGTACAAGAAATCCATTGGTCTCCATAAAGGAATTAAAGGTGATGTTATTTTATAATGCCTTCCCGCTAGTAGAACCTGGCACCTCTTCATATATTTCGCCCCGATGCGGTTTTAGGGCGTCCCGGACTTTGATCATTTCAGATTCGTTGACCACCAGATAGGCCATGCTGTGTACGTCATTTAACTGCTTGGATCCCGCCAGGGCACCTTTTAGATTGACCATAGCAGTGTATTGTTTCAAATGCAGTTCATGGTGTTGCGCCGTTTTTTCGGCCGTAGGGCCCCTAAAGTCCCAGATAAGTTTGATTCTTTTATCCACAGTTATGATTTATGCTTACGAATTGGCTACGGAAATGCCCTTTTCCGCAAAAGCCTTGAAATCCTCCGCATATTTTCGGGATTGCTTTTTAAAGGCACCCGGCATTAGAAAAGCCATGACTTTCATCATTACACTGGAAAACTGGAATTCCGATTCGGAAACCCATTGGGTGCTGTTCCCGTTTACCTCTTTAAAATAATTTTTCTGAATATTGTGTACGCCCTTGGTGTCATAGGTGAGCTGTAACTCATGGGGCAAGTTTTTTGTAATTATGGTTTCTACAAGGACCATTTCGCGCTTTCCTATTTTATAGTGCAATTCCATTTGTGCACCTGCTTCCCCAGGCGTTCCGGACAAATGTTCGTACTTGACCAGTCCGCGTTGCCAATGCTTTAAATGATCCGGATTGTCCAATTTCCGGATAAATTGTTCCATGGGAAGTTCAATTGTAATTTCAGTTGTGTATTTCATAATTGGTTTGCTCGTTTTTTGGATGCACTAATGTACTAAAATAATAGGGCGGTCACCCCTAAAAATGTTAATCCAATGTGTACGGCTTGTTCGACGGACTTTAATTTTTATTTTTGCGGGATGCCCACGAGTTTAAATAAGATGGGAACTAAGATGTTCCCTTTAATTTTTGTTTCGTTATTCGCCTTTTCCTGTAGCTCGTTTCTTAAGGAAAATCAGGAAAGAAAACCCTTGGCACGGGTAGGAGAACGTTATTTATACAAGGAGGATATTGCCCCACTTTTACGGAATGGAATCTCCCGCGAAGACAGTGCGTCCTTTGTTACCAATTACATCAATAATTGGGCTTCCAAACAGCTGTTGTTAGATAAGGCCAGAATCAACTTGAAGGAAGAGAAACTGGCCGAGTTCGATGCCTTGGTTTCCGATTACCGTACGGACCTGTATACCCGGGCCTATAAGGAAGTTTTGGTGAGCCGGGGGAGCGATACCGTTGTTACCCCCTCCCAATTGAACAGTTTTTACGAACGGGAAAAGGAAAATTTTAAGCTAAAGGAAAAGCTGGTCCAATTGCGTTTTGTAGAGCTCCCGATCGGATTCCTGAATAAGGATGAGGTTACCCGGCGATTGCAGAGCTTCACGGAAGACGATATGGTGTATCTGGATTCCATCGGGGTACAATTTCGCAAACTTAATTTCAATGATTCCCTGTGGATAAGGGCTTCCAGGGTCATGGAGGAAATCCCTCCGCTTACCGTTCAAAACCAGGAACGATACTTAAAAAAATCACAATTTTTTGAATTGGAGGATTCAATAGGGGTATATTTGGCTAGGATAAATGATGTTCGCCAAGTCAATGAGACGGCTCCATTGTCCTTTATAGAACCCACCATAAAGCAGGTACTTCTGAATAGGCGGAAGTTGGACTACATGCGTAAACTGGAAATTGAAATATTGGATGAAGCGATTAAAGAAAAAGAATTCGAGGTCTATGAGCAGAATAACTAACTTCCTGGTTGCCGTACTTTTAGTTGGAATACAAGGTACACTGCGGGCACAGGTCACTTCGGCCGAATCGGATGATATGGCCACCGCTACCAGCACCCCCGCTAATCAAATTACTGAAACGGAAAGGGATTCTTCAGAGAATCTGATGCGGATAAAATTGGATGGCATTGCAGCCGTAGTCGGGGACTATGTCATCTTGGATTCCGATATCGACAAGACGCTCATCGATTTAAAGAGTCAGGGGGCTTCCACCGAGGACATCACCCGATGCGGGCTACTCGGCAAATTAATGGAAGACCGATTGTATGCGCATCAGGCCGTACAGGACAGTCTTTTGGTTTCGGACGATGAAGTAGCGGCCACTACCGAGGGCCAAATACAGGAATTGGTATCCAGGACCGGCTCCATGGCCAAATTGCTGAAGTTCTATAAGAAGGAGGACGAGGCTAGCCTGCGGGAGGAAATCAGTAAAATAAACAAACTGCGCATGCTGTCCGAGAAGATGCAGCGCGACATCATTTCCGAGATAGAGATTACCCCAGAAGAGGTGCGGCAGTTTTTCAATAAAATTCCGGAGAAGGAACGTCCCGTTTTCGGGGCCGAGCTGGAGATTTCACAAATTGTAAAGCAGCCAAAACCCACGGATGCAGAAAAGCAAAAAGTAATCGACAAACTCAATACCATTAAGGCGGATGTGGAGGATAATGATGCTAGTTTTAGTGTAAAGGCCATTCTCTATTCCCAAGATCCCGGCTCCAAGGCAAAAGGTGGGCTGTACAACGGTATCACCAAAAAATCTGGATTCGATAAAACCTTCAAGGATGTAGCCTTCAGTCTACGACAAGGGGAAGTTTCGGATCCTTTTGAGACCATGTTCGGTTTTCATATCATTTATATTGAAAAGATACGAGGTCAGGAAGTAGATCTTCGCCATATTCTTATTCAGCCCGAGATTTCCCAAGAAGCTTTGGATGCGGCCAAATCGGAACTGGACAGTATAAGGCAGAACGTGATGGATGAAAAGTTTACGTTTGCAGAAGCCGCACTGAATTTTTCGGATGAAAAGGAAACCAAATTTGATGGTGGCCTACTGCGCAATCCCACCAATTTTGATTCCAAATTTGAACTGACCAAAATGGATCCCACCCTGTACAATCAGGTCCGTAATTTGAAGGACAATGAAATTTCATATCCCATATATGAGGCGGATCCAAGAGGGGGCGGTCCCAAGTACAAAATCCTGAAGGTTACCAACAGATATGATGAGCACGAGGCGGATTTTGCACGGGACTACACCAAAATCCAACAGTTGGCACTTACGGAGAAACAATACAATGCCATAAAAAAGTGGATGGACGAACATATTAAGGAAACTTACATCAGCGTTAACGACGACAACAGAAACTGCAATTTTGCCAATAATTGGGTAAAGAATTAAAGGCATGTCAGACGTTACGGCGATTAACCGACTTGTAGAAAAAAATAGTGCGTTAAAACAGGAAATTGCCAAGATCATCGTAGGTCAGGAAAAGGTAATTGCGCAAATTCTTCTATCGATCTATACGGGAGGACATTCCTTGCTCATCGGCGTTCCAGGACTTGCCAAAACTTTGATGGTCAATACCATAGCCCGTACTTTGGGATTGGATTTTAAAAGGATCCAGTTTACCCCGGACCTGATGCCCAGTGATATTCTTGGAAGCGAGATATTAGATCAAAATCGGAATTTTAAATTCATAAAAGGGCCTGTATTCGCCAACATTATCCTGGCCGATGAAATCAACCGTACCCCGCCCAAGACCCAGGCTGCACTTTTGGAGGCCATGCAGGAACGTGCGGTTACCATTGCCGGGCAACGATACCAATTGGAACTGCCTTATTTTGTCTTGGCTACCCAGAACCCGATAGAGCAGGAAGGTACCTATCCCTTGCCCGAGGCACAATTGGATCGATTTATGTTTGCCATTGAACTCAAATACCCTTCGGTTCAAGAAGAAATTCAGGTGGTCAAGACCACTACAAACGATGAATTCCCGCAGGTAAGGGCACTTTTTAGCGCCCAGGAAATTGTGGAGATCCAGCATTTGGTACGGAGGATACCCGTGGCGGACAATGTGGTGGAGTATGCGGTAAATCTCGTCAATAGTACGCGGCCTGTATTACCTTCGGCCTCCGATTTCGTAAAACAGTATATCGATTGGGGGGCAGGACCTAGAGCCTCCCAGAACCTCATCCTTGGTGCTAAGGCCCACGCCGCCGTTCACGGAAAATATTCTCCCGATATCGAGGATGTTCGGGCTGTGGCCATGGGTATCCTTCGCCATAGGATTATCAAGAACTACAAGGCAGAAGCGGAAGGCATTTCCGAAGAGGAAATCATAACCCGACTTCTTTAGCAATTTCCCGATGAAAAGTGCAAAGGACCATTTTTCAAAACAATCCAATGCCTATAAAAAATACCGCCCTACCTATCCCGAAGCTCTCTACCAAGAATTATTGAAGTGGACAGGGCAGCGGGATAGCTGTTGGGATTGTGGTACGGGAAATGGTCAGGTGGCCTTGGCTCTTTCTCCCTATTTCCAATCCGTTTATGCCACGGATATCAGCCAAAAGCAGATTCAAAATGCTGGAAAAAGGGCCAACGTGATCTTTAGCGTGGGACGGGCCGAGAAAACCGGTTTTGAGGACAACCGGTTCGACCTGATCACCGTGGCGCAGGCCATTCATTGGTTTGATTTGAAAGCTTTTCAGAAAGAGGTGAGGAGAGTGTCCAAAAATGGGGGAATCCTGGCATTTTGGGGATACGGACTGTTGCGCGTTTCCCCTGCCATCGATGGCTTATTGGATGAGTTTTATGTAAACAGGATAGGTCCCTATTGGGATACCGAAAGAAGACATATTGACGCCGCTTACCAAACTATCGAATTGGACTTGAAGCAAATACCGATTAGGAACGATTTTGCCCTTACGGTTTCTTGGAGTTTGGAACGGCTGCAGGGCTATCTCAATACCTGGTCCAGTGTTCAGAATTACAAGTCCGTCCATAATGGGGAAAATCCCGTGGAAGAACTCATGGTTAAGTTGAACCGTATTTGGCCAAAAACCCAGGTCAAAACGGTAAAGTTTCCAGTTTTTATGCAGGCCAGGCGATTGGAGAAATAGGGCAAAAACCCCATTTTCCCCTTACTTTTTCGGCTGTGGGAACCAAAAAATAATCAAACCCGCAAAATTTTGATAATTCCCCTAAAATAGTTGCGTTAGACCTTCAAAAAATTTCATTGGCCCCTTGGATTTTCTTAATTTTACCCAATTGCAACAATTAAAACCTGGAATAGAATGGCATTTGATATTGACATGATAAAAACGGTGTATGCCAACATCGCTGAAAAGGTGGAAGCCGCCCGAAAAGTTGTGGGTAAACCGCTAACACTTTCAGAAAAAATACTGTATTCCCATTTGTGGGACGGCAAAGCCACCAAAGCCTTTGCACGCGGCAAGGACTATGTGGATTTTGCCCCGGACAGGGTAGCATGTCAGGATGCCACCGCACAAATGGCCCTATTGCAGTTTATGCATGCCGGAAAACCCAAAGTAGCCGTTCCCACTACGGTACATTGCGATCATTTGATCCAGGCCAAGGTAGGTGCCGAAGCGGATTTGCAAAGGGCCAACCAGACCAGTAATGAGGTATTTGACTTTTTGGAATCGGTATCCAACAAATACGGCATCGGATTTTGGAAACCAGGGGCCGGTATTATCCATCAAGTGGTGCTGGAAAACTACGCCTTTCCGGGTGGTATGATGATAGGAACGGATTCCCATACCGTAAATGCGGGAGGATTGGGCATGGTGGCCATCGGAGTAGGTGGTGCCGATGCAGTTGACGTTATGGCCGGAATGGCATGGGAGCTAAAATTCCCCAAACTGATCGGGGTCAAATTAACTGGAAAACTTTCAGGATGGACGGCACCCAAGGATGTCATCCTAAAGGTAGCCGATATTCTTACCGTAAAGGGAGGTACCGGAGCTATCGTGGAATATTTTGGCGAAGGGGCCACCTCCATGTCCTGTACCGGAAAAGGAACCATATGCAACATGGGGGCCGAGGTAGGTGCCACAACTTCCACTTTTGGATATGACGCGTCCATGGACCGCTACTTGCGGGCCACAGATCGATCTGATGTGGCCGATGCGGCGTTGGAAGTCAAGGAACACCTAACGGCGGATCCGGAAGTCTACGCCAATCCGGAAGACTATTTCGATCAACTGATCGAAATAGACCTTTCCACATTGGAACCCCACTTGAATGGACCCTTTACCCCGGATCTGGCCACGCCGATTTCAAAAATGGGCGAGGCCGCAAGGGAAAATGATTGGCCCATCAATGTGGAGGTTGGGCTTATTGGCTCCTGCACCAATTCCTCTTATGAGGATATTTCACGTGCCGCGTCTTTGGCGAAGCAGGTGGCGGATAAGAATCTAAAAACAAAATCAGAGTTTACCATTACGCCCGGTTCGGAACAAGTGCGATATACCATAGAACGGGACGGATTTATCGATACCTTCAACAATATTGGGGCCACGGTTTTTGCCAATGCTTGTGGTCCGTGCATCGGTATGTGGGATCGGTATGGAGATAAGGCCGCCAACGGCCCCCGAAATACCATTGTACATTCCTTCAACCGAAATTTTGCCAAACGTGCGGACGGAAACCCGAATACCCTGGCCTTTGTCGGTTCTCCGGAACTGGTGACCGCCATAGCCATTGCGGGGCGCTTGGATTTCAATCCCGTTACGGATAAGTTGATCAATGAGGAGGGTGAAGAGGTGATGTTGGACGAACCTAGGGGTTATGAGCTTCCACCGGAGGGTTTTGACGTCGAGGATGCCGGTTATATTGCTCCCAAGGCAGATGGATCCGATGTGGTAGTAAAGGTTAGCCCTACTTCCGAAAGGTTGCAGCTACTGGCGCCTTTTGAACCGATTTTACCGGAACAATTGCAGGGTATGAAGTTGTTGATCAAGGCATTTGGGAAGTGTACTACGGACCACATCTCTATGGCCGGTCCTTGGTTGCGCTATAGGGGACATCTTGATAATATTGCCAACAATACCTTGATCGGCGCGGTAAATGCGTACAACAAAAAAACGAACTTCATTAAGAATCAATTGGAAGGGGAGTACGGTGGCGTACCGGATACCCAAAGGGCCTACAAGGCGGAAGGGATCAAAACCATTGTGGTGGGCGACCACAACTATGGGGAAGGTTCCTCTCGGGAGCATGCCGCCATGCAGCCCAGGCATTTGGGGGTAGCGGCAGTGTTGGTCAAGTCCTTTGCCCGTATCCATGAGACCAACTTAAAAAAGCAGGGAATGCTGGCGTTGACCTTTGCGAATGAGAGCGACTACGACCTTATCCAGGAGGACGATACCTTCAATTTTGTGGATATTGCAGATTTTACACCGGAAAAACCCCTTACCATTGAGGTGGTTCATGCGGAAGGGACCAAGGACAACATCATTGCGAACCACTCCTATAACGACGCCCAAATCGGTTGGTTCAAGGAGGGTTCCGCGTTGAACGTGATAAAACGTGAAAACGCCTAACGGTAAATGAATTAATCTCAAAACTCCCGATTTCAGGGAGTTTTTTGTTTGAATGAAGCCATGAAGCGAAGCACCATTCTTACCCTTTTGGTCATAGCCTTTGTTTTGGCGCTGTTCCTTACGCCGCTAGGTTATCAGAGTAAAGTATGGTTAAATCAACTGGTGGCTACCACCCCCAATATCATTGAGGCCCAGAACAGGGACAGGATTGGAAATTATGATTGGACCCTAAAGGATGCCAATTGGGATTTCTTCAGCTTTCAAAAATCCAAAGGAAATGTGGTATTCATTAATTTTTGGGCGTCCTGGCGTTTGCCCTGTGCGGCGGAACTCAAGGATATCCAGAAATTGTATGACACCTATGGGAATCAGGTGGATTTTTATATCATCACCGATGAAGAGCGACCTCCGGTAGAGGAGTATATGCAAATTAAGGGCTTTACCTTTCCGGTCACCTATCTGATTATCGGTGAACCTGCACCTTTTGAGATTTTGGAGCCTCCGGCTTCCTATCTTCTGGATAAGGATGGAGCCATTGTGATACGGGAAGACGACATTGCGGATTGGGACAATTCCAAGATACATGACTTGTTGGATGAACTCCTAAAACAAGAACTCTAGTGAAATGGTCGAAACGAAATAGTGTAAAAACCCTGTTGCTTTTGGGATTGTTGGCCATGCTTATTTTTACACCCTTGGGAAATGGTGTAAAAGGCAGGGTTAAGGGATGGATCGCGTATGTTACGGCGAAGGCCAAGATGCAGAAGCAAACCCCTTTGGAATCTTACACTTGGGATTTGGAGGATACGGATTTTCGAGCATTCGATTTTGAGTCGCAAAAAGGAAAAGTTGTTTTTATTAATTTCTGGGCCACCTGGTGTGGACCCTGTGTTGCGGAAATGCCCAGTCTGGAAAAACTATACCATGCGTATGGGGACAAAGTTACCTTTTTGTTCGTAGCCCAGGACCGACCCGAACGGGTATCCCAATTTTTAAAAAGGAAAGGGTATGGTCTACCGGTCTATTATTCGGGTGCCCAACGACCTGAAGTGCTTACTTCCGAGACGTTACCTACTACCTACATTATCGACCGGGAAGGAAGAATGGTCTTGGTAGAGACCAATTCGGTGGATTGGTACCGTGTGGAAATTAGGGATATGCTGGACAATCTTACCGCGATCCAATGAGTAGGGAGGGCGATCAGATCACCACCATTACCTTTTTTAGATATACGACCCTCTGGGCAAGGATTTGGGCGTTCGGAATGATGCAATTCGCACACGGACCACTTTCCAAAGTGGCCGGACTCGAATTCTACAAACTCATGGGTAGCGGCAAAAAAAATTTCAACCCCTTTCCCGACTGGTCCGTGTATGCCTTGTTACAGGTATGGCAACGCCAAGAATTCGCCGATGATTTTTTCGGTAAATCACCTTTAATGGAACGCTATCGCAAGAAAAGTGGCGAGCAATGGACCCTATACCTGAAGAACATTTCGGTAAAGGGTCAGTGGTCCGGGGGAGATCCTTTTGCGAAAAGCACCAATTTGGATTCCTCCAATCCTTATATTACCGTACTTACTCGAGCCACCATAAAACCAGGTTTACTACTGAAGTTCTGGAAATTTGTTCCAACCTCGCAGAAAGGTTTGGTGGATAACACTGGATTGATCTATACCAAGGGCATAGGGGAAACACCGTTCGCCCAAATGGCCACCTTCAGTTTGTGGAGGGATGTGGAATCCTTGAAGGATTTTGCCTATCGTACTCGGGAACATCAACAGGCCATTCAAAAAACGCGTTCATTGGACTGGTACAAGGAAGAAATGTTTTCCCGGTTTCAACCGTATCGGTCGGTGGGCCAATGGGATGGAAAATATCAGCTTCCCGAATGGATCGGAAGTAAATAGAAAAGTAGGAAAAAGACCAATTGAGCGGAATACAGATGTACACATAAAATACGATTTCCTTTAACCTTTTTAATCTGTAGTATCATTTGAAAGATCAGGCTCAGAAAAAACCAAGAAACATAGTTTTCGAGGGATGCCAAATTACCCTCAAACGTCCAGAAATCCATTTGGTGGGCACTGTGTTCCATAAAAAAGTCCAGTCCAACCATAAGTACGGTAGCTAGTAGCACTCGGGCCACCCTCGATTTCACCAAAAGTTCCGCCGTACCCGCACAGGCAAAGGTAAGCAGCGCCCATAATGCACCGATCAAATAAGGGATCCCGTACAGTTTAGGGCCAAGATTTTCCCCGTATACATAGTCGCCGAAAAGAAGACCAAAATTTACCCCCAATGCTTCCGCCACTATCCCGCCGAAAAAGAAGATGCAAAAGGTAAGGACCTTCGCAAATGTATTAACAGGATATACCCAAAAAAAGAGGAAGAGGGAAATGACCAAGTTTAGGGGGGTTTTTTCTATAAACCATTCGAAGTGGCCGGCGAGAATCCCAATAATCGCCGATACGTGGAACAGCCATATGATCACTATCGCCCAACCGATCCTATTTTTAGGCCAAAACTTACGCATGTTTATTGGGTTTGGGGACCAATTCGTCCACAATTTTTGCGGAAAGGAGGCAAAGTGGAATGCCTCCGCCGGGATGTACGGAACCTCCACAGAAATACAGGTTCTTGATCGATCGGGTAAAATTAGGATGCCGTAAAAAGGCAGCGTATTTGGAGTTACTGGCCGCTCCGTACAGGGAACCCCTATAGGAGCTGGTTTGTGATGCGATGCCTACAGGGTTCAGCATGTGCTCTGTTGTAATATGTTGTTCCAGGTCGATACCTAGGAGTTGGTTCAGTTTGTTGATGACCACCCTTCGGGTCTTGGCCGTAAGATGGTTCCAATCCTGACCATAATCTCCAGGGGCGTTGATCATCACAAACCAGTTCTCATGACCTTGGGGTGCGTCCGAAGGTTCCTCTTTGCTGGTAATATTAATATAGACCGTAGGATCAGTATCTATCGTTTTTTGGTTAAAAATGGCGTCGAATTCGTTCGCATAATCAGCGCTGAAGAAAATATTGTGCAGATCCAATTCTGGAAACTGTCGGTTGATGCCCCAATAAAAAATCATGGCCGAACTGGAACGCTCCTGTTCCAGCACCTTTTTCGGAGGTTTTTGGTCCCTTAGCAACAATCGGTAGGTAGGGTTGATGTCCATATTGGAAACCACCACCTCCGCTGCATAAGTATCCTTATCGGATTGTACCCCAACCGCCTTTCCTTGTTGGACCTGAATCCGGTCGGCCTTTTCTCCAAACTTGAATTGAATGGACTGGCTGCAGGCCATTTCATATAAACTCGTCGTAATTCGGTGCATCCCACCTTTGGGAAAATAGGTCCCATAGTGCATTTCCAAATGAGGAATCATGGACATGATGCCCGGGGTTTTATAAGGTGAAGATCCATTGTAAGTGGCAAATCGGTTGAACAACTGCACTAGTTTCGGATGCTTAAAATATGATTGGTTTACGGAATGGAGCGAATGGTTGATATCCAACTTCCCAATTTTTAAGATGGCTTTTATAGTTTCCTTGGACAGGTAAGAACCTGCCTTGTGCAGGGATTTTTCCAAGAACAGCGGAGCCGTCAGTTCATATTTCATTCGGTTGTTCTCCAGGTATCTCAAAATGGATTTTTCCGATTCCTGAAAGTACTTCGCCGCTTCGCGGATAAACGTTTCCGTATCCGCGGGTACCGTAAAACGGGTGCCATCGTTCCAAAAATAGTGGCAGATGGTTTCCTTGCGGTAATAGGAAAAATTTGTTGGGGATTCGGATAAATCCAGAAGTTCGGTCACCAAATGGGGCATGGTGAATAGGGAAGGGCCCAGATCAAAGCGATATCCGTTTTTTTGAAGGGAATGTAGTTTCCCTCCCGGGTAGGTATTCGCTTCCAGAACGGTAACTTCATAGCCCTTTTTTCTGAGCCTAATAGCGGTAGCTATGCCTCCAATACCTGCACCAATAATAATGGCCCGGGCCATGGTGGTTACTTCTTAAAATATTTAAAGGGAACGAAAAGCATTCCAAAGCATTCCCCATCTTCCTTGCCCAAATGTTTGTGATGCATCTTGTGGGCACGGCGGATGCCGCGGGCATACCAATTGTTGGCATTCCTGAAGATTTTAAAGCGTTGGTGAATAAAAATATCATGCACCAGGAAATACGTGGCACCATAGGCCATGATACCGAATCCAATGGGCCAACCATACCAGAACCAGGTCATACTGGCTGTCATGATAAAGGACATGCTTACAACTGCATAGAAAATAAAAAAGGCATCATTTCGCTCAAACCAGGAATCGTGGTCTTTTTTATGATGGTCCCGGTGGAGGCTCCATAAAAAACCATGCATGATGTATTTGTGGGTAAACCAGGCCATGAATTCCATGATGCAAAAGGTTCCAATAAATAGGACGATCCAAATGAGTAGGTCCATTTTATACGAGATGTAGTTTGTAATTCACATAGGATTTGGCCAGTAAACCAATTTTTTGATAGTTGGGAACCCTTATCCGCGTGTTCTTGATTTCCAAAGAAGGTGTATTCTGTAACTTTTTTAGCAGCTTGTAATAATATTTGTATGCCGTATACACCCCAAATTTTGCTTCTTGCGGCAATTTCAGGATGCCATCGTATCCTTTGGCAAAGTCCGCCTTAATGTCGGCCACGATAACTTCTTTGGAAGCCTCGTCCAACTCGTTCAAGTTGGTATTGGGAAAATAGGTCCGGTTAAGGTCCTCAAAATCTTCCTTGAGGTCCCGCAAAAAATTGACTTTCTGAAAAGCTGAGCCTAAAGCCATGGCAGATTCCTTGAGTTCTTCATACATTTTTTCGTCGCCCTTTACAAATACCTTGAGACACATCAGGCCTACCACATCCGCCGACCCATAAATATAAGCCTTATACTCCTCATCCGAAAGATAAACGCTCTTTGTAAGATCCATCCGCATACTTTTCATAAAGGCATCGACCAAAGGTCGGGGTATGTTGTATTTGTGGTACGTATGCTGAAAAGAGTTCAAAATGGGATTCAAACTGATTTGATGTTCCAAGGCGTCGTGTAGGCTAATTTCAAAAGTATTGAACAAGCGGTTTTTATCATAATCGTGAAAGGTATCCACAATTTCGTCCGCAAATCGGACAAACCCGTAAATGTTATAGATATCCCCGCGTATGGAAGCATCCAACATGCGGGTGGCCAGGGTAAAGGAGGTGCTATACGATTCCGTAACGACCTTGCTGCAACTTTGGGAAACTCTGTCAAAAATAGCTTTCATTTGGGGTCTATTTCTGTTTAGCGATTAATTGGGAAACCAGTTTGCCCGAGATCAATGAGGGTGGCACTCCTGGTCCAGGAACCGTCAGTTGTCCGGTAAAGTATAGGTTCTTCACTTTCTTACTTCTGAGCCCAGGCCTAAGAAATGCCGTTTGCATGAGTGTATTGGCCATGCCGTAGGCATTTCCCTTATATGAGTTGTACTCGCTTACAAAATCGTTTACACAAAAGGATTCCTTAAAAAAAATCTGGCTTCGTATCTCCTGACCGGTTATCTTTTCAAACCGCTGCATGATCAAATCAAAATATTGGTCCCTAAGTTCCGGGGTATCCTCCAAACCAGGGGCTATCGGTACCAAAAAGAAACCCGCTTCGGCACCCTCCGGTGCCATACCATCATCCGTTTTGGATGGAAAATTGGCATAAAACAAAGGATTGGAAGGCCATTGGGGTGTGTCATAAATTTCTTGGGCATGCCGCTCAAAATCGGTGTCAAAAAACAGATTGTGGTGGGCAACTTCCGATATTTTTGTTTTGAAACCAATATAGAATAAAAGGGAAGACGGCGCAAAAGTCTTGTTATCCCAATAGGTCTCGGAATATTGTCGGTACGGTTCGTCCAATAAAGATTCGGAATGGTGGTAATCCGCACCGCTCAAAACGATGTCTCCATCGATATCGGTACCTCCACTACGAATGCCTTGTACCTTGCCGTCGGCGACCCTTATTTTTTCGACCGGACTTTCTGTAAATATGCGGACCCCAAGGGACTCGGCCAACTGGCGCATGGCCTTGATAATTTCATACATACCCCCTTTCGGGTGCCAGGTTCCCAGTCCAAAATCGGCAAAGTTCATAAAACTGTAAAAGGATGGGGTCTTGCTCGGTTTTGCACCCAGAAAAAGTACGGGAAATTCCAAAGCAGAAACCAGTTTAGCATTCTTAAAATTCTTTCGTACCTCACCGCTGATGGTCTTAAAGAATTGATCCACCCTAAGAACGGTATCCTTGGTCACCAATTCAAAAGGGGAAAGACCTGGGCGCAATACTATGTTGTTTATGGCAATTTCATAGTTTTCACGCGCCTTGCCCATAAACTTTAGGAGCGGATCGGAACTGCCACGTTCCACGCGTTCAAACTCGGTGCAGATTTTCTCCAGGGAATCCCCAATGGTCATGGTATCGTCCGAAAAAAAAATTTTATATGCCGGACTCAGTTTGTCCAGTTGATAGTAGTCCGATGTTTTCTTTCCGAAGTCTGCAAAAAAGCGATCAAAAATATCTGGCATCCAGTACCAACTGGGTCCGATATCGAAGGTGAAACCGTCCCTTTGTAGTTGCCTTGCCCTACCTCCGACCGTACTGTTCTTCTCATAAACTTCCACCTTAAAACCTTCTTGGGCCAGATAGCAGGAAGCCGAAAGCGAGGAAAAACCAGAGCCTATGATGATGACCTTTTTGTTCATAGCAAGGGATGGGGCACTACATTAAATTACAACTCATTTACCACCTGTTCAATGGAAGTAAAGGTCTTGACATAATCCGGATATCCGGATTCCCTTAGGTATCGGGTCTGGTATCCTAATAACCACAGATTGGGTTTGTCATAACCTTCCACCATTTCAGAAAACTCCTCAACATACTTTTGAAGTCTTTCCTTGGCGGGTGCCACCGTAAAATAGGAAATAAAATAGAGATTATCGAAATATTTCAGCACATCCTTAAGGGTTTCCAAAGGAACGGTCTGACCGAGATAAATGGATTTGTAACCTCTTAGGATAATTTCATAATTCAGGTAGAGCAACCCGATTTCATGAATCTCGTTTTCCGGAAGAAACGGGACAAAAAGCTTATCCGTTTTGGTAGGCTCCAAATGTTGAAGCTTTTCCGTATTGATCAGAATTTTTTGTTTGATCAGACTGGTAATAAAGTGTTCATGCGCTGGACTTATGGTGTCCGTTTGCCAGAGTAGGCCCAATTCGTTGAGTAGCGGAATAAAAACCTCATAAAAAATCTCCCGGAAAGATTTATCGATTAATAAACTGTTGTAGGTGTTTAAAAATAACGTTTGATCAAAGTTGACCATCGCCAACTTAAAGGCGCTGATGGCATGGCTCTTAATACTGTTTTTTGCAACAATTTCCTTGACTTTCAGGGGGATATCCTGTTCTTGTATCTTTGCGATTTTCGATATCTTATAACCATTGTTGTACAAAAGGGTCACGTTCAATAGCTTTTGAAGGCTACTAAGACTATAGGTCCTAATGTTTGTACTCGTTCGCTCAGGGGAAAGCAGGCCGTAGCGTTTTTCCCAAATACGGATGGTGTGCGCTTTGATTCCCGAAAGATTTTCCAAATCCCGGATGCTGAAGAACTTTTTTACATTGTTCATACTTTGCGAGAAAAGTTTAAACAAATTTACAATTAAAAACGGACCAATATCCCATAGGGTTGTTAAAGTTTCAGTAAAAAAGGGATTCTTTTAACAAAGGGATCGGAAATGTAAGGCTGCCAAGGTGCTTTTTTTCAATAAATTGATATATTGAGGTCCCTTTCCATTTCAGGTGCTGAAGTGTCATTTCGGTTCGTCCTCCAAAGGCTTTGAATAGGAGTAGGGTAAGAAAAAATATGATATAAAGCTGAAAATATGATAAGAATACTGGGTCTGATCGGTTTGTTGGTGCTAGCTAGTTCCTGCAAGGAAGATAAAAAGAAAATGGACGTTGTAGCGGATACGATGAAGACGGAAACCGTAGCGGAATCGGAATGGGTCTCCTTAATGGACCCCAATCTTTGGCGGGGCTTTAACGAAGCATCACTTCCCGACAATTGGCAATTTAAGGACGAGGTCATCGAATGTTATGGAACAGGCGGGGATATCGGTGGCGACATCATAACCAAGGAGCGTTATGATAATTTTGAATTGTACCTGGAATGGAAAATTTCAAAAGGAGGCAACAGTGGAATTTTTTACCATGTGGTGGAGGACAGTATCTACAAGGCACCCTATGAAACCGGTCCTGAATATCAGCTATTGGATGATGAAGGTTTTCCGGGCACCGTTGAGGATTGGCAGGCCAGTGGGGCCAACTATGCCATGCATGTGGCGGACAAGTCCAAAAAGGTGTTAAGGCCCATAGGGGAATGGAATACTTCAAAGATCATATTCGATAAGGGAACCGTGGAGCACTGGCTCAACGGAGAAAAAATTGTGTCCTTTAACAAGTATTCCGAAGATTGGAAGACCAAAAGGAATAGTGGGAAATGGAACGATTTCCCCGATTACGGAAAATCCGATTCCGGTCATTTGGGCCTGCAGGATCACGGTGCCGGAGTCTGGTTCCGGAAGGTCAAGGTCAGGCCATTGTAACACCGATTCGAAAAGACCCAAAAAAAATGCCATAACAAAGTTTGTCATGGCATTTCCTGTGCGCACGAGAAGACTCGAACTTCCACGGCCTAATGGCCACTAGCCCCTCAAGCTAGCGCGTCTACCAATTCCGCCACGTGCGCCCTCCACTTAAAATGAACGGCAAATATAACAAAGTATTTTCATAGATCTTTCGGGTTAAGGGATTGGAATTTTTCCTTATCGAAATTTTCAATGTAGACCCGATTGGACAGCATTGCCACAGGGCTTACCAATAATGTTATATTTCACTTGAAAATCAGACGAATGGTCGACCAAGGTTGACAAAAACCCAGTTTTCCCGTATATTTAGTCAATGAAAAACCCTGATTTAAGGTAGATGTTATAAATCAGTTGCTTTCGGCATTTACGCCATTATTTATGTATGGCGCATAGTTCCCCATTATGGATTGGATGAAAAAAATGGTTACCGTTAAGGCTTTTCTGGGAGGGTTGCTTTGTACCCTGTTTTTAGTGGGTTGTGGAGTGGACAAACCCCGGGAAGTCGAATTGGCGGAAGCCCAACTCCCCGAGGTCGTCGATTTCAATTACCACATTAAGCCCATCCTTTCGGACAGGTGCTTTGCCTGTCATGGGCCGGACAAAAAGAACCAAAAAGCCAGCTTACGTTTGGATATTGCCGATTCGGCCTATGCGGTCCTGCATTCCGGCAAGGGGGTGGCCATTAAACCGGGTAAACTCGGCAAAAGCGAGGTATACCACCGAATGGTGTCCACTGACCCCGATCAAATCATGCCTCCACCCGAATCCAATCTCACCCTAAGTCCCTTGGAGATAGCCTATATCAGCAAATGGATCGAACAGGGCGCGGAGTACAAGCCCCATTGGGCCTTTACCAAACCGGAAAAAAAACAGGTTCCCGATGCCGGGGAGGGCTGGGCCGAAACCGAAATCGATCACTTTATCGCCGCCAAACTAAAGGAAAACAATATCGAACCTTCCCCTCAAGCACGTCGGGAAATACTGATTCGGAGATTATTTTTTGACCTCACGGGTCTACCTCCGTCTACGGCCGAGGTAAAACGGATCATGGCGGACGCTACCCCGGATTATTATGAACGTCTGGTGGATAGCCTATTGGCCTTGCCCGCCTATGGTGAACGTATGGCGGTACATTGGTTGGATGTGGCCCGTTTTGCGGATACCGAAGGATACTTGGATGATTTCCATCACGAAATGTGGCCCTACCGAGATTGGGTCATCGATGCCTATAACCGGAATTTGCCTTATGACGATTTTGTACTTTGGCAGGTAGGGGGAGATCAGATGCCGGAAAGTACCCATGAGCAACGGCTGGCCACGGCTTTTAACCGTTTGCACAAACAGAATTCCGAGGGCGGGGTCATCCCGGAGGAATTCAGGGTCGATTACGTGGCCGATAGGACCAATACCATAGGAACTGCTTTTATGGGACTTACAGTGGCCTGTGCCCGCTGCCACGACCACAAGTACGACCCCATTTCCCAAAAGGATTATTTTCAACTTTTTAGTTTTTTCAATAGTACGGTAGAGCGGGGAGATGCCATATTTGCATTTAACTCCATCGAAAATGGCAATGATGCCCCTCCCGAGCTTTCCATGAACGCAGGACCTGTAATGCCGGTACCCGGGGACGAAAAAGTTGCAAAAATATGGGAATTTATAAAAGATGAAATTAAGACAAAATCATCACAGATAACCGAGGAAGTGGACCAAAGAAAACCCTTGGCCAAGGAATGGGCCAGAACGGGTCCATCACACAGGATTTTGGAGAAAATTGTGGATGATGCCACTATGGTGTACCTCGATTTTGATCGATCCGCGAATGGAAAGAGTAGGGATCGGGCCAAAGGCTCCAAGGATGCAAAATATCACGGGCATGCCTTTGTTCCGGGCAAAAAAGGACTTGCCCTGGAATATCAGGAGGGGCAATTGATAGCGGATGGTAGCAGGATCAGTTTTGAAAGAGTGGAACCCTTTACGGTGAGTTTTTGGATCAAGACCCCAAAAGAATTCGACGAGGCCCGGGTGTTCTATAACGGCAACGGACGCATTCAAGGGTATCGGGGATGGGATGTGGTATTGGACAGCACCCGATTGTCCTTTAGGTTGAGTCACGCGCATCCGTTTCAGTCCTTGGATTTGCGCTTAAAGGAAGAATTGCCGTTGGATCAATGGCATCATTTTGTATGGACCTATGATGGTTCCAGCGATGCCCGTGGCATGAAAGTCTATCAAAACGGAAAACCAGTACAGGCTGAAATACTTCGGAACAACCTCCTAAGATCGACGAAGCCCTATACCGATACCCGAGCCACAGTCTATATGCACTATCAAGGCCTTATTTTGGGAGCGAGCCATTACGACCAGCATTTTGATGGTGGTTATTTGGATGAGGTCCGTATTCTTAATATAGAGTCGGGGGCGCTGGTGGCACAATACCTCTATGACCAGAAAGCCGGACAAGAGTCTTTCCAAAAGGCAATGGCTTCCACATCGGAGGCGGCGACTGAATTTTATGCCTTGCATTTGGACGAAAAGTTAAAAGAGGAGCGTGCCGCCCTACGAGAAATTCAACTTCGGGAGGTCCAGACCATGGACACAGTCCAGGAAATTATGGTCATGGGCGATATGGATGAGGAACGGCCTACCCATATATTAGATCGTGGGCAATACGATTCACCTACGGAAAAGGTCGGGCGGGATGTTCCTAACACCATTCTGCCTTGGCCCGAGGATTTACCCCGTAATAGATATGGTCTGGGAAAATGGCTTATACATGAGGACAATCCACTAACGGCCCGCGTAGCCGTAAACCAGATTTGGTACCTCATGTTCGGTAGGGGATTGGTTGCCACCAACGAGGATTTCGGGAATCAAGGTGCCCTGCCCAGTCATCCCGAACTTTTGGATTGGTTGGCGGTCGATTTTATGGAAAACGGATGGGATGTAAAACGTCTGGTCCGGCAAATGGTCACCTCGGCCACCTACCGGCAATCCTCTGTGGTACGGGAAGATTTAAAGGACATTGATCCGGACAACGTACTCTTGGCCAGGAGCCCCAGATACCGGCGATCGGCGGAAATGGTCAGGGATAATGTCTTGGCGGCCAGTGGTCTGCTACAGCCTAAAATTGGCGGAAAATCGGTATTCCCCTACCAGCCGGAAGGCCTGTGGCGGGAAACCATTACACATGCCTTTTTCCCGGAATATGAAGTGGATTATGATAACGGCCTATATCGACGGAGCCTCTATACGTTTTGGAAACGTAATGTTCCGGCACCCAATATGTTGATTTTTGATGCTTCCAATCGGAGCGAATGCCAGGTGGAACGGCAACGCAGTAATACGCCCCTTCAAGCACTGGTCCTATTGAACAGCCCGCAGGTTATAGAGGCGTGTCGGGTGCTTTCCGAAAAAGTGTGGCAGGAGGCCTCCTTTGAGCTCCCCGGAGCTATCGACGGAATTTTCATGGCATTGGTGGGAAGAGCACCAACGGAACGGGAAAAGGATATCCTGACCCGACAATATAGGGAGGAGAAGGACTATTTTGCCTCAAAACCTAAGGAAGCAAAGAAGTTTTTGGCCATTGGGGCCATGGAACCGGCATCGGAAATACCCATGATAGAGAATGCGGCATTGGCCCGCGTGGCCAATACGGTCTTGAACTCCACGGAGGCTTATTTTAAAAATTAGGACAATGGATTATAGCAAGGACATTCGCAAGGCGGAATATCTAAAGGATAGAAGGGAATTTCTGCGGACCACCACCCGTGGTCTGGGTAGTTTGGCCCTGGGAAGCTTAATTTTCCCCGATCTTTGGGCCGCTTCCAAGCCCAAGCCCAAGCTAGTGGCCAATCCAGGTAGGGGAGGGGTTCTTTCCGGCCCGCACCATACACCTAGGGCCAAACGCGTTATTTATCTTTTTCAGAGTGGTGGACCCAGTCAGTTCGAACTTTTTGATTATAAACCCGAGCTGATGAAACGTTGGGGTGAGGAGATTCCCGATTCCGTGAGAAACGGTCAACGGGTTTCCGGTATGTTGGCCGCCCAATCCAGTTTTCCTTTGGTGGGATCCAAGTTCAAATTTCATCAGCACCTAAAAACCGGAGGATATTTTAGCGAATTGATGCCCTATACTTCTGGTGTCGCCGAGGATATTTGCATGATCAATTCCATGTATACCGAAGCCATCAACCACGAACCGGCCGTTATTTTCATGCAAACGGGATCACAACAGGTCGGAAGACCTAGTATGGGTTCCTGGATGAGCTATGGATTGGGAAGCTCCAATGATAATATGCCGTCTTTTATAGTGCTTTTATCCAAAGGCAAGAATGGGGCCCAAAACTTGAATATGCAGGCCTGGAACAGCGGCTTTTTGCCCTCACATCACCAAGGGGTGCGATTCCGCTCCGGTGCCGATCCCGTTTTGTATCTGAACAATCCCTCGGGAATCGATCAACAAAGCCGTAGGCGTGAACTGGATTACCTTTCCGAACTGGAGGCCGAGCAAAAAAAGGTCTGGGGCGACCCCGAGATCGATTCAAAAATAAGTCAGTATGAAATGGCCTATCGCATGCAGGCCAGCGTCCCCGAAATTACCGATATTTCCAATGAACCGGATTATATCTTTGATATGTACGGTGAGGAGGCCCGAATTCCGGGAACCTATGCCTACAATTGCCTTATGGCCAGACGATTGGCGGAAAACGATGTCAATTTCATCCAGTTATATCACATGGGATGGGACCAACATGGTAATTTACCCATTCAAATTACCGCAATGGCGCAATCCGCTGATCAAGCTTCGGCCGCCCTGGTCAAGGACTTAAAACAACGCGGTCTGTTGGAAGATACCCTGGTCATCTGGGGTGGAGAATTCGGGCGTACCAGTTTTTCGCAAGGGAAGTTGACCAAGGACAATTATGGCAGGGACCATCACCCGAGGAGTTTTAGTATGTGGATGGCCGGAGGAGGCATTCAAGGAGGGACCGTCTATGGAAAAACCGATCCCTTTGGTTACAATATTGTGGAAAATCCGGTACATGTACACGATTTTCAAGCCACTTTACTCCATTTATTGGGTATTGACCATGAGCGTTTGGTCTTCAAACATCAAGGCAGAAGATATCGGCTTACCGATGTACACGGCCATGTGGTCAAGGACATTCTCGCTTAAAACGTAGCAGCGGGAAGCGGTCACGGGCTTTACCGACCATTCGGCACTTGGGTTCAACTATACTTATCTTCCATTCGTCTACAGGATTACGTCGCCCATCTACAATAACGGCATGAAACACGGGCAAATCCCGAAATTTGGCAGGAATTCCAAGAGCGTTGACATGAACATCCTATTTATCGAAGATGACAATATTGAGCAGATGAAATTGGGCCGAACCGTTTCCAAGCTTCAGCTTAAACATCAAATTAGCGAGGCAAAGAATGGGGAGGAAGCCTTGCAAAAACTCAATTCCGGTGAACCTTTGCCGGACATCATATTACTGGACCTGAATATGCCGAGGATGAGCGGAATAGAATTCCTGAAAATTCTTAAGGCACACGACACCTTGAAATATCTACCCACGGTAATACTCACAACTTCCGAAAACCGGGCCGATCTGCTGGAATGCTATAAAATCGGAATAGCGGGATACGTCATTAAGCCCTTAAAATATGAGGAATACCACTCCAAACTACAAAAGGTTTTGGAGTATTGGGAGGTTAACGAATTGGTGAAAGGCTAACAGAAAAGCGCATTTCACAACATTATTTCCCTATTAAGTATTACTTTTCTTACTTTTATTTTTGAAATTCAATCAAAATGAAGGGAATTGTTTTTACGGAGTTTTTGGAAATGGTCGAGTCCAAATTCGGTTTGGAGACCGTTGATACGATTATCGAGAAGGCCGAACTGCCCTCGGACGGGATCTATACCTCGGTAGGTACCTACGATTTTAACGAGATGGTGAACTTAATAACCGGATTGAGCGAGGAGGTCGATATTCCCGCGGGAGATCTGATCTATACCTTTGGTCTTTACCTGTTTGAAAGTCTCGGCAAGGTCCATCCAGAAGTGATACAAAGTTATAAATCCCCCTTGGGACTCCTATATTCCATTGAGGACCACATTCACGTACATGTAAAAAAACTCTACCCGGATGCCGAACTGCCGGCATTTAAGATCTTGGAAAAGACGGATGATTCCATTTCCATGATCTATTCCTCTTCCCGTGGCCTATATCGTCTGGCCCATGGGCTAATGCAGAAGACCTTTGAACATTTTAATGGAACGGCGCAAATCAATTACCAACTTCTAAAGGAAGATGGTACAGAAGTGAAATTTGACATTATCCAAAATGGATAACAAAGAGGTCGTTCTTCTCAAAAGGGCGCTGGAACGACAAAAAAAAGCTCGTCAGCAAGCCGAGCGCATATTGGAGGAAAAATCCAAGGAGCTTTATGATGTAACCCATCACCTTAAGCAGGCCAATAGCAAATTGGAGAACTTACTTTCTGAAAAAGCCTCCGAAATGGACGGCGCGTTCCTCAACATTATTGATCCGTACGTAGTGATGGACCTGGAGGGCAATGTACTTAATATGAACTCCTCCGCCAGGGAGTTTCTGGGTTACGACCAGCATAAGGAGGCCGTAAACCTATCCAAACTGGTACACCCGGATTTTGTCCAATATACGGCAGAGTCCTTTAAATCCTTGCTGGAAGTGGGTACGCTAAAAAACTATCGGGCAAAAATAAAGGTCAAGGACCGGTCCGAGAAATGGGTGCAGATCAACAGCAGTTTGATCTACGACAAGGCGCATCGGCCCATTGCAGCCCAAGGTATTGTTAGGGACATCACCCAGGAGATGGAAATCAAGGGATTGCTCGGGGAACAAAAAAAACAGCTTGATATCATTGTCGAAAATTCGCCCCTCGGTATCGTACTCGCCGATAATGGGAAAATCATCAAGACCAATACCACCTTCCGGGAGTTGCTCGGCTATGGATCCGAAGAACTCGACAACAAACTTGTTAAGGATATTTCGGTTCCCGACGCCGGTGATACTACCCGGACCATGATGAAAGAAATGAACCAGGGCCGTTTGGATAAATTTGCCGTGGTGAAAAAATACCGTAGAAAAGACGGTTCTTTTTTACTGGCCAAAACTTCGGTAAGCGCGGTACGAAATTCCAGCGGCGAGGTGGAGTACCAAGTGGCGCTCATCGAGGATATTTCCAAGGAAATGGAGGCAGAGGAACAATTGAGGGCCTCTGAAAATCGACTGGCTACCCTGATTTCCAATCTGCAGACAGGCGTTTTGCTGGAAGATGAAAATCGAAAAATTGCCCTGACCAATCAAATGTTCTGTTCCCTATTTAAGATTCCGGCCTCCCCCCAAGATCTTATAGGTGCGGATTGTAGTGATGCCGCCGAGCGGAACAAAGTCCATTTTAAGGACGAGAAGGGTTTTGTAACCCGTATCGAAACTATTCTTAAGGAACGAAAACTGGTCTTGTCGGATGAACTGGAAATGGCGGACGGAAGGATCTTGGAGCGCGATTACATCCCCATTTTCAACAACGGAAAGTACAAAGGACACCTATGGACCTACCAGGATGTTACCCTACGTAAGAACTTTAAGAGGAACCTGGAAGCGGAAAAGGAAAAATACAGCAATATCATCGCCAATATGAATTTGGGATTGATAGAGGTGGACAACGACGACATCATTCAATTGACCAACCAGAGTTTTTCCAAGATGAGCGGATTCGCCGAGGAAGAGCTTTTGGGGCAACCGGCTACGGATATTCTTAGGGTCCAGAACAGGGAGGTGGTAGAGGAGCGGACCGATAATCGTCTCAAAGGGATTTCGGATTCCTACGAGATTGAAGTGCTGCACAAAGATGGTTCCTTACGGCATTGGCTGATCAGCGGCGCACCGCGCTATGACGATGCCAAGAATGTTATCGGTTCCATAGGGATCCATCTGGATATTACCAATCAAAAGCAATTGGAACTGCAAAAGGAAAGGCTCTTGCAAGAATTGGAAAAGAGCAATCAAGGGCTACGGGAGTACGCCCATATCGTATCCCATGACCTCAAATCCCCCCTGCGTAGTATCAGTGCCCTGTCCACTTGGCTGACCGAGGACTATCACGATGTATTGGATGACAACGGAAAATTCAATCTACAGCAAATCCAGGAGAAAATTGAAGGCATGGACCATCTGATCGATGGCATCCTCAAATATTCCAGTATCAATAGCGACGGCCTGGACCAAACTGCAGTTGACCTGAATATCGTAGTACAGGAAATCCGGGAAATCATTTTTGTACCGGACCATGTTAACATCATCATCATGAATCCCTTGCCCACCCTTAATGCGGACAAGACCCGAATACACCAATTGTTCCAGAATCTGATCAGCAACGCCGTGGTCAACATTGAACGGGAGGAAGGGCTGGTGGAAATCAGCTCCTGCGATAAAAAGACCCATTGGGAGTTCCGTATTAAGGACAATGGCGTGGGCATCCCCAAGGAATACCACGAAAAGATTTTTAAGATATTCCAATCCATAGGCCATGGGGAACGTTCCACAGGAATCGGTCTTTCCATTGTAAAGAAGATTATCGACCTATATGAGGGGAACATTTGGCTGGACAGCGAAGTAGGCCAGGGAACCACCTTTTATTTCACTTTAAAAAAATAGCATGAAGAAAGCTCCTAACCTCACCTATATCAAGGAACTTGCCGGCGACGATGCCGCCTTTCAAGAAAAGTTCATCCAAATATTGAAGGATGAATTTCCTGTAGAGGCCGCTACCTACCAGGTGCACATCCTTAGGGAGGAACCCCGCTCGGCAGCGGAAGTCGTACATAAGCTCAAACACAAGTTCAACATTCTAAGCATGGAGGAGGCCTACACCTATGCCGTTCGCTACGAGGAAGAACTGAGGGCGGGACAGACCCGCATGCACGCCGGTTTCCGTAAAATATTGCAAACCATTAAGGACTACCTAAATACCATTTAGCATGAACTGTATTATAATTGATGATGAAGCGGCCGCACGGGCCATAGTGGGAAAGCTTTGTTCCCAAATACCCGATTTGGATGTAATCGAGGAGTTTGACAACGCCATTGATGCGATTAAGTTTTTGAATCAGCAGAACATCGACGTGGTTTTTCTGGACATCCATATGCCGGGATTTAGCGGTATCGACTTTGTACAGACCTTGAAGAATCCGCCCAAAGTGGTCCTGACCACGTCGGATACGGATTTTGCCATCGCCTCTTATGAGTATGAGGCCATTGTGGATTACTTGGTCAAACCCATAGCTGCGGAACGCTTTGAAAAATGTTTACAGAAAGTGCGGAATTCATTGGCCCAACAACCCAAGGTCACTAACACGGAACGCCCGTCGGAATTGGGCGAGGACCTGTACATCAACATCGATAGGCGATTGATCAAACTGAAATTGGACGAGATCCAAGTAGTCGAGGCCAAAGGCGATTATATAGACATCAAGACCCAGGGCGAGGACTATCATGTACATACCACCTTAAAGAAGATCAAGGAAAAATTACCGGAGCAGCTTTTTCTACAGATCCATCGATCCTATATCATCAACTTTACCAAAATTATTGATATTGAGGATAATAGCGTGCTTATCGAAAAGAATGTGATTCCGATTAGCCGCTCCAATAGACCGGAACTGATGCGCCGATTGAACCTGCTTTGATCCTTTCCCCTTAAGCCGTCTACCTTTGGTCTACAGCTAAGTTCCATTCACCTATCCCCATCCATAGAGTTGCGGATCCCTACGTATATTTGGAGGTATAAAACGAAGTGTAACACCAAATCCAGATATCATGAAAACTTATGTACTTATCTTTGCATTAAAAGCTTTGATCACCGGACTTAAGACCGTTATCAGCACCGTAGTGGTAGGTACCGCTATGGCTATGGCGGGATTACTGTAAATCCCTAATGTTTTAGTAAAAAAAGCGCCGAGAAAGGCGCTTTTTTTGTACCCGATCCTTTCTTTTTAAACCTCATAAAGTCCCATCCCCACGGAAGTACAATTCGACTACAGCAAAAGGTCATCCACCGAAGGTTGTTCCAAATCGCCGTTTTTCGTACGGATATTTGTCCCATAAACTAAAACCTACTTGATATGAAATCATTTCTACTACTATTGGCCACTTTATCCCTAATGTCCGTGGGGTATGGACAAGACTATAATTTTTTGGGGGAATACACCTCGGATGGTACGCCCCTGTATTTTGACGACAAAGACGAAGTGTCCCAGGAAACCTTGGATCTTATTGCGGATGCCCTTCCCGAGGGCTTTCCTGTTCCCGATTACAATCCACAGTACATCACCTCGGGATATGATACCGATGTGGTGCTCAACGAACCTGCCGAAGTTTGGGTGACCTTTGTTGGGGAAGGTGCGGGCTACAAGAACGTACTTGGTTTCTATACCTATGAGGCGGGAAATCCATCGGCCATAAAACCAGCTCCGGAGGATATCACCATCATCTTTCCCAACGTGTCGGCCAAGAACAGTGGGGGAAGCCTGGAGGCGGGGCATAAGGTGAAAATTGGAACCTTTTCCGAGGGTACTGCCATCGGTTGGGTATTGTTGGCCAATGGATGGAAGGGGCATGTTACGCCGGGCTTGTGGCAATTGTTTTCCGGAACACAGTACAATCCGGAATCCGATGAAAGTCTCCGCTATCACAACGTGCTTTTGAACGATCCGGACAACGAGCGGATTATCTTGGGATTTGAGGATATCCGTAGGGACTATGCCAGTTGCGACCAGGATTTCAACGATGCCCTGTTCTATATTACCGCCAATCCCTATACGGCCATAGAGACGACCAACTACAACAAAATTACGGACCATGCGCCCGTAAGTTCGGGGAATGACGGTGGCCTGGAAAGTAATGGGGATTTGGCCCGCTTGATCGCCCAACGGAATTTTGACCGCAACAAGACCAATAGCTTTAAGAACACCCAAAAAAACCAAAGCAAATATGATAAGCGAACTTATAAGTCCATGGGTGCCAAATCGGGCAATCTGGACGCCTATTTTCCGGAATCCGGCATGTTCGGCACGGAAACGACCTATGTATCCAGCCCTGAGGACCTGTTGAACATCACCAATGCCGAAAACATTTTTTCCATAGACTATTATCAAGGTACCGATCGTGTTTCCGCAGCCCTGGCCACGGAGACCAAGGGCAAGGTGTACAACCACACCAAGACTATTTGCGATCGGTTGAACGATTCCCAATTGTTGGATGTGCGTACCGTTACCTTGCAAGGACATGAATTGGTCTATTCGCAATTGCAGCGGGCCAACGGGTCCACCGAATATGCGCTGACCTTTTCCGTGAAAAATGAGGGATCCGTACAGCGATTGTATAGCTTATGGAATCTGGATGCCTATCCCCAAGGGGATTACCGCAACTTTCAGGTATGGGGCAATACCATGGGGCAGGTAACCACTTTGGTGAACCATATTTTGAATACCCTTAGCGAGGAAAAAGCCTTAAAGACTTTTAAGGGTTCGGATATCCTTCCTACCGTCTTTATGAAGAATGGGTACTACCGGAACGGAAAACTCCACCTGCAGGTGGTCAACAAGGTAGGAGCCAGTTGGTTGAACATCGATGGCAACTATAAGGTGAGCGAGCAAGAGGAAGAGCGTAATTTGAACAAGATGATCAGCCTAAGCGGTGCCTGGGAAGAGGAGGTGATCGTGGATACGGGGCATTTGTTCGATATTGGCATATCCATTTTGGCGGAGAATTCCTATCAGCACGATGCCATGTACCTGGCGGACGGTCCCTGGGGCGCCGATATGAACCGCAATGTGGATGCCATTGCTGATTTTGAAATCAGCGAACATACGGATGATGAAGCTACGGAAGGTCATATCATCGAGCGTGGCGTACGTGCCAAAGGGGAAGTTCGGGAAACCATCAATATTTTCCGGAACCTATTGGCTGGAGACCTGCAATTCGATAGGACGGACTATGATTTCCTAAAATTCAATATTCAAAACGACCGACCGATAGAAGTCAGCTTGGTCACGGATGCCACCGACCTTTGGGAAGAACGCCTACGTTTTGCTGTAGAACCCCATACGGATACTACCGAAAAACGTATTTCGCTAGCGGACTTTACCAATCATGAGGGACAAGCCGTGGACTTCCAGCGGATCAAGACCATTGTTTTCTCCGTACAGGGGGACTACCAGACCTATGTCCCTTTTCATTTGGAAATTGGGGAGATGGCACTTACCGCCCTAGGTATGCCGGAAGAAATTAAGGAAGAGGAGCCCGCTGAAGAGGAAATGGTGGTGGAGGAATCGGCTGAAGCAGAAACGGAGAGCATCACCGACAATGATGAGGTTGACAATTTTGGGGTGCACACAGCGGTAGAAGAGGTGCAACTACGGCATTACCCCAACCCGTTTACGGAATATACGGTGGTCACTTTGCCTGCCATTACCCAAACAGTGGCCGTTAGCTTAACGAATTTAGGCGGTCGCACGGTATTTCAAAATACCTTGGATACGCAAAGGGGTGGATGCTCGGTACGTCTGGATGTACCGGGACTACCACCGGGGATGTACATTTATACCATCATGGATGCCCAAAACGGAAGGACCTATCGGGGCAAACTGATTAAAGAGTAGACTCTTGGGCTAATTCAACTCCCGTGTTTATTTGGGAGGGGGAAGTGCGTTTTTTAGTGGGATTCGGCCCCGTCTTTGGACGGGGTCGTTTTTTTACCCCCCCCAAAATCCCTATTCGCTAACCCATAAACGGATTACTTCCCAAAACAATTTCACCAGGATGATATATGGACTCCGTTTATTCAAGCAAAGCCGTATTTTTGATCAGTGAGGAGTGATGAGTGGATAATGGTTAGTGGTAAGTGGTAAGTGATAAGTGAAGAGTGGTAATTGGTAAGTGTTGAGTGGTAAGTGGTAAGTGTTGAGTGGTGAGTAATTGGGGATATGGGACATTGCAGATTACCCTAGAAACCATGCCGGATGTATGCATTGTACTATTTGTCTAATAAAATTGATCACTAAGTATTTTAGTTGGTAGCCACGAGAAAATTAAAGTCAGTACCCATGTATAGAATGCTGCTATTATCATTTTTTTTTGGCATGGCCTTTATTGCGTGTAATGAAAAACAGGAGAATACGGGCGGATGGTATTTGGTTTACGAGAACAATAGCGCTGGAAAAAAGGTCACGGGCAGTAAGGACGACCTTAAAAAGGCCATAGACCAAGGATGCCCGGTCCGGCTGGCGTGGACCGTGAATTTGTCGGACAGTTCACAAATCAGGCATCTCACGGATGCTTCATTTCTATCCGTGCATGTGGATGAGGTTTTTGCCCAGGTCGAAGAAATTGTGCGGCAAATACCCCAAAGGAAAAAACCTATGATCAACCTGGATACCTTGCATAACCTAAAATGGCACGCGATTATCGGAACCACGGGAGAAATGCGCTCCACTTTTTCTGGCACCGAAAGCAATCGGGTCAAAAAGGTCCAAGTGAAATGGTACATCAATGATAAAGATTGTCCCCTAAATTCGAATGAACTATGAAGAAATTTTTTGCATGCCTGCTAATTACATTGTGCTTCGCCTGTGGGTCTAAGGAGAATGACTCGCACTATCGCATTATCTACCAAAATGATAAGGAAGGCCGTGCACTTATCGGTAGTAAGGCAGCGTTGATCCAATACATCCGCGGCGGAGCGGACATAAAAATTGGGTGGGGCGCCAAGGGAAAGAAACATAGTATAGAGCATTTATCGGAACCTATATGGTTGGCCGTGTTGGACGAATCGGAAGTTATTGCCCACTTGGATCCCCAAGTTCTATCCCATACGGATTGGGAAAATTTGAGCGCAAATTATGCGGATAGCACTTTGTTACAGCGAGAATGGCGCGTGGTCCTGACCACCAAAGGTGAATTTGATGCGGTTTGGTACGACCGGCTTAAGGGAAACATCGTTCAAAGAAGACCTCAGAATCACACCATTTCATGGTTCGCCCAGGGAAATCCCAGTAATCGTCCCTTGTTTGTCAACGAATAAATACAGGCGCAAGGACTCCTTTAAAAAGGGCAACACCCCTACATCTAGATTACCGCACATGATATGAAAAAGAAATTCAATGTATTAATTCCGGGCTTGTTGTTGCCATTAATTCTTTTGGGTCAAAAACCACTGAGGAAAGCCGAGGTCTTGGAAGATTACCAAATGCTAAAGGATATACTCACTCAAGGGCATCCCAGTTTATATGAATATACTTCCCAAACGGAATGGGAGCGTTTGTTTACCGAATTTGAGCAGGAAAAACTAAAAACCATTCAAAACGACACGGATGTCTACAGATCCATCGCGGAATTGACCGATCATGTCAGGGACGGCCACTTGATCGTTATGCGTCCCCTACTTGACCCCATACCCCATCTATTTCCTTTACTATTAAAAATCATTGACGGCAAATTGTATACGGATACGGATGATTTCGGATTTCCTATTGGATCGGAAATACTTTCAATTGATGGGATTGGCGGAACGGAGTTGCGAAAAAGATTCATGAAATATGCCCCTTCGGACGGTTATAATACCACTAAGAAAGACCGACAGGTGGAACGGGAATTTGGGATTCTACACTTTTATGAATTCGGTGCAAAACCTAGCTATCAAATAGTAGGGAAAACACCATCCGGCGAAGTCATCACCAAGATAGTCGAAAGCCAATCCTTTGAAAGCATTGGTAAGCGGTTCGGCCAAAGGAATTCTTATGTTGGAAGGCCATCCCTCGGCAAGAAAGAACCTTTCCTATATTTCGTGGATTCTCTACAAACTGCCGTCCTCACCATAAATACCTTTGGTTTGCACCAAGAACGATTTCAATCGATCCAAAAGGAATTGTTTAAGGAAATAAAGAAAAGAAAATCGGAACATCTGGTGATCGACCTGAGACAAAACGAAGGGGGCTATCCCGAAAATGCGAATTATACCTTCCGCCATATTGCCAAGGAACCTTTTATGCAACCGGTATCACAGCACGTTGTCATTTCCCAACTACCACACCAAGAAAATAGCCAAGAAGTTATCAACGGGATTAGTTATGCCTCATTTTTTGAGAAGTATTTCCAAAATGCGGAAAAAGAGGACAACGAATGGGTGATGTATGCTCCCAAAAAAGAGGCTACCTTAACTCCCGCCAAAAAAGGATTTGAGGGCCAGGTATATGTGCTCATTGGGGGGCAAACGTTTTCAGCTGGTGCGACCTTTGCCTTAAATTGCAAAAATCAGGGAATTCCCTTGATCGGTGAAGAAACTGGAGGAGGTTATGCGGTACATACGGGGGGTTATCCGGTAATCTACGAGCTCCCTAATTCCAAGGTAAAAGTGCTGATTTCTTTTGTAAAGGTCAAGAAGTACGTCAAGGACGGGACGGTGAAAAAAGGGACAGGAGTTGTACCCGATGTGGAAATCCAACCAACCGTTCAAGATCTGATCGAAAGCAGGGATGTTCCATTGGACTATGTATGGCAACAAATTGGAAACAAATAAGCAGGGATGGATGAAGTAGTCATGCATCACCATGCGGAGGCGGTTGAACCGTTCCATCGGCGCGGACGAGATTTCGGACGACTTAATCATTGGATATGAAACAACGAATTGCACATATCGCCTTATTGGTGAAAGACTATGACGAAGCCATTGTGTTTTACACGAAAAAACTGGACTTTTCACTGATTGAGGACACTAGGCTGGATGCCGAAAAGCGATGGGTAGTGGTTGCCCCAAAAGGAGCAAAGGAATGCAGCTTGCTGCTGGCCAAAGCGGCCAACGCGCAACAAGAAAAAAGTATTGGGAATCAATCCGGCGGACGGGTTTTCCTGTTTTTATTTACCGACAATTTCCAAAGAGATTACGAAAGGATGTTGGACCGGGGGATAAAGTTCGTTCGAGAACCCCAACAAATGGATTATGGAAAAGTCGCCGTATTTGAGGACTTGTACGGGAATATGTGGGATTTGTTGGAACCCAATGAAAAAAACAAAGGATGGTTGGACCAAAACTAACAACCCTTGGTCCTGTGCCGTACAATTCATGAAGGGCATTTTTCAACCGGAAATCCAACCCAATTGACTACCTTGGAGCTATGGCGGGACAATCCATCTTTCCCTCGCGATCGAGGATATCTAGATGGAGACAATAACCTAGGCCCGAACTTGCCATCAGATAACCAACTCAAGACTGTAAAGTGGGGTGGACTCAAATCTTGGCCGATATCGTGGGCCCTAAGGTGGATACGAATTTTCAGTGGGTGCTGGCAACCCTTTTGACTGTTTTTTCGTCTGTACTATAGGAACCTGGTTTAAAAAGCGGAATTATGAAAACTCAAGTTCAAAAAGCGGGATTGATCTCGGGAATTGGCATATTGATCATGGTGCTTACAGTGCCCATAGCGGAATTCGTTATTTTCCCCCAACTTATAGACTATGAAAACGCCGAAATTACCTTCAACCACATCTCAAAGAATCGCTCCTTATTTACCACGGGGATATTTCTGCATCTGATTACCTTGATTTGCGATGTGGTGGTGACCTGGTCGCTCTATATCTTTCTAAGACCGGTACATCAAGATTTTGCCCTGCTTACTGCTTTTTTCCGTATGGTGTTTGCGATGCTCACTTTGGCCGCGCTACTGAACCTGGTCAGTGTGCTCAACCTGACCCAAAAAGCGGACTACCTAACGGCCTTCGACCACGGGCTTTACTCCGAAGTTTTACTACAGCTGAAAAACTTCCAGCTCCAGTGGAGTTTTGCCTTTACTTTTTTCGGGATTTACCTGCTTTTACTAGGGATTTTGGTGTATAAGGCCGATTTTATACCCCGACTTTTTGGCATACTCCTGATCATTGCAGGGCTAGGCTATCTATTGGATACACTACGATCGTTCTTTTTTCCTACGGTTAGCCTGGGCTATATCATGGTGACCTTTTTTGGGGAGTTGGTTTTTATGCTTTGGCTACTGATCAAGGGTTGGCGCGTAAAGGTGTTGGAAGACTAATTTATTCAAAAAAAAGCTGCCACAAGTGTTCCTAGGTTTTCCCAAACCCGCTTGCTCCCTGTAGGATGCCTTTGTGGGCGTGCCTGTACTACTTTAAACACCTATTTGCACGTCAAAAAATAATCTTTCGCCGAAGAACAATCCTTCAATTTTTGTACGTGGGCTCGTTTTATTTAGGCAAGCCCTTGCTTTTGTTGGGAACCATAGAATTTGGGGATATATTGGATTACGAATTTGGAATATTGTAAACGGTAGTAATGCGTATATACCTACAAAAAAGGGTAATAATTATATAACCTCGTTCGTTATCAAAAAATCAAACTAAATCTGATGAAGAAAACCTTCTTGGCAATTCTTTTAATTCTACCTATTATTTGTGCAGCACAAAAGAAACTAGGCGTAGTGATTGGACTTAATAATTCCTCTATATCGGAGGGATTTCTTAAGGAGATTTATATCACGGACAAACTAGGATTTCAAATTGGCGGGTTCTATGAATTGGACTTGTCCGAAAAAACAGTTTTCAGGCCTAAGTTGATGTATTCGCAACAAGGAAATCGGGGTACTTACAGGAATTTCCGGACTGAAAAACTGGATTATATAAACCTACCTCTGGATTTTAAATTTTTTTGACACAACATATCTGTTGATTGGACCGCAAGTCGGATTTTTGGTCTCGGAAGACAATTCGATATTCTCCGCTGATAACAAGTCATCAGTGGATGCTGGTCTTAAGTTAGGTATTGGACAAAGAATTAATGATTTTTTTATCGAACTGAACTTTTACCAAGGAATTACCAAGGCTATTGAAAACATCGACTTTGACAAAGGAACAAATACAGTGATTCAGTTAAGCGCTGGGTACTATATTTTTTAGAACTTTTACCACACGGTATAATCAATCGCAATGGATTCCTAAAAATGGAATGCTTGGCATCCAACTATATGTGGTATTTGCCAATAATTTATACCCGCAATTTGTTAACTTAAGACTATAAATTTAATTGCTGGATTTGCCAAGCTTCGATAAGCTCAGCCTAAGGGAGGTCCACATATAATCTTAATAGCCTTGTGTAATTTAAAGACTTAGAAACCCGAACTAAAATTTGAAAAAAACCGCAATAAATATTGATACTGAAAAATGGAACGAAATAATCTCTGGACTTAGAAAAAGAGGGTGGATTGTTACTGCTAAATATTGGGGTTTGGACGCAGGAATTGATGACGATTTTTTGATTTTAAGAAAAGGGTTCAAAAAAATAGTATTCGGATGGACTAATTGGTTTGAAGGTGAAATAAAATGTAATGACGCACTATTTGAGTATTTGGGAAATGAATTCAAAATTGAATTTGACTATGGTAAACCTACTAGTTTAAAACCATTAGTAATTGCAACTTACAAAATTCAGTCATTACCCCTATTTCTGATAAAGAAATTTAATTTATTGCGGGATTAAAAATAAAACTAGTCGTAAAATTAGTTTATTCCAACACCAAAGATTTGTATGAAATCATAGGTCAATAGTTATTCACTGACTTCCGCATAAAACACCGGTTTTTTGGTCAACAACCATTTCAATTTGAATCCGATTTCGGTAAATTCAAATCCGGCGGCGGTTGCCGAAGCGCTATTGCTGTACTTCCCATAGAGGTCGGCGCTCAGTTTCTTGGAGAATTGGTGCTGCAATCCGGCTTCGGCCCTAAAAATGGACATATGGGGGTCTTCCTCCACTTTTTGGAATCCTGTGGCCATACTGGCCGTATAGCGGGTCTTCTCGGAAAGCTTGCCACGGATTTCCCCAAAGATTTCCACGGCCTGATAGCGTTCCGGACTAAAATAGATGCTAGGCAATTGCTCCCTAAAGGTGAGGTATTGGTAGTTGATCCCCAATTTTACGGCCGGCTTGCGGAACAGCGAATAGTATAAGGAGGTAAACAGCAGGTCCCGGGTATTGGCATCGCTCTGTTCCGTATGCATCAATTGGGTATACCAGCCCAAGTTGAAGTTGGTCCCCAAATTGTAATTGAGGCCATAGTGGTTCTGTACTATCTCGCGCTCGATCAGGTCCGCATTAAAATTCTGTACCTCCCGTTGGTAACCCAAGGTCAGGTTCTGCAATTTTAGGGGCTGTAGCTGTAGCTTGGCCTCCAGAATAGGTTGGGTGTAGGTATCCGCCATAAACCGGGAATTGTTGAATCCGACCACGGTCTTTAGGTGGATCTTGGGAAACAGTTTATAGTTCAGTCCGGCCAAGACCACATGGGAGTCCGCCGTATTTCCGCTGACCGTATTCTCTGTGGTACGATAACCATAGGAAACCCGGGTCCTAAATTGGGTGGACAAGGGCACATCCGCAGTGGTATTTGTATAAAAGGCCACATTGTTCCCATTATCAAAGGTATAGGCGGCATGCTCCTCTATGCTGGGGGTATATAGCAGATTTAGCTTTTCTACAAACCCAAGGGCATCTTTTTGATCTTCATAAATGGCCAAGGTCTGGAAAGCCGCCTTATAGGCTGGCAGGATCTTATCGCTGGCCAACAGGGCATTGGCCTTTCCCAAATTGCCATCAAAGGAGGTACTGTCCTTCGCTAAAATAGCGTTATAATTTTGTTCGCTGGTCTTTGCATCGCCCGTATACAGGCCTAAGGTCGCTTTTAGGGCGAGAATCCAATTTCGGTCTGGGTAGACCTGGGCCAGACTATCGATCTGTTTCCGAGCCTTGCCAAACTTTCTGTTCCAGATCAGGGTCTGGACATAACGTTCATAGGTGCGTTCCGTGAGTTCCAAGTCGTACAAACGAGCTACTTGGGCCCTCGCCGTTTCGGCAATTTGCAAGGCGGCCTTTTCATTTTCCCCGATATGTTCGGCAAGCGCCATACCGTTCAAGGCGGTAACGGAATCCTTGGGGGTGGTGGCATATCTGCTATAGGTGGCCTTGGCGCTGTCCACCTGCTGGGTAATCAAATAGAGATTGGCCAGGTTCAACAAGGCGTCTTTGTCATCGGGGAAATCGGTAAAAACTTCCTGCAATAGGGTTTTTCCCTGTTCATAATCCTGGGCATTCACGAACTGGTTGGCATATCCCAGCTTAATGTATTTCCTGGAAATTTTGGCACTTCCGTTATCCGTGGCCAGCGTAATGGCCTTATTGATCCAATGTAGGGCGGACTCATATTCCTTAAGGTTGCTCAAAGTATTGGCATAGCCCAAAACCGCTGGGAACCGATCTGGATAATCGGCCACCAATTTTTCATACAAGGGTAGGGCGGTCTCATAGTTCCCGGCCCATAGCAGGGATTCGTTATAATTAACGGCGATTTCGAAATCTTGAGGGTAGGTTTCCAATAACCCCCCGAACAAGGCCTGGGCCTTTTGGGGAGCTCCGTTGAGTCCGACCGCCCGACCGTAGCAGATTTGTGCGGTCTTGTTCTCGGGGTCGGTGTCCAAATAATCCTTAAAAAAAGTCTCGGCCTGTTGGAACCTTCCATTTTCCAAATGGGCGAATCCATTTTCCAGGGATTCCTGGGCCCGTCCCAGAAGGGCAAAAAGACAAAGGGCGACAATCAGTTTTACAGTTTTCATAGGTTAAGTTTTTAAGGAGACAAGGCCTTGATTGGGATGGCTTTAACTCATATTAATTAAGCTGTTGTAAAGTTACGGCGGACCTTTCCGTGCCGGAAGTACGATAAACGCCATTCGTCTACAGTAAACCGTCACCCGTCCGGAACGGGTATTTTGAAACGTCGATCTGTCGGATATTTGCTGCAACAATGAAACAAAAAAGCTTAACCTTAAAACTTAACCTGATGGCTTTACAAATCACAGAAACCCGTAGAATGTTTTCCGTACATGGTGTATTGAACAGTGGCAATGCCGCTATCCTAAAAAGGCATATGAGCCGATTTTTGCACCACGATAAACCGGTAATCCTCAATTTGGAACGCGTATTGGATATTGATACCATGGCAGCACATACCTTACAGGAATTGTACCTCCACGCCATGCGCTCCAATCAGATCTTATCCATCATCGGAATGGAAAATGGGAATATCGTCCCCACCCTCAAGGCGACGAAAACCGCTTATATCCTGAGTTATGACCGCGTTTAAGATCGTCCTTAAAAAAATCTCCCGGGAACAGCTGTTCATGGGGAGTGTACTTGTGGTCAATGGCGGCAATTACCTCTATAACCTGGTATTGGGTCGATTATTGGGACCCGAAGCCTTTGCCGAGGCCGCCCTTTTGGTCACCCTATTATTGGTACTATCCTTTTTGGGAATGACCTTTCAATTGGCGACCACAAAGTTTGCCGTATTGTTTTCAGGTACCGAATGGGAGGCATTTCTGGGCCTTATGTATCGTTATGCCTTGGGCTTCGGTATGATAGTGGGCATCCTACTGTTTGCCTTTTCGGAACATTTGCAGCGGTTGTTCCAGACGGATTCCGATCTGCTGTTCAAGACCTTTGCCGTAGGGGTACCGCTTTACTTTTTTATGTCCGTGAATCGAGGGAAGTACCAAGGTTGGCAAGACTATGGCAAGCTCTCCATTACTTATCAAACGGAAATGTGGAGTCGGCTGTTGCTTACCCTGGGCCTACTTTGGATCCTACCCTTGTCCCCGTCATTTTTGGTGGCCCTGGGCATCGCCCTTTCCTTTGTTTTTGGATTGATTCCTACGAATTTCAAATGGCGCTCCCTGATCCAAAAACAAATCCTTTCCGGAGACCGGAAAAAACAAGTGACCCAATTTATGATATTGACCGCGGGATACGAATTGACCCAGATTATCATCAATAATAGCGACATCCTGTTGGTAAAACACTACTTTGACGGACTGGATGCCGGGCTTTATGCTTCCTTGGCCTTGATCGGTAGGGTGGTATATTTTGTAGCCTGGATGTTTGTTATGTTACTACTGCCTACTGTGGTTCAGAAACGGAAGGACGGTGAGGCCACCGCCCCTATACTTTTTAAATATGTGGGCTACATTGGTTTGCTTTCCTTTACCATAGTCTTAGTCTGTGCCCTTTTTCCGAATACGATCATCAACCTGCTTTTCGGGGAGGCCTATCTGGCTATGGCGCCCCTGCTTTGGCCATATGCCCTGGCTACTTCCTTATTCGCTATCTCCAATATTTTTGCCTATTACTTTTTATCCTTGGACCAGTACGTTCCGGTCATCGTTTCCGGGGTTTTTGGCATATCGCAAATCGCGTTGATCGTATTTTTTCACAGTAGCCTCAACATGGTGGTACAAGTACAGATCATTGTCATGATCGCCTTGTTGGTGGCCCAACTGCTCTATTTTGCCCATAGTCAGCGTGTGGTACAGTAAGCCTTACTGGCACATCGTTTAAAGAATAAGATTTTTTAATCCATCGGCATCCTGCCCATTCTTTCTGGGTGGGATGTGTTTGTTAGGCCTTCGCTGGGGACAAGCAGCGGACCTTGCAAAAGCCAGTTGGGTTTATCGCCTGGTAATTTCCATTCACCTACAGCAAACTTCCATCCACCGTAAAACACTCATAAAACAGGGTATTTAGGAAGATATTTGTATCGAATACTTAACCTAATGTCCATTTAAAACTTAACCTTATGCGACTAGCAATTGTAACGGCGTATCCGCCCAGTAAAGTAACCCTGACCGAATATGGTTACCATTTGGTAAAACATTTTAGGCTACAGGAAGAAGTAAGCGAAATTATCCTCATTACCGACCGAACGGAAGGGGAGAAGGACCTTTCCTTTGAAGCGGAGGGATGTCCCATAACCGTAAAGGAGTGCTGGAATTTTAACGATTATTTGAATGTATTCAAGATCAACAAGGTCATTTCGGAAACCCGGCCCGATGCCGTCTTGTTCAACCTACAATTTTTGAAGTTTGGGGATAAGAAGGTTCCCGCAGCCCTAGGGCTGTTGTTGCCCTTTATGTGTAAACTCAAGGGAATCCCGACCATATCACTATTACATAACATCCTGGAGCAAGTGGATTTGGATAATGCCGGTATAACGACCAATAAATGGTTGCAAAAGATCTATAATTTTATCGGCAGCACCCTGACGAGATTTGTCCTGGCTTCCGATGTCCTTGCCGTGACCATTAGCAAGTACAAGACCATTTTGGAGAACAAGTACCAATCCCGAAATGTGGCCTTGATTCCCCATGGTGCCTTTGAAACTCCGCCCGAACCGGACTATAGCCTCGGCGCAGGTCCCAAACAGGTAATGGCCTTTGGCAAGTTTGGTACCTACAAAAAAGTAGAGATCATGATCGAGGCCGTGGAACTGATCCGAAAACGCACCGGAGCCGATATCGAAATTGTCATCGCGGGTACGGACAGTCCCAATACCCCGGGCTATTTGGATGCCATGAAGGAGAAATATAGCCATGTGGATCAACTCCGTTTTACCGGCTATGTGGCCGAGGAGGATGTCCCCGTCATTTTTGGCGAGAGTGCCGTGGTCGTTTTCCCCTATACCTCCACTACAGGAAGTTCTGGTGTACTACACCAAGCGGGAAGTTATGGTAAGGCGGTAGCCCTACCGGATTTGGGAGATTTGAGTATCCTGGTTCGGGAAGAGGGATACCAAGGGGAATTCTTTGATCCCGAAAGTACCGAGTCCCTGGCCGATGCCATCCAAGGCATTTTGGAGGACGATCCGTATCGTATCCATTTGGGAACGACTAATTATAAAGCGGCCTGTTCGCTGCCGATGTCGGATATTACCCAAATGTATGTGGATTATTTCAAGGCGATCCAACTATCAAAATCCAAGGGGACAGGCTTCCATATTCCCCAAACGGAACAAGAAATGACCGTATAAAAGAACAGGTTAGGTTAAGTGGAAAGGGGAGTGGCCTGCTGGGTCGCTCCCTTTTTATTTTTTCTGGTTTACGATATCCCAAACCGGCTTGGGGTTTCCTTCGCGGTCCAGAAGACCAAAATGGCGTTGTTTGGCCTTCCGCCAGGGCAATTTACCGACTACCTCTTCGGGAACGGACTCAAAATCGTACAAGGTCCAGAACATATGGGGAAGCCCTTGTGTTTTTAGGGATTCCCGCATTTGGGTGAAATAGCTTGCCTGATCTTCCTCGGAACCTAAATAGAGGTTCCAAAGTCCATTGTAGGAAGAGTACCCATATTCCTGTAGCAGTAGGGGTTTTTTAGGGACGGCCTGTTGCAATTCGGCATAGGCCGTTGAAAAATCCGAAGGTTCCCCATAGTAATGAAAGGAAACGAAATCGACTTCTTCGGAAAGTTTCGGTGCCACGGAAGGATGGGACCAACCAATGGTCACTGGATGCTTGCTATCCCATCTTTTGATTTCCGAAATCATTTGGCCCAACCAGGCCATGACCCGTTCCTTTCCCCGGGAGTCAAAGTCCAGGTCGGGTTCATTTTTGATATCCCAGGCCAACAGGGCCTTATGTTCCTTTAGCGACTTCACGATCTCTTCGGCATGCCTGTGGGTCAGCGTCCAATCCCGAATATCGTAATCCCCATAAAAATCGAAGAGCGTCACCATTACTTGTAGTCCTTGATGTTCGGCCAGGTCCAGGGTTTGTTTCAACCGTTCCAATCGGTCGATGCGCAGTTCCGCTTTTCCAAAATCCGCGTATGGCACAAAGATGCGCACCGTATTGATACCCAGGGATTTGATCGACGCAAAATCGTTACCGATGATCGTTTCATCGAATGCTTCCCCGAACATGGCCCAAGGGGTGGCCCTTGGATAATAATTGATGCCCTTAATTTTCGATATGGTGTCTACCGACGGCGGATTTTCTGGGGACGGCACCCCATTTTCGAAGGTTGGTTCCCCTTCCACCATATGCCGGATCCGCCAGAACCCGTCCTCCAGTAAGAGCATGACCTGAAAGCTAGTGGTCAATTTTTGTTCGAGGATCAGGGAGTCGTTGCTATAAACTGCTTCGTACCGCTCCACATTTTTGTCCGTAAGTACCACTATTTTTCCATCGGCACTGTAGAATTCCAAGGTAGGATGGTGCCTCAGGGAGCTGGTCTTGATACTAGTGTTACTCGCTCGATTAAGATCCAGCATTTGGTATAGTTTTACACGCGCACTGTCCGTATAATAATCCGAAATACCATGGGGGTCGTTCGATTCCAAGGCCAGGTTCCGCAGCTGCCAGGCTTTTAGGTAATCCCGCTCTATTTCCATCAAGGTCTGGGTTTCCATAGGACGGCCCTCGTTCGCCATGGTATCCCATTCCACATGGGGCCGGTAGGTAGCGGCTAGCGTTTGGGGTAGGTGCAACATGGTTGAGCGATCCGCTCCGGTATTCAAATAGGACCAAACGGCCCCAATACCAAATAGCAGAAGGGCGTTGACCAGGACAAAGGAGGCAATGAGTAAAGCGCGATATAGGGTACGGTTTAGTTTCATTTCAATTGCGCACTTGTATTTTTGGTGATTCCGGCCACTTCAATACGAACCTCATAGGAGCCGTTGGGATAAAAATCCTCCGGTAGGTGGAAATTTGCCTTGCCCAAGCGGGAAGTAGTCCGTTTAACATCCGATAGGGTACGGTTTTTATCCTGAAGGGTCAGGGTTACGGGCATACCGTCCGGAATCCATTGGCCCATAAAACTTTGTAGGTCCGTAATTTGAACCTTTCGGCCATTTTGTGAAAAGTGCAGGGTAAAATCAGGGACGGCAGGTTTAAAGGCAAAATCCAGGGCATTACTTTGGGCCGCTCCCGTGATGTAGGCCCTTACCGTCCAACTCTCCGCGCGGATAGGATGCAGGAGGCGCGCCTGGGCCGCGCCATCGATCGTGGTGCCGGTCGTTTGTAGTAGCGCTCCCCCTGACGTATGGACCAAAAATGTAATTAGTGTTCCATCGCTTATGGTATTTCCATAGGCATCCCCAATCTTATCCGTGCTAAAGGTAACCACCTGATTGCCATCCGCATAGGAATGGTTCCGTTCGTAGGTAATCCCAAAATTTTGGGCGTTCGCGGGCCGTACCAATGTGGTAAGTTCCCTGCTTTCACTACCCTTACAGGAGGCCGTAGCTAGCATGCGACCCGATTTTTCGGTGCTGAAGACCTTTTTCCATCCGATCCGATTTTTTACGGGAACTATGGTCTCCGTTACCGTATCCCCAAATTGATGGCGATAACGGATTTCCGTACCATCCGTAAGTGGATTGTCATAGATATCCGTAGGGGAGACGACAAACATGGTAAAGTCCTTTCCGCCTGCCGTCATACTTCGGGGTCCCAAATAGGATTCCATTCGGACGCCTTTTTTGGAATGGGGATCGATCAAAATTTCTCCCTGATCATACCGAACGCCCTGGTGAACCAGTGACCAACTGCAGCTTCCCGCTTTTTGGCTTTGGGACTTGGGAAAGGAATAGGTTAAAACACCATCTTCTACCTGGGGATGCAGTACCACGGTTCCCCATGCATTGGAAACTACCAAATGGGTGTGTTCCACTACACTGGTCTTAAATTGCAGTTGAATCTCCTCCCCGGCCAGCACCTGATGCTCGACGGATACCTGCTCATGGGAAAAAGGCTTTGCCTTGGGCTCCCTGCAGGCGTCCAAGGCCAATAAAAAAAAGGGGATGTAGAGGAGTTGTTTCAAACTATCTGGGATTTCCAATATAACTGTTGATATCGATTTTTATATATCCAAAGCCGGGACCGCTGTAAGGCTGTAATTGGTTGGTGCCATGGGACATTTTTCGATTGGGAAAAACCTTTTCCGAGATGGACGAATTCGGCAAACCGTTGACGTAAAATAGTTCCGAAGTATCGTCGATGATGGTCAGGTCCTCCAGATTCAACGGAGTATAGGCAAAGGACTGTTTCCGCTGTATGCGTACCCCATCTTCCATAAAATGATGGTCCACCCAGATCAGTTCCTTATCCTTGTTGTAGTAAGAGAACAGCAACTGGGGAACGGTCACTTCCTGTACGCCCGAATTGAACAGGGTTCCCTCCAGACCCTTTGCACCAAAATGGAGGTCTTGCAAACTTAGCTGCTTGTACAGGTCGGTGACCGCCACATTCCCGGCGGCATGCAAGTTGAATTTTGTCGGTTGTTCTGCCAATGACACCGGGGTAAATTGGTCCGGATCGAAGGTCGGGGGCAAGGTATCCTGCGTGGATGACCAAGCAATACCCTCAAAATCGATGCGGAACGGGGAAGTCTCCTTCGGCATAAGTTTGTGCTTCAGCTGTACCTTGGCATGGTAACTGGCCAATTCCATATCGGCATCATTGAACAAAGTGGACTTTATGACCACATCGGCAGGAATGTCGTCCACATTCTGCACTTCGCCAATAATGCTATAGCTATCCTGCAGTTTGACCAATTTGGCCTGAAGAATTTCGAGCACGGGTTGTTTTAAGATATCTTCATGATGTGTTTGCTGGGTAGTGATTCTACGCCTACCCTGGTTATAAAAAGTGGTGCCGTTTGCGGAAAATAGTTGATCCGGCGGTAGATCGTTGTCCAAGGGTTTGGGTTTCATATACCATTTGTCTCCATTTTTGATCAGGATGTGGTAAAATGTTCGCTTCACTTTTTCCAAGGGTGTAATCCACTGGGTGTGTACTTGGGCCCTCGCCCTATTTTCGGATCGCTCCAGAATTTCAACCCCAATGGAATCCAATTTGGCATAGGAGCTAAGAATTCCATCCGTTACGGAAACTTCTAGCATGTATTGTGACAGACTAACTTCGGCTTCTGGATTTAAGAAGGAATGTGCTTTTTGAAACTCCTTAAAATCCAAGGCATCGTAATAGGCCATCAGTACATTTTTTGGGGCGATTTGGGCGGCATTGTCCAAGTAAAAACCATACCCCCCATAACCCAACAATCCTATAATGAGCAGCGCCCAAAGCTGGTTGAGGTCGACCATTCTTCTGGAAAAGCCATCATAGGGCAAGGCATAGCCCAGAAAGGCACCTTGGGGCAGTGGCTTTGATTTTAGCATCCGATAGACGACCCATTGTATGTTGATGACAAATGCCAACAGTACGGTAAGGACGGGGATTACCCCCCATAGGACATTCAAGTAAATGGGTACGGTCTCCTTATGCAATAGGGCCGGCAAAGGCGGTACGTTCAATTTCTCCCAGACTATGATACCATTCTCCAATTGTTGCAACCGATGCCAACCACAGAAATAGAGAATAGGGTTATAGAATTTATCATTGGAAAAAACATATTTCAGATGGTACTTTTCCGGAACGGTCAAAAACTGCTGTAGGGACCCGATACCCTCCACGCCACGAAACTTGGAATTCTCCAAACGCTCTATGGCCCGGGTGGTCAATTCCGGAAGTCTACGGGCCGAATGATAGTTACCGTCCACGGTCATAGCAGAGGTCTGTGCGGACAACCAGGCCATTTGATCCCCAAATCCCAAAGGGAGGTAGCGCCATTGGTCATGTTGGTCCTGACCTAAAAAATTCACAATGGGCAACATCTTGATCTTCTGTGGTTGGGAAGGTCTAAAATAGTTGAGACTCATGGTGAAAATGACCATGACCAGTATACCGGCCGCCAGGCCGCTTCCTAGAATGCGATGGTACACCGCTCCAAAACGTTTTTGAATAAGGGCCTTAATGTCACCTTCCACCATACGGTAGGCAAATTCACCGAAAATGGGCAAAGCCATGATCGAGGCCCAGAGGGTAAAGCGGTCAAGGGTAAGGATGTTGAAGGCCGTTTCGCCCAAAACGGCTTTCGGAATCGGTGTGGTACCACCTGTTCCCAAAAGCGTGAGCGCCGTAAAGGAGAGTCCAAAAAACAAATAACGCTTACTAAAGAAGCGGTAGAAAATATAAGGTAATAGCAGTAATAGAATACCCCAGGGCACCAGAAAGAAGACAAGGCCGGAGGAAGTCACCTCCAAAAAATTATCCCGGGAGCCATGTGGAATGGGCACTTGGGTAATCGGGTTTTTCTTGGAGTTGACCCAATAGGGCAAAATACAGCCTATAATTAGAACCAAGGAAGAGCAACCGAATCCGACAATGCGCCAAAAGAGCCTTATAAATTGTTGCAGGAAAACCTTGAAGGTTACCGCCCGCATCTGGGATACCTGATCCCTAGCAGCATCCATAAGGACCATACCGATCAAGGGAAAGATAAAAAATACCATGCCAAAAATGGGGGTAACATGATGGGAGGTCACCGTTACTGCCACCAAGGAAAGACTGGTTGCCAAATAACGCCACCTTCCCGTCTTGATCCATAGGTATATTTCCGGTAGGGCGTGGAGCAATAGCGACAAACCGATAATGCTCGGCAACTGGCCAAAGAGGTGCAACGTTTCCAAAAACGCAGATGAAAATACCGCCAACAAGGCCGTGTAGCCGGCCACTTTGCGATTTCCCGTAAGCAGTAGCCCAAATCGGTAACATCCCGTAATGAATAGGAGTACCCCAAGTAAGGCTACACTGAACATTCCGAATTTTAGTCCGCCCAAGTACGATAGCAAGGCAATGGATTGGTGCACCAGCGGGGGATAAGCCTGGACCGTAAAACCCGTATACCAACGATAGTCCCAGGGTTCGAACCATTCCTTGGCATAGTGATCCGCGAAGAACAAATGGATAAGCGCATCGTAGGTGGACTCCAACGTAAAGAATATGGCGGTGCCATGAAAGGCCACTCCAAGGAAGAGTGCCAAAATAAGTAGGATATTTGTCCGTTGTATATTCATGCCCCTGTAGGAAAATATAACATGATAAAGGTAGATATATTGTGGATCAACCCCCTAATCATCTAACGAACAAGGATATCTATTCATCTACACAAAACTGCCATCCGTCTTTTTGACCTCCCAAAAGACGTCCTGTGCACGTACTTTTGGTTTGGAATTAGCAAAAATTAAAAGCGATTTTTACTTAAAAACTTAACCTATGAAAATTTTAGCAATAGACGATCAGCAACTCATACTCCTTTCGGTGGAAAAACGACTGACCGAATTGGGATACCGGGTAGAAGTGGCGAACTCCGGACAAACCGGAATCGACCTTTATGAAACCTTTAAACCGGATTTGGTCCTGGTAGATATTAATATGCCAGACATGTCCGGCCTTCAGGTAATCAAGCATATCCGTTTTATTCGGGATTCCAAGACACCCATTCTGGTGATGTCGGGAAATACGGAGGAAAGAGTCATCATGGATGGCTTCACCCTGGGTATCAACGATTATATGAAAAAACCGGTAAGCTTGGATGAAATGGTGGCCCGAATCAAACGAACCATAGGTACCCCCCGATCCAAGGGAAGTGTGATCAACGAATATGGGGATACCCGAATGATACAGAAGAACTGTATCGGTGTGGTCATCCCTTGTTATAATGAGGAAGAGCGACTGCTAAGTGCCGAATTCAAAGCGTTTGCCCATAAAAATCTCGGTTATCACCTTTGTTTTGTCAATGATGGGAGTACGGACAATACCTTGTCCGTTCTAAAAGAATTACAGCAAACCAATCCAGATAACATCAGTGTGTACAACTGCGAAAAGAACGGCGGAAAGGCCGAAGCGGTACGGCAAGGTATGCTGCATCTGATCCAAGATGAACAGTTTGACTATGTGGGCTTTCTGGATGCTGATCTATCCACGGATTTTAGGGATTTTGACGATCTGGTCCAGACGATTGAAAATTCGGATTTCAAAATCGTCAGCGGTTCCCGAATCAGTAGAATGGGAGCGGATATTACGAAGGAGTCCGCACGTAAGATCATTAGTAAGACCATCAATGTCATTATCCAGACCATTTTGGGGATGCCCTTTAAGGATACCCAGTGTGGTGCCAAGATCATGGACAGGGAAATTGCCGCTAGCGTTTTCCAGAAAAAGTTTATTACCAAATGGCTGTTCGATGTGGAAATCTTTATGCGGATGCGCAAGCATTATGGCAAGGAGCGGGCCAAGCAGTTGATTTGCGAACAACCCTTAAAACGTTGGATACACGCGGACGGCTCCAAATTATCCATGAAGGATTCCATTAAAATTGTGGGGCAATTGGGTCAGATAGCTTTGCATTACAAACGATAAAATTGGAGATCCATCCATCATAAAAGGTCAAAGACCCCAGGTTTTTGGCCTTTTTGTATGGGAATTATAGGGCCTTTACCTTCGAATTCTTTCGAACATTTTCTCATAATGTTGCGATGGTTTAAAAATTCCGGCGCTTTGGGTATAAAACTCCTTCTCAATAGTATAGATACCGTCCTTGGTGCGGGTCCAACTTGCTTTTGCCATGGGGTGGTATCCCATCATGGTGTCCCAGTTTTTATAAAATTGGTGACCATTGGTTTCCTGTAGACCCAGATCCATTTCCGGGAAAGGGGGGAGTCTCGCCGCAACGGATTTGTTCCAATCCACCAAGATGGGATTTACCGTAAGATCGGCGCAGAAACAGGGAATGTTTTGCTCAAATGCCAGTTGGGTGATCTTCAGGGTCATACTCAAGGTCTTGGCTATGGCCTTAACGGCAATGGATGCATACCCCTGTTCTATTCGTTTGGCCGCATCCCGGGCGGTATGGGCACTTTCATCCGCCGCAATGCGAACACCTAGGTCACCTACAAAGGCATCGTTGAATTCATCAAACGGTTCCTCCAAAACGGCAATTTGATCCAGGGCCTTTATTTTGTCAGCGTGGTCCAGGAAACGCTTTAAGGTGTCCTTGTGTTCATATCTTCCATTGGCATCAAAGTAATAGGGAATTTTACCGTTTTTGGTATAGGGGGTTTCATAATCGCCTATTGCCCGATGCAATTCTGTAAGGAAATCCATATCCTTTTTGAGCATTTCCCCTTGTGTTCCGGACGAGCCTGTTTTCAATTTCATGATGAAGTAGCCTTTATCGGCCGCGGCCTTGATTTCGGAAACCGGGGTGCCAACACTAAAAGCGGGGATACTGGCTACCTGGGTATGTCTGTGGGAAAGTCCTGGTCGGTATGCCTCGGGAATCATGGCATCAAAATCCGTAAATCCATTATGGTCAAAATAGAGCTTCCATAGGGCATTATCAACACATACCAAGGAGTTGAGCGCAAAGGTTTTGCGCATATTCCGATTTCCGGAGATTTTCTTGCCATAGGCCCAAATTTCGGGAAGCAATTGATCCAAGACTTCCACGGGGCTGGTAAAGGAAACACCTTTCATCATTTGAATGGCCCTTTCGCTCATGGCATACATAATGGCGTTCCCCCCGTTTTCGGAATGGTCGAAAAATACCTTGGAATCCGACCAGAGCACCCCCTGCGTACCCAGGCCGATGGCAGTACGTCCGGTATCACTTTTAAAATAGCATACCGTTTGCCAAACCTCGGAAATGCCACTGCCTTTAAATCGGTAGGGCCTGATGAGCGGTTCCCGCTCAAAGTTGGAGTCCACTTGCTCAACCTTGATGTTTACCAAGGGGACATCGGGTGAGCGTACATTTTTCGACTTTGCGAAAGCGGGTAGGGCCGTAAATCCCAAGGCCGCCTTTGTACTGCTATGGACGAAAGCCCTGCGGGACATTTTACCGGATTCTTTGGGCATATGAGAATGTTTTGCCATAGGTGCTTACAACTTATCCGTTTCTCATAGAAAGGTATGGAAACTAGGAGCATTCCAAAAATACTTGGAGATCATTTTCAATAAAGCGAGGTTTTCTTTTCCCAAATTATCGGACGTACCGGTCCCTATGGTTTACGACCTTTTGAAAATCCTTTGAAAACCCTTTACGGCAATCAGGGTGATAACTCCAATTACCAGCCCAAAAATGAATTCTCGGACAAGTGCGGGGAAATTGGGCAAAAAATGATGTAGAAAATCCAAATTATGGGCAAAGATTCCTCCGGCCACTAGAATCAATGCAAGGGTTCCGATAACGGATAGCCCCTTAATGACCTTGGGCAAGGCCCGCACCAAAAACTTCCCGATAACGTCTGAAAAACTGTTGTTCCGTTCATTGAGGGCGATCAACCGCATTCCAAAGTCGTCCATACGTACCAGTAGGGCCACGATGCCATAAACCCCGACCGTGGCAATAAGAGCTACCACCGATACGACTAGGATCCGGGTAACCAACGGTTCTTCCAAAACGGTTCCCAAGGCAATGATCACAATTTCCACGGAAAGGATAAAATCCGTTACGATCGCTTCCTTGACCCGCTTTTTTTCGAGTGCTAGGATTTCGTCTTCCGTCTTTTCCCCGCCATGGATTTGGATATGGGATTTTTGATGGGGGAAAAGGTATTCATAGATTTTTTCGCCACCTTCATAGGCCAAATAAAGGGCGCCCAGCAGCAGAATCAGGGTAATGGCCACGGGCAGGAAGGCACTGAGCAAGAATGCCACGGGAAGGATGATGAGTTTGTTTATAAAGGAACCCTTGGTAATGGCCCAAAGTACCGGGATTTCCCGGGAAGAGACGAATCCGGAGGCCTTTTCCGCGTTAACGGCCAAATCGTCCCCCAGAATACCAGCGGTTTTTTTGGTGGCGACCTTACTCATGGAGGCCACATCGTCCATAAGGGTGGCGATATCGTCCAGTACTGCAAAAAATCCGGATGCCATTTGTCTTAAATAGAATAGTAGTAGTGTTGTCCCAAAAATAAGCGAACCTTTGGAAAAATGGGAACCGTGACGAAAAATAACGGTACTCCTTAGAGCGATTTCTAATCTTCGGACACGCGAAGCAGTTTATACGTACTTGAATGAAAAGATAAATTTAACCTATTCCTTAACTAGGTTTAATCCAACTCTTAGCGGAAGCTTGTAGTTTTACCCTGCCCATTTGGGATACGTTCTTAGTTTGAGTTAGTTCGATAAAGCCGATACCTCACTATCGGCTTTGTTTTTGGTCGCTTCCTGGACATATTCCCTAAACCTCAATGGTCGTAATTTGTTCGAGTTGCCCATTACCAAATTCCTAATGGGATTTGAGCTGTGGGGATAGGCTTCTTAGGTTGCCCTCAAAATCCAGGAGGGACAGGGAATTGACTCCTCCGCTTTGGGTTTGCAACAGGATATGTGACCCATCTGGAGAAACGGAAAATGCCAATCCATCCCCTAATTTGGTTAGGTTGGAATCGTTAAGTTGATAAACAAAGACTTCCCAGAAACCGTTCCTATTGGTACTGATCAACAGCTGTTCCCCGTTGGGATGCCAAAGCGGTAGATTATACCCTTCAAAATCGCAAATGACCTGCTGATGGCCGTTTAAATCCATAAGGTACACCTCAAAGTTGGTATTGGTGCCATCACGGTCGTGCAGAAAGACCAGGTAATTGCCGTCTTTGGAAAATAATGGATCAATGGCATTATGGGGAAGATCGGTACGTTTTTCAACTACATCCGATTTTAATTGCCACGTGTAGATTTGGAAACTTCCCTTTTTATCCGAACCGTAGGTCAATACATCACCATTGGAGGACCAATGAAAGTTCCGGTCATTGAACTTTCCCGTAGTAAGTTGCACCCCATCGCCCTGGATAAAGTCTTTTTTGCAAATTTTGGTAAAACCATCGGACGATGTACAGCTAAAAGTAAGGCCTTGGCCGTCCGGTGTCCAATCAAAGAAAAAAGGAGCCCCAAGGGAATGGGTATGGACAAGCTGCCGTTCCGAACCGTCCAGGTTCATGACATACACTTCCTTATCCGCGAGGAAGAGCAGCCTATTTTGAGTGGGAGACCACTTAAATTGGGATATGTTCAGGGATGCGGGACTGATGCATTGTGTAGTCAATGTGCCAAAATCGGCAACGTACAATTGGTAAGGCCCCTGTTCATTGGATAGATAGGCAAGGAATTCTCCAGTATAGGACCAGGCCGGCCGAATATGCTGTACCTCTTTTTCATTTACCTGCGAGAATAGACCAAAGATCAAAAAGGGACAGCCAAGCAGGAATAGGGTTATTTTCACAAGATTCCTCACATTACGGGAAAAAACAGGAAACCTTGGATTTCGAATGGGTGATGCTACCATAGGGTACTTGCTGATATTTTTGGCCCAATAGGACTGTTCTTTTATTGTTTAAAAAGCCCATCGGGCCGGGATTTACTTGGAATACCGGCATCCTTCTTCACGATTTCGGTTCAAGATCCTGTTGCGGAGCCGAACGGATAAATTGTTTAGGGGTCATTCCGGTTATCTTCTTGAACATGGCGTTGAAACTGGATTTCGAGTTGAAACCGGCTTTATTGGCGATGGCCTCAATAGTAATGTTCTTGTTTACCGGATCGAGCATGAGCTTTTTAACCTCTTCGATCCGAAAGGTGTTGACATATTCATAAAAGCTCTTACCGATCGATTTGTTTAGGATCATGCTCAGATATTTGGGGTTTACCTCCAGGTTTTGGGCCACTTCCGCAAGGCTCAATTTTTCGTTCAAGTATAATTTCTCTACTCGCATCAACGAATCCAACTTAAGGGTAATACCCTTTAATTCTGCCTGACTTAGGGCGACCAACCCGTTGACCCCATTGTTGGTCTTGTTCAACAAAAAGAATTTTGGACTGCTCATAATTTCGAAACAAATCCAGTAGATGAAAATACCAAAACTTATCCATAACAGCTGATACATCAAAGTGGCAATACCAAAATCATAAATCCAATAATTGATGAAGATGAGCAAGGCCCAAATAATAAGGATACCTAGAAAAGTGAGGTTAAACCGTTGCAACCAAGAGGACAAGATCGTATTTCTAAGGGCGTGCTTGGATTTCCATCGGATAAAACCCCTATAGGTGACCACAAAATAAATGAACCCGAAAAGGACCGCAAGGCTCTGCTCGTAATGACTGATCACTACCTCGAAGGGGGAATGCATCAATTCCCGTTTTGCGGATTCCTCGGTCAAACTGGTTCTAAAATACCAAACAAATACAAGGAGCCCCGGAAGAAAATGTACAAAATCCGTCTTTCTGAATTTAAAATTGGTCGTCAACACACTTTTGTTATAAAAGTAGAGTAGGGGTCCTAAAATGACGATAAAGGAAATGGGGGTAAAAAGGGAATGAAAAGAATTGGTCATCCCGTACGAGATACCAAAGAGTTGGTTCTTAAAGCCATATAGGGCTAAAACCAAAATGATACCGGCCAAAAATGGATTTAAAAACTTTTTTCTTCCCAAACCCGATGATATGAGGGACAACAACCCCAAGGCCAAGCCGACGATAAAGGCAGGATAGATCAGTTTGGGATAGATCGTATGAAAGGTGGTATTGGTAAACGCACCCTTTACGGAATTTGATATATGGTGCTTTACTCCGGTAGGTTTTTCTATTAGGGGCATACCACATACGGAACAGTTTCCTGGAAACCCAAATACCTTGCCATCATTGGAGCACCCACAAGGAGGGCAAATATAGCGCTTACCTTCAGGAGGTGTAGGTTCTTGTTGTGATAACAAAGGAGATGAAACAAAGCCGAGCAACACAATGGTACCAAGTATTTTAATTGACACGGACTTCATAAAATGGGTTAGGGTTGTTCTAAAATAAATAAAGCGTTCCAACCTGCTATGTTTTTTTTGATAACATTTTCTTAAATCATGGGTCTTAACTTGCAGTATCACAGGGGCATTGGAAATCGGTGAAATTATCTTGTACGTTTGGATCTAGACATTCAAAATTTAGATGCGGTCGGATGGCGGTAAGGAAATTAAGCCTTAAGTTGAAAACAACGCTATGAACGATTTCACAAAATCCCTGGTTTGGCTTAGTATGGCACTTTTTCTAACGTTAGGGAATGCCCAGGAAGCCACCGTTGCCAAAAAACGTAACGTTGCCCTTTTTGTGTATGATGGCATGGAGGTATTGGATTTTGGTGGCCCTGCTGAGGTCTTTGCCGTTGCATCCATCAAAACAAATTCGGGCAAGTGGGTCGCTCCATTTAACGTATATACGGTCGCCCTTACAACGGAACCTATTACTAGTCAGGGTTTTGTGAAGATCCAACCCAATTATTCCATAAGAAATTGCCCTAAACCAGATATTCTGGTAGTGCCTGGCGGAGCCACCAGCACCTCCAGAAAAACCCCGGAAGTGATCGAATGGATCAAAAATAGTTCAAAAACGACCGAGGTCATCATGTCCGTTTGTACAGGTGCCTTTTTGTTGGGCGATGCCGGTCTCTTGATCGACCAAAAGGCGACCACCTGGTATGGCAGTATACCACGATTTAGAGAAACCTACAAGAACACGGAAGTCTTGGAAAATGTACGGTTTGTAGACAACGGAAAAATTGTAACCACGGCCGGTGTCTCTGCCGGAATCGATGGCGCCCTACATATTGTACAACGACTCATCTCCAAAAAGGCCGCAAAAGAAACGGCAACCTATATGGAATACGACAAATGGCAAGCTGATATGGGATATGTGACCCGGGAACAAAAAAACCTTCCAAAAAAGAGATGATGAAAGTAAATGAAAGGACATCAGTTTACGCTCCAAAGGCCTGGGTCCTTTTGGGTGCTTTTCTCCTAATCTTTAGTTCAGGGATGGATGGTCAGGAATTGCGGGGACTAAGGGGAAGACCGGAAGTTTCACCGGATGGGAGCCAAATCGTGTTTGTTCATGCCGAGGATGTTTCCAAAGACGTTTGGGAAATATATGTGGCGGATATCAATGGAAGCAATGTTAGGCGGTTGACCCATTTTCCGGAAGCTCGGATCAAAAAAGGGCCGGTATGGTCCCCTAATGGTGAATACATTGTTTTTCATGCGGATATTGCCGATGGGGCTCAATTATTTTCCATTAAGGCCAACGGAGAAGCACTAAAGCAACTCACCCGATTGCCCGGATTTAATGTAGAACCCTACTGGTCACCCACTGGGGAGGAAATCATTTTTAATGGGATCGCTGACGGGGGAAAGACTAAAATGTACCTCATGGAAATGGAAGGGGGACAAATAAGGGAACTCTACAATCCCGATGGCGAAAATTGGTACCCCCGCAAGACTGTGGAAGATTACATACTCTTTACTTCGGACTTTAAGCAAGCCAATACCTACAATATTTTTAGGATGAAACCGGATGGTTCGGAACTGCAACAATTGACATTTCTCAAAGGCATCAATTGGTTTCCGGAGGTCTCACCGGACCAGACAAAAATTGTCTTTCAGTCCAATAGGGACGATCTCGAACTGAGTGATTCCGGGAACTACAACCTCTATATGATGAACATAGACGGAACCGGACTGGAACAAATCACGGACTTACCGGGTCAGGAACTCCATGCCAAATGGCATCCCGATGGGCAGAGCTTGATTTTTGAATGGCACGATCAAGGTCCTAAGGGCCTTTATAAATTGATATTAAAAACGGGTGAGATACAAAAGATAGACCTCCGCTATAATTGAAGCTCCTTTATGATATCCAATTCCATTTAGAACATCGAAAATTGTTTGGTAATTACCTTCCACCCCTGCTCAAATTTATATAGGGTCAGATAATCCACATATTTCAATTTATCATCCTCGAAGATGCGAAGTTTAACTACGGCTGTTTGCCCTTCGGAATCTATGGTTTCAAATTGCCAATCCCACTTTTTTTTAGGCAGGTTTCTCGCCCGGGTAGCTGTTATATTGGCTATCCATTCTGTTCGGGTCCGCAGGTAGAATTTACCTTGGTACAATACGTACATGGAGAATTCCTCATGAAACCCTTTTTGAATCTCTTTCAAATCGCCGTTGCCGTAAAGGGGCTGCAGATAGCATTCCGTAATGATTTTTTCAATCTGTTTTTCATCGTCGGATTCCGGCGCACCATGGAATGAAGAACTTATAAGAACAAGAAAGAAAAGGACAAGAAACGGATGAACATTTTTAACGGACATAACTACGGTACAATAGGTGAGTGGTCAAATTATGTCAAGGAATCGGACCATAATGGATTTTTAATGGATGAAATGTATTCATGGAAGCAAAAGCACTAAAATGTTTTTGTTCCAAATAAAAGCTGGATTCGAGATCCTATCGGACCCTTCCCTCGCTAGAACGTCATTCTTTGGGAAAATACGGAGCGAGTCGGACCTAAAATGCGATTTGTTCACATGGTGGCAGTTGTACGAACGCGACATCCTTTTCTTCCTCGACCGACATTTTTTCAAATACATTGTTTGAGACAATGAAATGCGGCTTAAAACAAAAAGGCATGATTTTACGAACCCTGGTGCTTTTTGTCTTTCCCCTGTACCTTTTTGGGCAAGAATCTCAAAACGACACTTATCGTATCCAAAAAATACAAAACGGCCACTTTACCTTGGATGCGGTACTGGACGAAGCGGCTTGGGCCCAAGCCGCCCCTATTGTACTGGATTTCGAGACCAATCCCGGAAACAACCTTAAGGCCGAGATTACCACTATTTTGCGGATGGCCTACGACAATGAAAATTTCTACTTTTCCTTTGAGGCCCATGATCATTCCCCGGAAGATATTAGGGCCATTATAACCGATCGGGACAGATTGGACGACAATGATTTTGTTTCCCTTTACCTAGATCCCTTTAACGACTCGCGTCGGGCGTTTTTCTTTTCGGTAAACCCTTATGGGGCCCAAGAAGATGGGTTTTACGACGAGCAAAGTAGGGAATCCGACCTTAGCTGGGACGCCATATGGACGTCCAAAGGAAAGTTTACGAAAACCGGTTATATCGTGGAAGCGGCCATTCCCTTTAAATCCCTAAGGTTTCCAAACACAGGTAAGGAACTCACCTGGCGGTTTTTTGGATTCCGATCCTTTCCACGGAATTTGGAGAAGGAGTTTCGAACCATACCCATCGATCAAGACAACAATTGTTTGTTGTGCCAGGCCGATTTGTTGACCGGTTTCAACGCCATCGATTCGGGGCAGAACTTGGAGTTTACACCTACCCTCACCCTTGACCGATTTGATGAAAACCCTGATTTTCCCAACGGATCGGTACAACGGGGCGATGTGAATTCCAACTTGGGCCTGAACGCCCGGTGGGGCATAACTACCAATGTTATTTTTGACCTGGCCATTAATCCTGATTTTTCCCAAGTGGAGGCGGACGACGCCCAGTTGGACGTCAACAACCGATTTGCCTTGCAGTTTCCTGAAAAGCGGCCATTCTTTCTGGAGGGGAGCGATTTTTTCAACACCCCCACGACCGCCTTTTTTTCAAGGACCATTGCCGATCCTTTAATCGGTTCCAAAATTACCGGGAAAATAGGTAAAAATGCATTTGGAGCGGTATACGCCCAGGACCGGATAAACAATCTGGTACTTCCTGGGTTTCAAGAATCCCGGAACATATCGACCGATGAAAAAGTATCCAACTTCATAGGTCGATACCGAAGGGATATCGGGGAAAATTACAACCTTGGGTTCTTGTACACCGGGAGAAAGGCCGATAGCTACTTCAATCACCTAGGTGGATTTGATTTTTTTCTTCGACCTTACAAACCTCTTGTCATTCGGGCACAATACCTACATTCCAAAAGTCGCTATGATCAAGAGGTATCCGAAGCCAGCGAAATCCCCCAAACGGATGTTTCCGGCAATTCCTATAACCTGGAATTGAACTATGAGACCCGTAACTGGGAAGGGGTTCTCATTTTTGAGAACCGGACCAGTGGTTTTCGGGCGGATGCCGGTTTTGTGCCCCAGGTAGATTTTAGAAGGTATAGAATATATCTGGAGCGAAAGTTTTGGCCCAAAGAGGCCACCTGGTACCAAAATATTGGCTGGAACGTCGGCGGCTTTCGAAGAGAATCTACCTCGGGTATCCTAGATTTGGAAGGAATATGGACCAGTGCCTATTTCAATGGTCCCTGGCAGTTGAATTTCTGGGTGAATCCTGATTTGATATGGCAGCGGTTCAATGGGCAAACATTCAGATTGCCAAGATTTTGGACGTTTTTCGATATACAGCCTAGCGGAAATCTCGGTGTAAACGGTTGGTTGAATCTAGGTCCCGCGGTAGATTTTGCCAATACCCGAAAGGCGGATAACCTACAATTCTGGATCGAGTCCGATATTCGGGTCGGTAAGCGCATTGAAATGACTTTGAACCATCGTTACCAAAGATTGCACTTATCGGGCAATACCATATTTACGGCCAATCTGTCCCAGATGCAGGCGGCCTATAATTTCACGAACCAGCTCATTTTTAAAGCGGTGGCCCAATACCGCCACACCTTGCGCAACCCGGCGTTGTACACCGATGCCGTAAATGCGGTGGACCGCTCCTTTTTTACCCAGCTCATACTGTCCTACAGGCTCAATGCCCGATCACTCCTTTTTTTGGGATATGTAGATAATCTGATGGGTTTTGAGGATACTTTTTCGGACCAACAGCTGGGAATGGAACGTATGAACCGAACCTTGTTTTTTAAAATGGGTTATGCTTGGCGGCCCTAAGGCCCGTGAACCGATCAATTGGCCTTTTTGATTCTTTGGTCCACATCCACCAGGTAGATATCCTGGTTTCCCTTGTTGGCAGAAAAGAGAATACCTGAATCATTGGGCATCCATTCGATTCCCTACTCCTCTTCCGGAGAATGGGTAATCCGATGTACCTCGCCCCCATTTTCGTCCATGATATAGATATCTTTATAGTGTTCCTCATTGTCATCCGAAACAAAGGCGATTTTTTTACCGGAATTGGAGAAAATTGGCGAGCTGCCACCCTTCAAGGTATTTTCGACCAGCATATAAGCACTGGGACGGTCCAAATCCAGTTTGTAGATTTTTTCGGTTCCCTCAAAATCGGCCGTAAATAACAGCTGCTTGCCGTTTGGCGATACACTTGACACATACAGCGTCGCATTTTTATCCTGTAACAGTGGCCTATAGGTATGGGATGACCTATTGTATGTCCAGATATCATAATGGTCATAACGGGTATCCGGATCATAGGTAAAGGCGAGATTGTCCCGATCGATCCATCTAAAGTTTTTTATGCCTCCAATATCGGTTAGTTGCTTTTTATTACTGCCATCCCTTTCCATTAGCCAAACATTATTGGTATCCGAAGCGCCCCCCAAAAGATGGACGAACGCAATTTGACCGTTTGAACCCGGAACCCAATGTGGGTCGATATCCAATTGGTGATCTTCTTTCGGTGGAACAATAACCTGCTGGCCCGAACGCATATTCCTGATAACAATGTTATTCTGGTCCAGGAAAAGAAGGTGTTCGCCGCTGTCATCCATTTGGGCATCCATTTCATAATTGTTGGGGCCATGAGGCATCAACAAGGCAATGGAATCATTGGCGAAAGAATATGCGTATAGCCGGTCTTTTTCATGCCGGCCAACGAACGCCAACCGATTATCCACTGGAGACCAACTCATGGGGTTCCATTCTATGATGACCTCTTGGTGTAGCTGCAGGTTTCGAGTAGATTTGCGTTTGCGGTCATAGACCTTGATCTCGTTGAATTTGTCCCAGGAAAAATAGGCGACCAAGTTTTCATTGTGGTTGGTGACTGGCGCGAATTCCTCAATTTTCTGATCAGTTATTCTCATGAGCCCTTCCTCCGATCCATCGGTAATCCAGATGTCCGTCATTTCATTGTTCCAGGTACTATAGAAGATGACCTCAAATTGTCGGTTGGACCACTGGGGCATCCATTCAAAACCGGCTTCATTGCCTACCAATGGGATAATTTCCCCGGTTTTTAAATGAATGGCTTGAAGGTGAGGAAAGTGCGATCCACGTGAATTAAACCCTACATGATTCCCCTGGTACGAGAAGCCAAAGTTACTTTCGTCGCCTTGCATGTGGGTCAATTGGGTAAATTTCGAGGAAGTAATATCATACAACCAGATATTTTTTCCATCTTGGTTGAAATCCATGACCAAGGTATTCCCATCCGGGGACCATTGGGCATCTGAGGCCCTTTGATCGGTATGGGTTATGTCTTTGGTTACGCCATCGGACAAACGAAATAGCTGGACTGTGGGAGTTCCAGATTCGTGTGAGGTAAAGGAGAGAAATCGATCATCCGGGGACCAGGCCAAGTCCTCATGGTCCTTGGTCGTATGGGTAACCTTTATTTTCCTTTTTTCCTGGAAATCGTACAAATAGATATCCTTGGCCTTATTTTCAGTAGAAATGTAAGCCAAATACCTGCCCGTATTGGAAAACTTGGGACCGTACTGATTTCCTGAATCTGTTGTTAATCGGGTTAGACCGGGCAACTGAACAGGTACGACCGACCCAATGGTTTTGGATTGCCCATAGCATATAGTCATACACAGCACAAAGACGAGTTTAAAATATCCTTTCATCATTATGGTTTTGTAATGAAAAATAACCAAGGAAGGGCAATTGAAAGGACCTCAAATGGATTCAGAATGTCCGAATACATGCAAGCATACGGAAAGAATAGCTTATTGTTATCCCCTGGACCAAATGCACCTATTAATGGTAGTGTTGCGATTTGGGTAACCTGGTTTACCCATTTGATGCTCCAATAAACATTTGCTCCAATTGGACAATTCCGCAATATGATGCGGATTGAGGCGTTTTTCTTAAGTGGCGGTCTCAAAAACCTATATTCCGGCTAATTGGGCTGCGGCCCCGGATGCGGCTAGATCCCACAATATCTAATTAGGGTTGCACAATGAGCAAAAAACAAATATTTTAGGTTGAAGAAAACGGGAGATTTTGCTATGGCCAGGTATTTGATCATTTTTTTCTTAGGATTCCTTTGGGCCAGTTGTGGAAGTGATAATGGCGATGGCGATGGACCACCACCACTTTCGGCTTGTGAGACGGGTTCCAATCCCAATGTAACCTTTACAGCATCGTTCACGGACCTTGAGGGTATTGCCCATATTGAACCGCTTGGTGAAGTGCAGGCATTTCATAACTTTTCTGCCCATTCCTATGTCTTTATTAAATCGGATGTTGCGGAAGTGCCGGTATATGCCCCTGTAGATATGGATCTGATGAACGTTACCGATGATGGCGCCGACTATGGCCTAATGTTTCGCGCGAGTTGCGAGGTGGTGCTTCGGTTCGGACACATTACCAATCCTGTTCCGGCTATTCGAAATCTTGCCACTACCCAGGGAATCAGTATGTTCGAAGGTCAACCTCCTACATTGCTGCAGGTTGCAGCAGGAGAATTGTTAGGGACCACTTCGGGTACGGTACAGGCCAAAAGCTTCGACTTTGGTGTCTATCACTCGGAACGTCCGTTGACCTTTTTGAACAACGATCGTTTTCATCCCGTGGAGACCTTTAAATTTGCCAGCTGTCCCTACGACTATTATACCGGGGCACTTCGCGGACAAATGTATGATCTTTTCGGTCCCCGACCCTTGACCGAGCCTTTGGACTGTAGGGGACCCCGAGGAAAATCGGGTACTCTTGCCGGACCGTGGTTCGATACGGTCGAGGTATTTTCCACTCCTTATTTCGGTCAGACCGAATTTTCACCTTTGTTGGTCGCTACGGCATTGAATGGCACCGTGAAGATTGTTAGGGGTACGGAGACCAATGTTTATCGCATTCCTTCCGGAGCCGCAACCTACGCCGATCCAGAAGAAGTGAGCACGGAACATTGTTATGAGTTATCCACCGGGGGCTATTTTTACCTGCAATTACAACCGGACGGGACCTTGCATGTAGCCCGGGAGACCTCGGGTACTTGCCCCGGGACCTTCCCAACTTCCGGTTTTAGGGTGTATTATCGTTAAAGTTAGCATCAGGGATCATCGAAATGTGCCGGGGAGCTTACCGACCTACTCGGGCATAAACACCATACAATGTTGCCAAGGGAGGTTATCCATATTGCGTTCCAATGTAAAACCGGCCGCCTGCATTTCCTTAACCGCCTGGGATTCGGTCATTTTATGCAACCTTTTGATCGGGACCCGATCGTCCTCTCCGCGATATTCGATAAGAAACAATTTACCATTGGGACGAAGCGCTTTTTTTAGGGATTGCATCATTTCAATCGGATAACTGAATTCATGGTAGACGTCTACCAACAATAACTTGTCCACGGAATTTTCAGGCAAGGGAACACTTTTTTCACTTCCTTTTAAAGGCCGGACATTGGTTGTTCCTCTCTTTTCCTTTTTCCTTTGTATTTCTGCCAACATCTCGTCCTGAATATCAACGGCGTAGACCAGACCCTTCTTCGCCAGGTCGGCCATTAGGAATACATGATAACCCGACCCAGCACCTATATCCGCTATGGTATCCCCGATCTGGATATCCATATTGTCCAGAAGTTTGGTTGTGTTTTCCTCGCTATCCCGCTCGGGGCGATCCAGCCACCGCATCCCTTGGTGGCCCATAACATGCGCAATTTCACGGTGCATATACCATTTTCCGATACCATTGCGATCTCCCGTTTGATAGGAATAGCCCTCCTTGGCGGATGAGGTTTGCCCCGTACATGGATTCCAGGGCAGTATCAGCATCAGTAGGACAAAAACAGATATCCAATTTTTCATCTTCACAAGATAACGAATTCAAGGTGCAGGGGCTAACCAAAAATTGGTCCGTATCCAATGAAAGTGGTAGTTAATCGATTTAGTTGGCGGTTTGACCATTTTTCATACGTTTCTATCGGGCCCCACTGTTCTCATTATCCCAAATTGACTAAAACGTTCGACCCATGAGTTTAAATATCATCGTCATTGATGACTCCCCCATGCAACTCCTGTTGTCCTCCAGATTGATCCGCCAAAACAGCCAATTGAACCTAGTGGGAACCTTTGCCGATCCCTTTATGGCATTGAACGCAATACACACCATGAAAGTGGATATTGTGTTATTGGATGTAGAAATGCCGGAGATAGACGGATTTTCGTTAAAAAAGCTATTCAACAAGCAGGTAGAGGTGATCATTAATTCTTCACGACCCATATTTGCGTTCCAGGCCTATGCCCAAGGAGCTGCCGATTTCCTTAACAAACCATTGAATGCCAACGCACTGGATCGATCCATTTCCAAAATTTTGGAATCGATTCCCTGTTTCAACAAGAAGGAAGCGCTTGAAACGGCAATGGCCGTTTAGCGGGAGACATTAATTGATTTTTCTTTTTAGGAACCAGATATCATTGAGGCTTACATTGATATTTAGGGTATTGAATGTTTCCTGTACCAATATACCCTCGGAGGAACCCCCACTGCGATACGTATAGGAGAGATTTATCTTGGACCGACCATAGCGACCGAGTGGCAATCCCAGACCGGCGGTAATCGAATAACTGTCAATAGGTTCGTTGTTAACTTCCAGATAGCCCGTATCATAAGTGAAACCGGCTCTAAATTGAATCCGCTCCCAATATTTGAATCCATTGCGATCGATGAGGTATTCGGCCCCAAAGGCCATGATATCCTGATTGATAAAAGTGCCAATATTATCGTTTTGTTCCGTGGCATTCCAGTAACTTTTGGAGTAATCCAGATTTAAGGACAGGCTCTTTACGGGGTTTATCTGAATTCCGGTGCTGACTACCAAGGGTAGGTCGAAACTTTCGATTTCCTCGCCCGTGGTATTCTCTACAATATCCGGGTCGGTGAGCAAGGCGGATACCTTGGTTACTATTTGATCCCTTTCCGCATTGAGGGAAGTGGGCAGTTGCCAGCGGACACCCAATCTAATCCTTTCGGATAGTTTGGCCTGTAGTCCCAGGTCCAATCGCAATCCGGAATAGCCATTTCTTTCTTCTACGGTCAACGTACTTGTACCGGCCGCGATGCGCTCGGTTTCATTAATGCTTCCGAACAAATAGGAAAGTCCCAGCCCGGTATTGATATAATCGTTGATCTGATAACCATAGCTGAGTTTCAGGTCGTTTAATCCCCCCGAACCAAAAATATTGCTTACAAAGCTCTCGAAAGACCCTTCAATATTGCTTTGTATGCCTATTAAGGCATACCCAACATCGGAGTGGGGTGCTAGGGTGATTCCAAATCCTGAACGTGGGCTAAGACTGGAGGCCAATGCAATACTGGAAATATTACTGGCCAAACGCCTTTCTTCATTGTTGTTACTGGACACGGTACTGATTTCCGTCAGCATTCCAATGTCGAACATAAAATTTTTCTGGGCGGCGGCGGCAAAGGCCGCAGGATTGTAGTTATTAATAAATTCATCGCCCCATAAGGCATAGCCACCTTTGCCCAAGGCGCTGTTTTTTCCAATATTGGAATTGGTACCTACCCCCAGTCCAAAAAGTGAATAGGGCGAACCGGTGAGATTCCCTGTTTGGGCATGGACGGTCAGAGTTCCCAAAAGTAAAGTCAGGACAGTGGACCAAAAGGCACTATTCATCATAAATCGCATAGGTTAGGATCAATTTGGCCTTAAAATCATTGTTCCCCCATCCCCCGAGTACCACCCGATCAACAGTCTCATTATAGTTCTGGGGGTATAGGACCAGGGCATCTTCCACAATAGGGAATTCTGCCAATTCCCGATCGATATACACCCCTAAAGGAATTTGGTAGAAGGTATCGTTAAACTCGGCATCGCCCTCATTAACTCTGGCGACAACGGCACCATTCCCATTGCGCACCCTTCCAACAATAACGTTGTTTTGATCGAGAATATCCACGTTAAGGGAGTCGCGAATGGGAAGCGTACCGTCAAAAGAGTCCGTTGGAGGCCTGAGTTCCAAGATGGCACTCAGAACCGTTCCTGTTCCTTGTAGTTCACCTATATCCCTTATCGTGGGGAACTCCACACGGGTGGCATATCCCGCGCCCGATTGAATAAAACTAAGATCATTGCTCTCATTTGAATCCAGATTGATTTCTTGATCTGTCAATTGCTCCAAAGGTGTTCCGGAGACTTGGCTGCCCATATGGTTAAAGGCCCTAGGAACACTTAAATTCTGATTAATGAACAGGTCGAAATTTTGTTCAATATCCTCAAATTCATCGGGTATGGAATAGAAAAAACGCAAATAGGTATTTTCCGGATCTCTGGAAAAACCGATTACCGAAGCGTTATCCATAGCCCCCGGTTGTAGGGTGAAACCTTTTAAAAGTTCTCGAAGCTCATTGTCTTCATTAATGTCGTTTTCCTGGATCAAATCGAATATTTCCTGACCGAATTCAATGGGAATGGAGATGTGTAGGGAATCTTCGTCCCTGGGTTCGGGAATATAACGGCGTGTTACCAAGGGTACACTGTCGAATGCGATGCGACTAGTATTGAAGAAAACATCCTCTTCAGGTTCCAGGTCCTCCAAAAGCGTGTGCACATTAAGGTTCGCTATCCGTGTGGTATCGCTATAAAAGTAGGTGTCGTACCCCAGAATTAAGGCTATACTGTCCAATTCGGCATCGTTCGGCAGGGAATAGCTTGTAGCCGATAGTTCAAAATAGCTCTCACTGGCCACCTCTCCAAAAAGATCGTCCTGATATTTCCCCACTAGGAGCCTACTGCCATTGGAGCTGTTTATACTATCAAACTTAAAGGTGGTAAGCCGTACCGTAAACGTATCGATAGTCACTACCCTAACGTTGGAATCCGTGAATTCCTGGCCTACTTCCAAAGTAGGAATCTCCCGATCTTGAGTGGAGCAGGAGATAAAAATCAAGATAAATACAAAGCATCCTTGAATCAACTTCATACACATAATTTGAAGGCAAATAAATGGCAATGCCCCTTGGTCCTGAAGTATTTTATACCGATCATCTGTATTTATAGACCAATCGGGGTTTTTCCACTATGAATTTTAGGCGCTCCGTTGGTCGATAAAAAGTGGGGGTCCGTATAGAGAGATTCGGACTTGGTATATTTTTTTTCGTAACCCTGGTACCCGCCGATACTTTTAAACAAAATTCATAAGTGAAAATTTTTTTTTGTAGCACACTACTAGTATGGATTGCTGCGGCAAAAATGACGGCCCAAGAAATGGAAAGATTTGATTTTGCGAGGTTCGATTACCAGATGGTACCCTCGGCGGGAGATGTAAGTTGGAACCGGTATAGCCTTGGCGGCCAATATGAAGTCCCAATTTCCGGTAACCATAGCTTAGGAATAGCGGCTTTCTATCAGAATATCGCCTATGACTTTTTCGATACCACGCTAAACCTAGGGACGGAAATGTTTGAAGAAATACATACCATAATGGCAGGGGTTTTTTATTGTTGGGATTTTCCTACTGCTTGGAAAGTTCGTGGGGCCTTTTCCCCTGTCATTTCCTCTTCTTTGTCCACAGGACTTCAGCAAGAAGATATTCAGTATGCCGGGAACTTCTCCGTAACCAAATACTGGAAAGGGGAACTCGATAAGGTAGGGGTCGAGCTGGGGTTGGGATACGGGGCCTTGAACGGAAAACCGGATTTCTACCCTATTGCATCCGTAGTTGGGGATATCGGCAAATGGTCCTACAAAATAGGTTTCCCGGAAACGGCCGTTCAACACCAAATTTCCATAAGACATACGGTAATGGCCAAAGCGAGTTTGAGAGGTTCCTACGCCAACGTGTCCGGCGAAACCTATGTTGAGGGATGGGGATTTTTGTCCGATACCAAATTGGAATACCGGGCGGTGGATATGGGTTTGCAGCATACCTATAGATTGCAACCCAATCTCACCTCCGTGGCTCGGGTAGGCTATCTGTCCGAAAACAAATTGCACTTGTTGAACGAAAACGATGTGCTCCTGAACGATTTTAATACGAATGGTTCCTTTTATATAACAATGGGACTGACCTATAATTTAAACTATTGAACATGATTAGTATGAAAACGAGACACCGATCCACACATAAATGGGCCCAATTATGGGGTAGGATAATGCCCTGTATAGGGTTATTGTTCATAGTTGCCTGTTCAAGTGACGATGACGGCGGGGACGAATTGGGCAACTGGGTGGACCGCTCCGTACTGGACGGAACCCCAAGAAGCAGTGCGGCCGCCTTTACCATTGGTAATTTAGGGTATATGGGCACCGGTTTTGATGGGGACGACTATCTTAACGATTTTTGGTCGTACGATTTTGAGGGAAATTTTTGGAGGCAACTCGCCGATTTTCCAGGATTGGAACGAAGTTCCGGAGTAGGCTTTGCGGTAAACGGAAACGGTTATATAGGTCTGGGTTTTGATGGTGATGACGAACTAGGGGATTTTTACCGTTATAATGTAGGGTCCAATACCTGGAGCCCCATAGCCACATTTGAAGGTCCGCCCAGACGAGGTGCCATTGCATTCAATTCGCCTACCGCGGGGTATGTGGGAACAGGATACGATGGGGACAATGATAGGAAGGATTTTTGGAGATACGACCCGGCAACCGACAGTTGGACCGAACTGATCGGCTTTGGCGGCACTAAAAGACGGGATGCCACAAGTTTTACCATAGGTACCAATGTATACATAGGAACAGGGGAATCCAATGGATTGGATCAAACGGATTTTTGGGTATTCGATACTACCACGGAAACCTGGAGCGATCTTCTAGATCTGGACGATGACGATGATTATGAAATTGCCAGGAGCAACGGCGTCGGATTTAGTATGGGCGACCGCGGATACATAGCCTGTGGCGAATTAGGCCTGAGTTCCTCGCGTTCGGTATGGGAGTATAACCCCTCCACCGACCTTTGGGAAGAAAAGACTGCGTATGAGGGCGTGGCCAGGGAAGGTGCCATAGCCTTTTACAATGGCAGCCGAGTATTCCTGGCCTTGGGTAACAGTGGCAACCTCTATCTGGACGATAACCGGGAATTCTTTCCCTTGGAAGAAGAGGACGAAGACGATTGATCGATTAATTTAAGAAGAGCTTAACCTGTGGAAAACCAACTAAGACATATATTAGCATTTATCGTAATCGCAGTGGCCATCTTATTTTTTGCGATCTATTCCAGTACTCACCAGGATGACGGTAAGATAGCAGAAAAAGGGGAATATGACCTGGTCGCGATCCAAAACGAAAATGGACAATGGTATTACGAAATTTATGGGGATACCGTTTTACTGATTCGCCAGGAACACATTCCAGCGGTAAGGGGCCAACAGTTTTTTGCATCCAAGGAAGATGCTGAAAAAACGGCGAGATTGGTCATTCGGAAATTAAATGCCAATCAAGCACCCTCGGTTACGATCAATGAACTTTTTGAACATGGCATTACTTTTAAAAGATGAGCTCAATTTTGAATCCTTAGAAAAACGCAAAAGGACGTTTAAAATGAAAGAGGTTTGGATCCATATCATTGCCTGGACCTGTATTGTTTCTTTTCCCATTTTCGTTTCCTTTTCCGTTTTTCAAGGTTTTGAGTGGTCCATGGTCATACGGGCCTTTTTCCCGCCATTGCTCTTTTATACCAACTACAGCTTATTGGTCCCCAAGTTACTGTTAAAAAAACGCATGTTCTTTTATGTGGTCACCTCAATAGCCTTCCTGGTGTTGTTCAATTTAGTAACCAGTCAATTATCCATTCTTTTACCTACGGATAGAATGGGAGAAAGGATATTCGAACTATTCCGGGGGGAACCTCCAAGGGGAGTGCAGTACATGATATTAACCTTTATTTCCTTGGCATTTTTTCTGCTGGGGGGGATTTTAAGATTGATCAAGGACTTTTACCAAAGGGATAAGATTCAAACAGCGATAGAGGTACAACGGGCGGAGACTGAGCTCGAGTTCTTAAAGGCACAGCTAAACCCACATTTTTTGTTCAATTCGTTGAACAGTGTGTATTCCTTGGTCCGCAATAAATCGAAAAACGCTCCTGAAGCCGTTATCATGCTTTCCGAATTGATGCGGTACATGCTTTACGAGGCCAATCAGGATACGGTGGCCCTTAAGAAGGAAATCGATTATATAAAGAACTATGTGGCATTGCAGCGCCTGCGTTTGTCCAACAGTGAAAATGTAAGGCTTAACATAAAGGGGGAGTATGAGGAAAAGAGTATAGCACCACTGTTGTTGATCACTTTTATTGAAAATGCCTTTAAATACGGGACGGATTTTAGGGGCAGGACCAAGGTGGATATTCGGATAGAGATCAATGGCGATCATCTGTATTTCAGGATCGTCAACCTGATCGGGGTGAAGAAAGCGGATGAGGTCAACTCCGGTATCGGATTAAAAAATGTAGCGAACCGATTGGATTTCCTTTACCCGAAATCGCATGCACTGGATACCGCGGAGATCAACGGCGACTATATCGTTGATCTTCATTTGACCTTGGGTCATGATAAGAATAAACCAAACCGCCATACCGACCAAATTGGAATTGCAAAACCATCTGAACCTAAAAAAAAGAACGGATGAAATGTATTATCGTAGATGACGAGCCATTGGCGCTGAACATTATGAAGTCCTATTGCGAGGATTTGGGGTATCTTGATGTCCTACACACATTTACCAATCCCTTGGAGGCTATGGAGTTTCTGGTCAAGGAAAAGGTAGACCTGGTCTTTTCAGATATTGAAATGCCCCAAATAAACGGGGTGGAATTCATAAAGACCCTACAGAACAAACCCTTGTTTATTTTTACAACGGCCTATCAAAAGTATGCCTTGGATGGTTTTGAACTCAATGCGGTGGATTATCTGGTTAAGCCCATTCCCTTTCCCCGTTTTGTAATGGCCGTTCATCGGGCCCGGGAAATGTTCCAAATGCGCGATACCCATCGTCCAGATAAGCTCAACGTTGTTTCTGCCGGTGGCCCGGCCACGGAACAGGACAATTTTGTATTTATAAAATCGGACTACGGCAATGTAAAACTGGAGTTCGAAAATATCAAGTACATTCAGGGACTTAAGGACTATCTAAAAATTCATGTCAAGGGGAACTCCAACAAACCCATACTCACCCTAATGAGTTTTAAGGACATGAGGAACAAGATTCCGGCGCATCAGTTTTTGCGGGTCCATCGTTCGTTTATGGTCAACGTCAGTTATATCGATGCCGTACAACGGAGTAAAATAGTGATAGATGATGTCCGAATTCCGATCGGGGAAAGCTATAAAACCGAATTTTTGCAGCGTGTGGGGCTGTAGAAGTGGCCTGAAACAGATCGTTTGGATATCGAATTCGATGCTATACTCTGTTTTTAATACATTGATAATCAATATATTATTTCTTTTTAGTCATCATAGATAGCTGGAATTCGGAGGATTTTGCCTCCAAATCTTAGTAAATATGAAAGTACTTTCATATTTTTGATTCATAAAATGAATCCACTATGACCGATACGCTGGCAAAACTGGGCTATCTTGCCGGGGCTTCTCGATTTAAGCGCATTAGTGAAAAACTGCAACAGGACGGGGATAAAATATACGCCAAGGCCGGAATCCGTTTTAAGGCAAGCTGGTTTCCCGTTTACTATGTTCTGGCCAAGACAGGAAAGGAACAGACCATTTCCGCGATAACCGACCAAATAGATTTTACCCATATTACCGTTAAAAATAGTGTAGTGGAACTTCAAAAGAATGGATGGGTCCTCGTAAGACCGAACCCAGCGGACAAGCGCTCCAAACTGGTATCGCTTTCGGACCGGGGAACTGAACTATTAGCGGAATTGGAACCTTTGTGGCTGATGTTTTCGGAGGTACTGGGCGCCGTTTTTAATGCGGCCCACCCGGATTCCCTAAATATCCTGAATAGGATCGATCGGGAAATAGAACAAAGGCCGATCAACGAACGGATAGGACATTCAAAGGACCCTGTGGTTAGGGTCTTGGATTATAGGCCTAGCCTTAAGACCCATTTCTATCGACTTGCCGGCCCCTGGTTGTTACAGGTTTTGCAGGGCAAATTGGAGGCCGAGGACGAGTTTACCCTCCATAACCCGGATAGGGCCTACTTGGAAAATGGGGGTTTTCTGTTTTACGCGGAATACGATTCCGAAATAGTGGGTTGCGTGGCCCTCAAACGGCTGGATGAGGACACATTTGAATTTGCCAAACTCTTTATCGATCCCAACTATCGCAATCTGGGTATCGCCACAAAGCTTATTGAGCGATGTATTGGAAGGTGCAAGGAAAACCTGGCCAAGGAACTGTGGCTACAGACCACAATGAGCATGCCCCAGGCGCATAAACTGTATTACAAACTGGGTTTTGAGGACCGGGAAGCACCTTCTCAAATGGATGTCCTCAAGAGAACAGAAAAAATCATGTGTAAGGAACTGTAGCTCTTTTCAGGATAGAATTGGGTGCGTTGCCCACCGATTTAAATGTAAAGACCGTCGCCTAGCTAGTGGCAACGGCCTTTCTGGAATTAAGGTCAACAAATAAAAACACGTATTAACTATGAACATTACACCTTAACCAATTTCGTCTACTTCCTCCGGCTTGTTCAGATCCACTTCTTCCGTATTGCCGTTTTCATCGGTCTCGACTGCAACACTGTCACAAGTACCATCGCCATAATCCAATGAAGTCGCGACCCCGTTTTCACTGGTGGTAATCACCCCACTAACCACATATCTGCATCCTATTTCGCTGCGTAAGGGAGTGGTAATCTCGTGGGTATAGCTATCCCCATTACTGAATTCCGTGGTGCCGTTACCGGAAATCAGGCTATAAAATTCAAAGGCTTCCTCGGAAAGCTCAAAAATTGTTTCGGAAGTGGATAGACTGGAGCTAGTTGCGGTAAGGCCATCGGGCCACTCAAAATCAAAATCCGTTTCCGTGGTAAAAGTGAAATTTTCGTTATCCTCGCTGGTGCCGAAAGCCATGGTGGAACTTCCGCTAACCGCAATATCGTTATAGGTGTACTCCTCCAATGTGGTCAAAATAGTGACCTCGTCCCCTTCCGATTCCAGATCGTAAGTGATAATGATTTTTCCGGTAACCACGTCTCCATCGCCAAATTCACAGCCTTCGCCATAATCAATGGTTATTACGAAGTTACCGTCCACTTCTTCCGAACTTTGGACCGCGCAGTTGGAGGTTTTGGCCACGGTGTCCGCTTGTTTACCGCTTCCATTGTCCGTAAGATAAACATCCTCGGAGGTTCCGGTAATGCTTTCCTCGGCGGCCTGGGCCTCTGAATATTGCACCTGGGTAACGGCAACTGCCGTACCGGTCACCTCTGGGGTGCTTTCGTCGTCATCGCAGCCTATTATCAAAAGCCCGGCAGCGCTCATAAGGCCCATTGCATATACTTTACTTAGTTTCATAGCACAAAATTTTAGTTATCAATAGCCTGGGTTTTGCATTGTTCCCATAACTAAAATAGCGACTCGTTGGAGGGTATGAAAAAAAGATATACCAAGACTAAATATCTGTCTACCAGACTCCTGTTGTTATCGATAAATACCGTGTCGTCCAGACGCGGATCGCCCAGGTCCCTTAGTTGTAGGACAGCCCATGACCAAAAGGATACAAAGGATTTTCGGAATCATAGGGCATATCTTCCAATTGATTTTCGACCGCTTCCACAGAAGACGGTATTTCTATAGGGAGCTTTCCCGTGGGTCCAAACCCCCCAAAGATCATATCGAGGATAATTTCGTCCTGGCATTCAAAGTTGGCAATAACCGCTTGGCTCGCCGCATCGATTTCCGGAACGACCATAGGTCTTAGGATGGTCAAAACAGTAATGGTGGGTTTGGCGCGGGTACGAGCCAAAATCTCTTTTTTTTCATCTTCGGGAAAATCAAGTCGCCCTTGTGGAATAAGTCTTTCCAGTAGGCTTCCTCCTTCTGGCGGGGACGATGGGGTTTCCAGCTTTTGAATGATGAAATCGGCATCTTCTATGGATTCAACGATTTGGGGGAATTGGTCGCGTAGGCCGCTTTGGGACATGCCGTGCAGATAGACTTTTTTATCCGGGGCAAGGGGCAGGGTATTTGCCTCATTTTTCAACAAAACCAATGATTTGCGTTGGGCCTCCTTACCTTTTTCAACAAATTTGGGATTACCTACCACGGCCGTCCCATCCAAATTCACATAGGGATCGTCAAAAAGCCCGAGTCGGAATTTATCTCGTAGAATTCTTTTTGCGGACAGGTCGATACGTGATTCCGGTATCTCGCCGCTTTCTACGAGTTCAATAATATGTTCGGTTACGTATTCGCCCCCGAACACATCGCAACCGGCATCCAAAACCTTCTTTACCCGTTCTTGTTCGGATAGATGTTCTACCCCCCAGGCGGAGGCATCCTTTACGGCCATATCCGAAATAATACCCCAATCCGTGGCGACCACACCTTCAAATTTTAAGGAATCGCGTAGCAGTTCCTGAATCATCTCCCTGCTGAAGGCAAAGCCCACTTCTTCCTTTACCTGGCCCTTGGGAACCCCATAGTATGGCATGATCTGCGCGGTGTTGGCCGCAAAGGCACCTTCAGTAAATGGGATAAGGTGATAATCGAAATTATTGCCGGGATAGACCTGTCCCTTTCCACTCTTAAAATGGGCATCCCACCCGTCTTCCTGTGGTCCGCCACCGGCAAAATGTTTGGTTTGGCAAATAACGCTGTTACGGCCAATACTATCCCCTTGAAAACCTAATATATAGGCCTTGGTAAGTGCGGCACTCCAATGGGCATCCTCACCAAAGGTGCCATTTACACGGGCCCACCGGGGATCGGTCGCAATGTCCGCCATGGGATGTTGTGCCAGCCGTATGCCCAATGCCAAATATTCCTGACGCGCAATATCACCGAATTCACGGACCAAGAGCGTATCCCTAGTGGCTCCAAGGCCCAAAGGGGAGGGCCAAACGGAGATCCATTTGGCTTCCGAACTGGCACCGGGCATGGCCTTGGTCCCGTGCCGGGGATCGGAAATCAGGGTGACGGGAATTCCCAGTCGGGTTTTTTCCGCGAATTTTTGAAGATTATTGTTCCAGGTCGCATAGGTTCGGGCGGAAGCTCCTCCCAAGTTTTGGACATGGTTCATTTTCTTTTTCAGTAAGGTGCTGGAAGTACTTTCCGTCATAAAGGAAAAAGGGTCGGAAAATCTTGGGGTTTCAAGCAAGGAACCATCCTCCTCCATGGGCAGGAAGTGGGAAAACATCAGGCCCGCCTTTTCATCCAATTGCATTTGGGAGATCAAGTCATCGATTCGGGCTTCGATAGGTGCCCTGGCATCCTCATAAACGTCCAGTTCCCCATTTTTGTTTAGATCTCTGAACGTATAATTATTCAAGGTCAGTACGGGAGCTTCCTCTCCCAATAGTTTCATATTTGAAGAGGATTGCATCTGCCATTTGATCACGAAGACCAGATAGGTCAACAGGAGGAGTCCAACTATTCCCAGGAGAAAATACCCCGATCGCTTTAAAATTTTTTTAGTGCTGAATTTCATATGAGTTGATTTAGTTGTTTGCGTTAAAATTCCCGAAGCGCCACTTAAAGGTCAACCGATGCCGAGTATGTCCACACTTTACTGATATTCAAATGGATTTAAGGCCTATTAGGCGTAGTATTGAATATAATGAATTTGAATGGATTTTTTAAATGGAGCCGATCGGACCGAGCGCCACGCACTTGCAGCACAATCGGGCATAGCGCACTTGCCAAGTTCCCTTCCAAGGATAAGAGGTTTAAACGGCCTGCACCAAAAATGCCGTTGAAAATAACCTTTAGGGCCCAAAAGATTCCTATTGTCGGAATAGGAATTCTATGGTCTCGCCTAATTAAAATGCGCTAATTGTATCATGCCGTTTGGATTTTTTTGTATCTTTTTGATAATAAAGTGATTAACGGAATATTATTAATTATCGGCAAATAGGGACTTACCGAGGTTGTTCATGCGTTCCTTTGGATCGGTTCCATAATGGCGAACTTAAATGTAGTTTGTAATGATTCTCAAAAAACTGTTATTCTTAGCCCTCCTATCTGTTTTGTTTTCCTGTAGTACCGATGAAGACGACGATGATGGATTTGACTTTACCAACTGTTCCTTGAACGGTCCTAATTTTTCCATTTCCGATGTTACTGGTGGTTGGGTGGCTACTCAGGCCAATTTTGATATTCCTGGGACTTCCGAGCAAATCGATGTGGTAGGAACAGGAGGCACGGTAACCTTGAACGTGCAATCGAACGGGGCATTTACACTGGTTATCACCGAGAGTGGGGCAGGTGCGGAAACCACTACCGGGGATTTGTCCTTCTGCGAAGATCTGTTCACGGTGCGTTATGACGATGCACCCAACGATCCGGAAATCATTCAGGGATCCTTGAACGATGGCGTATTTACCATTACAGGTCCCGTGGAGTACGACGTAAACGGTGATGGTACGGATGATGCGGCCTTTGTGATACTACGGTTGGAACGAGGTTAGTTTGGGGATAAACGGATTTATCACAAACCTTGGGGTGTGGTACAGTCGTTAATGCTGCTATACATAATTAGCTTTGTTTTGCGATAGACGGCAATAATCTCGAATCTTCCAATGCCGCGGTCCGATGTCCGGCTTTTTTTAAATACGCTTCGCTTTGGGCAAATTCCATAAACTTTGCAACGGATTGGTGTTCGACCAACAACATTGCCTCCCACTTTTCGGATTCCGGTCCAATCAGAAAGTTTTTGCACCCCCCGAAGTACAATATGCGGCTACCCGCCTTATCCAAGATGGGTAGGGTGTTTTCCATATAAATCCGATAAGCTTCTTCCCCGCTGATATCCCTTTTGGGTTTTATGGCTTCCAAATCCGTATAATCCGCCATTTTTCTGAACCTTAGCAAATTCAGCATAACTACTTTGCCTTTATCATGAAAGTTCTGATAGAATACTTTCTCGGATTCGGCATTCGGGGTTATAAATCTTTTTACCATGTTTCACTAGATGATGATCCTATTCTTTTCTGAGTCAAAATTCACTTCGCTTGCTCTTTGGGTTTCCCCACCAACAAAAATTTCGATAGCTCCACCTTTTTGGTCATAGTACCACTGAAGCCTTTCCATTAGTTCTTTTAAATCCATATGAATTCTTTGTTTGATCCTTACAAATATCACTAAAATTTGTTTTGCCGTCCAACGCTGTTGAATCTATGTTCCCTTGTCTGTTCGGACATAGATGCTCATACGACTTGCACCGAATGGATTCAGGTTTATACGGCTCAAGCATTCCTTTTGTTGTGTTGCTGTTGAGCCTCTTTCCGGATTTTCTATTCGCCTATCGGAGCTTAGGACACCATTTAAATTTTTTTTGTATATTTGTACTATATATATATTACAATAGTATAATGATCAATTTTAAATTGGACCCCAAGACAGGAATTCCATTTTATAGACAAATCATAGACCAGATCAAATTTGGTATTGCCTCCGGAAACTTGAAGACGGGCGAGCAATTGCCTACGGTCCGTTCTTTGGCGGTGGATTTGAAGGTCAACTTAAATACCATAGCCAAGGCTTACAAGGAGCTCGAAATCCAAAATATATTAGAAACCCATCAGGGCACGGGTACTTTTATAAACGAAAACAAGATCAAAATATCGGCCAAGGAAAGGGAGGAAAAACTGAAGGAGATATGTAACGAGTTCACGTCCATTGCCCACAGTTACGGGTTTGGCATAGACGAAATAATCGATCAACTACAAAATCAAAAATGAAATGAAAGCAATTACCAAGAAATTTTGGAACCCCATTTCCGCTACGGTCATGATAGCGACATCAGCTATCTGTATCGCGCTTTATTATTTTGAATTCGTCAATACCCAACAGTTGGTTTTTCTGTTATTGGCCTGTCTTTTGGTATCGAGGTCTATCCATATTGCTGACCAGTGGGAAAAGGCGGTCGTTTTAAGGATGGGCAAGTTCTTGGGTCTTAAAGGTCCCGGTATCTTTTTCATCATTCCAATCATTGATCAAATAGACAAGTATATCGATCAGCGGGTTAGGGTTACGGATTTTAAGGCCGAGCAGACCTTGACGAAGGATACGGTTCCGGTTAATGTGGATGCCGTGGTCTATTGGACGGTATGGGATGTGGAAAAGGCGGCCCTTGAGGTACAGGAATATGAGCGGGCCATTTTCTATATAGCCCAGACAGGATTAAGGGATATTATAGGGAAGCATGAATTGGCCGATATTCTTCAGGAAAGGGAAAAGATAGCCGAGGATCTGCAAAAGGTTTTGGATCATAACACTAATCCCTGGGGGATAACCTGCCAAACCGTAGGAATAAAGGACATCATCATTCCCCAAGTTTTGGCAGATGCGATGAGCAAAGAGGCCCAAGCGGAACGCGAGCGCCGGGCAAGGGTCATCCTTGGAACGGCCGAAACGGAGATTGCCCATAAATTTTCGGAGGCCAGTGAACGCTATAAAAGAAACCCGGTTGCCCTGCATCTTAGGGGAATGAATATGTTATTTGAAGGGTTAAAGGAAAAGGGCTCCATGGTCATCGTACCCAGTTCGGCATTGGACTCCATGAATCTGGGAGCTGTGGGTGGATTGGTATCCCTATCCAAAGGTAACGAAGAGGAATTCTCGGCCAAGGAATAATGCCATAAGCCTTTACAGTTGCGCTATTTTTTGCACCAAGGGGTTTTCCCGACCGAAAAATAATCGCACAGGTCGGTTAACTTCCGGATTTCTTCCTTTTGCTGACCTCCATAACCAGCTCGGTTCTGTAGGATGAATAACAGAAGGTAGCTTTTTTATTCGGGAGCACTAATTGTTCCACCCTAAGGAACCCTAATTACACTAGAGAATAAAGAGAGTCAATAAGTGTCGATTGGGCCAATGGTTCGGCCCTAATCTTATCCAGTTCGATTTTTAGGGAAGCTGGCAGCCTAAAAAACAGGACGGTTCGTTCTCAAATCAAAGGGTATTCGTGGGCTTAAAGATTTTTTTCCAGGTGTTGATCTCTGAGGTTGCCAATGATCTGCTATTGTTCTAATCGCAAGTTTCCTTAATACTAAAGTCATCCGCTTGGGATAATGCCTCGTTTTCGGAAATACCTTCTTTATGAAGTAATATACGATCGACGGCATGAAAATCCGAACGGGCGGAGATTTCCATGAGATACACACCCGGTGTTTCGAAGGTTACGTAGATGTCATGGGCATCGTGGTCCGAAGTCCGAGCCTGCCATTTAAAAGCATTGTCATCGCCACTTCGGTATACCTTAAACCAACCATCTTTTGAGGCCCCGTTGGGATTGGGTTCCTTACCGGAACCATCGGGATAGACCCTGCTACCGCCATCTTTCATGCCAAAAAAGTCCTGAGCATCCGGAAAACGTAACCAGGAATCGTTGTGTTCCGTTCCATTGTCTCCTTTTCTGTAGGACGAATTCCAGGTGAACCGATAGGTGCCTGTATCGCTTATCCTAAGAGGGAAGATAACCATTCCATTACCGGGATTGCCCATACTGGGATCGCCTTCCCATTGCATATAGCCATCCCCGGAAACACCGTCCGCATCATTTTTCAACACCCAATCTTCAGGGAAATCATTGTTCTCAAATTCTATGGAGATAATCCCGTCTTTTTCCTCAAAAACGAATCCAACCGAACTGGGGCAAGTGTCTTGGGGAGATTTGGAATCCTGCCCGTCCTCTTGTGCAGTAGTATCCTCGGCCAGTCGTTCCTCCAAGGTTGTTTGGTCATTGCTACAGGATAGGAAGGTAAACCCTATAATAAGGGCGGTGACAAATACGGTTCTCATGATTTGGGCTTTTGACGGGAAAACGTCCAAATAGAAACGCATATTGCCCGGATAAGGGAACATTCGATGAAATGGGCCTAAAGAGCAGCTTGTTGCTAACTTCTCACACACTCTAACTGCCTTTATATAGGAAAAATAAATCCATATTTTTGATTGAAAAGTTTTCCGGTATGGATTCCACCTCTGTGATGGCTATTTTTAGTGCTTTGGCTTTGGGCCATAGTCTATTTCTGGTTCATTATTTTTGGACATCGGTGGCCAAAAGCCCAAGTAATTTCTTTCTGTCGTTGGTGCTTTCCGCTTTGATCTTGCGCATTTTAAAATCCGTTATCGTAATCCTTATTCCGAACAGCCCCTTCGCCGTTCCCGCTATTGGTTTGGTGGGCTTATCTGCCATTGGTCCCTCGTTATGGCTCTATCTGAAGGCCTACAAGCACATCGATTTTGTATTCCAAAAGAAACACTTATGGCATTATGCATGGGCCATGTGGTTGGTTCTGGCCATACCCTTTTTAAATGAGGATCAAATGTATATCGCTTATTGTATTTCCGTTGCCCACATGCTTTTTTACCTCGTACTTTCGCTTGCAAGATGGATCAAAAACCGAAGCGGTTATGACGAAATTCAATCCAAATGGCTCAAGTTGTTGCTGGGGTCCACATTTTTGATTTGGCTTACGTTTTTTGCACAACTTCTGGTTGAAAGTTTTGGTACGTATCTATCCGTTACCGTGGTTGCTTCCACTTTGGTTTACGGACTAAGCCTTTGGGCAGGAAAGAAGCGCAAACTATTTATGGAACCCAAGCAAAAACCGGACAAAGTGGTACTAAGGCATCTTGAGCATCTTGGAAGGACCATCGAGGGGTTGTTCACGGAAAGGTTATTGTTCAAGGATTCCAAACTAAACATCAAAAAGATAAGCGACATGGTATCCGAACCTGAATATATAGTCTCACGCTCTATAAACACTTATTTCAGAAAAAGTTTCCCGGAAGTGGTAAACCACTATCGTATAGAACATGCAGCGCAACTAATAAGGTCCGATGCCTTTAAACATCTTTCCATGGAGGGGATAGCCAAGGAAAGTGGTTACAATACAGTTTCCGCCTTTTACAAGACTTTTAAAAAGTTAAAAGGCGTTACCCCAGCCAAATTCAAGCATTGACTTCTTCCACATTCGCAAAAGTGGAGACATTTGAGCCATTCTTTTCCAAGCTTTCATCCATTTAGTTGGATATTGCCTATTCCAACAAGGCGGGAAGAATTTGTGTTCTCGTCTACCTTAAAGCCCAAAAACCCTTCAAAAAGACAACCATCATGAAAAGAGTTTTGATCTTTCTTTGCTTCGTCATGTTATTTTCTTGTGCCCATAATAAAATGGGCGAGGCCTATAAATTAAAAGATGAGGCTTCCGTATCATTAGATGCCGAAGAATATCCGCAGGCCATTGCCAAGGCCCGGCTCGCCAAAAGCATATTTGAAAAAAATAAGGACACATTGGGAATTGTGGAGTCTCTATACATCATGGCCCGGGCTTCTGCTTTATCGGGTGATTTTGAAGATGCATTAATATATGGAGAAGAGGGGAAAGAACTTTGTCCGCTCATAAAAAATTATTCGCTTGAATTCAAAATCAACAACACCTTAAGTTGGGCCTATTTTACCCTGGATAAGGACTTTAATAAAATTCTTGACCACGAAAAACGCCAACTTTATGTAGCGAATCAGTTGGGCGATGATGGTGCCAAAGCATCGGCATACAACAACTACGGTTATGATGCCACCGTTTCGGGGAGCATTGCATTGGATAGCGTCATTGCTCTGATGGAATTTGCGAACGATCATTACGCCAAAACAGAAAACAATAAAGGAAGATGGTATACCTTAATTAACCTCACTTGGCAGTATCGATTAAAGAACGATTTGGAACAGTCCGCCTACTTTGGAAAATTATCCGTCGAACAGGCCATAGAAGACAATGACAGGCATGCCATTATCGAGGCAAATACCAATCTAGGAGAGACCTTGCTGCTTCAAAACAAGCTTGAAGAGGCTGCTCCTTATTACGCGCAAGCCTTGCATTGGGCCGAACAAAACGTAGACAGGGATAAATATGTCTTTGATGTATATTATTCCAGATATCTATGGCAAATAGGCGATAGGTCAGAGGCACTAAAAATTCTCAAACAGGCCATTGCATTTTTGGAAACCAACGAAGTGTTCTATGAAATGTTAGGGCGTGCCTTTTTGGTTACTTACAGTTATGAAACCGAAGATAACAGTGAGGTCAAAAAACAACTGGCAGTCTTTAAAAACCCAAGAAGTGAATACATTTCCTTAGAGGCCAAAACTTTAGCCAAATTAGTTGAAGCCAAAATGCTTTACCAAAAGGATAGGGAAGGAGCAACAGAACTACTGGAATTAGCCGCTAAGCCATTGGAGCGAATTGGAGCGGAACAACTTCTTCAACTGGTGCAACAGGTCCAAAAAATGGACAATATCCCATAAAGCATCAATTAACCTCGTTCCTAATTCCGGGTTTCGTTGGTCACGCTATGATTTTGAGGGTCAATTTTCGTTTCCCAAAATAGGTATGGCATTGCTCAATTTGTGCCTTAAAAAAACCCGGTACTAACCTATTCTAGAATTGAATGTACTCCATTTTCAAGCTTATAAAGCGCCTTGATCTCATTTTCGGTCAGGTCCCTACTGTAAATGGACAAATCGTCCATCAATCCAATATAGCTTAGTCCCAAATAGATATTGGACCGATCCAATTCCCAAGTGAAGGAATCGGTAATATCCCGCCTTGTTCCTTTCAACTCTCCGTTCACATAGAGGGAAGCGCTGCCTTTTTCAGTGTTCAATCCTGAAAAATTAATGAGTACATGGGTCCATTCCCCTTGGGTAAAAGGAGGTTCATTAACAGGTACGAGTTGGGGTAGAAAAAGATGGTCCTCGTCGTCCAATCCGTCGGGATTCCAGTTATTCCGATCTCCGATGACACCTAACCTAAAGTCCCTGGGATTGTTTTTGGTAAAATCCACCCAAATGGCGGCATCGTTATAACTGACGTCCGTAATTTGTATGGGATCACAGAAACCTGGTTCCAAATCGGTGGCCGGATCCAGACTTAACCAAAAAGAAATGGCACCGTTCCAATACTTGGCGCTATATGCGATATTTCCGGCACTGGGATAGTAGATATATCCCCGGCTCCGTTCGGTAAATTGTAGCCCGTAACCATATTTTCCCTGTCCTGCTTGGCGACTTATATCAGGTTTGTGCAGGCCGGCCCGGGCAGAATCGAGGGCCTTCCGATTGGGAACGGTATATATGAGGGAATCACCGACCGCAAAATCGGCGTTGACACCGGTCTCAAAGGAAGCGTAGAAAGTAAGTGCCTCCTTTAAACCGGCGGTCACCGTATTTTCCTCAACCGCCTCCGTTTTTTGAACCTTTTTCTCTTTGCAGGAGGTGAATCCCATGGTACATAGGAGAGCGATCGATGTCATAGATTTTAGTAGATATGTTTTGCTCATGGGTTTTGGTATTTAAATAATACAGCCTCTAAATTACTTCATTAATATATAGAAATGAACTGATGTGGCCCTGGAATCTGAAGTAAATAAGAGTAGTCTTATAAATGGATCGTTTTAAAATGCTCCCTAGTTGTGTTATAAAAAAAACCCCGACCTTTCGGCCGGGGCCATTTTGCTTTGATACAGGGCTAGGGTTTACCGGGCCACGATCGCTGGATTCGGGAAACGCTACTTAAAAGGGAAAGCGATAAGTATTGAAAATCAACTGCTGGCATTGTTCGACCAGAAAACCACCGTTTTAAGACAGGGGGAACAATCTATTAAGGGAGACCTTATGGGAAATCGAATCGATTAAAAACCCATACAGTAGGGAAAATTAGTACTAAAAGTGTCAGGCAACTAAAATCTTCTTGGATGTGTTGGTGGGTAAAAAAAAGGAAGAAAGCTTTTGGAGCCCAAAGACTATCGGAACAATGAAAAGTGATGGAACGGACAGGTCCCCGATTGGACCGCTTCTCCAAAAGCTGTGGGGATTTTGTGGAGAAGGAAGGGCTTGAACCTATGTTGTCCGTTCCTGTGGCGAATATAGAAGAACAGGTTGTTTGTCGGACGAACAAATCAAAAAGATCGATGAAATACACTATTTCTTGAAGTCGAAAACGGAAAAAGTAGGAATAAAGTTATCTGATATGAGGAGAATTGTACAAATAGGATATGACAACGATATTCAAGTTTTTCTGCTACATGGCCATCCTGGTATCCGTATGCCACATCACTTTCTGGATAATCGCATGTGGCCCCTTCATTATGGCCCTATGGCTGTTGGCATTCTTTATAATGGGAGGCTTCGTAAAACCCTTGGCGATTGGGCTGACCGGGATAATATTTCCAAAAAAATGAACAAGATCGGAAAGGGACGTTTGAGGTAACTCGTAAGTTCAGGCATATTGGACAAATTGATACAAGAATTCCTGGACTATTCCGGCGATTGCGACATGTACCGATCAAAGGATGATCCGTTGATGGAATCCAAGGAATTCCAATCCATGGCACTCAAAAAGCTTAAGGAGGAATGATGTTCAAACAAACAGAAATCTATTGTTGGTTACATATTTAATAAAGGTTTTCGTCGGTTTTATTACTATTTTGCTGACGCATAAACTTATTTTATATCAACAGCGCATTTTTATATCATTAAACAAAGCCAACCTATGAAGATTATTCTATTCACTGCATTAAGTTTCATGTTCCAATTAACAGTATCCGGACAAAACAAGGTAATATGTGCGGAAGTATTTCAAGGTTTGATCGCCACTGAATTGGATGTAATCGATCAAGGGGATTTTGACAGGTCCTACTACAGGAGAATAGAGTCGGAGGACTTTAGGAAATATATCTACAAGAAGGTAGTCGATAGAGACAGGAACCAAGGAACAAATGGTGGGTCTTTCGGAATCGGACCATTCAAGTTCCGAATACCCTCTTTATCGAATAAAAGCGACAAGGAAATAACCGAGGATGTAATAAATCAATTAAGATCGATAAGAAAAACCGATATCGACCAAGCCGATGAGAGTTCATGGTTGAAAAGATTCGCTACCAAATTCCTTCCTGCCCAGACTAGAAGCGAAGTCTTAAACAGTTGGAACGAATGCAATTCCGGTATAATATCCTTGGAAAGACATAAAGAAAACGTCAGGGTCATTTTGGCCAAGATCAAAAGCAGCACCAAAATCCAAGAGGCGAACATCGAAAGGTTGACGGCATTAGACCACTACACACACATGGAGAATTTACAGAGATTGAAGAACGAGAACAAAATAAGCGAGAGGACCTACAAATTGGAACTGGCAAGAATCGAGGCGAAGAAAACAGGGCTTTTCTATTATATCGATGAAAAGGATAGCAAGGTGATTGATATAGTGTTGGAGTGGCGAAACGAGGTAGGCCAGGGAAAGTTGGTCTTCAAGGAACCCTATATAGAAGGGGCGACCTTGGTCAACACAAAAAGTCTAAATGGACAGAGTTTTGAAAGAAGAAAAAGACTTCGGTTCAAGCGTAAGGAATCGGCGAAAAAGGTATCAATATTATTGGAAACGAATTATGAGGCAATTGTTGAATATTATAAGGATTATTCAAATCTGGTCGAATTAAAAACGATGGACTTTAAGTCCGGCACTTACGCAGGTGAGGTGAGAAACGGCCTTCCCCATGGTCAGGGAGTCTATTCATGGATACTTAGTGTCGGCGGAAAAGAAGAATGGACCTATGAAGGAACTTTTCAAAATGGGGAATTTGTATATGGCGAACATCGGTTGGATGGCGCCCTTTATTTGCAAGGAGAATTCAAGAATTTTAAATTACACGGAGAAGGCAGGAGATACAGTTATTTTTTGCCTAGCGGTAGATTGGATAGTGAAGGGACATGGGCGGATGGAAAGCTTATAGAAGGAGTGTACATATCGGGCACATCGCGCATTCCTGTAAAGAACGGCGTACTTGTCCAAGATTAGATTTTTAAAGACCCGTTATTTGGATAATCCTAAATCCCTATTTTTCGTCCTCCCATCTTGTCGGACGAGCTGTGGTAGTTAATTATAATTAACTAAATATTCTTTTTCCATTGCGACCTGTAACTTTTAATAGGTAGTCAATGGACTCTTTATTTTAAATTGTATTGGACAAAGTCCTTTGGAGCCACCTAAGCACTAAGGGACTTTTTTATGGTGGCAACACAAGTGGGGATAAAGGAAAGGTTCGAGATATTCCTGGACGACAACGGTTATTCTAGGAAATTTGCAAGAACGAAGCTTCTTGAAATTCTTATAGAGGTAATGGGATCTTTTTTGATCAAGGACCTTAAATAACAATAGGGGAACGGAATCTACCAACAGGAACTACCTGTATCTATGGGAACATCAAGATGCTCTTCCCTTTAGGCGCGGTTGAGAAAATCGTTGTAAAAGATTTGGTGGATGGCTTGGTCTGGATATATGAACCTATTCGATAATAAGGGGCATATAAGTGGCTACATGGCTGGGGTTAACTTCGCTATGCTCGTTGGACCCAGCGTTCCCTTACTGCAAATGCAAAACCATCAAAATCTTTGATTTTGTAGTTTTTTGTTTTTCCAATACGCTCGAGCAAGCTCGATGTCTTTTCAAAACAAAAAATCCTGCCAGCTAGGCAGGATTTTGCGCTTGATCGTGACCTGGCTGGGGCTCCCTTCGTCAGGGCTCAGGGCAGGCTTCTCGCCCTATTTTTCGAAGAAAAAAACCCCGACCTTTCGGCCGGGGCTCCATCCCACTTCGTGACCTGGCTGGGGCTCGAACCCAGGACCCTCTCCTTAAAAGGGAGATGCTCTACCAACTGAGCTACCAGGTCTAAAATTTATAACCAATTGGCAGGCAATCGCCATCTCTATGGCTGGCCGGCCTGCCCGCCGAAGCAATACCATAGGTATTGCGTAGGAGGGTGCAAATATAAGCTCATTAATTTATTTAACAAGTCGATTTTGCGATAAATTTGCTTTTCTTTGCCCCAAAAGCAAATAGTTGTTATTTATCCTAAAACGTTCCATTTGAAAATAATTTTGTTGGGTTATATGGGAAGTGGAAAGTCCACTGTGGGCAAGATACTGGCCGAAGCATTGCAGCTGGATTTTCTGGATTTGGACTCCTATATTGAAAAGGAGGAAGGTGCTACCATTCCCGAACTATTTGAGACCAAAGGAGAAATCTACTTCCGGAAAAAAGAGAACCTGTATCTTGACCGTATACTAAAAGAAAAAAATCAATTGGTCTTGGCCACGGGTGGAGGTACGCCATGTTATGGTAATAATATGGATGTCATCCGGAATGGGACCCGAAATGTCTTCTATCTAAAAGTATCCATCGGGGAATTGGTCAAACGGTTGTCGGACCAAAAATCCGAACGACCGTTGATCAAAAACATCCCGGATTCGCATTTGCCCGAGTTTATCGGGAAACACTTGTTCGAAAGGCGCTTTTTTTACGAAAAGGCTTGGCATAGCCTATCATCCGATGGAAAGCAGGCCGAGGAAATTGCTATGGAAATTCGCTCCCTACTAGTTTAGATACACCCGGTCGTTACGGGTTTCAAATTTTACATGTACGTGTTCCTGTAGGGAAGTGGAGAGCGATATACCTTTATAATCGGCCTTTACCGGGTATTTTTTGTGGTTACGGTTGACCAGGACCGCAGTTTTTAACTGTTTTAAGGGGGTCTTTAGAAAATGGTGTACCCCATAAATTAGGGTGGTACCGGAATTGAGGACATCGTCTACCAAAACCACCGATTTGTTGGCATACTCCGCCTTGCTCAGAGAAGTGGTTACTCCACTTTGTAACGGATCTTTTTTGTCCATTTGAACCTTGCACAACCGTATCTGGGCCGTAGTAATCTTTTTTAGGATGGCCTGTATTTTTTTGGCAAAATCCAGCCCACCCCCTACGATGCCTGCCACAATGATTTCTTCCTCATCTACATTGGCCTCGTAGATTTGATACGCGATACGCCGTATCTTATGTTGTATCTGGAGGTGCGATAGGATAGTATTTTGCATAAAAAACGTCTTAGACTTCAAATATAAAAAACCACGGCCACTTTAGGACCTAATTCTAGTCTTCCCCATCCGGAGCAGGCGTGGTCCCGAGTGCATCCTCATCTGGAAAATCGGAGGGTCCATCCAGGTAATCCTCAATTTCCCTACGATCTTTTTTAGTGGGGCGCCCGGTTCCCTTTTTCCGATAATAATCCCGGGAATACTGCAACAGTTCATTATGCTCAAAAGCTTCCTTGGGGGTGTGGTCCTTTCTATAGATGCCTACCAATTTGGCCCCCACACGGCTTGGTGGAATATCCAATACCTGCAACTGATGGTCGATTTGGTTCTTACGGACAACAATATTATCCATAGGGTAGACCTCCCGGGAAGGCTTTACTATTTGGTCGTTTACCCTGACCTGACCTTTTTTACATGCTATGGAAGCCTGATTCCTGGTTTTGAAATAGCGGGTACTCCAAAGGAACTTGTCTACGCGCATTTCCCTTCAAAATTGTTTGTTAACGATTCTCGCAAAAATACGGGAAAATTGTATCTTGCCGCCCTGAATTATTGCTTAATGAAAAGAATTCCACTCACACTGACCCTGTTGGTTTTGTTTCTTTTGGGGTCATGTAATAACGATGATGGCGGACTGGATGCGGAATTGGTGCCTCCCAGGTTGCTTAGCGAAGTGGCCGAAGAGGATGAGGCCGAATTGCAAGAATTCCTAAAATCCCATTTCTACAATTATGAGGATTTTGAAGAGCCTATCGACCCAGGTTTCGATTTTAGCATACGGATTGATACCATAGATGGGGATAACCGGGACAAGAGACCACTTTGGGACGATATAGAAGTGGAAACCATTCTGGTGGAATCCTCGGAATTTGGACGGGATGACGGCGAGGAAATCCTGCATAACCTGTACTATTTGGTGGTCCGGGAAGGGGTTGGCGAAAGTCCTACCTTTGCGGACAATACCGTATTGCAATATGAGGGTACCTTCCTGGACGGACAGGCCTTCGACGCCTCCAGTACCCCGGTAAACCAGTACCTATCCGGTAATCTTATTCCGGGATACGCCAAGGGTGTGGACAATTTTCGCGGCGGTAACGGTCCGTTTGAAAATGGGGACGGTACGGTCAGTTTTGAGGACTTCGGCATCGGGTTGCTTTTTATACCCTCTGGATTGGGTTATTTTGATAGACCTCCGGCAAGTGGGGGGATTCCGTCCTATACCCCATTGATCTTTAAGATCGATTTGCTCACATTTGAACCGGATACCGATTTCGACGGGGACGGCATACCTTCTATTTTGGAAGATTTGGATGGCGATGGGGACCTCAACAATGACAATACCGATGCGGATAGCGAACCTTTCGGGGTATTTTTGGCCAATCACAACGACACCGACGACGATGCCGATGGCATACCTACCCGGGAAGAGATCGACATTGACGAAGAGGGAAATGTGACCTTCCGGGATACCGACGGAGATGGGATATTCGATCACCTGGACAACGACGAATAAGGGTCATTATCCAGGAAAAGTAAAAAGGCGGCCCAAAAATTTCATTTTGGATGTCAATTTGAGGGCGGTCGAAAATCTTCAAAATAGTTAATGGATAAATCATTCCGTCCTACCCAACGTGACCTAAATAGCCTTTAGATTTTTTAGGTCGCCTTTTTTGTTCGTCTTATCTTATAGCTTTAAGGAAAGACCTACGATAATTTGATCGGGTCGAGTATCCAAGCGGCTGGGTCCGACAGATGTAATATTGGTATTGATGAACTCCGCCTCATTGCTGCTGAATCCTCTTTCATAGCGCACATCAACACCCAGTTTGCCCAAATTGACCCCAGCTCCAATATGTAGTCCTACGGTAAAATCGTTCTCCACATCATCAATATCGATTCCGTCGAATTCAGTATTCAGAAGGTATTGGAAAGATGGACCGGCAAAGACATGTAACGGTCCGATAATTTTAGCACCTAGGAGCAGCGGGGCATCCAGCTTGCTCATATCAAAATCGTTGCCATCATAATCCGACTTGGTCTTGGTGTAGATCAATTCCGGCCTTACATAAAGTCTACCAAGGTCCAGTTTGCCGAATAATCCAATGTGGAAACCCACATTTCTGTCCGGGTCCTGTGCGGCATCACCCACCGACTCAAAGTAATCCCCGTTGGCATTGTAGTTCAATCCGGCCTTTATACCCAAACCGGAACCTTTTTGTGCAAACGCCACCGTGCCCCAAAGGACACAGGCAGCAATAAGAAGATGTTTCATAAGTGTTCGTTTTTAATGTCCTCATGGCATCAAAAACGATACCATGCTTACTTTCTTTTCAACACTTTCAAAACGGCTTCGGTAATGGCTTTATTGTTCAAGCCGTATTTCTCCATCAACTGGTCCGGAGTCCCGCTCTCGCCAAAAGTATCCTGAGTAGCCACAAATTCTTGGGGGCTTGGATGATGTAGGGCCAGGGTACGGGCGATACTCTCGCCCAATCCGCCCAAATAGTTGTGTTCCTCGGCGGTTACCACGCATCCGGTTTTTTTAACAGATCGCAGCACCGCTTCCTCATCCAAAGGCTTAATGGTGTGAATATTAATGATTTCTGCGGATATGCCTTGGTTCTCAAGATTTTCAGCGGCAATGAGGGCCTCCCATACCAAATGACCGGTAGCGATTATGGTCACGTCGGTTCCTTCGTTCAGCATTACGGCCTTACCGATTTCGAACTTTTGGTCCGCTGGGGTGAAATTAGCCACCTTGGGCCTCCCAAAACGCAGGTATACGGGTCCCACATGATTGGCTATAGCGATGGTGGCCGCCTTGGTCTGGTTGAAGTCACAAGGATTGATTACCGTCATCCCGGGAAGCATTTTCATCAGTCCGAGGTCCTCCAAGATCTGGTGGGTAGCCCCATCCTCTCCTAAGGTGACCCCGGCATGCGAAGCACAGATTTTTACATTTTTACCGGAGTACGCGATGGATTGACGTATTTGATCATAGACCCTGCCCGTGGCAAAGTTGGCAAAGGTACTGGCGAAGGGAATCTTACCTCCAATGGTAAGACCAGCCGCCATACCCATCATGTTGGCCTCGGCTATCCCGACCTGAAAGAAACGTTCCGGGTTTTCCGCTATAAAGGTTTCTATTTTTAAGGAACCCACCAGATCGGCACAGAGGGCCACTACATTGGGATTACTTCTTCCCAACTCCGTCATCCCGGCACCATAACCGCTTCGCGTATCGTTCTTACCTTGGTCTATATATTTTTTCATCTAAAATTGGTTTTATCTATTCCCTGTACTTGGGGAAATCTATAGTTATGGATTTTAGTAGTCGCCCAATGTTTCGCGATTCTGGGCCAATGCGGTCTCCAATTGCTCATCGTTCGGAGCCTTTCCGTGCCAAGCGTGGGTGTGCATCATAAAATCTACGCCATGCCCCATTATGGTTTTCATGATAACGCAAACAGGTTTGCCTTTTCCTGTTCGGCTTTTGGCCTCATTGAGTCCTTGGATAACTTCCTCCAAATTGTTGCCGTTCTCGATTTCCAGAACATCCCAACCAAATGCGGCGAATTTTTCGCCCACGTCGCCCAAAGGTAGGACCACTTCGGTGGGTCCATCGATTTGCTGTCCGTTTCGGTCCACCGTAGCAATTAGGTTGTCCACCTTATGCCCGGCAGCGTACATGATGGCTTCCCAATTTTGACCTTCCTGCAGTTCGCCATCGCCATGTAGACTAAAAACAAGATGGTCGTCATTGTTCAGTTTTTTGGCCAGGGCGGCCCCAATGGCCACGGACATTCCCTGCCCCAGAGATCCAGAAGCAACCCGTACCCCGGGAAGACCCTCGTGCGTGGTGGGATGCCCTTGTAAACGGGAATCGATCAGACGGAACGTTCCGAGTTCCTCTATCGGGAAATATCCTTTTCGGGCAAGAATGCTATAGAAAACGGGAGAAATATGTCCGTTGGACAAAAAGAAAATATCTTCCCCGGTACCGTTCATGTCAAAACCCTCCTTGAGTTCCATGATCTCATGATACAGGGAAACAAAAAATTCCGTACACCCCAACGATCCTCCTGGATGTCCGGAATTTACCTTGTGTACCATACGCAGGATGTCGCGACGGGTCTGTAGAACAATATCCTCTAATGCTTGGATGTCTGGCATAGCTCTGTTTTTAGATGTTCCAAAAGTAGGAGCTATCTTTTGGCTATACAAATGGGAGTATCAATATTTTGCTAAATTGATCGAATTCCCACGGAACTTTATTTTTTTGTTAGGGGTTTTATGCAGGGCAGTTGACTATATTTGCCTCGTTAATGGAAAAATTTGGAGTTTACCTTACATTATACGGATACCCAAAGCAAAGCTAGGGCCGGTACAATGGTTACTTCCCATGGGACCATTAAGACCCCGATTTTTATGCCCGTGGGCACCGTTGCTTCGGTAAAGGGAGTACACCAACGGGAATTGCGGGAAGAAATCGATCCGGACATTATCCTTGGCAACACCTATCATCTTTATTTACGGCCCAAAACTTCGATATTAAAGGAGGCGGGGGGACTCCATAAATTTATGGGATGGGATCGAAATATACTTACGGATAGCGGGGGTTATCAGGTCTATTCGCTTTCCGCCAATAGAAAAATCAAGGAGGAAGGTGTAAAGTTCAAATCCCATATTGATGGTTCCCTACATTTTTTTTCGCCGGAAAGCGTTATGGAGATACAGCGGACCATTGGTGCGGACATCATCATGGCATTCGATGAATGCACCCCGTATCCCTGTGAATATGACTATGCGGAGCATTCCATGAAAATGACCCATAGATGGTTGGACCGATGCATGGCCCATTTGGAAAAGGTACCGCCGGAATACGGTTATGATCAGGCCTTTTTCCCCATCGTGCAGGGTTCCACCTTTACCGATCTCCGGAAACGATCGGCCGAGTATATCGCCCAAGTGGATGCACCCGGTAATGCCATTGGGGGCTTGTCCGTAGGCGAACCTGCCGAGGAAATGTACGCCATGACCGAGGTGGTCTGCGACATACTTCCCCAAGAGAAACCCAGATATTTGATGGGGGTAGGCACGCCCATAAACATTTTGGAAAATATAGCCTTGGGCATTGATATGTTCGATTGTGTGATGCCCACACGCAACGCCCGTAATGGAATGTTATTCACGGCCCACGGGACCATAAACATTAAGAACAAAAAATGGGAAAATGATTTTTCCGCCTTGGATGCTATGGGAATTACCTTTGTGGATCGGGAATATAGCAAGGCGTACCTACGTCATCTGTTCGCGGCCAACGAATACTTGGGCAAGCAAATCGCGACGATACATAATTTGGGATTTTATTTGTGGTTGGTTCGTCAGGCCCGTGAGCATATCCAAGCTGGGGATTTTACCGAATGGAAGACCCAAATGGTGAAACAAATGGACAAAAGACTATAAGGTGACCATAATCGATAAATACATCCTCAAGCGCTATTTGGTCACTTTTGCGGTGATGTTATTGCTATTCATCCCCATTGGTATCATGGCCAATTTGGCGGAACAAATTGGCAAGATGATCGATAATGAAGCGCCTTTGAACGAAATTTTGATGTACTATCTCAATTTCACTATATATATTGGCAATCTCCTCTTTCCTATTTTTCTCTTCCTCTCCATCATATTCTTTACCTCCAAACTGGCCAGCAACACGGAGATCATCGCTATTTTAAGTTCCGGGGTGTCCTACGGCAGGTTCCTGAGGCCCTATATGATCGGTGCTACCATTATTGCCATCACCATGTTGGCCATGGGTATGTTCCTGGTTCCCAAGGCAAGCGAGGGGTTCAATGAGTTCAAATACAAATACCTAAAAAAGGGGAAACAGGACCGGGTGACCAGCAATATTTTCAATCAATTGAACGAGAACGATTTTATTTACGTCAGCAGCTTCGATCCCGCAAGAAAGATAGGTTATAATTTTACCTTCGAACGTTTTACGGGGGACGATCAATTGGACTTCAAAATTTCAGCGGCCAACATTCGATGGATCGATAGTCTGTACCGTTTGACATCCTATAGGAAACGGGTGGTACGGGGAGATACCGCGATCGTTCGTTCCAAGCGAAGGTTGGATACCTTGTTCACTTTTAAGATAGAAGACCTTACCCCGGTTTCCTATGTAGCCGAAACCAAAAACCTTGCGGAGCTCAATAAGTTCATCAGGGACCAGAAACGAAAAGGCGCCTCCAATATCAATTCCTATATCCTAGTGAAATACAAAAGATGGGCCATGCCCATTAGTGCCTTTATCCTGACCCTGATCGCCGTAGCGGTTTCCTCAGTGAAACGCAGAGGAGGCATGGGGATAAATCTCGCATTCGGAATCGGGGTGGCCTTCATCTACATTTTTTTTGATAGGGTTTTCGGCACCTTGGCGGAACAGTCCGGATTTTCCCCCATTTTGGCCGTTATTATCCCCAATTTCCTTTTTGGGGTACTGGCGGTATACTTGTTACAAAAAGCGAAAAGATAGGGGATTCGATAAATTAGGCCACTTGGTAAAAATGGCGGTACCCGCTTTCCGTAGCGCATAAAATTTTATATTTGCCCTTACTAAAACTAAATTGATATCATGGAGTATTTGGATTTTGAACTGCCCATAAAGGAGCTTGAGGAACAACTGGATAAGTGCCTGATCATAGGGGAGGAGAGCAATGTGGACGTTAGCGAGACCTGCAAGCAGATCGAAAAAAAACTGGCCGATACCCGAAAGGATATCTACAAAAACCTCACGGCTTGGCAAAGGGTCCAACTATCCAGACACCCCAACAGACCTTATACCTTGGACTATATCCGTGCCATTTGTGGGGACACCTTCCTGGAGCTTCATGGAGATCGCAATGTAAAGGACGATAAGGCCATGATCGGCGGTTTGGGCAAAATTGGCGACCAAAGTTTTATGTTTATCGGACAACAAAAGGGATTCAATACCAAGACCAGGCAATATCGCAATTTTGGTATGGCCAACCCCGAAGGATATCGTAAGGCGTTGCGGTTAATGAAATCCGCAGAAAAATTTGGATTGCCTGTTGTTTGTTTTATCGATACACCGGGTGCTTATCCCGGCATTGATGCGGAAAAACGGGGACAAGGAGAAGCCATAGCCCGCAATATTCTGGAAATGACCCGACTCCAGGTACCGATCATCGTTGTCATTATCGGGGAAGGAGCCTCGGGCGGTGCATTGGGGATAGGAGTAGGGGACCGGGTGCTGATGTTGGAAAATACCTGGTATTCGGTGATTTCACCGGAATCCTGTTCATCCATTCTATGGAGAAGTTGGGAGTATAAGGAGCAGGCCGCGGAGGCATTAAAGCTCACCGCTACCGATATGAAAAAGTTAAAACTGATCGATGAAATCGTACGGGAACCGGCAGGAGGTGCCCATAGCAATAGAGAGAAGGCATTTGATATCGTAAAAAATAAAATTGCCACTCATTTTGAGGAACTCAAAAAGTTATCACCAAAAGAATTGGTCGATCTTCGCATGGAAAAATACGCCAATATGGGTGTATTTAATGGCTGAAAGGCTGATTTAGAATACTCCATGAAATTCTAAGGGCGAACACGCTATTTTTTTTTTCTTATCAACACATTGTCGTAACTTATAAACACGGGAAATGTTAACCAACGGTGAATATCGTTTCCTTATTTGTAAAGTTAACTAAAGGTTAATTCTATATTTTCGTATCCATGGAAAAACCTAACCCGATTATTGGACGCAAAATAGACAAATCCACCATAATTAGTTTGGAAAAGGGTAAAATACCACCCCAATCCGTTGATTTAGAGGAGGTTGTACTAGGGGCGATGATGATCGATAAAAAGGGTGTAGATGAAGTAATCGATATCCTACATCCCGAGGTTTTTTACAAGGACGCCCACAGGTTCATTTATGATGCGATCTTCAAATTGTTTGAAACATCCGAACCGGTGGATTTATTAACCGTTTCTACCCAGTTAAAGAAGGACGGAAGACTGGAGGCCGTGGGAGGTGATTTTTATTTGATCAAACTGACCCAAAAAGTGGCCTCTTCCGCCCATATTGAGTTTCATGCCCGGATTATCCTCCAGAAATATATTCAAAGGAGTTTAATTAAAATTTCGAACGAGATCATTGAGGAAGCCTATAATGATGGTACCGATGTTTTCGATCTCTTGGACAACGCCGAATCCAAGTTATACGACGTAACCCAGGGTAATCTCAAGCGTTCGGCGGAGACGGCCCAAAATTTGGTCATTCAGGCCAAAAAACGCATAGAGGAGATCGCCAATAAGGAAGGCTTGAGCGGTATTCCATCGGGATTTGACAAAGTGGACAAACTGACCTCCGGTTGGCAACCCAGCGATTTGGTCATCATTGCGGCAAGACCAGGAATGGGTAAAACGGCCCTAGTATTGTCCATGGCGCGGAACATTGCCGTAAATGCCGAGGTGCCTGTCGCCTTCTTTTCACTGGAAATGTCCTCCGTACAGCTTATTACCCGACTCATATCCTCCGAAACCGGGCTATCCTCGGAGAAATTAAGGACCGGGAGGCTGGAAAAACATGAATGGGAGCAATTGAACGTAAAAGTAAAAGCACTGGAAAAGGCCCCCTTGTTTATAGACGATACGCCTTCCCTTTCCATTTTTGACCTCAGGGCCAAAGCGCGAAGATTATCGTCCCAGCATAAAATAAAGCTGATTATTATCGATTATCTGCAACTCATGACGGCCGGAGGAAGCCAAAAAGGGGGGAACCGGGAACAGGAAATCTCAACCATATCCAGGAACTTAAAGGCCCTGGCCAAGGAATTGGATGTGCCGGTAATTGCCCTTTCACAGCTTTCCAGGGCCGTGGAGACCAGGGGGGGTAGCAAAAGACCCATTCTCTCCGATCTTAGGGAATCCGGGGCCATAGAGCAGGATGCGGATATCGTATCCTTTATCTACAGACCGGAATACTATAAAATAGATGAATGGGACGATGAGGAGCGCACACCGACACAAGGCCAGGCGGAATTTATTGTGGCAAAGCACAGAAATGGGGGATTGGACAACATACGATTGAAGTTCATCGGGCAATTGGGTAAATTTGATAATTTGGACGATTTTGATTCGCCCTTTGAATTCCAATCCAAAATGAATGCCGATGGTGAAAATCCGTTTTTGACCAAAAACCTTCCCGACGCCGGCCAAGCCTTTGGTAGTGCCATGAACGACACCCTGGATCCGGAAGATGATAACGATGTACCTTTCTAGATAAAGCGCGCCGTTCAAAAAACATATCCGGGCTTTTTCAGGAATGATTAACGTAAAGCCTGGTCCCTATCCCCAATTTTTCCCGTAACTTTGATGGTAACCCAATATCCGTTCTATGCATAGGATACTATTCTTTTTCCTTCTGGTTTCCTTTTCCTTTCAAATTTCGGCCTCAACCCTTCTTATCCCTATGGATGCCGAAGGGCAAAAAAATCATTTAAAAGCCTATGGCATCACCTACTGGGTCCTCACCAAACAACAAAAAGTACAATGGCTTTTGAACTACCGTGGTGGTTCCTTTCTTCTACCGGACGGTGAAAGCATACGAAAGGAATGCCAAATTCGAGGAGTTTCCTTTGAGGTCTTATCCGATGACCAGGCACAGGCCATTTTGGACAACATTGCCAGTCCATCCCAAAATATGGAGGCCGTAATACTGGAAAAAGCACCAAAAATTGCCGTGTACTCCCCGCCGGGAAATCCACCCTGGGACGATGCCGTGACCATGGTACTTACCTATGCGGAGATTCCCTATGTTACCGTCTATGATGAGGAGGTACTAGGCGATAAACTGGTCCTATATGATTGGTTGCACTTGCATCACGAGGACTTTACTGGACAGTATGGGAAATTCTATGGGGCCTATCGAGCGGCACCCTGGTATATTGAACAAAAAAAGGCGGCCGAGTCATTGGCCGCAAAATTGGGATTTAACAAGGTTTCTGAAGCCAAGGAGGCAGTCGCCCTTAAAATTAGAAGGTACGTTATAGGAGGTGGTTTCATGTTTGCCATGTGTTCCGCCACGGATAGTTTTGATATTGCCCTGGCCGCTAGTGGGGTGGACATTTGTGAGCCCATGTTCGATGGGGATCCCTCGGATGCCAATTATCAAAGCAAGTTGGATTTTGACAAGACGTTCGCCTTTACCAATTTCACCTTGGAACGGAGCCCGTTACGTTACGAATTTTCCTCCATAGATATGACTAATAAGCGCGGTACCGTTCCCAAGGAATCCGATTATTTTTCCTTGATGGATTTTTCCGCGAAGTGGGACCCCGTACCAACGATGCTCTGTCAGAACCATACCGCCTTGGTCAAGGGATTTATGGGTCAGACCACGGCCTTTTCCAGGTATGAGGTAAAGCCAACGGTCATGGTGTTGGGCGAAAACAAAATTAATGGGGAGGCGCGGTATATCCATGGTATCAAGGGCAAAGGCTTTTTTACCTTTTACGGGGGACACGACCCTGAGGATTATCAGCACCGGGTGGGCGATCCCAAGACGGAACTCGAATTACACCCCACTTCACCAGGCTATCGCTTGATATTGAATAATGTTCTATTTCCCGCAGCACGCAAGAAAAAACAAAAAACTTAAAGTAATTTTTCAAGTACCGTTTCTACCCCAAACTCATTATTGCTCAAGGTCTGATAGTTGGCTACCGCTTTTACATTAGGGTGTGCATTGGCCATGGCAAAACTATGATCGGCCAAAGCCAGCATTTCCAAATCATTATTGTAATCTCCAAAGACCAAAATTTCGGAAGGGGTAATATGATATGCCTCCATTACTTTTTGCAAGGCATTCCCTTTGTGCGCATCGGAATGGTTAAGATCGACCCAATTTTGACCCGAAACTTTCACCGTTACCTCACTTTCTAAATGACTCACTTTGGGATATATATATGCTTCGGCACTGATACCATGATAAACGGCAACCTTTACAATTTCGTCTTCCACCTGGGCAAAATCGTCCACTACCGTATAGCTGGAATAATACTCCTTCAATTGGTTTAAGAACTCCAAGGACTTGCCATCAAAATAAGATTTGTATTTTCCACAAAGCATGGCGTAAGCGCCATCAATTTGTTCAACGATATCTAGCAACTGCCCTTTAATACTTTGACGGATGGGGGTAACGGATAGCTCTTGATCTTGTCTTTTCACCAGAGCACCATTCTCGGCTATAAAAATGACATCATCCTTTATGCGGTCGAGTTTATGCACCATGCTATGGTACTGACGGCCACTGGCGGCAACAAAGAGGATATCCTTTTTTCGCAATGCCTGGAAAAGGTCGAAAAATCGATCACTGACCTCATGATCGGAATTGAGTAAGGTCCCGTCCATATCGGTGACCACCATTTTAATTTGAGATAAGTCCATGTATTAGGAATAAAGAAGTGGCAAAGGTATTCTAAAGGAATCAAATTATGCTTTGTAAGCATAAAGTTTTACATTTAATTGATATTCAAAAAAGGCATGAAATCATACCAAAAAGAAATTCAACTTCCGTCGTTCCCAAGGGGATTCCACTTAATTACCTCCCGGGTATTGCAGGCGGTACCGGAGCTGGGGAACATAAAAATCGGGATGCTACAGGTTTTTATAAAACATACTTCCGCAAGCTTGACCATTAACGAAAATGCGGATCCCACGGTTAGAACGGATTTTGAAAGTCATATGAATGTAATGGTGCCGGAAGATAGTCCGTACTATGTCCATACCATGGAGGGACCGGATGATATGCCGGCCCATATAAAATCTTCGCTCATGGGAGCTTCGGTACAGATTCCGATAACCAATGGAAGGGCCAATTTGGGCATATGGCAGGGCATATACCTTTGTGAGCACCGAAATAGGGCTTCTGGTAGAAATTTGGTGATCACCATCTGGGGCAACTAAACAGTGTGATGAAGGATAGGATAAGGCACATAGTTGAATCCATGGTGATATCCATAATTTTCTGGGCCATTGTAATCTGCTTCTATACATTGATTCGTTATTATGACCTCAAAAGTGAGACCGTGGTCGTTGAAACCAATGATCGATTTATGACCGGCTTCGGCGAACTACTTAGAACAGGGCTGTATTTGGGCGTCATGATCGGATTTTTTTATGCCATCCTGGATTATATTTTTGATCATTATTTGTTCCTTAGGCTGCATATGGGTTTTCTGCTTCTGATCAAGACCCTGTCCTATCTTTTTCTACTTATTTTTTCGGTGACGGTGATCATGAGTTTCGTGGAGTCCATTTCAGGATTGGACCTACCCAACGAACGCGGGTGGTGGCGCGAAAGAAAGATCTTCTGGGTTTTCGTTGCCTATTTCAGCATGTTTTCATTGATCTTTTCCTTCTTGAAGATTGCACGCAGGAGATTTGGTAGGGATGTTTTGCTCAACCTTTTGTTGGGCCGATATGCCAAACCCAGGGAAGAGGAACGCATATTTATGTTTCTTGACCTTAGATCATCGACGGCAATCGCCGAAAAGTTGGGCCATATAACGTATAGCGCTTTTATAAGGGACTGCTTTCTAGACCTGAATAACGTTCTGGATGAATACAAAGCGGAGGTCTATCAGTATGTTGGCGATGAGGCCGTGCTTAGCTGGAAGTACGATATGGGTTTGAAACATAAAAACTGTATTCGCTTATATTTTGATTTTGAAGGCAGACTTCATGGGCGCTCCGATTACTATACCAAGACCTATGGGATTCTTCCCGAATTCAAGGCCGGATTGCACGGAGGTAAGTTAGTGGTCGTGGAAGTGGGTAGCGTAAAAAAGGAATTGGCCTATCACGGGGATGTCATGAATACATCGGCCAGAATCCAGGAACTCTGCAATTCCTTTGGTGAAAACCTTCTAATATCCGGGAGTTTACTGAAGGATATGAAGTTAAATGGTCTGTTTGAATCCAGGGAAATAGGCCAATTGAATCTAAAAGGCAAATCGCAGGTTCAGGTACTCTTCGCCATCAGGAAGGCTCAAAAAAAACCCTGAAACAAGTTCAGGGTTTGTATGGTAAAAATAGGGTATCTTGACTATTTTACCTTTTCCACTATCGCTTTGAAGGCTTCCGGATGGTTCATGGCCAAATCCGCCAGAACCTTTCGGTTCAACTCGATATTGTTCGCCTTTACCTTGCCCATGAACTGGGAGTAGGACATCCCGTGCAAACGCGCACCGGCATTAATACGGGTTATCCATAGGGATCGAAAAGTCCTCTTTTTGTTTCTACGGTCCCTATAGGCATATAGCATCGCCTTTTCTACGGCATTTTTTGCAACCGTCCAAACGTTCTTACGTCTTCCAAAGTATCCTTTGGCCTGCTTCATCACCTTTTTTCTACGGGCTCTAGAAGCAACTGAATTTACTGATCTTGGCATAATTTTTAATTTTTTGTAGCAGGCGGTTTAAACTATATGGCTATTCTCGGTGTTTGGACCCAGCTTTTGAAACCTCATAGTTTACACACTTTAGATTGCCCGACTCCAGGGTTACTATTAATTTACCTCAATTGCGGACTACTTTAATCGCAATTGTTCCTTTATATTACTCACATCCGACTCATGTACCAGAGTGGAATGTGTTAAAGCGAGCTTTCGTTTTTTTGCTTTTTTTGTCAGTATGTGACTTTTAAAAGCGTGCTTTCGCTTGATCTTTCCCGTACCCGTAAGCTTGAACCGCTTTTTGGCACTGGATTTCGTTTTCATTTTAGGCATTGTCTTCCTATTTAATTTAAACGTACTCTTTATCGAATTTTGATCCCGTATGCCCCGAGTACTTGGGAGGCGTTGAGGGATATCTCACTGCTATATGCCGAACAAGCCCCCTAAGGGCTTGGTTGGGTAAATCGTTTAACACGCTACGGTACAGGACCAATGTCTATTTCTTTGTCTTGGGGGCGATGAACATCGTCATCCGTTTTCCCTCCAGTTTGGGCATTTGCTCCACTTTGCCCACTTCCTCCAATTCGGAAGCCAACTTTAGTAACAATATTTCACCCTTATCCTTGTAAACGATGGAACGTCCTTTAAAGAAAACATAGGCCTTCAATTTAGCCCCGTCCCTTAAAAACTTTTCCGCGTGTTTCTTTTTAAATTCATAATCATGGTCGTCCGTGTTGGGCCCGAACCGTATTTCCTTTACAATAACCTTAGAAGCCTTGGCCTTCATGGCCTTTTCCCTTTTTTTCTGCTCATAAAGGAATTTCTTGTATTCCATTATTTTGCAGACGGGAGGTGCTGCTTTTGGTGATATCTCAACTAAATCCAAGCCCATCTCCTCGGCCTTGTCCAATGCTTGTCTTATGGGGTAGATGCCAATTTCGACGTTGTCACCTACCAGCCGCACTTCAGGGGCCAAAATTTTTTCATTGATTCTATGGGGGTTCTTGTTTTCCCGTCTAGGTTGGGGCCTAAATCTTTTTCGTATTGCTATGACCTGTACTTTTTAATTAAACTTAAATTTTTTAAAACGACTTTAAGGTACTATTTATTTCTTTAGTTACCAAGAGGTTAAACTCCGCTATGGATAGGTTGCCCAGTTCTTCTCCTCCGTGCCTTCTGATCGATATCGTTTCGTGCTTTTCCTCCTTGTCACCTACGATCAGCATAAACGGTATTTTTTTCATTTCCGCCTCACGTATCTTTTTTCCAACAGTTTCGTTCCTACCATCAACGAGCGCGCGAATTTCGTTATTTTCCAAGGAATTTAAAACTTTTTTCGCATATTTTTCATGTTTCTCGCTAACGGGAAGTACTATCGCCTGCTCCGGGATTAACCACAAGGGGAAATTTCCTCCGGTATGCTCTAGCAGCAGTGCGATAAAACGCTCCATACTTCCAAAAGGTGCTCGGTGTATCATCACCGGTCGATGCGATTCATTATCACTTCCCTTATAGGTGAGGTCAAAACGTTCCGGTAGGTTGTAATCCACTTGAATCGTGCCCAATTGCCAACTTCGCCCCAAGGCGTCCTTGATCATAAAATCCAATTTGGGGCCATAAAAGGCGGCTTCTCCTTTTTCTATTTCGAAGTCCAGTCCCTTGGCTTCCGCAGCATTGATAATGGCCTTTTCCGCCCGGTCCCAGTTTTCTGCCGCCCCGATATATTTTTCAGGGGTTTCCGGATCACGGACCGACACCTGGGCCGTAAAATCGTTGAACCCTAAGGATTCCAAAACATAAAGGGATAGGTCAATTACGTTTTTAAATTCCTCATCCAACTGTTCCGGAGTGCAGAATATATGAGCGTCGTCTTGGGTAAATCCCCGTACTCGGGTAAGCCCGTGAAGTTCCCCGCTTTGTTCGTAGCGGTACACCGTTCCAAATTCGGCGTAACGTTTGGGTAGCTCGCGGTAACTATAGGGTTTGGAATTGAATATCTCACAGTGATGGGGACAGTTCATGGGTTTCAGCAAGAATTCCTCATCCGCTTTTGGGGTATGGATGGGTTGAAAGCTGTCCTGTCCGTATTTGGCATAATGTCCCGAGGTAACATAAAGTTCCTTTTGCCCAATATGGGGGGTCACCACCATTTCATATCCGGCTTTTTTCTGGGCTTTCTTAAGAAAATTCTCCAATCGCTCCCGTAAGGCCGCACCTTTGGGAAGCCATAAGGGAAGTCCTTGACCCACTCTTTTAGAAAAAGTGAACAATTCCAGTTCCTTGCCCACTTTTCTGTGGTCCCGTTTCTTGGCCTCCTCCAAAAGCTCCAGATATTCCGTCAGTTCCTTTTGCTTGGGAAACGAAATGCCGTAAACGCGGGTCAATTGGGTATTGTTTTCATCCCCCCGCCAATAGGCACCGGCCACACTAAGAATTTTGATGGCCTTTACAAAACCGGTATGCGGAATATGGCCGCCCCTGCACAGATCGGTAAAGGTATCATGGTCGCAGAAAGTAATGTGGCCATCTTCCAAGTTCGTTATAAGTTCTATTTTGTACTCATTGTGCTGGGATTCATAGAAGGCCAGGGCGTCTACCTTGGATACCGGACGCATTTTATACGCGTGTTTGCCCCTGGCAATTTCCAATGCCCGTTTTTCGATCATGGGGAAATCTTTTTCGGAAATGGTATGTTCCCCAAAATCCACATCATAATAAAATCCATTTTCAATGGCAGGGCCAATGGTCAGTTTAATGCCAGGATAAAGTTCTTCCAAGGCCTGTGCAACAATGTGCGATGTGGAATGCCAAAAAGCTTTTTTACCTTCCGGGTCGTTCCAGGTATATAGGGTAAGGGACCCGTCCTGTGTCAGCGGGGTTACGGTCTCTACGACCGTATCGTTAAATTTGGCCGAAATAACGTTTCTGGCCAGTCCCTCGCTGATACTTTTAGCTACGTCCATAGGAGTACTCCCTTCGGCATAATCCCTTGTACTATTATCCGGTAATGTTATTGTGATCATATCGTATTCTTGGCAATAGATCCGCAAAGATAATATCTTATGGTAATGCTAACAATAGATGCCCGTGTTTTTGGAATTTATGGGATGGACCAAAAAGAATATCCCTGCAGCTTTTATGGCTTTCTGTCTTTTATGCAGGAGTTGGGTCGTCCGGGCTGTTGGGAAAGAAACAAGGGCCTATTTTAGGTGGATAAATCCGGAATAAGTAATGGGCGGATTATTTGTCTATACCAACAAAATGTGGTAATTTCAACATCCTTTTTTAATTAAAAAAAATATAATTTATTGGTTGTTAAAGGATTGAATAAATAGGTGGTAAAAAACTTTAAAAAACTATTTTTTATTTAAAAAACCGGATTATATTTGCACCCGCTTTTGGGGGTTGGTCCCCTGGGGCAATTTGAGGAAGTTCATTTACATATTGTGGAGACGATGGCCCGGGGTAGTTCCCGTGGCCAGCGGAATTGAACAAAGAACCAAGAACAACAAGGACAAGGATCCGATACGGTCCATTGGGACCGGGGCACGGGATCGGGCCTTCGGCGCCGTCGCGTAGATATATACGAGTCGACGATGAAGAGTTTGATCCTGGCTCAGGATGAACGCTAGCGGCAGGCCTAACACATGCAAGTCGAGGGGCAGCATTTCCAGCTTGCTGGAAGATGGCGACCGGCGCACGGGTGCGCAACGCGTATGGAACCTGCCCGTCGCAGGGGAATAGCCCGGGGAAACCCGGATTAATGCCCCGTAGCACCCATTGGCGGCCTCGCCATTGGGTTATAGCCTTCGGGCGGCGGCGGATGGCCATGCGTACCATTAGCTAGTTGGTGGGGCAACGGCCCACCAAGGCGACGATGGTTAGGGGCCCTGAGAGGGGGATCCCCCACACTGGTACTGAGACACGGACCAGACTCCTACGGGAGGCAGCAGTGGGGAATATTGGACAATGGGCGGAGGCCTGATCCAGCCATGCCGCGTGCGGGAAGACGGCCCTACGGGTCGTAAACCGCTTTTGTACGGGAAGAAACCCGCGCTCGCGAGCGCGGTTGACGGTACCGTAAGAATAAGGACCGGCTAACTCCGTGCCAGCAGCCGCGGTAATACGGAGGGTCCGAGCGTTATCCGGAATCATTGGGTTTAAAGGGTCCGTAGGCGGGCCGTTAAGTCAGGGGTGAAATACCACGGCTCAACCGTGGAGGTGCCCTTGATACTGGCGGTCTTGAGTCACGGTGGGGCGGCCGGAATATGTGGTGTAGCGGTGAAATGCATAGATATCACATAGAACACCGATCGCGAAGGCAGGTCGCCAACCGTGTACTGACGCTGATGGACGAAAGCGTGGGGAGCGAACGGGATTAGATACCCCGGTAGTCCACGCCGTAAACGATGGACACTAGCTGTCGGCCCCTCGGGGTCGGCGGCCAAGCGAAAGTGATAAGTGTCCCACCTGGGGAGTACGTTCGCAAGAATGAAACTCAAAGGAATTGACGGGGGCCCGCACAAGCGGTGGAGCATGTGGTTTAATTCGATGATACGCGAGGAACCTTACCAGGGCTTAAATGTAGTCTGACGTATGCCGAAAGGTATACTTCTTCGGACAGATTACAAGGTGCTGCATGGTTGTCGTCAGCTCGTGCCGTGAGGTGTCAGGTTAAGTCCTATAACGAGCGCAACCCCTGTGGTTAGTTGCCAGCGAGTCAAGTCGGGAACTCTAGCCAGACTGCCAGTGCAAACTGTGAGGAAGGTGGGGATGACGTCAAATCATCACGGCCCTTACGTCCTGGGCCACACACGTGCTACAATGGTAGGGACAGAGAGCAGCCACCTCGTGAGAGGGAGCGAATCTATAAACCCTATCTCAGTTCGGATCGGAGTCTGCAACTCGACTCCGTGAAGCTGGAATCGCTAGTAATCGGATATCAGCCATGATCCGGTGAATACGTTCCCGGGCCTTGTACACACCGCCCGTCAAGCCATGGAAGCTGGAAGCACCTGAAGTCCGTCACCGCAAGGAGCGGCCTAGGGTGAAGCTGGTAACTGGGGCTAAGTCGTAACAAGGTAGCCGTACCGGAAGGTGCGGCTGGAACACCTCCTTTCTAGAGACAGAGATGTCCGGAATATCCTTGTCCCGCACGAGATGGTTTTATCTCTGCGCTGTCGTTTATAATATGTTTTTTGATATACAGGCAAATTAAGGCCAAGACAGTCTCATAGCTCAGCTGGTTAGAGCGCTACACTGATAATGTAGAGGTCGGCAGTTCGAGTCTGCCTGGGACTACGTTTCCGGGCCCTACGGGCCCATGGGAATTCTGGGAGTTGGGCTACCGTTGTGCGGTTTCCGTTGGCCGATGGCGGCCGTTCGGCGACCTGTTGACGGGGAATTAGCTCAGCTGGCTAGAGCGCCTGCCTTGCACGCAGGAGGTCATCGGTTCGACTCCGATATTCTCCACCTGTGCCTTCCGAAGCCTTTGCGGAGGATGGCGGTCCGTCCGGGGCAATTGCTCGTGACGGATAAGGGATCATTGACATATTGGGACAGGGCGCGCGCCCCTTCTGGGGATTTTGCGCGCACTGGGACGACACGAATTTTTTTTGGGCAAAAGGCGCGATGCGCCGAGCGTTGTACGGCGACAAGCTGGACAAGGGCGTATGGGGGATGCCTAGGCTCCCAGAGGCGATGAAGGACGTGATAAGCTGCGAAAAGCCGCGGGGATCGGCACATACGAACTGATCCGCGGATTTCCGAATGGGGCAACCCGCTATACTGAAGGTATAGTATCCCGAGTACTCGGGAGGCGAACCCGGTGAACTGAAACATCTAAGTAGCCGGAGGAGGAGAAAACAAGAGTGATTCCGGTAGTAGCGGCGAGCGAACCCGGAGAAGCCCAAACCGTCCCCGTTTCGGCGGGGGCGGGGTTGTAGGACCGCGATGTCGTGCGCATGGCCGACCGGAACCCCTTGGAAAGGGGGGCCGCAGACGGTGAGAGCCCGGTACGGGAAGGCCATTTCGCGCGTAGCGGTATCCTGAGTAGCGCGGGGCACGTGGAACCCTGTGCGAACCCGGCGGGACCATCCGCCAAGGCTAAATACTCCTGGGAGACCGATAGTGGACCAGTACCGTGAGGGAAAGGTGAAAAGAACCCCGAACAGGGGAGTGAAACAGACCCTGAAACCATACGCCTACAAGCGGTCGGAGCCCCGATTACTCGGGGTGACGGCGTGCCTTTTGCATAATGAGCCTACGAGTCGTCCTTGCCAGCGAGGTTAAGGGCCGCAGGTCCGGAGCCGTAGCGAAAGCGAGTCTTAACAGGGCGTTTTAGTTGGCAGGGGCGGACGCGAAACCGTGCGATCTACCCATGGGCAGGCTGAAGCTGTGGTAACACATAGTGGAGGGCCGAACCCGTTGACGTTGAAAAGTCTTGGGATGACCTGTGGGTAGGGGTGAAAGGCCAATCAAGCTCGGAAATAGCTCGTACTCCCCGAAATGCATTTAGGTGCAGCGTGCCGTCAAGTTTCATAGAGGTAGAGCTACTGATTGGATGCGGGGGCTTCACCGCCTACCAATTCCCGACAAACTCCGAATGCTATGAAACGTTGCGGCGCAGTGAGGGCATGGGTGCTAAGGTCCATGTCCGAGAGGGAAAGAACCCGGACCACCGGCTAAGGTCCCCAAATATATGCTGAGTTGAGAAAACGCGGTGGGACTGCCCCGACAGCCAGGATGTTGGCTTGGAAGCAGCCATTCATTTAAAGAGTGCGTAACAGCTCACTGGTCGAGCGGTCCCGCATGGATAATGATCGGGCATAAGCATATTACCGAAGCCGTGGCCCCGTACTTTGTTACGGGGGGTAGGGGAGCATTGCAGTGCCGTTGAAGGCGTACGCCGCGAGGGGCGCTGGAGGATCTGCAAACGAAAATGTAGGCATAAGTAACGACAAGCGGTGCGAGAAACACCGCCGCCGAAAGACCAAGGTTTCCCCGGCCATGCTAATCAGCCGGGGGTCAGTCGGGACCTAACGCGTACCCGAAGGGGGAAGTGGATGGACAACCAGTTAATATTCTGGTACCCGCACGGTGTTGAAAGTGACGGAGGCGAGGAGTCGGTGCGTGCAGACGGAATTGCACGTTGAAGGGAACGGCAACGTCCCGATAGTACGCCAAGGCCACGGCCGCGGCGATAATCCGGCATATCGACTTCCAAGAAAAGCGAACCGTGCGGCCCGTACCGTAAACCGACACAGGTGGTCGGGAAGAGCATTCCCAGGCGCTCGAGAGATTCATGGTCAAGGAACTAGGCAAAATGGACCCGTAACTTCGGGAGAAGGGTCGCCCCCCTCCGGGGGGGCCGCAGTGAAGAGGTCCAGGCGACTGTTTATCAAAAACACAGGGCTCTGCAAAATCGAGAGATGACGTATAGGGCCTGACACCTGCCCGGTGCCGGAAGGTTAAGGGGAGATGTTATTCCGCCATCGGCGGATGAGGCATCGAACCGAAGCCCCGGTAAACGGCGGCCGTAACTATAACGGTCCTAAGGTAGCGAAATTCCTTGTCGGGTAAGTTCCGACCTGCACGAATGGTGCAACGATCTGGACACTGTCTCGACCATGATCTCGGTGAAATTGTAGTATCGGTGAAGATGCCGGTTACCCGCAGTGGGACGAAAAGACCCCGTGCACCTTTACTATAGCTTCGTATTGACCTTGGGCAACCGATGTGTAGGATAGCTGGGAGGCTTCGAAGCGGCGTCGCCAGGCGCCGTGGAGCCGTTGTTGAAATACCAGCCTTCGTTTGTCCGGGGCCTAACCCCGATTATCGGGGGACAGTGCGTGGTGGGTAGTTTGACTGGGGTGGTCGCCTCCAAAAGAGTAACGGAGGCTTCTAAAGGTGCCCTCAACACGGTTGGCAATCGTGTGCAGAGTGCAATGGCACAAGGGCGCTTGACTGCGAGGCATACAGGCCGAACAGGTAGGAAACTAGAGCATAGTGATCCGGTGGTTCCGTATGGAAGGGCCATCGCTCAAAGGATAAAAGGTACGCCGGGGATAACAGGCTGATCTCCCCCAAGAGCTCACATCGACGGGGGGGTTTGGCACCTCGATGTCGGCTCGTCACATCCTGGGGCTGGAGAAGGTCCCAAGGGTTGGGCTGTTCGCCCATTAAAGTGGCACGCGAGCTGGGTTCAGAACGTCGTGAGACAGTTCGGTCTCTATCTACTGCGGGCGTCAGAGATTTGAGCGGTTCCGGCCCTAGTACGAGAGGACCGGGCCGGACCGACCGCTGGTACACCGGTTGTCCCGCCAGGGGCACCGCCGGGTAGCCACGTCGGGACGGGATAAGCGCTGAAAGCATATAAGCGCGAAACCCGCCGCGAGATGAGATCTCTTTAAAGGGCCGTGGGAGACTACCACGTCGATAGGCCGCAGGTGCAAGCATGGCGACATGTGCAGCCGAGCGGTACTAATTGCCCGTACGGCCTGCGCCTGCGCCCCCCTGGAAAGGGGGGCGCGAGAACGTCCTCGGCGCGATACCGGCGCCCTTTGCCCGGAAGAGGAACGTGTCCGTCCCCTGTCCCATTATATTGTCATGCGGACCTTAGGATATTGAAGATCTAGGTGGCCATGGCGGCGGGGCCCACCCCTTTCCATTCCGAACAGGGAAGTTAAGCCCGCCAGCGCCGATGGTACTGCCCCAGGGCGGGAGAGTAGGGAGCCGCCTTCCTCGAAGGGCGCCTGTCGCAATTGACGGGCGCCCCTTTTTTATTGTCCCCGGTACAAAGGGAGCCGCTTTTTTAAAAGGAGGACCACTATCCCAACATTATTCCTTTTGTATTTTTATTGGAAAAAGGGACCGGCTCTTGCAACATACTTTTTGTATACTTGTAGCCATCGATCCAGACTCCTATTCATGAATAAATTTTGACGTTTGGAATGCCAATTGGAAACAGCTACAAATGGGAAGAACAAGGCAATGCCATTTCCCATGCCTTGGGTATGGTACTAGCGCTTTTCGGATTTTTTCTTCTCCTTGGCCGGAATACGAATAAAACGGAATATGCGACCTTCGGAATCATACTTTACAGCTTTACCCTGGTTTCCATGTTCGCTGTGTCCACCCTCTATCATAGTGTACGGGCCGCCAAGCTCAAATATCGATATCGAATCCTGGACCATATCACCATTTACCTCCTGATCGCAGGTACCTATACTCCCCTTACCCTCATTACACTGGAAGATGGGAATGGATGGTATATATTCTATACCGTTTGGGGCATTGCCATCTTTGGGACCATCTTTAAACTATTTTACACCGGAAAGTATGAATGGATTTCCCTGTGTCTCTACGTGGTCATGGGTTGGCTCATCATCATCGATTTTGGGAACCTAATGGATCGGATAACCTCCCAGGGGCTCTGGTTCTTGGTAAGCGGTGGTGCCTTTTATACCTTGGGAATTTTCTTTTATGCCTGGGAAAGAATACCCTATAACCATTTTATCTGGCATCTATTTGTTCTGGGAGGGGCCATGAGTCATTGGTTATTTATATATGTAGATGTGGTATAATCCGATATCTTTAGGTTCAAGGTTTGTGGCCCAACATTCTTCTAATTGGACAAACTTTCGGTTATGGCTCCTTCGGGAACCTTAAATAGTGCTTCATTTGTCATTTCCTGAAGAAACTTGATTTCGCTAAACAATCGCAAATGGTGCTTACTTTGTCCGATTGTACCATCCTTCCATTCAAAATTCTCCATCTTATGGGGCATTTGGAGTCCTTGTACCTTCCGATAATCCGAATATCGTTTGGCAGTGCTTACGGGGGCATTTTCCGAATTAAAATAAGAAACCGAATAGGTTAGGATCTCTAAAAGGTAGGTGTCGGGGTCGATGTAGAGGAAGTAAACGTCCTTGGGACTAATTCCCACCCCGGAACCAAAGGTTATCTTTAAGCATTCATACATCTCATTGGCTATTTGTACCTCACCCACATAACTTGGATGTACCCCGGGGTCCTTTAGAAGAAAAGGTATGCCGATAAAATAAAAATCCAGGTTATAATAAAAAGCAGCGGAATTTCCAGGTACTTGGGATGCATCGGGTAAGGCCCATACTAGCTCACCATCGAAGCCTACCTCGTAGTCCTCCGATTTGATGTAGGATCTTCGGTCCTTTAAATGGGTAATCTCATATATGTTTTGTCCATTATTGTCCAGTTGGTATTCCAAGGCCTCGAACGATTTCCAAGTGTCCATTCCGCCATGGGCCAGAATGCACTTTTCGAGAAGTTCCTTTCCTTGGTTTTCTTCCAAAGTAAGGGTCATTTCACTTTCCGGTGCGGTCGTTTTCGTTTGGGCAGGATCTGTTTGTTGCTTTTTACTGTTCCCAGGGCAACCCCATAGCATTAAAATCAATCCAATAAACCCAAAATAGCGTAGTTTGATCATGATAGCATTCTTTATTGCGAAGATACTAAAGCCGCAGTTCCCAACCACCCTAGGTGCCAGTATTCTACTTGTAAAGATGGAGCCTTGTATTTGTCGATATGGACTTCAGGATTGCAGTGCCTCACAATTTCTTCATGGGAGAATCGTCGCATTCCAAATCACCCAGCACGTACTGAAGGCCGTCCAATAAAAACTGGAGCAGTTCCGGATTTTCCAAACTTTGTGCATTGTGGGAGGGAGAAGTATAGAATACCCGTCCCTTGCCATATCTTTTGATCCAGGAAACGTAATTGATAGTATTGCGTACCGGTTTTTTTACGTCCTCAAGTTGGTCCACTTCAAAATAGAGCAGTGGTCGAAAATCATAATCGAAGTAGGCATTCTTAAAAAAATATGGTTCGTCCACGTGGGTAAGCCCCTTACCCTTGAAGGCCTGGACCAAAGGATGGTCGGCATCCACTTCTTTTACCTGAATTTCCTGCTGTTTGGGATGATAGTCGAAACTGCCTCCGGTCATTTTACTAAATTCCATGGAATTGTTCTGTACGGTTATGGCACCATGTAATATCATTAATCCACCTCCCTTTTTAACATAATCCATCATATTTGCTTCATATCCAGGAGCCTTGTTCTTGATTTCGGTATCGGATAACGAAGTGTTTTGACGGAGCAAATCGGCGAACAAATCCCTATCCGGACCACTGGGGTTACAATTGTTAAAGACTACCGCATCGTACCTTTTCAGATTTTTTCGATTAAAATTCTCGATATCATACCCTACATGAACTTCAAAAATCCGGGTCTTTTGGGCCATAATTTTCAGCATTTCAATGTTATGTGGAATGGTCCAATGGTAGAATCCCGTGGCCTTTGAAAAAACCAGAATTTTCTTTTTGCTTACGTTCTTGACACGGGCTTCAGAAGGGGCAATGCGTTCTATTTTGGTAAGCCATTCTTCGTTGACCTCAAAAGACGGTAGTTGCTGTGCCAGCGCTATCCCATAAAAAAGGGCCCATACCGCGATACCTAATTTTTTTTTCATAATCAATCCATTATTTGGGTAGATTCTCGTATAATCAATTGGTGACGTAGTGTAATTTTATTGGCCGATTCTAAATTTAAGGTGCCTTCTAAATGGGCCATGATACTTTGTCCCGCCAAAATGCCCATCTGATGCCCCGGATAGTCTATCGTACTGAGGTTGGGACTTACCACCTCGGATACCGGATCGTTGTTAAAACCGATCACCTTAATGTCTCCGGGCACTTGATAACCGGCATTCTTCAATTCCTTTATACAGTGCACCGCAACGCTATCATTGGCCACGAACAATCCATCAATTTGAGGTATTGATGACCTTATGCGGGCCATCACATCCGGTACTACGTCCAATTCCAAATTGACTTCGACCAAGTTTGCAAAATCAAAAAGGATACCATGGGTTTTCAAAGCCCTTTTGTAGCCTTCAAATCTTTGGGAATAGACATTACGCCTAAGCCCTCCGGTAATATGGAGTATGTTCCGACAGCCTTGTTGTATTAAATGTTCCGTAGCCTCGTAACCCGCCACTTCATTATCAATGAGAAGGGTAGGGCAGTTGGGAATGTCAAAAACACGATCAAAGAACAGCAAAGGTATTTTTCGATCGATAAATGCGGTTAGATGCCCGTAGTTTTCCGTCTCGTTGGCCAAGGAGACCATAAGGGCATCCACGCCACTGTCGTAAAGGGTTTTGGCATTGAGGACCTCTTTTTCCGCCGATTCCAGGGATTGGCTTATGATCAAGTTGTATCCCATAGTATTGACCACCTGTTCGATGCCCGAAATAACGGTGGACATGAAATGGGAACTCAATTTGGGCACGATAACACCGATCGTATTGGATTTTTGTTTGCTCAGATTGGCCGCAAATTTATTGGTCCTATAGCCCGAGGACCTCGCCACAGCGTTTACCTTATCCTTTGTTTTTTTACTGATGGAAGGGTGATCGTTAAGGCTTCTACTTACGGTAGCAGGGGATACCTTCAATCGTTTCGCCAAATCGTAAATGGTAACTTTATGCGCCATAGATCCGAATTCCTTAACAATATTACGCAACAAAATCCAATTCTTAAAACAAATATTGAAAAAGGGAAAACTCCTTAAATAAAGGTAATTAACCGTATATTGTGATTTTTAGGATGGATTAATAATTAAATATTTCTTAGATTTTGTGCAATCGATTGCATAAATTAGCGAATGTGAAAATTCTTTGGGGGTTCGATTAATTTCATGTAATGTACCCCAAATTGACATAAGCAGTTGCATTTGATAGGGGTTCGTTCGATTTTTTCTTAATTTCCGAAGTGCAATGTAAAATGTATGCCATGAGAATCAGTTTTCTGTTCAGCCTACTTTTTGTTTTTATTTCTTGTCATGAAAAGGAGCGCTATCATTTTCAGGTATCGGGGAATGGTCCGATTCCAAATTCCGTTCCAGTTTTTCTTGAGTTAAGTGAAGTTCCCAAAGCTTGGGATGATGATTATGTCCTTTTGAACAAAGGAACACTGGTTTCCTACCAATTGGACCAAACACGGAGCAAGCTCTGGTTTATTCATCGCCCCGAAAATGCAATTTCCTATACCCTTGAGAAAAAGGGGGACAAACCACTCGATGACCAACTGTTGACTGCGGAAAAAGTGGACGGCAACCTTGAACTGGCCCTTGCGGGCAATCCCCTGGTCCAATATCGATATGAAATGACCTATCCTCCCCAAGGCGTGGATTCCCTTTACAAAAAATCGGGCTATCTACATCCGGTCATTACCCTTAAAGGAGATACCCTCACTCGGATCCAACCTCCGGACCATTACCATCACTACGGAATTTGGGGACCTTGGACCCATACTCAGGTAAATGGACAACGTGTGGATTTTTGGAATCTTGGTGAAGGAATGGGAACGGTACTCTTTAAGGAATTCAAGGAAACCGTTTCTGGTAATGTCCATACTTCTTTTATGGCCGTCCAGGAACACATCGACCTTAAAACGGCCCATACTCCTCAGGTGGCCCTGAACGAAGATCTGAGGGTACAGCTTTGGAATTTGGCCCGTCCCGATCGTTATATATTGGACTATAGTTCTTTCTTTTCATCACCGTTGGAATCCGGAATTCTATTTGAAGCCTATCGTTATGGCGGGGGTCTGGGATTTCGGTTTCACGAGCGTTGGGATAAGGATAACAGTACCGTACTTACCTCAGAGGGAAAAGATCGACTTACAGCCGACGGCACCGAAGCCCGCTGGTGTATCGTCCAGGGTGAATCATCCCATGGGGGCAACCATGGTGTCCTATTTATGAGCCATCCGGACAATAGAACGCATCCGGAACCGATGCGGGTCTGGCCTATGGATGCCAATGGAGGTAGGGGCGATATGTTTTTTGAGTTCTGTCCCATAAGGCAGGAGGAATGGAAAATTGAGCCCGGTCGAAACTACGCACTCCATTATAGAATGATAGTTTTTGACGGGGAGCTTACCACCAAGGAAGCAGAGGCCTATTGGCAGGCCTTTGCAAGTCCACCACAGTTACAAATACACAAAGACTAAAACTATACGTACCACATGAAACGGAGAAAATTTATTGGAAAAACGGCTTTGGGAACTGCCGCTATGGCGGGTTTCCCATCCATTGTTCCTGCACACGTTTTGGGAAAGGATGCTCCCAGTAATAAAATCAATATTGGCCAAATCGGTTGTGGTCGTATTGCCCGGGACCACGACATTCACGATACCATTCGTTTTGAACAGGCCCGGTTCGTAGCGGTTTGTGATGTCGATTCCAAAAGGGCGATGGATGCCAAAAAGTTGGTCGACGACTTTTATAAAACAAAGACCGGAAAAGACGACTACATGGACTCCAAGGTTTATGGTGATTATCGTGAAATGTTGTTGAACAAGGATATTGATGCCGTGATCATCAGCACCCCAGATCATTGGCATTCCCAACCGGCCATGGAGGCGGCGCTGGCTGGAAAGGACATCTATTTGCAAAAACCCACTTCGTTAACACTGAAAGAGGGCCAACAGCTACGGGATGTTATTCAAAAAACGGGCGCCATACTTCAAGTAGGAACACAACAACGGGCCATGCCCCAGTTTAGAATTGCTGCGGAACTGGTTAGAAATGGAAGGATAGGGAACCTACATACCGTTAAAATTGGCCTCCCAGGGGACCCTTCAGGTCCCGAGGCACCCGAAATGCCGGTCCCCAAAAATTTAGATTTCGATATGTGGTTGGGTTCCACACCGGAGATACCCTATACCGAAATAGGGGTGCACCCTCAAGAAGATTATAGTAGACCGGGTTGGCTGAGATTACGAAGTTATGGCGCGGGTATGATTACCGGATGGGGCCAACATCATTATGATTCCGCGGCCTGGGGAATGGATACCGAGTTGACGGGACCGGTATCCGTGGAAGCCTTGGCCGAATTTCCAAAGTCAGGACTTTGGGACGTTCATGGCGATTTCTTCGTCAAGCACGAATACGACAATGGTATTACCGTATACACCAGTGGAGGGTATACCAATGGCATCCGATACGAGGGCACGGATGGATGGATCTTTGTTTCCCGAGGAGCTTATCAGGCATCCGCATCAGATCCCGTAGATAAAGAAAAAAGTGCAAAGGCCTTGAACGCCTCGGACCCCAAGTTATTGGAATCCGTTATTGCGGAGAATGAAATCCATTTGGAAAAAATAGAGGATCAGCATGGCAACTGGCTGGAATGTATCAAGAGCAGGGAACAGCCCATTTCACCCATTGAAAAGGGGCATAAGGCATGCGCCGTTTGCTTGATCAGTGATATCGCCATGCAGTTTGATGAAAAATTGCTATGGGATGATAGGCAGGAAATGTTCGTGGGCAATGATACCGCCAATGCCATGTTATCCCGGGTACAGCGCAAGCCCTATGGAACGGATTACGTGAAAATTTGAATTAGGTTATCGTCTTCAGCCGCTCATGCTCTCAATAAGATTCCTTTTCTATGGTACTCGGTAGACAAAAAGATCGGTTCGTAAAAAAATCAAGCCCAGGGCTCCATTGTCTTTGGAAGGCTATAATGGGCATAGTATTACTTTTGTGCGGTTTGTCCTGTAAAGAAAAAAAAGTGACCGAACCTATGAAGAAAGAGGCATTGGAGCCTATAAAATTGATGACCTTGGATCCTGGTCATTTTCATGCTGCTTTGGTCCACAAAACCATGTATCCCCAAGTGGATTCCACTATTTACCTTTTTGCTCCCAAAGGTCCGGAGGCAGAAGACTTTTTGGCCAAGATAAGGGGGTACAACACTCGGGAAGCATCGCCAACGGCCTGGAAAAACATCAACTATTTGGGAGAGGATTACCTGCAAAAGATGATTGTTGGTCGGCCTGGCAATGTAATGATCGTTGCCGGAAAGAATGCCAAAAAAATAGATTACATATTGGAAGCCGTCAAATCCGGTCTCCATGTTTATGCGGATAAACCTTTGGTCATTAACTCTGAAGGATTTGAAAAATTAAAAACAGCCTTTCAAATTGCCCAGGAAAAAAAAGTTCTCATCTACGATATTATGACCGAGCGTTTCGAATCTACGACGATCTTGCAAAAATTGTTTTCCAGGCAACCTTCGGTTTTTGGGAAATTGGTCGATGGCACCCCGGAAGAACCCGCCATTAGTAAGGAAAGTGTTCACCATTTTTTTAAATATGTTTCGGGCCAACCCTTGGTCCGTCCGCCTTGGTTCTTTGATGTGGATGTAGAAGGGGAGGGGCTTGTTGATGTAACTACACATTTGGTAGATCTAATACAATGGGAGGCTTTTCCCGAACAAATTCTGGACTCGACGGATATTGTAATGCATGATGCCAAACGGTGGCCTACCGTTATGGACCTGGAAGAATTTGAAGAAGTTACGGGCCTGTCCACCTATCCGGAATACCTTCAAGAAGATGTACAAGAAGGAAGGCTCCATGTATATTGCAATGGGGAAATGCGATATCGGCTCAAAGGAAAGTGGGCCAAGGTTTCCGTAACATGGAATTACCGGGCTCCCGAAGGTACCGGGGATACCCACTACAGTATTATGCGTGGAACTGAATGCGATCTGATCATTAAGCAGGGTGCTCAAGAGAACTATGTCCCCACCCTATATGTTAGACCGAAACGGAAGGAAGGCTTTCCGGCAAGGCTGGAACACGTCCTGGAAAAACAAATAAAATCACGGTTTCCCGGAACATTTTCGGAGGAAATGGAGGACGGTAGTTTCCGCATTGCCATACCGGATGAATACAGGATTGGTCATGAGGCCCATTTTGGTCAGGTGACCCGAAACTATTTGGACTATTTAGCGGTCGGAAAGCTTCCGAACTGGGAAGTACCCCATATGATTTCAAAATATTATACTACAGTAACCGCTTTACAAATGGCCCGACAAAAATAAATTGTCAAAACCACTTTCTTTCCTATATTTATAAGCTATAAAGTGAATATCCCATGCTCACTGCACTTCATTCCTTAAAATATGCGCGGTAACGGCCCGATTCCTTTTTTGACCCTTGTATCCCTTGTACTATTGACACTTTTTCAGGTTTCCTGTTCCGAAATCGGAGACCAAAAAGTGCTCTATTTTGCACACTCCCTACCCATTACCCATCCAGTGCATAAGGGTATTTTGGATATGCAGCAGTTTGTAGATGAGAAGTCCGGGGGTAAACTTCAAATAAAGGTCTTTCCGGACGGGCAACTGGGAACGGAACGTGAGGTATTGGAACTATTGCAGATCGGAAGTATTGCCATGACCAAGGTAAGTGCGGCCGCCATGTCCAATTTTGCCCCCGAATACAAGGTAATGAGCGTTCCTTACCTGTTTAGGGATAGTGAACATTTATTTGATGTCCTTGAAGGTGAGGTGGGGCAGGAGCTCTTGGAAGGAGGGACGGAATATTTGTTGCGCGGACTTTGTTTTTACGATGCCGGAAGTCGTAGTTTTTATACCAAAAGTAAACCTATCCAATCACCGGAGGATTTGGATGGACTTAAGATCCGGGTCATGAACGATCAAATGTCCGTGGACATGGTCAATACCTTAGGGGCCTCCGCAACTCCCATGGCCTATGGGGAACTGTATACGGCATTGCAGCAAAATGTAGTGGACGGAGCGGAGAACAATATCCCCTCCTTTGTTACTTCCAACCACTATGAGGTCTGCAAAAACTATTCGTATGATCAGCACACCATGGTGCCCGATGTTGTGGTAATAGGAACCCGTTTCTGGGATACCTTATCCGATCGGGAAAAGGAATGGTTGCAATCGGCGGCATTGGAAAGTGTAGAAAAACAGAAGCGCTATTGGCAGGAAACAATCAAGGAAAATTTAAAAGTGCTTCAAAAGGCCGAAGTTAAATTCTTCTATCCGGATAAGTCACTTTTTGCCGCGAAGGCGGGCCCTGTTATGGAGCGATTGATGCAAGACCCAAAAATGAAGGCGTATATCGACAAAATTAAAGCCCAATGATGGTTCGTATTTACGGTTTTTTGAACAAGACGATTGAGGCTTTTCTCGTACTTATTTTCGGCCTTTTGGTCGTTGATGTGGTTTGGCAAGTGGTTTCCCGCTATGTAGTCGGTCAATCCAGTTCGTTTACGGAAGAATTTGCACGTTTCGCATTAATTTGGCTTACCCTACTAGGGGCCGCATATATCAATGGCATGCGCGAAGGCCATCTTTCCATGGATTTTCTGGTAGCGAAACTTGCGCCTGAGGAAAAAAGAAAACGATTAAAGAAAATCCAATGGGTCATGGCTATTTTTGCCCTTATCGTCATGGTAATCGGAGGGGGAAATTTGGTATATACTACCTTAAAATTGGGCCAAATCTCCCCAGCGCTCAATGTTCCGTTAGGGTTTGTTTATGTCATTGTCCCGATAAGCGGACTTATCATTATTTTTTTCTGTATCTACCATATTACTATAACCTTTAGCCCCAAGGCCCATGAGCATTGAAACCATTAGTATTTTAGTCCTGTTCCTAAGTTTTGTCGGTCTATTGGCCTATGGGGTTCCTGTGGCCTATTCCATAGGGGTTTCCACTATGCTCACCTTGTTACTTAACATTGTTTTTATGCCGGCCACAACGACCGCCGCACAACGAATGACTACGGGAATAGATAATTTTGCCTTATTGGCCATTCCGTTCTTTATTCTGGCGGGAGAGATTATGAACCGTGGGGGTATTGCAAAACGTCTGATAGATTTTGCCAAATCGCTTATGGGAAGCCTTCCCGGTGGCCTGGCCTACGTAAATATCATAGCGGCCATGTTGTTCGGTGCCATTTCGGGATCGGCCATCGCCGCAGCTTCGGCCATAGGCAGTACGCTTACGGACAAAATGGAAAAGGAGGGCTATCCGCGTGAATTTAGTGCATCGGTCAATATTAGCTCCTCTACCACCGGATTGTTGATTCCGCCTAGTAATGTGCTCATTGTCTATGCCCTGGCCAGTGGTGGTACGGCTTCGGTCGCCGCTCTTTTTATTGCCGGTTATGTGCCCGGCATTTTGGTAGGACTGGCGCTTATGTTCATGGTATTTGTTTATGCCAAAAAGAAGAATTTACCCCGCGCCAAGCGCGTTGGTTTTCGCCAACTCTTGATCGATTTCAAGAACGCGTTCTTGAGTCTTACCCTTTTGGTTATTGTGGTGGGCGGTATAGTGGCCGGAATATTTACCGCTACGGAGGCCGCGGCCATTGCCGTGGTATACGCTGTTTTACTCGGTTTTTTAAATAGAGAACTAAAGTTTGGCGATTTTAGGCCCATTTTGTTGCAAAGTGCAAAAACAACGGCAGTGGTCATGTTTCTTATCGCCACATCGATGGCCATGTCTTGGCTTTTCTCCTTTGAGGGCATACCTCAAATGTTGACCGCGGTTTTGGTGGAATCTGTGAACAATCCAATTTTGGTGCTATTATTGATCAATATCACCTTGCTCGTCGTTGGTACGTTTATGGATATGACCCCGGCCGTTCTCATATTCACTCCCATATTTTTACCTGTTGCCATGGCCTTGGGGATGCATCCTGTTCAATTTGGGATGGTCATTGTTCTTAATCTATGTATCGGGATATGCACACCCCCGGTGGGCACCTTACTTTTTGTAGGCAGTGGTGTGGCCAAAGTTCCCGTTACCAAGGTCATACGTCCTTTGTTATCCTTATTGGCCGCCATGGTATTGATTTTGATGATCATCACTTATTTTGAGGAACTTTCCCTTTGGTTGCCTCGTCTCTTTGGTTTGATCGAATAAGCCTTTTTTTGGAGTGATATTTTGCTGTTCTTCCCGAATCCTTTTACGGAATTAATATCCTATAGGTCCCATGTGTTGAACCACGATGGTTTTGCCTAGACCTCACCCAGATATTTGCCAGCCTCTTTGGCCAGTATCAAGTTGCTTTTTACACCCAATTTCTTGTGGATATTTTTTCTGTGGGTGTCTATCGTAAAACGACTTAGGTTTAACTCTTCGGCCATCTGTTGGCTTGTCTTTCCGCGAGCGAGCAAACCCAATATTTGTCTTTCCCTACGCGTAAGTTTTAAGTTGTTGGTCCGTCTTTCCATAGCGGTCCATTTCTCATGGATACCCTTGAACTTAGGACTAAAATAAGGCTTGCCCAGGGCTACGGTATGAATGGCCTGGACCAACTCTTCCTTTTCCGCGTTCTTGATCAAATAGCCTCTGGCGCCGGCATCCAGCATCGCCACCACATCATCTTCCTGATCAAGCATGCTTAAGGCGATAACAGCCGTTTTCGGGTATTTTTTTTGAAAGAGTTTGGTAATGGCGATGCCATCCATGATGGGCATACGAATATCGGTAAGAATGATTTGTGGGTTATGTAGCTCCATAAGCTCCAACAACTCAAGACCGTTAGTAGCCATGCCGACCACCTGAATGCCCAATTCATTTTTCAAAATGGATTCCAAGCCGTTTAGAAAAAGCTTATGATCATCGACCAAGATTACGTTTACGCTCATATGGGTGCATTTAGGATGATGGTGGTACCGTTATCCGGATTTGAATCGACCGTGAGTGAGCCTTTCATTTTTTTTATTCGGTTCTGAATATTTTTAAGACCGACCCCAAAATGGACCTTTTTGGCATCGAACCCTATACCATCGTCTTCATATAGCACGTTCAGGGTATTATTTTCTTCCGAAAACTGGATGGTTACATTTTTTGCCTTGGCGTGTTTTATGGTATTGGTCAGCAGTTCCTGTATGATTCTAAAAAGTTGTAGTTCAATAAAGGGTTGTATTTTTTTTCCCAGATCAATGTTAGTGACCTCAACCTGTAGTTTCTCGGTAGATTTCAATCGGTCGGCCACCCGGTTCACAGCGGGGATAAGCCCATTCTCTATAAGGGCAGAAGCGTTCCTTTGGTGGGAAATATGGCGTACATCATCATAAGACTCGTCCAATATGGCCTTAAGTTTGCCATGGAGGCTCCGGTCGATTTTTTTAATGTCCTCCACAAACAGCTTCATGGCCGAGAGTTTACCGCCCAGACTATCATGAAGATCCTCCGCAATACGCTGCCGTTCCTTTTCTTGGCCCTCGATCATGGCATCAATACCGATGAGTTCCTGTTCCTTGAGCAGTCTTTCTACTTTCTGACTCTCCAACTCCTGCATCTGTTCGGCTATAATTCTCCGTTTCCTTGAGTTTTTTAAAAAAGCATAGGTCAGTACAATCCCACCGAGCAAGAGTGCGAGAGCAGTATACAGGAGGTTTTTGTCCCGCCTTTTTTCAATATTGGTCTGTAGATTTATATTTTGCAGATTTAGGATTTCCTTTTCTTTTTTCTCCGTTTCGTATTGGGTCAATATCTCGGTGATGGCCTTTTGGTTCTCAACCTGCAGAATACTGTCGTTCAAGGCATTTTCTTTTTTCTCAAAATACAAAGCCTCCTTGTAGTTTCCCATTTGTTCGTAGGCGTCGGACAAATTGTTGTATGTAGTGCTGGCATTGGAACCTTTACCGTATATCAGTGCTGTTTTTAAGTATGGGATGGCTTTTGCTAAATTTCCTTTTTTCAATTGCAGGTAACCCAGATTATTGTACAATGTCCCTATCCCGTCATTGTTCTTGGTTTCCTTTCTAAGGTCGAGTGCCATAATCAGGTATTTCTCCGATTGTTCGTAATCGGATTTCAAGTACATATTACCCAAGTTGTTATAGATTCTGGCCAATGAAAACTGGTCATTACGTTGGTTGGCCAATTCCTCTGCCCGCAAAAAGTAGGATTTGGCCTTGACCGTATCGCCCAATTTTAGAAATTCCCCGGCAAGATTGGGCAACGTAACCGCTTTATAAGGTAGCATGTTTTTTCGGTCGAATATGGCAAGTGCCCGTTCACCGTAGCCAATTGCCTTCTTAGAGTCTCCCAACTCACCAAAGGCCGTGGATACGTTGCTATAACATTTGGCCATGTTGATGCTATCTCCTTCATTTTCAAAATATTGGGCACTTTCAATCAGGGTGGCCACGGCATCCTTATAAGCTCCCATTCTAAGATATACGGCTCCCAAGCTGATTCTAACCGAAGCAGCTTGATTTTGGTATCCTATCTCTTGAAGCAAATCAATTGATTTCTGGAAGTTGAACGATGCGGAATCCAATTGGTTCTCGTAGAAATTGGCCCGCCCCAATTGATTATAAGCCTCACTTCTTAGGGAATCATTCTCATAGCGTAAGGTTTTGTTGGCGAACATTTTGCTTTGAGCGATGTCTGCACGCTCCATTATCTTGGATAAACGCAAATGAATCTTGGCCCGCCCTTCCTCTGAATCCGTATTCCTCAGAACGGTCAACAGACTGTCCACCACAGATTTCTGACCAAAAGAAGAAATGGACAGCAGTAAGCATGGGGTAACCATAAGGATATGCAGAAGCCGAACCGTCATTGCTTTAAATGTATCATTTTTTTTCTTTATAGTGCTGCCTTAGTTTTTTAAGTGTTTCAAAAGGAATTTTCACCGAATACCAGTTCAGGATGGATCTTCCCAATTTCAATTTGGGATTAAATCGAGTCTCCACGGTAACTTTGGTTTTATCACCCAACTTTTCTACGGTCCATGAGGATGTAAAGTCCTCAATTCTTACCAATCTATGATTTCTTGGAACGATATTGGGCGAAGAGTTAAAATGTACCGCGGCCTTTGAGTCCCCATGCCAGGCTGTATATACTAGAAGACTTAGGTCCCGGTCCTTGTAGGGCCAGGGGGATTGGCAAATTTGGTATAAAGCGGATTTACCGCCGATGTCCAGATGCTTCGAGCTGGTACAATTATATACCCAATGTGGATGTTGTGATGCGTCCGCAAAATAATCGAGCAAGTTCTGAATATTTTTTTCGTTCAATTCAGTGTGCGCCCGGTAAGTTATGAATCCTTTTTTTGGGTGTTTCGCAATATATACTTCAATTCCTTCAGCAGTTTTGATCAGTTCAAATTCCGTGTTTAGGGCTTTTTGACTTCCATAGTAGAAGTTGGACCCACTGGAATCGAATCGGACCCATCCGATGGTGCACAGCAAAATTAAAATCCATTTGGGCATAATCGATTTTTACGGGTTTGAACAAAAACTCCCAAAAGGAAGGGCCGTGTGCTTGGAGTAAGCCAAAGAACTTACCGTGGGATCAGCCTTTTTCTGGAATACATATTGGCAGAGCCGATGAACAATTTCTTCCTTTTCGGGCACTAGGTGATTTTTGAAATAAGTAGTAAGGAAATCCTTGGGCAGGCAACGGCTGAACAGGGAAGGGAGTACAGGTCCTGTCCAATGATCCAGATGACAGGGCAAAGCGCTTACCTCCAAACCGGCGCTAATTTCATAGGAGCCAGTTGCTGTTGTCGGACTGATGTACAAAGCACTTCTATAGGCGCCTACTCCCCGTATACCCACGGCCAACGATTCATAGTATTTATCAGTAACTGCCGAAAGGACTGCTAGTATTACCGGAACCCTAATTTGTGGACCTACCCATTGGCAAAAGTATCGATTTGCGGATGCCATACTGCCAGATCTTCTTATCAACTCCTGCCTGAGCGGTGCGTAGGGCAAACCTATTTCCAAAAAGAGAAGCTTGCAACTTTTATTGCCGCTTTTACCTCGCATATGTTCAAAAAGCGCCAAAAGGTCACTTACAAGATGGGGGGCGGTCCATTCCCATACGGATTTTGGAGGTGTTTTAAATTCATTATCACCCGTCTCACAATTCCTGATGTCCTTTACCTTAAGACGAATACTTTGATGAAATTGCGGTAGCCCGGTAAAACGATTTTCCATACCACGGACAATAGCATCAAAATTTATAGTGGGCTTGCAGTACAAAGTGATTTGCCGTAGATCCTCAAAGTTTTTTTTGGTTCTCAAATGGTTGGCAAAATAGGTCGGTCTAGCATTCATACGCTTAAGTATTCCTTATTGGGAGCAACTGGAGCAGGCAGCACAGGAAGAGGCCACTTCCGATTCCAGCTTTTGGGAATAGGACTGTATTTCCTTATAGAAGATGCCGGTATCTCCTGATCGGTACATTCTTGACTTCAAGTCCCTCAAATAGGTATCGCTTAGACAATTGGAAGCCCTAATATGATTTAGGGCATAATCGATGGTCTTGTCCATCCAATCCCAGGGATATCCTTCATAAGCACCTAATTCGAGACTATTCACCAATTTACCAAGACCTAAAAGGGTATGGCAATTGATATTTTGAGCGACCGGGCGAGATGCCGCTCCAAAAACGTAATAGACGCGATGCCCGGCTATGGTGAATGCGATGGCTGTATATTTTGCTGATTTTTTGGGCTGGTAGGTAAAGGTGTATGTATTTGAAAGCTGGGCCGGTGACCAATCAAAGACTCCGGAGCTTCTTCCTGTTTTGCCGGAAGCCCCTATATTGCCATTATAGGAATACTCCGGATAACCGGGAATCTTAAGTACGTTATTGGAAGCGGTGACGTCCGCAATGCCCCATTTATAACCGCATGGGGTACTGCAGTTTGCACATTGGAGGGTTACATTGAATGATTCTCCGGGTTGAAGCAAGCTTATATCAGTGGAAAAGGTCCATCGAATTTCATAACTACCGATGCAACCCGAGCGGTAGGTCCGATTAAAAACAGCCGTACCCCCATTTTTATTTGCGCTGAGTTGAATGTAAGGTTCATTCTTTTTCTCATGGACCACATCTAGAAAACCGATGGATTGGCCCATGGCAAAAATCGGTAATAACAGTAGAATCATTATTTTTTTCATTTTAGTTGGTTTTAAAAGGTTGGATCAAACCTACTCGCCTTTTGTTCTTATAGAAATACCTAACACTAGGTATTTTAAGTTTTTGCATGCCCCCATACCTTAGTCCCAAACTAAAAACCAAAAGAAAATGAAATTAGTAAGACCCCTATTAGGTTTAGTGGTACTGTTGTCCTTGTACGGATGTGATGAACTGGAGGAATTGGCAGAACAAGAATTTGACGTAACCATTTCCTTTGCTGGGGATTTGGAAATCGTGAGTGAAACGGCGGTGAGCGCGGAAACCGATCCCATAACCGTACAAACCGAGTTGGCCACGTACAGGATAACTTCCGATCCAGATATTGCCAATGCCATAAATGACAGGGGTGAAATTAGTAAAGTCAGTATTGACAGGGTCCGTTATTCCTATAAGGACTTTGTAGGAAACGAAGAGGCTTTTGTTATAGAATCCGGATTTACCTTTTTGAATCCGAATACCATGGGCATATTTAATTCGGAAATTTTAGACCAAGGTATTCGTATAGCCGATGCGGATGCCAGGAATGAAGGTTTTTTTCATGAGGACGATTTCAGTATGGTCGAAGAAGGTCTGGCATCCGGATCGTCCAATGTTAAAATTGGATATTATGGTACGCTTTCCCATAACCCGGTAGACTTTAAGGTAGGTATAACCGTAGATGTTACCGTAACTATAAAACCCGATATTTGATGGCCGGTTTTGGATAACAAACTCCTGCACGGCCATTGTTTCTGAATTGAAAGTTCCCTCGGCATATATTTACCTTTATAATCGTTGTGCACTTTTGACGGATTTATAAGGATCAATTGCCCTTCTGCAGATTTTTGACACGTTAGCGGACAGTCCATGGATGTGTCCATAGGGTCCAAGACCCAATTTCAGCAAGGTTTTTGTTAGCCCATATCCGGGTAGTCACTGGATTTGGATATAGAAGGATAAGATGGCGGCCAAAATTAACCTATTTTTGCAAGCATCATACTTAATTCTATGGGCAGCAACTTTACCATGGTAGCCAAAACCTTGTTCGGGTTTGAGGAAATATTGGCCAGGGAACTACAAAATCTTGGGGCAAGTAAAGTGAAAATCGGTACACGAAGTGTGTCCTTTTCCGGGGATATCGGATTCATGTACAAGGCCAACCTCTGCCTGCGCACGGCAATAAAGATCGTTAAGCCCATAGCTTCCTTTTCCATTGCAGGGAACGAAGACCTTTACCAAAAAATCTATACCATCGACTGGTCCGAGTATTTTTCGGCGGATGCCACTTTTGCCATTGATACCACCTTGCATTCCCATTTGTTTACCCACTCCCTTTATGTTTCCCAAAAGGTAAAGGATGCCATAGCGGATAAATTCAGGGCCACTCAGGGAAAGCGACCCAATGTTGACGTAAAGGATCCCGACGTACGGATCAACATCCATATCCAACGAGATCGATGTAATGTTTCCTTGGATAGTTCCGGTAGCTCCCTGCACCATAGGGGTTATCGAACAGCGACCAATATTGCCCCGATAAACGAGGTGCTTGCCGCCGGGTTACTATTGTTAAGTGGTTGGAACGGGCGCTCCGACTTTCTAGATCCTATGTGCGGTAGTGGGACACTTTTGATCGAAGCGGCCATGATCGCCTGCAATATACCGGCCAATATTAACCGCAAAAGCTTTGCCTTTGAAAAATGGGACGATTATGACGCCCAACTTTATACGACTATTTTAGAGTCAAGCTTAAAGAAGGCCCGGGATTTCCCTTTTAAGATCGTTGGATATGATAAGGCACCCTCCGCGGTACGAAAGGCTCAGGTCAATATTGAAAATGCCCATCTATCCGAATATATCAGCGTGGAGAGGAAGAATTTTTTTGATACCGGGAAATTTGCCGAAGGCCCATTGCATATGGTATTTAATCCACCTTATGGGGAGCGATTGAATTTGGATATGCAAAAATTTTATGGGGCTATTGGCGATACCTTAAAACTAAAATATCCGGGTACCGATGCTTGGTTTATCACCTCCAATCTTCAAGCCCTTAAACATGTAGGGTTACGGCCTTCCCGAAAAATAAAGGTGTTCAATAGTCATTTAGAATCCCGGTTGGTCAAATATGTGATGTATGAAGGCAGTAAAAAGGCCAAATATCGGACCCATTAACTACTATTGAATTTCCCATATGCGACCTAAATACAAGGCCCTTCTCTTCAATTTTATCGCCTTCGCCCTTTTTTTCATTGTGGTGCGATTGCTATTGGGGTATTTTTTACCCATTAATCGCATCTTTTTGGCGGTAACTTCTGCGATTATTGCCAATGTATTGGCCCCCAAATTTGGCGCGATTCGAACCGATGATGGTGAAAAAGTGTTGATGAAATGGATCTTTATCAAGGGAATGCGGGAACTATAGCTTACTGTTCCTGCTCATTGTCCGGCTCCTCCGATTCTTTCGGCTTTTTCGCCTTCTTGTAAAGCGGTATCAAATAGGAAAGGGAATAGTTATAACCTACTCCGAAATTGCTGCCCTCGGTCACCTTGTTGAAACCGGGGATAAATAGATTTTGAATGCTCTCGGATTCCGTATTGCTGATCAAAAAGCCCAACCGGATACTTGCGCCGATATAGATATTCGCAAATAACTCTACCTTGGTACCAAAAACGAACTCCAACCAGGAAGCGTTCAATCCACTGAATTCCTGTTCTTCATCGGATCCCAGTGCAAACCTGTCCCGACTCCAGTAACGGTTACTATCGTAATAGCGAAAACTGTTCACGGTCTGGCTAAATGTACTAAAGGCATACCGCCCTCCTATAAAGATGGAGTTGTTCATTCCGTACCAATTATCATAGGTATTGAGGTCGACTCCCAATTTTATGTAGCTTCCGGAGGTGTTAAAATCGTACAGTTCCGCATCGTCGGGCACATCTACACCACCCAGTTCCTCCACTCGCGTCTTATTTTCATTACCCAGTTCAGCGGCCAGATACAGTTTTTGCGACAGCCGATAATCTGCAACAATCTCAAAACCTGTATAGTTATCCTGAAACGATGTAATTATGGGCCGGCTCAAATCGATACCTGCCCGAATGCCATAGGGTTGATCGTAGACCACCGTATCCTTGGGCTGCAGGTCTATGGGTTCAGTCTGGGAACGCAGGTGCACAACGCCCAAAAACAACAATAGGCTAATGAAATATTTTAACATGTGCTGCGGTTGAATTTTCCACCAAGGGAGTGACTATTTGTATTTCGGTTATCCATGCGGCGTCCCCGTCCGAGGAGACCGAACCTTGTAATGCGTCATAATTTGCTATAAATCCACAGGCCCTGGAAATAAACTCCTCCTGTACTTCATAAGAAAAGGTAAGGATATCAAAATTGGTAGGGTCGTCATCGCTCAATTTTTGTGAAATCAGAAAGGAGGTATTGTCCATATCCGCCCTTAGCGGTATGGCGATAGAGTCCAGAGAGGCATTGGATAAGGTTTCCAACGTATCTGTCCCAATGATGAGGCCATTTACGGCCAGTCCGGGCACTTCCTTGGTTTCTGTAATGTTTTGGGCATCAAAGAAACGGATCACCAATAACGGCGTTTCGCCGGCCACACAAATATCATCCTTTTCGCAGGCGGAGAACGAAACGATCCCCAAAAGAAGCAGTAAAAATGCGGCAGTTTTCTTCATAGACCAAGCTTCTCCAAAAGTACAACATTTTCCACATGGTAGGTTTGTGGAAACATATCCACTGGTTGTACCCGGGTTACCCCATAGTTTTCCTTCATGAGCTCCAGATCCCGTGCCTGGGTAGCACTGTTGCAACTTACATATACCACTCTGTTCGGGGAAATTTTTAGAATTTGCCGCACCACATCCTTGTGCATCCCGTCCCGTGGGGGATCGGTTATGATCACATCCGGTCTCCCATTCTTTTGGACGAAGGCATCATCGAAGCACTTTCTCATGTCGCCCACAAAAAAATCTGCGTTCGCTATTCCATTTAGTTTGGCATTTTCCTTGGCGTTGGCAATGGCTTCGGGAACGGCCTCGATACCGATTACTTTTTTTGCACTTTTCGCGATAAATTGGGCTATGGTTCCTGTACCGGTATAGAGGTCATACACCAATTCATCCGGAGAGGTTGTCGCAAACTCCCGGACGATTTTGTAAAGTTCATAGGCTTGTTCCGAATTGGTCTGATAGAATGATTTTGCATCAATACGGAAGCGTAGTCCCTCCATCTCTTCCAAAATATATTCGCGCCCATAATAACATTGAACGTCTTGATCATAAATGGTATCGTTCTGTTTTTGATTAATAACATAAAGAAGGGAGGTTATCTCCGGGAAATTTACCTTTACATGGTTTAAAAGCAGCTCAATACTGTGCCGATCATCCTCAAAAAACTGAACGAGTACCATAACCTCGCCCGTTGAGGCCGTGCGGATCATTAACGTACGCAACAGTCCTCGCTGTTGTCTGGGGTTAAAAAAGGAGAGTTTGTTCTCAACGGCAAATTCCCTGATTACCGAACGAATGGCATTGGACGGCTCCGGCTGTAGATGACATTTTTTTACATCCAAAATTTTGTCCCACATACCCGGTATATGGAACCCCAGCGCATTCCGGTCGGAAATAGGTTCGCCCGACTGGATTTCTTCCGGTGTGAGCCAACGGCTATCCGAGAAGGAGAACTCCATTTTATTCCGATAGAAATAGGACTTCCTAGATGCTAGGATGGGTTGTATTTCAGGAAGCTCTAGATGTCCAATGCGCTGTAGATTGCTTTCCACCTCACGTTGTTTGTAGGACAGTTGATGGGTGTAATCCATATGCTGCCATTTACAGCCGCCGCAGACCCCAAAATGCTGGCAAGCGGGATCGGTACGCTTGTCGGAAAGGGAATGAAAATGGGTGGCCACCCCCTCAAAGTAAGATTTTCGCTTTTTTAGTGTCTGTACATCCACAATATCGCCAGGAACGGCATTGGTCAAGAAAATGACCCTTCCATCCGGTGCCTTGCCAATAGCCTTGCCCTTGGCACCGGCATCGATTACCGCAATATTCTGGAAAAAAGGACGACCGGCTTTTTTGCGCATTGGACAAAAGTACTAATAGGTTTGTATTTATACGGGTTATCTTTAAAAGGAATACTATTAAAAAAAGTTAAAAAAGAATGAACCTTTTTACATTATCCAGGTCTTTAGGTTAGGAGCAGAAGGAATGAACCCAAAAAAAATATTCGATGCATTGCTGGTATTGCAATACCAGGCTGGGGATAAAATGGCCCTGGAGCTATTGGTAAAGCGATATCATACCAAATTGTGCAAGCACTCCTATTGGTATACCCATGATGTAGATGCCGCCAAGGATATTGTTCAAGATAGTTGGAGTATTATTATTACCAAATTGTCGGGTATCCGCGACCCCCATGCTTTTGGAAGTTGGGCCATGCGCATCGTAACCCGAAAATCACTGGATTTTCTGGAGCGGGACCAAAGAAACCGAAAAAAAATAATGGGTTACCGACCCCAGGTTTACGACATGGATCCAGAGGAGGATAGCGAGTTGGAATTCAACCAACTCGGAAAGGCCATAAAATTGTTGCCCAACGACCAGCAAACGGTACTACGCCTCTTCTACACGGAAGACTATTCCCTAAAGGAAATAAGTACCATTCTGGAGGTTTCGATAGGTACGGTAAAATCACGATTGTTCCATGCGCGGGAAAAATTAAAAACAATTCTTAAAAAATAAACGGATGAAAACAGAAAAAGAAAAGATCGACGCACTGATCAAGGAAACCTTGGATAAGGAGGAAGCCAAGTTTTACGATGACCTCGAAGAACAAAACCTGATGGCAAAAATGGGTGGGGTCTACAAGAGCAAACTGGGATGGCTGGCCATAATTATGAATCTGGTACACCTGGTTGTCTTTGTGTTGTTCGTATATTGTATGGTTCAGTTTTTCAACACCACGGACACCAACGCCCTTATCGCTTGGTCTTCTGCAGGATTCCTTTGCATGATCGTTATGGGCATGTTGAAACTTTTTGTTTGGATGCAAATGAACCGGAACGATATTTTACGGGAGTTGAAACGTTTGGAACTCCAAATAGCCGCGTTGTCCCACAAGTTGGACAAATAATTCGGAACGACTTTGATAAAATAGTCCTTTATATTTACTACTTTTATAGCTCTACAACGGATGATTTCTCTCCCAAAGAAGGAATTGCTATAGTCTCATTTAAAGGTTTTTATCATCATGTCGGTTTTAAGCGGAATAACTTCCAAGGATGCTATTGCATTGGAACAAAAGTACGGGGCACAAAACTACCACCCTTTGCCCGTAGTATTGACCAGGGGGGAAGGTGTTTACGTTTGGGATGTTGAGGGCCGTAAATATTTTGATTTTCTTTCAGCCTATTCTGCGGTCAATCAAGGACACTGTCATCCCAAAATAATTGCCGCCCTAAGGGAACAGGCGGGTAATTTGACACTTACATCCCGTGCCTTCTACAATGATATGTTGGGCAGGTATGAAAAATATGTTTCCGAGTATTTCGGGTTTGATAAAGTACTTCCCATGAATACTGGGGCCGAGGCAGTGGAAACGGCGATCAAGTTGGCCCGCAAGTGGGGATATGAGAAGAAGGGAATTCATGCCAACCAGGCAAAAATAGTGGTCTGCCAAAATAATTTTCATGGTCGGACCATCACCATCATATCCGCATCCAATGATCCCGTGGCCACCGAAAACTTTGGGCCCTATACCCCGGGAATCGTTTCCATACGGTACAATGATTTGAATGCCTTGCAAGAAGCCCTAAAGGACCCTAATGTGGCGGGCTTCTTAGTAGAGCCTATACAAGGCGAGGCGGGTGTCTATGTACCCGATGAAGATTATATACGGGAGGCCCATGCCCTCTGTAAGGAAAGGAATGTGTTATTTATTGCGGATGAAGTCCAGACCGGAGTGGCACGTACCGGAAGGCTATTGGCCACTTGCGGCAATTGCAATTGTGCCGATAAGTTGTGTAGCGATACCCCCGAGGTAAAACCGGATATCCTAATTTTGGGCAAGGCCCTTTCGGGAGGTGCATTTCCGGTCTCTGCCGTTTTGGCCAATACGGAAATCATGGACGTCATACGTCCGGGCAATCATGGTTCCACATTTGGAGGGAATCCTTTGGCCTGTGCCGTAGCAATCGCTGCCTTGGAGGTGGTAAAAGAGGAAGGACTGGCCGAGAATGCGGACTATCTGGGTGCCCTTTTTAGAAAGGAAATGGAAAAATTGATACAACAGACCGACCTGGTTCGATTGGTTCGTGGCAAAGGGCTTCTTAATGCCATAGTGGTCAACGATACGGAAGACAGTTCTACGGCCTGGAACATCTGTATGGCCCTAAAGGAAAATGGACTTCTGGCCAAACCGACCCATGGCAACATTATCCGTTTTGCGCCTCCGTTGATTATGACCGAAGCACAATTATTGGAATGTACGGCCATTATTTCCAAAACCATATTGGAATTTGAAAGATAAAGGCCTCTGTACTAATCCAGTCCAGTGCCAAATCCGTCCGTTCCAATAAAGGCGATTATGGCCCCAAAATACAGAATAATCAAAATCAGGTAGATCAGCGCCACGGCCATGCCGATGTAGGAAAGTATTCTGCCGGTTTTTACATTCTCGTAACCGGTATATAACTCGGGATTCGCCATATACAGTTTCTCCGCTTTTTTGGCACTGTTAAGTCCAATGATGCTAAAGATAATGGCAAATGGGCCACAACAAATAAATGCTCCTACTAACGATATGATACCCATGGTAAGCGCGTTACTCGCGCCGGGCAATGGCTGTTGATTCATATAGTCACCGTATTATTCCTCTATACCATATTGTTCCATAAGTTCCCTAGACTGCTCCATAATAGCGTCCCAATCTCCTGAGGAAATAACATAGATCCATCGAATTGCGACCAAGGCCGATAATATCATCGCAATAAGGGCCACGATCTTGCCTGTTTTTATTTGGCCAATATTGTCGTATAACTCCGGATTTTCGGCATAAAGCTTTTCGGATTTCCGAGCCATAAAAAATGCAATTGCAGAGGGGATGATCCCGATACCTGCAAAGCAGCAACAAACATATCCCAAAATTCCAAGAACGATAATAAGCGTAGCATTGGGGAGTTTTTGTTGTTCCATTATTTAAAGGTTTAGTTAGATGATCTTTAGGATATAGTTCGCCAAAATAAGACCTACACTAAGGAATGAGAGTACAATGATAATCTTGTCCACATAGCGGATCTTGTAGAAGGCATCCATCAATAATACTCCAGCGAGCGGAATAATGGTATAAATGGCCGGATACATATAAAATGCGGCACCAAAATCGAATTCAAGTAAAAGAACAAGAGAACGTTGAAATCCACAACCCGGACACTCGACGCCAAAGAGTTGTTTACTCAAACAGGGGAGCATATAATCCCTTAAGGCCAAAGGCAGGCTGGCAAAAAACAGATGCATACGTTTCTATTGGTTTTTCCCATGAAAAATACCATTATTTTTGGGTATAAAAAAATAAAAGGATGGAGGATTTTGCTATTGGGGACCTCGTGGAAACCCTGGATGACACCATCCGTGGGGTTATTGTACATATGGCCCCCGGTGAAATAACCATTACCGACGAAGATGGATTCACCCTCAACTATCACCCGAAGGAACTGGTCAAGGTGGCCCCCAGCATTTCGGTTTCTTCCACCGAGGTGGCACAGGTGAAACAGGAAAAGGAGCCGTCCAAAAAATTGGTGTCACGTACCTTGCGATCCAAAGAAAGACATGCCCCAAAAATGGAGGTTGACCTCCATATGGGGCAGTTGGTGCCATCGACCAAAGGAATGACCAATCATGAAATGCTTAATCTGCAATTGGATACCGCCAAACGGCAACTGGAATTTGCCATTCGCAAGCGAATTCAAAAAGTAGTCTTTATCCATGGAGTAGGTGAGGGGGTCTTAAAGGAAGAACTGGGTTACCTCTTCCGGCGTTATGAAAATGTACGTTTTTACGATGCCGACTATCAAAAATATGGTCTAGGCGCCACCGAAGTTCACATTATGCAAAATCCCTAATCGATCGATTCCGTTATTGTGTAGTCACCGTTCCAAACTCGTTGATGCGTAAGTCCGTGATCCGAACATCGGTTCCGGTCACAAAAGAAACATTGTCCAGGCGTATGGTATGTTCAAAGGTAACACTATCCAGGGCTACCGTATTGACAAAGACACTACCGCTCTCCGCATTGATTTCCTCCACCACCATGGGTTCTATGGGAGGAATGGCGTCACAAAAATAATCGTTGGAAACTTGGTCCGAAAAGATGCGATAGGTCAATTGCGATTGTCCAGGAACGTTACTTTCTATTTCAGACTCGGACACTTCGTTTCTTAAAACGCCGCTTTGTAACGTCAGTATCAAGGTTTCATCGTCATTTATCTTAAAAAATACGGAGCTCTGTGTAGTTACCGCGCTCTCACAGGTTCGGATGTCCACGCTATCAAAATCTATGGTCTCTATGGAAAGGTCCCCATCATTACAGGACATCATTAAGGCCAATAGGCCCAAATACAGGACTTGTTTCATGGTTCAAATGTAAATGAAATAAGTTATAAGTTTGTGCCACTTTGACTAGAAATTAACTATAAATCGGTTAATTTTGGCAAGTTTAAATCCAATTGATCGGCAATGGAAAAAGTGTATCTGGACAATGCGGCGACCACCCAGGTTAGGCCCAGTGTCATCCAAAAAATGCAGGAGGCACTTACCCATCTGTATGGAAATCCCTCTTCCACGCACAGTTTTGGAAGGTCTGCGAAGACCGCAGTGGAAAGTGCCAGAAAGACTATTGCCAAATATATGCACGCCCACCCTTCTGAAATCATATTTACATCGGGGGGAACGGAGGCCGACAATATGATATTGTACGGTGCGGTCCGTGATCTTGGGGTCAGGACCATCATCACCTCCAAGATAGAACACCATGCCGTGCTTCACACCGCACAAAACCTGGAAAATAGGGAGGGAGTGATTCTCCGCTATGTGGATCTGGACGAATGGGGCAATCCCCAACTTGCGCACTTGGAGGAGTTGCTAACTATGGACGACTCCAAAAAGTTGGTCAGCCTTATGCATATCAACAATGAAATCGGAAATAAGATCCCCATCGTAGCTATCGCTCGCCTTTGCAAGGGACACGATGCCCTTTTTCACTCGGATACCGTGCAATCCATCGGCCATTATCCTTGGGACGTACAGCAGGTGCAAGCTGATTTTCTAACCGCCGCCGCCCACAAGTTCCATGGGCCAAAAGGAATAGGTTTTGCTTTTATTCGGAAAAACTCCGGTCTAAAGCCATTTATTTTGGGAGGCTCCCAAGAAAGAGGTTTTAGGGCCGGAACGGAATCGTTCCACAATATTGTAGGATTGGAAGAGGCCTTTGTCCGTGCCTACGATAAGCTCGAGGAGGAACGGGCCTATGTGACCGATCTAAAACGGTATTTTCTGGAAACCATTACCCAGGAAATTCCTGGTGTGGCGTTCAATGGATATTCCGGGGATTTGGAAAAAAGCACCTATACCTTAGTAAACGTACGTCTGCCGATGGATTCGGAAAAGGCACTTTTACTTTTGTTTCATCTGGATATAAAAGGTATCGCCTGTTCCAAAGGCAGTGCATGTCAATCCGGGAGTACCATGGAATCCCACGTCCTTATGGAACTTTTACCCGAAGCGGAATTAAAAAAACCTTCGCTTCGATTTTCGTTCTCCAAATTCAATACCAAGGCGGAATTGGACTATACCGTTAACGTATTGAGGGAGTTTATAGCGGACTAGGCCTTGTCCTTTTTTCGATCCCTACGTTTTTCGCGGTCATAAGGGAACTTTCTAGCGGCCAGTTTCATCATCTTATCAATAAGGTCATTGGTGTTCTTGCCGGACTTTTTATTGATCTTCTTTTCGTATTTCCAAAGCAGTTTTCCGGTGGAGCCGTCGCTGATCTTTACCCCGATACGCCCGTAATTGGCATCACCCAAAAAGAAATCCATCAAATTGAATTCTTCGGGCACGCCTTTGGAAAGTAGGATATTAAGATCTAAACTTCCACTAATTATACCATCCACACCGAGAAGTTCGCTCAACTGTTTTGTGGTGTAGACATCGATGTTGGTATAGGAGATCTTGTTCTGGGACAGTAATGCATTGGTGTTTTTTATATTCTGGAATTCTACCGAAAACTTTTTCTTTTTCTTTCTTTGGGAAAAGTAGGTTTCCAGTGCATTTTGCACGGCATAGCCTTCCTCTTCCTCCAGTTTTTTCAATTCTTCCCTGGAAATGTCCTCCTTTAGGTCCAGTTTGGCCAGAAAAGGAACAATGGCCAGAACTTGGTGGCTTTCGCTTAGTGCATCGAACTTATCGCTCTCATAAATATTTTTTTGGGCGAATAGTGAAATCGAAGTCAACAACACGATGACCAAATGTACATTCTTCATAAATCCAATAATTTTTCCATCTACATAAGGAGACTAAAAGCTCATGCCCAGACGTAGGTTAAAGACCCGTGCCGTCATAAAGTTGGGTACCGCGAATTGTTGCTTGCTATCCACATCCCTTACCCAGGTATTGGTTATGGAGTTTTGATTGTTAAAGAGATTGAATACTTCAGCTCCCACACTTAATGCCTTAAACCGATACAACCAATGTCCTGCCGGGTATCTTTTGTCACCGCCTACAAAAATATGTGAAATTCCTAGATCCGCCCTTCTATAATCTCTTAATCTATTCTGAAAAACATAGGGGTCGGCATAGGTGGGAGAACCACCGGGAACCCCGGTGTTGTACACCAGGTTCAAATACATCTTTAAATTGGGGATGTCCGGTACATAGTCCTGAAATAGGATTCCCAGTTTAAAGCGTTGGTCCGTAGGCCTGGAAATGTATCCCCTATTATTTATGTTTTCCTCTGTTTTTAGATAGCCAATGCTTATCCACGATTCCGTTCCGGGAACAAAAGCACCGCTCATGCGCATTTCGCCACCAAAAACATAAGCCTCCGCACTGTTATTTGCCCTATAGCGGATACGGACATCCTCTAGGGTATATGGATTTACGTTGTCCAATTTTTTGTAATAGGCTTCCCCTGTAAGCGTGAACGGTCGATCCCATAGGTTGAAACTGTATTCACTGCCCATTACGATATGCAAGGATTTCTGGGCCTGCACTTCGGGTCGCACAACACCCATGCTGTCCCTAAGTTCCCGATAAAAAGGAGGTTGTTGGTATATGCCACCGGAGATTCTAAAAAGGATGTCCCGATTCCAATTGGGCTTCACCATCAACTGTCCACGGGGACTGAAAATAGTTTGGGCCTCTTTGGGTACATTGGTTCCACTTACGGTCCAATGTTGTGCACGTAATCCCAAATTGTAGTACACATGGGCCTTGTCCCAGGAGATCCTGTCGCTAAATTGTACAAAGCCGGAAAATCGATTTGTCTTTATGAAGTTCCTGGCATTTATACCCTCAAATGGGACCAACGGGGCCGTAAAGGGCTCCTCAGGTTGATTATTGGCGAATTCCGCAAAAGGAGGACGTATGGAAAAGCCTGCCGAATCAATAAATTCGGACTCCCGCAATTGGTCCCGAATATCCTCATGGGTGTACTTAATTCCCCATTCCAATGCCCTAGTGCCCTGTGTGTATTTCCCTTTGTGCGAAATATTGAGGATGAGCGCATCCAAATCGTTCCGTGCCCTGTTGATCTGAGAGCCGATACCCCTAGTAGTGGTGACCTCTCCCAAAGTCTCACTTCCCAAATCCGTATCTACCTCGCCCAATTCGTATTGTGCGATCACATCCGAATATTCTTCCTCCGTGGTATGGTAAATGGAGGAAATAAGCTTTAAGTTAAGTCGGTCGCTTATTTGATAATCACCCTTTACCGCGGCCAGTTGGGTGGCATAGGTATTGTTCTCCCTTCCTTGATAGAAAACCACCAGGGCCCTAGGCTCATTGATGGTACCAAAGTTGGTTTGCCGATTGAGCGGCTCGTTTCGATAGTCGTTCAGTGAAATATTTCCTAGAAACCCCAACTGGAATTTATTGGAAAACCTATAGGTCATATAACTCTGTACATCGGTAAAGACGGGATTGAAATTCGTATTGGTCTGCTGGCTGTTCACCAATAGGCTGTTGTCCCGATACCGTACCCCGGATATACTCGTAAAGTTCTTGTTCTTGGAAACGGTCTCCACTACTGCACCCGCGCCCAAAAGACTCATATCCAAGTGGGCCCCAAAAGCCGCTGGTTTTTTATAGGTGATATCCAAGACCGAAGACAACTTGTCGCCATATTTAGCTTGAAAGCCACCCGGGGAAAACTGGACACTCCTGGTCATTTCGCTATTCACGAAACTTAATCCTTCTTGTTGTGCCGATCGTATTAGAAACGGCCTGTAGACCTCTATTTCATTGATATAGACCAGATTTTCATCGTAGTTTCCCCCTCGAACGGAATATTGGGTACTCAGCTCGTTGTTCGAAGATACCCCCGGTAGTAATTTTAAAAGGTTCTCCACCCCGGCATTGGCACCTGGAATGTTTCTCAGTTCATCGGGCGACAAAGTAACAATGCCGGCAACGCTTTTCTCACCTGTGGGTGTAACGGTAACTCCATCAATTTGGATGGCACCCGTTTTCATGATGGGATTAAACTGATAGGTCTCATTCGTAGTCAAGATCAGGGCTTCCAGGATAACATCCCTGTGCCCTAAATGTGTAAATGTAATCGTCGTTTTTTCATCGGCCACAATTTCCAAAAGGTAAAATCCATCGGCATCCGAAAACGTACCGGAATCTTTAGTGGAAATGTTTACATCCACCAAGGGCTGGTTGCGCTCGTCCAAGATAACACCGGTGAGGAAGGCAGTTTGGGCTTGGGTGAAGGTCGCCCAGCTAAGGGATAACAACAAAAGAAAGTGAACCGGGACCTTCAAAACCCTTTATTTTCTGAAAAATGTTGTGGACAGGGTATTCTTATTCCCAACGTTGTCGGTTACCGTAACCTTAAGCTCACACTGCTTTTTGTCCAGGATGATGTCGTCGAAGTTATAGGTCAAGGTCTTGGTCTTGGGTTCGTATTCCATTAGGATCCATTCCCCGTTAAGTGTGGCGGTGTAGGTTTCCACTCCGCTCAGATCATCGGCAATATAGAGACTAAGGTAACGGTAGTTGTTGAGCCATTGTTTTTCCTTAAAATTCTTGGGACGGATGGTAGGGGCCACCGAATCCTTGGCCAGGACATAAGTGCCCAGAGCTCGTGTTCGGGTCGTAAATACGCCTCCCCGTTTATAGGTGTTGGTGTAATTGGGTCTTAGTTTAGCGTCCAGTCGTGCAATGAACAAGTATTTGCGTTCACTTTCCGAATAATGCGACGCATCAAAGTTTATGGTAAAATTGCGGTGGGCAGGTACGGTATTATCGTGTATTTTAACCGTATCCCTTCCCTTTTCCAAATCCAGGTAAAGGTTATGGTAAAAAGTATTGGACGGAAAATGCACCTTAGCCCCGCCTAGGTCATAGTTATTCGGTTTTTTTGCAATCAGGTAGTAATCGGTCTTTTTTTCTTCAGGTTCATTTTTTAAAGCGGTCCTTTTGCCCTCTACCGGTATGGATAATCGCACCTTATTGCCCTCTAAATCCATGATAAGCAATTCCACGTTATAGCTAAGGCCCTCGGCCACCTCGATTTTGCCATCATTATATAGGGTACTATAAATGCTGAGATTGTTGCCCGGGGACTTGAAACATTTTTGGATCCGTTGTTTGTATTTTCCGAAATATTCGTAATCGATGAGGGTGTTGATGTAGCGCGTTTCGGAAAACGAGAATTTTTCAAAATTGTAGGCGGAGTAGGTTTTGCCATTGACCAATTGGGTAACGGAATATACCCCGTTCTTGTTGGCGGCCATATCCTGACGGTCGTAACCTATAAAGCCAAAACCAACCGTGCCTGCGGCCAAAACCTTGTCCGCCAGGTAGGTACCGTCCCTTTGTTTGGAAAAATTGATCTGCACCCTTTTTTTGCTTTGATTGATTTGGGCATCGGCGGTTAAGGGATAGCCGTAGAGCTTGAGCAAGGTAGGATTGGTGGCGTCCCTTACCTCATAACCGTAGAGCAGGGGATTGGTAGGTTTTTCCGAGAGGCTGCTCCTAATTTCAAAATGTAAATGGGGACCGGACGAGCCTCCGGTATTCCCGCTATAGGCGATCAATTCCTCTTTGGCGACCTTTAACTCCCCATAGTCCGGGAATACTTCCACCTCATACGATCTTTTTTTGTATTGTATCTTTTTGATATAGGCTTCCAAACTGGGCGAAAATTTTTGGAGATGTCCGTAAACCGAGGTGTAGCCGTTCGGGTGTGCCACATAAAGGGCCTTGCCATAACCCCAATGGGAAATTTTGATACGGGTAACTATACCATCCCCAATGGCATAAATGGGCAGCCCCTGCCGTTGTTGGGTCTTTATATCAATGCCAGCATGAAAATGATTGGACCGTAACTCCCCAAAGGTACCGGCCAAGACCATGGGAATATCCAATGGGGAACTAAAGAAATCCTTGGGGTAGTTGTCCTGGCACCAGGTTGTCAGGGAGTTAAACAAAATCAATCCTAAAAAAATTCTTCGCATAGCATGGAAATATGGATACGAAAGTAACCAATCGCATTCAATCGCTAAAAGTGCATCGATCCAAATTGGAACATTCCGTACTATTCAACGGATTATCGTGTATTAAAGTATTACTTCAAGAATAATTGAAAAAAGTATTGCTAAGTCATTAGATGTATGTTAACTTTGTGTAACATGCATGGAATAGCCACATGAGCGATTTGGTACAGATTGTTGATTCCTTAGAGAACAAAATTAGCAAGTTGTTGCACAAAATGGAATTACTTCAACAGGCCAATTCAAAGCTTGAAAGTGAATTGATATCCATTAAAAAGGACCGGGAGAGCATTCAGAACTCCGTAGCCTTATGGGAGGAAAAGTACAATTCATTGAAACTGGCCAATTCGATGCTAGGCAGTAATACAAATAAAACAGAAGCTAAGCTTAAGATAAACACATTGATCAGGGAGTTGGACCATTGTATAGCCCAACTTTCGGAATAGCGCTCAAAAAGAATAATGCAAGAAAGGCTAAAAATCAAACTTTCCATTGCGGACAGGGTATATCCATTGACTATAGACCCGTCCCAGGAAGAAGGATTGAGAAAGGCGGCCAAGAATATTGAGCAATTGGCCAAAAAATTTGAGCAAAATTATGCCGTAAGGGATAAACAGGACGTTCTGGCCATGTGTGCCCTCCAGTTTGCCTCCAAGATAGAGCAAAGTGGCATCGATCGATCTAAGGGTACCGAAGAGGTTAAGGAACGTCTAAAAGCCTTGGATGAATTGGTTAATTCCAAGCTAAGCTTGAAATAAGTTCTTTTAAATATATAGTTACTGCCCACATTGGTATTATCTTTTGACAAACTCAACACTAATTTGTTTGAAAAGGGTGAGTTTAGGTTGTAAAAGCAGGCCTTACTAGTATAAGGATCCTTGAGCAGTCTGTTAGCCCTAAACTTGTTTATAGGAGTTTGTACAAAACTTCCCCAATGTGGGCTTTTTTTATGGGATAATCCCATAGGGACATTCATCAAAATCACAGATCGGCACCGTACTTCCCTTAACGGTTTTATGGTGTAAACGGTCGAACACCTAAAATTAATCGTATTATGGACTACACTATACCAATACTTGCTGGAATCGTTTCGCTGGTAGTTGGATTTGCCATCGCAAAGTTTATGGAGAAGGGCAAGGCTTCCCGAACCATTTCCAATGCCAAGAGAGAGGCGGATTCTATTGTTAAGGATGCCAAAGCACAGGGGGAGAATATAAAAAAGGACAAAATTTTTCAGGCCAAGGAGAAGTTCTTGGAGCTTAAGGCGGAACATGAAAAGGTGATCATAAACAAGAATAAAAAAATTGGGGAAGCAGAGAAACGGACTCGCGATAAGGAGTCGCAGGTAAGCAATGAGCTGGCCAGGAACAAAAAGCTCAACGAGCAATTGGAGCGTAAAATAAGGGATGTTGACCATAAAACAGAGTTCTATGAAAAAAAGCAGTCCGAGCTCGAAAAACTACACAAGAACCAGGTCCAGCAATTGGAGGTTATTTCCGGTTTATCCGCGGAGGATGCCAAGAGCCAATTGTTGGAATCCCTTAAGGAGACTGCCAAGACCGATGCTATGGCCTATATGCAGGCCACTTTGGAAGAGGCCAAGTTAACGGCACAACAGGAGGCCAAGAAAATAGTTATCAATACCATCCAGCGTATAGGGACCGAGGAGGCCGTAGAGAATTGCGTTTCTGTGTTCAATTTGGAATCCGACGATGTAAAGGGCCGAATTATTGGTAGGGAAGGTCGGAACATCAGGGCATTGGAATCTGCCACAGGAGTTGAAATTATTGTGGACGATACTCCGGAAGCTATTATACTTTCCTGCTTTGATTCCGTCCGAAGGGAGGTGGCACGACTCTCGCTACACAAATTGGTAACGGATGGGCGTATTCATCCGGCCCGAATTGAAGAAATCGTAAAAAAGACGGAAAAACAAATAGAACAGGAAATCGTTGAGGTGGGCAAGCGGACGGTCATCGATTTGGGTATACATGGCTTGCATCCGGAATTGATCAAGGCGGTGGGCCGAATGAAATATAGGTCCTCCTATGGCCAAAATCTATTGCAGCACTCCAGGGAGGTGGCCAAGCTTTGTGGGGTCATGGCAGCGGAATTGGGTCTTAACCCCAAACTGGCCAAGCGGGCCGGGCTGCTGCACGATATTGGAAAAGTGCCCAATACCGAGACGGAAGTGGAGACACCCCACGCCATTTTGGGAATGCAATGGGCCGAAAAATTTGGGGAAAAGCAGGATGTCTGTAACGCCATAGGTGCCCACCACGATGAAATAGAAATGAAGACTCTTATTTCGCCTATCGTACAGGTATGCGATGCCATCAGCGGAGCTAGGCCTGGAGCAAGAAGACAAGTATTGGATTCCTATATCCAACGGCTTAAGGACTTAGAGGACATTGCTTTTGGTTTCGGTGGTGTACAGAAGGCCTATGCCATTCAGGCGGGCAGGGAGCTCCGCGTAATTGTCGAAAGCGAAAAGGTAAGTGACGATAAGGCGGCACAACTGTCCTTCGAAATATCACAAAAAATTCAGACCGATATGACATACCCGGGACAAGTGAAGATAACCGTTATCCGCGAAACCCGATCGGTTAACGTGGCCAAGTAAATTTCCTTAACAAGCCGGTCTAAAACTAGTTTTTGGCTGGGTTTTCGGTGCCAATGCAGTTCCATCAAAAACGGTTATTGGTCCGTACATAGGCCTATCCCCGCTCCCTTATTTAATACGGGCAATCCGGATAATAATGGGCAAACCTACAGGTTTTGCACCATGGAAAGCTTTCAACTTTGCAAAAGTAGCCCAAACATGCACGGTTGTCCATGACTTTTATCATACTTTTTAGAGCTTTCGAAGTCTACCTTTAAAATGATTTTTAAACCCAATGCGATGAAAGAACAAACACTTGTATCGGCCGTAATGACCAAGAATGTCATTACCTTGAATAGTGCGGATAATTTGGAAACCGCCGAACGCCTTTTCAAAAAACATCGTATACGCCATATCCCGGTCGTATCCGGAGAAAAAATTATAGGTATGCTCAGTTATACCGATCTTTTACGTATCAGTTTCGCAGATGCGGTGGACGATGAAGACGAGTCTGTGGAAACCATGGTTTATAACATGTTCACCATTGAGCAGGTCATGGCCAAAAACCTGATCAGTGTTCCTTCCTCCGCCACAATTGAGCATGTGGCCGAAATTCTTTCGGAAAGGGAGTTTCATGCCATTCCTGTGGTAGACAATGGTAAATTGATAGGTATAGTCACTACTACGGACTTGATCAACTTTCTGCTGGAGCAATTTTAAGACGCAGCGTTTGATATTGGGTAAAGTCGGTGCTTTATGGCCTAAATGCCAGAATGGTCAGATAGGAGTATGCAAGCGGACAACCCTTGTTTTAGCAAGCCTTTTTAGATATTCGGTCCATTTCACTTTTGTTGTTTGACGGTTATCGGGATATCATCCGCCCCGGCGTAGAAAACCACAATTTCTGCAGGTTCCGTGCTTTTGTTCATGCCATAATGCACGGTATGGACCAATTCCACAATGGGATCCCCCGCCTTTAGATGGAGTTCATTCCCCTTTTGGTCCACTACGGTCAATTCTCCTTTTAGCAGTACCCCGGCATTAATGACATGATGTTCGTGCGGAGCCAGTTTGGTCTTGGGTGGAACGGTATATTTCAGGATTTTTATTTTGGGCTGCCCCGCCGGATATTTGGGAAGTAGGTTCCCGTCCCAACTGCTATCGGTATCCATAAGGGTAAGCACCTCTATTTCTTCTGGCTTTTTTTCACGACAGGATTGAAGGGTTACACCAATAAGGAGAAAGAGTAAAAGCGCTTTCATGAAGTAAAATTGAAGTTCAAATCCTAGTAAATTGGGTGATTACCTCGGTGTGTTGGGGAAATAGAGAAACCAGTTCATGGCGATCTCCCAAGATAAAATCCTGGAAATCGAAACCCGGGGAAACCGTACAGCCTACCAATGCATAGGTTCCTGCGTTCAAAATTTCCGCAGCGAACCAATATCCTCCGGGAACAACAAATTGTGGAATTTCTCCTTGGGAAAAATGGCTCCCGATACGAACTGATGAATGTTTTCCTTCCGGAGAAATCATATGTAGCACTATGGGATCGCCTTGGTAAAAATGCCAGATTTCATCCTGATGGATTTTGTGAAATGCTGAAAATGTATCGGCTGTAAGGAGAAAGTAGATGCAAGTAGCCTGATGACGTACCCCCGAATAGGTGGAACCCAAATCTTTTGGATTTATGGTTCCAACACTTCTGTAGGTCTCCTTAAAATAACCACCTTCCGGATGGGGTTTCAGGTCTAGTTCCTTAATAATTGCCTCGATTGAATCCATTGCAGTTCCTAATATAAAATGAATCAACTCATTTGACTAAAATCCCTTCCTTTTTCATTAATTCGAGACCATAATTCCGTATGGTTTCGATAATAGGGATGGCGGTCTCTCCTTTGGCCGTTATCGAATACTCTACCTTGGGAGGGACTACGGGATATACCTTGCGATGTACAAAACCCTCGGTTTCCAATTGGCGCAATTGGGAGGTCAGCATTTTGTCCGTAATATGAGGAATATCCTTTCGTAATTCTCCAAATCGCATCACCTTTTTTTTAAGTCGCCATAAAATAGGCATCTTCCAAGTTCCGCCAATTCGGTCCATGGCGAACTCCACAGGGTTGTAATAGAGCTTGTTGTTATACAAAAATTCCGGCATAAAGACATATTTTATTAATACTTTCCAAAAAGTAAGTACCTATCCATTAGGTAAGTATATTGCCAAAGGTAAGTATAACTTCTAAATTTGGCCATCACCTAAAACAAAAAAATGTCAGATTCAATTAAGGAAAAACAGGCCTATGTGCATTTACATGGCATGCCTACCAAAGGTACGATTCTTATGGTAGCCAGTAGTCCTACTATTTCTAAACAGACTGATTGGCCTATTGGATTTTGGGCTGCAGAATTAACACACCCACTTCTGGTTTTCCAGGAGGCGGGATTTGAGGTGGAGTTAGCTTCCACTGAAGGAGGTCGAATTGAGATGGACAGTTATTCCGACCCAACTGATTCAAGTGGGTATGCCGCACACGACGTCATTTCACTGGGCTTTATACAATTGGATTGGTTCCAAAGGATGTTGGGAAATACCAAAAAGCTATCAGAGGTGGACGCTAACGATTACAAGGCCATTTTCTTGGTGGGAGGACAGGGACCCATGTATACCTTCAGAGGCAATAAGGATTTGGAAGCTCTTTTTGCTGGATTTTACGAAACAGGAAAACCCAGCGCCGTTGTTTGCCATGCCACCGCTTTATTGTTGGAAGCCAAGACCAGTGAAGGCCAACCCCTTGTAGCAAACAAAACCTGGACAGGGTTCAGCGATGCCGAGGAAGAATATGCCGATCAGGCCGTTGGTCAAAAAATACAGCCCTTTCGGATTGAGGAGGAAGCAGGAAAAATGCAAAATACCCGGTTTAAGGTCGCCGCGCCATTTTCTTCCTACGCCATTGCGGATGGGAACCTGATTACGGGTCAACAGCAAAATTCCGGGGCGGCCACAGCAGAATTAGTGGTGGAACAACTGGAACAACGCTAGTAAATAATTGTGAAACACCACATTATTGGAACCAAAGGGTTGGTGGGATAAACGGTTGTACCCTATCTTACCTTGGTCATTTAAACCGAGCATATATGAAATTGGCATTTATAGGAATTGGCAAGGTGGGATTTGCACTGGCCAACAACTTGCAAAAAAAAGGACATGAGATTATTATGGGCCATAACAATTTAAATAGCCCTAGTTTATTGGACGCACAGGCTAAAAATCCAAACTTCGTGGCCTTAACCCTTCAAGAGGCGGTGGATGATTCCGATATCATTTTTTTGGCAACACCTTTTAAAATCAATTCGTCTATTTTGGAACCCTTGCGTTTCCACGGAAAAACGCTGATCGATTGCACCAATCCTGTGGGACCTGGCATTTCCCATGGATTGGAAAGTAAAATTTCCGGTGCCGAGAAGGTCCAGGAATGGGCGGCGGATGCGGAAGTGGTCAAATCCTATACCATATATGGATACGAAAACTTGGAAAACACCCATTTTTCCAAGTACCATGTTAAGCCGGTAATGTTGGTGGCCGGAAATCGGACAGAAGCCAAGGCGCAGGTAATGCAATTGAACACGGAATTGGGTTATGAAACTTTAGATGTAGGCGATTTATCACAGGCCCTACATCTGGAGCACATGACCTTGATGTGGGTAAAGATGGTCCGCGTAAACGGTCACCATCCCAATTTTACGTGGGCCTATTTGGAAAGATGACTGAAGTATACCCACTATTTTGATGTCCGCAACCGTTCGGAACTTCCTTTCTAGGAACCCAGAATTTTTTCAATTTCCTTCAGTTCGTTTTCCGAAAACTTCAAGTTGTTTACCGTCTGTACATTGTCCAACATTTGTTTTGGGCTGCTAACACCAACCAGTACCGAGGTAATACGGTCGTCTTTCAATAACCAGGCAATTGCCATTTGTGCCATACTTTGTCCCCGTTGCTTCGCAATCGCGTCCAATTGTCTAACCTTTTCAACGAGTTCCAAGGTTATGTTATCCTTCTGAAGATATCTTCCATCCTTTATGGCCCTGGATTTTTCGGGGATACCTTGGAGATACTTATTAGTCAGGATACCCTGTTCCAAAGGGGAAAATGCAATGGCTCCGGTGCCCTGTCTCCCAAGCTCGTCCAATAAACCTTCCTCCACCCATCGGTCCATCATACTATATCGGGGTTGGTGGATGCATAGCTTTGTACCCATTTTACCCAGAATCTCCGCAGCTTCGCGGGTTAGTGCTGCCGGATACTGGGAAACACCTACATAGAGCGCCTTGCCCTGTTGTACCATTTGGTGCAATGCGCCCATGGTTTCCTCTAAAGGGGTCTCCGGGTCAGGACGATGATGATAAAAAATATCGACATAATCCAACCCCATCCGTTTAAGACTTTGATCCAAACTGGCTATTAAATACTTCTTGGATCCGTAATTGCCATAGGGTCCCGGCCACATATCCCAACCCGCTTTGCTGGAAATGATAAGCTCGTCTCGATACGGTTTGAAATCCATTTCAAGGATTCGTCCAAAATTCTCCTCGGCGGCACCATAAGGCGGTCCATAATTGTTGGCCAGATCAAAATGCGTTATTCCATGATCAAAGGCGGTTCTTAGAATTTCCCGGGCATTGGTAAAATTATCGGCATGCCCAAAATTGTGCCATAGCCCGACCGAGATGGCCGGCAATAAAAGCCCACTAATGCCACAGCGGCGATAAGGTATCGTATCATAACGGCTTTCATTGGCCCTGTAATTTCCAATAGATTGATTGTCGAATCCCATAATTTCAATTTAAAGCAATTGTATAAGCAACAAAGGCCCTAAGCTAACAAAAAGAACATTACGCTATGTGTTTTCAGTTATAAATACCATTTCCGGTAACAGTCTATTTTATGATGCTTTTCCAGAAGAAGCCAATTCGTTTATCAGGAAACCTTTAATTTGTTACCCTGAATTCGAATTCTCCTCGTTTTGTTAAGACTCTCACCATTTTAAATGTCAAGGTTTTAATTTGTTATCTTGCAGGGTAGAGTGCTGCACGGGCAGGACTTGGTTCCCCGCAATTATTGGATGGCATACGTATACCTTAGAGAAGCATTTCACCATCTTCCGAGATGTGCAGGTATCGTTCATGATCCAAGTAATTGTTTCGCCGCTATGATCAAGAACATTAATGGTTTCCGTGTAAAACTAATACCATTTTGTCGAGACTATCCTGTTCCATTACGAAGGGAACCTATGTTGTTTTATGGATTTTATTGGGTATTGTTGTGCCTCCAATACTGATCGGTCAGCCCGTACATCATCCCCCTCCTTACGATATCCACAAGGTGCCCTCGCCGTATTATCTTGATGATACCGAGGCCCAGGCCATGGTAACTGATCGAGAACCCTATATGGACGGTCGCTATGACTCCATTTGGGAGCACGTCCATATTTATGCTTTGCGGAATCTTTTATCCGGCAGCCCTGAAGGGCTTCAGGACATTGCGGCTGGGTTTCAGGTGCTGCGGACACCCAAAGCCGCCCATTTCTTTATTCGTGTTGTGGACGACCTTCACACCTTGGAGGATGAGGTGACCCTCTATTTGAATCTAGGTTTCGGAGTGGAGGAGCTGACTTTCAAAAAAGGAGAGGACGATCGACTTTTACTGATAAGTACCTTAAAGGGCGTACAGGCCAAATTTGGCCCTCCACCACCCAAAGGGCATGAAAGTTGGACGGCCGAAAAAGGATATACCATTGCTTGCAGCATCCCGGTTAGTTTAGAAGAAAGCGTGTCCTATGGCTTAAATATGAAGGTTCTGGATTTTGATGAACCTCCAGGTATATCGAGTGCATGGCAATGGGTAAATGGAATTGTTTCAGGGGGCAATCCAGGTCCTCCATTGGGTAAATTGCGGGTTCAAAAAGATTTTAAGGCAGGTTCGGATCAAGGATTTCTTCCGCGTCAGGTTTGGTACGAGAAGGATGGGGTGCTCATTATAGAACCCGAGGAAATCGATCATTTTAACCATTGGCGGCTAAAGACCAAACCCAAGGGATATACGGGTAACGGTTACTTGGAGTGGCAGGGACCCGATCGGAGCTTACCACCGCTTCCTTTTTTAAGACGGAGCAATGACGATTACTCCAATGAACGTCAAGGTCCCCAACAAGAATGGCTACTACTGCGATTCGTCATAGAAAACCCAGGAACCTATATAGTGGATTTAAGGAATTTACATAAAATGGAAGATGGGGACAATGATGTTTGGTTCGCAAGGCTGGGTCAAAGTTTTGGTCTGGACAGTCCCATAAAACGGATGGGGGACAACCTTAAGGACGGAAAAGGATTCACCTGGCTGGATTGGGGGACCAGGGAACTGGAGCTCCCAAAAGGGACACACGTTTTTTATGTGGGTGGCCGATCCATCGGCTTTGGTGTTGATCGGATAATTTTCTATCGGCCCGAAAAAGAGGCATATGCCAAGGATCTCGATACACCTGCCTCGGAACATAGCATCAACAAGTAAGGACAACCCTGGCAATTATGAAGATTATAGATTTATCGGTAACCATAGAGGATCACTTTCGCTGGAAGGTGGACCGATACTTAAAAGCGGATTACCATCAGGGCGATTTGAGCCAAGTTACCTGGATGGGTTGGGGGGTTCACGGCTTTACCCATATCGATGCCCCCAAACACATGTTCCCGGACGGCCATACCACCGATGATATTACCCTGGATCGTGTTGTTGGAAGGGCGGCCCTATTGGATCTTTCCGACATTGGACCGTCCCAAGAAATTCCCTTATCCGCACTGGAAAGATATGATGATTGTATGGTTCCGGGGGATATCGCCCTACTTAGAACCAATTGGGATCAAAGAAGATCCATCAAAGATCCTACTTTTTGGACAGAAAGCCCTTATATGGGCCAAGAAGCCACGGAATACCTACTTTCAAAAAAGGTAAAGGCCGTCGGTTTCGATTTTCCACAGGACTATCCCATTCGAAATCTCCTTGAAAATCGTATCGATCCCTTGGAGGAATATATTACCCATCACATCTTGTTGCGCAATGGAATCCTTTTGATCGAATACTTGTGCAATTTGGGAAGTCTGACCGCATCGCACGCCACCCTATTTGCATTACCGCTAAAAATACCCAATTCCGATGGTGCTCCGGCCCGGGTAATCGCCATAGAAAATTTTGAACCATGAACTATCAGGCATTTTTTGAAAAAATCCAAGGGAAAGCCAAGTCCGTAGGCATTATTGGTTCCGGCCATTATGCTACGGCCATTGTAACCCAGTGCAGGTATATCTCTTCTCTGGAGGTAAAAATATTGGCGGATATTGAATTGGACCATGCGATCCGAGCCTATCGGCATGCAGGGTATACCAAGAACGATTTTAGGGTATGCTCGAATCGAGACGAGGCCCTGGCAGCTTTGAAAGCCAATAAAAAGGTGATTGTCCAGGACCCCCTGATTATGATGGACCTCCCCATTGATATCGTCGTAGAAGCAACCGGCTTTCCTGAGGCCGGGGCACTGCATGCCCATGAAGCCATAAAGAACGGTAAACATGTGGCCATGGTCACCAAGGAAGTGGATGTCACCATTGGTCCCATACTAAAATATTTGGCAGAGCGGCAGGGACTTGTCTATACGGCAGTAGATGGGGACCAACATGGATTGTTGATCAAATTGATAGCCTGGGTACGTTCTTTGGGACTAGAGGTCCTATGCGGTGGAAAGTCCATAGAATTCGACTTAATACTGGACGAGGAAGCTAACAGGATTGGTTTCGAAGGGGAACATAAAGATCTTAGAGCCGAAGATATTCCTTTTTTCAAGACTCCTAGAACCGAAAAACTATTGGGACATGTCGCCCGACGAAAAAGGGTATTAGGTGATTTTGGGTCCCCTGCGGGATACGATATTACGGAAATGACCATAGCGGGCAATGCAACAGGTTTAAGACCGGATATTCCGGAACTACATTGTCCCGTACTCCGAATCCCCGAAATTCCGGAGGTGTTGGCACCTAGGGAAGTAGGTGGCCTATTGAACGGTTCCGGTATTTTGGAGTGCTTTACCTGCCTAAGGTCCCCTTGGGAAGCAGGAATGGGTGGAGGTGAATTTGTGGTGGTGTCCTGCGATAATGCCTATTCCAGAAACATCTTAATTAGTAAAGGGTTGTTGTCCAATCAATTGAACAATACCGCGCTCATTTATCAGCCCTATCACCTGTGCGGGGTAGAAACGCCCTTGTCCTTGATCCTAGCGACACACTTTGGCATACAAACAGGTGCGTTACAGTTTAGGCAGTCCTATGATATGGTGGCCAAAACGACCAAGGCCTTTAAAAAAGGACAGACCATGGGTACGGATAAAAGCAGGGATTTGAAGGCCTATGTTGTGGAAAAGCAAAGTATCGTGTCGGGTGCGCTACTTCCGTTTCAATTGGGAAGGGACAATCCTTTTGGTTGCGATATTCCGGAGGGAACCCCCATAACTACGGAAATGATACAGCGGCCCCAAGGCAGTATATTATGGGAGTTAAGGGAACGCCAAGACCAGATGCCCAATTTATAGAGAATGAAGACACATTGCCCCAAGGTTATTGGTAATTGCATAGTGATATTGATTGTACTACTGTTACCCATGGGCTGTACGAACACACAATCCAATGTTTACGTCTTAAAGTTTGCCCATTATGCCAATACCCACGATGAGGCACATAAAACATCCTTGTTCTTTAAGGAACTTGTGGAAGAAAAGACCGATAACCGGGTACAGGTAATCGTCCATTCGAATTATGAGTTGGGCAATGCACAATCACTTTTGCAAAGTGTGCGGATAGGAACAATAGATCTGGTGTTGGTGGGAAATCCTTTCTTTGCCTTTTTTGCTCCGGAAATGAGTCTTCTGGACCACCCGTTTTTATTTCGGGACATGGAGGCCGTTGCCAAAGCACTGGATGGAGAGGTCGGCGAACTATTGTTCGAATCACTGACCGAACACCGGATCAAAGGATTGGCATTTTGGGACATCGGGTTTAGGAATATCACCAATTCCGTTCGACCCATTCAAAAAGCTTCGGATTTAAAGGGATTGAAAATACGTACAACGCCCAATAAGGTACACCTTAAGACCTTTTCCCAGCTCGGGGCCAATCCCAGTCCTTTGGCCTTTAATGAACTGTATTTGGCCTTGCGGACGGGCATGATCGATGGGCAGGAGAATCCCGTGAACCAAATTTATGCCTATCGCTTCTTCGAGGTCCAAAAATACCTAAGCCTGACCAAGCATGTGTATACCGCTGCACCCATGGTTATGAATTTACCACGTTTTAATTCGCTGGACAGCGTCTATCAAAGGGCCATTGTAGAAAGTGCCAGGCAAGCGGCTGTTTTAAGTCGGGAATTGAATAAGAAGGCAGAAACGGAAGCACTTATGAAACTGAAACAAGAAGGGGTGCAGGTGGAAGAGAACCCGGATATATCCTCCTTTAAGCAGTTGATCGGGCCAGGGGTATATCGGGATTATGTCGCTAGTTTCGGATCGGATATTTTGGATAGGGTTATGAAAATTAGCGACCATGATTAAGAAAGCTTATCAACTTATCTCCGCCCTTGTTCATATTTTGACCGTAAGTCTGCTGCTTTCTATTTTAATGTTTACGCTGGTCCAGGTGTTGTTACGTTATGTATTTTCCACTTCTATTGTCTGGATCGAAGAGCTTACACCTTTTTTGCACATTTGGCTGGTATTGCTGATTGCCGTAAAAACACCGCAGTTAAAAATTACCTTTTTATTGGACAAAATGCCAGGAACGCTCAAGAAATGGGTTGTAATCTTCCATTTGCTGATCAAGGCAGGAATTTTACTGATTTTTGTATATGGTGCCTGGGGTATGATGCAATTGACCGCCAACGATCGGTTTATTAGTATGCCGCTTTCCATTAAATTTCTATATCTGGCACCGCTGGTCACTTCCCTGGTTACTTTAGTATTGTTGGGATTGTATGTTTATCACCATAAAGACAAGACCAAATGGGTATCCTAGTTCTTTTGGCGGTTTTGATCGTGCTAACCCTAATAGGCCTGCCCTTGGTGTACAGTCTGTTGGCTTCCTGTATTTTTTATTTGTTGATTTTTCGTCCGGATCTGCCCTTTATGGCCGTGGTGCAATTGTTTGTAAACGGACTGGATAGTACGCTGCTGTTAGCCATTGTATTCTTTTTTCTTACGGGCGAACTTATGAACAGCGGGGGCATTACCACCAAACTGATCGACTTTGCCAAAACTTTGGTCGGTTCTTTCAAAGGAGGAATCGCCCAAGTGAATATCCTATCCAGTGTACTTTTTTCAGGGATTACGGGCTCAGCGGTTTCCGATACGGCCGCCGTAGGAGGAGTGATGATTCCTTCCATGATCAAGATGGGGTATTCGCGTCCATTTTCCGCGGCGGTTACCCAAGTGTCTTCGGTAATCGGGCCGATCATACCGCCTTCCATACCTGTTATTGTATACGCCGCCTTGGCCGAAGTATCCGTAGGCAAGATGTTCCTGGCAGGAATCGTACCCGGGGTACTGATCAGTATCTCGCTGATGATTACCGTATATCACATCAGCAAAAAGCGGAATTATCCCAGCTCCGGATTTGTAGGCTGGGGCAAGGTCTTTGCAACAGGCTTACAGGCTCTTTTTGCCTTGGCAGCTTTGGTTATCATAGTCGGAGGCATTCTGGCCGGAATCTTTACACCCACGGAAGCAGGGGCCGTAGCTGTTTTTTATAGCCTTATGGTCGGTTTTTTCTGGTATAGGGAGCTCTCCCTAAAAAAAGTAGTACAGAGTTTTACCAAGGCGGCACGGGGCACGTCCACGGTCTTGGTGATACTTGGGGCCTCCAATATCCTGGCCTGGATTTTGGCCGATTTACAGGTCGGACTGAAATTGAATATGCTCATAGCTTACATTTCGTCCGACCCCTTGATCATATTGATCTTGATTAACGTATTTATTTTTATCATAGGCCTGTTTATGGACCCCTTGGCATCCTTGATCATAGTAGTACCCGTTTTCCTACCGACGATCTTGGCCGCTGGAATCGACCCCATCCATTTTGGGATCGTTGTTATTTTTAATTTGATGATCGGCCTATGTACCCCGCCAATAGGCTATCTTATTTATATATCGGCGGATTTGGCGCGGACCAAACCGGAAAAAGTGATTCGGGAAAGCCTTCCCTTTGTTTTGGCGTTGGGTATCACTTTGGTTATCTTGATTGCGGTCCCGCAAATTACCATAGGATTAATAGCATGGATTACCTAATGAAGAGCATATGAGTACAAGACCCACGAACGGAAATGCAAAGAAAGTCGCACTGATAACGGGATCGGCCACCGGAGTGGGGGCCGCAACCGCTATGACCTTAGCCCGGAACGGATGGAATGTGGCGATCAATTATTCCAGAAGCGAAAAAGAGGCGTATGCAACGGCAGAACAATGTGAGGGCCACGGCGCTGAGACCATTGTTATCAAGGCCAACGTCGCCATGGATTCCGAATGCAGGGCCATGGTGGCCCAAGTAGCAGACAAATGGGGCAGGATGGATGCCCTGGTCAACAATGCGGGCATTACCAGATTTTGCGATTATCAGAACCTTGACGGTCTGGAAATGGATGATTTTTTAGATGTCTACAAAGTTAACGTGGTCGGCACCTATCAGGTAACCCGGGCAGCGGTACCTTTATTGCAGTTATCGGATACGGCCTGCGTGGTCAATACGTCTTCCATAAGTGCTATTTCGGGAATTGGAAGCTCGATTGCCTACGCGGCGTCCAAGGGGGCCTTATCCACTATGACCCTTTCCTTGGCACATGCCCTGGCGCCAACAATTCGGGTGAACGGGGTCTGCCCGGGATTTATTCAGGGACGATGGACCAAGGGATTCCTGGGGGAACGTTATGAGGCGGTAAAGCAAGGGATAGAAAATTCTACCTTGCTCCATCGTACGGCGCTTCCCAGCGACGTTGCTGATTCCATCGTATATCTTATCGAACACGCCAACCTGGTCACTGGAGAACTGCTGGTGATAGATGGTGGGCAATTGATCAATCAAAAAAAGCTCTAGACCATATCCCTTAACCCGGTTTTCTTTCGTAATTGACCGGGATTGGCGAATTGAAGATAAGGATGACTCTTTCGGTAAAGGTTCACTTGCCCTTGGTATGGATGGTACCCCTATGGTAGACTTTCAAAGCTTGGCCTATTATCGAATCAATGGCCTTTAATGGCAAATCGATATTTGGGTCTACCCTAAGAATTTTCATTCTAGCTCGTGTGCCGGTTTCCAAGCCCGGGTGGTTTAAGTATTTTCCTTCTACCCAGAGAAAATAGGGTTCGCCACTTTTTTTATCCACCCACAAATAGCAAAAGGCTTTTCCCTTATAACAGAAACAGGGCATTCCATATTTAATGGTCTCGACAATTTCCTCATCATACCCAAGTATCCTATTCCTCATGGCCAACAGGCAACTTCTATTCGGTTCTTTTTTATCCCAGTAGAAATGATCCATTTCGCTTCCTGTTTTAGATGGTCCGATTCAAAATGGTCCACCCCGAATTGAAGATGGTTTTGAATTGGAATTACCGCTTACTACTTCGAACGAATCGGGCCCCATAGGAATTATTTCGCATTCCACCCTGCCAGCCGCCATAGGGTCTATAAGCAATCGGGCTAAAAGGATTAAACTCATGATATTCCCGATCGTAGCCGTAGAATCCGCCACCACGAAAGCCAATACCGCCAGAGGCTTCGTCGGCGATCGGCCAATCCGCATTGGTAGCATTTCCGTTTGGACGCAAGGAACCGTCTCCGTGGGATCCCCTATAGCCTCTTCCTTTGGGATGTCCCACCGTAACTACGCGCTCCCATAGGCTACCGGCCATATCCATTACCCAATAGAAAGAGGCACCAAAATACCTTTTGTTGTCTTCGTTCAATTGGGATTCGTCCCATCCGTTCAACATTGTCAAAACACCATTCGAATCAGGGAAGCGCTGCATTTTTTCCTTGTTCTGGGAACCCCAAGGGAATTCTCCTGCGATGGGTTGCGCCGTTCCTCTTACCGCCTTGGTGTATTCCAATTCGGTCATAGGTCTTAGACCGGCCCAATCCGCATAGGCCATGGCATCATCCCAGCCCATGAACATACAAGGTTTGTTGGGATATTTGGAATGGTAACGGGAATTTTCATAAGTAACCGTACCTCCCTGGGCATAGTAATCGGGTTCCTTGAAAATCAATCGACCTGTAATTTGGTCTTGATTCAAGCTATTTAGAAAGACGGAATATAGCCCTTCAGTAGGCTCATATTTCATAATATAAAAAGAAGCAACTCCTTTGGGATAGGTAGGGGGAATGGTTCCTTTTTGATCCCCTTCATAACCTTCCGAGGAAACCCGATAATACATATCACCTGTTTCCGATACTTCCAATTGCTGTTTTTCGGAATTAACGGAAACCAGACCGGCAGCATTACCCTTCTTGTCCGGTTTGTAAAAACTTCCAAAATCCAAGGCTTTAGTATCCGGATCACCCAATTGAAAGCCGCCCTTGGGTATATGGACCATTTCTACACCCAAGGCCATAAAAGAGGAACCTCGGGTATTGGCATTTTCGAAGCTTGTCGGATCCAGCCTCACCTTTATAGTGGCTTCAACCTTACCTCTGAAGGAGTTTTTTGGAAATAAAAATAGACCGGTCCCATCACTGGGAACCTCAAAATTCAAGTCCAGGCCATCGGAAAAAATAGAGACAATGGAATGACCTTCATTTGTTACCTGGATATGTCGATACCCACCCTCTTCTGGCAACAACTTGAAAAACAACCAAATGGCATCATTGTTTTTTTCGTTTTTCCAGGCATTTTCCCAACTCATATTAAAAATGGTATAGGCGACATTCCCCTCTATATACAAAATGGGTTTTGAAATCTTAAGGTCTGAGGCCCCTCCCAGGAAAAAGCAGCCCATACAGATCCATATAAGAACATATTTCATGGTGGTCCGATTTAGTCCACCCCTGTTAGACAAAATACTGTCGGACATAATGGAGGTATATAAGTTATGAATATTATCCTATGAATATAGGCAATTTGGGATTTATGAATCGTCATGTTAACACAAAAACAACTGTTTTAGCACGCTACTTAGCAGAAACCAAGTTTTGAACAATCTCAAACTGTTTTGCAACAATAGATGGGTTATGACCATGCCCAGCATTAGGTACTAGGAAATACGCCTTATCAGGAGCAACTATTTTATCAAAGAAAGGTTTATTGACGTCACTGGCTGTTAGAATATCATTTTCCCCTTGAACAAGGTAAATCGGAATTTTAATCGAGATACCTGTTTTATTGAAATTAATATCCCTTACCATTGATTTTATTCCGAGTTTACCATGACCAACAAAATGTACAAATGAATAATCGTCCCCATCGTATCTATGTTTGCTATCAGTTTCATTATCATATTCCGGGTCCAGTTCAAACCAAGTTGTTGGAGCTGGAGTTGAGTTGCTTCGTTCATAATCTTTAACGATTCGTAATAGTTGCCCATAGTTTTTAGCACTATCATATGGTGGGGGTCCCAGATGCTTAAGGATTTTTACTGCACTCGTATCGTTCGCGTTTTTTGCCAATTGGTTTACCGTATGATAGGCAAAGTCAATATTTTCGGAAAAGTTGACAAACTGGGCATGTCCTACATATGCAGTAAATAGTTCCGGCTTGCTCAACGCCATTTTGGTACCAAGAATAGAACCCCATGATGTTCCTAAAAGGATTATTTTATCCTGATCTAAATATTGGGCAAGGTATTGGGCGAGTTCAATCCCATCCAGAGTCATTTGATCTACGGTTAACGGGTTTTCTATCCAATAGGTCTCATTGGACTTTTCAGGGACATTTCTTCCATACGTCCGGCCCGCTCCCCGCTGATCCCAATTCACCAGGACGAAATCATTTTCCCAACCCTTGTACATACTGTTACTATATTGACTCATTGTACTTCCCGGCCCTCCGTGGATGAATAGAATTATGGGCTTAGACCTATCGTTTCCATTTATGGTAATCCATTGTTCAATTCCCCCGATCAAGACAAATTTTGCCTCATTTATGGATCTGTCCTGTTCTTTAGCAAATGCTACGGAAAGAAGGAGGACAAGAGACACTAGAATGGAATACTTCATCATAAAAATGGTTTTGAATGTTTCCTAAATGGACATTTCAATTTGCACTAATATTTAACGGAAGTTTTACCTTATTTCACATTGTCGTCAAATCTTCAAGAGTTCGATTCAACCATTACTTCCTTCGATTCAATCGGATTTAAGAAGGAAAAATTTATAGGATCCAAATTTGTTGTTGGCTACGGGATACTAATTTATTTGCGGATAGGCGTTTAAAAAGTCTACAAATATCTATTGGTGATAGGTAAAAAACAGTTAATACTTCACTCTTCCTCTCCTAAATCATTTTTTGGATCAATTCCTCGGCTCAGGTTATTTTCCATGATGTTCAGCTTCTTCAACTTGGCGTTCCATGTTGCCAGGGCCTCTTTCTGGCTTTCCACTTTTTTAATAACTTCCTTTACCACTGGACTGTCTTCGGATGCATTGGAAAAGAAGAGTAGGTTGTTTTCCAATTGGCGTATCTCGTTTTTACTGTCCTCGATTTTTTTGCGAATAAAGGATCGCTCGTTGGAAATGGCCCTACCATCGTCCCTACGGGCCAGTTGCTGTATTTTGTTGCCATACTTCAGAAGTTCGGCCTCTTGCCTGCTTACGTCCATTTTCTTCAATATAGCGTCCAGGACTTTATTAAATCGTTGGTTGATGTTTTTCTTGTTAAAGGGTACCCGTCCAATCGATTTCCATTCTTCTATGGAGGTCTTTATTGCGGCGAGATCCTCTTTACGATTTCCACTTATTTCAAAAGACCTTAATTTTTCCAAGCTGGATTCTTTTTTTGATAGGTTTTCCATCTCCTCCTTGTGCGACTTGTTTTTTAAGGCATGTAGGCGATCAAAGTAATGATTGCAAGCGTTTTTGAAATCCTTCCAAATTTTATCGGAATACTTTCTAGGTACATGACCAATTTTTTTCCATTCGCTTTGTATCCGCTTCATTTCCTGGGTAGCAGTATCCCAATCCTCACTATCTTTTAGAGATACCGCCAATTCCAATAGTTTCCGTTTCTTTTCAAGGTTTTCGTGCTGATCTTTTTTCAGGTTTTTGTAGTAGGCATTCTTATTTCGGTTAAACTGGCGAACGGCCTCCTTAAAGGATGCCCATGTTTCCTCATTAACTTGTTGGGGCACTTTCCCTGCTTTAAAAAATGCGTCCCGTAGCTCTTCTATTTGGCGTATTTGTTGTTGTAAAGCCCGATGGTTGTTGGCAATATTGGAACCTATGGACAATATGGCATGGATGATTTCCTTTTTTTTCTCCAGATTTTTTTCATATTGCTTGTCCAGTTCCTTGTAATGCTCCTGTCTTCTTTGATGCATTACTTTGGTGGCATTGCTAAATCGCTCCCAAATTTCCTCACGATGTTCCTTGCCTACGGGACCAATATCCTCTTTCCATATCTTATGGAGGGTTTGCAGTTCTTGAAAGGCCTTGCCCAAATCCGGTTCTAAAGCGAGGGCTTCCGCACGTTCTACAATTTTTTGCTTCTCCTCCAAATTGTGTTTGAAATCAAGATCACGCAACTCCCGATTTAAATGCAAAAAATCGTAGAAAATTTCCAAGTGGTGGTGATAGGTGCGCCAAACATCGTTGTAATTGGTGCGGGGAATGGCGCCGGCATTGCGCCATTTTTCCTGGATAACCTTAAAGGTTTTGTAGGTGGTGTTCATATCCTCATCCACCGTCATTAGCCCTTTCAACTCATCAATAATGGCCAGGCGCTCAGCTAAATTATCCTTAAGATTCTTTTCTAGGTTCTTGTAATAAAGTGTTCGTTTTTCGCGGTAGTCCGAATACACCTCATTAAACTGTCTTTTGGTAACGGAATTGTACCTAAAGTCGATTTCGTTGCCCCCATTGGCTATAAACTCTTCCTTTTTATGATCAATGAACTCCTGGAATTTTAAGTCAAATTCATACTTAATTCCATCTACGTGTTTTTTAATGGCCTGGACCTTTTCATTACGGACCAGACGTTGTAGTTCGCCCACAAGGTTTTCCATGGACATGGAGTGGTAGTCCAATATCGGAATATGATGACGATGGTGGTTATCCTTGTCCTCGGCGTCCTCTGCATTGGACTCCGTTATTTCTTCAAGAACATCATCTTCCTTGGAATTCTCCGATTCGGTCGATCCTAAATCTTCGTTCTCCGTTTTTGGTTCCTCTTTGGATTGAACCTCAGTGCTTTTCTCCGAAGTAGGTAGGGCTTCGGTAGTTTCTGAGGGATTTTCTCCTACATTTTCCTGTAGTTCCTGGTCTTTCCCTTCCAACATGGTGACTAGTTTTGGGTTTTGCAAGTGATTGCTATGGTTAAGATACTAACAACCTTTATAACCGCAAAAATAATAGCGGGTTTCTTTATTGCGATCTGAAGTGAACTTTGTACGGGACCGGTTGGGCAGACAGTTCGTATTTAACTAATAATCAATTAAATGAAAATTTCGGAAGAAATGCCTGAGTCCAGTTTTTAAGAAACTTAAGGTATTTTATATATGAAAGTTGCAATTATGGTAGGAAATCGAGCAAGGAGCCAGTTTGCGGTGCATATCATTGGGCCAACTTAACCGTTCCAAATTTCCCAGGCCTTTTCGGCCTGCAATTCCAGCATGCGCAGGCCATTGCTGATCTTGCTTCCACGGGATTCCCCCTCGAGCAGAAATGCGGTCTTGGAAGGATTATAGATAAGGTCGTACAAAAGATGTCCTTTGCCCAGTTCGGAATAGGGTATTGGAGGTTTGCGCTCCACTTTCGGATAGGTGCCCAATGGGGTGCAATTGATGATAAGTTGGTGCAATTGCAAGACTTCCGGGGTCAGGTCACCATAACCTAATCGATCTGTATTTGGATTGCGGGAAACCAAACGAAATGCTATGCCCAATTGTCCAAGTACGAATGCTATGGCCTTTGAGGCTCCTCCGGTACCCAAAATGAGGGCATGGCTGTGATGTTGTTCCAGCAAGGGCTCCAAAGATTTCCGGAAGCCATAGGCATCGGTATTGTAGCCGATCAATTCGCCATCCTTAAGCTTGATCGTGTTCACAGCGCCAATTTGGCGGGCCGTTTCATTTAATCCGTTTAAATAGGGGAGTACCGCTTCTTTGTAGGGAATGGTCACGTTCAATCCTCTGAGTCCGACACTGTTCCCGATCAGTCCTGGGAATTCGTTGATGTCCTTTAGGTCAAAATTTTCGTAGGTATGATTCTTCAACCCTAAATCGGCAAATTTTTGGGTGAAATATCCCTTGGAGAAGGAGTAGGAAATACCTTTTCCTACCAGTCCAAACCTATTTAATTTGTTTTCGATACTTCCCATACCATTCCAGTCCTAATAAAACAAAAATTCCAAGAGCCATAAAAAAAAGTGCCCACCAAGTTTCGGGATTCGCAAAATCCGGAAAATAACGTTCATAATTTACGATAATCGGTTTTCCATTGGTGTCCAGAAACACCCCACCCAAAGCATTGGTCTTGAAAATGGTCTTTTTCCAGGGCCATACAACACCAAGTGAACCCGTGATAAATCCGATAATAACCGCGGTGGTAATATGCTTGAAGTGCTTTAAGACATAGCTCAGTATATGGGATAAGCTAACTAATCCCGCTGTAGACCCCAAGGTAAATACGGCCAATATGGTAAGAGTGTCCAAGCGTTCCTTATTTTCTATGAAACCAAAATCGCCTTTGAAAATCTCCGACAGGGTATCGTATAGGGCGTTTACCGAATCGACCAGCAGCAGGACATAGTTTCCCAACAATATGAGAATAAAGGAGCCGGAAAGTCCGGGTAAGGTCATACCGGAAACACTGATAATACCACAGAAAAAAATAAATATCAGATTATCGTTTTCTTTGGCCGGACTCAGAAAACTGATGGAAATACCTACCAGAAGCCCAAGAATACCGGCGCAAATGGTTTTTTTGTTCCAATGCCCAAAATCCTTGGAAATATAATAAATGGAACCCAAGATCATTCCGAAGAAAGCGGCCCAGACAAACAGTTCCTTGCGCTCTAGAAAATAGTCCAGTAATTTGGAAACACTAAAATAACTCACCAACATACCAAAGATGAGGAGCACCAGGAATTGACCGTTTACATAGCGATAGAAGCTGTTGAACCTACCGTTGAACAAAAGTCGAAACGCCTTCCCATTCACCTTTTGCAAAGAATAGATGAATTCCTCATAGAATCCCCCAACAAAGGCCACAATTCCTCCGGAGACTCCTGGCACCTTATTGGCGGCGCCCATAAAAAGCCCTTTTAACACCAGAAATACCTTATCCATAAATGTTCTTGGGTTGTACATAAGGATATGGGCTTATTTTTTTGAGGCTGTTTTTTCCAGGATAAAAATAAGGGAAAAACCAAGTACGGCTGCAATTAGGGCATATATAATTTGATGGTCGCCTTCAAATAGGAAAGGGGAAATATTTTCGTCCAAGGTTATCGTTTTACTTCCAATTTGTTTGGTTTCCAAAACTCTCTTCCAAGGCCATATTTTATTTAGGGAACCCAAAATAAATCCCGTTAAGATCGCCAGGGTTATGTTCCTGTAGTGATCGAACATCCATTTTAGGATCCGTGCAAAGCTCAAGAGTCCAAAAACTACACCGAGCACCACGGTGATTAGGATGGTAAAATTTTTCTCGTCTACCGCATCCAGAACCGTTTTATAGGAGCCTAACAACACCAAAATAAAGGATCCCGAAATGCCCGGTAAGATCATGGCACAGACGGCCAAGGCCCCTGAGAAAAATAAAAAGGGAAGATTACCTGTATTGGGGGAAGGTGGAAGCGTGGTGATATAATAAGCTACTACCGCACCTAGTAGAAACAGGAATACGGTCCAAAGCGTCCATTTTTTAATCTCCTTGGCTACAAAGAGTACGCTGGCCGCAACCAGCCCAAAAAAGAAGGACCATAGTGGAATAGGTTGGTTTTCCAATAGCCAACTGATGACCTTTGAAAATGAAAATATACTGATCAACATGCCCAAGAAAAGGGCCACCAAAAAGTTACCGTTCAATTGCTTCCAGAAAGCCTTGAAACCTTCCTTGCGCCAAGTAACGACCAAAGCCGGATGAATCCGGTTTATGGAGGTAATTAGTTCTTCATAAATACCGGAAATGAAGGCTATGGTTCCACCGGATACTCCCGGAACAAGTTCTGCCAAGCCCATGGCCATACCCTTGAGGACAATAAAGACATGCTGAAGAAAATTTCTCTTTTCCATAGGGACAAAAAAGACAAAAATAGCTTTTTTATCCAGAAGCCTTTTTACAGTTGGAGATTATGTCGTGAATCCACTCCAAATGCTGAAATTGGTCGAACTCCCTCTCAAAAAGATATAATTTTTCGGAATCCTTTTTTAGTGCCTCCATTAGGTTGATCCGTCCTTTTGCGGTATCCCCGGACATTAGGTAGAGCCCTGCCAATTTGTATTGGATTTCGGCACTTTCCGGATAGAACTCCTTCCCTTGGTTCAAAACCTGAATTCCCGCAGACACATCATCGCTTTTCATCAGTACATTGCCCCATTGCATCCAGGTTTCCAATTCATAGTTGCCCAGTTCCACGGTTCGTTTGAACGCAAAATCGGCCTGGTCGTAGTTTTGGAGACGCATGTGGATCAGGGCGCACTTTTTCCAATAATTGGGGTTTTCCTCATCGATATTGAGTGCCTTGTTGATGTAATACAGCGCTTTCTTATAATGATGTTGTTTGGTGTAGAATTCCGTTATGGCCAACCACCCTTTATCCAGCAAAGGGTCTTCATGTACGGTCTGGTAGAAGTAATATTTGGCCTTTTCATGGTTTCCCAATTTTTCATGGCATTTGCCTATTCTCAAATAGGCGTGGGATGTGGGGTCCTCTATCTTAATGGTCGTCTCATAATTTTCGACGGCCTCTTCATATCTGCCCATTTTTTCCAAAACCTTGCCTTTTTCAAAATAGGCACCTATAAACGAATCGTCCGAAATAATCGCAAAATCATAGGAGGTAAGCGCTTCGGCATACATTTCCTTGGTAAAATATTGCTTTCCCAATTGATGCCAAGCTACCTCGCAATAGGGGTTCCGATCCAGGTAGTCGTTCAGGTAGCGTATGGCCCCATCGTAATCCTCCAGGAATTCGAAACAGTAGATAACGTTGTACAGGGAGGAATAATCCTGTTCATCAAAGCTAACACACTTCATGAAACTTTTCTGCGCCAATTTAAAATCGTCCATAAAGAGGTATTCCATTCCCAATAGCGAATGAATATCAAAACTATTCTCGGCCAGTTCCAATGCCTTTTGCAGTAATAGTACCGCGGCCTCATGATTGTCCTTTTTGGAGTGGATATTGGCTCTTTGAATGTAGATTTCCTCATTGTTCGCATCCAGGAGTTGGAGTTCGTCCAACAGCTGCTCGGCTATTTCCAAATGGTTTTCAAAAACCAGCACCTCAACTTCCAACAACTTCAATTCAATATTTCCAGGATGTTGCTTCAACCCAATTTTAATGGCCTTTTTGGCCAAAGCGATCTTACCATGGTTAAGGTAGTGATGGATAATGTCCTCAAAATCCTCGGCATCAAAGAAATAGATGTCATCCGTTTTGAGCATGGACTCAAACTTGGCCACGGATTGGCCTGGTCTCTCGTTAGAATCTAACGCCATAGGAACATAATTGGTTGAACTATGTATTTAAAAGTACTCTTTTGAAGATACTCTTCATTCTCGAATTGGGCCATATTATTAACAATTTAGTTAACAAATTGTTGCCTGTAATTAGTTAAAACTTCCAGTATGATGGCGCAGCCTTCCCGGATTTCGTTTTCGGACAGAGTGAGTGGGGGCGATATCCGTACGGCGCGGGGCTCGAACAAAAGCCAAAAAAGAATCAACCCTTTCTTGGCGCATTCCAGTACCAAATAATTGGCTACCTCCTCGCTTTCCATGATCAGGGCCAATAGCAGACCTTTTCCCCTAATCTCTTTTATGAGTGGATGTTGCAAACCATCCCGGAACAATTTTTCCTTGACCAAGGTGTCCGCCATCAAGGTGCTCTGCGTTATTTCCCGAAGCGTTGCCAAACAGGCCGCTGCTATTACCGCATTTCCTCCAAAGGTGGTGATGTGGCCCAGTTTGGGCTGCTGCTGCAAGGATTGCATCATAGGTCCCGATGCCGCGAAACCCCCAACGGGCAGGCCTGACGCCATGGCCTTGCCCATGACCAAAATATCGGGTGTACAGTTGTAGTGCTCAAAAGCGAACAATTTTCCGGTTCGTCCAAAACCAGGTTGTATTTCATCCAAGATCAACAAACTACCGGTTTGGGTACAGCGTTCCCTTACCTTTTCCAGGTAGCCTGGTTCCGGCATAATGAACCCCGCTCCTCCTTGGATGGTCTCCAATACGACCGCTGCGGTGTTTTCGGTAATTTTTTTGATATCCTCTATGGAATTGAACCGCAAAAAACGGATATCCGTCAACAGGGGCCGAAATGCACTTTTGCGTTCCTCATACCCCATAATGCTTAAACTTCCCATGGTATTTCCGTGGTAGGCTTTATGGGCAGCGATTATTTCCGTTCTACCGGTATAGCGACGGGCCAATTTTAGAGCCCCTTCCATGGCTTCCGTACCCGAGTTGACCAAATAGGTGGTTTCCAACGTATCGGGCAACAAGGAGGCTAGAAGTTTAGTGAAGGTCACCGCCGGTTTTTGGATATACTCCCCATAAACCATCACGTGCATGTACTTTTCTGCCTGTTCCTGAACGGCACGGACAATTTTGGGATGACTATGCCCCAGACCGCAGGCGGATACCCCGGCAACAAAATCCAGATGAGCCCTTCCCTGGGAATCGAAAATATAACTGCCCTTAGCATGTGATACTTCCAATCCCAAGGGATTGGGTGTGGTTTGGGCCTGATATCTAAGAAAGTCCTGTTTCATGCCATGGGGTAGACCTGTTAGGTTTCCAAAACCTGACAGGTCTTGGTAATATATCAATTCGTCGTTGTCTTTTGGACCTCGGGCCGTTCATTGGGTTCCGGGGCCTCATCATTTTGGTCCGGTGGGATTTTGTTTACTGGATCTCCGGCATTTTTAGTTCGTTCCTCTTCCTCGGCATCAGTATCTATTGGGTTATCGATACCCCTAATGGTGACCAATTGAATGTTATTGTCGTCTTCATCAAATATATCGTCCTTGGTCATGATGCGTTCATCGCCCCGCCAGATAAATCCTTTTAACTTTCTACTTTCCTGGGGCAGGTCCTTTTCCGGAAAGATGTCGCCGTCAGGATTTACAAAAAAGGTAAGGTCCTCCACATCGCTGTTGGCCATGGTAATCCGTATGGCACTGCAAATGGTTTTGTCTATCCCGATGAGTTCGTCGTCATCGTTGTACATATAATAAATGACCTCGGTATTCTTTATCAGGTCTATAATCTTGAGCTCATTGTCCACGAACTGCCCAAAAAGATCCTTTCCCTTGGCCTGGTTATAGCCTTCCATGCTAATGCTGTCCAGGGAAATAACAAAAGCGTTGTTCAGTACCTTTAGGGAATCCAATTGTTCCGTTTCCAGATCGGAAATCAAGTGGATACTATCCCCGGTCATTTGGTTGGCCCCGTTCCAGATAATAGGGTCGCGGATGAGTTGGGTAAGCCCGGTTCTTTCTTCCGTATGAATGGAATCGCATTTGCCGCTCATATCGGTCTTATAAAATCGGGCATTTCTAAAGGCTCTTGAAATGCGATTTTCCGGTTTTCCGGTAACCATCAGCGTATCACCATGCACATATAGGGAATCCATTTGCACCAAGGAGACCGAAACGGCCCGTTTTGTGGCAAAGACCGAATCCTTGGCCTTAAAGACCTCGGCGTAGTGGGCCCGGATCACACCCTGGTTCACCGTATCCGTTACTTTGATGTTATTGGTGGCGGAAGCAAATTCGGTCGCCTTATCAAAGAAGACACTGTCGCCTTCTATGATACGATTGTTGTAATTAATCTTTGTGTTTTTGATGCCATATCCCCTTTCGATCTTGGTATCGTAGAATCCCCTTTCGCAATAGATTTTGTACTCCTCGCCCGTAATGGTCGATGGCCCGTACATATAAGCGTTTTTTGAGGTTTCATAGTAGTCCAGCCGTTCCGAATCTATGATGTATTGCGGGTTTTGAATATGGACACTGTCCAGGAACTGGTACTTTTTGAGTTCCAGAAAATAGCGTCCTATTTCGCTGGTCAAGGTGTTGGCGGAATCCACTACCGTTCCAAAGCTATCGTAGTAGGATTGCTGTTTTACCCGATCAAAGTAAAGCGTATCCGTGCGTAAGGTAGTCTGCTGATTTTCCTTGTTATTTTCCAGGATAACATTTTCCCAAGCCTTGGCCAATCGGGTCTCGCCATCATAGTCTATTTTGCCACTGGTCATCTTTACGGAATCTCCTTGTTTTAAGAGAATGTTGCCAATAGCCTTTAGTTTGTTCTCCTTCTGATAGAAAATGGCGATGTCGCACCAAAGATCAGCACCTTGGTGCTCAAATTGTACTTGCCTGTTGTCCTTGCTAAAAATGGATGCTCCTGGAAACTGTTCCTCGTCCTTGGTAAAGTTGGCCCCGTAGACAATATTGATCTGTTTACTTTGAACGGTGTCCCTGGGTTGCTCTTCAGCGCTTTGTGCCATGCCGACTACAGCCCAAATACAAAATAGACCGGTAAGGTAGCCTTTTTTCAATCGCGTAATTTTGCCCCAAAAATAGGGTTTTTTCAAGGAGCGGACCTAGGGATTAGGATAGATTTAATACCGCCCCACTTATGGGAACTTATATGAAGCATTGGCCCGTTAAAATCTTCGAAACTCCGTATGGGGCTTTTCAGAAATCCCGATAGGCCGATTCCAAATACCGGTTTGCCTTTTCTTCCGAGAATTTGGCCGCTTGGGCATCCCAGTGCAAGGTCTCGTTCGGAAAACGCCCTGCAATCACCCCGAGAAGTATGGTTTCCGTGAGACGGGAAGCATAGGAAAACGGCGCGCTACACTCAGCGGTTCCCAAGCAGGCATCCACAAATTGATGGTAATGCTTTTTTCCTTCGGACTCATAGTCCCGGACCGGGGCACCCAGATTAAAGGATTCAATATCCATCTCCTTGTACTCGCCATCCACGATCAATTTGGGAAGTCTTTGGAAATGGGGTAGGTACAATCTTCCTTTTTCTCCCATGAACATCGCACCTTGATCATGAAGCTTTTCTCCATTGGGCAGTTCCAGATCACCATGATTTTCGGGTGCACCAGGACCATCGTACCATATCCATTTCAGGGTTTTATCGGTATACTCGGTACCTGGAAATTCATAGGTGACCCTATTGTTCTGGGGGTAGGCAAACCCATTGGGTTCCCTACATTCGGTTTTTATGGTTTGGGGAACATCCAGTTCCAAAGCGTTGTACGGGGTGTCAAAAATGTGCACGCCCATATCGCCCAAGGTACCGCATCCGTAATCTACTAATTTTCGCCAGTTGACCGGATGGTACACCCCATTCTTATAAGGTCTTTCCGCCGAAGTCCCCAACCATAGGTTCCAATCCAGGTTTTCAGGAATGGGATCGTTGTCCTCCGGGACAGGACCATCGTATCCCCAGTTTTTAGGTGACCATGCCCGAACCGTGTGCACTTTGCCGATAATTCCGGATCGGATCAGCAAGGTTGCCAATTTATAATCATAAAAGGAATGGACCTGTATGCCCATTTGGGTAACGAGATTCTTATCGGCGGCCAACTTTTTCATGGCCCTGGCCTCGGATACATGATGGGTAAGGGGTTTTTGGCAGTATACGGACTTGTTCATTTCCATAGCCAACATCGAGGCCGGGGCATGTGTGTGATCGGGGGTGGAGACAATAACGGCGTCGATATCATTGGCCATTTCACGAAGCATGATCCTATAGTCTGCGTAAGTCTTTGCCTTGGGGTGTAGATTGCTTGCGGTCGCCAAACGGGTAGCATCCACATCGCACAAGGCCACGACATCCACCGATGTATGTGATGAAATGGCCTTTAGGTCTTCCATGCCCATACCACCAACCCCAACATGGGCGGTACGTAGGCGTTCTTTAGGTATCCCTTGTTGCAAAAAAGAAGGAGCCAGGGCCATACCTAGTACTCCTAGACCACCTTGTTTTACAAACTCTCTTCGATTTGTTTTGGTACCCTTCATTTCTTTATGGTTTGATGTGCCGTCCTTATTTGGACGTTAGATCTTTAATGCGGATGTTACGGAAACGCACTACATCACCATGCCCCAAAAACCCGATATGACCCTTGTTCCGTTGTAATCCAGGATGCTCCTTTCCGTCCATGGTGCCATTTTTGCTAGCCTCTAGAAAGTCCGAATCCACAATCGTGTTTCCATTTAACCGGATCCTTATGGTTGATCCCTGGACCACGACTTCCTGATAGTTCCATTCCCGAACAGGTTTTAAATAGCCTTTCTTGGCCGGGATGATACCATATACCGAACCGTGGTACTGATACGGTTTCAGTTCGGCATATTTTTCCGCCGTATTATCCAAAATCTGCAATTCCTTGCCCACATAGGCGGCATCCCCTTCTAGGGGGGCGTGGATGCCCAGTCCATTATTGGCTCCCGGGGTCAATTGAAACTCAAAGCGAAAAATGAAATCGCCGTATTCGGTTTTCGTAAACAGATTTCCTCCACTACCGCCTCCATTGGGATCTACGATGATCATACCATCCTGGGCCCTATAGGCGGTCTTGTTACCTACCCAGCCTTCCAGATCTTTACCGTTAAAAAGTGCAATAAAACCCTCGTCGTTGGTCTTTTGACCGACGCAGGAAAAGGCCACAAGAATAAAAACAAGCTGGATAATCGAATAATAAGTGCTTTTCTTTTTCATAAGGACTATTTCCCCTGTTTTACGGTGTTCAACGATGTATGGTCTGTGTTCTATCCGGTCCTACGGAAACAATTTTTATCGGCACCTGCAATTCCCCTTCCAAAAAATCGATGTAGGCCTGCAAGGTTTCGGGAAGTTGTTCGGCCTTTTCCATTTGCGTCAAATCCTTCTCCCAACCTTTCATTTCGGTGTAGACCGGGATAACATTCTCCGACTCGATATTGTAGGGAAGGTGGGTTATTTCCTTGTTCTTATATTTATAGGCGGTACAGACCTTTATCTTTTTGAACCCACTGAGTACGTCCGCCTTCATCATCATCAATTCGGTAACACCATTGATCTGAACAGCGTATTTAAGGGCAACCAAATCCAGCCATCCACATCTTCTGGGTCGGCCCGTAGTGGCACCGAACTCGTTGCCCACACGGCTCATGGTCTCCCCATCCCCGTCGAACAATTCGGTAGGGAACGGACCACTGCCCACGCGGGTGGTGTAGGCCTTAAAAATACCTTTTACACCCTTGATTTTATTAGGGGCGACACCCAAACCGGTGCAGGCTCCTGCAGCCGTGGTGTTTGATGAGGTTACATAGGGATAGGTGCCAAAATCGATATCCAAAAGAGATCCCTGTGCACCTTCCGCTAAAACCTTTTTACCCTGGGACTGCGCTTGAAAGAGGTATTCCTCACTATCGATAAACTCTAACTGCATTAGGGTTTCCACAGCCTCAAGGAATTCGCTTTCCAGTTCCTTTAGATCATATTGTACGTCCACATTGTAAAAAGCGATCATGGCTTCATGCTTATCGGCAAGGGCCCTATATTTGGCCTTCCAGCCATTCAGTTCCAAATCCCCAACGCGCATACCATTACGCCCGGTCTTGTCCATATAGGTAGGGCCGATTCCCTTTAAAGTACTACCGATTTTTGCCTTTCCCTTGGCAGCCTCCGAGGCGGCATCCAAAAGTCTGTGCGTGGGTAAAATGAGGTGGGCCTTTCGCGAAATCAACAACTTGGAACGGAAATCGATGTTGAACTTTTCCAGGGCGTCCAATTCCTTTTTGAATATAACGGGGTCTATGACGACGCCGTTGCCTACAATGTTGATCGCATTTTCGTGGAAGATTCCTGATGGAATGGTGTGAAGTACATGTTTTATGCCATCGAATTCGAGGGTGTGCCCTGCATTCGGGCCTCCTTGAAAACGTGCTATGATATCATAATTTTTGGTAAGTACATCAACAATTTTTCCCTTTCCCTCGTCACCCCATTGAAGGCCTAACAATAAATCTACCGCCATGTATGCTTTGGTTAGTTATTTGAATTTTCTTCTTGAATTTTTGTTCCGTAGAAGTAAAGTGAGTGTGTATTTATTTTTATGTTGAAGACCTCCTCAATGGTCTTTTTGATCGATTGTATCCGAGGGTCGCAAAATTCCATGACCTCCCCGGTATCCGTTAAAATAACATGGTCGTGCTGGCGATCAAAATAAGACTTCTCATACTGTGCCTGATTTTTGCCAAACTGGTGTTTCCGAACCAACTTGCATTCCAGCAGAAGCTCAATGGTGTTGTAGAGCGTGGCCCGGCTTACCCGGTACTTTTTGTTTTTCATATTGATATAGAGGGATTCTATATCAAAATGGTCGTCACTATCATAGATTTCTTGGAGTATGGCATACCTTTCCGGTGTTTTCCGATGTCCATTTTCCTCCAGGAAGGCGGTAAATACGCTTTTGACTATTTCTTGATTCTTATTGAGGGCCATGCTAATATGCCGAAAATTCTAAACCACAAAGATACGCTTAAAATTTAAATTCGGGTCACTTTGTCAATACCTTCTATGCGCTTCAAATTGGCAATCAATTTTTTGAGAATACCATTGTTTTTGACCACTACGGTGATTCTCCCGGTAAAGGTTCCTCCTTCGGTACCGAAGTTGAGGTTGCGCATATTTACATGCATATCATCGGATATCACCTCCGTAATTTCGCTAACAAGTCCCAGGTTATCGATTCCCGTTAGCTCGATCTCCGATTTGAATTCTTCCTGGGTGGAATCGATCCATTTGGCGCTAATGATGCGATAGGCGTAGTTGGATTGTAAGGCGATGGCATTGGGGCAGGTCTTTTTATGGACTTTGATGCCCTCATTAACGCTGATGAAACCAAAGACATCGTCACCGGGAATGGGATTACAACATTGCGACAATTTGTAGTCCAACTTCTCCTCATCCTTCCCGAATACGAGCATATCATATTTGGAGGTTATCTCATCCTTGTCAATATCTTCCGGAACGGAATGTCTGCGAATTTTATTTTTGAAGAAACTGATAAAGGCATTACTGTAGGAAGAGGCAAAATCCTTTATCTTTTGGTTGTCTATGGCTCCGATGCCCACCCTATAAAAAAGGTCCAGACTGGTCTTTAACTTGAAATAAACGACCATTTTATTAACAACATCCTCGCTAAGGGTAACCTTTTGGGATTTTAGTTTTCTGCGTAATATTTCCTTTCCGTCCAGGGCAATGCTCTTTTTCTCTTCCCTTAGGGACGATTTAATTTTTGCTCGGGCACGGGCGGTCGTGGCATAATCCAGCCAACTTTGATTGGGCTTGGCCTGATCTGATGTAATGATTTCTACCTGGTCCCCACTGTTCAATGTGGTATTTAGGGGCACCAATTTACCGTTTACTTTGGCCCCGCGCGTTCGCATCCCTACTTCGGTATGGATGTTAAAGGCAAAGTCCAAGGGAGTGGCCCCCTTGGGAAGGGATTTGAGTTCTCCTTTAGGGGTAAAAACAAATATTTCCTTGGAGTACAGGTTCAGCTTAAACTCCTCTACAAAATCGACGGCGTTGCTGTTGGAACTTTCCAAGGCTTCCTGCAGCCTATTCAGCCACACTTCTATACCCTGTTCCTTTTGCTCTCCATGCTTGTACTTAAAATGTGCGGCATAACCCTTTTCCGCAATTTCATGCATGCGTTCGCTTCGTATCTGTACCTCCACCCAATTTCCGTTAGGTCCCATAACGGTAATATGAAGTGCCTCATAGCCCGTAGATTTGGGAGATGAAATCCAATCCCGCAGACGGACCGGGTTGGGGGTAAAGTGATCGGTAACTATCGAATAGATTTTCCAGGCCAGGAATTTTTCGTTCTTCTGGTCGGATTTGTATATGATCCTAATGGCAAATTTATCATAGATTTCATCAAAGGAGACATTCTGTGTCTTCATCTTTTTCCGAATGGAAAAAATGGACTTCATCCTGCCCTTGATGTAATAGTTAAGTCCTTCCTTTTTAAGTGAAGTATCTATGATCTTTGAAAAAGCCTTGATGTAGTCCTGCTGTTCCTCTAGGGATGCCTCTATTTTCCCCGAGATATCCTTGTATACTTCGGGTTCGGTATATTTTAGGCTCAGATCTTCCAGTTCTGTTTTTATATTGTACAATCCAATCCGATGTGCCAGGGGGGCATAGATATACAGGGTCTCGGAGGCCATCTTTACCTGCTTGTGCTCCGGCATGGCGTCCAGGGTGAGCATATTGTGATACCGATCCGCTATTTTTATGATAATGACCCGGACATCATCATGAAGGGTGAGCAACATTTTCCTGAAATTCTCCGCCTGCTGGGAGATATTCATGTCTTTTTTAAGATGGGCAATCTTGGTAAGGCCATCCACGATCCGGGCCACGGTTTCGCCGAACATGCGTTCAATATCGTCCAAAGTGTATTCCGTGTCCTCCACCACATCATGAAGCAAGGCAGAGGCAATCGATACGGCATCCAAACCAATTTCCGAGGCCACGATCTTGGCGACGGCGATCGGGTGGAAGATATAGGCCTCACCGGACTTTCTACGCTGATTCTTATGGGCGTCAACGGCCACTTCAAAGGCCGAGCGTATCAGTTTTTTATCATCATCGGATAAATTCTGATAGCTGAGGCGAAGCAACTCCTTGTACTGCTTGGCAATCTGTTTGTTTTCTTTCTCTATGGTAGCCTGCGTCATTCTACATTAAAATTACCACAATCCGATCCAATACACAACAAAAACTATGCCTTTAAGTTGCGAATACGGGCCAATAAGGGGGGATGGGAATAATGGACAAAAACATAGGCAGGATGCGGGGTAAGATTGCTTAAGCTTTTTTTGGACAGCTTTTTTAACGAGGTAATCAGGGGTTGGGCAGCGAATGTGTTTTTGGCGTAGTCATCGGCCTGATATTCGAATTTTCTGGATAGGTAGTTCATAATGAGTCCGGTAATCTCGGATATGGGACTGTACAGAATCCCAAAAGCGATCAAAGCGGCATGGAAACTGGGTTCGGATACTCCAATGGCCAACGACATATCGGGATTATTGATAAAAAGAGATAGGATAAATAGGGTAAGGCCTGCCAATAGAATGGAGGCAACAAGGTTAAAAACAATGTGCCTGCGTTTATAATGGCCTACTTCATGGGCCAGGACGGCGATAATTTCATCCTCTTCAAGATCATTGATCAAGGTATCGTAAAGGGTAATGCGTTTTTCCTTTCCAAACCCGGAAAAGTAGGCATTGGCCTTTGTAGAGCGCTTGGATCCATCGATGACAAAAATATTTTGGAGTTCGAACCCTACTTTACTAGCATAATTCTCTATCTTTTCCTTAAGCCTACCCGCTTCCAATAGGCTTTGTTTATTAAATAAGGGTACGATCAGCCTACTGTAAAAGAGGTTCATAAAAATGGTAAACAGGGCGATTAAGACCCAGGCATATATCCAAAATCCCGTACCGGCCCATTCGAAGAACCAAATAACCGCCAACAAAATTCCACCGCCCAAAATTACCAGAATGCCCCATCCTTTTAACTTATCCAGGACAAAAGTCTTTTTGGTGGTTTTATTGAAACCGAATTTCTCTTCGATGACAAAGGTCTTGTAGTAAGAAAACGGTGTGGTAATCAAGTCGCTACCGATCAGTATTGTTCCAAAGAAAAGCAGGGCCCTAAGCATGGTGTTATCCGTTAAGGTCCGTGCAATGGAATCGATCCATTCAAATCCGCCGAAGATCAAAAAAGCCAATGTGAGCAGCAAGGAGAAGGTGGAGGTCCATAATCCAAAATTGTAATTGGTTTTTTTATAGCGCTGGGACTTTTGATATTCCTCAGGGTCGAAGAGATTATCCAACTCGCCGGGAATCGGGTCGTCATATTTTTTGGCATTGAGATAACCTAGCACCATTTCTATGAGAAACTGGATAATTAAAATGGCGATGATAATGTAAAAAAGTATATTCATATGGTTTAGGTCTAGCTTGGGTTTGGCGCCCTTCATTCTTTGGGCTAATAGGCTAATGGCCTTTAAAACCGCGTTGCCTCAAGCCTTCAAAGATAAGTATTGCCGCGGATACCGAAACATTTAGGGAATCGATTTGTCCGGCCATGGGAATGCGAATATTTTGATGGGAATCCTCCAACCATGTTTTGGAAAGTCCAGTAGCCTCCGTTCCTACCACAATGGCCGTTGGTCCGGTAAAATCAACGTTCGTATATATTTTAGAACCGGAGAGTGCCGCACAGCTAATGGAAATACGCTTGCGTTTAAGATAACCTATGACTTCGGATGAGCTTGCCATGGCAATTTGATTGGTAAAAACACATCCCACACTCGATCGAATAATATTGGGATTGTAGAGGTCGGTCCGGGGGTCGGCAATGATCACGGCATCCAGGCCCGCAGCGTCGGCCGTACGCAACAAGGCGCCGATATTCCCAGGTTTTTCGGGAGCTTCGGCCACTAGGACAAAAGCATTTTGGTCGGGTAGTTCAAGCTGTTCCAGTCCGTGGGATTTACTCCGGCCAATGGCCAATATACCTTCCGTAGTTTCCCGATAGGCCAATTTTTTGTAAACAGCATTGGACAACGAGACCAAGTCCGGTCGTGGCCTCAAGTTTTCCATCGATTTCAAAAATTCGGCATCCCGGCAAATATCGGTTTCAACAAGAACAGTGGTGAACGCTATGTTTCCCTTACGGGCAAGCTCAATTTCCTGCCGTCCTTCCAGGACAAAAAGTCCGGTTTCCTTTCGTTCCCGGGATTTGTCCTTTAGGGCCATGATGCTCTTGACCAAGGGATTTTGCAAACTACTCAACCGTTTTATGTCCTTCATGCGCATAAATGTAAGGCAAACCGTTTATTAATCCGCTGGACGGTTTACAAATGCGTTCCCTTTGGCCCAGGGGAACTATCAGGAAGCCCTAAAATCTTTAACATAAAAAAAGGTTAAAAATCCCGGCTGGCAAATTGGGCCGTCCTATATTTTCCTTAATTTAGAAGCATAAGGTATCCGAAGGAAACCTGCTTTTGGATACGCAAACGGAATTTCTAACACAACTCGAACAACATGCCAACGTACACCCTAAAAATCAATGGTGCAGATCGTTCCGTGGATGTTTCCGCGGACACTCCATTACTTTGGGTCTTACGAGATCATATGGATCTTGTGGGCACCAAGTATGGTTGTGGAATCGGCCAATGTGGAGCTTGCAATGTCCATGTGGACGGCAACGCCATTCAAAGCTGTCTTATACCTGTGGCACAAATGGAAGGTAAAGCCATTACTACCATAGAGGGCCTATCTGAAGATGGTACCCATCCTGTCCAAGAGGCATGGAAAGAAGTGGACGTACCACAGTGCGGATACTGCCAAGCCGGACAGATCATGACGGCTTCTTCCTTTTTGGAGAAGAATCCCAATCCCTCCGAGGACGAGATCAAAAGTGCCATGCACGGCAATATTTGCCGCTGTGCGGCCTACAATCGTATTCAAAAGGCAGTTGCCCTTGCCGCTGAGAAGATGGGCGAACAATCTTAAACCTGTACATCATGTCAACCATAATACCCAATTCATTTAGTAGAAGGGCATTCTTAAGGACCTCTTCCCTAGCGGGGGGCGGAATGCTCATAGGGGTCAATCTCTTTACCGCTTGCAAGGATAATGTGGCCATGCCCATAGATATGGCCAGCCTAAATTTCAACGATTTTAATGCCTTTATCAAGATTGCCGACAACGGAATGGTCACCATTTACTCCCCCAATCCGGAGATAGGTCAGGGTGTGAAAACATCCATGCCTATGATCATTGCGGAGGAGCTTGATGTTCCTTGGGAGCACGTACATGTGGTACAGGGAGATTTGGATACCCAAAATTATACCCGCCAAGTGGCCGGGGGAAGCCAATCCATAAGACATGGTTGGGATGCCTTACGGGAAACCGGTGCAACGGCCAAGCAAATGCTGATCAATGCGGCTGCGGCCAAATGGGGCGTAGATGCTTCCGAATGCTCAGCCAGCCAAGGCGTTATTACCAATGGCAAAGGGGAAACCTTGGGCTATGGCGACGTTGTAAAAGAGGCGGCCACCCTTGAAATTCCAGAGGGAGTGGCCCTAAAAGATCCCAAGGATTATTCTTTGATCGGAAAGGATGTCAAAAATGTGGATATTGATAAGATCGTCACCGGCAAGCCCTTGTTTGGGTTGGACTATAAAGCCGAGGGTATGGTAGTGGCTTCAGTACTACGACCTCCGGCCTTTGGAAAGAAATTGGAATCTTTTGACGACAGCGCAGCCAGAAACGTGGATGGTGTAATCGATGTGATCCGTTTTGGCGACTTTGAAGGCGGTGGCGACAAGGTGGCCGTTTTGGCAAGTTCTACCTGGCAAGCCATGAAGGGCAAAAAAGCCTTGACCGCCGAATGGAGCGATGGAACACCTTTGGAAAGTACTTCAAACCATGATGAACTATTGACCGGTTTACTAGATGGCAATACTTTTGAGACCCTGAGAAAGGACGGGGATGTGAAGAAGGCCTTTAAGGCGGCCGATCAAGTTGTGGAACGGACCTATGAATCCCCATTTTTGCCCCATAATTGTATGGAACCTATGAACTTTTATGCCAATGTGTCTTCCAACAAGATTCATTTGGTGGGGCCCATTCAAACTCCCGAGGGTACCGCAGGACGAGTCGCGGAGCGATTGAATAGAAATGTTGAGGATGTTCATTTGGAAATGACACGAATGGGAGGCGGATTTGGAAGAAGGTTATACGGGGATTTTGTGATGGAGGCGGCGGAAATATCCCATCTGGCCCAGAAACCTGTAAAAGTGGTCTATTCCAGGGAGGACGATATGACGGTTGGCATTTATCGTCCGGCCATTAAATATCGTATCAAAGCCGGATTGAAAGAGGGTAAAATTACGGCCTATCACTTGAAGGAAGCCTCCATTAACAGCAATATGTATGGATTGATTCCCAACTTCTTCCCGGCCGGGGCCTTGGAAAACTATCAAGTGGACGTAGCCAAATACGATAGCAATATCACTACCGGGGCTTGGCGCGCACCTTACACCAATTTCCTCTCATTTGCGGAGCAAAGTTTTCTGGACGAAGTTGCCGAAATCTTGGAAGTCGACCCGGTGCAAATGCGTTTGGATATGTTGCAAAAGGTAAAGGGAACAAGCGATGAGCGTATTCAATATTCTGCGGAACGTATGGAGGATGTTATCCATCTGGCCGTTGAGAAATCGGAATATCGAACTCCAAAGGATGGGGTATACCAAGGTTTCTGTGCCTATTATTGTCACAATACCCACGTGGCAGAGGTGGCCGATGTGATTATGGATAACGGGGAACCAGTCGTTAAGAAAATAACCGTTGCCGTGGATTGCGGAATAGTGGTCAACCCGTTGGGCGCCTTAAACCAGATAGAAGGTGGCGTAGTGGACGGTGTGGGACATTCCATGTACGGCAACCTGACCTTCAAGAATGGTGCACCGGAGGTCAATAATTATGATAGGTATCGACTTATTCGCATGAAAGAGGCACCCCAGGTGGAAACTCATTTTGTTAAGAACACCTTAAGTCCTACCGGCCTTGGAGAACCCACTTTGCCCCCGGCAGGTGCGGCAGTTTCCATTGCCATGAAAAAGGCTACCGGGAACCGCATGTACAAACAACCCTTTGTAAGCAACATGGCGGAAAAGGAAATCGTTGGCTAACAATCGGATGGAAGTACTGCTTTTTGGGATTGCAAAGGACATTGTGGGCAACGGACGCATGGATTTATCCGGATTGGAACACCAACCATCGTCGGTTGGGGAACTAAAGGATTTTTTATGCCAATCTTATCCGGAACTTGGAAAATTATCTTCTTTGGCAATAGCCGTCAACAGTGAATATGCCCGGGATACGGTTGTGTTGGAAAGGGGTGATGAAATAGCCCTTATCCCCCCGGTAAGTGGTGGCTGATGGAGAAACCGATAATTGAAATAGTAGATACTATAGATACCTCGCTAGTATATGGGGAACTTTCCCATCCAAGTAGCGGAGGTATCTGTGTTTTTGTCGGATCCGTACGGGAACTTACGAATAATGAATCGGTGGTTTCCCTGGAATTTGAGGCGTATGGGAAGATGGCGATCAAGGAGATGGAAAAGATCGCCATGGAGGCTTCGCAAAAATGGATACTCCAAAAAATTGTGATACGTCATGCCATAGGGGTCAAGAAGGTTCAGGACCCTGTCGTGGTCGTCGGAGCCTCCTCGGCACATAGGGACGCTTGCTTCGAAGCCTGTCGTTTTCTGATCGATGCGCTAAAGGAAAGGGTACCAATCTGGAAAAAGGAAAAATTTAAGAACAAATCGGTTTGGGTTTCGGCCCATCCTTAAACGGTAAGGAGGTCACCACTGCACTGAACCGGAAACGAATGAAGTTTTTGTAACTTGAACCCGAATCTGGACTTATTTTGTGAAAGAACATCAAAGGAAGATGCTTGTAGATAATCACCATAGAACAATCAACTATTTACGATTGGCCGTCACGGATCGATGCAACTTGCGTTGCAATTATTGCATGCCGTCGGAAGGGATCAACTTTGCAAAAAATGATAAACTACTGACCATTGAGGAGTTGTCCCGGTTGGCTTCCATTTTGGTTGCTCAGGGTATCGACAAAATCCGTATAACGGGTGGTGAACCTTTTGTCCGTAAAGACCTCATGGTGTTATTGCGCCGTCTCGTGAAGTTACAGGGGTTGCACGAAATTTCGGTTACCACCAATGCCACCCTTATAGGACCGCATATCCAAGAATTAAAACAGTTGGGTATTCAAAATATCAATGTTAGCCTGGACGCCATTAATCGGGATACGTTTGAGCGGATTACCCGCAGGGACCAATACGATACCGTTCACGAGAATATGCTCCGGTTAATTACCGAAGGCTTCAATGTCCGTATAAATTTCATTGCTCTGGAAGGTCAGAATACACAGGACATTCTTCCTATGCTCGAACTCACCAAACATTTTGATGTGGCCGTGCGATTTTTGGAAGAAATGCCGTTTAATGGAGGCAGCCGCTCTTTTGATCATATCGCTTGGGATTATAAGCGTATTCTTTCCTATATAAAGGAAACCTATCCGGAGTATGATCAATTGGAATCACCTTCCACATCGACCTCGATTAACTATAAGATACCTGGTTTTAAAGGAACATTTGGGGTTATTCCTTCCTTTAGCCGTACCTTTTGTGGAACGTGTAATCGACTTCGCGTCTCGGCTACCGGTGATGTGATTACCTGTCTCTATGGCAAACCCAAAATGAATATAAGGGATATTCTCCGAGGGGAAAATTCCGAGGAAAAAGTTAGGGAGCATATTAGGTCGGTCATCGGAAGCAGGGCAAGAACAGGTTTTGAGGCACAGCAGGAAAACATAGGGGTGTTTAAAAGCTCAATGACTTCAATAGGAGGGTAATGGACGGCAAGCTTTCACATGTTGACGGTTCGGGAAGGGCCAAGATGGTAGATGTATCCCATAAGGACGCTTCCGTGCGTTCGGCTACGGCCTCGGGTAGGATCGAATTTCCATCCGAAGTTTTCGATACCCTGACAGGCAAGGAGTTTTTAAGCGAAAAAGGGAGTATTATTCAAACCGCGGTGATTGCGGGAATCCAGGCTGTAAAAAGGACTTGGGAACTCATCCCATTATGCCATCAATTGAACCTTTCCAAAATAGACATTGGCATAGTACCGGTTAAGAATGCGCTTCAAATCAACTGCAGCGTAAGATGTACCGAGCGAACCGGAGTAGAAATGGAGGCATTAACAGGAGTTTCGGTAAGCGCGTTGACCATTTATGATATGTGTAAGGCACTCTCACACGATATTCGCATTACCGGGATACAGCTCGTTGAAAAGACTGGAGGGAAACATGATTTTAGCAGATAAATTATATGGATTGGTCCTTTCCGGAGGTAAAAGCTCAAGGATGGGCAAGGACAAGGGGCAAATTGCCTATCATGGCATACCCCAGCGCGAACATCTGTATCATTTATTGAATGATGTCTGCGAGAAGACCTATATAAGTATTCGAAAGGAACAGCAAACGGAAATCCGGGCAACCTTTAATACCTTATTGGATCAGGATAGGTACAAAGGTCCCTTTAACGGTCTACTATCGGCCCATGGCCAATTTCCGGATGTCGCTTGGTTGGTTTTGGCCTGCGACCTTCCCCTAATGGATGTCATATCCTTACGGCAATTGATTTCGGAAAGGGACCCGGAAAGGGTGGCAACAGCTTTTGCCCAAAAGAAAAATCCCCTGCCGGAACCTCTTTGTGCTATTTGGGAGCCACGGGCACTCCGTTCCTCAATGTCCAATTTTAAAGAAGGGAATGGGTTATATCCCCGTAAATTCCTAATGAACAGTGACGTTAAATTGGTATTTCCGAAAAATCCGGAGGTACTACTCAATGCAAATTCCGAAACGGAATACAAAGAGGCATTGAAGAAACTGGCTCTAGCATGAACAGTGAGCGTTATATAAGACAGACCATGTTGAAGGACTTTGGCTTCAAGGCACAGGAAAAACTGGCCAGCTCAAAAGTGTTGGTGGTAGGCCTAGGGGGACTGGGTATCCCGGTAGCCACTTACCTGAACGCTATGGGCGTGGGCACTTTGGGCTTGATGGATGGCGACTCGGTTTCCGGTTCCAATCTGCAACGGCAAGTATTGTACGATGAAACCGATATCGGTAAATCCAAGGTCCAAATCGCTACCCAAAAATTAAGAGCCCAGAATTCCGGAACCCGTTTGCAGCCCATGGCCACTTTCTTGACCCGGGACAATGCCTTGGATATCCTTTCCGATTATGATGTGATAGTGGATGCCACGGATAATTTTCCAACGCGGTATTTGGTCAACGATGCTTGCATAATGTTAGAAAAACCCTTTGTTTATGGGGCTTTACATGGGTTTGAAGGGCAGGTTAGCGTTTTTAACCATCAGGGTGGACCCACCTATCGTTGTTTGTTTCCCCACATGCCGGGACCCGATGAGGTTCCCGACTGTGATCGCAATGGTGTTTTAGGGGTAATTCCCGGAATTGTTGGAAATCTTCAAGCCCTCGAAACGGTAAAGGTCATCACGGGAGTTGGAGAACCGTTATCCGGAAAATTGTTGCTTTTCGATGGACTATCCCAAAACTTCCAAAAAATTAAATTTTCTTCCGTCCCAGGAAATCACCAAATAGAAGAACTTAAAATCGACTATGGTTTTGAATGTGCTTTGGAAATAGCTTCCATAACAACTTCCCAATTGGAAGGACTAGTAAATAACGGTGACCTTCAATTGATCGATGTGCGTACCCCACGGGAATTTGAGGGATACCATTTGGAAATGGCCCATAATATTCCGCTATCGGAATTGATCGATAGGCGATCGGAAATCGATTTTAAGCGGCGGGCCTACTTTATTTGCCAGTCCGGTGTTCGTAGCCGAAAGGCTATTGAGAAACTGCGGGAAATTGATATAAGGACGGAGTTGATCAATGTTATGGGTGGGATGAACAATCTTAAGTCGTATGTTGCTAGGTACTGAGAGCCTGGTACTACTATGCCTGGGTTTTTTTATTATTGCCACTTTGTACTCTTCCGTTGGCTTTGGGGGTGGATCAAGTTATTTAGCGCTGTTGACCCTTTTTTTTGCGAGTTTCTTTGCTATTCGTTCCCTGGCCCTTATCTGCAACTTGGTCGTGGTTGCGGGAAGCACGTATCTCTATTTTAAAAATGGGCATGTCCGTTTAAAGAGGTGCATTCCCTTTGTCATCACCAGTATTCCCTTAGCCTTTTTGGGAGCTTCCTTTCGACTAAAGGAACAGCTCTTTTTTATAATTTTAGGTTGTTCGCTTATCGTTTCCGCCATATTTTTGGCTTGGCAGACCTATACGATTGCTTCCGCAAATGATCGAGTAAGGAAATACCCCGGGTACTTTGATTATGTGATTGGTGGTGCCATTGGATTTTTGTCCGGTCTTGTGGGTATAGGAGGCGGCATTTTTCTGGCACCGGTGCTCAATCACCTCAGATGGGACCTTCCCATAAAAATAGCTGCCCTGGCCAGCTTTTTTATTCTGGTAAATTCGGTATCAGGGATTGGCGGACTTGTCGCGGCGCATACCTTGGAACTGCCTTGGAGGGAAACCCTCATTTTGGCAGGCACAGTATTTTTGGGCGGACAATTAGGTATTCGTATTAGCTTGAAAAAAATGTCGGCCAAAGGAATAAAGCGGGTGACGGCATTATTGGTGTTTGTGGTTGGCCTAAGGGTATTATTAAAAAATGGATTGGAACTCCTATGATTTCTTTTGATGAAGCTTTTGAAAAAGTAATGCGACATACCCAGAACTGGGGCACGCAGACCTTGGATTTGTTGGAAAGTACGGGTCATGTTTTGGCGGAGCCGGTTTTGGCCGACCGTGATTTCCCCCCTTTTGATCGTTCCACCAGGGACGGAATCGCTATCAACTACGCTGCTTTTGAGGGTGGAAGAATTACTTTTCCAATTGAGGGTGTATTGAGTGCAGGCCTACCCCAACAGACTTTGGGTTCGGCAGATCACTGCTTCGAAATAATGACCGGAGCAGTCGTTCCCGTTCATGCTGATACGGTTGTTATGTATGAAGATGTAACCATTGAAAATGGTCATGCCAAGATAGTATCCCTTCCCTTAAAAGGGCAGCATATCCATAGAAAAGGGAGCGATGGGACAAGAGGAAAAGTGCTATTGGAACCCAATCTGAGAATAAATGCCGCAGAAATCGGGATTTTGGCAACGGTAGGAAAGTCCAAAGTTACGGTTAAAAAATTACCCAAAGTATGTGTGATTTCTACTGGAGACGAATTGGTGGAAATCACTGAAACCCCGCTTCCTCAACAAATTCGAAAATCGAATACCTTGTCGTTACACGCGGCCTTGTCCAGAGAGAACATTATCCCGAAGCTTTTGCATTTAATGGATGACAAAAAGGTAATCCATCAAACTTTGACGAGCGCACTGCGGGAATTTGATGTGATTTTACTCAGTGGGGGCGTCTCCAAAGGTAAATTCGATTTTGTTCCCGAGGTTCTGGAGGCCTTAGGGGTTGAAAAAGTATTTCACCGAGTTGCCCAGCGACCGGGCAAACCATTTTGGTTCGGGATTCAAAAGGAAGCCAATACTAAAGTGTTTTCTTTTCCAGGGAATCCCGTTTCCACTTTTGCCAATTACCATATTTATTTTGTGCCTTGGTTATATGGGGGCTTGGGAATATCCTATCCTAAAAAAGAAGTGATTTTGGATAAAGATATTCAGAATGAGTTACCATTGACCCGCTTTATCCAGGTCGACACTTATCTTGAAAAAGGCAAGTTAATGGCTGAGCCCATACCAGATGGTGGGTCCGGTGATTTGGCCAGTCTTTCCCGATCTAATGGATTTGTTTGCTTATCACCGGAACGGAACTATGGGGCAGGTGAGTTGGTTTCCTTTATACCCACCTAGTGTTCCGGACACTATCCCTTAAATTTGATTTGGCCATTTAGTTTGGTCAGGTGGTCCACAAACTCCATTTTTTCCCTTGGGGAAACTAAAACCGAATTTCCGCTATTGTAGAAAATCTCCAACCTGTCCAAGGAAGTCGCTGGGGCACTAATGGGGTTACGGCTCTCCCGTATCTCATAGATGGAGGAAATGGCAATGGATTTGTTGATAAGGAAGCCACATTTGACCTGCAAGGTGGTTTCGTCTATACTATAGTAGGTATTCTTGAAGATGTAGGTGATAAAGGCCAAAACCAATAGGTTAACGGCCAGTCCCGACCAAACGCGATGAAGTACCATGAAAATTGAGGACAATAAGATGGTAACCCCAATAAAAATAACCAAACCTATTCCGATTTTTGATGGATATGTTTTCATTTTTTACGCTAAGCTTTTGTACTTACGAGCTTCTTCCCACTTTATAGGGGATTTTTACTGTGATAATTGACCAATAAGGAAACGACCGCATTATAGCTCTGAATTCCTTCGGCCTGACTATTCGCTTTAAGGAACGAATCAAAAATGGACTTAAAAACGGGTTCCAATGGATTTTCAAACTGTTTCCAAAAATCGACGACTTCTTGAAAATTGCCTTTAACTCCGGCATTTAATTTTTTATACTGCGCTTCAAAAGCGGCCTTGTCCCATCTCCGTAAATCGGACAAGCAGTATCCTAAGGCATAGGCCGAGGCGGAATATTGAAAATAGGGGTCATCGCTCGATGCGGTAACCAGATATCCGATAAAATTGGTTTCATTTTCGGCCGAGTATCCAACCTGATGCCCCATTTCATGGGCAGTAACCACCGGAAACCTAAAATTAGGTAATCTGCCGTTTACCTGAGCCTCATTGGTAAAAGGATTTAAATAACCTCCATAGCCCATATAGGTCAATGCGGTACTAAAAAGGGAGGTTTTGATGCTCGGTCTTTTGTAGGCTAAAAACGGGAGGGAATTCTCCAGTTCTTGATACCCTTGAATCGTTTTTTCAAAAATTTCCTGTTGGGTATAGGGGATGGCCACTGCCAGTGTCGAATCCCTAGTGATGGCCAGTTGCAGCGTATTGGTTCTTTCGGTCAGTTCTTCTATGAGACCTACAAGTTCATTTTGTGTATGGGATTCCTTTAGACCTAGTTTTTCCGAGATGGGCCGTCTATAATAATTGAGCCCCCATAACATATGAAAGCTAAGGTAGGCCGTGGACAGTACCATCATGACATCCCGAAGAAATGGCTTCCATTGGGTTTTGATCGATTTGCGCTGGACAATAAGATAACGTACTGCAAAAAATATCAACAAAAAATAGAGAATGTCACCAATCGAGAAAGGAAGCCAACCAAACAATAATCTAAAAAAACTAGATATCCAAGGATACAAACCTTGGCTATAATACGTTTCAATGAATTCCGGATATGCGCCCAATATCTTAACAACAATAATCTGAGGAATCAGCGAGATAGCGATACCATTTTTTAACCCATTCTTCATCCTTTCAAAAGTAGCAAATTCCTTATTCTATCCGTATTTTTGAAAGCTAAACGCTACAAAACCATGAGCGAAACTGTACGAAAACTGGAACCCGAAGCCATTTGGGGCCATTTTGCAGATTTGAATGCCGTTCCGCGCCCCTCCAAAAAAGAGGAACGGGTGATTCAATTCATGTTGGATTTTGGGAATTCCTTGGAATTGGAAACCTTTAAGGATGCCGCGGGCAATGTAATCATCCGAAAACCGGCTACCCGGGGAATGGAAGATCGGAAAACAGTCACCCTGCAGTCCCATTTGGATATGGTCCACCAAAAAAATTCGGATATCGATTTTGATTTTAATACCCAAGGTATTCCCATGTATGTCGATCAGGATTGGGTAAGGGCAAAAGGGACCACGCTTGGTGCCGATAACGGATTGGGAGTGGCTACCATTATGGCCATTTTAGAAAGTAAAACCATCAAACACCCGGCTCTTGAAGCGCTCTTTACCATTGATGAAGAAACCGGAATGACCGGCGCAATGGGACTGGAGGGCGGCTTGCTCAAAGGAGAAATTTTGCTAAACCTTGATACCGAAGAAGATGACGAGATCGACATAGGTTGTGCTGGAGGTATTGATGTCACCGTGCTTCGCAATTATAATGAAAAACCGGTTCCCAGGGGCGTAACTGCTTATCAAATCGAGGTTGCCGGTCTTCAGGGCGGCCATAGTGGAATGGATATCCACAAAGGTCTGGGCAATGCCAATAAAATCATGAACCGATTGCTTTACCATGGTTCGGAAAAGTACCATATCCGAATTTCGGAAATTGATGGAGGCGGACTTCGAAATGCCATCCCCAGGGAGAGTTTGGCCAAAATAGTGGTGGACAAATCCCAGTCTTCGGAATTTGAAAAACAATTCGAGCGGTTGAAATTGGAAATTAAAGCGGAATTGCGAGCGGTTGAACCCGAATTGAAAATCATATTGTCTGAACTAAAAGGTACGCCTAAACGGGTGATGGGCCTTGGGGCGCAGGAAAAACTGTTGAAGGGGATATATGCCGCCCATAACGGGGTTTACGGAATGAGTGCTGCAATTGAAGGGTTGACCGAGACTTCCAACAATATAGCCAAGGTACAGGTGAAGCATGGAACTATACAAGTGGGATGCCTGACACGCTCCTCGGTGGATTCCGCCAAAATGGATTTGGCCCATGCACTTCGGGCCACTTTCGAGCTGGCCGGCTGCAAGGTCACTTTTGCTGGCAATTACCCGGGTTGGCAACCCAATCCCAATTCCGAGATTTTAACCGTTTTGGTCCAGAAATACCGGGCATTATTTGGGGAAGAGCCCAAGGTCGTCGCTTGTCATGCCGGGTTGGAATGCGGTATATTGGGACGCAATTATCCAAAAATGGACATGATAAGCTATGGCCCTACCATCCAGGGTGCCCATTCACCGGACGAACGGGTGAGCATTTCATCCGTCCAGAAGTTTTGGCGCTTTACCAAGGAAATTTTGGAGCATATTCCTAAGAGGTAAGTTTTAAAAAATGGTTTTTAACTCCCTGACCATGGACCGGGATGGGGACGGATATACAGCCTTGGTATACCGCGGTAAAGGCTATTGCCTATCGGACTATTCCCGTTATCTCCAAATCAAATACCAAATCTGCATTGGGTGGAATAACACCCCGAGATCCAGCAGCTCCGTAACCCAAATGTGGCGGTATGAACAGGCGAATCTTATCACCCACCTTCATGGTCATCAAGCCTTCCTTGAAGCCTGCGATCAATCTGGCTTCAGGGCTATAATCCATGGGAACGGCCTCGTAGCCCCTGCCCATTTTTCTGCGTTGGTCGAACTTGTTGAATTGAGTGGCTACCTCCTCATAGTTACTGTCAAAAAGATCCCCGTTTTGAAGGAAGCCCGCGTAAAATACATTCACCTTTTGTCCAATTTTCGGTTTTTCGCCCTGCCCTTCGGTCAAACTTAGGATCTTTAAGCCCGAAGGTAATTCTAGTGCCTGTTCCCGTTGCTCGGCCAGTTCGGCGGCAAATGCGGTTTTCATTTTTTCAAATGCGGCTATTTTCGCCTTCTCCTCTTCAAAATAATCACTCATCACCTGAACCGCATCGAATTTTTTGGCTTCTTTGCCATTCCTAATGATGGCGATGGTACTCATGACCACATCTTCTATTGGTTTATCCTTTTGCGGCGGTCCCGCGCTGGTCTTTACATTGGCAATGGTGTCCACCACTTCCATTCCCACAGCTACCTCCCCGAAAACGGTGTGTTTTCCGTCTAAAAAAGGAGTTTCCTTATGGGTAATAAAAAATTGACTACCATTGGTTCCAGGTCCGGCGTTGGCCATAGAGAGAATTCCTGCCTTGTAATGACTTAGCGAATCGTGGATTTCATTCTTGAACTTATAACCAGGGTTGCCGCTTCCCAATCCCGTAGGATCTCCCCCCTGGATCATAAAATCTTTAATGACTCTATGGAAGATTACGCCGTCATAATATTTTTTCCCTTTATAAGAATCGCTCACAAAAGGACTGGTTCCTTCCGCCAGGGAAACAAAATTGGCAACGGTCACCGGTGTTTTTTCATATTCCAGTGCTACAATGATGTCACCTTTGTTGGTCTTTATATCGGCAAAAAGGCCATCGCCCAGATCGGCATATTGGCTTTTGCAGTTTACCAGAAGAATTGTCAATGCTAAGATGAAATAAATCTTTTTCATTTTTATATAGTTATCTATTATAAGTTATCAGTAATCAGTGAACAGTAATCAGTGAACAGTAATCAGTGAACAGTAATCAGTGAACAGTAATCAGTGAACAGTAATCAGTGAACAGTAATCAGT